>Ga0207664_10000005_pt1 | contig 485048 bp, 466 predicted proteins | sample LARL83metaG_FD_184349 | JGI IMG/M metagenome (GOLD analysis project Ga0207664, IMG submission 184349) | Corn, switchgrass and miscanthus rhizosphere microbial communities from Kellogg Biological Station, Michigan, USA - LAR L8-3 metaG... | ecosystem: Host-associated > Plants > Roots >...
TGCCGGCGGTCAGGGCCGGGGGAGGGGAGACGTAACGGTACGGCTGGGGCGACACGGGTGCGATGCCGTCGTACAGGGCGGGCGCGAAGGGAAGGGCGAGGCGGCTGCCCGCCACGACGATGGCGCCGGCCGCGGCGCAGAGGAGGAGTGACCGGCCCGCGCGGCTCACCCGAGGAACCACCAGGCCAGGTCGGCGATACCGTGCGCCAAGACGGCGGGGGCGACCCGGCCCGACCACTCGCGCAGGGTGCCGATGACGACCCCCACCCCCAGGTCGAGGGGCAGCGCCTGGGCCCCGTACAGGGGGGCGTGGGCCAGTGCGAACGCGGCGGCTGTCAGCCAGATGGCCGGGATCGCGCCGACCGACGCGCGAAGCAGCGGCTGCACCCGGGCGCGCAGGAATAGCTCCTCGGCCACGACGACCGCGACCGTCGCGCCGGTCCATGGAGCCCAGCCGCCAGGGGCCCAGGCCGCCGGGGCCGGGAACGGGTGCCCCGCGGCGCTGCCGGCCACAGCCAGCAGGGCGCCGACAGTCGCGCCGAGGGCCAGGCCGGGGACGAGGGAGCGCGGCGGCGCGGCCGGCCGGACAGGGCGCGGAGCGAGTGTGGCCGCGACCAGGAGCGCCCCCGCGAAGGCGGGGCCCGCGACCGTGTCCGGGAGCCCGAGGCGGAGCAGCGCGGCGCGGCCGAGGGCGAGCACGGGCATCGCGGCGAGGAGCGCCACGAGGATCCCCGCCGGGGCCGCCCGGCGGGGGAGGGCAGAGGTCAGCGAGGCAGCGGCACCATCGCCACCGAGCCGGTGGCGAAGACCGGGGGCCAAACGGTCACGCTGTGATAGGGCGCCTGCCACTGCCACACGACGCTGGCCGCGCGGAGGTTCTGGCCGAGGTCGTCCGCCGCCGTCGAGAACTTGAGCCCGGCGCCATTGGCCAGGCTGCCCTCGGGGAGGTCCACGGTACGCGCGGCGGCGGCGATAGACGCGGCGTCGAAAGCGTGGGCCCGCGGCAGCACCTCGCGCAGCAGGGCCCACGCGGATGAGAACCCGGAGATCGCCTCCTCGCCGGGCTCGCGCCGGTAGTGCGCTCGGTAGGCGGTGGCGAGGATGTTGTACGCGGCGACGCCCTCCGGGGTCAGGGCGCCGGGGTTGAAGCCGCGGGTCGGCCGGTCCGACGCGAAGACCCCGACGGCGTCGGCGCCGAGGGCCTGGCCGAAGTCGGGGCCGCACTCGGCCATCGTGCTCCCGATCAGGGCGCCCACGTGGACGCCGCGGGCCAGCATCGCCCGGCGGAAGGAGATGCCGTCCGGGATGTAGCTCGCGAGCACCAGGACGTCGGGATGAACCGCCTCCACGCCGGCGAGGACCCTGTCCCAGTCCGGCCGGCCGGCGTCGTAGTTGATCGGGCCGAAGACCTGCATCCCGCGCCGCCCGGCTTCGGCCAGCGCTGCCCCGCCGACCGAGTCGCCGTAGGGGTCGTGCTCCTCGACCACCAGCAGGCGCAGCCGGCTGACATCGCGGCCCAGGCGGGGGGCCAGCTCCTCCGCCGCAAAGGTGGCCGAGCCGCGCCCCAGGTTGGTCCCGTTGGCCCCGACGCGGAACACCAGCGGCAGGCCCTGCCCGGTGACCAGGTCGGCGACGGCGCCGGTCTCCCAGTACACCATCCCCTCGGCCGCGGTCGCGTGCGCCGCCGCGATGGAAAGGAGGCTCGAATAGGACCCGAGGACGAGGGGCGCGCCGGTGGCCCGGAGCGAGTGCGCCGCGGCGGCCGCTGCCTCCCGGGTGGTGACATCGCGGACCAGCAGCCGGACCTGGCGGCCGCCGACCCCGCCCGAGGCGTTGACGGTGTCGACCGCGATGTCGATGCCGTGCTGTTCCTCCTGTCCGAGCGACGCCATGTCGCCGTGCAGGGGCAGGAGGACGCCGAGGTCGAGCGACGGCGCCGGGGCACCCAGCGCCTGGGTGCAGGCCGTCAGCAACAGCGTCAGGGCAAGGCCCAGGTAGCGGCGCCGACCCACGAGCCGAGTATATGGAGGCTTCTGCGGGCTGCGTCCGACGTGCGAACATGGCAGCGTTTTGGACATCGAGACCCACCCCCTGACACGGGACGACCTGCCGGCCATCGAGCGCGTCCTCGGCGCCGCTTTCGGGGAGCCCTGGCCCCCGGAGGAGCGCGAGGTGGACGCCGCCATCCTCGACTGGGCCCGGACGTACGGGGTCCGCGACGGGACGGAGCTCGTCGGCCAGGCGGCGGACCTGCCGCTGCAGCTGACGGTGCCCGGCGGCGCCCAGGTCCCCTGTGCCGGCGTCACCTGGGTGTCCGTCCTCCCGACCCACCGGCGGCGCGGCATCCTCACCGGGATGATGCGCCAGCAGCTGGCGGACATCCGCGACCGGGGCGAGCCGCTCGCCCTGCTGTGGGCCTCGGAGAGCGTGATCTACGGACGATTCGGCTACGGCCTCGCCACGCAGCAGGCCGAGTACGTCCTGCGCGGACGGGACCATCGAGTCGCGGCCCCGGACGATGCGCCGGCCGTGCGGCTGCTGGCCCGCGACGAGGCGATCCCCGAGCTCAAGCGCATCTTCGACGAGGTGAGGCGCCAGCGGGCCGGGATGATCGGGCTGTCGCCCGCCATGTGGGAGGGCGTCCTGCTCGACACCGACGCGCGCCGCGCCGGGCACACCGCCCTGTTCTTCGCCGTCGCCGGCGAGGACCATGCGGCGGCCTTTGCGCTCTACCGGGCGAAGGGGAACATGGAGGGGCAACTCGCGGCCAACCAGGTGCGCGTCCTGCTGGTGATGGGCACGGACCCTGCGGCGGAGGCGGCCCTATGGCGGTACCTGCTGGGCGTCGACCTGACGACCGAATGGACGATCAGGCGCCGGCCCCTGGACGACGCCCTGCCCTGGATGCTGGCCGACCCACGACGGCTCCGGCGCGACGTGTACGACGCGACGTGGCTGCGCATCGTCGATGTCGCCGCCGCCCTCCGCGCCCGCAGCTATGCGGCTGACGGCGAGCTGCGGCTCGAGGTCGTCGACGGGTTCTGCCCATGGAATGAAGGCACGTACGTCCTGGCCGTCGACCAGGGCCGCGGAGAAGTCGAACGGGCCGACGGCGGGGCGGACCTGCGCCTCTCAGCCGCGGACCTCGGGGCGCTGTACCTCGGAGGCGTGCGGCCCGGAGTCCTCGCTGCCGCGGGCCGTGTCGACGAGCTGCGCGCGGGCGCCCTGGCCAGAGCCGACGCGATGTTCACGGGCGACCACGCGCCCTGGTGCCCGATCGTCTTTTGATGCCCGGCGCGGACCTGGGGGAGCTCGGGACCGGCGGCGATCTCCCGACGCTGCAGGCCACGACACGCGCGGCGTTCTTCGCGGTGACGCGGGCCCGGTCGCACCTCAACGCCGACCTCTGCCGTCGCGTGATGACGCAGGCGGCGTGGGAGGAGCAGAGCGCGGCCATCGCCGCGCTCGTCGCGGACGGCCGCCGCCAGGTCCACGAGAACCTGATGCTCTCCGGCCTGAACCCGACGAACGTGACGGTCGAAGGCGCCACCCAGCGCGTCACCCTGCGCGGCATGGTCAGCGGCAAGTCCTATGTCGTCGACGGCGCCGGGCGCGTCGTCGATGGTGACCGCTCGCAGGGGATCTGGGTGGAGGAGTGGACGCTGCAGCGCTCGGTGGCCCCGGCGGACGTCGCCGAGCGGGCGGCCGCGGCCTGCGCGGGCTGCGGGGCGCCCCTCAATGTCGACCGCGACGGCCTCTGCGTCTACTGCCGCGCGCCTCTTCCCGGGTTCGCGGCCGACTGGCTGGTGGCCTCCATCCGACGGCCCCCCGTCGCGGAGGACGACGCGCCCTCGGCCACCACCGTCACCCTCCAGGCGCTCGCGCCCCTCCGTGATGATGGGCCCGCGGCTCCGCCCGCGGTGGTCCAGCCCGACGCGGCCGAAGGCGTGGCCGCGATCTCCGCGCGCGACCCGGGCTTCGCTCCAGCCGACTTCGTCGTGGGCGTGCGGCGCGCGTTCCTCGCGGTGCAGGCCAGCCGGGCCGACCTCGATCCGCTCGTCTCCCGCCCCTACCTGGGGGACGAGCTCTGGACGGTGGAGCAGGCGCGGATCGAGCATGACCGCCAGGCGGGGCGCCACACCGTCAGGGCCTACCTCGACATCGACGCCGTGAGCATCGCCGGCGTCGAGGTGCGCCAGGGGCGCGACCGCGTCACCGCGCGGGTCGCGGCGCGCTCGGCCGACCACGTCATCGACATCGCTTCGGAGCGCGTCCTCGAGGGCGGCCAGGACGTGCGGCGCTGGACCGAGGACATCGTGCTCGAGCGGGCGCAGTCAGCCCGTACCCAGGCCCTGCGCGGGTTCGCGGACGGGGTGTGCCCGGCCTGCGCCGCGACCCAGAGTGTCGATGCCGGCGGCCACTGCGCCTCGTGTGGCCGGTACGTCACCGACGGCTCCATCGACTGGGTCATCGTCGGGATGGGCGAGACGGTGCCCGCCCCGGCGGGCCCGCTGCCGGTCGACTCCTAGGCGGGGCGCCCCTCCAGGATCCGCTCGAGGTGGAACGGCTCCGGCGGCTCGAGCTGGTCGAACGTGCAGTCGCGCGGGTCCTTGTCGGGGCGCCAGCGCAGGAAGCGCGCGGCGTGACGGAAGCGGGGTCCCTGCATCTGCGTGAACGCCACCTCGCACACGAGCTCAGGCTTGACCTGGTACCACGACAGGTCTTTGCCCCCGGACCACCGGCTCGGGCCGCCGGGCGTGCGCCCGTCGCCGAAGCTGTCTCCCCCCCGCAGCGGCTCGAGCTTCGCCAGGACCTCCTTGCGCTCGGCCGCGTTGAACGACGAGGTGTGGCCGACGAAGTGCAGGACGCCCTCCTCCGTGTACAGCCCGAGGAGCAGGGACCCGATGCCGGGCCCGGCGGCATACGCGCGGTACCCGCCGACGACGCAGTCCGTCGTGCGCTCGTGCTTGAGCTTCGCCATCGCGCGCTCGCCGGGCGCGTACCCCTGGTCGGCGCGCTTGGCGACGACGCCGTCGAGGCCCGCTCCCTCGTAGCGGATGAACCAGCTGCGCGCGAGCTCGGGGTCGCGCGTCTGCGGGCTGAGGCCGACCTCGGCCGTGCGCTTGAGTGACCTTTCCAGCGCCGCGCGACGCTCGGACAGTGGCCGCTGGCGCAGGTCCTCGTCGCCGAGCGCAAGCATGTCGAAGACGATGAGCGAGGCCGGGGTCTCCGCGGCGAGCTTGCGCACTCGCGATTCGGCCGGGTGGAGGCGCAGCTGCAGAGCGTCGAAGTCGAGGCCGCCGTCGCGGGCCACCACGATCTCGCCATCGACCACGGCGCGCTCCGGCAACGCCGCCCTCACCGCCTCGACCACCTCGGGGAAGTAGCGCGCCAGCGGCTGCGTGTTGCGGCTGCCGATGTACACCTCGTCGCCGTCGCGAAAGACGAGGGCACGGAAGCCGTCCCACTTCGGCTCGTAGACCCACTGCTCACCGGTCGGCAGGCTGGAGACGCCCTTGGCCAGCATCGGCGTGATCGGGGGCTTGACGGGGAGCACCATCGGGCTGCCAGCCAGAATAGAGGAGCCCGTGCGGGGACGCGAAGCCTCAGACAGAGGCCGGCGCGCTCAGGGTCCGGTCGTCGCCCGCCCGGAGGCCCGCCTGAGTCCGGACCGCGACCCGGCGCCCGCAGGCGCGATCTCAGCCGCCCGGGGCTGTTCCACCGGCACCGGGTAGAGGACCGAGTTCAGCTCCACGCCGAGCATCGTGATGATGCCGATGAAGTACACGTAGCTCATGAGCAGGAAGAGCAGGGCGAACGCGCTGCCGTAGCGGTTGAAGCCGTGCTGGAGGTTGATGTAGACGGGAAAGCCCAGCGTGATCGCCTCGAACAGCACCCCGGAGAGCAGCGCGCCAGGCCACACCTGCCCCCAGCGCTGGCGCCGGTTCGGCACCACGTAGAAGATCGCGAGGAACAGGCAGAAGCCGGAGACGACGCCGATCACGACCTGGAGGACGAAGGCGCCGCGGCGCAGCGCGTCCGGGAAGAACAGGACGTTCTGGATGAGGGGGAGGAGGGTCGAGGTGAAGACCGCGAGGCCCCCGAGGGCGGTGAAGAGAAGGATCATCAGGACCCCCATCACCTTCTGGCGAACGAAGGGGCGAGGCTTCGTGTGGTAGACGAGCGCGAACGACTGCTCCATCGTGCCGAAGAGGGCCGCGCCGCTCCAGACGAGGCCCAGGAAGGACACGACACTGAGAAGTCCGGCCTGCTTCTGCAGGGACTGGAGGTCCTGCGGCCGCGGCCGCGCGTCGGCGGGCAGGAACGAGAGGAGGTCGTTGTAGGCGCGGTCGGGGCTCATGCCGGCCAGGTGCATGACGAGCCCCAGCACGGTCACCGCGGCGAGGACGATCGGGAACATCGCCAGCAGGACGTTCCAGCCGATGATCGTGGCCTGGTTCGTCCCGCCGTCGCCGACGAACTTGGCCACCACGCGCCCGGGCAACGTCCGCATCGCCCAGGCCCCGAGCGTCTTCAGCTTCTTCACGACCAAAGCTTACAGCCCGGGTATAAAGTTCGGCCTCCCTCGCGTCAGGTGGCGCGCTTCTTCAGGGCGGCCAGGTCGAGGATGGTCACGCCGCGGCGGTGCGTGTCGATCCACCCGAGGCTGCGCAGCATCCCGAGGGCCTTGTTGACCGCCTCGCGGGATGACCCGACCCAGCCCGCAAGCTCCTCCTGGCTCAGCTGCAGGGTGACGCGGATGCCGTCATCATCCTTCTCGCCGAACCTCTCCGCCATCTCGAGAAGGCGGCGCGCGACCCTGCCGACCGAGTCGAAGGCGGCGAATTCGACCTGCACGCGGATCGCCTCGCGGAAGCGCGCCGTGATCATGCGCAGGAGGAGGATGGCCGCGTCGGGGTGGGCCTCGAGGTAGCGGCGGAAGTCATCCGCCGCGAACACCAGCGTGTCGAGTGGCTCGAGCGCCACCGCCGTCGAGCTGTGTGGGCCGCCGTCGAAGAAGCTCACCTCGCCCAGCAGCTCGCCGGGGCCGGCCACCGCAAGCACCACCTCGCGCCCGTCATCGGTGAGGCAGGTCAGCTTGACCCGACCTTTGAGGAGCGCGATGAGCCGGTCCGACCGCTGCCCTTCGGCCATCAACGTCGTGCCCCGGGCCATGGACCGCTGCCGGCCGAGCTTCTCGAGGTCGGCTCGGCTGGCGGGGTCGAGGAGGCGCAGGAAGGCGCCCGCTTCCCGCTCCGAGCCGCCCCAGCTCATCTCCCCATCCCGCCACAGTGTATGCGAGGGCCAAAAGAAGGAGTCCTGTGGCGCGTTGCGGGAAGGACCGCCCAGCTTAGGCGGGAGATGGGCGGCACCACCACAGGACTCCGAGACGGACTATCCGCCGCGGCGGCTTGCCATGTCTGTGGCGTTTGCCACACAGGTTTTGCTCGCCGTTCGACCAGGTGGGCAAGAAGGGACTCGAACCCTTACCCCTTGCGGGACGGCTTTTTAAGAGCCGCGTGTCTACCGTTCCACCACTTGCCCGGGGCGATGTTACGGCGGGCGCCTCGGCTGCGGGCGAGGACAGCTGTAACGTGCCCGTGACGCAACGGTCCGCGACGAGCCGCGAACGCGGTGTCATGCTGTGGCGCACGCACTTAAGGCGATGAGGGGGAGTCAGTGAGCGAACCGATGCCGGGTCCAGGCGAGGACCGCGACGCCGCCGCCCCGGGCCGGCCCGCGGCCCGGCCCTGGCTCGCGCCCGCGCTGGTCGTCGGCGTCGTCCTCGGCGTGGCGGCGGTCGGTGGTGGCGCCTTCCTTGCCACCCGCGCCGCGGTGCGGCAGGTGCTGTCCCCGCAGGGCGATGCGCACGCCTCCATGGTCCCGGCTGGCGTCGACTTCTACGTGGCGCTGGCGACGGACCCGTCCGGGCAGCAGAAGCTCGACCTGCTGGCCATGGCGCACAAGTTCCCGAGCCTCAAGACCAACGCCGAGATCGACAACGAGGTCGCCCGCCTCGCCGACGCCGGCCTCAAGGACACGGGCCTGACCTATCGCGGCGACATCAAGCCGTGGCTTGGCCGCCAGGTGTCCATGGCCGGGACGGTCAACACCGCGACACCGGAAAGCTCCGACTACGCGGTCCTGGCGGCCTCGAAGGACGACACCGCGGCCGCGCGGGCCCTGGCGCGGATGCGCGCCGGAGCCGAGTTCAAGACGGCCCGTTGGAGCAAGCGGACGTTTGACGGGGTGGAGGTGTGGAGCGCGGACGTCCCGCCGGCGGGCGCTTCTTCTCCGGGAGGCGCGAAAGGCAGCCATCCGACCCACCTCGAGGCGGCGCTGGTCGACCACAGTGTCGTCCTCGCCAGCTCGGCGAAGATGATGCAGGCCATCGTCGAGGCCGAGCGGGGCAAGGCCGCGCGCCTCTCCGATTCGGCCGCGTTCAAGACCGCGGTGGGCAAGGTCCAGGCCGACCACCTCGCGTTCGGGTACGCGAACGCCCACTCGCTGGCGGCGAAGGCCAAAGCCGCGATCACCAGGTCGTCGAGCGACTCCATGTTTAGCTTCAGCAGCTCAGCCGACGAGGTCAAGGCGCTCGACGCCTACACCGGCGCCGCCTTCAGCGTCTCCGCCCGGCCGGACGGCCTGGAGGCCGATGCCTGGATCGGTGTCGACCAGGCGAAGCTGCCGGCGTCGTTGCGCGCCGCCTACACGGCCCCGGTTCAACCCAACGCGCTGGCGCGGCTCATCCCGCCGCAGGCCTTCCTGGCCGAGGGGGCAACAGGCACCAAGACCACGGTGAAGGAGCTCCAGGACGCCCTCGCCGGCCGCGGCGGGCCGGACAGCGGCCTCGGGGTGGCCGGCCTGAGCGTGCCGGCGACGGTTCTCTCGCACCTGGGCAACGACGTGATGCTCGAAATGGACAAGGGGCCCGGCGACCAGTACTTCGGTGGCGCGCTGGTGCTGCAGACGGACGACGCCGCGGGCACGCGCCAGTTCCTCGACCAGATGATGCGGCTGGGGGCGGTGGCCACCTCGAACACTTTCGGCTCGCTCTCGTCATCCCTCGCCATTGGGACGCAGGTTCGCCCCGCGACACCGCCGGCGCCGCACCGTGAAACCTACAAGGGGGTCAGCCTGGAATCCCTGGCGGCGGCCGACAAGGACCTCTTCGGGCTGCAGCCCGCCTTTGCCGTCAATGACGGCGTCATCGTCATCGGCTCGACGCCCGCCCACGTGCGCGAGATCCTCGACCAGCAGGCGTCCACCGGCGGCGGCATCACCGCCGACCCGCTCTTCGACGCCGCGGTCCCGGCGAGCTCGGTCAGCAACTTCCTCTACGTCGACATCGGCCGCGTGGCCGCCCTCCTTCGGGGGGCGCTCGCGCCCAAGGACCAGGCCGGATATGACCGCGACGCCGCGCCGAACGTGGCCGTCCTGAGGGCCTTCTCCCTGACCGGCACGGCCCGCGCGGGCGGGTTCACCGAGCGCCTGGTGCTCCTCGCCCAGTAGCGCGCCGGGGGGCGGAATAGAATCCCCTCCCTGATGCGTGATATCGGCGGCCGAGTGGCGATCGTGACCGGGGCCTCGCGAGGCCTCGGGGCAGCCATCGCGCGCTCCCTCTTCGACCACGGGATGAAGGTCGTGCTCGCCGCCCGCAGCGACGAGGATCTCGAGTCGGTCCGGTCCGAGTTCGACCGCACCGGCGCGCGGACTCTCACCGTCGCGGTGGACGTCACCAAGGAGCTCAGCCGGGACGCGCTGCTCGAGGCGACGCGCAAGGCCTTCGGGGGCATCGACGTGCTCGTCAACAACGCGGGCACCGACCACCCGGAGAACTACGTCGACGCCGACTTCGACCGCGTCGAGCGCATGGTGGCCCTGAACCTGCTGGCGCCGATGCGGCTGACGCAGATGGTGCTGCCAGAGATGCTCCGGCAGGGCCGGGGACACATCGTCAACATCGGCTCGATGGCCGGGCTCGCGCCGGTGCCGTACGCCGTCGCCTACTCGGCCACCAAGCACGGGCTCGTCGGGTTCTCGGAGTCCCTCCGCTACGAGCTCAAGGGGACGGGCGTCGGCGTCTCCGTTGTCTGCCCGCACTTTGTCAGCGAGGCCGGTCTCTTCGACCGGAACAGCGGTGGCGACACGGGCGGCGCGGCCACCGTCACACCTGGCCGCGTCGGCGAGGACGTGGTCAAGGCGATCATCCACGACCGCGCCCGCGTGCTGTCGGCGCCGGCCATGGTGCTGGCGACGCCGCTGGTCCGCGCCCTGAGCCCGGGCCTGCTCCACCGGATCTCGAAGGTCGAAGGCTCGCACGACGCGATGAAGGCGATGGCCGACAGGCTCAAGGACGACGAGCCCGCGCCGAGCGGCAACGGAGCCGCTCCGGCTGCCGCTAAACCGAAGCGGTCGCGGGCCGGATCCGCCTGACCTCACCCTCCGCGTAGCCCACGAAGGCCTCCTCGGCGAGGCCGAGGAACAGGCCGTGGCCCATCACCCCGGGTATGGCTTCCAGCGCCGCCGCGAGGGAATCGAGGTTGCGCCCGGCGTCGAAGTGGCAATGAAGGATGTAGTTCCCGTTGTCGGTGACGAAGGGGTCGCTGCCGGTGAGCCGGAGGGCCGCCTCCAACCCGAGCCGGCGAACGGCGTCGGCGGTCCGCCGCCAGAGCAGCGGCAGGACCTCGACGGGCAGGGGTCCGCGCCCGAGGGCGGGGACGAGCTTGTCGGCGGTCGCCACCACGACCATCCGGCGCGACGCCGCGGCCACGACCTTCTCGCGCAGCAGCGCCCCGCCGAGCCCCTTGACGAGGTTCAGCGTCGGGTCGATCTCGTCGGCGCCGTCGACCGTGAGATCGACCTCGCCATCGACCTGGTCGAGGAGCGGGATGCCCAGCTCCGCCGCCTGCGCCGCGCTGGCCACGCTGGTCGCGACGCCGTTGACGCGGAGGCCCTCGCGAACCCGGCGGCCGAGGCCGTCGATGAAATGCCGCGCGGTGCTCCCGGTGCCCAGCCCGACCGTCATCCCGTCCTCGACGAGGTCCACGGCGGCCATTCCCGCGGCGCGCTTGGCGGCCTCGGTGGCGGCCCCGGCGTCGCCCCCATGCATCGCTGATAGGCTACTCGTAAGGGGTCGGGTCAACGCCCAAATCGGGAGATGGAGCCGTGCAGAACGTGACCGAAGCCAGGGGTGTCGGGGCGGACGATTTCGACTCGATCTTCGAGCTGGCGCAGCAGCTGCGCGTGGACAGCATCCGCTGCAGCACGGCCGCCGGCAGCGGCCATCCCACCTCGTCGATGTCGGCCGCCGACATCATGGCGGTGCTGCTGTCGCGGCACCTGCGCTACGACTGGGACAACCCGAAGCAGGCGAGCAACGACCATTTGATCTTCTCCAAGGGCCACGCGTCGCCGCTCGTGTACTCGATGTTCAAAGCGGCCGGCGCCATCGCCGACGACGAGCTGATGACGTTCCGCAAGGTTGGTTCGCGCCTGCAGGGGCACCCCACACCGATCATCCCGTGGGTCGATGTCGCCACCGGGTCGCTGGGACAGGGGTTGCCCATCGCCGTCGGCGTCGCCCTGGCCGGGAAGAAGCTCGACAAGCTGCCGTACCACGTGTGGGTCCTGTGCGGTGACAGCGAGCTCGCCGAGGGCTCGATCTGGGAGGCGCTCGACAAGGCCGGCCATTACGGCCTCGACAACCTGTGCGCCATCTGGGACGTGAACCGCCTCGGCCAGCGTGGCCCGACAGAGTACGAGTGGCAGACCGACGTGTACCGGGCGCGTGCCGAGGCCTTCGGCTGCCACGCCATCGTCATCGACGGGCACGACCTGCGCGAGGTCGACCGCGCCCTCGCCGCCGCGCGCGAGGGACGGGGCCAGCCGACGGTCATCATCGCGAGAACGAAGAAGGGGCGCGGCTTCAGCGAGGTCGAGGACAAGGACGGGTGGCACGGGAAGCCGCTGCCCGAGGACATGGCCGAGCGCGCCATCAAGGAGCTCGGTGGTCTCCGGGACCTGCGCGTCGAGGTGCAGAAGCCAGAGCCCGCCGAGCCGGCCGCCACGGGCAGCCGCGGCAGCGTCGAGCTGCCGCGGTACGAGCTCGGCGCGAAGGTCGCCACGCGCAAGGCGTACGGCGACGCGCTGAAGGCGCTCGGGGCGTTGCCCGAGGTCGTCGCGATGGACGGCGAGGTCAACAACTCGACGTACGCGGAGGAGTTCGCCAAGGCCTACCCCGACCACTACTTCGAGATGTGGATCGCCGAGCAGCAGATGGTCGCCACGGCGGTCGGCATGAGCGTGCGGGGATACAAGCCCTTCGCGTCGACCTTCGCCGCGTTCCTCACGAGGGCGTACGACTTCATCCGCATGGCGTCGATCTCGGAGGCCAACCTCCGGCTCTGCGGCTCCCACGCCGGCGTCGAGATCGGCCAGGATGGCCCGTCCCAGATGGCGCTCGAAGACCTCGCCATGATGCGCGCCGTACAGGGCTCGACAGTGCTCTACCCGAGCGATGCCACGTCGGCCGCCGCCCTGACCCGGCTCATGGCGGAGCGCGAGGGGATCGTCTTCATGCGCACCACGCGGGGGGCGTACCCGGTGCTCTACGGCGCTGACGAGGCCTTCGAGGCGGGCGGCAGCAAGGTGGTGCGGAAGTCGGGCACGGACCGCGTGACGCTGGTCGGCGCGGGGGTGACGCTGCACAGCTGCCTGGCGGCCGCCGAGGAGTTGCGCCAGGTGGGGATCCCCGCGCGCGTGATCGACCTGTACTCGGTGAAGCCGCTTGACGAGGGCACCCTGGCGGCAGCCGCCGAGGAGACCGGCCACCTCGTGGTGGTGGAGGACCACTACCCGGCCGGCGGGCTCGGCGAGGCGGTGCTGGAGGCGCTCGCCAGGACGGGGAGCGCGCCGAAGTTCGCGCACCTGGCGGTGCAGGGCCTGCCGGGCTCCGGCAAGCCCGAGGAGCTGATGGAGCTGGCCGGCATCTCGGTGTCCCACATCGTCGATGCCGCGCGGCAGCTGGTCACAGCGGAGGAGTAGCGCAATGAGCGAAGACAACGCCAAGAACCCGCTGTTCGAGCTCGGCCGCCTCGGCCAGAGCGTCTGGTACGACGACATCAGCCGCGGCCTCATCCACTCCGGCGGGCTGCAGGAACTGGTCGACGACTACGCCGTCGTCGGGGTGACGAGCAACCCCTCTATCTTCGAGAAGGCGATCGGCGGCAGCACCGACTACGACGAGGACCTGCAGCGCCTTGCGGGTGAAGGCAGCTCCGCTGAAGACATCTTCATGGACGTGGCGCTCAAGGACGTCGGGGACGCGCTCGACATCCTGCGACCCCAGTTCGATTCGAGCGACGGCATCGACGGCCGCGTCTCGATGGAGGTCCTGGCCTCGCTCGCCTTCGACACCGAGCGGACCAATGCGATGGTGCGCGACATCTGGAAGCGCGTGAACAAGCCCAACCTCTACGTCAAGATCCCCGCGACGAAGGAAGGCATCCCCTCGATCGAGCAGATGCTGTACGAGGGCCACTCGATCAACATCACGCTCATCTTCGGCCTCGACTACTACCGCAAGGTCGCCGAGGCCTACGTGAACGCGATGGAACGCCGCCTTGCCGAGGGCAGGGACCTGCACGGTGTCACGAGCGTGGCCAGCTTCTTCGTCAGCCGCGTTGACACGAAGGTGGACAAGCAGCTCGACGGGCTGGTGCAGCAGGGGAAGCTGTCGGAGGCGGACGCGAGCAAGCTGAAGGGGCAGGCCGCCAACGCCAACGCGAAGCTCGCCTACCAGGTGTACAAGGAGATCTTCAAGAGCGAGCGTTTCCGGCGCCTGGAGAAGGAGGGCGCGCGGCCTCAGCGCTGCCTGTGGGCCTCGACCTCGACGAAGAACCCGGCGTACCCGGACACCCTCTACGTCGAAGACCTCGTCGGACCGGACACCGTGAACACCATGCCCCGTAACACGCTCGAGGCATACCGCGACCACGGCCGCCCGGCGCTGCGCATCGAGGACGGCGTCGACGAGGCGCGGGCGCTGATGAGCCAGCTCGAAGAGGTCGGCATCGACATGCAGAAGGTGACCGACGAGCTCATCGACGAGGGCGTCAAGGCCTTCGCCGACGCCTTCGACAAGCTGCTCGGCGAGATCAAGCACAAGGCGGAAGCGGTCCAGGCCGGCACATGAGCCGCCTCACTCCTCCCCCCGCAAGCGGGGGGAGGTTGGGTGGGGGGCGCCTGTCGCTCACTCCTCCCCCCGCAAGCGGGGGGAGGCTGGGTGGGGGGCAGGTGGTGCGACCCCGGTGACCATCCACGCTTCCCTCGGCCCCCTCGGCCCGGCCGTCCACGAGGCCCTCGCGCGCCTTCGCACCGAGCATTTTGCCGAGCGGCTCTGGAACCGCGACGGCACCCTGTGGTCCAGCGACCCCACCGTCGCGCGGGAGTGCGAGCGCTGGCTCGGTTGGCTCGACGTGCCGGACCTGATGGCGACGCTGCTCGGCGAATTCGACGCGGCTCGACGCGAGATGGGGCGGCGCTACGACCGCGTCGTGCTCTTTGGGATGGGCGGCTCAAGCCTCTGCCCCGACGTCCTGCGCCACACCTTCGGCCGGGTCGAGGGCTCTCCCGAGCTGACTGTGCTGGACACGACCTGCCCGCTTGTGATCGAGAAACTGGCCGCCGAGCTCGACCTCGCGCGGACGCTGTTCCTCGTCGCGAGCAAGTCGGGCGGCACGCTGGAGACGCTGTCGCACTACCGCTACTTCTTCGAGCGGGTGCGGGAGGCGGGCGTCGAGAGCGGAAGTCGCAACTTCATCGCCATCACGGACGAGGGCAGCGGGCTGCACGAGGAATCGCAGGCGAAGGATTTCGGCCACGCGTTCCTCAACCCCGCGGACATCGGGGGGCGCTACAGCGCGCTGTCCTACTTCGGCATGGTGCCGGCTGCGCTGATGGGTCTCGACGTCGCGGTCCTGCTGCAGCGCGCCCGGGCGATGGCCCGGGAATGCCGCGGTGAGGACCCCGAGCACAACCCGGGCCTGGACCTCGGGGCCGTGCTCGGGGCGGCGGCGACGCACGGGCGTGACAAGGTCACGATCGCGTGCTCCCCCGGCATCGCGACTCTTGGTATGTGGCTCGAGCAGCTCCTCGCGGAGTCCACGGGGAAGGAGGGAAAGGGCATCATCCCGGTCGAGGGCGAGCCCCTCCTCAGCCCCTCCGCGTACGGCGACGACCGCCTCTTCGTCGACGTGCGCGTCGCCGGTGACACCGCCAATGAGGCAGCTCTTGCGGCCCTGCGCGACGCGGGCCAGCCCGTGGTCACGATCGAGGTCGCCGATTCGCTCGACCTCGCCGGTGAATTTATGCGCTGGGAGGTGGCCACCGCGGTCGCGGGTGCGCTCCTCGGCATCAATCCCTTCGACCAGCCAAACGTCCAGGAGTCGAAGGACAACACGAAGGCGGTCCTCGCGAGTTGGACGGACGCTGGTGGCGGCGCCCGGGAACCCGAGGGAACGGGTGGGGGAGATGTGATGGCGCAGCTCCAGCCCGGCGACTACCTTGCTGTGCTGGCCTACACCGAGCCCGGTGACGCGGTGGAGGCGGCGCTCGACCGCCTGCGCCACCGCGTCATGGAGAAACACCATGTCGCCACCACCACGGGGTATGGGCCCCGGTACCTTCATTCCACGGGCCAGCTGCACAAGGGCGGACCGAACAGCGGCGTCTTCCTCATCCTGAGTGACGCCCGAGGCTCGGAGCTGCCGATCCCAGAGGAGCCGTTCGGGTTCAAGACCCTCTTTGCGGCGCAGTGGGTAGGCGACCTGAAGTCCCTCCGCGACCACGGCCGGCGGGTCAGTCGGGTGCCGTTACACGACGACCCGGTGGCCACCATCGATGAGCTGAGCGGCTAACACCGCGGTCCCAAACCCCGTACAATGACGTCCCTACGGCGGGGGAACGCCGGCGGGAGGTAGCGAGGTATGGGGTTGGCACGTACGAAGTGGTTGGCGCGCATTTCGGCGCGCGTGGCGGTCGCGGCAGCAACCCTGTCCGTTCTGACAGTGGGCGCCAGCGCGGGTCCCTCGACCAACCCGGGGGTGCCCCTGAGCCAGAGCCCGGTTCGCTCCGTCGAGCCGGTGGTCCTCACCGGGCAGCAGTTCCCGACCTGGTCCGCCGGGCCCGAGGTCACCGCCCGCGAACCGATGTCGCCGCTCAACACCACCGCGGACGGAAAGCCGTATCCCGTCTCGCAGGGCTCTGAGCCCAAACAGTTCCAAAGCGACTGCTACGACTCGACCCCCGGGGGCCCCGACTACGGCAGCGCCAAGGACCCCAACTACACGGACAATGGCGACCACAACTGCTACCAGTCCTCTCGGTCGCCCGTACGAACTGACCCGCTGGCCAGTGGCGTAGACCCTCGCCGCATCCTGGGCTACCGCTGGAACCCCAAGGCGAAGCGCTTCACCCAAATTCCGTTCCAGGTGGACCAGGTCTTCACCCGCTACGTCACTAACAACGCGTCGAACTTCGCCTTCTACTCGGGGGTCGACCAGGACACGGACTACGCGTATGACCGCGAGGGCTTCCGCTTCCTGGCCAACCGTCCGCCGGCGCCGGGGACCGCGCCGACCGCGGACGTCTGCCAGGCGATCCCGTTCGACGGGAGAAAGACCAACCCAACGAGCTTCTACGACGGGCAGTCGACCACGCCATCGCCCAACGGGTTCCACATGGTCGACAAGGACGAGCTCTCCTTCATGGCCAAGGACGCCGGTGTGCAGGCGCCGGCCACGGCCATGATGCCCAAGGGCATCATCGACTCCTACACGGTCACGGTGCGCGACCCGGAGAACGGGACAACCGGCTACGTCTACGTAGCCCTGGCCGGGAGCAAGGGGCCCGAGCCGGCCTACACCGTCGCCAATTCACCCTACGTGCACTACCGCCGCGACCCCGACGCCAACCTGTTCCAGCTGTCGAAAAGCGGTAATGGCGGCTACGGCCAATCGCCCCACGGGTGGTACTGCAACCCGGATGGGACGTTGGCGGTCAACGCGTCGGGGACGCCTCTCGTAGACGAACGCAGGCCCAAGGACACGGCTTGGGCCTGGACGCCGCGTTACGCGTTCCGCTACGACGGGCGCTGGCTGATGACCGAGCTACACGTCTCGCCAAACGACAACGGCTACATCGACGGCAGCGGGGTGCTGCACAACTACGGGCCGAACATCGTGGACCGGTGGAAAGCGCGGGCGTTCCAGCAGCGCCCCGGCGGCCAGACGCCATGCTGCGGTTTCGAGGAGGAGGCGACCAACTGGGGTGGGAGCTCCCAGTTGATGGGCGAGCGTGCCGGCCCGGTGCGCGTCATCCGCACGACCTGGGGCGCCGACTCCTCGACCAACAACATCCGGCGCGAGATCTTCTACGAGGACGAGGTGCGTTACCAGGGCAACCTGCGCGTTCACCCGATCCCGCCGCTTGACGGCATCTATGTCCAGCGTGACATGGCCGCCGGGATGATCACGAAGTACTACAACCCGTATCAATCACAGGGTGTCAGCATCGACGGGCTCAACGACGAGGTGTTCGGCAACATCCACGCGGCCGCCAACAGCAATGGGTTCTGCTACTCGAGCCAGGACCAGCTGGGGCAGATGACCGAGACCTACAACCCCGACACCACTCCCGTGACCGTTCCGCTGCCGGGCGGCAACGGTGACCCGTGTAACTCGGGTGACGTGCACGGCGACTTCGACCTCACCGACCCGACCCTCCAGGGCCCACCCGGGCTGCTGCCCTGGGAGGAGCTGGCCGGCGACCACGGCACGGTTGTCGAGCGGTGGACGGCCCAGTCCAACGGCGCCCCGGTGGGCACGGCGGCGTCGGCTGTGACCGCGTTCCCGTACTACCGCGACGACTCCTGCTTCGACGACGGCACCGGCACCGACCCAGGGCCCAAGATCGACCTCCGCAGCGGCAACGAGCCGAAATTCTGGTGGTACGACCCCACCACGGGGATCCCGGTCAGCAATGACACACCACCGGCTAACGCGATCCCCATCCCAAGGCGGTGCTGGAACCACGATGTCAACGGCAACCCGCTCCCGCCCGGCCACCAGGATGCGCCCCCGAACCCGAGCTTCTCGCCCCAGGGCGACGTGCGCTACTTCCAGGGCGACATCGGGACCCACGGGCTGCATCTCATCTTCACCGGTGACACCGACAACGCCCAGCTGACCGTGCCCGTGGACGAGCTGGACAGCGAGCAGGTCCAGGTCATCCTGCCGGGGCTTCAACCCAACGTAGGGGAGGCCTACGGCCGGTCGTTCGAAGAGCCCTTGGTGGCCACCGCCGTGCCCAACGGGGTGCAGCTGGAGAACCTCAACCCGTCAGCCCGCCCCTCGGCGCATTCGAGGTTCCGCCTGCTGTAACCCCACCCACGCCACGAGAGGACGCCCCGCTACACTGACCCTCCTGGGTTAGCGGAGGGTTTTGACATGGCAGACGACCGCATCGAAATGGGCATGATCGGCCTCGGCCGCATGGGCGGCAACATGGTCAAGCGCCTCGCCCAGCGCGGCCACACAATCGTCGCGTGGACCCGGACGCGTGCCACCGTCGAGCTGGCGATGAAGGACGGCGCGATCGGCGCGGAGTCCATCGAGGACCTGGTGCAACGGCTCAAGCCGCCGCGCAACGTGTGGGTCATGATCCCGTCGGGGAAGCCCACGGACGAGACCATCATGAAGCTGCGCGACCTGCTCCAGGAGGGGGACCTCGTCATCGACGGCGGCAACTCCAACTGGAACGACTCGAAGCGCCACGCGCAGGAGCTTGCCGAGAAGGGCATCCACTTCATGGACTGCGGCACGAGCGGCGGCGTGTGGGGGCTCAAGGTCGGCTACTCGCTGATGATCGGTGGCGAGAAGGAGGACTTCCAGCGCATGGAGCCCATCTACCGCGACCTCGCACCCGAGGACGGCTACGGCCACATGGGCCCGGCCGGCGCGGGACACTTCGTGAAGATGGTGCACAACGGGATCGAGTACGGCATGCTCGCGGCCTACGGCGAGGGCTTCGAGATCCTGCACGCGAGCGAGTACAAACTCGACCTCCTCGACGTCACCCGCGTTTGGCTCCACGGCAGCGTCGTGCGCTCCTGGCTGCTGGAGCTGGCCGAGCTGGCGTTCCAGGCGGAGGGGATCGACCTCGAGAAGATCCGCGGCTACGTCGAGGACTCGGGCGAGGGCCGGTGGACGGTCCAGGCTGCCATCGACGAGAGCGTGCCCGCGCCGATCATCACGCTCTCACTGCTGATGCGCTTCGCGTCGCGGCAGGACGACTCCTACAGCGCCAAGGTCATCGCCGCGCTGCGCAACCAGTTCGGCGGCCACAAGATCACCGAGACGACGCAGGCGAAGTGAGCGAGCGCGCCTGTCAGGCGGAACCGAGCGGATAAGCTACGTAACTGAGCAGGAACGAGGCCAGAAAGGGGTAGTCATATAGCCACTTCCGTAGTGACCCGGCGCCGCCGCACGGCGACCGACGGCACCAACCCCTTGCGCGAAGGCCTGCGCTACGAACGCACGGCGCAGCCGGCCGCGATGGTCATCTTCGGCGCGTCGGGCGACCTGACGCGCAAGAAGCTCATGCCCGCGCTCTACAACCTGACGCTCGAGGGCCTGCTGCCCCCAGACTTCGCCGTCGTCGGCATGGCGCGGCGCCCGCTGTCCAACGCCGACTTCCGCAAGCAGATGCGCGAGGCGGTGGACAAGAACTCCCGCACCGGCCCGACGCGCGACGATGTCTGGAAGAGCTTCGCCGAACGCATCACCTATGTGAGCGGCAACTTCAACGACCAGCCCTCGTTCACCGCCCTCAAGCACGAGCTGGAGCGCATCGACACGCAGTACGAGACCGGCGGCAACCGCCTCTTCTACTGCGCCACGCCGCCGGACTACTTCATCCCGATCATTCAGCACCTCGGCAAGGCGGGCATGGTCAGCCGCGGCCGCGAGACGCACCGCATCGTCATCGAAAAGCCGTTCGGCCGGAACCTCACCTCCGCCGAGGAGCTCAACCGCGAGCTGCTGAAGGTGTTCCGTGAGCGCGCGATCTTCCGCATCGACCACTACCTGGGCAAGGAGACGGTGCAGAACCTGTTGGTGTTCCGGTTCGCCAACAGCATCTTCGAGCCGCTGTGGAACAACCAGTACGTCGACCACGTGCAGATCACCGTGGCCGAGGACGTCGGGCTCGAGGGCCGGGCCAGCTATTACGACCAGGCCGGCGCGTTGCGCGACATCGTCCAGAACCACCTGCTGCAGCTGGTGTGTCTCACGGCGATGGAACCGCCGGTGTCGTTCCAGGCCGACGCCGTGCGCGACGAGAAGGTGAAGGTGCTGCGCTCCATCCGGCCGATCCGGGAGGACGAGGTGCAGCGCTTCGCCGTGCGAGGGCAGTACGGGCGAGGGAGCATCGGCGGCGACACCGTGCCCGCGTACCGCAAGGAGCCCGGCGCGAACCCGATGTCCAACACGGAGACATTCGTTGCGATGCGGCTCGACGTCGAGAACTGGCGCTGGGCCGGGACCCCGTTCTACATCCGCACCGGCAAGCGGCTGCCGCGGCGGGTGACGGAGATCGCCGTCCAGTTCAAGCAACCGCCGTACCAGGCGTTCCGCAACGTCGCCGACCTGCTGGACGCGAACCTGCTCGTCCTTCGCATCCAGCCTGACGAGGGCGCGACGCTCAAGTTCGGCGCCAAGGTGCCCGCCCCCGGGATGCGCCTGCGCGCGGTCAACATGGACTTCCTGTACGGCGCCTCGTTCATGGCGCAGTCACCTGAGGCGTACGAGCGCCTGCTGCTGGACGTGATGCGCGGGGACCAGACGCTCTTCACCCGGCGCGACGAGGTCGAGACGGCATGGAGCCTGTTGCAGGGCGTGATGACGGCCTGGCTCCAGGCGCCCGACGTGCCGCTGTATCCGGCCGGGTCGTGGGGGCCGGACCAGGCGGACGAGCTGATGGTGCGGGACGGGCGTCGCTGGCGCCACCCGTAGTGCCCGAGACCGTGCCCGGCCGCGCCACCGTCATCACCGACGGCGTCTCCCCCGCGGGGACCGATGTCGACGGGTGGCACATGATGCGCTGGGAGGCGAAGTCCGTGCGCGCCGACATGGTGGCGCAGCAGCTGCTCGACCTGCGCCAGGCGGCCACGGACGAGGAGGGCGCGCCCGTGACGAGGGCGTCCGTGATGAACCTGATCGTCTACGCCCCGGTGGCCGACGTCGCGCGGCAGGCCATCGAGAGCGTCGACCAGCTCGCCATGCGTCACCCCTCGCGGGTGATCGTGGTCGCGCCGACGCGCGGGCGCGACTTCAAGCTCGACGCCGAGGTGATCCTGAACCGCTACCCGCTGTCGGGTCACCACCTCGTATTCGAGCGCGCGGTCCTGCGCCCCCATGGCGGCGCCCCCGAGGGGACCGACACCCTCGTCATCCCCCTGCTGATCCCGCACCTGCAGTCGGTGCTGTGGTGGCTCGGCCTGCCCGACCCGTCCGAGCCGGCCCTGAAGAGCCTGAGCCAGATCTGCGACCGACTCATCGTCGACACGAACCGCGGCGACCCGCAGCTGTTCTCAGCGCTCGCCGGGCTCTGCGCCAACCCCGACGGGCGCAGTCGCCTGGTGCTCGGCGACATGGCCTGGACCCGCCTTGACGGTTTCCGCGAGGTGCTGGCGGCGGTGTTCGACGAGCCGCGGCGGAGCGGCTACCTCGACGGCGTCGAACGGATCGAGATCACCGGCACCCGGCCCGCGCGCGGCGAGGTGAGCGTGGCCGAGCTGCTCTTCGCCGGTTGGCTGTCCTCGCGGCTGGGGTGCTCCCAGCCGGAGAAGACGCGCGCGGGGGTGACCCTGGCCTCTGGCGCCACTGGTCGGCGCGTCGAGGTCGTTTTCGCCGGGCGCGCCGAGAGCGCCTCTGCGGCGCCGCTCCAGGGTGTGCGGCTGGCGGCACGCAGCGGGCGCAAGGAGCTGCAGGTCGACCTCGTCCAGCACCACGGGGAGGGCCACCTGGAGCTGCGTGAGGCCGGCCACCAGCTGATGCGCCGCACTGTCCCGCTGCCGACCCCCGAGGAGTCGGAGGTCCTCAGCCGGGAGCTTGCCCGCATGGGCCGCGACCGCGTCTTTGAAGACGCGTTGCTGTCCGCCGCGCGGATCGCGGCCGCGCGCGAGGCGTAGCGGGCGTGCTGGTCAGGGTCAGGGACGCCGCCGCGGTGGCCCGCGCCGGTGCCGACGCCGTGGTCCAGGCCGCGCAGCGGGCGCTGCACGAGCATGGCGGCTTCCGCCTTGTCCTTGCGGGCGGCAACACCCCGAGGGCCTGTTACGAGCTCCTGTCGGGCGAGCTCCGCGCCGAGGTGGAGTGGCGTCGCGTGTCCGTGTTCTTCGGTGACGAGCGCTGTGTCCCGCCCGACGCGGCCGAGAGCAACTACCGGATGGCGCGTGAGACCCTGCTCGACCCGCTCGACCTGCGCGGCGCGGCCGTGCGGCGAATCGCCGGCGAGCTGCCCCCCGAGACCGCGGCCGCGGACTATGACGCGGAGCTGCGGCGCTACTGGGCGGAGGGCGAGCCGATGTTCGACCTGGTCCTGCTCGGCATGGGCCCCGAGGGCCACACGGCCTCGCTCTTCCCGGGTTCGCCCGCGCTCGAGGAGCGGAGCCGGCTGGCGGTGGCGGTGGAGGTCCCCGCGACCCCGGCATCTCGCGTCACTCTGACCCCGCCGGCGTTCAGGGCTTCGCGGCAGATCCTCTTCCTGGTGAGCGGCGCCGAGAAGGCGGACGCGATCGCGCGGGTGTTCGGGGGCGAGTCGGAGGTGCCGGCAGGGGCCGTCGCGGCACTGGCGCCCTCGCGCTTCCTGGTCGACGAAGCCGCGGCGGCGAAGGTTCCGGCGTAGCCCCAGGCCGGGCTCAGCGCTTGGCCGGGGTGATCTCCAGCTCCTTGAACGGAGCCATCCACTTCTTCTGTGCGGGGCCATGTTCGCGAATCCAGGCTTCGGCATCGGACATCAGCACCGCGAGCACCTCGTCGCGCGTGCTGCCCGTGGCCTGCACCAGCGCCGAGCGCTCGTCGAGAAAGCTGCGTCCCGTCACCCGGAGCATGCGCAGCAGGTGCTGAACGCGCTCGGGCATCTGGCGCTCGCCAAGCGGCGGTGACTCCACCACGAAGCGCGTGTACTGCGCCAGCAGGTCGCTGAGGAGGCCGGAGTGGCGGTTGACGAAATCGGCCCGAAGCTGGTCGAGTGGCTGAAGTCGTTGCGGCATCGTTTCCCTCTACTGCTCCCCCAACCGTCCGAAAGAAGAATGGATGCGGGAGTTTAACCTTCGCGATTGCGCGGACGAAGGCGGCGCCCGAGATGTAACGGGTTTGTTACTTCTACGCTCTAGAAGGTTCTAGACACCCGCCGGGCGCTCGCCGTGCTGGGCGGTGATGACGGTCTTGATGTTGCCCCGGACGTTGAAGTCGCCCGTCACGCGCATCCAGGCGGGGTGGACGGCGCCCACGAGGTCGTCGAGGATGCGGTTCACCGCCGCCTCGTGGAACACGTGCTGGTCTCGGTAGCCGTTGATGTAGAGCTTGAGCGACTTCAGCTCCACGACATGTCCCGCGGGCACGTACTCGATGTGGATGCTGGCGAAGTCGGGAAAGCCGGAGCGGGGGCAGAGGCAGGTGAACTCGGGGCAGTCGTGGGTGACCAGGTAGGGCCGGTCAGGGGCCGGGTTCGGGATGGGCTCGAGCTCGTTCTCACGGATCTGCCTCTCGCCGTAGAGCTCTGTCACTGCAAGCCTCCGAGATGCGCGCCGAGGGCGCGGGGCAGGAAGGTGCCGAGAAGGTAGCCCGCGCACCCGGACAGGGCGCCGATCGCCGCGATCTCGATCCCGCCGACCAGGGCCGGGCGACGCGCCAGGAGCGACTTCCCCGCGCCCATCGCAAAGAGGACGACCAGCGTCGCCGAGACCGACCACAGCAGCGCCGGGCTGAACCCCAGCCCGAGCGGTCCGGCCGTGGCGCGCGTGGAGAACAGCGCCCAGGGCGCCACCGGGACGAGCGAGCCGACGAGGAACGCAAGCCCCATTACGAGGCCTTCCGCGCGGGGTTGCGCCGAGCCGAGCTGCAGCCCGAGCTCCTTCTGGGTCATGGCGTTGAGCATCGCATGCGGCCGCTGCGCGATCTTGTCGGCGACGACGCGCGCGTCGTTCTCGGGCAGCCCCTCCAGCTCGAACAGCTGCACCAGCTCCTCGAGCTCCCTCTCCGGGTGCTCGCTGAGCTCGCGACGCTCGCGCTCGACCTCGGCTTCCGCCACCTCGAGCTGCGACTTGCTGGAGATGTACGCGCCGGCGCCCATCGCGAACACCCCCGCGAGGGAGCCGGCGATGGCCGCCAGCAGGATCGTGTTGCGGTCGGCCGTGGCGCCACCGACGCCGCTGACCAACCCGAGCGTGGTCAGGAGGCCGTCCTGCATGCCGAAGATGACCTCGCGGACGCGGCTGCGCCGCGCCACCCTGCCGCGCGAGTGATCGATGTGCTCCGCCGCCAGCTGCCGCGGTGGCGGCTGCTGGATGGCTGCCATCGAGTCCTTAGGGTAGGTCCTCGCGACCGTGCTCGCTGTACTTGTTGTAGAAGGTCGTTATCGCCCCCGAATCGAGGCTGTCGAGGTCCTCCTCGCGGTCCCATGCCAGGACGGCGTACTTCTTGGGGAGCGAGCCCTGCGTGTACTGGGTGCTGAGGAACTTGACCTCCTGGATCGTCTGCACCCCGGGCGAGGCGTGGAACGGTTCCGGGTGCTGTGGCAGCGACTGGTACAGCAGGCGTGCCGCCGAGAAGATGTCTGCGCACTCGGTGCTCGAGCACGTGTAGACGAGGACGATGCCGCCGTGCTCGAGGTTGTGCACGTAGGTCTCGGGCGGGATGACGGTCTGCGAGGGCCCCCACGCCGCGGGGGTGGCGTAGTGCTGCCCCGAGGAGGGCGGGCTGTGCTTGTACCTGACGAGGGTGCCGTCCGCGACGTGGCCGTAGCCCTCGTCCGCGACCGCGTGGGAGGTGTCCTTGCCGGAGGTGCTGGTCGACGTCTTCGGGTTCGCGATGCCCCACCAGTTGGTCGCCGCCCCGGACAGGGTGGCCGAGCCGACCACGATCAGGGCCGCGAACGTGGCGATGATGATGTTCCGCGTCCGGCGCTCCCGCTCCTGCTGGAGCTGGATCTGCTGGGCGCGCTCGTCAAGGCGTGCTTGCTTGGCAAGCGCTTTTCGGTTCGGCACGGCGCCAAGATTACCGCGCCCGGGTTAGAGGCTTCTGTGAAGCTGGTATCGTCCCGGCCGTGGCCGAGGCCCGTACCGAGCGGCTCTGGCGCGCGGACGTGGACCACGTCTGGCACCCCTTCACCCAGATGGCCGACTACGCCGCGACGCCGCCCCTCATCGTGGAGCGCGCGGAGGGCAACTGGGTGGTGGACACCGAGGGGCGGCGTTACCTCGACGCCATCAGCTCGCTCTGGTGCAACGTCCACGGGCACCGCGTGGCGGAGATCGACGCCGCCATCCGGGCGCAGCTGGACCGGGTGGCGCACACCACCCTCCTCGGCAGCGCCAGCGTGCCCTCGATCGAGCTGGCGGAGAGGCTTGTCGCGGTGCTGCCCGCCGGTCTCGAGCACGTCTTCTATGCCGAGAACGGCGCGAGCGCCGTGGAGGTGGCCCTCAAGGTGGCGTTCCAGCACTGGCGTCACCGCGGCCAGCCACGGCGCCATTTCATAGCGTTCGAGAGCGCCTACCACGGCGACACGATCGGGGCGGTGTCGGTGGGCGGCATCGAGCTCTTCCACGCCGCCTTTGGCCCCCTGTTGTTCGACGTGCTGCGGGCCCCGAGCCCCTACCACTACCGCTGCCCCGGCGGCCACGACACGCACGCGGCCTGCGGCGACGCCTCACTGGCCGCCGTCGAGAAGCTCCTTGCCGAGCACCCGGGCGACATCTGCGCGGTGATCCTCGAACCGCTCGTCCAGGGCGCCGCCGGCATGATCACCCAGCCGCCGGGGTTCGTGGCCAGGCTGGCGGCGCTCTGCCGGAGCCATGACACGCTGTTGGTCCTCGACGAGGTGGCCACCGGTTTCGGCCGGACCGGGGCCATGTTCGCCTGCCAGCAGGAGGCCGTCACGCCGGACCTGCTGGTGATGGGGAAGGGCCTGACCGGCGGGTACCTGCCGCTGTCCGCGGTAGCTGCCACCGACGAGGTCTACGAATCGTTCCTCGGCGCTCCCACCGCCGGGCGCACCCTCTACCACGGTCATACGTACACGGGCAACCAGCTTTGCTGTGCCGCGGCCATCGCGAACCTCGAGGTCTTTGCGGAGCGGGACACCGTCGAGGTCGCGCGTGAGCGCGGGGTCGAGCTGGCCTCGCTGCTGGAGCCCGTCGCCGAACACCCCCATGTCGGCGAGGTGCGGCAGCGGGGGCTGATGGTCGGGATCGAGCTGGTCGCGGAACGCGAGTCGCGCGAGCCGTTCGCCGCCGAGGCGCGGGTCGCCTGGGAGCTCTGCCTCCGTGCCCGGGACCACGGCGTCCTGCTCCGCCCCCTGGGGGACGTGGTGGTGCTGATGCCGCCCCTGTCGATCACGAGCGACGAGCTGCGCCTCATCGTCGACACGGTCGCCGCCGAGCTCGAAGCAATCCACGCATGAGCCGGTCGCCTGGCTTCGACTGGGTCGACGCCTCCCTCGAGGACATCCGGGGTGCGGGCCTGGAGCGACACCTGCTCGAGCTCGACGGGCCCCCCGGTCCCACCGCGCACCTCGGCGGGCGTCGCCACATCCTGCTCGGCTCCAACAACTACCTCGACCTGGCGGGCCACCCCACGGTGGTGGAGGGTGCCGTGGCGGCCGCGCGCCGTCACGGGGCCGGCGCCGGCGCGTCCCGGCTGGTCAGCGGGGCGAGCGCGCTGCAGCGCACGCTCGAGGAGCGCCTCGCAGCCTTTCTCGGCGTCGAGGCGGCGCTGCTGTTCTCCTCGGGATACCTCGCCAACACGGGCACGATCCCCGCGCTGGTGGGTGCCGGCGACGAGGTCTTCAGCGACAGCCTGAACCACGCCTCGATCATCGACGGCTGCCGCCTGAGCGGGGCCACGGTGACGGTCTACCCGCACCGTGACGCCGGCTTCCTGGCCGAGGCGCTGGCCGCGTCCCGGGCCCGCCGCCGGCTCATCGTCAGCGACGCCGTGTTCAGCATGGAGGGCGATGCCTGCCCGGTGGAGGAGCTCCAGGGGCTGGCCGCGACGCACGGGGCGATGCTGCTCCTCGACGAGTCGCACTCGTTTGGCGTGGTCGGCGCTGGCGGGCGCGGACTCGTGGCCGCGGTCGCGGGCGGTGGCGGCGGTGCGCTGGTGATGGCCACGCTGTCGAAGGCCCTTGGTGCCGCGGGTGGGTTCGTGGCGGGGCCCGCGCCCGTCATCGAGTACCTGCGCCAGAGGGCGCGCACCTTCATCTTCGACACGGCCCCCGCGCCGGCGGCGGTCGGGGCGGCGCTGGCCGCCCTCGGCGTCCTGGAAGCGGAGCCTGCCCGGGCCGAGCGGGTGCGGGCCCTGGCGGGCAGGCTCGCAGAGGGACTGCGCGCGGCCGGGCTCGGCGTGCCTGTGCCCGCGGCGGCCATCGTCCCGCTCGTCGTGGGCGAGGCGGAGGCGGCAATCGCCCTCGCGGCGGCGGCCCGCGAGCGCGGTGTCATCGTGTTCCCGATCCGGCCGCCGTCCGTTCCCCCCGGGACGAGCCGGCTCCGCCTGACCGTCACCGCGGGCTTCAGCGAGGCCATGGTCGACACGGCGATCGACGCGCTGGCCGCGGCCGCCGCTGCCGTTGGCTGATCGCCTCCTTGCCGTCTGCGGCACGGACACCGGCGTGGGGAAGACGGTCGTCAGCGCCGCCCTCGCCGCCATCGTGCTGGAGCGGAGGGAACCGGTCCGCGTCCTCAAGCCCGTCCAGACCGGCGCGGGCACCGATGACGACGCCGGCCTGGTCAACCGCCTCGTCGGCGCGGACGTCGCGCTGACCGGCTGGCGCTTCGACCTTCCGGCGGCCCCGGCGGTCGCCGCGCGGCTCGAGGGGGCCCGGCTCGTACCGGCGGAGCTGTGCTCGTGGGTCCTTGCCCATGCAGGCACCGGTACGGCCATCGTCGAGACCGCGGGCGGCGTGGCCGTGGAGCTCAGCGAGGGCTACGACATGGCCGACCTCGCGGCCGGGCTGGGCGTGGGTGTCGTCCTTGTCTGCCGCGCCGGCCTGGGAACGCTGAACCACACGGTATTGAGTGTCGAGCACCTCCGCGCCCGGCGCGCGGACATCCTCGGGCTTGTCCTGAGCGACCCAGGCGGCGAGCCCGACCCGAGCCAGGAGACGAACCCCGCCGAGCTGCGCCGGCTGACCGGCCTGCCCATCCTCGGCACGCTGGGGCCGATGCCCCTCGAGGACCCGGCGAGGTTCCGCGCCGAGGCCGCTCGTGCCCTCGGGAGGGCGCTCCCGGACGGGCCTAGAATCGTGCCACCCACCCAGAACTGAGGAGAGGAAACTTGGCGACAGCGGTCGAAACGAGGAAGGACGTCCAGACCCACCAGCTCTACATCAACGGCGAGTGGCGCGACGCCGCCGGTGGTGACAGCATCCCGAGCATCAACCCCTCGAACGAGGAGGAGATCGCCCGGGTGGCCAAGGGGACCCGCGAGGACGCGCAGGCCGCCATCCAGGCGGCGCGCGAGTCGTTCGACCGTGGCGACTGGAGCAAGAAGAGCTTCAAGCAGCGCAGCGACATCATGCTGCAGGCGCTCAAGCACGTCATGGCCAAGTGCGACCAGGACGACTGGGCGACCATCGAGTCCTCCGACGCGGGCTGCACCCTGCGCATGTCCAACCTCTCGCACGTCCCTGTCGCGCTCGAGCACTTCCGCTCACTGACAGCGCAGGCGGGCGAGATGAAGGAGTACGAGCCGCTGCCGTGGGTCGACATGCCCGCTGTGGCCTGGAACTTCGTCAACCGCGAGCCCATCGGCGTCTGCGGCCAGATCATCCCGTGGAACTTCCCGCTGGTGATGGCGTGCTGGAAGATGGCGCCGGCGCTGGTGTGTGGCAACTCTCTGGTGATCAAGCCGGCGTCCATGACCTCGCTGACCGCGATCGAGCTGGTCAAGGCGCTGGACGAGACGGGCCTCTTCCCGAAGGGCGTCGTCAACCTTGTCACCGGCCCCGGTGGGGCGGTCGGTGAGGAGATCGCCTCCAACCCGATGGTCGACAAGGTGGCCTTCACCGGCTCCACGGAGGTGGGGCGCCGGATCATGCAACTGGCCAGCGGCACCGTCAAGAAGGTCACCCTCGAGCTCGGCGGCAAGTCGGCCAACATCCTCCTCGAGGACGCCGATCTCGACCTCGCCATCGACGGCGCGCTGTTCGCCACGTTCTGGCACCAGGGCCAGATCTGCGAGTCGGGGACCCGGCTGCTGGTGCCCGAGAGCATCTACGACGAGGTCCTCGAGCGGCTCGTGGCCCGGACCAAGGAGATCGTCGTCGGCGACGCCCTCGACCTGGAGAGCGGGATGGGACCGCTGGTGTCCGAAGCGCAGCGCGCCACCACGGAGAAGTACGTCGAGATCGCCCAGCAGGAAGGCGCGCGCCTGGTTGTCGGCGGCAAGCGGCCCGAGGGCCTCGACAAGGGCTACTTCTACGAGCCGACCATCTTCGCCGACGTCCAGCCCGACATGCGCATTGCCCAGGAGGAGGTCTTCGGCCCCGTCCTGTCAGTCATCAAGTACAAGGGCGTGTCAGAGGCGGTCAAGATCGCCAACAACTCGATCTACGGCCTGGCCGGCGGGGTCTGGTCGCGCGACGTCCCGGAGGCGATCAGCGTCGCCAAGGCGATGCGCACGGGCACCGTGTGGATCAACGACTACCACCTGCTGAACGACGTGTCCCCGTTTGGCGGCTACCGGCAGTCGGGCGTGGGCAAGGAGCTGGGCAAGGAGGGCCTGCTGGGGTACACCATCAGCAAGCACATCCACGTGGCCCAGAGCGGCAAGCGCTCCGACCGCTTCGTCTGGGACACGCTTCTCCCGTAGGTCAGGGCGGCGCGGCGACGACCGCGCCGCAATTCCCACACACCACCTCGACGGTTTCGCTGAACGTGACCTTGAGAAGGCGGCGCGAGGCGACCTTGCGCCGGCGGACCCGCCAGCCGTAGCGGCCGCACGCCGCGCACGGCTGCAGCAGGCGCTCGCGGACCTGGAGCAGCGTCGACTGGAGCTGCGGTTCTGCTCCGGCGATAAGGCGATCGACCGCTGCTTCCAGCTTCTCCGCGTCGGGTGTACCGGCAGTGGGGACCGTGGGCGGTGGGGAGACCGCGGGCGGCAGGGGAGAGCCGCAGTGCGCGCAGACCGTCGCCTCGGATGGCGCGGGCGCTCCGCACGCCGCACAGCTGCGTGCCTGAATCTCCACCCCCGCGCCGCTCGCCACGTACGCCCGCGAGGTGACGGTGCGCCGCACCCGGCCGATGCCGCCGGCGAGGGTCTCTGACGTCTCCGTGACTGCGGCCAGGCCCGAGCCGCAGGCCGGGCATGTCACGGCCGAAGGGTCTGCGATCCGCGCGCCGCACGTCCGGCAGGTCACCGCGCTCTCCACCGCTGTCACCGTCGCACCGGCGCTCCACCCGTGTCAATCCGTTGCGGGTTAGGCTTGCGTCGAATGTCTGACCGAGTGCAGCTCACCGACCGCTGTCGCGCCCTTCTCGACCAGGTCAAGGCCGAGCGGAGCGGCGGCCTCACGATGGTGCTCGGCTCGGGGTGTTGCGATGGCGGCTCGCCGTTCCTCTTCGAGGACTACCCGCCGCCGGCGAACCACCGCCTCGTGGGGGATGTCGATGGCGTGCCCGTGTGGGTGGACAACGCGCTCTGGGCTGGTGTCGAGCTGGACCTGACGATCGACGCCGTCAGGGACCCGTCATCCGACAGCTTCTCCGCGGAGGCGGAGCTGGGGTACCGGCTGGTCCTGGCCTAGCGGCCCGCCGTCTGCATCAGGCGCTTGGGCGCCTTCATCTGCCAGGCCAGGCGGAGGAGCTTCTCCAGCGCCTTGGGGGTGGCGCGGCGCAGGTCCACGTTGAGGGCCACGGGGCGGCCGCCAAACAGGAACTCGGTGCAGGCGCCCGGGTTCTGCTCGATCGCGGCGTAGATGTCCTCTGGCTTGAGCGTCAGGTTCATGTTGATCGAGGTCACGAGCGTGGCGAAGACCTTGCCCTCGACGGTCCAGGCCGGCCTGCCCTGCTGCTCGACCTGCTCCACCTCCGGCAGGGCCATCACGAGGCGGGTGGCTTCAGTGAGAGGAATCAAGCGCTACTTCCCGGTGACCAGGCCGAGGACGATCCCGGCGAAGACGAAGACGCCCAGCACGATCCCAAGGGAGACCGCGCCCGGCCAGTGCCTGCCGCGCTGGTGCGTCCTGGTCCACTCCATCTCGAGCTCGTGGGCCTGCCAGCTCGGCACGGTGGGCGGTGTCGCATACGCCTGGCCCGGGGCGTTGGCCGACCCGCAGCGCGGGCAGGTTATAGAGGTCTCCGGGTGCTGGTAGCTGCACTTCCAGCAGTAGATGAGCCGAGGCGCCACACCTCAAATTATGTAGGGCCGTCATACGATCATCGATCGATGGGTGATTTCGCCATCCGGGAGGCGCGCCCGGATGAGCACGCCGCCGTCGGCAGGCTGACCGTGGACGCCTACTCCGAGTACGAGCCGAAACTCAGCCCGACGTGGTGGCGCCACTACCGGCGCGACCTCTCCAACGTGGCGGAGCGGGCGCGAACGGGGGTGATCCTCGTGGCCGAGGTCGATGGCGAGCTGGCAGGGGCGGTCACCTACAACCCGGCGGGCTCCGGCCGCGGCGACGTGCACGAGTTCCCCGCCGACTGGGCCTATTTCCGCGCCCTGGCGGTCGACCCGGGTCACCGGGGGCAGGGCATCGGGCGCGCCCTGGCCGACGAGTGCGTGAGGCGCGCGCGGGCCGAGGGGGCGGCGGCCCTGGCCCTGCACACGACGTTCCTGATGCCGGTGGCGCGCGCGATGTACGAGAGGATGGGCTTCGAGCAGCTGGACGAGCATGACGACTGGCCGGAGGGGCTCTACTGGACCTACGTGCTGAGGTTCGGCGCGGCGGCGTGAGCGACGACTTCGAGGCTCGCCTCCGGGACTCCGCGCTGGACTCCGTGCCCCCGGGCATGGCGCGGGCCGTGACGCACGTCCTGGACGCCGGCGGGAAGCGGATGCGCCCGGGGCTGGTGTTCCGCTTCGCCGCTCTCTGCGGGGCGGGCGGCGCGCGCGTGATGGAGTACGCGCTGGCGGTAGAGATGCTCCACGCCGCCACCCTCGTGCACGACGACATCATCGACGCGGCGGAGACCCGGCGCGGCGTGGCCACCGTGCACGCCGCGTTCGGGACTGACGTGGCGCTGCTCGTCGGCGATCTGCTGGTGGCCAGGTGCGGCGTGCACAGCGCGGCGACGGGCTGGGCGGGCGCGGCGGGGGAGCTCTTCGGCGCGCTGAGCGCGATGGTCGGCGGGGAGCTGGCGCAGCGGGAGCGACGGTTCGACCTCACCCAGGGCGTCGACGACTACCTCGAGACGGTGCGGCGCAAGACGTCCACGCTGCTGCAGGCGGCTTGTGCCGGCGCGTGCATGGTGGCGCTGGACGCCGCCGCTGACTCGCCGCTCCCGGCGCAGGCGCGGCAGTACGGCGACCACCTCGGCCGCGCGTTCCAGGTGATCGACGACGTCCTCGACTACTCCGCCTCGAGCGGGACCATCGGGAAGCCCGTGGGCAACGACCTGCGCGAGGGCACCGTCACCCTGCCCCTCATCCTCGCCCTGGAGCAGGACCCCGGGCTGGCCGCGGACGTCGAGCGCGTACGCGCCGGCGCGGCCGGGGAGATCGACAGCGTCCTCGAAAGGGTCCGCGCCACGGGCGCGCTCGAGCGCTGCGTCGAGGTCGCTGAGGAGGAGGCCAGGCGCGCGGCGGCGGCGCTGGCCCATTTCCCGGACCGACCCGAGCGGCACGAGCTCGAGCAGTTCGCGCTGTCCCTGCCGCACCGCAGCGCCTGAGCCGAAGTGATCTTCCCCACAGGGCGCGTGGCGGGCCTTGTGGTAACTTCGCTGGACTGCAGTGAAGCAACTGCTGGTAGAAGGGCTTAACCATCGCCGCGCGCCACTCGAGGTGCGCGAGCGGGTCTTCATCACCCCGGACGTGCTGCGCGCGCGCCTCGAGGCGGTCGCCGCACGCCCAGGTGTCGGAGGCGCGACCATCCTCTCGACCTGCAACCGGACGGAGTTCTACGTCACGGCGGAGGATCCGCGGGTCGCGTCGGCGGCCGTCCGCGAGCAGCTCGACGATGTCGATCCCTCCGGCGGGTGGCGGACGTACTCGTTCCGCCTCGAAGGGACAGAGGCGGTGGCCCACCTGTTCCGCGTGCCCGCCGGCCTGGACTCGGCGATCGTCGGCGAGGGCCAGGTGCTGGCCCAGTTCAAGGCCGCCCACGGGGAGTCGCGCACAGCGGGCACGCTCGACGGGCAGCTGGACTTCCTGCTGCGCCGGGCGATCACAGCCGCGAAGCGGGTCCGCACCGAGACCGCGATCTCGCGTGGCCCCGTCGGCTTCGGCCAGGCGGCCGTGGCCCAGGCGGCGGAGATCCTGGGCGGGCTCAAAGGCAAGTCCGCCCTGCTCGTCGGCGCGGGCAAGATCGCGGGCTCGACCGCGCGCTCCTTCGCGTCCGCCGGCGTCACGGACCTGTACTTCAGCAGCCGCACCCAGGGCCGCGCTTCGGCCCTTGCCGGCGACCTCGGCGGCGCCGTCACCGCCGTCGTCGTCTCGCACGCCGACCTCGAGCGCATCGCCAGCCACGTCGACGTGGTGGTCACGTCGACCAGTTCGCCCGACCACCTGATCGGGGTGGAGATGGCCCAGGACCTTGTCGCGCGCCGCGCCGGGCGCCCGCTCTTCATCCTCGACCTGGCCGTCCCGCGCGACGTCGACCCTGCCGTGGGCGCGGTTCCCGGGGTCCACCTGTTCAACATCGACGACCTCGCCGCCACCGTGACGGCGGGGCGCGGCCGCCGCGACGCGGAGGTGCCGCGCGCCGAGGCGATCGTCGCGGACGAGGTCGGGCGCGCGGCCACCGAGCTGGCGCGCCGCGAAGCCGACCCGGCTGTGGCGGCCCTGACGCGCGACTTCGAGACCAGGCGCCGCCTTGTCGCGTCGGGAGTCGCCGCTGAGGCCTCGCTCGAGCGCGCGGCGCGTTCCCTCAGCGCCAACCTCCTGCACGTCGCCATCGAGTTCGTCCGCGAGTCGGGCGGCGACCCTGCCGCGCTCGCCGTCGCGCGAGCCCTCCTCGGGTTGCCCCCGGCGGCGCAGCCAGACCTCACCCCCGAGCCGGCCGAGAACCTGGATTGAGCGCGGCGGCGCGGCCGCTGCGGATCGGGACCCGCGGCTCGGCGCTGGCCCGCACCCAGGCGGACATCGTCAGCCAGGCGTTCCGGGACCGCTTCCCTGACCGCGAGGTGGAGATCGTCGTGATCCACACGAAGGGGGACCAGGACCAGGAATCCTCCCTGGCCTCGTTCGGGGGCCAGGGAGTGTTCGTCAAGGCCATCGAGGCACAGCTCCTGGCGGGCGAGATCGATGCCGCCGTGCACAGCGCCAAGGACCTGAGCAGCCAGGACCCGGAGGGGATCGACCTCGTCGCCTTCCTCGAGCGCGGCCCGGTCCACGACGTCCTGGTGCGGCGGAGCGGAGCCCCCAAGGGGACGCCGAGCGCCGGCTTCAGGATCGCAACCGGCAGCCCCCGCCGGCGGGCCCAGCTGGCGGACGAGTGGCCAGAGGCGGAATTCGTCGACATTCGCGGCAACATCGACACGCGGCTACGCAAGCTTGAGGACGGCGCCGCCGACGCGATCGTGCTCGCGGCGGCCGGGCTGCACCGGCTCGGCCTCGCGCCGCCCGGGCTCGAGGGCCTGCCGATCGAGATGTGCGTCCCGGCGCCGGGCCAGGGTGCCCTCGTCGTGCAGGCTCGCGAGGACGACCCGGTCGGAGCCGACCTGCGCTGGCTGAACCATTTCTCGACCGCGCTGGCCGTGCAGTGCGAGCGCGACCTCGCGGCCGCCATCGGCGCCGGCTGCTCGACTGCCCTGGGGGCCTACGTCCATTTCGAGAGTGGCGAGACGATGCTGCTGGCGGCGCTCCACGACGGGACGACCTTCGCCCGCGTGGAGGCCCGCTCCCCGGCCACTTCACCGGCCGACGTGGTCGGACTGGCGCTCGCGGAGTTCCGCGACCTCGGCGTCCGCTTCGGCCAGTAGCGCGGTGGTGGGGGAGGCGCCTCTCGCCTCGCGCCGGGTGCTCGTCACCCGCGCCGCCGACCAGGCCGGCGAGCTGGTCGAGGCGCTGGCGGGGCTCGGCGCGGAAGTCGTGACCGTGCCCCTTCTGCGCTTCACGGGGGTGGACGACCTGGAGCAGGCGCGGCGCGCCCTCGGACCGGGCGCCAGGTACGACCTGGTGATCCTGACCTCGGCGAACGCGGCGCGGATGCTGGCGGAGACGGCCGCGCGCTGCGGCGTCGACTTCAGGCAGGCGATGGCCCGGGCCAGCCGCGTCATTGCCTCGGGGCCGGCGACGGCGGCCGAGCTCGAGCAGGCCGGCTGCACGGATGTCCTGATACCGCCGGAGTTCTCGGCAGCGGGCATCGCGGCGCTGCTGGACGGCCAGGTCCGCGGCCGCTCCGTGCTGCTGCCACGCGGCGAGCAGGCCCTGCCGTGGCTGCCTCGCTGGCTGCGCGAGAGCGGTGCCGTGGTGGAGGAGGTGACGCTCTACCGGACGGAGCCGGACCCGGACGCGGTCCCAATGCTGCGGGCGGAGCTGGCGCGCGGCGTGGACGTCGTTACCTTTGCCAGCCCCTCGGCGGTGGGCGCCTTCGTGGCTGGTGCCGGTGAGGGCGGCGGGCTCGGCCCAGGGGTCGTGGTCGCGTGCATCGGCCCCACCACCGCGACCGCCGCGCGGGAGGCCGGGCTGGAGCCGGCCGTGGTGGCTGACGAGCACTCCGCCGCGGGGCTGGCCCGCGCCATCGGCGATCATTTCCAGCGATGAGCTTCCCGGTGATCCGTCCCCGGCGCCTCCGCCGCACGCCGCTGCTCCGCGGCACTGTGCGCGAGACAACGCTGGCCCCGTCGAACCTGGTCCTGCCCCTCTTCGTCGCCGACGGCATCGATTCGCCGGTGCCTATCGGGAGCCTGCCCGGCCACTGCCACCACACGGTGGAGAGCGCGGTTCTCGAAGCCGAGGAGGCGGCCCGGCTCGGCATCCCGATGGTGCTGCTCTTCGGCCTCCCGGCCGCGAAGGACGCGGAAGGATCGTCGGCATGGGCCGCCGATGGCGCAGTGCAGCGCGCCACCCGGGCGATCAAGGAACGGCTTGGCGACGGAATCCTCGTCGCCACCGACCTCTGCCTCTGCGAGTACACGGACCACGGGCACTGCGGGATCCTCCACGGCCAGGCCGTCGACAACGACGCCACCCTTGATGCCTACGCCCGCGTGGCCCTGTCCCAGGCTGAGGCCGGCGCCGACGTCATCGCCCCCTCCGGGATGATGGACGGCCAGGTGGGCGTGATCCGGCAGGTGCTTGACGGCGACCGCTTCGGTGACACGCCCATCCTGGCCTACAGCGCCAAGATGGCGAGCGCCTTCTACGGGCCATTCCGCGACGCGGCCGGGTCGACCCCGGCGTTCGGCGACCGGCGCGCCTACCAGATGGACGGCGCCAACCTGACGGAGGCGTTGCGCGAGGTGCAGCTCGACCTCGACGAGGGCGCCGACATGGTCATGGTCAAGCCGGCGGGACCGTACCTCGACGTCATCGCCGCGGTCGCGGACATGGCGGACGTCCCCGTGGCCGCGTACCAGGTGAGCGGCGAGTTCGCGATGATCACGGCCGCGGCCGAGCGCGGTTGGATCGACCGCGACGCCGCCACTATGGAGTCGCTGGTCTCGATCAGGAGGGCCGGCGCGAGGCTGGTGATAACCTATCTCGCCAAAGACGCGGTTCGGATTTTGAACCAGCCCCGCAGCTCCTGAAACCGGTCGCGGGGCGCTTTCAGGAGTTGGCGACTTGAGTCAGGCTGCGGCCCGGAACCCTGTGGTGCTCATCGGCGCGGTGGTGGTCTTCGTGATCGTCCTCGGCCTCGGCGGCCTGGCGTTGAACAACGCCGTGAACCCGCCGCCCGCGGGCCCGACCCCGTCGGCGAGCGTGCTCGTCCTGCATCCCTGCCCGTCGCCGCCAGGCAACCACCCGGTGGCGCATCCAGTCCGCACGTTCGCGGCGGCGCCGGCGATGCAGATCGACCCGACCAAGTCCTACACCGCCCTGATGTGCACCAGCAAGGGCCTCATCACCATCAACCTGCTCGCCGCTGACGCGCCGCTGACGGTGAACAACTTCGTCTTCCTGGCGAACGACGGCTTCTTTGACGGCCTGGACTTCCACCGCGTGTGCCCGAACGCTGCCGACCAGAGCTGCGGTGGGGGCATCAAGATCGCACAGGGCGGAGACCCCCTTGGCAACGGCACAGGCGGCCCTGGCTACAAGTTCAACGACGAGCCGGTGAAGGGCGCCTACGACGCCGGCACCCTTGCGATGGCCAACTCCGGGGCGAACACCAACGGCAGCCAGTTCTTCATCAACACCGGCGCCAATAGCTTCCCGCCGAACTACAACCTCTTCGGGCGCATCACCGCCGGTCTCGACACGGCGCAGGCGCTGGTGAAGGGGGACAAGATCCTGTGGGTCGACATCGAGACGGCCGGCGCCACGCCGGGCGCGGCCGGCTCTCCGAGCGCGGGCGCCACGCCCTCCGCGGCGGCAAGCGCGTCCCCGGAGACGCCCGGGCCGACAAGCGCACCATCGCCGTCGCCGTCGCCCGCGGCTTCCGCCAGCCCCTGACGGGCCGCTTCGACGCCGCCCGCCGGGTGATGCCCGGCGGCGTCAACAGCCCGGTGCGCGCGTTCCGGGCGGTCGGGGGTGAGCCTGTGTTCATCGCGCGCGGGGAGGGGGCGTGGCTCGTCGATGCCGACGGCAACCGATACCTCGACCTGGTGGGCGCCTGGGGACCGCTGATCCTGGGCCACGCGCACCCGGCCGTCGTCGACGCGGTACGCCGCCAGGCCGGGCTGGGCACCGCGTACGGCGCCCCGACAGAGCAGGAGACGGAGCTGGCCGAGCTCCTCGTCGAGTGCGTGCCGTCGGTGGAGATGGTGCGGCTGGTCAACTCCGGCACCGAGGCCGCGATGTCGGCCGTCCGGCTGGCCCGCGCGGCCACCGGGCGCGACGTGCTGGTCAAGTTCGCGGGCGGCTACCACGGGCATGCGGACGGGCTCCTCGCGGATGCCGGCAGCGGCGTCGCCACCCTCGGCATCCCAGGCTCGCCGGGAGTGCCCGCGGCGGTCGCCGCGCTGTGCGCGACCCTGCCCTACAACGACGTCGCGGCGGTCGAGGCCTTCTTCGTCGAGCACGGCGGCGACGTGGCGGCGGTGATCGTCGAACCGGTCGCGGGCAACATGGGCGTCGTGCCGGGGACGGAGGCGTTCCTCACCGCACTCCGGCACGCATGCACGGAGCACGGCGCGGTCCTGATCTTCGACGAGGTGATCACCGGCTTCCGCCTCGGCCTGGGCGGGGCGCAGGCGGTCGTGGGGATCGCGCCGGACCTGACCCTGCTCGGCAAGGTGATCGGTGGCGGGCTGCCGATGGCGGCGTATGGCGGTCGCGCCGACCTCATGGCGATGGTCGCGCCGAGCGGGCCGGTCTACCAGGCCGGCACCCTGTCGGGTAACCCGCTGGCCGTGGCCGCCGGCCTGGCGACGCTGCGCGAGCTCATGTCAGCGGCCCCGTACCCGCCGCTGGAGCGGGCCGCGGCGCGGGTCGAGGCCGTGCTTGCCGCCGCGGCGCCCCGGGTCTTCGTCAACCGCGCCGGCTCGATGCTGACGCCGTTCATACAGGCTGGGCCCGTCCAGGACTACGCCTCGGCGCGGCGCAGCGACACCGAGGCCTACGCGCGGCTGTTCCACAGCCTGCTGGAGGCCGGCGTCTACGCGCCCCCCTCCCAGTTCGAGGCGTGGTTCCTGAGCGCCGCGGTGGGGGAGCCGGAGCTGGGCGAGCTGGAGGCCAGGATCGCCGCCGGTCTGGAACAGGCCACGAACGTATAATCGCCCCATGCTGGGCATGGGCCACTGGTGGATCCTGCTCGTGCTTGCGGTGATCGCCCTCATCATCTTTGGGCCGTCTCGGCTGCCGGAGTTCGGCGCCGGCCTCGGCAAGGCGATCAAGGAGTTCCGCAAGGCGACCACCGAGGTGAGCGAAGGCCTCCGCGACGAGATGCGCAAGACCGAGGGCGGCACGGGCACCGTGTACACGCAGACCCCGAGCGCCCCCGTCGAGACGCCGCCGCCGGCCGCATCCCCCGCGGCGCCGCCGGCGCCTGCGCCGCCTCCTGAAGCTCCGCGCGTCTAGCGCTTCGCCGCGCCACCAGGCGCGAGGGCGAGCATGAGCGACAAGCCTCTCTTCGTCCCCCTGCCCGACGCTGACGACTCCTGGTCGCCACCGCCGATGCCGTCGGATTCCGAGGAGCCTGCCGCGGTTGAGGCGGCGCCCCAGCAGGTGAGCGCGGAGGAAAAGCCAACGCCGCGGGAGCCGACGTACGAGGACCTCACCCTGCCCGGGATGCCCGCGGGCCAGCCCGGCTCGGACCAGGTGCTGGCGGTGGCCGGCGCGGAGGCGCCGGCGGCGGCGGACGCCGATGCCGCCCCCGAGCCAGAGCTGCCTGTTGCCGAGCCGCCCGAGCCCGTCGCCGCCCCGCCGGCGCCCATCGCCGCGCCACCGGGGCCGCCCGTCGCGGCCGAGCCCCCGTTCTCCGTGCCGCCGCCGACAGCGGGTGACAGCGCGCCGCCGGGCGGGGAGCCTCCGGAGGAAGACGGAAAGCGCATGACCCTCGTCGAGCACCTCACGGAGCTCCGCCAGGTGCTGATCGTCTCGCTGAGCGCCTGGGGCATCGCGAGCATCGTCGGCCTCGTGATCTCCCACTGGATCGTGCTGCTGCTCACGAAGCCACTCGACACGCTCCACCTCAAGCCGGTGGTGCTGAGCCCCATGGGCATCTTCACCATCCACCTGAAGGTCGGGCTCGTGGCCGGGCTGGTCCTGGCCCTGCCCGTCATCCTGCAGCAGACCTGGACGTTCGTCGCCCCCGGGCTGACGCGCAAGGAGAGGCGGTTCGCGGGCCCGCTGATGGTGAGCTCCCTAGGGCTCTTCGCGCTCGGCGCAGTGCTGGCGTTCGGCTTCATGTTCATCGGCATCAGGCTCGTCCAGCTGACGACCGGTATCACCGGCATCCAGTACCTGCCCGAGCTCAACTCGTACCTCGGGACGATGGTGGTCCTGATCCTCGCGTTCGGAATCACCTTCGAGTTCCCCGTCGCGCTTGTCCTCATGGCGATGGTCGGCCTGATGACGTCCGCGCGGCTACGCCACGCGCGCCGCGCCGCCTACCTCGTCATCGCGGCGGTCGGGTACCTCATCACGCCGGGCGTCGACCCCGTGACTCCGCTCGCCCTTATAGTCCCCCTGTTCTTGCTTTACGAGGCTTCCATCCTGGTCATCCGCCGCATGGGTAAATGAGCACGCGCCACGACGGCCGGGGCGTCGCCGAGCTGCGCCCGGTCACGATCGAGACCGGTGTGAATCGCTATGCGGAAGGTTCGGCGCTCATCACCTGCGGGAACACCAGGGTGCTGTGCCTCGCGACCGTGGAGGACAAGCTGCCGCCGCACAAAAAGGGCAGCGGTGAGGGCTGGGTGACGGCGGAGTACGCGATGCTGCCGCGCGCGACCACCACGCGCAACCAGCGCGACCGCGGCGGGCGCATCGACGGGCGCAGCCAGGAGATCCAGCGCCTCATCGGGCGCGCGTTCCGCGCCGCCATCGACCTCCGCGGTCTCGGCGACCGGACAATCACAGTCGACTGCGACGTGCTGCAGGCCGATGCCGGCACCCGCTGCGCGTCCATCACGGGCGGCTTCGTGGCGCTGCACGCGGCGCTTCAGCGGCTTCATGGCGCCTCGCTCATCGCCTCGATCCCGGTGCGGCACCTGGTCGCCGCCGTCAGTGTCGGCGTCGTCGAGGGGGTGCCGCTGCTCGACCTGGACTACGAGGAGGACTTCCGCGCCGAGGTCGACATGAACTGCGTGGCCGCCGACGACGGGCGCTTCATCGAGATCCAGGGCACCGGTGAGCGGCGGCCCTTCAGCCGGCCCGAGAGCGACGCGCTGCTCGACCTCGCCCTCGCTGGTATCGCCGAGCTCAATCGCTCGCAGCGCCACGCCCTAGGGATCTGAGCTCAGCACCAGCCCAGCGGCTGCTCATCGCGACCGGCAACGCGGGCAAGCTCGCCGAGTTTCGCCGCCTTCTCGCGCCACTCGCGGTGGAGCTCGTGTCGCCGGGGGACATCGGCCTGGACATCCAGGTGGAAGAGGACGGCCGGACGTTCCTCGCCAACGCGCAGAAGAAGGCCCGCGAGTACGCGGACGCGGCAGGGCTGGCGGCCCTGGCGGACGACTCGGGCCTGGTCGTGGACGCGCTGGGCGGCGAGCCCGGCGTGGACTCGTCGGTGTGGGGTGGGGCGGAGCTGACTGCGGCCGCCCGCAACGCCCTCTTGCTCGAGCGCCTCGCCGGCGTCACCGACAGGCGCGCGCGGTTCGTGTGCGTCCTGTGCCTCGGCCGGCCGGGGCAGCCTGTGCGCGACGTGTGGGTGGGGGAGTGCGAAGGGCGCATCGGGCGCGAGCCGAGGGGGCGCGGCGGCTTCGGCTACGACCCGGTGTTCGTGCTGCCTGAGGGAATGACGATGGCGGAGCTGCCCGACGACGAAAAGGACCGCGTGTCGCACCGCGGCCGCGCCGTGGCCGAGATGCTGCGCTCGGTTACGCTTCCTGACGCCGAGCGATGACGTACACGCTGATCATGCTGCGCCACGGCGAGAGCACGTGGAACAAGGAGAACCTCTTCACCGGGTGGGAGGACGTGCCGCTGTCGGAGCGCGGCATCGCCGAGGCGCACGACGCGGCGCGGCTGATGGCCGGCGCCGGTCTCGAACCGGACGTGCTGCACACGTCGCTGCTGGTGCGCGCGATCCGCACCGCCGAGATTGCGCTCGGTGACATGGGCCGGTCCTGGATCCCCGTGCGTCGCTCCTGGCGGCTGAACGAGCGCCACTACGGCGCGCTCCAGGGGCTCAACAAGTCGGAGACCGCGAAGAAGTACGGGGACGACCAGGTCAAGGTGTGGCGCCGCAGCTACGCCACCCCGCCGCCGGCACTTGAGCTGGACGACCCGCGGCACCCCCGCCACGACCCGCGCTACGCCGACCTGCCTCCCGAGGTGCTGCCCGCCACCGAGTCACTGGCGCTGGTGGTGGACCGGATGATGCCGTACTGGCAGGACGCGATCGTGCCCGACCTGCGCGCCGGCAAGGTCGTTCTCGTCGCGGCCCACGGCAACAGCCTGCGCGCCCTGCTCAAGCACCTCGAGGGGGTCTCCGACGAGGCGATCGTCGGGCTCAACATCCCCACCGGGGCGCCGCGGGTGTACGAGCTCGACGCAGACCTGCGGCCCGTCGGCGCGGAGTACCTCGGCGACCCGGAGGAGATCGCCGCCCGGGCCGCCGCGGTGGCGCAGCAGGCCAGCTCTGGAGGCGGTGCCGCCTAGACTTCCTGACCTCGGGGAGTGGCGCAGCCCGGTAGCGCACCTGCTTTGGGAGCAGGGGGTCGCCGGTTCAAATCCGGCCTCCCCGACCACTTTTACAGCACTATTACAACAAAGGCGCCCATGCCTAGAGCATTTCTACTGATGCCCTTCGACCCGGAACTCGACTGGCTTCGTGACCTGATACGCGACGCCGGTACGCATGTCGACGTTGACGTGACGCGTGCCGATGACATCTTCGCGAGCGGCATCATCATCGAGCAAATCCGCAAGGAGATCGATAACGCGGATGCCGTGATCGCCGTCTGTACCGGTAGGAACGCGAACGTCTTCTTCGAGCTTGGACTGGCGGACCGCCGTCATCGCCCCGTCCTCATTGCTCGCGGCAGCGCCGATCTGCCATTTGACATCGGCCACTTCCGTGCGCACTTCTACGAGCGAGCTGGCGTCCCTGTTCCGCTCGATGAGTTCCGAGAGACGGTAGCTCGAGCCCTGACCGATACCCTTCGGGAGGGCACCAAGGCAGATGTCAGCGGCCCGATGGCGGGCCGGCTCGAACAACAGACCGCGACGCCGCAGTTCGACAGGGAGATGGGCGTCTTTTCGATGGCACGGAGCTATGCCGGCATTGTGGTTGGCGCCGTGCCTGAGACCGGCGCGCCACTGCGCGACGTTGATTTGGACAACGCAGACAGGTGGTTCGACCGCTTAGGTGATGGTCAGCCCCTTTTCTCCAATCCGGAGGGGACGCGATGGCAGGAGTCGAAAGAGCACCCGCCCCGGTGGACAGCCGGAATGATTCGAGGACCAGTCGTTAGCCTCTTCTGGGCACCGACGGTCCGAGTCCTCGACCAGCAGCGCGGACGACTGGATTTCGGCGATCTGGTCGGGTGGTGGATCAATCGAATCAGAGAGATGACGCAGCTCGTCGTTGGCATGGGGGTAGACACCGTGCATATCGGCCTAGTACTTGCGACCCAGCCGAGCGGTGACCAAGCCTGGATCTCGGAGTTCGGATTTGGTGGAGCATGGGCGCCGAAGCGGGGGCCTGGGATCCCCAACGTCGGGATCTGGAAGGGTGTAATTCCGCCGAAAGCCGTCAGCGAAATCGCTCCTTACGACCTGTTTCCGCATGCGGAAGATCTGCTGCGGCAATTCGGCTATCGGCACGTCGAGCCGACGCTGCACCGGTTCGATATCGTCCGCCCTCCAACAACAGGGTGAAGATCTGGACCCCCCATGTCGTGTCTCGGCGCGTGTCGAGGCACAAGATATGGCCGTATAGTATGACTTTGTGTTATTGGGAGGAAGCGACTGATGGGCGACAAGGGCACTGAACCGGCGGCGTCGAAACCGGCGACCCCGCCACCTTCCGCACCGGCGCCCGCGTCGCCATCCCCTCGTCCCACCGGCCAGCACCCCGGCGAGATCGGACTTAGCCCAGTCACGAAGGGCGCTCACCCTGGCGAAATTCGCCTTCAGCGAATACTAGGCGGCGAGCCGCGGGGAGAACGGGGGAAAGCAGGCCGCGACCGCTGACCTTCCGGCCGATTTCGCCGGCCTTGAATACGCCGAGTTGCTGCGGGATCTGCTTCGGGACGCGGAGCAGTCGAAGACATCTCTAGAGGGGCGGGCGACCGCCATCGTGAGTCTGTCGGGCGTGCTGATCACTCTGCTGCTCGGACTCATCGCGCTCGGCGCTCCGGTCGGGAAACTCTCGTCCTTTCCTAGGGCTGCGGTCGGCACGCTGTCGACTTCCCTCGTACTCATGGTCGTTGCATCGGCGGCGGCCCTCCTGGTCCACATTCCCCTTGCCTATCAAGACGTGAGCGAAGAGGAGATGGAGCGGCTAACGGAAAAGAACTACTGGGACTACAGCGACCGGGCCGAGGGTGCCCGCATGGTCGCCAAGGCGAGGACGAAGGCTTTGGGGGTCGCTAGGGGAAGACTCAAGTGGAAGGGTTGGCTGTTGGGAATCGCGATCGTGGCAGAGGTCGCAGGGATGGGGTTCCTGGCGGCAACGTTGTGGTCTGTCCTTCCTCGCTAATGCCGCCCCCGCCCGCGGCCCCACGGCCCATTACAGCAACCGTTACAGCAATTGAGGACGCAACCCGCTGACCCCTGAGTACGGCACAGGTGGTATTCAAGGCCCCAAAGACTGCATAGTGGCTGCGATTTTGGGAGCACGGGGTCGCCGGTTCAAATCCGGCCTCCCCGACCAGCAAATTGCTCGCAACCCCGTGGCGCGATTCGGTGACCTCGACACAGTCTGGAGGACGTCGAAAGCCTAATCAGCCTCAGTAAGACCCTCCGCAGATGTGCCCTCGCGCCCTATTGCGAACGGGCGCTCGCGACCAACCTGTAAGCGGAGGGCAAACGATCATGAATGACTCGGTCGGGGCAATACGTCATCCAACCGCGCGCCCCAGCGGCTCGCCTCGCGCGTTCCTCATTCCGGCTTGCGACTCCATCGGCGCCTTGTGGAGGCACCGGCTGGCTGGGGCGGCCTTTGGGGTGGTCCTGGCTGTCGTGTCTGGGGTCGCGATCGCCGCCCTGATGCCCCGCGGTCCCGTGACCACGGGCCAGGCGATCGGTGTGATCCTGGTCGGCTTCGGTCTCGGGTTCGTGGCGGGCGGGGCGATGCAATCAAGGTGGGCGATCCTCCTGGCGCCGGCCGTCCAGCTGGCTGCGTTCGAGGTGGCCAGGGCGGGGACGCCCGGGCCGACCGTTAGCGCGATCCACCTGGACTCCGTCTTCGGGATCCTCGCTTTCATCAGCGGACGTGGTTCATACGCCCTGCTGGCGCTGGCGCCGATCATGCTCGGCGCCGCGTATGGCGCCGCCCTCGTCCGGCGTTTCCGCGCTCCGGCCGACCCGGTGAGGCAACATGCGCGGACGAAGCCCCATTACGTTCGCAGAGGTACGACCTGGCTGCTGACGGCGGGCATGTTGGGGCTGGTCGCCCTCATTGCCATCCCGGCCAGCACCCCGCCGATCCTCGGACCCGACGGCAAGGCGCTCGCCGGGAGCGTGACCGCTCTGCAGAAGGTCTCGGTCGGCGGCCATGACGAGTGGCTCATGATCCACGGCTACAACGCCAAGAACCCCGTTCTGCTGTACCTGTCGGGCGGCCCCGGACAGAGCGACATCGCCTTCGCCCGGGGGCTTTACGACAACCTGTCCAAGGTTGTCACCTTCGTCGCCTTCGACCAGCGCGGCACCGGGAAGTCCTATGCCTCGCTCGATCCGACGACCCTGACCCTGGACCGCGCAGTCGCTGACGTGACCGAGGTCACCAACTACCTGCGGCAGCGCTTCCAGCAACAGAAGATCTACGTGATCGGCGAGTCCTGGGGCACCGTTCTCGGGGTGCTCGCGGTGCAGCGTCATCCAGAGCTGTACTACGCGTACCTGGGCAGCGGTCAGATGGTCGACCTGCTCGAGACCGACACGCGGATCAACCATGACGTGCTCGCAGCCGCCGAGAAGTCGGGTGACTCAGCGCTTGCCGCCAAGGTCAAATCCCTCGGTGCGCCACCCTACAAGGACCCGATGGCCTACGCGTACATGATGCAGCAGTACCCGCTGATCGAGACGTCTTACGAATCACCGGCGGCCTTCGAGGCCATGGCATCAAAGGTGCCTGCGGGGATGTCGCCATTCCCCGGGATCCTTGGCAGCGAATACAACCTGATGGACAAGATCGGCGACGTGCGCGGGCTCATCGACATGTTCGCGACGATGTACCCCCAGCTGCAGGGCATCGACTTCCGCAAGACGGCGACGAATCTCCAGGTCCCGATCTACCTGCTCGAGGGCAAGCACGAGCTTGCCGGCAGGCTGGACCTGGCGGTGGAGTGGTACGGCCAGCTGCAGGCCCCGACCAAGCAGCTCTACATGTTCGAGGACGCTGGTCACTCCGTGATGATGGAGGAGCTCCAGCCCCTCCAGTCGATGATGACTGACACGGTCCTGCCGCAAAGCTATCCGGGTCGGTGACCCGGCTTGAGCATGTCGCTCAGTAGGAGGACGTGAGATGAGAAAGACAACAGTCGACGGGATGTTTCTCTGGAGCCTGGTCGCTGTCATTGTCGGCGCGGCGCTGCTGCTGGCAACGGCCACGGTTGGCTATAGCAATGGTGCGTTCGTGATGCACGGACCCGATGTCCAGGGAATCCAGCCGACACCCAGCGGCTATGCCGCCGGCGGCCTTGCGGTCGCTGGCTTCGCCTTCCTTATTGGTGGCGCCATTGGCCAGCTGACCGCGTGGATCGGCGCGCTCGCGGCGACGGCGTCAGGCGGCTACATGGGATGGTTTGCCGCGATCCTGGTCTTTGGGATCGTCGGTCTCTGGTTCCTGCCGATGCTGCTGTACGTGGTGGCGGGTCCCCGGGAGACCAGCTACCGAGGCGGATGGCACCCTTCTGGCGCATAGCCCGGGCCTCCTGAAGGTCCCAGCCCAACCGGGCCTACGGCCCCTGTCCAGGCAGCGGCCTGGAGAGAGACCATCAGGTAAGTCGAAGAGGTACTGAGAACCCCGGCGGGGGCCGGTTGCCTTGACCGCCTCCTGGGCGGGGTGTCGGGAGGTAGCCAGGGATGAAGACATCATCGGTTTCCAAGGGAAACCTGACGCCCGCGTACGCAATGTCGTGGGCGATGGGGGCGCTCCTCATCGTTGCGGCCTTGCCGGGGGCGCTGATAACTGGCCTGTACAAAGACCCGGCGAAGCTGGTGGCCGTCGACCGCGGGACCGACGTCGTCGCGCTCGCGGTGGCGCCGGCGCTGGTGATCTCGATGATCCTCGCAGGAAGGGGTTCTGCCCGGGCGCTACTCGTCTGGGCGGGGCTCGTCGGCTGGGTCCTCTACAACTACGTCATCTACGCATTCAGCCTTCACTTCAACCCGCTGTTCCTTGTCTACGTCGCGCTTGTCTCACTCAGCACGTTCACCCTCGCAACGCTCATCAGACGAATGGACCTGGACGCGGTCGCAGCGGACTTCCACTCGGCGACGCCGGCGCGCGTCCTGGCGGGCTTCCTGTTCCTCGTTGGTGGCGTATTCGTCCTGATCTGGCTGAGTGATGTCCTGCCGGCGACCTTCAGCGGCACGATCCCACAGCGCTTGAAGGATCTGCAAACCGTCAGCAACCCCGTGGAGATCAACGACCTCGCGATCGTGATGCCCCTGCTCTTCGTTGCCGGGATATGGGCATGGCAGCACAAGCCGGCCGGTTACGTCATCGGGGGCGCGCTCACCACGCTGGCGGCGGTCACCATGACTGCGCTCCTGCCCGGTGGACCGCTGTTCGGGACTGTGCAGATGGATCCGCTCTACGCGGCCGTGGCCGTGCTCAGCTTCGCGGTGCTCGGCCTGCTGCTCTGGCGGATGGGGCGCGAGGCGGGTGCGGCGGCGCCCGCGGGTCTCCGGCCCGCGCAAGTTGGTTCTTGAGGAGGAGGAGTGCAAGATGCTTACTCGAGCCCACATGCGTAACGCGGCCGCGGGAGTATCCGCGGTCATAGCGGTCCTTTATTTCCTGATTGCCCTCGGTGTGTTGACAGTCGTCACGACGGCGCCGAAGGCGGGTGACTGGGTGATACCTGCAGCTGCCGGCGTTGCCTTCGCCATCCTCGCGGTCTTCCTGGTGGAGAGCCGGACGCGAACGGCGCCCATCGTAGGCATTGCGCTGGCCCTCTTCACGATCCTCGGTTATTTCGCGGTCGCCCCCAACCGGACGCCGTCCTTTGAACTCTGGGGGATTGTCATCAAGGTTGCCCAGGGGACCCTCGCGATCGCCCTTGCGTTTGTGGCGATGCGACCCGCCGGGATTGCGATGCGTTCAGGTGAGTGACATGGCCGTCGGTATCGACCTGTACTGGCTTCCGCTGGGCGCCGGTGGGAATTTCGTCCGCACCAACGGACGGATCTACGAGGCGCTGGCCGCGCGCCTCCAGCGGCGCCCAGCGTGCGACCTGTACCACTCCGGCCTGGAGATTCGCATGCCGGAGGACCGATACGTCGTCGAGCAGACGCCGGCCTCTGACCACCCTGACGGGCGCGGCGTCGTCGGCATTGGTCCGATCGGCGCGCGCTGGATGGGGCGCATTCCGATGTTTCGCTACGAGCTCCGCCGCTGGCGTGGTGGCGAGATTCCGGACGTCAACGAAGCGGTCGAGAGTCCCCGGAGGCTGAGTGACGACCTCGCCGACGTCCAGCGTTTGTTCGACCTCGTTCCCCAGGTCCCGTTCCTGGTCTGGGGCCGCGATGAACTTGGTGCCGGCGACATGTGGAACTCCAACTCCCAGATCGCCTGGTTGCTTGCCCGCGCCGGGCTGAACGTTGACGCGATCAGCCCGCCCGCCGGAGGACGGGCACCGGGCTGGCACGCGGGTCTCGTGGCCGCCTCGCGGACTTTCGGTCAGGGACTAACAGGCGTCCGAGCGGACCTTCGGGAGGCGAAGGCGGCAACGGCGCCTGCGATCAGGAGCACTCCCGACGTGAGGTAGGCGAGGAACACGACGGCCCCGTCGGCTATGCCAGGAATCAGGCCTGGCGCCACGAGACCTGCCGCGAGGGTAGCCGCCAGCATGAGGATGGCGCCCGTGCCTGGCCGGCCTGTCGCAACGGCACCGCCAGCGATCCCAACCAGTCCCGCGGCGACAGTGACTGAAGCGCCGACGATGACAGTGTCGGGTCCCCCGGCGATCAACCCCGCCGTCCCGCCGACAATGGCGAGCGCGCCTCCACCGATTCCTAGAACTTGGGCCGGACTTGGCATGGCACTCACCTCCTGGTCACGAGTGTCCGCGCTGGCCGACCTGCCGACCACGGCCGGCCGGATTCGTCCTCGAGGGTCATATGGGCCCTACCCGCTGACCCGGGGCACCTTCCTGCGATCGTCCCGGATCTGGGTCTCGAGCAGCTTGAGCAGCGCGTCCACAGCCGGGGCGTAGAGATGCCGCTCGCGTTCCTCGATGAGGATGCGCACAGCCTCCTCGGGACTGCGCGCCTGCCGGTACGGCCGATCCGAGACGAGCACGTCGTAGGTGTCCGCCACGGCCAGGATGCGGGCGCCGAGAGGGATCGCGCTCCCGGCGAGGCCGGCGGGGTACCCCGAGCCGTCCTCCCGCTCATGATGGTGGAGGACGACCTCAGCCTCGCTTTCGAACCGGCCCAGGCGCCCCAGGATGTCGACACCCATCTGCGGGTGGCGCTTCATCAGCACCCACTCCTCGTCGGTCAGCGGCCCTGCCTTGGTGAGGATGGAGTCGGGGATCTCGAGCTTCCCGATGTCGTGCAGCAGCCCGGCGCGGGCCAGGTATCGCAGCTGCGGAGCCGGGAAGTTCAGTTCGCGGGCGATGTTCACGGTCAGGTCCGCGACCCTCGCGGTGTGGCCCCGCGTGTTGCGGTCCTTCGCCTCGATCGCTGCTGCCAGGGCGGCGATCTCCCGCACATGCTCGAGCTCGATATCCGCGCGCACCTCAAGGTCGAGGGCGGCCTCCAGGATGGCGCGCATCGAGCGTCCTCTGACCCGCTCCAGCGCCAGCGTGCGCAGCGCCAGGGCGACGGCCACCGCCATGAGGACGTGGTACTCCCACCACCCCGCGCTCCACGGCGCCGCCAGGACCATCGCCACCTGGGCGAGGGCCAGCAGCGGGAAGGCCATCGCGAGCGCCCACTGCAGGGCGAGCTGCTCCCGCGTGTAGGCCAGCCATTGCTGGCGGCCGGCGAAGAGCATCAGGACGGCGCTGACCGCACCGAGGCCGTACAGGAATGGAGGCTGGGTCAGCGGCAGCTCGGCCAGGGCCTGGTTGTCGGCGAACCCGAGGGCGGCAAAGACCACCAGCCCGGCGAGCACCACGACCAGCAGCCCACCTGCCGGCCAGAACGGGAGGCGCCGCTCGTACAGCCTCAGTAGGGGCGAGTACCCGATGGCGAAGAAACCTGACGGGATCGCCAGGCTCAGGTACCCCGCGGTCCCCGTCAGCGAGTGGACCGACGGGTTCGAGTACTCGCCGGCCGGGGTGAGGATCCCCGGGGTGGCCAGCCCGTGGACCATGAACAGGCCACCCATCGACATGAAGCCCAGGGCAAGCAGCAGCAGCTTGTAGTGCTGCGCCTGCACGGCCGCGCCGGCCAGCAGGGTCGAGATGACGAACGCCACGGCGGCCGTGCCGCTGACCACGTAGAAATGGGCGACAGGTAGTGCGGGTCCCGCGCCGCCAGCCAGCAGGAGGAGCCCGAGCACTGCCGTGGCGGCGACGGCGGGCGCCCAGACCAGCGCTTCCCGACGCGGCCAGGTCAGAGCCCGCGCCTGGCGCGGAATCGGGTCATGCAAGACGACCGTCAGACTACCTTCGCTTTCCGGCCGACGCGCCCGGGCCCTCTGGCGCGCTACGGGGCAAAGGGGGATACTTCGTAGCGACGCCACCGGTATGGGCTTGATGGCGCTGACGCCAGACCACGCCCACGAGGATTGTTGCCGCCGTGCCGTCATTGCAGTCGCCGCCAATCGCGGAATCTCCACGCCCAGTCGTCCCCGCATCAGTCGACTATGCGCGCCTCAAGCGGCGCATCCAGGAGGCCGGGCTGCTGCGCAAACAGCCCTGGTACTACGCCCTCAGCATCTCCACGAACATGGCCATGCTGGTCTGCGTGCTGCTCGTCATGGTCGCCGTCAACAATCCCTGGGTTCGCGTCCTGGACGCGGTCGCTTTCGGGTGGGTATCCGGGCAGCTGGGGTTCCAGCTTCACGACGCCGGGCACCGCCAGATGTTCGCGCACGGGTGGCTCAACACACTGGTTGGCTTCCTCACGGCGGACGGGTTGCTGGGCATGAGCTATGGGTGGTGGACGAGCAAGCACAACCGCCACCACGCGAACCCGAACAATGTCGACGAGGATCCCGACATCGGCCCGGGTGCCATCGCCTACACGCCCGAGCAGGCACGCGCGCGTCGCGGCCTACTGCGCATGTTGACGGCCTACCAGGCCTACTTCTTCTTCCCGCTGCTGCCGCTGCTCGGCTTCAGCATGCACATGAGCGGCATCGAGTACCTCGTGAAGAGCCGGAGCCGCCTCCGCTGGCTGGAGATCGCCGCCCTCTGCGTCCACACCGCGCTCTACGTCGGCTTGCTGGTGTTCTTCCTTGGCCCGTGGATAGCGCTGGTCGTGATCGTTGTGCACAAGGCCTCGGGCGGCTTCTACATGGCCACCGTCTTTGCGCCCAACCACAAGGGCATGCCCCAGGTCCCCGGTGGCACTCGCCTGGACTTCCTGCGATCGCAGGTGCTGACCGCCCGCAACGTCAGGTCGGGTCGCGCGACCAACCTCTGGTATGGCTCGCTGAACTACCAGATCGAGCACCACCTCTTCCCGGCCATGCCGCGCAACCACCTGCCACGCGCGCAGAAGATCGTGAAGGCATATTGCGCGGAGATCGGCGTGCCGTACTACGAGGCGTCCGTCTGGCGCTCCTACCGGGAGCTACTCGGCTTCCTGCACGAGATAGGGCGACCGCTGCGCACCCGGCCCATCGCCGCCTGAGGCCCGCGCCGGTCACATCGGGCGGGCCTGGCGGGTCTACATGGTGAAGGCTCGAACTGGAGCACCAAGCCGCCACCCAAGGAGGCAAACACCATGGCCACCTATCTCCCGCCCGTTGAGCACCCCAGCAACCCGTTGCTCAAGCTTGTGTACCTCTTCTCGGAGCGCTTATTCGGCAAGGTCACCACGGGGACCAAGGTGTTCGCGGCCCGCATGCCCGTCGCCTTCCTGGCGTTCTACAGCAAGACCTACCGCCTCGACCGCAAGCTGAAGCTGCCGTCCCGGACCGCGATGCTCATTCGAGAGCACGTGGCCACCACCAACGGCTGCCTCTTCTGCATGGATACCAGTCGTTACTTCGCGATCAAGGCCTCGCCAGACAACGCGGCCAGGTACGACGCCCTTCCGCACTACCGCACCAGCCCGCTCATCTCTGAGGCCGAGCGTGCCGCCCTGGACTACGCCACCGAGCTGACGCGCGACAAGGAGGTGGACCCGGGCACGTTCGCGCGGCTTCGGCAGCACTTCAGCGAGCGGGAGGTCTGCGACATCGTGTGGCTCGTCGCGAGCGAGCATCTCGCCAACCTCACGAACATCGGGCTCAACATCGGGTCCGACGGTCTCTGCGAGATCAACCTCGGACGCGTCGCGCAGCCGGAGCCGGCCCGGCGCGTGTCGTAGCGTCAGGAGGTCGAGGTACGACAGCGATGCAAGAGAGCGAGTGGCTGGCTGAGCGATTCGAGGAACACCGGGCCCGGCTGCGCGGCGTCGCCTATCGCATGCTCGGCTCTATCTCCGAGGCGGACGACGCCGTCCAGGACACGTGGATCAGGCTCAGTCGCGCCGGCGCGGACGACGTCGAGAACCTGGGAGCCTGGCTGACCACGGTCGTCGCCCGCGTCAGCCTGAACCGGCTCCGGTCGCGGAAGGTGCGGCGCGAGGAGTCCCTCGAGGGACATCTACCCGACCCGGTCGTCGTCGCCGATGGCGCGGTCAACCCGGAGGACGAGGTGCTGCTCGCCGACTCGGTGGGGCTCGCCCTTCTCGTCGTTCTGGAGACGATGGCGCCTGCGGAGCGGCTGGCTTTCGTGCTCCACGACGTGTTCGACCTGCCTTACGACGAGATCGCCCCGATGGTGGGCCGGAACGCGGCGGCGGCGAGGCAGCTGGCCAGCCGTGCCCGGCGCCGCGTCCAGGGCGCCGGCGTCCGGGAGCCGGGCCCCGACCGCCGGCGCCAGCGCGAGGTGGTCGACGCGTTCTTCCGGGCGGCGCGCGAGGGCGACTTCGACGCGCTCGTGGCTGTGCTGGATCCCGAGGTGGTGCTGCGCTCCGACTTCGGCAGCAAGCGCGCGCCCATCCCGGCAGTCATTCACGGGGCCGCCAACGTGGCGAGCCAGGCCAGGTTGTACAACAACCCCAACGCGCGGCTCATCCCGGCGCTGGTCAACGGCGTGCCCGGGGTGGTCGTGACAGTCAGCGGGCGCCCGTTCGCCCTGCTGGCGTTCACGGTGGTGGGGGACAGGATCGTCGAGATCGACGGGATCGCGGACCCCGAGAGGGTGGCGCGGGTGGCGGCGTCAGTCCTGGCGCAGGCCTGACACCAACCTGGGCCGACGCGCGGTCGGCATCCCGCGCGCGGCCAGGACGACAACGGCGGCCACCGCAACGAGGGTGAGCCCGTCCGCGGGCGCGACACGGAGGTGGCCGCTGCGAGCCGCCTGCAGCAGCAGTGTGACCAGCGGCGACGCCATGCTGATCGCCAGCACGACCGATACCGGCGCGCGCTTGATGGCGGCCAGGGTCGTGGCCGTGAACGCGAACAGGATGGCGCCGGTGCCGAGAACCATCAACCATTGACCGGCGCGCAGGTGGGCCAGGCCCCCGAGCCCACCGGTGGTGGCGAGGTAGCCCAGCAGCAGCAGCGACCCGAGCGACATGCGCGCGGCCATCACGGTCGTCGTGCTCAGCCGGCGCAGCAGGTGCTTCGCCACCACGAAGCCGGCCGCGAAGAGGACCGTTGACGCCGTCAGCAGGGCGGTCCCGGTGCCGAGGCGGACCGCCCCGAGGTCGATACCGAAGTTCGTGACCACGACGAGCGCCGCGAGCCCGACCCACATTGGCATCGTGATGCGCTCCCGCAGCACGGCCGCGGCGAGGATGGCGACGACGGCAAACTGGAGGTGGTTGAAGAGGGCGCCGGCGACGGGCCCGCTGAGCTGCAGGCCGCGGAAGAAGAGAAGGAAGGGAACGCTGCCGCTGATTACCGCGAGAACTGCGAGCCACCCCGCCTCCGCCCGGGTCAGCCGGCGAAGCTCGGCGCGAGGCGCGCCCAGCGCCAGGAGGGGGACCAGGGCCAGGATGCCGGTGACGCCGTTCTTCAGCGTCGTGTACGTGGCGGCGTCCTTGAACAGCCCCACCCCGAGGCTGTTGACGTAGACCGCCCCGCCGCTGATGGCGGCGGCCGCGACCGCCAGGGCATAGCCGTTGCGCGCTTGACGGGTCATGCTCGCTTCTCCCGGCTGATAGCTTGCGCCAGCTCCGCGAAGGCGGCAAGCGCCGCTTGCGCCTCCGTCTCGCTCACCTCGCGCAGGACGAGGTTCGCCTGGGTGAAGACCCACGCCCCGACCTCCAGGCCCGGTACCGGCAGGGCGTTGAACCAGCCGGTGCTGTCGCCGTTCCTCACCTCGGCCATCGGACCGTCGAGTCGGGTGACCTGCCCGGGGGCGCTGATGCACACGTCAGGGCTGCCCGAGACGGCCGAATCGAGGCCCTGGCGAGGGCCGCGCGGACAGGCTCATGACGGGATCGTCCGATGCGAGAGGGCGGAGGCTGAAGGGCCCGTCGGCCCGGATCGGCCGGGACCGGCCCTACGCGGGCCGCTGCGGTTGGACCGATGTCCAAGCGTCCACGCGGGGTTCGTCGCGGATTCCACACAGCGCGCCCGCGGAGCCCCGTAGATTTCACGCGCGGGGTTGCCGGTGCACCCGCTGGCCGGCAACTCCGCGCCAGGCAGGGAGGAGTCATGGGCGAACGCCGCTACAACGTGGGCATCCCGGTGCGGGACGGCGCCCGGCTGCGCGCGGACATCTACTTCCCGGCCGGCGAGGCCCCCCACCCGACGGTCGTCGGGCGCACGCCGTACGGCAAGAACAACCCGGGGTACGCCCGCCTGGTCGACGCCTGGAACAGCCGCGGCTACGTGCTGGTGCTGCAGGATGTGCGCGGCCGGGGCGACTCGGACGGGGAGTTCACGCCGTACCGGAACGAAGGCCGCGACGGGTACGACACGATCGAGTGGGTCGCCACGCAGGCGTGGTCGAACGGCGACGTGGTCACGCACGGCGGCTCCTACGGTGCCCGCACCGCGTGGCTGACGGCACACGAGCACCCGCCGCACCTCAAAGCGATGATCGTGATGGTCTCGCCGTCGGACCCGTTCGTCGAGTCGCCAACCTCAGGCGAGTCGCCGATGAGCATCTGCTGGCACCGGATTGTCGACGGGAGGATGGTGCAGAACGTCGAAGCGCTGGACTGGATGTCCATCTACGAGCACCTCCCGCTGATCACCATGGACGAGCGTGCGGGCTTCAGCAGCCCGCACTGGCGTGAGGCCCTGTCCCATACCGTGCGCGACGACTACTGGGAGCCGCTGCGCTACCAGCACCGCTTCGGCGAGCTCGACCTTCCCGTGCTGCACGTGTCCGGTTGGTATGACGACGAGCAGGTCGGCACGCCGCTGAACTTCGCCGGGATGGCAACAGGGGCCAAGAGCGACCGGGCGCGGCGGAGCCAGGGCCTCCTGATGGGCCCGTGGGGGCACGCCCCCAATGCGGGTCGCAAGCTCGGCGAGGTGGACTTCGGCCCCACCGCCGTCATCGAGTTCGAGCGCTACCTCGCAGACTGGCTCGACGGCGTGCTCGGCCGGACGCCGCCACAACCGGCAGCGTCCGTCCGGATCTTCGTGATGGGCGTCAACGAGTGGCGCGACGAGGGAGAGTGGCCGCTCGCGCGCACCCGCTACACCGACTACCACCTGCACGGCGGCGGCAACGCCAACTCCCGGTTTGGTGACGGCACGCTGAGCCGCGAACCCCCGACCGATGAGGTGCCGGACCGTTTCACCTACGACCCGGCGCGGCCCGTCCCGTTCATCACCGACGCGCTGAGCAACCAGATCGGCGGGCCCGATGACTACTCCGCCATCGAGCAGCGCGGCGATGTCCTCTGCTACACGACCGACGTGCTGACCGAGGAACTCGAGGTGACCGGGCCGGTCAAGCTCGTGCTGCACGCCTCGTCGTCCGCGGTTGACACCGATTTCACAGCGAAGCTTGTCGACGTACATCCTTCCGGGTTCTGCCAGCGCCTCTGCGACGGGGTGGTGCGGGCCCGTTACCGCGACGGCGTGGACCACGCGGTGCTGATGGAGCCCGGCACGGTCTACGAGATGGTGGTCGACATGTGGAACACCTGCCAGGTGTTCAAGGCCGGGCACCGGGTCCGCCTCGAGGTCAGCTCGAGCGCCTTCCCGAAGTACGACCGCAACCTCAACACCGGGGACGACATAGGCCTGGGGACGCGGATGAACGTCGCGGAGAACAGGGTCTGGCACGATGCGGCGCACCCGTCGCGCCTGGTCTTGCCGGTGATCCCGCCGGCCGGCGGCTGAGGCTCAGGCCAGCAGGTACCAGCCAGACCGGCTCATCGCGGCGACGCGCAGCCCGCGCGCGACGGCGGGGCCCATCACCTCGCGCAGGGCCTGGCGCCACGCCTTCGCCAGGTCGGGGCTCTCGCGGCGCAGGCCCACGATGTCGGAGGGGACCTGGCAGAGGAGGGGACCAGTGCCCACCTCGCCGGGAACCGGGCCGCCACCATCGGTGCCCACCGCGAGGGCGACCTGGGCGCCGTGCCGGCGGGCCTCCTCGACGTCGAGCTCGGCCGCCCCGGAGAGGGCGGTCTCGACGCCGCCCGAGGCGAGGCTCCAGCTGATCAGCAGCCGGTCGCTCTCGCCGCCGGCGTTGATCGCGTCGGGCATCGCCCCGTAGAAGTCTTCGAGGTACTCCACGCCGGTGGCCCCGAGCTTGGCGAGGTTGAAGTACCCGTTGCCCCGCACGAGCGGGTCGTAGGTCCAGGTGACGCGCTCGACGCCGTGCTCCAGGGCCCAGGCCCGCTGGTGGAGCTTGAGCGCGAAGCCGACCCCGCGGGTCCGCGCGGTCGAGTCGACGCCGAGGATGTGCGAGTGCAGAAGCAGCTCGCCGTCGTGCATCCCGAAGAACCCGAGGAGCGCGCCCTGCAACCGCTCGCCGGCGAAGGCGCCGCTCAGGTAGTTCCCGGCGTGGGCCAGCGCGCGCAGGAGGTCGGCGGACACGGGCGGCTCGCCGTCACGCTCCCACACGCCGTGCCACAGCTCGGCGGCGGCACGGATGTCGTCAAGGCGCTGCAGGTTCCTTACCGTCACCCCGGCGCGGTCCCGCGCCGCGGCGGCGGCCACGCGCGCGCCCTCGTGGGCGGGCTGGGCCCGAGCGGAGCTCTCCTGCGACAGGGCCAGTCGACTCATCGGCGGGGCCAATGTAGCATCGGGGTCGGCCAGGGGAGGTTGGGCAAAGCACCTAACCCCCGCCAGCCGTTTGGACCCGAACCCAATGCCTTCCAGAAGAGGAAAACCGCCGCCCGAACCGCCCTCGACGTCGACGCTGGAACAGGTCCTCGCCGCGCTGGGCCCGGCCGTGCTCCGCGTCCTGGCGGCGCCCGCCGGCGTGGGTCTGCCTGTCACGAGGGTCGTCATCTACGACCCGCTCGACCCACCGACCGTCCCGGCGGGGGCGGTGGTGCTGGGGGTTGGCCTGGCCGCCGGGACGGAGCTCTCGCGGGTGATGGAGCACCTGGCCCAGGATGGCGCGATCCTCGTCGTGAAGGCGCGGGGCGACGAGGCGCAGCTGGCAGCCGAGGCCGACCGCGCCGGCGTCACGCTGCTCTCGGCCGCGCACGGAGCGGCGTGGATGCAGGTGGCGTCACTGGTGCGGTCCGCGATGAACGATGACGCGGTCGCGCGTGAGGGTGAGGCCCTCGGGGGCGTGGCGGCCGGCGACCTGTTCGCCGTGGCGAACGCCGTGTCGGCGTTGATCGACGCGCCGGTCACGATCGAGGACCCGCAGTCGCGCGTCATCGCCTACTCCTCCCGGCAGGACGAGGCGGACAACGCCCGCATGATCACGATCCTCGGCCGCCAGGTGCCCGACGAGTTCTACGTTCGCTTCCAGCGCGAAGGGGTCTTTCGCCGGCTGTACAGGGAGCGCGCGCCCATGTACCTGGACGGCCTTGGCAAGGGTGTCCTCCCGCGGCTGGCAGTCGCCGTCAAGGCCGGCGACGAGCTCCTCGGTTCGATCTGGGCCGCCGTCAAGGAGAAGCCCTCGCAGGAGAAGCTCGACGACTTCGCCGAGGCCGCGAACTTCGTGGCGATCCACCTCCTCCGTCACCGCCTGGCCTCGGATGTGCAGCGCGGGCTCCAGAGCGAGCTCATGTCTGTCGTCCTGGGCGGCGGCGCCCTGGCCCAGGACGCGGCCAGCCGCCTCGGGCTCGCGGGGGAGGCGTTCCGCGTGGTCGCCGTGGGCCTGCGCGCCGGCGACGCCATCGACAACGAGGTGCTGCTGCTCCGCTGCTGGGACACGCTCTCGCTGCACCTGTCGGTCGCGAGCCGCCGGGCCGCGACCGCGCTCGTCGAAGGCGTCGTGTACGCGGTGGTCCCCGTGCCCGCCGACCGGGTGGCGAGCCGGCGGCTGGCGCGCCAGGCCGCGGACGGCTTCCTCACCCGCCTGCAGTCGTCTCTCCGCGAGAGCGTGCTCGTGGGCATCGGCGGCCTCGCCGGCTCGGTGGTGGAGATACCGAAGGCACGCCTGGAGGCGGACCGCGTCCTCCTCGTCATGAAGGGCGCGGCCGACGCCCGCCGGTCCATCGGCGAGATCGAGGACCTGCGTCTCCAGGTGCTCCTCTTCCGTTTGGGCGAGCTGGCCGACGACGCCGGCGCGCTGGGCGAGGGGCCGCTCGGAGCCCTCGCCGCGCATGACTCCGCGCACAACACCCGCTTCGTCGAGACGCTGCGTGCGTACCTCGACGCGTTCGGAGACATCGCCGCCGCCGCCGACGCCCTCGGGATCCACCACAACACTCTCCGGTACCGCATGAACAAGCTGCAGCAGGTCCCGGGTGTCGACCTCAACGACCCCGAGCAGCGCCTGGCGTTGCAACTGCAGCTGCGCATGCTCGCGCCCGACACGGCCCACTAGCTCAGCCGGGTCGCGACCACCTCGCGCCGCCTTCGACGGTGACGCCGCACAGCCGCTCCAGGCGTGCCTCCAGCAGCCATACGTCGGTCGCGCGAATCCGCAGCCACAGGTGGCACCGAGCGGGTGCCTCCAGCTCGAAGCGCTCGAGGCGGTAGCGGCGCGTCCGCAACATGCTGAGGACCCGCTGACCGTCGACGAGCAGGTTGCCGAGCACAAGATCGACTCGGGCGCGCACCATGTCGGGCGAGCGCTGGTGCAGCTCCGTTGGGGCTAAGACAGCCATAAAAAAACCTCCCGGTCACTGACCGGGAGGTCCCTGGATCGAGCGCGCGTGACGCTACGTCCGGGGACCTCCCCGGCCGATAATCACGACCGCTACGAACATCTGCGTGGGCATTGGCGCAGATCCTACAACTGCCCCTGGCGAGGTGCCACGGACTGGACACAGGTTTGAGACAGCCTTCTGCCGTCCGATCGTAAATACTGGCTCTCGCAATGTCCGCCACCGCCCCGGTCGCCTCGGTACGCGCGCGTCCACCTCGGAAGAACGCACCGCGCCGGCGGGCGACGGACACCCCGCGCCCGACCCGGCCGGAGGACGCGATCCAGCTCCTGCCGCTGCCGGAGGGCCAGCCCCTGGCGCGCAGCATCCGGAGCGACTACGTCGCGCTGGACCGCGTGCTCGAATCCCTCTCCCGCGACGGTCACACCGGCTACCTGCGCCTCCACGGCGAGGACCTCAACGGGGCAGTCCTGATGGAGGGTGGCGCCGTCGTCCAGACGCTCTTCGACGCGGCCCCGGTCGTCATCACGGGCAGCCGGGCGATGGCGCTGGTGCGCGAGGCTGTGGAGGCGGGGCGGGGGATGATCGACGTCGCCGGGCTCTCGACGGAGCTGGTCGCCGGCGTGTACCAGATGCTGACGGCGCCCACCCTCTACTCGCGGCTCTACACGCGCTTCATCGACATGGCCCAGCTGGTGGCGCAGCTGAGTGACGACGAGATGAGTGGGTGCATCCTGGTCAGCAACCGCGAGGAGCGTGGCGTCGTGCTGCTGCGCGAGGGCCGCGTGCTGGCGGCGTACACCAGCTTCGACCGCGACCCGCGCCCGTCCGCGGAGATGCTGTTGCGGCTCTGCAATGACCCCAACACCGAGATCGAGGTCCGTGGCGCGTGGGAACCGGTGGAACCGCCCTCGCACTCGGTCCACGAGGCTCTCTCCGCCGCGGACGCGGCGCAGGAGATCCCAGCCCGCGCGGCGGCCACCGCCGCCGGCTCCATCCCGCCCCGCGTCGGCGACGCCGAGATCGCCAGCGCCTGGGAGGCGACGATGGAACGGATGACCGCCGCCGCCCGGCGCTCCCTGGGCCACAACGCGCAGGCTGTCGTCGACGTGCTCCAGGGCTGCCGCCCGGGCGACATCCTCGACGGGATCAGCGAGGTCGCCCGCCTGCAGGTGATGTTCGTGCCGCAGCAGAAGCTCGAGGCCCTGGCCAGCGAGCTCGCGGAGATCGCCGCCTCGGCCTGAGCCGTCCCCCCGGGCGCCGGGCCACGGCGCGGCGTCCTTTACATTGCTGCTGATGCCCGCCTACAGCGCCGACGACCTCGCCCTCGCAGCGTTGCTGCGCATCGTGCCGACGGGCTACCGCCTGATCGACGTCAGCGACACCCGCTTCCCCGGGGTGCGCGAGAAGTTCACCCGCCTGGCCCTCCGCCACCTCGGGCCGCACCCGACGCTCGTCGGCTTCTGCGGACCCGACCAGGACCCGCGAGAGGCGGCGCTGGCGGCTGCCCGGTGGGCCGCCGAGAACCTGCGCCCCACGGCGATCCAGCGCCGTGTCGACCCGGCTGTGCTGGTGGTGGCGCTAGAGCCGCCGCCCGGCGTGGAGGGGGGCAGCGTGCCGGGCGCCCCGGCCCGCTCCACGATCTGGACGGTGCGAGGCGGCAGGCTTGCCAGTCCTGCCCGGCCGCGCGGCGTGCCCCCCGCCCGGCTGGTCCGCGACGCCGCGGCGAGCCTGGAACGGGGCGAGCCGCCTCCCTCCATCGGGACCATCGATGTCGCCGAGCGGACCCTCATGGTGGGGCGCCCGCGCGGCCGGAGGCTGAGCCTTGGCGGCGGCGCCGGGATCGTAATCGTCATTGCCGCGCTGCTCGCTCTCCGCTACCTTCCCGTTCTCCTCCCGCGGCCCCCCGGCGTCGCGCCAGGCAACCAGTGTCCCCCGGCCGGCTGCACCGCACTCGGGCCGCAGGACAACGGCCGCGTGGTGCAGGTCACCCAGGGGGCGCTGGTGACGGTCACCGTGCCGCTCGCCGGAGGGACGCCCGCCGGGTGCTTCACGGACTCGGACCCGGCGGTGCTGCAGCTGCGCCAGTGCACCACGGTGGAGGGCGGGAGCCCGGCGCTGGTGGCCCTCTACACCGCGGCGGGGCCGGGTTCGGCCACGCTCAGCCTCGAGGGCTACTCGGTCACCCTGGTCGTGCGCTGACCTCGCCGACGGGCCGCCACTGCGCGATCGCCTCGGCGGTCATCGGTCGCCCGTAGAGGTACCCCTGGCCCAGGTCGCACCCGAGCCCGCGGAGGGTGGCCTCGACCGCCTCGGTCTCCACGCCTTCCGCCGTCACGGTCAGTCCGAGGTCGTGGCCCATCGCGACCGCCGAGCGGACGATCACCAGGTTCGTCTCGTCCAGGTCCTGGCAGAAGGACTTGTCGATCTTGATCTCGTCGACCGGCAGCTGGCGGAGGTAGGCCAGCGACGACTGGCCGATGCCGAAATCGTCGATGGCGATGTGGGCCCCGATCTCGCGCAGCTCCCGGAGGGTCTGGATCGCGCGCTGCGGATGCGTCATCGCGCCGGTCTCCGTCACCTCCAGCACGAGGCGGGAGGCGTCCACCCCGACCTCCTCGAGGGTCCGGGCGAGGAGGTCCGCCAGCCGCGTGTCCTCGAGGTCGAGCGTGGAGAGGTTGACATTGACGCGCAGGTCGAGGCCCGCGGCGCGCCAGGCCGCCGCCTGGCGCAGCGCCTCCCCGAGGGCCCAGCTCGTCAACGGCTTGACCAGGCCGGAGTGCTCCGCGAGCGGCACGAACGCGTCCGGGTCGAGCAGGCCGTGACGCGGGTGCTGCCACCTCACCAGGGCCTCGACGCCCGCGAGCGTGCCGTCCGCCAGCGCCACCTTCGGCTGGTAGAGAAGGCGGAGCTGGTCGCCCTGCAGGGCCACCCGGAGCTCGTGGAGGAGAGCGAGCCGGGTCGTCGCCGCAGCCGCGGCGCCGGCCGGCGCCGGGATCGGCTCGACCCGCGCGGGTCGTGGCAGGCGGAGATCGACGGCATCGGCCGTCGCCCACACCTCGTCCTCGAGGGCCCGGGCGCCCGCGGAGCGGGCCCACGCGAGCGCGTCGCCCAGCTCGCTGGCGGCGCCCCGCCGGTCGCCGGCGGCCGCCAGGCAGCGGGCGAGGACACAGCGGCCCCGGTGCTCTTCGAGGCGCGACTCGGCGCCGCGCAGGGCCTCGACGGCGGCGGTGACGGCCGTGGCCGCGGCCGCAGGGTCCTCGGCCAGGGTGGCGCGGGCTGCCGCGATCACGAGCAGCGGGTGGTCGGGCGGCGTGCCGAGCTCCTGGCAGCGCTTGATCAGTGGTGAGGCCGCCGCCGGGTCCCCGGCGGCGTCGAGGATCTCGGCGGCAAGTCCGACGAGCATGGGCAGGCGCGCGGCCCACTCGGCCGCCCCGAGGATCTCGCGCGCCACCGCTGTCGCGGCCTCGAGGTCCCGCGCGGCCAGCGCGATGCGGGCGTCCGCGAACCAGACCCGGAAGAGGTCCTGCCGCTCCTCGCTGGCCGCCCGCGACGGCAGCACGGCGCGCGCCTCCGCGAGCTCTCCAAGCTCCGCGTGCACCTGCGCCCGGATCCAGTTGACCCACGCGATGTAAGCCCGCGCGCCGACGTCCCGCATGGCGGCGAGGGTGGCCTCGGCGGCGGCCATCGCCTCGCCGAGGTTGCCCCTGACGAGGTGGGTGGCCGTCCGCACCCGGCCGGCCATCATGTCCCTCAGCCACCCCCCGGGGAGGGTCTCCATCTCCGCGACCAGCGGCGGGCACTCGGCGGCCCGCAGGTTCCACAGGCGGAGGAGGATCGCCGCGTGCAACGCGTTGACGGCGAGGCGGTCGTACCCCAGGCTCTTGGCCTGCTGGTAGCTGCGGTCCATGCGTTCGAGGCCTTCCGTCACCCGGCCCTCGTAGACGAGCGCGATCCCGAGGTGCATAGCGGCCCAAACGGCAGCCTCGCCGGCCTCGGCGACCTCCGCGATGCGAAGGGCGGCCTGCGCGGCGCGGCGCGCCGCGGCCGCCTCGAACTCGAAGGTGTGCTGGCCCGCCAGGCGGATGTAGGCCAGCGCCAGGTCTGGGCTCGGGCCGAGCGGCTCGAGTTCGTCGCGCGCCGCCTCATAGCAGGCGTGCGCCGCCTCGTGGTCGCCGGTCTCCCACCGGCAGCGCCCTTCGATCAGCGTCAGGTGGGCGGCGCCGGCCAGGTGCCCGCGGGCCCGCAGGGCGGCGCCGGCCTCAGCCAGGGGCTCGAGCGCGCGCCCGGGCTGACCCGCCAGCCAAAGGGCCTCCCCGAACAGCCCGCCGGCGTCGTCGCGCCGCTCGCCCGGCTCGAGGTGGGCAAGGGCCCGCTCGTAGAGCTCGGCCGCCTCGGCATAGCCGCGCTGCCGGACCGCGTCGGCCGCGGCCTCCAGGCAGGCCGGGACGGCCTCGTCCCAGCGCTCCGCGGCCAGCAGGTGGTTGGCCACGGCCACCGATGCGATGGACTGTCCGGCCAGCACCTCGGCGGCGCGCACGTGCAGCTCGTCGCGGCGAGGCCGCACGATGTCCGTGTAGATCGCGTCGCGGGTGAGCGAGTGCCGGAACCGGTAGCGGCTTGGGAACTCGGGCTCCTCTTCGACCAGCTGGTTCCGGACACTCGCCTGCAGGGCGTCAAGGACGCTGGCCGACTCCGCGCGGGCCACGGCCGCGAGCGTCTGGTAGCTGAAGCTCCGGCCCAGCACCGCGGCGCACTCCAGGATCTCGACCTGGGCCGGGGGCATGCGCGCGACGCGCAGCAGGATGCCTTCCGACACGCGCTTCGGGACGCGGCGCGCCAGCTCGGCGCCGGCGCCGGGCGTGATCGTGCCGGAGCCGAGGGCCCCGCTGTCGAGGAGCTCTTTGAGGATCTCCTCCACGACGTAGGGGTTGCCCTCACTCCTCTCCCACAGGCGCCTGGTGAAGCCCTCGGGGACCTCGGCCGCGCCGAGGGTGGCCGCCACCATCGCGGCCACCTCGCCCATCTCGAGGGGGCGGAGCACGACCTCGTCGGCCAGCCGCGCCCGCCGCCAGGAGTCCAGCAGGGGGGCGAGAGGGTGGCGGCGGTCGAGCTCCTCGGGGCGGCAGGTGAGGAGCATCATGAGGGGCGCCTTGCGCAGGCGGCGCACCAGGTAGTCGAGCAGGTCCCGAGTGGAGCCGTCGGCCCACTGCAGGTCGTCGATCATGATCAGCGCGCCGCGCGCCGTGCTGATTTCCCGCACCAGCGCCAGCACGGCTTCGTACAGGCGCAGCTTGCCTCGCGTCGGGTCGTCGAAGTCACCGGCGGCGTCCCCCGAGGCGGGGAACAGCTCCGTCAGCTCCTGGGCCCCGGCACCGAGCTGGGTCGTGTCAGCCCCGGCGAGGTAGGAGCTGATGGCCTCGCTCACGGGGAGGTAGGGCAGGGAGATGTCCGCGTCCGAACAGGCCCCGCTCAGGACGGCCCAGCCGTTCGCCTCCGCCCACTCGCGCAGGGAAGAGCAGACCCGCGACTTGCCACTGCCGGCCTCGCCCACGAGCAAGACCAGCTGGCTGTCGCCACGGCTGGCCGACAGGAGCGCCGCCTCCAGCACCGCGAGCTCCTCTTGCCGGCCAATGAGGACTGGACAGATGGCGCGTTCGATCAGCCCACAATACGAAGCCCCGTACGCCACGAACACCGCGTGGCGGTAAAGAGTCGTTAAGCGTCCGCGCTGGAACTGCTGGCTTCCTCACAGATTCCACACGAGGGTGTGGACAACTCGTAGCTTGCGGCCTGCCAGAGCGTCCGGTATCTTGATTGTTCACCTTGGCTGTCATCACCGAACGGGCGCGGGGTTCTCTGTTCGGCCTGGGGGAATTTGCCCTCATGCTGCGTGCCGTGCTGGCCGGGTGTGTCAGCCGCCCGTTCTACTTCGACGAGTTCCTCGACCAGTGCAAGTTCATCCTGACGGCGCTCTTCGTGCCCCTGCTCCTGACCGGGGTGGGGTGGGGGACCCTGGTCTCGCTGCAGGCGGGCCACTTCTTCAAGACCGCCCAGGCCGGGTTCCGCCTCGGCGGGTTCACCGTCATGTCGAACGTGCGCGAGTTCGCGCCGACGGCCAGCGCCCTGATGGTGGCGGCGGTGGCCGGGACGGCGATCACGGCCGACCTCGGCGCCCGCAACGTGCGCCAGGAGCTGGAGGCCCTCTCGGTGATGGGCATGTCGAACATCAAGTTCATCGTGGTCCCGCGCTTCCTGGCCATGGCCCTGATGACCGCCCTCTACAACATCCCGATGGTGGCCTTCACGGTCGCCGCCGGGTTCGCGATCGCGGTCTTCATCGTCGGCGTCAACCCGGGGGCCTTCTTATCCACCTTCTGGACGCAGGGCACGCTCCTTGACTTATACGGGGGCGAGGTCAAGTGCATCATCTTCGGCGCCATCGTGAGCTCGGTCGCCTGTTACAAGGGCATCACCGCGCGCGGCGGGGCTGAAGGGGTGGCCCGGGCGGTCCACAGCTCGGTCGTGATCAACTTCGTGGCCATCCTGTTCTTCAACTTCCTCTACACGTCGACCCTGCTGGCCGCCTTCCACACCCAGAACGTGCTGAAGTAGATGGCGACCCAGGTTGCCGGCGGGGAGCAGGCCGGCGGGAGCATCGGCGACGCCCTTCTCGGGCCCTTCTCGACCGTCGGCAACATCATCGTCTTCGGTGGCCGGGTCATCGGCCAGACGCCGCAGATGCTGGCCCGCTACCTCGGCGAGGTGTGGTGGTACGCGGCCTTCCTGGCGGTGGGGTCGACGCCGGTCATCCTCCTGCTGGTGGCCTTCACCGGCCTGCAGTGCTCGGTCGAGGCCTACTACTCGCTCTCTCAGATCGGGGCGCAGGGGCTCGTCGGCACCTTCAACGCGTTATGCGACGGGCGCGAGATCACGCCCCTCTTCTTCGGGTTCGCCCTCGGTGCCAAGATCGGCGGCGGGCTGGTGGCCGAGCTGGGCACGATGCGGGTCAACGAGGAGATCGACGCGCTGGACGTCATGGGCATGCCCACCGTCCGCTACGTCGTCACCTCCCGCGTCATCGCCTGCCTCGTGATCATGCCGTTCATGTACATCCTGGCCCTCGCCAGCGCCTTCACGGCCAGCTGGCTCGTCCAGAAGTTCCAGATCGCCCAGATCTCCGACGGCGCGTACTTCGACTTCTTCTGGCGTTTTCTAAACATCAAGGACCTCGGCTTCTCGATGATCAAGGCCCTTTCGTTCGCCATGCTGATCATCCTTGTCGCGATCTACTACGGCTTCCACGTCACCGGCGGCGCTGTCGGAATCGGCCGCGCCGTGGCCAAGACGATGGGAGTCTCACTCGTCATGACCATCCTCGTGAACGCGTTCCTGACCCAGCTCTTCTGGGGCGTGAACTCCAACCTGCCAATCCCTGGAGGGTGATTTAGATGTCGAAGGCCAAGGGCACGCCGTCTCGCAAGCCCGCCGCGCGGGCGCTGCAGCGCGCGCTCCCGCCCGACGCCCCCATCGAGGAGCAGGAGGTGGAGGAGGCGCCGCAACGGGGCCAGACCGCCTCCGACGAGGTGCACCAGAGCGTCCGGCCGGAGTCGGGCTACCGCCCGAAGAACTACGACCAGCCGACCTCCTCGAAGAAGTTCATGATCGAGGCGCGCAACCTGAAGAAGCACTTCGGACGGCAGCGCGTGCTGGACGGCGTCACCTTCGGCATCCCGGAGGGGGAGATCACGATGATCATGGGCCCGTCGGGCACCGGCAAGTCGGTCTTCCTGCGCCACGTCGTCGGCCTCATGTTCCCGGACTCCGGCGAGATCATCGTCGACGGCAAGAGCGTCCCGGAGCTCGAGCATGACGACCTCCTCGCCCTCCGCCAGGAGTGCGGGATGCTGTTCCAGGACGGCGCGCTGTTCAGCTCCATGAACCTCTTCGACAACGTCGCCTTCCCGCTGCGGCAGCACACGAAGAAGTCCGAGCAGGAGATCCGCGAGATCGTCTACGCGCGGCTCAAGGAGGTCGGCCTGGCGGGGGCGGACAAGAAGTACCCGAACGAGCTGTCAGGCGGTATGCGCAAGCGCGCGGGCTTCGCGCGGGCGCTGGTGATGCAGCCGAAGATCCTCCTGGTGGACGAGCCGGACTCGGGTCTCGACCCGGTGCGCACCTCGCTGCTGTCGGAGCTGATCCGCGAGATCAGCGAGAAGTACCAGTGCACGACCGTCATCATCAGCCACGACGTCAACCGGGTCCGCGAAGTGGCTGACAACCTTGCCGTCCTCTATGCCGGCAAGTGCGTGGCGTTCGGCTCCCAGAAGGAGATCTGGGAGAACAAGGACCCCTTCATCCAGCAATTCCTCGTCGGGTCGCCGCAGGGCCCGCTGGGAATGGATTAGTCCGCTCGACGGCATAGGCGGCAATAGGCGGGCACATTGTGGAAGGTGAGATGAGCTCGACTCGGCGCGGGTCGGTGATGCTCGGGGCCGCGGTGGCGCTGGCGATCGGCGCGATCGTGTCGCTCGCCCTCGGCTTCTCCATGTCCGTCTTCCACGACAGCTCCTACGTCGTCAGCGCCCACTACCCGACCGCGAACGGCCTCATCGCCGGCAGTGACGTGTTCATCGGCGGCGTCAAGGTCGGGGCGGTCCGCAGCCTGGATGTCGACCCCGACGGCAAGGGGGTGGTGGTGACCGCTGCGATCGGCCAGCAGTACGGCCCGGTCCACTCGGACGCCACCATGTACATCCGGCCGAAGTCGCTGCTCGGTGAGAAGTACCTCGACCTCGGGGTCGGGAGCACGAGCAAGGCGGCCCTGCCGAGCGGTTCCCGCCTGCCGGACTCGGCGACCCAGATCAACGTCGAGATCGACCAGCTCATCAACATGTTTGACGAGCCGACGAGGAAGGAGCTGCAAGCACTCATCCACGAGCTCGGGACGGGCCTCGCAGGCCAGGGACGGATGACCAACGAGACCTTCCAGTCCGGGGCGCAGAACCTCACCGCCCTGGCCAACGTGACGGACGTCCTGCAGACGCGCGATGCCGAGCTCAAGCGCATCATCGACGCGCTCACCCGGCTGACCCAGACGATCTCGAGCGACCAGCAGCGGACGACCTACGTCCACCTCCTCCAGCACTCCGACCAGGTCCTGCAAACCCTCAAGGACGAGGACGCCCAGGTGCAGCAGGGCATCGACCGGATGGACTCGTTTTTCGGCTCGGTCGACGCGGGCACGGCCGGGCGCCAGGCGGATCTCCAGGCGATCTTCGCCGACCTCCCGAACACCATCACCGCCCTCGACAGCCTGAGCGTGAACCTCGGCGGCAAGGCGCACACCGCGCTGCCGGTCGTGAAGCAGACCTTGCCGGCGGCGCTTGGCGGGGACCTGATCTTCGGCTCTCAGCCCGACAACAAGAACGCCTTCACCACTGACATCTTCACGCGCGTCATGCCGACCCAGGGCTGCTTCAACGTCGACTTCCGCACCAAGGACCCGAAGACCGGGCAGGTGAGCGACACCGGCACCCCGATTCCGGGTGACGAGATCTGCACCACGGCCGGCGGCATCAGCAACGCGACCGACCTGGTCACGGCGCTCTGCAAGCTTGCCGCCCAGATCCCGGGTTGCCCGCACGCCGCCGCCGCGGCGCCGACCACCAGCCGGCGCACGGCGACCGCGCCACAGGCGCCGTCCCTCGACGCGACGACCGAGCAGCAGCTGATCAGGTACCTCCTCCAATGAGGAGCCGCTGGAACTTCCTGATCGTCCTCGTGTACGGCGGGATCGCGCTGGGCATCCTGTCGTTCCTCACCGTCAACATGGCAGGCCCGTGCGCCAAGCTCGGACCCTTCGACCCGGCCCACTGCATCACGCTCAACGCCGAGTTCACGGACAGCGCCGGGTTGCTGGCCACCGACGACGTCGACATCGCGGGGACGAAGGTCGGCCAGGTCACCGGCATCAGCGTCGATGGCAAGGTGGCGCGGGTGGCGATGCAGGTCCAGGGCAGCTACCTGCCGCTGCACAAGGACGCCACGGCGCTGGTCCGCCCGAAGAACCTCCTCGGTGTCACGTACGTGGAGCTGGGCAAGGGCAGCGCCGGCTCCGGCGACCTCGGCGACGGGGACACGATCCCTCTCGTCAACACAATCACCCCGGTGCAGGTGGACGAGGTCCTCAACGCGCTCGACCTCGACACCCGGAGCAAGCTCCAGCTGGTGATCAACGCCCTGGGTGAGGCGACGGCGCAGCGCGGGCAGGACATGAACCTGTCCGCGTCGGACCTCCGCCGCATCGCCGCCGACGTCGCCGTCACCTCCACGACCCTCGACGAGCAGAAGGACAACCTGGGCGCACTGCTGACGCAGCTCGACCTCTACCAGAAGACCGTCGCCGACTACCACGACCAGCTCGCGCAAACCCTGCGCGACTGGAACGACCAGAGCACCACGCTGATGCGTCACGACGTCCAGCTGGCCAACGCCTTCGGGCACCTCAACAACGTCCTCGCCTCGCTGGACGCCGGGTTGACGCCGAACGCCCCGGCGCTCGCGTCCGCGGTGGCCAAGCTGCCCCAGACCGTGGCCGACGCAAAGGACTTCCTGGCCACCTCCAGCACGATCACCGACACGTTCCAGAGCTACCCGAACGGCAGCGGTGGCCTGACCGTCGACCCGAACGGGCCCACCGCGCTCCGCAACGGCATCGCCATCTTCCCGCGCCTGGCGCAGACGATGCTCGGGACGAACCGCTGCGACGACCACATCTACACCAACGGGTACTTCAACGTCCCCGGTGTCACCGAGCCGGCCAGCTGCCCCTCGCCGGTCACCAACCCGGCGACGATGAAGCCCGGCGGCGGCAGCCTGGTGGCGGCCGACCCGGCGCTGTCGATCGAGGGGTTCAGCGCCCAGTCCGGGCCGAACCTCTCGGGGATCCCGAACAACTACGTCTCGCAGGACCATCACCTCTGGCGCGTCATGGGCATGGTTGCGCCGGACGAGGCGCAGTGCGGCTTGAAGTCGCCGGGCATGTCACCCAGCTCGGTCTGCAGCCCGGGAAACACCGGCATCTCGGCGTACAGCCCCCCGTCGCCGACCGGCTCCGCGACCGTTTCCGGGGCCACGGCCTCCACCTCCACCTCCGACGGCGGCCCCTTCGGCTTCTTCGGGCGGCTGTGGAGCGACCTGTTCGGTGGCGCCCATGCCTAGCACGCGGGTGGGCCAGAACCTGGCCATCGTCGCGGTGTTCGCGGTGCTGTCGATCGCGGGCCTGCTCTTCATGGCTGTAAACACCGGCCAGCGACTCGGGCCACTGCCGGCCCAGTACCAGCTGGCCTTCACCGTCGCCGACGCCGACGGGTTGCCGGAGGGGGGTGACGTGCGCATCGCCGGCATCCAGGTCGGGAAGGTCACCAGCGTGACCCCCATCGCGACGGGCTCGCGCGTGGTGATCGGCATCGACCCGCAGTACAACCCGGTCTACACGGACGCCACGGTCCTGATCAGGCCCAAGTCACTGCTCGGGGAGAAGTACGTCGACATGGTGCGCGGCACGTCCAACGTCGCGATCCCGGATGGCGGCACCATACCCACGAGCCAGGCCTTCACGCAGGTGGAGCTCGACCAGGTCCTCGAGTCCAGCGACGCCGAGACGAGGAAGGCGGTGTCGATCGACTTCCAGGGCCTCGGCCAGGCGGTCGCCGGGCGCGGCCAGGACCTGAACGCCACCATCCCCGAGCTGCGCAACATCGCCGAGCACCTGACCCCCGTGTCCGCGCGCTTCGCCGACCGGACGGCCCAGATCGACCACATCCTGGTCGATACCGACACGATCCTCAGCACCCTCGCCGACGAGCACGCGCAGGTGGCCCTCCTTCTCCAGGCAGGTGACAACGTCACCGGCACCATCGCCACCAACGACGCGCACCTGGCCAGCATCCTGAACAACGGCTCGGCGACGTTCAGCCGCATCAACGCGGCGGTCGGCCAGCAGAACAACGACCAGAACATCCACACCGCGATCCAGAACGCCCCGGGCGTCCTGAGGAATGTCAACACGTTCCTCGACCTGCTGAACGCGGACCTGGAGACCGCCGTCCCGAGCCTCCTGCTGGGCCAGCAGTACACGTACCCGAACGACCAGCTCACGATCGCGATGGGCAAGGCCACGCAGACGGACTTCGAGTGGGACTCGGCGACGCGTATCTACGATCCCGGCGCGGGCGGCTACAACCCGGTGACCGGGGTGACGGGGACGCACGGCTTCCTCGCCAACGGCGTGATGTGCAACGACGGCAGCAACCCGCTGCAGGCGTACGCGCCCTCCTCGTCGTACCCGTACGCCTGCCCCGGCACATACGACAAGAACACCCCGGTGCCGAGCCGGTCCACCGGCATGATCAGCCCGGAGCAGTCGCAGCTGCTCGCCTACCTGCTGGGCCAATGAGAGTCCGGACGCTGCTCCTGGTCCTGGCCCTCATCCTCGGCGCCGCCGGCACTGTCGCCGCGGGCACGGGGATCAGCGGCTACACCGTCAAGCTTGACTTCACCAATGCCGACGGTCTCGTCGAGGGCAACGACGTCACGATCGCGGGCGTGCACGCGGGCCGGGTGCAGACCCTGTCCCTCGGCAACAACGTGGCAGTCGCCAACGTGGCGCTGGACTCGAAGTTCGCGCCCCTGCACAGCGGGTCGAAGGCGATCATCCGCCAGCTCGGCCTGCTGGGCAACCACTACATCGAGATCGTCCCAGGCACGGGGCAGGGCACCCTCGACAGTGGCGCCGAGATCGGCGTCGACAGCACGACGTCGCCGACGGACCTCGACCAGATCAACGCCATCTTCGACGCCCCCACCCGCGACAAGCTCAAGCAGATGACCCTGCAGGGCAAGATCGCCCTGGGAGGGCGCGCCCAAACCCTCAACCACGACCTGGAACAGCTGCGCAACCTGGCCCTCGCCGCGGAGCCGACGGTGGGCATCCTTGACGACCACCAGGTCGCCCTGGACCGCGCCACCGTGGCCTTCGACACGTTCACCCAGAAGCTTGCCGTCGAGGACGCGTCCCTGCGGGGCCTGGTCTCGCACGGCAGCTCGGTGCTCGACGCGATCCAGCAGCAGGACACCCAGCTGGCCGGCCTGCTGCAGCACGGCGACGCCTCGCTCACGAAGCTGAACACGGTGCTGGCCGGGAACGAGGACTACCTCGCCGGGTTCTTCGCGCGCCAGCCGGCCGTGGAGGCGAGCAGCAACTACTCCCTCCAGGCCGGCATCCCCGTCCTGCAGGTGTCGCAACAATTGATCACACCTCTCGACCAGCTCCTCTACGACATGGCCGATGCCACCACCGGCATCAACGGCACCACCAACCCGAACGACCTGAGCTCGAACTCCGTGTGGGCCCTGCGCCCGCTCGCGGTCATCTGCGACACGGTCGTGCCGAGTGACAGCTCGAACAGCGAGAGCCAATGCTGAAAGACCTGCTGCGTTACCGCGTCAGCCCGGTCCGGTTTGGCGTCTCGCTGCTCGCGGCGTTCCTCCTGCTGCTGCTCGTGGCCTTCGCCATCAACCGCAGCTTCTCGCTGACGTTCTGGGACCGCGGTTACGAGCTCAAGGCGGACTTCACCGACGCGGACGGCATCGCCAACGCGTCCGATGTCCGGATTGGCGGCGCGTACGCGGGCCAGGTCACCAACATCCAGGCGCGCAACGACGGCCTGGCCGAGATCACGTTCCGCATCAACCCGGCGAGCGTTCCGCTGCACCAGGGGTCGAAAGTCCAGCTTCGCCTGCAGACCCTGCTGGGCACGAAGTTCCTCGAGGTGGTGCCGGGCCCGAGCAGCGCGCCGCAAATCCAGGCCGGGAGCGTGATCCCCGTCGAGCGGACCCAGAGCCCCGTCGACTTCGACCAGATCCTGCAGAGCTTCGACCAGCCGACGCGCGACAGCATCAAGGTCTTGATCCAGCAGCTGGGTGTGACCACCCAGGGCCGCGGCGAAGACATCAATGCCCTGCTGAGCGACCTGCACGCGCTGTCCGTCAACTCCACGCCGGACCTGCAGACCTTCTCGGACCGGTCGACGAACCTCGACGGCATCATCACGAACCTCGACACCGTCAGTGGCACCCTGGCCGACAACCGCCAGCACCTGGCCGGGCTGCAATCCAACCTGGACTCCGTGCTCGCCACGATCGCCGCGAACGACCAGGGCTTCCGCGCCTTCATCGAGCAGGGCAACACCGGCCTCGGGCACGGCATCGCCCAGTTCAACGGCAACGAGCAGAACTTCAACCAGCTGCTGCAGCTCGCGCACCCGGCGCTGGACAAGCTCAACCCGACCCTGGTGCAGGTGGACGCCGACGGGCACAAGCTCGACCCGTTCATCTCGGTCAGCCAGGTCTTCGTGGGCGACCTCTACAGCGCGGTGACGCAGTACAACCACAACGCCAACAACACGGCCAACTGCGGGGGCGCCCCCGGCTGCGGCGGCTTCTTCCTGCGCCAGCCGACGACGCTCGCCTCCACCAACAGCGGCGGCGAGGTGACCCCGCCCTACAGCAGCTCCGCCAAGACGCCGACCCTGCCCACGGTGCCCGGCACGCACGTCACGATCCCCGCGGTCCCGCCGCTGCCCCCGCTGCCCGGCCTGTTCCCGTCGGTTGTGCCGTCGCCGTCGCCGACGCCGGGAACGCCAAGCGTCGTCCCGAGCCCGAGCCTGGCCCCGCTGCCGCTTCCGAGCATCAGCGCTGACGCCGCGACGGAGCAGTACCGCTCAATCCTGGAAGCCGAGCTCCTCGGCTACCTGGTGGACTGATGGCGGGCGGCAGGCAGACCACCCACGTCAACCCCGGCTTCGTCGGGCTGATCGCCGCGGTGATCATGTTCGCGCTCCTCTTCTACGCGTTCACGAACGTCGCCCTCTTCAACAAGAACATGACCATCAAGGCCCATGTCGCCTCGGCTGACACGCTGGTTGCCGGCGCGGACGTCGAGGTCGGGGGCGTCAAGGTCGGTGGCGTGAACGCGGTCGACAAGGACGACCAGGGCGGCGCCCTCGTCACGATGACGGTGAACACCCAGCAGACCAAGCTCTACAAGGACGCGAGCGTCTGGATCCGGCCTCACGGCGTGTTCGGACCGAAGTACGCCGCGATCGACCCCGGCACCAGCAGCGCCGGCGCCTTCCACACGGGCGACACGGTCGCGCTCGATCACACGTTCGAGTCGGTCGACTTCGAGCAGGTCCTGAACGAGCTCGACACCGATACCCGCACGAGCCTGCGGACCCTGCTGTACGAGCTGGGCAGCGCCAACGAGAACCGCGGCGCGGACGAAGGCCAGATCATCGACCAGCTCGCCGTGGTGGAGCAGCACCTCACGCCGGTGCTGCAGACGATCGACGCGCGCTCCTTCGAGACCGGGCGCTTCATCGAGAGCAGCGCGGTGGTGAACGAGACCTTCGCGGCGTCGCCGCTCGACCAGATCGTCAAAGAGAACGCCGACGTGCTGGCCCAGCTTGACCTGCACCGCGCCGACGTCAGCGGCTTCGTCGTCCACGGCGACCACGTCCTCTCGGCGCTCGACACCATCACCGGCGGCAACAACGTCCAGGCTCTGCGCCAGACCCTGCCGCAGCTCCCCGCGCTGCTGGACACCCTGATCCACTTCAGCAACGGCCTCGGGCAGGCGACCAACGAGCTGGCCCCCGCGCTCACGCCGAAGTACGGCCAGAAGCTGAGCGACATCGGCCTCGCCATCCAGCGCACCCGGGACTCATTCGGCGAGTGCGACATCTCCGACCCGAGCAAGTCGCCGAACCCGAGCCAGCCCGTGGACACCGAGCACTCGACGCAGGTCAAGATCGTCCCCTGCTTCGACAAGAACGGGAAGCCGTACGTAGACCCGGGGACGGGCCTCGTCGCGCACCACCACGTGAAAGTCCTCTTCGCCCTGCACACTGACACGGCTGTGACCAACGGAAATGGGCCCACCGACGAGGAAGGGGACACGCTGTGCGGCCCCGACACCGGCAACGCAACCCGCGGTGGCACGGCCGGGGCGTTCACCTGCCGGACGGACCCGGTCGAGAGCCAGGCCCTGACCCCGGCGACCAACGGCGGGGCGGCGCCGCCGCCCTACTTCACCGTCGACGCCACGGGCGCCGGCGCGGCCTCGGCCTTCGCGCAGCCCACCCGGCTCACGCTCCTGGATCTCCTGCTCGGCAACTAAGCCCGCGCCTTCCAGCCACTAGAGTGATGGGACCTTGCTCCTGAGACGTCCACGTCTCGCGCTGCTGCTCGTCGGCCTGCTGACCCTGGTGATGCTGGCGGTCGCGAACGTGATGGCGCAGTACGACACCGCACCGGACACGATCGTCGACCCCGGCTCACAGGCCTTCCGCCACGAGGTCCAGTTCGAGAACGCGTTCGGCGCGGACCCGCTCGTGGTGCTCGTGACAGGGAACGTCCGCGCCATTCTCAACGGCACCGGCCTCGTGCAGCTGGCCAACATCGAGGGCACACTGGTGCTTCCCGCCAACCGCCAGCGCGGCGTCCTCAGCCTCTACGGTCCGACCAGCATCGCCGCCGTCTCCGCGCAGACCGCGCTGGGCACGCTCCAGGCGCAGCTCCAGGCCGCCGGCACGAAGGCTCAGACCGACGCCTACAACCAGGCGAAGGCGCAGGGCAAGTCGGACGCGGACGCGCAGGCCGCCGGCCAGGCGGCCGCGCAGGCGGCGGAGCAGCAGTACCTCAGCGACGCGCTGAAGCAATACCCCGAGCTGCAGCAGATCGGGCTGCCGAGCGAGACCAACCCACTTTTCGTGTCCGCGATCTTCCTCGACAAGAGCGGCAACCCCAAGGCGCGGTTCAACGCGGTGGTGCCTGACCAGCGACATATCGTGATCACGGCGCGGCTGAGCCCGGGCACCTCGAGCGCGGACGTCAACGCGATCGTCGCGTCGGTGCGGGACGCCGCCCGGAAGGGGCCGATCCCCAACGCGACGGTAACAGTCAGCGGCGCCCCGGTGCTGGAAGCCGCTGTCGAGCGCGCCCTGCGCGTCGCGCTGTTCGCTGGGATGCTCGCCGGGCTCGTGTCGATGGCCATCCTGATGCTGTTGGCCTTCCGGCGGCGCCTCAATTGGTGGATCCGCCTGGTCCCGGTGGCGGCCGGGCTCGCGACCGCGGGCATCCTCGCCGGGACGATCAGCCTCGTCGGGTTCGGGGTGGCGCTCCTCCGGTTCCGGGTGGGGCTCGACCACCCGGCGTGGCAGAGCGTGCTGGCGACCTTCACATTGGCCCTGAACCCGGCCACCCTGGCCGCCCTGCCGATCGCGACCGGCCTGTCGGTGGACTACGCGGTGCAGTTCCTGGCCCGCTACCGCCAGGCCCAGGAGGCCGGGGTGGATGACGCGCTCGCCGAGGCGCGCGCAGGCGCCGGCAGCGCGACCCGCCGGGCGTTGCTCTGTACCGCTGCCGGGCTCCTGGCCCTCTTCGGGTCCGCGATCCCGATGGTGCGCCAGTTCGGGCTGGTCATGATCCTCGGGGCGGGGCTGGCCTGGTGGCTGGCGCGGACGACGGTCCTGGCCGCGGTCCGGGTGCGTGAGGAGCCGCGCTGGCTCGGCCGCAGGGCACAGCCGGCGCCCACCCTGGTCGCGGACGGAGAGGAGGTGCCGCTTTTCGGCATGTCGACAGTCCCTCATGTCCTCCCCCCACCTGCGGGGGGAGGTGCGGTGGGGGGCAGCGGTGGCCCTCTTCGAGCCTGGCTCCTGCGCCTGGCCTCACCCGGGCTGCGCACCCTGGCGGCCGTCCTGACCGCGGCCTTCGCCGTCGCGGCCGTCGGCTGGATCGCCTTCCCGTTCAGCACCTACGAGACGGACCCGGAGAAGCTCGTCTCGCCTGACCTCCCCGCGTTCCGGGACGTCATCGCGGTGCGCCAGGCGACCGGCTCCAGCGGGGAGCTCGATTTCGTGGTGACGGGCCCCGACGTCACGACCCCGGCGGCGCTCACGTGGCAGCGCCAGCTGCTGCAGGTGGCGCAGTCAGACAGCGGCGGGCAGCTGAAGCCCCTGGCCAACCTCGCGCAGTTCGTCACCGACGTCACGCAGAGCCAGAACCCGACGGCCGACGACGTCCGCAACCTCCTGGCCGCGGTGCCGTCGTACTTCACCAGCGCGCTGGCGACGCCCGACCGCACGATCGGACGGGTCGCTTTCGGCGTCACCCTCGCGCCGGTGCAACAGCAGAAGCAGTGGCTCGACCGGATCCAGGGCGACATCTCGCCACCCGCGGGCTTCACGCTCTACCCGGCCGGCCTGACCGCCCTCTCCATCGTCGGCCTCGAGAGCCTCGAGGCGGGGCAGGTCCCGTTGAACCTGGCGGCGGCCGGCCTCGTCCTGCTGGCGCTGCTGCTGGTGTACCGCCGCGAGCGCCGGTTCGCGCTCCTCGCCTGGCTGCCGACGCTGCTGGTGGCGGGGTGGTCGACGGCCGTCCTGTTCGCGCTGCGCGCCCCACTCACGCCCATGACGGGGGTCCTCGGCGCGCTGGTCGTGGCCTTCGGGAGCGAGTTCGGGATCCTCTGGCTGGAGCGCTTCCGCGAAGCCGCCGCCGCCGCTTCGCCGGGCCCCGAGGCGGCCCGCGCCGCGAGCGCGGCCGCCGGTCCCGGCATCATGACGTCGGCGGCGGCCCTGGTGCTCGGGTTCCTGGCCCTGACCGTGGGCGGCCTGCCGCTGGTGCGCAACCTCGGGTTCGACCTGCCGATGCTCCGCGACTTCGGGCTGGTGGCGGCCATGGACATGGTGCTCGCGGTGGTCGCCGTCCTCGTCGTGCTGCCGCCGCTGGCGGCGCGCTACGCGAAGGCCCCGGCCCGGGCGGTCGCCGCCGAGCCGCCGGCCCCGGTTTCGAGCCCCGCCCGCCGCGAGGGTGCCGGGCGAGTTCCCGCGCCGGCGGCCATAACCCCCGCCGCCCGCCGGATGCAGATCGTCGCGGCGGCGCTTGCCGTGGTGCTGACGGCAGTGGTGGGGGAGTACACGCTGCTCTCGATCAGCCCGCACGCAGGCTCGCTCCTGGCCGTGCCCCTGGTCGCTGCCGTGGCCGTCGGGCTGCTCGCCTACCAGGCCGCGCGCCGGGGCGGCCGGCGAGCTTGAGCGCCGTCGCGACTGTTGCGTTGGTCGTCGCGGTGGCGTCGCCCTCGCCCAGCCCCTGCTTTTCCAGCCTGAAGTTCGGGGGAACAGTGTTCCTCGACACCGGGCAGACGGTCAGTCGCGCGCAGGTCGGGCCAAGCGCCGGGGAGACCGATCCCAACCCGGCGCCCTGCGGGCTCCCAGACCGCGTCACGGTCCACCGCGTCACGGGTCACTCCACGACAGCGGACGTGGCCTACCTGAGGCTGGACGGCACGTACGAGCTCTACGCCTCGGCGGGGCAGGCCGGCTTCCCGGCCCAGGGGCTGCTGCAGTGGGCCGTCGTTGCCCTGGCGGTGATCATCATCGTGTTCGCGGCGGTGCCGGCCCTCACCGCGCACCTCCGGCAGCCGCGCGAGCTGCCCGAGGACGATGATCCCTAAGATCACCTGACATGGCGGCTGACACGCGACCCCGGGTGTTGAGCATCGGCGCCGTCGACCCATCCGCGGAGACGGGGGTCCTCGCCGACGTCCGCACCCTGCTCGACAATGGCTGCGAGCCGGCGACGGTGCTCACCGCGATCGCGACCGGCGTGCGCGGCGAGAAGGGCGTCATCCCGGTCTCGAGCCAGGTGGTGGTCGACCAGCTCGACGGGCTGAAGGGGAAGGAGATGCAGGCCATGAAGCTCGGGATGGTCGCGGACGAGGCCACCATCGACGTCGTGGCGGCCCGGGCGCGGGGGACCGGGGTGCCCCTGGTGGCCGACCCGGAGATGGAGCTCCTCCGAACCAGCGTCACGAGACAGTGGCTGCGGGCCTACCGCGGGGCCATCCTGCCGCTCTCCACGGTGCTGGTCGTGGACGCGGGGGAAGGCCGCCTCCTGGCGCAGACGAACGCTGCCGCCCACGACCTGGTCCGGGCCCTGCTCGGCCTCGGTCCGAAGTGGGTGATCCTCAAGGCCTTCGCCACCGATAACGACGACCACGAGGACGTGATCTCCGACGGGGCGCACTGGTACGCGGTCCGGTCGCGAGCGGTGGCGGTGGCGGCGCGGGGCACGGGCGACGTGTTCTCGGCCGCCATCACCGCGGGCATCGCCCGCGGCGAGGAGGTCCCCAAGGCGGCCAGCGCGGCGCGCGAGCACGTCGTCGCGCGGCTCGAAGGGCTGGCATCGGCGGCGCGCGGCTGATGGCGTCCGACAGCAAGAAGACCCCGATCACGACCCGCCGCGGTGATGGCGGGTACACGTCGCTGTGGGGCGGGGCGGAGGTGCCCAAGTACGACCTCCGCCCGGAGACGTACGGGGCCATCGACGAGGCCACCGCCGTGCTCGGGATGGCCCGGACGATGACCCAGCACGAAGCGCTTCGCAACCACGTCGTGGACCTCCAGCGCGACCTCTTCCGCGTGATGAGCGAGCTCGCCGCCGGGCGCCCGATGGAGGGCGTCAACCCCGTGGACGCGGCCCTGGTCCGCGACATCGAGGCGCGGATCGCCGCGGTCCGCGACACACTCGACCTGCCGGCGAGCTTCACCGTCGCCGCCACCACCAACGGCGCGGTGCTCGACATGGCCCGCACCGTGATCCGGCGCGCCGAACGGAGTTGCGCCCGGATGCTGCATGAGGGGGTCATCGCCAACCAGGACGTGCTCCGCTACCTGAACCGCGCGAGCGACCTCGCGTTTGTCCTGGCGCGCCTCGACGAGAAGCTGTCGGGCGTTCCGTACGAGACAATCAGCGCCGCCGACATCGAGTAGATGGCCCCCGCGTACGACTACGTGGTCGCGGGGGGCTCGTTCGCTGGTCTCGTGCTAGCGACCCACCTGCGCGGGCGCGTGGCGCTCATCGAGAAGGGCGAGGTGGGGGAGGGTCAGACGTCCGCGTGCGCCACGACGCTGGACGTGGTCCGCAAGCTGGGCCTGGAGGATGCCATCGAGGAGGTGCACGAGGAGGGCGTCGTCCACACCCGCGGCGCAGTTCACCGGTTCCCGCTGCCATACCCGTTCTGCAGCTTCGACTACCGCCGCTTCTGCCGGCTCCTCGCCGAGCGGATCGACGGTGACGTGGTCCGCGCGGCGGCGGTTGGCGTCGCCGGCGACGTAGTGCTGACCGACTCCGGCGCCGGCGTGTCGGGGGGCGCGGTGATCGACTGCACCGGCTGGCGCGCCGCGCTGGCGCGCGGCGTCGACCCCTCGTTTCCTGTGACCGTGCGCCGTACCTACGGTCTCGAGAAGCCGGCCATCGGCTTTGCCGATCGCGGGCTGCACTTCTATTTCGAGCCGCGGGTCCGCGGTGACGGGTACGGCTGGGCTTTCCCCGCGGGCGAGCGCACGCGCGCCGGCGTGCTCTCCTACGTTGCCGCCGACGGGGTCCGCGATTCCACCGAGACCTTCCTTGCCGCCGAGAACATGCACGGGGGCCACTACCACGGCGGCTGGCTCACGGCGGGGCTGCGACCGCCGTTCGCGGGCGACGTCTTCACCCTTGGCGACAGCGCCGGGCACTGCCTGCCGCTTACGGGCGAGGGCATCCGCCCGGCGGTCTTCTTCGCCCAGCACCTCGCGGGCCTGCTGAACGCGGAGCGCGACGGAGGCCAAGGGCGCGATGAGACCCGCGCCCGTTACGCCGCCCTCCATTGGTCGTTCGCGCGACGCTATGAGTGGCTCCGCCGCGCCCAGCGCCTCCTCCGCGGCTGGCCCGACCCGCCGCTGGGCTGGTTCTTCCGCGCGTTCCGCCGCCAGGGCCGCGTCTACGACAGCGTGTCGCGCCGCTACTGGGAGCTGGCCGCACCCATCCTGCCGGCGCCGCAGCTCTACGGCGTCCACGCCGCGGGCGTCGAGGTGCCCGCATGAACGTCACCGTCCTGCTCTTCGCGAAGCCGCGCGAGCTGGTCGGCGCGGGGCGGCTCGACCTCGACGTCGACGAGGGCGCGACGCCCGACGCCCTGTTCGCTGACCTCTGCGCTGAGCATCCTGACCTCGGCTCGACCAGGGATCATCTGCGCGTAGCGGTCGACCAGGGCTACGCCGCCTGGGACACCCCGCTCCACGCCGGCGCGGAGGTGGCCTTCATCCCCCCGACCGCCGGAGGCTGACATGGAGTCGTTCCTGACCCGCGACGCCATCGACCCCGCCGCGGTCAGCCGTGGCCTCGCCACTGCCGCGGATGGCGCGCTCGGCACCTTCGTCGGCATCGTGCGCGACAACCAGGACGGGCGCCGGGTGCGGCACCTTGAGTACGAGGCCCATGAGCCCATGGCCGAGGCCCAGCTGCAGCGCCTCGTGGACGGCGCGCGCTCGCGCTGGGAGGTCGGGGACATCGCGATCCGCCACCGGCTCGGCCGCCTCGACATCGGCGATGTCAGCGTTGTCGTCGCCGTCGCGGCCGCGCACCGGGCGCCCGCGATGGAGGCGTGTCGCTGGCTGATCGACACGCTCAAGGCGGAGGTCCCTATCTTCAAGAAGGAGTTCTACGCGGACGGCGAGGCGTGGGTGGAGGAGTCTCGCTGAGGAAGCCCCGCGGCTAACATCTACGCCGCTCGCGGGAGTAACTCAATTGGTAGAGTGCAACCCTTCCAAGGTTGAAGTTGCGGGTTCGAGTCCCGTCTCCCGCTGTCTTTCCTTCCTACCTTGGAGCGTCGGGAGGCGCCGGCGGGAGCTGGCTGACGGGCAGCGTGCCCGTCGTCTTCGCTTCGCACCAGGCGACGCCGTTGACCGGGTGCGGGTCGGTCCAGCGCACGACGTATTCGGGCTTGAGCGCACCTGACACGCGCTGGTCCAGCGTGAGATCGTCGAAACTGCGGCGGTAGACGGCCTTTCCGGTGGAGTCCGTGGTCGCATCTCCGACGAGCAGGCCCGCCTTCGCCCAGTAGAAACCGAACTCCAGCGGGATGCCGACGGCCGGCTTCCCCGGGACGCCGAAATGCGCCACCAGTTCGACGTCACTCTCCCCGTCCACCTGCACGACGCGCCCCGGGTCGGCGGTCAGCCGACCGGACTGGCAGTCCTCGTGTGGCCCCTCACAGCCCATGAGACCGGCGGCCATGATCACCGCGGCGACAAGCGCCCCTCGCGCTCGGCCCATGTTGACTCCGCCCCCTGTGGCTGCGATCGCGCGATGCAAACTCGGATCGAGAATAGCGGCGGCCGCGGCAGGCATCAAGGCGATCAGCGCCTAGGAGCCCGGGCCTCTGACCTGCTGATAGAAGGACCAGAGGTCGACGACGTTCCAGTGTGCCGCCATCCTGCCGTCGCGCATCGCATACATGTCGATACCATCGAACCGGACCGGCCGGCCGGTGGCTTCCAAGCCCAGGAACGGCCCACAGTGGATCCCGCTGAGGGTCCAGCGCACCGCCACCCGGTCGCCGTCCACGACCACGTCGTGCAACTGCTGCCGCGGCTGGAACGCCGCGCGGATCGTGGCCACTCTCAGCTTGAGGCCGGCCCGGCCCGGACCTTGTCCGGGCAGGGCCACGTGGTCGTCATAGTCGTCAACCGCTAGCTCGTCGAGCGCTTCCAGCTCCCCGGAGCCCATCACCTCTTGAAAGAACCTGAGGATCGTGCGCCGGTTGCGCTCGGTAGGCCGGGTCAAGAGGCCGCGGCCTGGGGCACGGGGATGACCCCGAGCTGCTGCAGCATCTGGAGCTGCTCGATGACGTGCCAGTGCTCGGCCATCCGGCCGTCGCGCAGGCGGTGGATGTCGACACCCGAGACGGTCACCGTCCGTCCGGTCGGCGGGATGCCCATGAACTCGCCCTGGTGCGTGCCCGTGTTCGTCCAGTAGACGACGACGGTGTCGCCCTCGGCGAGCACCTCGTTCAGGGTGAAGACCGGGCTGAACGCGCCGATGATCGCGCCGACGCGCGCCTTCAGGCCCTCGATGCCGTTGGGCTGGCCGGGGAAGGGGCTGTGCTCGTCGTAATCGGGCGTCGCCAGCTGGTCGAGCAGACCGAGCTCGCCTCGATTGAGGACCTCGTCGTAGTAGCGCTTGACCAGGACCTTGTTGGCTTCTGCGGACATTGTCCGACCTCCTGATGGGTGACGGTTTCGACACGCCCCAACCTGAACCGCGGAGGTCCTCGGCGCCACGACGTGCGGCCACCGAGTTGGCCACCGAGTTGACGGCGAGTCCGCCCTCGACATGCCGGAGGGCTACCATCCGGTCAGCATGTTGGCCGAGGGCAGCGTCGGCAGCAGGCTGCGGCTGCGCCGCGCGGCCCTGGGGCTGACCCAGGCGGAGCTGGCCGAGCGTGCCGGGATCTCCGAGCGCGCTGTGAGTGACATTGAGCGCGGCCTGAGGCGCGTCGTCTACCGGGACACCGCGCGCCGTCTCGTCGAGGCGCTGGAGCTGACCGGCGCTGAAGCGTTGGAGTTCGAGGCCGCCGCCCGCGGCCGCCCGTCGGTCGCGCTCGAGGCGTCCCCGCCGATCACCCCGACGGTGCCCCGCACGCCCCTCATCGGCCGCGCCGGCGAGCTCAAGACGGTCACGGACCTGCTGCTCGATCCCGAGGTGCGGCTGGTGAGCCTCGTCGGGCCGGGTGGCGTGGGCAAGACACGCGTCGCTCTGCAGCTGGCCGGCGCGATGACCGATGCCTTCGAGGACGGCGTCGTGTTCGTTTCGTTGGGCGACCTGCGCAGCGCCGCGATGGTCCTGCCGGCGATCGCCGGGGTCCTCAAGGCGCGTGGAGGAGGGGGCACCCTCGCGGCGCTGGCCGGGCACCTGCGGGACCGGAGGATGTTGCTCGTCCTGGACACGCTCGAGCATGTGCTCGCCGTCGCCCCCGCGCTCGCCGAGCTGGTCGCCATGACGTCCGCCTGCAAGGTCCTGGTCACCAGCCGGTCGGCGCTGAACATCCGGGCAGAGCGCGCCGTTCCGATTCCCCCGCTGCCTGAGGCCGAGGCGGTCGAGATGTTCGTCACCTGCGTGGCGGCGATCCAGGTGGCCACTCCCGCCGGGGCGGTCGACGAGGCGCTGGCGACCGACATCTGCCGCCGCCTCGACGGATTGCCGCTGGCGATCGAGCTCGCCGCCGCGCGGACCAGCCTCTTCGCGCCCTCCGAGATACGCGATCACCTGGACCGCCGGCTGCAGCTGCTGGTGGGCGGGCCTGTCGACCTGCCGGAGCGGCAGCGGTCGATCGAGGCGACTGTCGCGTGGAGCTACGACCTGCTTGGATCCGAGGCGCGGCGGCTCCTGGAGCAACTCTCGGTCTTCGCGGGCGGCTGGACCCTCGAATCCGCCGGGGACGTGTGCGACGCCGCCGGTGACCTGTTGGCGAGCCTCTCCGAGCTGGTCCAGTCGAGCCTGGTGCAGCGCGAGACCCAGGCGTCGGGGTCCACGCGGTACCGCATGCTCGACACCGTCCGTGCCTACGCTGCGGCGAGGTTGGGGGCGCGTGTCGGCCCCCGCGACGTGCTCGCCCTCGAGCGCCGCCATGCCGGCCACTTCCGGGCCCTGGCGGAGGACGCTGAACCGCACCTTCGGGCCGCCGGCCAGCAGGCGTGGGCTAACCGGCTGGCGACGGAGCGGGACAACCTGCGAGCAGCGCTCTCGTGGGCGATGGCAAACGCGGAAACCGAGCTTGCCCTCGCGATCGCCGGGGCCCTGTGGATGTTCTGGAGGCTGACCGGTGCGTTTGCCGAGGGCCGCACCTGGACGGACCAGGCCCTGGCCATGAACGGGGGCGGAGCGGCCCGGGCCAAGGCGCTCTGGGGGGCGGGCTGGCTCGCCTACCAGCAGGAGGATTTCGCCGAGACCAGCAGGCGCGGTGAGGAGCTGAGCAGCATGGGGCGCGCCGGAGGGGACCGGGCGGCGACTCGGAACGGGGTGACGCTCCTCGGCCAGGCGAGGCTGGCCGCCGGCGATTTCGAAGGTGCCGCCCGGCACTTCGACGAGGCCCTGGGGCTGGCGCGTGAAGGTGACTCGGCGTGGCTCCTCGCCGCCTCCTGCCTGAACCGCGCGGTCGCGGCAGAGCATGCGGGCGAGCTGGACACCGCCCGCCCCCTGCTGGCGGAGGCCGAGCGCCTCTACCGCGAGCTGGGAGACGAGCGGTTTGTCGAGAGGGTGTGGCTACAGCTTGCGTACGTGGCCCTGCTGGAGAACGACGTGACAACCGCCCGCGACCTCGTGGTGCCCGGCCTGTCCGGCGCGGCGGAGCGTGGCGACCGCTGGGCCGTGGCGGAGCAGCTCGACGCGATGGCTGCCGTGCTCGCGGCCGGCGGCAGGTGGAGGGCCGCCGCCATCACGGCCGGCGCGGCCGACGTGACGTGGGAGAGCATCGGTGCGGCGCGGCACCCGGCTGAGCGGCTCGCGGTGGAGAGGTACATGCTGCTGGCGCTGGCGGCCGCGGGCGGCGACGCGGTGGCGGCCGGCGCCGAGGGCCGCCGCCTGGGTCTCGACGAAGCCGCTGTCTACGCCCTCACCGAGGCGGCGACGCTGTCCTGACGGGAGCGTCCACTAGCATGGAGACGCCGCGCCGCCGGGGGGCACGTCAGACACCGTCAAGGGAGGAGCCGGATTGACCGCAGTACGAGTCCTGGTCGGTACCCACAAGGGGGCCTTCATCCTCACGTCTGACGGCAAGCGCGAGAGCTGGGACGTCGAGGGCCCGCTGTTCGGAGGCTGGGAGATCTACCACATGAAGGGCTCACCGGCGGACCCCAACCGGCTGTACGCCTCGCAGTCGATGGGCTGGTTCGGCCAGGTGGTGCAGCGCTCGGACGATGGCGGCAAAACCTGGACCCCGGTCGGCAACAAGTTCGACTACGACGGCGTGGCCGGCACCCACCAGTGGTACGACGGCACGCCCCACCCGTGGGAGTTCGCCCGCGTGTGGCACTTCGAGCCGTCGCTCGCGGACCCCGACACCGTCTACGCCGGGGTCGAGGATGCCGCTCTGTTTCGCACCACCGACGGCGGCCAGAACTGGGAGGAGCTTTCGGGCCTGCGCAAGCAGGACTCGGGCCCGCACTGGCAGCCGGGCGCGGGAGGCCTGTGCCTGCACACCATCATCCAGGACCCCTCCGACACCGCGCGGATGTACGTCGCCATCTCCGCTGCGGGCGCCTTCCGTACCGATGACGGGGCGAAGACCTGGAAGCCCATCAACAAGGGCCTGCACTCGGCGCAGCTGCCGGACCCGGACGCGGAGGTCGGGCACTGCGTGCACCACGTCGCGATGCACCCGGACAAGCCCGGCGTCCTTTACATGCAGAAGCACTGGGATGTCATGCGCAGCGACGACGCGGGCGACTCATGGCACGAGGTGAGCGGCGACCTGCCGACCGACTTCGGCTTCGTCATCGACGTCCACGCGCACGAGCCCGAGACGATCTACGTCGTCCCGATCAAGAGCGACTCCGAGCACTACGTCCCCGACGGCAAGCTGCGCGTCTTCCGCAGCCGGACGGGCGGTGGCGAGTGGGAGCCGCTCACCAAGGGCTTGCCGCAGACCGGCTGCTACCACAACGTGTTGCGCGACGCGATGGCGGTGGATTCCCTCGACCCTTGCGGCGTGTACTTCGGCACTTCGGGCGGCCAGGTCTACGCGTCCAACAACGCGGGCGACTCGTGGACCGCCATCGCCGCCGACCTGCCGAAGGTCCTCTCCGTCGAGGTGCAGTCGCTCCCGTGATCCGCGTGGCGCTGCCGGCGCACCTGCGCAACCTCGCCGGCGTGGGGCACGAGGTGGAGCTCGACGTGGCGGAGCCCGTGACGCTCGGTGCCGTATTGGACGCCCTCGAGGCGTCCTATCCAACCCTCCGCGGCACCATCCGCGACCAGGTGACGAAGCAGAGGCGACCCTTCATCCGCTTCTTTGCGAATGAGGCGGACATCTCCCACGACGGCCCGGACGCCGCCCTGCCCGCCGCGGTGTTGGGCGGCACGGAGCCGCTCATGGTCATCGGCGCGATGGCGGGCGGCTGAGCCGTGTCGGGAGAGGCGTGGGCGCCCGAGCCAACGGCTGACACCCTCGACGAGGTCATCGATTTCCGGCGCCAGCTGCACCGCCGCCCGGAGATCGCGTTCGAGGAGCACGAGACGAGCACCGCCATCCGCGGTCGCCTGCGCGACCTGGGGCTCGAGGTGCTGTCCTGCCCGACCGAGACCGGCGCCGTGGCGCTGCTCGACTCCGGGAACCCCGGCCGGACGGTGATGCTGCGCGCCGACATCGACGGCCTTCCCATCGTGGAGGAGTCGGGCGTCGTGTTCACGTCGGACATCTACGGGCGGATGCACGCCTGCGGCCACGACTGCCACGCGTCGATGCTCCTCGGCACGGCCCGGACCCTCGCGGACTACGCCGAGTCGCTCTCCGGGCGCTTCCTTTTCGTCTTCCAGCCGGCCGAGGAGATCATCAGCGGGGCGCGGGCGATGATCGACGGCGGCCTGTTCGACATGGTGCCGGTCGACGTGACGCTCGGCCTGCACATCGCGAGCTTCCTGCCGAGCCGCACCGTGGCGGCCCGCGGCGGCGTCCAGTGGAGTGGCGCCGACGCTTACCACGTGACGCTGTCCGGGCCGGGCGGCCACGGCGGGATGATGGGCCGGGCCGGGAACGTCATCGCGGCGCAGGCCTTCTTCGTCAACCGCCTGCCCGAGGTGGTCGAGGGGTTGGAGTTCGAAGGCGCCGGGTGCCACACCACCGTCGGTGAGGTGGTCAGCGACGGGGCGTTCAACATCGTGCCACGGCATGTCTCGCTGAAGGGCAGCCTGCGCACCTTCAGCCCGGACCTGCGCGAAGTCGCACTCGCGCGCCTGCGCGACCTCCTGGTCGAGACCGAGTCCGAGTTCACGGTCGAGTCCGACCTGGCGATCGCCCACCGCACCATTCCCCTGGTCAACGACCCGGATGTGACGAGCCTCGTCCTCGACGTGGGGCGTGAGGTCGTCGGCGAGGGCGCGTTCACGTTCGAGCGGCCGATGACTGTCAGTGACGACATGGCGGAGTTCCTCGTGCGCGTGCCTGGGTGCTACTTCACGCTCGGCGCGATGCCTGAGGGCCTGGAGGTCGCCCCGGCGCACCATTCGCCTGGGTTCCGCGTGGACGAGGCCGCGCTCGAGGTGGGGGTTCGCGTCCTCGCCTGGTCGGCCGTCGAGCTCGCGTCGGCGGGCGCAGCGGCAGAGTAGGGGTGACACGCAAACGCCGCCTGGGCGAGCTCGAGGTGCCGGCGCTCGGCCTGGGCTGCATGGGCATGAGCGAGTTCTACGGGCCCACCGACGAGGCCGAGTCCATCGCGACGATCCACCGCGCTCTCGACCTCGGCATCACGTTCCTCGACACGTCCGACCTGTACGGCCCGTACACGAACGAGGAGCTGGTCGGGCGCGCGGTGACGGGCAACCGTGAGCAGGTGCAGCTGGCCACGAAGTTCGGCATCGTCCGCTCCGGCGAGGGGCCGCGCGTGCGCGGTGACCGGGAGTACGTCCATCGCTCTATCGACGGCTCCCTGGAACGCCTGGGGGTGGACCATGTCGACCTCTACTACGCGCACCGGGTCGACCCGCGGGTGCCAATCGAGGAGACGGTCGGCGCGATGGCGGAGCTCGTGACGGCGGGCAAGGTCCTCCATCTGGGCCTCTCAGAGGCCTCGCCGGACACCTTGAGGCGCGCAGCCGCAGTCCATCCCATCGCCGCCGTCCAGAGCGAGTGGTCCCTGTGGAGCCGCGACATCGAGCCGGAGGTGGTGCCGACGGCACGGGAGCTCGGCATCGGGATCGTGCCGTACAGCCCGCTCGGGCGTGGCTTCCTCACCGGTCGTTTCAAGTCGCCGGACGACTTCGCGGCCGACGACTGGCGGCGCACCAACCCCCGCTTCCAGGATGAGAATTTCCAGCGAAACCTGGACCTCGTGGCCGCGGTCGAGGCGATCGCGGGCGAAAAGGGCTGCACCCCGGCCCAGCTCGCGCTCGCCTGGGTCCTGGCGCAGGGTGACGACGTCGTGCCCATCCCCGGCACGAAGCACATCAAGTACCTCGAGGAGAACGCAGGGGCGCTCGAGGTCCAGCTGTCGGCGGGCGACCTGGACCGCCTGGAGGCGGTCGCCCCGCCCGGCGCAGCCGCCGGCGAGCGCTACGCGGACATGCGTTCCACCCGGATCCAGACGCCGGAAGCGCCCGCGGGTGATTCGTAACCCGGTCCAGGGGGTATAAGCTCGGTGTAGCCGTCAAGGCGACGGCGCGCGCGCTCGGTTCCTTTGTTCTCGAACAGGTCCGTCGCAGTGACACCCAGACGTTCGAGAGAAAAAGGAGTGTGCCAAATGGCCACAGGAACCATCAAGAAGCTGGTCGCTGACCGCGGCTTCGGGTTCATCACCGCCGACGATGGCAAGGACTATTTCTTCCATCGCAGCGGGGTCGAAGACTTCGACCGCCTGCGCGGCAACGAGAAGGTCGAGTTCGACATCGAGTCGAGCCCCAAGGGCCCTCGCGCCAACCGCGTTCGCGTCAGCGACAGCGAGTAGCTGACCAATTCGTCCTCCCCCCGCCCCGGCGGGGGGAGGCACGGTCGGCGGTATCGTTCCGCCGATGACCGTGCGCCTCGCTGAGGAGGACCAGGCCCCAACCTTCACCCTGCCCGACCAGGACGGCAGGCCCGTGTCGCTCGACGACTTCGCCGGCCGCCGCGTGCTGGTGTACTTCTACCCGAAGGACGACACGCCCGGCTGCACCAAGGAGGCGTGCCAGTTCAACGAGGCGCTCCACGCGTTCCAGGGGCTTGGCGTCGACGTCCTCGGCATCTCATCCGACACCGGCGCGTCGCATCAGCGCTTCCGCAGCAAGTACGGCCTGGCGTTCAGCCTCCTCACCGACGCCGGGCACCGGGTGATGGATCTCTACGGCGCCTACGGCGAGAAGATGCTCTATGGCAAGCCGGTCGTGGGCGTGATCCGCTCCACCTTCCTCATCGATGACGGCCGGGTGGCGCGTGCCTGGTACAGCGTCCGCGCCGACGGCCACGCGGCGGCCGTGCTGAGTGCCCTGGAGGCCGCTTAGTCCGGGAGGATCAGGCGCAGGGGCGATAGCGTCTCGCCCGACACCTCGCCTGCGTCCCGCCAGGCCGGCCGCCCGAGCGCGTAGCCCTGGCCCATCGGGCAACCGAGTTCGAGCATCGTGCGCGCCTGCTCCCTGCTCTCGATGCCCTCGGCGATGACGGCGGACTCGAGGGACTGCGCGAACGCCACCACGGCGCGGATCGCGGCCCTCGCGCCGGGCTCGGCGGAGGCGTGGGTCAGGCTCCTGGCCACCTTCACGTACTCGGGACAGGCGCGGGCGAGGACCTCCAGGGTCGAGTGCCCGTCACCGACGTCGTCGATCGCGAAACGGAAGCCGTGGCTGCGGTACTCGGCCAGGACCTCGGCGAAGCGATCCAGGTCGCTGATGACGTCTCGTTCGGTGATCTCGAAAACGACCTCGCGTGGCGACCAGCCGCTGTAGGCGAGGAGGAGCAGCATCTGGTCGGGGCTGTGGAGCGGGGAGAGGAGGGCCGGGACGCCGATGTTCAGGAACAGGAGCTTGCCGTCGATGACCGCCCGGCTGCGCTCGAGGCAGAGGCGGCGGCAGAGCCAATCAAGGTCGCGGCCGAAGCCGAGGCGCTGCGCCGCCGCGAAGAGGCCTTCCACGCTGCGCTCGACGCTGTCTCCGGCCGGCCGGGCCAGGGCCTCGAAGGCCACGAGGTGGTCGTCGGTGAGGCGCACGATCGGCTGGTAGGCGAAGCGCAGGAGGCGCTTCTCCAGCACGTCCGGGACCATCTTGGCCCAGACCTGGGGCAGGTCCGCGAAGCCCGGCAGGTCCGGGTCGGTCTCGGCCGCGAGGACTGTGCGGTTGCGGCCGGCGACCTTCGCCTCGTACAGGGCGGCGTCGGCGCGCGCCAGCAGCGAAAGGTGGGACTCGCGGCGGTCCCAGCGGGCCACGCCGGCCGAGCAGGTCTGGCCGCTCGGAGTCGCCTGGCGCAGGCGGTCCGCGATGGCGCGGGCGTTGCCAGTGCCGCATGAGGGCAGCACCACGGCGAACTCCTCGCCGCCGTACCGCGCGATGAGGTCGCCCTCGCGGAGCTCCGCCCGCCAGCGCTGGCCGGCCAGCTTGAGGTGGCGGTCGGCCTGGAGGTGGCCCATCTCGTCGTTGAACTTCTTGAAGTGGTCGAGGTCGAGCATGATGACGCAGAGCTCCGCGTCGCTCCGACCCGCGCGGAGGAGCTCGCGCTTCAGCTCGTTCTCCATCCGCCGGCGATTGGCCAGCTCGGTCAGGCCGTCGAGGTCGGCCAGGCGCCGCACGGTCTGGACCAGCTGGGAGACCGCGGCACCCGCGACCACCGACGTGCCCACGATCATCAGCCAGCGGGCGAACGGGATGTCGCCGCCGTCGAAGAGGTAGAACTGCGCCCCGCTGCAGACCGCGATCCAGACGGCCTGCGCCATCGCCACCAGCGGGCGGTAGAAGTAGAACGCGTAGATCGCGGCCCAGACGTACAGGAGCGCGTACGGGCTGCCCTCTGAGGCGTCGAAGAAGATCAGCCCCGTGATCAGGACGGTGCCCGCCGCGGTCAGGTAGGGGTAGATCCACGCCGGCGTTCGCTCGCGCCAGTGCCACAGGCTCGCGGCCACCGCCAGCGCGATCGCGGCGATGACCACGATCCCTGGGACGTACGTGCGCGGTGAGCGCGACAGGATGACTGTCGCGCCAACCAGCACCCCGCCGGAGCCGTACAGGAACGCCCCGCTCCGCGCCATGGCGCCAGGATCGGGCGTCTCGCCCGATTGGAGCAGCCACCGGAGCGGGGACCAGCGGCGCGTCGGAAGTGCGACGCTCACCCCGGCCCGCCTGTCAAGGACATCAATTCAGGTCGAATTTAGGTTCCCCGTTGGCCGGTGGCACCGTCCCGGCGCCCATCGGTGCGCGGTTGGCAAGATCTTGTGACACGCCTGACGGTGGAGCGATGCTTACAGGGTGAAGACGCCTGCGGCAATCCCCAAGCCGCTCCTGCGCGGCTACTTCCACGCCGCGATGGTGCCGCTCGCGGTGGCGGCGACTGCCTGGCTTGCGCTGAGCAGCCGCGACACCCCGGCCAAGCTCGTGTCCATGCTCGTCTACGGCAGCGCGATGGTCATCCTCTTCGCCTTCAGCGGCGTGTACCACATCGGCACCTGGGGACCCCGCGCCCGCGAGGTCCTGCGGCGGCTCGACCACTCGAACATCTACCTGCTGATCGCCGGGACGTATACCCCGGTTGCGGTCAGCATCCTGGAGGGCTTCGAGCGGGCGGCGGTCCTGGCGGGGGTCTGGGTCCCCGCCGTGGCCGGGATCGTGGTCGTCGGGACGGGGCTCCGGACGGCACGGTGGGTCAGCGCCCTGCTGTACGTCCTCGTCGGGTGGGTGGCCCTGGCGTTCCTGCCCGCCCTGATCCATCACTTCACGCCGGCCGCCCTGGTCCTCGTCCTCTGCGGCGGCGCGTGTTACACCGCCGGCGCCGTCTGCTACGCGACCAGGCGCCCGCGGCTGTGGCCTCGCGTTTTCGGCTACCACGAGGTGTTCCACCTGCTCGTGATCGCCGGCACGGCGGTCCTCTTCGCCTTCATCCTGCGGTACGTGGTGCCGGCGACGCCCGCCTAGCCCAGGTGCCTGTCGCCGACCGCCAACCGGCCGATTGGCTGGAGCGCATGCGGACCCAGGTGGCGGCCTGGGAGGTGGTACCCGACCGCCGCTGCATCTTCCTCAAGTGCTACTCGCTGATGACCGAGGCGATGACGCAGAGCCTCGACCCCGTCCATTTCCAGGACCCGGCCTGGGTCGAGCAGCTCATCACGAACTTTGCCGGCTATTACTTCGCCGCGCTCGACGCGTATGAGCGTGGCGAGGACGCGCCCCTGGCGTGGCGCCGCGCCCACGAGCTGGCGGGCGTCAGCGGGCTGGTGGCCCAGCAACACCTGCTGCTCGGCATCAACGCTCACATCAACCACGACCTGCCGCTCTCCGTCTGCGACGTCATGGCCGCCGAGTGGACCGGGGCCGACGTTCTGCGCCGCGACGCGCGGCGCGCCGACTTCATGGCGGTGAACTCCGTGATCGCGACGATCATGGGCATCGTCGAGCACGACGTGTGCGAGCACTACGACCGCCACCTCGGGGCGATCGAGGCGCGGCTCAGCCCGGTGGTGCGACTCGGGGAGAACGTCACTGCGATGGTCATCGACTCCTGGCGCGACGAGGCCTGGAGCAACGCCGTCAGGCTGGCGGAGGCCACCCCCGGCCAGCGCCAGGCGATCCTCGGCGAGATTGAAGAGGGGTCGCTCCATCGGGTCCACGCGATCGTCGCCGAAGGCGAGGAGATGGAGCGGCTGGAGCACCTTTGCCTTCGTTTCAGCGCCGACCTCCGCAGCGCCCACGCGGCTCTCGGCATCCACAGCCTGAGGCTGCACCCCGAGCTGGCGGGCGACCCGCGCGCCGCGACCAGGCTGGCCGAGGTCCTCAGCTCACCGCCGCCCGGCTGAGGCGTCCTCTACCGGCTGGTGTTGGGCAGGCCTCCAACAGCGGGTGACGGCGCCACGGCGGCGCCCTGGACGAGGAAGACGGGGTACGGCGAGGCCTGGAAAGTCGCGCCCAGGGGTAGGGGCCGGCCCAGCATGTCGTAGAGCGCGGTCGAGCCCGCCGGGGTCGGCACCGTGGCCCGCTGGTCGGCGACCGGGAGGACCGGCCCCTGGTCCGTGAACATGGTCTCTGGCGCGAGCCACACAACCGTGACCGAGCGGACCGCGTCCCCAAAGCGCAGGGCGTGGCCATCCGCTGGCAGACCGAGCGCCAGGGCGCGCGAGTCGAGGAAGGGCAGGGGCATGACCAGGCGGTCGAGCGCCTGCCACGCGTAGTACGCGGGCTTGAGGTTGCCGTCGGAGTCCACGACCCCGAAGGCGGACTCCTGGTTGTATTGCCAGTCCGAGGCGTCGCCGTAGCAGTACCAGTCCACCTGCTCGATGCCGTGGGCCCAGGCCGTCGCATACGTGCGCACCAGGTACGACGCCGACTTCATCGGCGTCGCGCCGTAGGCGAGGGTGTTGTTGGGCCAGCCGACTTCCGTGATCCACACCGGTTTGGCCGCGAGATGGTGGGTCGCGAGGAGGGTCTGCAGGGCCGTCATCGAGGTCTCCGTGCTGCCCTCGATGGGGATGTCGACCTCGGGGGCCATGTAGGGGAAGTGGTAGGGGTGGTACGCGACCGCATCGAAGAACCCGCCGAGATCCGGCGCCGCGGCCAGCGCGTTGGCGACGAACTCGAGGGTGCCCTGGTGCGGCAGCGCGAGGTCGGCCGTGGCGGTGGAGGTCGGCACCGGGATCCCGTCTGCCGCTGCGGTCGCGGCGTCGACCGCGGGGTAGAAGGTCCCCCCGAAGGCGACCTGGTCCTCGGGGGCGACGGCCTTGACCGCCGTGTACGTCTGCTTGAGGAGGGCGGCGTAGGCCGCCGGGTCTTCGTGGGGCTCCCAGAAGCGCCAGCCGAGGTTCTCCTCGTTCCAGACCTCGAACAGGCTGACGCGGCCCCGGTACCGGCGCGCCAGGGCGCCAGCCCAGGTGGCGAACGGGGTCGGGGAGTCAGGCGGGTAGTAGCCCGGGTAGCCGATGGCGAAGGGTGGGATTCCGCCGAAACCGGTGCTCGCCGCGGCGCTCCCGAGCTTCGAGTACAGCGGGTTCCCGTAGTCCAGGATCACCAGTGGGCTCAGCCCGTGGGCCGCGAGCTCGTCGACCTTGGCGTCGAGGGGCCTCCAGTCGTACACCCCAGGTTGCTTCTCGATGGCGGCCCAGTCGCCATCGACGCGGCTGACGCGCACGCCCAGGTCTGTGATCCGCCGCCACGCCGTGGTGCGCCCGGCGGGGTCGGTCGGCGGGGGCATGAACTGGGCATTGATACCGGAGAGCCGACCGGCGGCAAGGGCCAGCGGCCGCGAGGTGGGTTGAGGGGCACCGGCGAACGACCGCAGCCCCGTCGCCAGGAGCAGCAGGAGGGACGGCAGGATCCAGCGCCGAGCCAGCCGCATCGATCACCTAGTCTGCCGGAATGCGCGTGGTCGTGGCGGCGGACCGGCCGGTGCTGCGGGGCGGCCTCGCGGCGCTGGCCGAGGATGCCGGGGCGGAGGTGGTGGCGAGCGTGGACGAGCTCGGCCTGCCGGGCGTCCTGGGGCGGGCCGAAGCCGACGTGGTCCTTCTCCAGCTCGGCGGCGACGCCGACCTGGACGAGCTCGCCGACCTGCGCCGGCGGCTGGCGCTGCCCCTCGTATGCCTGGTGGAGGAGGGGACCGGGGGCGCTGAGGTCCTGGAGGCGGGCGCGTCAGCCCTGTCGCTCGACGCCACCGCCGAGGAGCTTCGCGCCGGGCTCGAGGCGGCGGCGGCGGGGCTGGTCGTCCTGGACCCGCGGGTGCGAGGCGCGAGCCGTGCTCCGACCGCCTCGCGCCAGCCCGCCGACGACGTCCCCGTGGAGGACCTAACCCCGCGCGAGATGCAGGTGCTGCAGCTGATGGCGCGGGGGTACACCAACCCCTCGATCGCGCGCGAGCTCGGGATCAGCCAGCACACGGTCAAGTACCACGTCACGGCGGTCCTGGGGAAGCTGGCCGCGTCCACGCGCGCGGAGGCCGTGGCGCGTGGCATCCGCCAGGGGTGGCTCCTGGTCTGACCGGCACCCGCCCGTTTAGGGCCGGGGCTGCCCCCCCCTTTCGGGTGGTCCGGCCGGCCCGGTGCCGCGCGTACGGTGAGCGGCATGACAACACTCGAAGAGATCTCCGCAGCAACCGCAGGGGCCGTAGAGACGGCCGGAAAGAGCACCGTGATGGTCGACGCGCGCCGCGGCCGCCCCGCGTCCGGGCTCGCCTGGGGCGACGGCCATGTGCTGACCTCCGCCCACGTCCTCGAGCGCGAGGACGAGATCAGTGTCGACGCCGGCGACGGGCCTGTCAGCGCCTCCCTCGCGGGCTACGACCCTGCGACCGACATCGCCTTGCTGAAGGTGGACGGGCTCAAGGCGCCTGCCGCGAAGCGCGGGGACAGCTCCACCCTGAAGCCCGGTAGCCTCGTATTGGCGGTCGGCCGTCCGGGAAGGCTGCAGGCCAGCCTCGGGATGGTTGCCGGGCTTGAGGCCGGCGGCGGGCGGGGTATGGCCGCGGGGCGCCTGATCGTGTCCGACGCCACGCTCTACCAGGGTTTCTCCGGCGGTCCCCTGCTGGACGCCTCCGGCCAGGTCGTGGGGATCAACAGCTGGTTCTACGGGCGCGGTTCGACCCGCTCCCTGCCTGTGGAGGAGGCCGCCCGGGTGGCGGAGCAGCTCCGCCTCCACGGCCGCGTGGCCCAGCCCTACCTCGGGATCGGGACGCAGCCCCTCCACCTGGACGAGCCGGCCAAGGCCGTCGCCGGCCAGGAGAGCGGCCTGCTGGTGGTGTCGGTGGACGCTGCCGGGCCCGCCGCCGCCGCGGGGCTGCGACAGGGTGACATCCTCGTCGGTGTCGGTGGGACGGCTACCGGGCGGGTGCGCGAGCTCGTCGCCGCTCTCCGCGGAGCGGGCGTCGGGTCCGTTGTGGCCTTGCGGGTGCTGCGCGGGGACGCCGTCGCGGAGCTGTCGGCGACGGTGGCCGAGCGAGCCGCCGAGGCGGAGTAGCCCGGCCTCTAGCTGGCGAGCTTCAGCTCGGGCTCGCGGCGGGCCCGAGCCCGGCTTCGCACGAGGCGGATCCGGTCGGCCGACGCGCGGTGCCCGCAGCGCGGGCACTCGAGGCGTCGCACCGCCAGGGCCTGGTGGGAGGCGAGCCACTGGGGGAAGCCGCAGCGCTGGCAGTGGACCTTGACCGGGAAGCCCATGCGTCGAGTATACACGAACATCTGTACGTAAGAAGGGGTCGACTACGATCGATTGGTGAGCGCCACGCAGCGGTTGAGCCTCTGGCTCCGCCTTTGGGCGCCCCTCTTCGCCGGCGGGGGCGCGCTCTTCTACCTCGCCCCCGGGCGGGTGACGGGCAGCCTGAACCTCGGGGCGCGCGTCACGGGGCTCGCGGAGTCGCCGGTGGACGCCGACAACGTGTGGGTCGTGCTGGCCGTCGCCTACATGGCCGTGATCACGGGCCTCTCGCAGTCGGCGGCGGCGGAGCCACTCCAGCGCCGCGACCTCGTCCGGCTGCTCATCCTGGGCAAGGCGGTGTCCTCGCTTGGGGCGCTCGGATACTTCATCGCCCGGCGCCGCTCCTACGCGTTCGCTCTCAACTTCGCGCTGGACGGCACGATCTGCGCCACCACGTGGGCCCTGCTTCGTGCCGCGGAGCGGGAGTCTGAAGCGCTGACGCCCATCGCGCTCGCGACTGCCTGACGCGACCCCGCCGAGGCGGCCCGGGGGCATGAGCGGGCACCGCCTCCGCCCTTAGAATCCCGTAAATGTCGGCCGAGTACGTCCCCCTGCTCATCTTCTTCCTGGCCGCGGTCGCGTTCGCCGGGGCTGGCGTGCTGATGTCGACCCTGCTCGGACCGAGGAGTCCGTCGCCGACCAAGGGACAGCCATACGAGTGCGGCATCGTGCCCTCCGAGACGGCGCGGCGCCGCCTGCCGGTCGGCTTCTACCTCACGGCGATGCTGTTCATCGTGTTCGACGTCGAGGCGATTTTTGTCTACCCGTGGGCCGTGCTTCTCCGCGCCCTTGGGGGGCAGGGGCTGCTGGAGATGGGCATCTTCATCCTGGTCCTTGCCGTGGCCCTCGTGTACGTGTGGCGCAAGGGGGCGCTCGAGTGGGAGTAGAGGCCCGGCCGCCCGACCTGACCGGGACGCCGCCGCACCAGCTCGCGCCGCTCCACACCGGGCTGCTGCTCCCCCGCGCGCCCGTGACCGAGAGCCCGCTGCTGAGTTCGCTCGGCCACAACTTCGTCACCACCACGATGACCAAGGTGATCGCCTGGGGCCGCTACAACTCGATGTGGCCGGCGCTCTTCGGGCTCGCCTGCTGCGCCATCGAGATGATGGGAACCGGCGGCTCGAAGTTCGACCTGGCCCGGTTCGGCGCCGAGGTGTTCCGCGCCTCGCCCCGCCAGGCCGACCTGATGATCGTGGCCGGCCGCGTCTCGCAGAAGATGGCCCCGGTCCTGCGCCAGATCTACGACCAGATGCCGGAACCCAAGTGGGTGATCTCGATGGGCGTGTGCGCCTCTTCGGGCGGGATGTTCAACAACTACGCGATCGTCCAGGGCGTCGACAAGGTGGTGCCGGTCGACGTGTACGTCCCGGGATGCCCGCCGCGGCCCGAGGCCCTGCTCGACGCCGTGCTCAAGCTGCAGCGGAAGATTCGCGCCCAGGCCGCCGTTCCCACTGCCGTTGGCTGACGCGCCGCAGGGGGCGGAGACGGGCGCGGCGGTCGACCTCCTGCAGCAGGTGCGGGCGACCATCGACGACCGCCTACCGGGAGCGCTGGCCGGTGACGACGGGTCCCGCCCGGAGCCGGCCCTCCTCGTGGCCGTCGACCGACTCGTGGAGGTCTGCCGCCTCCTGAAAGAGGACCCGGCGCTCGAGTTCAGGCTCCCCCTCCACGTCACCGCGGTCGACTGGCTCACGCGGGAGCCGCGGTTCGACCTCGTGTACGAGCTCAGGAGCTTGAAACTGAAGGGACGGGTGCGCCTGAAGGTGCGCCTGGCCGACACGGCACCGGCCGGCGGTGGGGTGTACGCCGATGTCGCCGCCCCCACCATGGCCGAGATGCCGGTGCTGCCCTCGGTGAGCGGCGTGTGGCCGGGCATGGCCTGCCACGAGCGGGAGGTCTTCGACCTGTTCGGCATCCGGTTCGAGGGCCACCCCGACATGCGGCGCATCCTGATGCCCTCCGACTGGGAGGGCCACCCCCTGCGCAAGGACTACGTCTCCTTCGGGGAGCCCGTCAAGTTCACGGACCGTGGCAGCTTCGCGCCTGACTCGGCGGTGCCGCGGGGGGCCCCCGATTGAGCGAGCTCGAAACGCTCGTCAGCGAGCACGACGTCTCGGGCGCGGCCCAGGTCGCCTCCGCGCCCTACGCCGAGGGCCTGCACCACGTCGCCGACACGCCCGACGGGCCGCTGATGGAGCTCAACATGGGCCCGCAGCACCCGTCCACCCACGGCGTCCTGCGCCTCGTCCTCCGCGTCGAGGGCGAGGTGGTGCGCTACTGCGACCCCGACATCGGGTACCTCCATACCGGCTTCGAGAAGGACTTCGAGCGCGTCACGTACCACCAGTGCACGCCCTTCACCGACCGCATGGACTACCTCAGCCCCCTCGGCAACAACCTCGGGTATGCCCTGACCGTGGAGAAGCTGCTGGGCGAGACGGTGCCCGTGCGCGCCCAGCGGATCCGGGTGATCCTCGCCGAGCTGGCCCGCATCGGGAGCCACCTCATCTGGCTCGGCACCCACGCCCTGGACCTTGGGGCGCAGTCCGCCTTCCTGTACGGGTGGCGTGAGCGGGAGAAGATCCTCGAGATCAACGAGATGATCTCGGGCGTCCGCATGATGACGAGCTTCATCCGGGTCGGCGGCCTGATGGCGGACACCCCACCCGGGTTCGAGGACGCGGTCAGGGAGTTCGTCCGCTACTTCCGGCCGCGCTGCGACGAGTACGAGGACATGCTCACCTCGAACCCGCTGTGGCTGGACCGGACCCGCGGCCTCGGCGCCGTCGGCCCGGAGAAGCTGATGGAGCTGGGCGTTGGCGGGCCCGTTCTGCGCGCGGCGGGCGTCGCCCACGACGTCCGCAGGGACGAGCCCTACTCCGGGTACGAGGATTACGACTTCGCCATCCCGACGGGCGTGCACAGCGACGTCTACGACCGGTACCTCGTCCGGATCCAGGAGATGCGCGAGTCGATCAACATCGTCGAGCAGGCGGTGGCGCGGCTCGAGCCCGGCCCAGTGGTCATCGACAACCGCAAGGTGGTCCTGCCGCCGCGCCACGAGCTGGACACCTCGATGGAGGCAGTGATCCACCACTTCAAGCTCGTCACCGAGGGCTTCCGCCCGCCCGCGGGGGAGCTCTACGTCGGCGTCGAGGGCCCGCGCGGCGAGCTCGGCTACCACCTCGTCAGCGATGCCTCCAACAAGCCCTACCGGCTGAAGGTGCGCGCCCCGAGCTTCAGTCTCATCGCCGCCATCCCTGACATGGTCGTGGGCGGGCTCGTCGCCGACGTCGTGGCGATCCTCGGGTCGCTCGACTTCGTGCTGGGCGACAGCGACCGGTGAGACGAGCGAGGTAGCCACGAGAGCATGCCGCTGGAGCTCTACGACCGGGACGCGACCTACTCCATCCTCAACGAGGAGGAGGTGGCGCGCGTCCGCGAGCTGCGCCGCCGCTACCCGGGGCGCAAGTCCGCGATCCTGCCCGCGCTCTGGATCCTCCAGGGGCGGCAGGGGATCCTGACCGCCGAGGGCATGCGCGAGGTGGCGCGGGCCCTGGACGTGCCATCGGCGGCGGTCGAGGCCGTGGCCAGCTTCTACTCGATGTACTTCTTCAAGCCCCACGGCCGGTACGCCGTCGAGGTGTGCACGAACCTCTCCTGCCACCTGCGCGGCTCGACGGAGATCCTGCGCCGCTTCGAGGACCGGGTCGGGTGCCTGGCCGGCGCGACCTCGGAAGACGGCGCCATCACCCTGCTCGAGGTGGAGTGCATGGGGGCCTGCGGTGGCGCCCCGGCCGTGCAGGTCAACCATCGCTTCTTCGAGGGCATGACGGCCGCCAAGGTCGACCAGCTCGTCGACGACCTCCGCGCCGACCGGGTCGACCTCCACCGGCTGCCGACCGGGGCCGAGGTGGCCGAGCGGGAGACCCTGGTGGACCTGGCCAACCCGGGCGCCAACCGCGTCCCGCTGCCAGCGCGCGGGTCCGCCGGCCCTGTCGTCGACCTGGTCAAGAGCGGCGAGGTCCTCGAGGGCCGCGAGCACCCGGCCGAGCGCGGATACGTGCAGGCGCCGTCTCCCCCCACCCAGCCTCCCCCCGCGCCGCGGGGGGAGGAGGCTCGAGCGTGAGCGAGCTGACCGTCGCGCGCCTGACGCGCGACATCGAGACGGAGGGCCTCAACACCCTCGATGGCTACCGCGGGTGGGGCGGGTACCAGGCCCTCCCGAAGGCACTGCAGATGGAGCCGGCCGAGATCGAGAAGTGGGTCAGCGACTCGGGCCTGCGCGGGCGCGGCGGGGCGGGTTTCCCGACCGGCCGCAAGTGGAGCCTCATGCCGAAGGGCAAGAAGCCGCGCTACCTCGTGGCCAACTTCGACGAGTCGGAGCCGGGCACCTTCAAGGACCGCTACCTGGTGGAGCGCAACCCGCACCTTGTCCTCGAGGGCATCCTGATCGCGGCGCGCGCCGTCGACGCCGACCAGTCCTTCATCTACGTCCGCGGCGAGTACGCGGAGGTCCAGGAGCTGGTGCGTCGCTGCGTGGACGAGGCGCGCGCGGCGGGACTCGTCGGCGAGAACATCCTCGGCTCCGGCTGGAGCCAGGACGTCGTGGTCCACGGCGGCGCCGGCGCCTACATCTGCGGCGAGGAGAACGCGCTGCTCGAGTCCCTCAACGGCAACCGCGGGCGGCCGCGGCCGAAGCCGCCGTACTTCCCCGCCGTCATCGGCCTCTACGACGCCCCGACCGCGCTGAACAACGTCGAGACCCTGGCCAACGTGCCGCTGATCATCGACCACGGCGTCGACTGGTACAGGCAGTACGGCACCGAGCGCTCGAGCGGGACGCGCCTCCTGTGCGGCAGCGGCCACGTCAATCGTCCCGGCGTCTTCGAGGTGCCGCAGGGGATCCCGATGATGAGCTTCATCAACGACCTCTGCGGCGGCATGCTCGACGGGCAGACGCTCAAGGCGGTGCAACCGGGTGGCAGCTCCTCCCAGTTCCTGACCGCGGCCCAGTGCGAGGACACCAACCTCGACGCCGAGTCGATCCAGCAGCACGGCTCGATGGCGGGCTCGGGCGCCGTCATCGTCATCGGCGAGTCGCAGTGCATGGTCGAGTACACGGCGCGCCTGGCCGACTTCTACTACCGTGAGTCCTGCGGCAAGTGCACCCCGTGCCGCGAGGGCACGTTCTGGCTCTCGCGCGTCGTGCACCGCATCGAGCGCGGCGGCGGGCGCGACGAGGACATCGACCTGATGGTCGACGTCTGCAACAACATCGACGGCAAGTCGCTGTGCGCCCTCGGCGAGGCGGCGGCGTGGCCGATCCGCTCCTCGGTGCAGCAGTTCGAAGCGGAGTATCGGGCGCACGTCGCGGCCCACGGGTGCCCGTACAAGAAGGCGGGAGCGGCGGCGGTTGCCTGACGAGGACCTCGTCACGATCACGATCGACGGGCGCGACGTCCGCGCGGCGAAGGGCGCGTCGCTGCTCCACACGTGCCTCGACAACGGCGCGCCGGTGCCCTACTTCTGCGACCACCGCAAGCTCGAGCCCATCGGCGCCTGCCGGATGTGCGTGGTGCAGATCGAGGGGCAGCCGAAGCTGGCCACCGCGTGCACGATCACCGTGAGCGACGGGATGAAGGTCAACACCGAGACGCCCGACGCCCTCAAGGCGCGCGAGGGCGTGCTCGAGTTCCTGCTCATCAACCACCCTCTCGACTGCCCCGTCTGCGACAAGGGCGGCGAGTGCGACCTGCAGGACTTCGCCTTCTACCACGGGCCCGGCAAGAGCCGCTTCATCGAGGAGAAGGTCAAGTACCCGAAACCGGTGCCGCTGTCCGACCGCATCCTCCTCGACATGGAGCGCTGCGTGCTGTGCGAGCGGTGCGTGCGCTACTTCGACGAGGTCACCGAGGAGGGGCAGCTCGTGCTGCTGAACCGCGGCGTGCACACGATGATCGGCACGTTCAACGGCGAGCCGATGAGCTCCAACTTCCAGGGCAACATCATGGAGCTATGCCCCGTCGGGGCCCTCACCAGCGCCGACTGGCGCTTCTCGGCACGGCCATGGGACATGCGCTCGACGCCGTCGCTGTGCCACGGCTGCGCGATGGGCTGCAACACCAACGTCCAGTCGCGCGACGACCGCCTGGTCCGCTACATGATCCGCGACAACCCCGCTGTCGACGGGGGCTGGCTGTGCGACAAGGGCCGCTACGGCTTCCACTTCGTGCACGACGCGGAACGGCTGCTCGCGCCTCATCTCGGCCGCGGCGAGGAGCGCCGGGAGGCGGACTACGACGAGGCCGTCCGCACCGTGGGCCGCCGGTTGCAGGAGATCGTGCAGGCGCACCGGCCCGAGGCGGTCGGCGCCATCGCGTCGGCGGCGGCGACCAACGAGGAGCTCTTCCTCTTCCAGCGCTGGGTGCGTGAGGTGATCGGCACCCCCAACCTCGACCACCGCGCGCTGCTGGTGGCGCAGCCGCCCGGCCCCGGCGACTTCGAGCTCGGCATCGAGGACCTCGGCGCCTGCGCCGTCGTTTTCATCCTCGGCGACCAGCCGACGGTGGACGCCGCGCCCGTGCTCGAGCTGCGGCTCAAGGATGCCCGCCGGCGCCACGGGACGCGCCTGGTGCTGGCCCACGGCCGGCCCCCAGGTCGCCTCCTCGAGGAGCTCGAGGGCGTCACGGGGCTGGTCGGCATCGTCGCGCCGGAGGAGGGGGTGGACGAGGCCCTCGTGCTCCAGGCGCGCGTGCGCGAGCGCGGCCTCGAGGCCCGGCGGCTGACGGTCGTGCCGTTCGCCAACAGCCGCGGCGCGAGCGACCTGGGCTGCCTGCCGGAGCTGCTGCCCGGCTACGAGCCGGCGCAGGGGCGGCCCGGCATGGGGACATGGGAGATGCTGGAAGCGGCTGCGGCGAAGCGCCTGAAGGCGCTTGTGGTGATGGGCCCGTCGCCGCTGGCGGAGCTGGCGGACCGCGCCCTCGTCCGCGAGGCGCTGGCCAACGTCGAGCTCCTCGTCGTGCTCGACATCCGCCACGGGCCGCTCACCGGGGCGGCCGACGTGGCGCTGCCGCTGCACACGTTTGCCGAGAAGGACGGCACGTACACCAACATCGACGGACGGGTCCAGCGGCTGCGTGAGGCGATCGGCCCGATCCCCAACACCCCCGCGGACTGGCGGGTCATCCAGGACCTCGCCAATGCCTGGGAGGCGGGCTGGGACTACCAGGGGCTGGCCGGCGTGATGCGCGACATCGTGGCGCGCGTGCCCGCTTACGGCGTGAGCCGGGCGGGGGAGAGGACCCGCTGGGACCGGCCGGTGGAGGCGCGCGCGTGATCGACATCCTCGTGGCGATCGTGAAGAGCGCGGTGCTCATCTTCGCGTTCATAACGGCTGCCGCGTACCTCGTGTACGCGGAGCGCAAGGTCGTCAGCTACATGCAGGTGCGCATGGGCCCCAACCGCGTCGGCCCGCTCGGGCTCCTGCAGCCGCTCGCCGACGTCGTGAAGCTTCTCACCAAGGAGGACACCCGGCCGATAGGGCGCGACAACCTGCTCTACCTGGTCGCCCCGGGCATCATGGTTGTCGCCGCGGTCGCCGCGTTCGCGGTCATCCCGGTGACGCCGACGTTCAGGCTGTTCGGCACCGCCATCACCGGGTACATCGCCAACCTCAACGTCGGGATCCTCTACATCTTCGCCGTCAGCTCGATGACCGCGTACGGCGTCGTCCTCGGCGGCTGGGCGAGCAACTCCAAGTACTCCCTGCTCGGCGCGATGAGGAGCGCGGCCCAGCTGATCAGCTACGAGATGGCGCTTGGCTTCTCCCTCGTCGGCGTGTTCATCCTCGCGGGCAACGTCAACCTCAACGCGATCGTCGCGGCACAGCACCGCGTGCCATACCTCTTGCTCCAGCCGCTGGCCTTTGCGCTATACGTGACGGCCGCCACCGCGGAGGTCAACCGTGCGCCCTTCGACCTGCCCGAGGCCGAGCAGGAGCTCGTCGCCGGCTACCTCACCGAGTACGCCGGGCTGAAGTGGGGTTTCTACTTCCTCGGCGAGTACATCAACATGGTGACGGTCAGCGCGATCGCGGCCACGCTGTTCCTCGGTGGGTGGCAGGGCCCGGTCCTGCCGGGCGTGATGTGGTTCCTCATCAAGGTGGGAGCGATCATCTTCTTCCTGTTCTGGCTGCGCGCCACCCTGCCACGCCTGCGGTACGACCGCCTGATGGCCCTCGGGTGGAAGGTGCTGCTGCCGCTGGGGCTGGCGAACATCGTCGTCACCGCGGTCCTCGTGGTGCTTCGCGCCGAATACCTCATCCCGCTGCTGACGCTGGCCATCGCGGGCGCTGTCCTGCTGCAGCTGTCGCTGGCGCCCGAGGAACAGCACCTGGCGAGGGCGACCTGATGTTCGACGCCATCCTCGGCCTGCCGGAGGCGCTGACGACCACGTTCCGCCACCTCTTCCGGCGACCCACGACGGTGCAGTATCCCGAAGAGCTGCCAGTCATCAGCTCGCGCCACCGCGGCCGGCACATCCTGCACCGGTACGAGGACGGGCTCGAGAAGTGCGTCGGCTGCGAGCTGTGCGCCGCGGCGTGCCCGGTGAAATGCATCCTCGTCATCGCGGAGGAGAACACGGAGGCGAAGCGCGTCTCGCCCGGCGAGCGGTATGCCGCCAGGTACGAGATCAACCTCTCGCGCTGCATCTTCTGCGGTTACTGCGAGGAGGCCTGCCCGGTTGGGGCCATCACGATGGGCCCCCGCTACGACCTGTCGGACTACGACGTCAACAAGCTGATCGTGACCAAGGAGGACCTGCTCGAACCAGAGTGGGGCGGAGCCCGCCAGCGCGTGACGCTGGACGAGTCCGCCGCGGCCGCCGAGCCGCCGCCCGTGTCCGGCGAGCCCCAGCACCCGGCGGAGCGGGGCGGCGTGGCCGCCGGCGTGCCGAGCCACAACCCGTAGCGCCCGGTGCTAACCGTCCTGTTCGCCATTGTCGCGGCGCTGGCCGCGACATCGGGGCTCGGCGTGATCCTCAACCGGCGGCCGCTCTACGCGGCGCTGAGTCTCGTGGTCAACATGCTCGCGCTCGCGGTGCTGTTTCTCATCCTGTCGGCACAGTTCCTCGCCGCGGCCCAGATCATCGTCTACGCGGGCGCGGTGATGGTGCTGTTCGTCTTCGTGATCGCCCTGCTGAACCCGCGTCGCGAGGAGCGTCCGCTGCGCGGCGACGCGCAGGTGGTGGCGGCGCTCGGGGTGGGCGCGCTGTTCATCCTCCTCAGTGCGGTCGGGCTCTTCGCCTCACGCGGGTTCACGACGTTCTCCGCACACGCCGGCGCGGGCCTCGGCTCAATCCAGGGCTTCGGTAACGTGCTCTACCGCGACTTCGGATTCCCGTTCGAGGCCACCTCCCTGCTTCTCGTCGTCGCCGCCGTCGGCGCCGTCTACCTGTCGCGGGGTCGCTGACGTGCCGCCGCTCAACGCGTTCGTCTTCCTGTCCGCCTTCATGTTCGTGACCGGCACGGTGGGCGTGCTACTGAGGCGCAACCCGCTCATCGTGTTCATGTCGATCGAGCTGATGCTCAACTCGGCGAACCTGGCGCTGGTCGCCTTCTCGCGCTTCCACGACTCGGCCGAAGGCCAGGTCTTCGCGCTCATCGTGATCGCGGTGGCGGCGTCGGAGGTGGTCGTCGGGCTGGCGCTGATGGTGGCCATCTTCAAGAGTGGACGGGCGCTCGACATCGACGGACTGAGCGAGCTGCGCGGATGACCACCGGCCAGCTGCTGACCGCGGGGCTCGCGTTGCCCCTGCTCGGATTCATCATCAACCGCACGCTGGGCCCGCTGCGGCGTGACCTGGTCGGGGGGGTCGGCTCCGGGGTGATCTTCGCGTCCTTTGCGTGTTTCGCGGCCGCTGCCGCCATGAACGGTGGCGGCGTCCACCACACGGTGCTCTACACGTGGTCCGAGGGCGCGGGCACCGGTCCTGCCGCTGTGCCGCGCCTTGGCTTCGACCTGTACTTCGACGGCCTGGCTGCGGTGATGACGCTCGTGGTGACGGGGGTCGGGGCGCTGATCCACGTGTACTCGGGCGGGTACATGGCCGACGAGGACGACGCCGGGTTCGCGAGGTTCTTCGGCCACATGAACCTGTTTGTGTTCTCGATGCTCCTGCTGGTGCTGGCGCACAACTTCGTGCTCCTCGTCGTGGGCTGGGCGCTGGTCGGTCTCTCGAGCTACCTGCTGATCGGGTTCTGGCACGACCGGCCGACCGCGGTGGCCGCCGCGCGTAAGGCGTTCGTGATGAACGTCATCGGCGACGTCGGCATCGTGATCGCCTCCTTCGTGGCGTTCTCGTCGACGGGGGGCCTTGGCTTCGACCAGCTCTTCGGCGTCAACCTCAAATGCGTAGTCCCGTGCCCGCTGCCAATCGGCACTTCGACGGCGGAGTTGATCGCCTTCCTGCTGCTGATCGGGGCGGTGGCGAAGTCGGCCCAGATCCCACTCCACACGTGGCTTCCCGACGCGATGGAGGGTCCCACGCCGGTGTCCGCCCTGATCCACGCCGCGACGATGGTGACCGCCGGCGTGTACCTGGTGGCGCGCTTCCACCCGCTCTTCGCCCACGCCCCGGCCGCCTCGGCCACGGCCGCCCTCATCGGTGCCGCCACGGCGCTCATGGCGGCGCTGATCGCGACCGTGCAGACCGATATCAAGCGCGTCCTCGCGTACTCGACGATGAGCCAGATCGGGTACATGTTCTTCGCCGTCGCCATCGGGGCCGGCGTCGCCGGCATGTTCCACCTGGTCACCCATGCGTTCTTCAAGGCGCTTCTCTTCCTCGCCGCCGGCAATGTCATCCACGCCCTGCACGGGGAGCAGGACATCCGCAACATGGGCGGGCTCTGGAAGCGGCTGCCCGGCACCTCCTGGGCGTTCCTAATCGGCGCCCTGGCCCTCTCCGGGATCCCGCCGCTCGCGGGCTTCTTCTCGAAGGACGAGATCCTCGCCGCCGGCACCATGCTGGGACCGCTCCGGCCGCTCCCGGCGATCGTGCTGCTCTTGACCGCCGGGCTGACGGCGTACTACATGCTGCGAGTCTTCTTCATTGCCTTCCTCGCCCCGGCGCGGACCCAGGGCGACCTGCACGAGGCGCCGCTCGTGATGGCTGCGCCCGTCGCCGTGCTGGCGGTGCTGGCGGTGGTCGGCGGCCTGCTCCAGCCCGGGCCCTGGCACGTCCTCACGGACTACATCGGCGCGACCGTGGAGGGCGCTGCCCCGGCGGCGAGCGCGGACCTCCTCGTGACCCTCGGCGCGCTGACCGTCGTGGTCGTCGGCGTGGGGACCGCGTACTGGCGCTTTGGGCAGCGGGTCACGGACGTCGGCGAGGGGGCCATGGTCCTGCGCCGCGCGTTCTACTGGGACGCCGTGTACGACGGCCTCGTTGTCCGTCCCCTGCGGCTCCTCGGCGACATGTTCGGCAGGGGCGTCGAGCAGCCGGTGATCGCCGGCGCTGTCGAGGCCGTCAGCCAGGCAGCCGCCGGGATGGGCACCGAGGTGGGGCGGCTGCAGAGTGGCTACCTGAGGTCCTACGCGACCGTGTTCGCGGTTGGCGGGCTGGTCCTCCTGGTCATGCTCGCGATGGTCGTGCGATGAGCGAGTGGACTCTCCTCGCCGTCCTGTTCACCCCGCTGGTCGCGGCGATCCTGCTCTTCCGCGTCCCGGCCGGGCAGGCCCGCGCCCTGGGGGTGGCTGGTTCGCTGGTGGCCCTGTTCTTCGCGGTCGTGGCCTTCGCCGAGGCGGCGCACCCCCTCGCCCTCAGCGCGTCCTGGCTCGACGCGGCCGGGCTCAACTTCAGCCTGAGCGTCGACGGGGTGTCCGGCAGCCTGGTCGGCCTGAACTGCCTGGTCACGGCGCTGGCGCTTGTGGCCATGCCCGCCGCCGCGCCCCGAGCTCGGCTCCAGGTGGGCCTGCTGCTCGTGACGGAGACGGCGACTTCGGGGGCGCTGATCGCGCGGGACCTGGTCCTGTTCTTCGTCTTCTGGGAGCTCGCCCTGCTCCCGATCTTCATCCTTATCGCCGTTTTCGGGGAGGGCCGGCGGGGATACGCCGCGCTGAAACTGATCATCTACACGAGCTGCGGCAGCCTCGCCATGCTGCTCGCCATCATCACGCTATACGTCGCGGGCGGCGCCTCGAGCTTCTCCTTCGCCCATCTGGCCGGCGTCCGGCCTGGTGGCGGCGCCCTCCTCGGCGGGCTCGGCGTGGCGGACCTGACCTTCCTCGGTTTTGCGCTGGCCTTCGCGATCAAGACCCCGCTCTTCCCGTTGCACGGCTGGCTGGCCGACGCCTACCGCGCCGCGCCCACACCCGTCGTCATGGTTCTCGCGGGTGTCGTCAGCAAGCTCGGCCCGTACGGCTTCTACCGTGTGGCACTGGGGCTGATGCCGGCGACGATGCAGCGCTGGAGCCCGCTGCTCATGACGCTGGGCGCGATCGGGATCGTGTACGGCGCCCTCATGGCCCTGCGCCAGGACGACGTCAAGCTGGCCATCGCCTACATCAGCCTGAGCCACATGGGCTTCATCACCCTCGGCATCGTGGGGCTGACGCAGGCCGGCGTCAGCGGCGCGCTGGTGCAGATGTTCAACCACGGCGTCCTAATCGCCGCGCTGTTCTACGTGAGCGGCCACGTCGAGGCCGTCAAGGGCACCCGCTCCCTCGCCCGCATCTCCGGCATGGCGCGGGGCGCACCCGGCCTGGCGGCGCTGTTCCTCGTGGTCGCTCTGGGGACGCTCGGGTTGCCGGGCCTCAACGGCTTCGTCGGCGAGTACATGATCCTGCTCGGGACCTTCACCCGGTCGTGGCTCCTCCTCGGGCTCGCCGCCGGCGGGGTGGTGCTGGCGGCCTGGTACTCGCTCCGCCTCTACCAGGGGCTGATGAACGGGCCGCCAGGAGAGGACTCAGGCCAGCGCGTGGACCTGACCACTGCCGGGGCGTGGGTACTGGTCCCGCTGGTCGCCCTCGTCATCGTCATCGGGGTGTACCCGGCGCCGCTGCTCAACCTGCTGGCCGCTGAGGCCGGACGCCTCCTCGCGGTGCTGTAGCCGGTGTTCAGCCTGTCGCCCCTGTTCGCCGTCGCCGGCACCTTCCTCGTCGTCATGCTGGCGGACACCTTCGTCCCCGAAGGCCGGAAGGTGCGGCTCGCCTGGATCGCGGGGGTGGGGCTGGTAGTCGCCCTCGCCCTGGTGTTCGTGGCGGCCCCGCCGGCCGGTGCCGCGGCCCAGTTCTTCAACGGCACCGTCGCCGGTGACAGCTTCGCGCTCTTCTTCCAGGCCCTCTTCCTGCTCCTGACGCTGGCGGTGCTCGTGTTGTCACCCGCCTACCTGAGGCGCCGGGGCATCGACCATGGCGAGTACTACGTCCTCCTCGTCGCCTCACTGCTGGGGATGATGGTGCTCGTCGCCGCCACGAACCTGATGACCGTGTTCATCGGGATCGAGTTGCTGTCGATCTCGCTGTATGTGCTCAGCGGGTTCCTGCGCAGTGAGGAGGCGTCGCAGGAGGCCGGCCTCAAGTACCTCCTCATGGGCGGCTTCGCCTCCGGCTTCCTGCTGTACGGCATGGCGCTGCTGTACGGCGGCACGGGCGCCACGGACATCGTCACGATCGGGCACCGCCTCGGCAGTCTGCACGGGGACAACGCCGTCTTCGCCTTGGCCGGCGTGGCGCTGGTGCTGGTCGGGCTGGCCTTCAAGTCGTCGGCCGCGCCGTTCCACGCCTGGACGCCGGACGTCTACCAGGGCGCGCCCGCCCCGGTGGTCGCGTTCATGTCCGTCGGCACGAAGGTCGCCGCCATCGCGGCGTTCCTGCGGGTGTTCGCAGGCAGCTTCGCCGCGGCCTACTCCCACTGGTCGCTGCTTCTCGGCGCCGTCGCCGCTGCGTCCATGCTCGTGGGCGCGGTCGGCGCGCTCCGCCAGGACGAGCTCAAGCGGATGCTTGCGTATTCCAGCATCGCCCAGGCCGGCTACCTCCTGCTGGCGGTGCTGGCCGGCGGCCAGCAGGGGCTGGTGTCGGGCCTGTTCTTCCTGGCGGTGTACGGCTTCATGACGTTCGGGGCCTTCGCCGTGGTCACCCTGCTCTCGCGAGCCGGGAGAGAGGGCGTCCCGATCCAATCCCTGCGCGGCCTCGGCCTCCGCGAGCCACTCGCCGGTGGCGCCCTGGCCGTCTTCATGATCTCGCTCGCCGGGTTGCCGCCAACGGCCGGGTTCATGGGCAAGCTCTTCGTCTTCCGCGCGGCGATCGGCGCTGGCCTCGGAGGCCTGACGCTCGTGGCGATCGTCGCCTCCGCGATCTCGCTTTATTACTACCTCCGGGTGGTCGTGGCCCTCTTCACCCCCGGCGAGGCCGGCCAGGAGCCGGAGGTCGCTGAGCTGGACCCCTGGGGCATGGGCGCGGTCGGAGCGGCCGCGACGCTCACGCTCCTCATCGGGATCTTTCCCGGGCTGCTGTACCAGCTCGCGCAGCGCGGCAGCCTGCTGTAGGGCTTCGGCGCCCGGCGGGGGAGCCGGCAGGGGCTACTTCTTGGCGGAGGCCTTCATGCCGCGGTCGACGATCGCCTCGAGCTCACGCACTGCAGCGGCCGACTTGTCGAGCATCTTCTTCTCGGCCGCGCTGAGCTCGATCTGGACGACCTCCTCCAGGCCCTTGGCCCCGAGCTTGCACGGGACGCCGATGAAGAGGCCCTTATAGCCGTACTCACCCTGCAGGTAGGCCGCGCAGGGCAGGATGCGCTTCTTGTCAAGGATGATCGAGTCGACCATCTCGGCCACCGCGGCGCTGGGCGCGTAGAAGGCCGAGCCGGTCTTCAGCAGGGCCACCACCTCCGCGCCGCCGTCGCGGGCGCGCTGCACGATCTGGGCAAGGCGCTCCTTGGGGATCAGCTTTTCGACCGGCACCCCGGCGACCGTCGTGTACCGCGTCAGCGGGACCATCGTGTCGCCGTGGCCACCGAGGACGTAGGCGTCGACATCCTTCACTGACACGCTGAGCTCCTCGGCGATGAAGCTGCGGAAGCGCGCCGTGTCGAGCACGCCGGCCATGCCGATGACCCGCTCGCGCGGGAACTTGGAGGCGGTCAGCGCGACGTGGCACATCGCGTCCAGCGGGTTGCTGACGACGATCAGGACCGCCTTCGGCGAGGCCTTGGCGAGCTTCTCCGTGACCTCCTTGACGATCTTCAGGTTGGTGCCGATCAGGTCGTCGCGGCTCATACCCGGCTTGCGGGGGATACCGCTCGTGATCACGCAGACGTCGGAGCCGGCGGTCTCCTTGTAGCCGTTGGTGCCCGTGACGTACGTGTCGTAGCCGAGGATCGGCCCGGTCTCACGGAGGTCGAGGGCCTTGCCCTGGGGGAGCCCCTCGACGATGTCGACCATGACGAGGTCCGCGTAGTCCCGCTCCGCCAGGCGCTGCACGAGGGTCGCCCCGACCATGCCCGCCCCGACGACCGTGATCTTCTTCCGCATCCGGTTCCTACTCCTCCAAAGCCTGTGAAACGGGCGAATCCTAGCAGCGGGCCTCATCTCGACGCTCCGGCTACAATCGTCCGGGCTTTCGGCCCGGTTGGACCCAGGGTTACAGGGAGAAGCTTGGCCGCCACCACCACCGTAAAGCGTCCTGAGACGGGGATCATCTGGGTTCCCTGGTGGGGGTATTCGGCCTTCTTCATGGGGGCGCAGACCCTGTTCGGGCTCTACGTCTTCTGGGTGGTCCTCTTCGACTGGCCGAACCACGTGTCGTTCGACCCTTACCTCTCTCCGTTCTTCTCGCCACTACTGCCCGCGGCCACGATCGGGAACCTGTTGATCAGCCCGGGCATATACATCGTGTGGTCGCCACTGCTCTTCCGGGTGAGCTGCTACTACTACCGCAAGGCCTACCACCGGGCCATGTTCGCGCCGCCGGCGTGCGCCATGGAACCTCCGTCGCTTCTGCAGCGGGTCAGGTACCGCGGCGAGAAGACGCTGCCGTGGGTCTTCAACAACCTGCACCGGTTCTTCCTCTACACGGCGATCGTCAACGTGGCGTTCCTGGCGTATGACTTCGTCCGCGCGTTCCACGACAGTGGCGGGCACTTCATGATCGGCCTGGGCACGATCATCCTCGGCGTCAACGTCCTGATGCTCTCGGCCTACACGTTCGGCTGCCACGCCTTCAGGCACCTCGTCGGCGGAAGCCTCGACTGCTACTCCTGCACCTGGACGCAGAAGGCGCGCCGCAGCATCTGGGAGCGCGTGAGCGCGCTGAACCACAACCACGGGCGTTGGGCACTGGTGAGCCTGTTCACGGTGTGGGGCGCCGACGTCTACGTGCGGCTCCTCATCCACGGCATCCTGCACGACCCACGGATCATCTTCTGAGCCCATGAGCCAGTCCCTCGACTCGCAGTACGAGACCCACGACTACGACGTCATCATCGTCGGCGCCGGCGGCGCCGGGCTGCGCGCCGCGATCGCGTCATCGCAGGCGGGAGCCAAGACCGCGGTCATCTGCAAGTCGCTGCTGGGCAAGGCGCACACGGTGATGGCCGAGGGCGGGGTCGCGGCGTCGCTCGGCAACGTCGACGATTACGACGATTGGAAGCTGCACTTCGCCGACACCTGGGAGGGCGGCAAGTACATCAACAACTGGCGCATGGTCGAGATTTTCGCCAAGGAGGCGCCGGATCGCGTCATGGAGCTGGAGCGCTGGGGCGCCATCTTCGACCGCACCGCCAAGGGCTACATCAACCAGCGCCCCTTCGGCAGCCACCGCGCGCGGCGCCTGGCCCACATCGGCGACCGCACCGGCCTGGAGATCATCCGCACCCTGCAGGACAAGGGCATCCACTCGGGCATCGACGTCTTCATGGAGTACACCCTGACGCGCCTGCTCAAGGACGCGGAGGGGCGCGTCTCCGGCGCCTTCGGCTACCGCCGCGAGGACGGCCGATTCGTTCTGTTCCGCACCAAGGCCGTGGTCATGGCCACCGGCGGCTGGGGCAAGGCGTACAAGATCACCTCGAACTCCTGGGAGTCCACCGGCGACGGCGTGGCGATGGCCTTCGAGGCGGGCGCCGAGCTCGTCGACATGGAGATGGTGCAGTTCCACCCGACCGGGATGGTCTGGCCCCCCGGCGTCCGCGGCATCCTCGTCACCGAGGCGGTGCGGGGCGAGGGCGGCCGCCTGTACAACAACGACGGCACCCGGTTCATGCTCGAGTACGACCCCAAGAAGCTCGAGCTCTCCACCCGCGACGTCGTCGCGCGCTCGATCTACAAGGAGGTCCAGGCCGGCCGGGGCACGCCGCACGGCGGCGCCTTCCTCGACATCACGCACCGCGGCGCCGACTACATCAAGCGCAAGCTGCCCTCGATGTACGAGCAGTTCCTGAAGCTGGCCGACATCGACATCACGAAGAACCCGATGGAGGTGGCGCCGACCATCCACTACGTGATGGGCGGCATCAAGGTCGACGGCGACACGACGGCCTCGTCGGTCGAGGGCCTGTTCGCGGCGGGCGAGGTGGCGGGCGGCCTCCACGGCGCCAACCGGCTCGGGGGCAACTCGCTCAGCGACATCCTCGTCTTCGGCAAGCGCGCGGGCGACCACGCCGCCGAGTACGCGCGCGAGCGGGGCGAGGTCGGCGAACTCGATACCCGCGACGTGGACGCCGAGAAGGAGCTGCTGCTCAAGCCCTTCGCCAGCTTCGAGGCGGGCAAGCGAGAGAACCCGTTCACCTTCATGGCCGACCTCCAGGAGGTCATGACCCAGCACGCCGGCATCGCCCGCGACGAGGCGGGCCTGCAGGAAGGCCTGCGCAAGATGCTGGAGCTGAAGGCGCGCCTCGCCGACCTAGCGGTGCCCGAGTCGCGCATGTACAACCCTGGCTGGCACGCTGCCCGCGACCAGTCCTTCATGGTGGAGATCTGCGAGGCCATCCTTCGCTCCGGCATCGAGCGCAAGGAGTTCCGCGGCTCGCACTGGCGCACCGATTGCCCTGAGCTCGACGCTGAGTGGGGGCAGCACAACATGATCGCCCACCTCCGCGCGGGCGACGTGAGCGTCGAGAAGCGCAAGGCGCCGCCGCTGCCAGCCGAGCTGATCGCCGCGATCGAGGAGAAGAAGGACATCGCCATGATCAAGGTCGACACCGGCGACAAGGGGTCGCAGCCGGCGCCGGCCGCGGCTACCCCGGCGACGTAGGAGGAGGCGCAGATGGCCGAGAGCAGCGCGATTCACGAGCAGGCAATGCAGACGGCGCGCACCGCGCCCACGCAGCACGTCCCCCGGCACGTCCGCAAGCAGGAAATCACGGCGAAGGTCCACGGCGCCGGCCCCGTCGGCCGCTTCAATGCCTGGCTGGCGCTGAAGGTCACCAGGGTCGTCGGCACGATGTACTGCGCCTACGTCTTTGCGATGCTGGCCTTCGTGGCCCTGCCGGCGGCGCTCAAGGATGGGCACCTCACGGTGCTGATCAACTGGATCAGCTCGAACTTCCTGCAGCTGATCCTGCTGCCCATCATCATCGTTGGCCAGAACGTCATCAGCACCGCCCAGGACGCGCGCGCCGAGGCCGACCACGAGACTCTCACCGCGCTCCACAACATGAACGTGACCCAGCTCAAGATCCTCGAGCAGCAGTCCCAGATCCTCGACCTGCTGAAGCAGAAGGCGGGGTCCTAGGTGGCGCGCTTCAACGTCTGGCGGGGAGATTCCGGCGGCGGCGCCGAGAAGACCTACGACGTGCCGGTGGAGGAGGGGCAGGTCGTCCTCGACGCCATGCACTGGATCCAGGCCAACGCCGACTCCGACCTGGCCGTGCGCTGGAACTGCAAGGCGGCCAAGTGCGGCTCCTGCTCGGCCGAGATCAACGGCAAGCCGGCGCTGATGTGCAAGACGCGCGTCGACCAGTTCGGGGACGAGGACATCCACGTGCACCCGGTCAAGACCTTCCCGATCATCAAGGACCTGGTCACAGACGTCGGCTGGAACTACCGCGTCAACAAGAAGATCCAGCCCTTCACCTACGCCGCCGACGAGCCGCTGCCGTTCGTGATGATGCAGGAGGACGTCGACCGCTCGATCGAATTCCGCAAGTGCATCGAGTGCTTCCTCTGCCAGGACGTGTGCCACGTGCTGCGCGAGCACGAGGAGGGCAAGGAGGAGTACTTCGGGCCGCGCTTCATGATCCGCATGGCCGGCCTGGAGATGCACCCCAAGGACATCGGCGACCGAGTCCCCCAGGCCCACGACGAGGCCGGCATCGGCTACTGCAACATCACGAAGTGCTGCACCGAGGTGTGCCCCGAGCACATCCACATCACCGACAACGGCATCATCCCGCTCAAGGAGCGGGTCGCCGACCGCTACTTCGACCCCATCCGCGCGGTCTTCCGCAAGCTGAGCCCGAAGAAGCAGCGCGTCGCGGCCACCGACTGATGCCCGCAATTCCTCCCCCCGCAAGCGGAGGGAGGCGGGGTGGGGGGCCGCCCCGTGTCCATCCCCCCGCCTGCGGGGGGAGGCTAGGTGGGGGGATTATGGGACGGGAGAGTTGAAGCGCTTCCTCCTCGCACAGTGGCGCTCGCTGGCGAAGATGCGCAGCGCGGTGCTCCTACTGGCGATCATCGCCGGCCTGTCCGTGATCGCGACCCTGCTGCCCCAGCGCGCCACCGAGCCGCAGCGGGCCAGCGACTACATCACCGCCCACCACAACCTCGGCCCGATCTTCGACCGCCTCGGCTTCTTCGGCGTCTACGAGTCGTGGCCCCTCATCGTCGCCGCTGTCCTCATGTACACCTCGCTTGGCAACTGCGTGTGGGTCCGCGGCCGAGCTCTCTACAAACGCTGGCGCAAAGGACTTCCACGCAACCCGCAGTTCATCGGCGAGGCCGGCAGCCTGGTGTTCCATCTCAGCTTCTTCGTGCTGCTGCTCGGGGTCCTCTACAACCTCGCCGGCGGCTTCACAGCGTTCGTGAACGTGGTCGAGGGCGACAGCGTGGTCGAGGCGCGAGCGTCATACGACCAGGTGGAGGAGGGGATGCTCTTCTCGGAGGCGGACCATAAGGGCTTCCAGGTCAAGGTCGACCGGTTCAACGCGACGTACTACGACAATGGAAAGCCGAGCGACTTCGTAACGCGCGCCGAGGTTTACGACGGCGGCCGCAAAGTGATGCAGAAGGACATCCGGGTCAACGAATACCTGGAGTACAAGGGCGTCAAGTTCTACCAGGCGAGCTATGGCTGGGCCCCCGAAGTCGTGGTCACCAACAGCAAGGGGCAATCAGTGTTCGACGAACCGGTGCTGTTCTTCGGCAACCCGCAGCTCGCCAACGGCGTGCTCAAGGCGCCGGCTGCCGGCCCACCCGGGCAGCAGCTAGGGGCCCGCATGTTCTTCGTCCCAGACCTGCAGGTGGATGGCGGAGGCCAGGCGCACGCGGGTTCGGCGAACCCCAACAACCCCGCGATCTCCTTCATCTTCTTCCAGGGCGACCTCCACTCGGAGGTCGTGCGCAACGTGTACGACCTCGACGTCACGGCGATGCACGAGCTCTGGAAGGGCACGCTGCTCCTGGGCCAGAGCACGACCCTGCCCAACGGCTACACCGTCAGCTTCCCGCGGCTCTCGCAGTACACCGGGCTCCAGGTCACGGACGCCCCGGGCCTGCCGATCATCTGGTCGAGTTTCGCCCTGATGTTGGGCGGTCTCCTGGTACGGCTCTACGTCCGGCCGCTGCTCGAGTGGCGGGCCGGGCGGAAGGCCGCGGCGGCCCCTGTGACGGGCGCCGCGAACGTCGCCGCCTGACCGGGGACCCCTACCCGGTGTGGAAGTCCATCTCGCCGGCCCGGACCGGGATCGTCAGCCGGTTCTCGGGCGGCGCCAGGGGGCAGGCCCAGCGACTGTCATAGGCGCAGGAGGGGTTGTACGCGTAGTTGAAGTCGATCACGACCTCGTCTGACCCCGGCACGACCTCGAGGCAGAGCCCGTCCGTGTTCTTCACCGTGTCGAAGAGGTAGCGCCCCGCGCCGTAGGTCTCCGCACCGGCGGTCGCGTCGCGGAAGGGCAGGAAGAGGCCGCCGCCGTAGGTGGTCATGGCGAACACGGTGAGCCGGCACGCCGTCCCGCCCAGCTCGAAGTGAAGGACGCCGGCGCGGCGGTAGACGATGTCCCCGTCCTCCCCGCCGGTGGCGATGACCAGGGGCGGTTCATCGCCGGCCGGTAGGAGCCTGGCTGTGACCCGCGCGCCAGGATCGGGCGGGTAGTAGCGCAGCCCCCGGAAGGCGGCGCGGTCAGCCTCCGGGATCGGTGACGAGGGGTGGGTCTGGAAGAGCTCGTCGCGGCGGGCGCGGTAGCCGGCGAGGGCGTCCGGGCCCGCCTGGCGGTACATCGTCCCGACCTGGCGCCGCCAATCCAGGAGGGCGAGGTCGTCGATCGGGGAGCGAGCACCGGCCACGGCCCGCCCATTGTCGCCCAGGCGCGGTGGCGAACATGTGACAACCCGGTGGGAAATGGGGACTCCGGGCGCCTCGCGCGTTCTCACTGGTAAGCGCCCACACGAGGAGGCATCATTCTCTTGACCACTGCGAAATTGAAATCCCGGTTCAGGTCGGCGGGACTCGCCGCCCTCGCGACGCTTGTGCTGGCCGGCACCTCGGCCCTCGCGGCCGCGGCCACGCCGCACGCCAACGCCAACCCGCACAGCCAGGCGAGCGCTTCGGCCAGCCCGAAGACGCACCCGAGCGAGAGCCCGAAGGCTGCCAGCCCAAGCCCGAAGTCGAGCGAGAGCCCGAAGGCCGGCTCGAGCGCCAGCCCGAACGACGCCCACGGCGCGTGCGTGTCGGCGGTGGCACAGAACCACTCGGCGGTGGCCACGAACAACCATGGCCAGAAGAACCACGGCGCGGCTGTGAGCCAGGCGGCGCACACGTGCCCTGGTGGCAGTAGCAACAGTGGCTCCGGCGGAGCCTCGACGTCAAAGACGCCTGAGGCCGGCGAGACGCCCGATGTCGAACCATCCGAGTCGCCGCGGGACTAACGCGTAACCAGAGCCGCATAACCCCCCCTGTAGAGAGAGCCCGGTTCCCGCCGGGCTCTCTTTCTTTCACATGGCGGGTGGAGGGAACTCGGGCCGGTGCTGCGACGTCTTAATAGAGGCATGAATATGCGGCATCTCGGCGGCCCCGCGGCCGTTTTCCTCGCGTCCGCCGTCCTGGTCGGCTGTGGCCGCGCCGGCACGACCGCCGGGGCCACGCCGACCCCGGCCGCGGGCGAGGTCACCGTGAACACCCCGGCGGACTGCCAGCGCGTCACGAGCGGCTCGATCCAGGCCTACAGCGTCGGCGTCGCCGACAACGGGAAGCACCTCCGGATGGTGAGGTGCCAGGCCCTCGCCATCGTGCTCCAGGCCCCAACCACGGAAGAAGGCGGCTGCCGGTGGGCTGGGATCCGGAACAGCGCCGAGAAGGTGATGGCTGTCCTTCGAGCTCCTCTCCCGACCGCGCCGCCGGGCGCGACCCAGGCCTCGTACCAGTCAGTGGGCTCGGGTACGGCGCAGCTGGCGTCGAACCTCGTCTGCCAGAACGCGCCGCCGCGCACGTTCTGGTCCGTGACGATCGACGTCGCCGCCTGATAGGCGAGCTGGCGCCCCGCGAGAGATTCGAACTCCCGACCTACTGCTTAGAAGGCAGCCGCTCTATCCACTGAGCTAGCGGGGCGTCTTTGCCGAAGCCGTATCGCAGGATACGACGCCCGCGGTGGGGAACCCCGGCCCCCACCCTCTAGAATCGGCAGCCGGTCCTGGTGGCATTAGCTCAGTTGGTTAGAGTGCCAGGTTGTGGCCCTGGAGGTCGTCGGTTCAAATCCGACATGCCACCCCAGACCGCCCTGGCGAGGCCGCCAGGGGTAGTCAGGCCTGGACGGCGCCGGTCGGCTCGAGGTCCTGGAAGCGCTCGGCCAGCCGGGCCCGGAGCTGCTCGACAGCTTCCCGGAACGGCGCCGACTGGAACTGGCGGGTGCGCGCGGCATGCTCCGCCGGTGTGCCTGGCGGCGCCACCACCTCCGCGTGACCGAGGTGGGCGCCGGTGAGGCGGGAGTAGGCGTCGACGCGGTAGATGAACCGCGCGTCCCCGTCGACCACGCTCACGCGCAGGCTGGGACGCAGCCGGAGCCGCGGGTGACCTGAGTCCTCCAACTGGTAGATGACCCGCTCGGTGCGCCGGGTCGGCGTCTCGGGCTCGCTGTAGACCGCTCGCAGGCGTCCCTTGGGGGAGGGCGGGGCGGTCAACGGGTGAGGCGGGCTACTTGGTCAGGCCCCACCAGTAGTGCTGGTGGGGGGTCAGCATGAGCCAGACGAAGGCGGCCATCAGGACCAGGAGGAAGAGGGCGGCGAGGGCCAGCCCGACGGCTGCATGGCTCGGCAGCGGCTCGTCGGTGGCCGGGGGGCGGGGCGCCGCTGCCCTGGGCCTGGGCGTGGCTCGCTCGTCGGCGGGCGCCGGGCGGGCGGCGATGTCATAGCGCCTGCGGGCGCTGGCCCCGGCCGGGCCGATGAGGCGGCCCTTGCAGTTGGGACAGGCCAGGGATGGGATCGTGTCCCGTGGCAGCGCGGGGTCGACCAGGGCCACAAAGCCACACCGGACGCACTTGACGCGCGGGAACTGGGCGAGATCGACTTCTACCGGCAAATCAATTACGTCTCAATCGCTCCAGGGCCGCCCAACCAGTCCATTCTAAGATGAAGCGATGAGCCTCAGGCCCCGCGAAGCGGGAGTGGGCGAGGACCCGCGCACTGCCGCCGAGAGGGATGGGGCGGACGTCATGGGCGACGCCTTCGCGGACGCCGCGGCGGCGCTCGAGAGGCTGCGGGCCGCGGTGGCCCGCGTGGTCGTCGTCTCCGAGGACACGCTCCTGCTCGCGACGGTGGCGCTCCTGGCCCGCGGCCACGTGCTGCTCGAGGATGTCCCGGGAGTGGGGAAGACGCTCCTCGCGCGCACCCTCGCCCAGGGGATCGGCGGCGAGTTCCACCGAGTCCAGTTCACGCCCGACCTCCTGCCCTCGGACATCACCGGGGGCAACGTCTTCGATCCCAGGACGGCGCAATTCAGTTTCCGCCCGGGGCCCGTCTTCGCCCACGTGGTCCTCGCGGACGAGATCAACCGCGGCACGCCGCGCGCGCAGGCAAGCCTGCTCGAGGCCATGGGAGAGCGGCAGGTGAGCGTGGATGGGACGACCCACGTCCTGCCTGAGCCGTTCCTCGTGATGGCCACGCAGAACCCGATCGAGGAGCACGGCACGTTCCCCCTGCCCGAGTCGGAGCTCGACCGCTTCATGGTCCTCCTGCGCCTCGGCCATCCCGACGAGCGGAGCTCGCTCGAGATCCTCCGCCGCCATGAGCACAGCGAGCCTGACCCGCAGGTGGAGGCGGTGCTCGGCCTCGAGCGCGTGCGCGCCCTGCAGGAGGCGGTGCTCGCCGTCCACGTCTCCGAGGCGGCCCGGGCATACATCGCCTCGATCGTGCTGGCGACGCGCGACCACCCGGCGGTGGGGCTCGCCGCCAGCCCCCGCGCGAGCGTGGCCGCCCTCCGCGCCGCGCAGGCCCTGGCCCTTTGCCGCGGGCGCCGCCACGTCCTTCCCGACGACGTGAAGCTGGTCGCCGCACCCGTCCTCGCGCACCGATTGGCCACGACAGGGGCGGCGGGTGAGGAGGTCGTGGCCGAGCTCCTCGACAAGGTCCCGGTCCCTCTCAGCGTCTGACGTTGCGCCTCCGTCCCACCCGCCGGGCCTGGGGCTTCCTGCTGGCGGCCTTCGTGGTGTACGTCCTGGCCACCAACACGGAGGTGGTGTGGCTCTACCTCGTGGCGGCCCTCCTGCTCGCCCTCGTCCCGGTGGGCATCGCCGGGCCGTGGCTGACGCTTCGGCGCGTGCGCGTGACTGGGGTGAGTCTCAGCCGCGAGGGCTTCAACCCGCCGCTGCCCGTCGACAGGGGCAAGGCATTCGCCGGCGACCGGCTCCGCCTGCATCTCGGTACGAGCATCGACCCTGCTCGCCTTGGGGACGTCCGGGTGGCAGTCCTTCCGGCGCGTGCGGAGGCCGGAGTCGCCGTCAGGGCCGCGGGCACCGAACTGGAGGTTGAGCTGACCGCGGTCCCGCGGGGGCTGGTCAGCATCACCGCCGCAACCCTCTCGTCCGGCTGGCCGATCGGCTTCGCGGTGGCGACTGTGACCCTCCCCCTCGACGTGCGAACCCTGGTTCACCCGTGCTACTTCGTCGCCCCCGCGTCGCGTCGCGGCGACATCGCCGTCGGCGCCCTCGAGTCGCGCCGGCGGGGGATGGGGGACCAGTTCTTCTCGCTCCGCGAGTACCGTTCGGGCGACTCGCAACGCCGGATCCACTGGGCGACGACCGCGCGAACGGGGACGCTGATGGTGGCCGAGACCGAGGCCGAAGTCGACGCCGGGCATGTCGTCCAGCTGGCGATCGACAGCCGCGCGACGGAGGACACCGTCGAACTGGCGCTGAGCGTCGCCGCGAGCTTTGCCGCCCGCGCCGTCGCGCGGGGTGAGCCCGTGCGGATGGTCCTGGGGGCGGAGAGCCTCACCGGCTGGCGCGAGATCCTCGGCCGGCTCGCGACGTGGACCGGCGGCACGGGCCCGCCGGCCCCGGGCGAGGCCACGCGCGTCAGCGCCGCACCGGAGGGCCTGGTTGTCGACGCGCTGGGCCTCCAGCTTCGCCTGCCGCCCGGTGCCGGCCTGGACGCGGCTGAGCGCGCCCTCCGGGGCCAGGCGTGAAAGCCTGGCGGCACCGGGGCGATGTCCCCGAGGACAGCCTGCCGGCGCGCGTGGCGACGTTCGCGGCCGCCGCGGTGGCGATCGTCGCAATGGTGGCGATGACGGGGATGGTGTTCACCCCGCTCGCCACGCTCGCCGCCACCGCCGCCGGTCACCGCGTCAGCTGGCGGGGACGGCACCGGGCCCGCACCCGTGCCGGGCAGGCTATCTTCGCGGTGCTGCTCGCCGGCGCGGTGGTCTACCTCGTCCTCGACCTGACAGCCGCCGTGTTCGGGGGCGCCCTGCCGCAGGCGAAGTTCGCCCTCATAGCGCTGGCGATCACGAGCTTCGACCTGAAGAGCCGGCGCAACCTCTACAGCCACGTCTGGCACAGCCTGGTTCTGCTGTACGTGGCCGCCCTCTTCGCCTGGGACTGGACCTTCCTCGCCTTCGCCGCGGGTTGGGCCGTGGCCCTGTTCACCTTCCTCGGCGCGACGCGGGGTGGGCTCAGCAGCCTGCGGCGCGCCACGACACGGCTCACCGCCCGGTCCGCGGCGCCGTGGGCGGCCGCCTGGCTTGGACTCGGGCTGGTGGTCTTCGTCGCGCTGCCCCGCTTCTCTGGGCGACCGCTCTCTGTACCCCTGCTGATCAGCCTGCCGACCAGCGCCCAGACCCAGGGCGAGACGCTGCAGAGCGTTCTGCCGCTCGTGGGCAGCTCGAGCCCCAACACCCCGAGCAGGGGATTCAACCTGCGCGTCCGCGGCGCCCTGGGCGACGAGGTGGTGATGCGCGTGCGCGCCCCGGCGTTGAGCTACTGGCGCCAGTATGTGCTCGACCAATACGAGGGCCAGGCGTGGCGCCGGACCGGTCACGCGGCAATCGAGATCTCGCCGGTCAGCACCAACTTGCGGCTGGACAACGAGCCCGCCGCCGGGGTCAGCACGCTGCCCCAGACGTTCTACATCGAGCGCCCGATCTCGGTGGATGTGCCGGTCTCGTACCCGGTGCGAGAGCTCTACTTCCCGGCGCGGAGCCTCACGCTCGTCGACACCGGGACGGTCCGGGCCCCCTACGCCCTTGGCCCCGGGGTGAACTACGCGGCGGTTTCCGTCGTGCGCGACACCTCGCCACAACGCCTCCGCGCGTCGTCGCCGCCGGCCATCGACACCCCGGAGCTGCGGAATTACGTCGCGCTGCCCAGCACTGTCCCATCGCGGGTGAAACGCCTCGCCGCCTCGCTCGCCGCCGGGCAGCCGACCGAGTACGACCAGACCGCCGCTATCGCCGATTACCTGCGCACGCACTACCGGTACAGCCTCGACACCCCCCGCCTGCCGGCGGGCGCCGACGCTGTGGACGAGTTCCTGTTCGTGGACCACGTCGGCTTCTGCGAGCAGTTCGCGTCCGCCCTCACAGTGATGCTTCGCGAGGTGGGAATCCCCTCACGCCTGGTCGTCGGCTACGGCAGCGGCGACCACGACACCTTCACGGGCACCTTCACCGTCCACGCCCGCGACGCCCACGCCTGGGTCGAGGTCCTCTTCCCGAACACCGGCTGGGTGCCGTTTGACGCCTCGCCCGGGTTCAGCGGCGAGCCGGTCGCCCAGTTGCCCGCACACTGGTTCCTTTCGGACTTCTCGCCGAGCGTCGCCCTGCGAACGCTCGGCTCGCTCGGCCCTGGGGCGACTGTGGCGGCGCCGCTGCTCGCCCTCGCCCTGCTCGCCGCCGCGGTGGTCGCGATCGCGATGCGAGTGCGGCGGAGGCAGCCCGTGCCGGAGCTGCGGGTCTACGCCCGGGCCGAGCGCTGGCTCAAGCGCGGGCGCCTGCCGGTGCGGGCCGCGGCGGCCACGCCGGCGGAGCACCTCGGCGCGCTGCGAGGGGTCGACGTGGCGGCGGCGGCGGCGCTGGCGCCCATCGTCAACGCTGTCGAGGCTCGCGTGTACGCCAGCCGGCCCGTGGCCCCCGCCAGCGCCTGGCCGGTTATCCGCGTGGCCATCAGCCGGCGCCTGCGCGGCCACGCGTGAACGACACCGACCACATGGCCCGGGCCCTTCGGCTCGCCCGCGCCGCCGCGCGCCGCGGGGAGGTGCCGGTCGGCGCTGTGGCCGTGGCCGGGGGAGAGGTGATCGCCCGGGCGGGCAACCGGATGGAGGGCGCCCACGACGCGACCGCGCACGCCGAGGTGCTCTGCTTGCGGCAGGCCGCGCGCGTCGTCGGCGGGTGGCGCCTTGACGCCGTGACCCTCTACGTCACCCTCGAGCCGTGCCCGATGTGCGCCTCCGCGATGATCCTCAGCCGCCTGGGCCGCCTCGTGTACGGCGCCGCCGACCCGAAGAAGGGCGCCGACGGCTCGGCCTACCGCCTGCTGGACCACCCCGCCAACAACCACCGTATCCGGGTGACCCGCGGCGTGATGGCGGAGGACTGCGGCCGGCTCCTCAGTGACTTCTTCGCCGAGCAGCGGAGGCGGAAGAGGACGACCGGGTAAAGTAGGCCCCGAGCCGCGGAGAGGTGTCCGAGTGGTTTAAGGTGCGGCTCTCGAAAAGCCGTGTGGCGCAAGCCACCGCGAGTTCGAATCTCGCCCTCTCCGCCAGCGTTCTTCAGGCTTCCTTGCCTTCGCGCAAGAGCAGGAACCCGATAGCCGTCGAGGCCAGCGCAGCCAGCACCAGTAAGACGGGTGAGACACTGGCGGCGCCCCGAGCCGGTGCGGCGATGGCGCCGGCCACGAGCAGCGCCAGGACGGGTGCGGCGACCATCCGGCCGGCGCGCGGCACGGCGTCGCGACCGCGGTAGAAGCCCGCCAGCCGCCGGTCCAGGGCGGGGCCGAACACGGCCAGGCCGACGACAGCCGCCAGGGTCACCACCGCGACGAGGCCACCTCGCTCGCGCAGCGCGATGAAGGCGAGGCCGGGTAGGGCTATGAGCGCGGCGCGGGCGAGCGGGGGCACTTTGGCCAGCAGGCGGTCGACGTGCAGTCGAGCCGCGACATCGGGCCACGTCAGCACCGCCGCGATCGCGATGATCGCGCCCAGGAAGGCGATGACCGGGTCGTGGTGGGCGATCCAGTCGACAGCCGCGAAAAGAAGGATGAAGAGGATCACGTACCAGGAGCTTCGAGCTCGCTGCAGGAGCTCGGCCAGGGTCGGTCGATGCATCACGCCGCGCCCGCGTGGAGCTGCTGGCAATGGTTCAGTGCCGCTCGTGCGAGCGCCATCTCCTGCATCGCCGAGTCGATCTTCGCCTCGAGCGCTGACTGGCGGTCCCGGACCGCGGCGATCTGCGCGTCGAAAGCCTTGAGCGTCTGCGATGCGCTCCAGACGCCGTACCCCATGTTCAGCACGCTGATGACGTTGCCAACCATGTCGGCGATCGGCTGAGCCAGCTCCGACTGTATCCCCGCTTTCACCGCGGCGGACACCGGGCCGCCCTCGACGAGAGCCTGGGCGTCGCGCGCGGCCATGCTGCTGACGAGCTTCGAGTACTCGATGTTCACGATGGAGTTGCGGATCACCTCCGCGAGCGCCTGGCCTGACGCGCCTCCCGCCCCAACCGCGGCGGAGCCTGGCTGGTACACCTGGATGCCGGCTGTCTGCAGCATGAGGTTCTCGAGGCTGATGTTCTGGTCGAGGCAGTAGGCGGTGACCTGGTTCATCAGCTCCTGCCCGAAGGCCTTGGTGGCGCTCTCGATGAGTCGCTTCGCCACCTCGCCGGCTGCGGTTGCCGCGAGCCCGCCGGTGGCCGAGGCGTACACCCCGCCGGCGGCCAGGGCTGTCCAGTAGGCACCGCTGGCGAAGGCTCCCTCGCGTGCGTTCTCGCGCTGTTCCTCGAGTGCCGCCCTCAGGCTGTTCATCTGTTGGAGCGCCGTCTGCAGGACATGCGCGCTGGCGCTTGCCGCGGCGAAGCGATCCTCCTCCGCGGCGCACGCCCCTCGGGCCCCGGGTGCCCGCGTCCCGCCACCGTCTGCCATCCCGGCCGCGACCCCGGCGGCCGCGGACCCCAGGCCGACAAGCGCGCCGGCCGCCCAGGCCGGCTCGCCGCCCACGGGAGCGACCTCGCCGATCGCCGCCGACGTCACGGTCACGTCGAACTTGCCGCCCATGGTGCCCGCATCCTTCGGGTTCGGCTCGTAGGCGTAGCCCGCGCCGACCAGGAGCTCGCCCGGTTGCGTCGCGCTGATGAAGCCGTCAGCGCCGATGTCGACGATCTGCTTGGCAACCTTCGCTTTCAGGTCGTAGGCCTGGAACCCGAGGTGGTAGTAACCACCCGGGCCCCAGGCAGCCTTCGGCCCGTCGGTGTTGAAGTACAGGCCTCCAGTCGCGCTGATGGAGGCCCCTTGCCCAGTGGCCAGGTGGATCCCCGTGTGGGTCCACGCCCCGGGATGAACGACGAAATGTGCGCTCTCCGTGCCCGCGGCGTGTGCCGGGATCACGGTGAGCAACGACGCAATCCCGAAGGCAGCGCAGCCCAGGTGGCGGAGCAGGCGCCGTCTGGCGCGCCTCGACCGGGCCCCGTCGTGCAGGGCCGAGCCGGTCGGCGCCAGCATGATGCCGGCTCAGTATATGGCGCGCTGTTTCCACGGCCAACAACCCGTGGCGAGTGGCAACATTGGTCGCATGCGTGACCGCTGGGAGTCCCTCGAGACGAGGACACAGGCGTACATCGCCTTTCCGCCATTCGCCCTGTTCTTCTTCGCGCTGAACCTGTGGGGTTTCGCCCAGCCGCTCGGGAGCTGCATCATCTACGCGTTCATCGAAGGCGGCCTCTTCACCGGGTTCATGATCCTCATCACGCGCTCCGAGAAGAACCGTCGCCGCGGCGGGGGAGAGCCACCCGCGACGTAGCCCGCACCCGGGCCCGCCGTCAAACCAGCTGGATCATCTGCTGGACGGACGAAACCAGCAGCCTGCCTGTGTCCGACCAGACGGACACCTGCCCGCCCACAAGACCACCTTCCGCGGTGTGCGACTCGGCGTCGCACAGGAGCCACTCGCTCGCCTCCGCCGGGTGGTGGAAGCTGACGGCAACGTCAAGGCTCGTGGCGCGGTAGGGGAATGGGTTGCCATGGGCCATGGACGCGGCAGGGAACACCATCGTGTCGGCGAGGATCAGGCAGCGGGCGGCGTCGATGAAGAGGTCGTCGAACTTCGCCACCGGCCGGTATCGATGCCAGGCACGCAGCCAGCCGCGGCCCGGCTCGCCCACGCGCTGGCCGGGCATCAGCATCGGTCGATACTCCATGTTCCGCCAGAAGGGGAAAGGCGGCCAGTCGGGCCGGTAGTGCTCGATGGGCAGGACCTTCTCAGGCGGCTCGACCTGGGGCGGTTCCGTGGTGTCGTGCCCGATCCCCGCGGCCGCCGCCACCGTCCAGATGAGCGCCTCGAGGATTGGCTTGTCGCCCTGGCGCATCGAAACGCGCAGTGACTCGGCGCGTGAGGACTCGCGCAGCTTCGTCACTGTCAGCTGGACCTCGTCGAACTGAGGTGAGTTGAGGTAGTGGCAGGCCAGGCTCGCCGGCCGCGCGAAGGCCGTCTCCTTTCCCGCGGCGCGCAGCGCCAGCGCAGAGAGGAACCCGCCATCGGGCCCGAGGATCTCCCAGTCGTGGGAGACGAAGCCTCGGTAATCGCCGCCCCCGCCGGTCAGCTCCGTGTCAGTCGCAAGGTCACCCATGGCGGCACATTTTGAGGCAAGCCGCGAAGGCCGCGTGGGTAGAATCCGGGCGCGCGGAGCGGTCGCCTAGTCCGGTCGAGGGCGCGGCACTGGAAATGCCGTAACCGGGGTAACTCGGTTCGAGGGTTCGAATCCCTCCCGCTCCGTGTCTAGTCCCCTAGACAAGCGATGTCTACAGTACTAGACTGGTCCCGTCGAAACAGCGCGACCTGAAGGGGCGAATCGCCGCTGCGGCCGTCTCGAATAAGAACTCGGACCAGGATGGTGGCGAAATGAACGCTAAGAGGACATATTCCGCGACGGCTGTCCGGAGCGGTGATTGGTGGGCAATCACCGTGGCCGAACTCAAAGGCGTTCACAGTCAGGCGCGGCGTCTCGATCAGGCAGAAGCTATGGCGCGTGAGGCCATCAGCCTCTTCATGGATGTCTCGCCCGACGCGTTCAACGTGACAGTTGTGCCTGTGCTGCCTGCGGCGATGCAAGCCGATGTGGACAAGGCGCGGGCAGTCCGCGGTGAAGCGGAGGAACTGCAGCGTGAGGCGGCAACGGCGACAGCTCGCGCCGCCCGGGAGCTCGTTGAGGGAGCCAAGCTAACCGTTAGGGAAGCAGGTCAGATCCTGGGTGTCTCTCACCAAAGGGTGGCGCAGCTTCTGCATTCCTGAGCGCCCCTGAGCTGTACCGACAGCTGACGGAAGCTGGTCAACTCCAGCGCCACGGGTGGAAGAGGCCGGGCACGCGTTACGTTAGGTCGTGGTGATGAAGCGCATCGGGTTCCTGTCATTCGGGCACTGGACGCCCTCGCCGCATTCGCAGACGCGCTCGGCCTCGGACGCCCTGCTGCAGTCGATCGACCTCGCCGTTGCCGCCGAGCAGCTGGGGGCGGACGGGGCGTACTTCCGCGTGCACCACTTCGCCAACCAGCTCTCCTCGCCGTTCCCGCTGCTCGCCGCCATCGGGGCGCGGACCACCAAGATCGAGATCGGCACCGGTGTGATCGACATGCGCTACGAGAACCCTCTCTACATGGCCGAGGACGCCGGCGCCGCCGACCTCATCTCGGGCGGGCGCCTGCAGCTGGGCATCAGCCGTGGGTCACCGGAGCAGGTGATCGAGGGCTATCGGTACTTCGGCTACGTCCCGACCGAGGGCTCGGACCACGCTGACATGGCGCGCGAGCATACGAGGGTCTTCCTCGAGGTCCTGAGCGGCCAGGGCTTTGCGCAACCGAACCCCCGCCCGATGTTCCCCAACCCGCCTGGCCTGCTTCGGGTGGAGCCGCATTCCGAAGGGCTGCGCGAACGGATCTGGTGGGGCGCCGGCACCCGCAAGACCGCCGAGTGGGCCGGTGAGCAGGGGATGAACCTGATGAGCTCGACGCTCCTCACCGAGGACACGGGAGTCCCGTTCCACCAGCTGCAGGCCGAGCAGATCCAACGCTTCCGCAGCGCCTGGGCTGACGCTGGCCACACCCGCGAGCCTCGGGTCTCGGTCAGCCGCAGCATCTTCCCGATCGTCAACGACGTGGACCGCGCGTACTTCGGACGCGAAGCGAACTCGCAGGACCAGGTCGGATTCCTCGATGGCGGCATGGCGCGTTTCGGCAAGACCTATGCCGCGGAGCCAGACCAGCTCGTCGTGCAGCTCGCCCAGGATGAGGCGATCGCCGCCGCGGATACCCTGCTGCTGACCATCCCGAACCAGCTTGGCGTGGAGTACTGCGCGCATGTTCTCGAGGCGGTCCTGCGCGATGTGGCGCCCGAGCTTGGGTGGCGCTGAGCTGACGGGCAGGCTACTGGGTAAGTTGTGCCTCGATCCCGTCCACGTTTACCCCAGCCTGTATTGCCATTGCAATCACGCGCGCCTCGCCTTCGCTGTCGGCCAGGCTCCGTAGCGCCTTCAGGCTGATCTTTAGTGCGGAACGCGCCCGTCCTGGAATCGCCGAGGCGATCGCCAGGTCCAGGGCGGCCTCGGCAGTGACAGCAGCGCTCCGGCGGTCGCCCAGGGCCAGCTGGCTGTCGGCGATGCCGATCTTGCCCCCCGTGATCCAGTAGGCATTGCCGATCTCCTCGGCGATGCTCACCCCTTCGACAGCCGCATCGCGAGCCTCCAACCAGCGTCCGGCTTCGCCGAGGTGCTCGGCGAGGTTGCAGTAGGCGGCGGCCACGCCGGACTTCAGGCCGACGCTCGCGAACGCGTCAGCCGCCTCCCGGTCACAGCGCAGGGCCTCGTCCAGCAGCCCGAGGTCGTCGAAGGTCCGGCCCAGGTTCATGAGCGAGGCGGCCGCCTCCTCGGCGTTGCCGACCCGGCGGGCCAGCTCCAATGCCTGCTCCAGCGTGGCGCGCGATACGCGCTTCCCAGCGTCGTCGGTGGCCAGCTCGCTCTGGATGCCGCCGAGGACGCGAAGGGCGACACACAGGCGCGGCAAATCACCCAGCTCGCCCAGGATGTCCCGCGCGCGCTCGGCGTGGGGCAACGCCTCCCAGGTCTGGTCGTTCAGCGCCTCGTTCCGCGCTAACTGGATAAGAAGCATCGCCTCGAGCGCACGGTTCGCGCTCCCCTTCAGGGCCGCGAGTCCCTCTCGGTGGACTTCTGCCCCGCGCGGGCCCTCGCCGACCAGGCCGAGGACCCAGCCTTCCTCGAGAGCAACCCGGGCGACATCGTCGGGCGGCAGGACAGGGTGGGATTCCCTCGCCTGGCGCAGCACTTCGAGGCAGGCGCGATAGTCACCGAGCTTGCGCAGCGTGGCCGCCTGCCCGAGCGCCCCCTGCAGGTTGCCATCCAGCGCTTCAGAGCGTTGATAAAGGTCCAGCGCCTCCCTGTACGCGCCCCTGGTCTCCTCGACCTGCGCGCAGCGGAGGAGCAGTCCCGGCAGCCGCTCGGAGGCCTCGCCCTCCGCGATGTCGATCGCCTGGCGGAGGTAGACGACAGCCTGTTCGTTGGCGAAGAGTGACGCCGAGCGTTCCCCTGCGCGTTCGAGGAACCCCAGCGCCTCCGCCCCCATCTCCCCGCGCTGGGCATGTCGCGCGAGCATGTCGACGACATCGTCGCCGGTGCCGAAGAGCGAGCTAACCGCGGCGACGACCTCCCGGTGGATGTCGCGCTGCCGCGCCCGGAGGAGGCGCTGGTATGCGACATCGACGAGCAGGGCGTGGTGAAAGGAGAGGCGCATCTCGCCGCCATCGTCGACGGGGTCGAGAAAGCCGCCGCGGATGAGGAGCTCGACCATCCGCTCATGCTCCCGCCCGCCGCCGGCAACCTTGCGCAGCAACGCCGGCAGGACGTCGCGCCCGATCACCGACGCCACCTGCAAGAGGTCAGCCGCCGGCCGCGGCAGCATGTCAACTCGGGCCGCCAGAACCTGCTCAACGACAGTCGGGATGGCGTCAGCCCGCCAGCCCTGTCGGAGCTGCCAGCCTGCCGGACCCTCCTCGACCGACCCGGCGTCCTGCAACGAACGCAGCAGCTGCTGGGCGAAGAGGGGGTTGCCGGACGTCCGATCGGCGACGAATGCCGCGAGCTCCGGCGAGGCTCGGCCGTCCAGCACGCCGGCCGCCATGTCGTGAATCGCGGCCCTGTCGAGAGGGCCGAGAAACATGGCGGTTGACCGGTCCAAGCCTTCCGCAAGCGCTGTCGCCTGCCCGAAGCCTTCGGGTCTCGCCGTGACGACGAGGCTCAACGGAGCCACCATCGTGTGGCCGACAAGGTGGCGGGTGAGGTCCATCGTGCCCGCGTCAGCCCAGTGCACGTCTTCGATACCGAGGACCAGGGGCGTCCGCCTGGCCCGCGCCCCGAGGTAAGCGGCGAAGCTGTCGTGGAGACCCTGCCTGAAGGCGAGCGGGTCATCAGGTGCGGCGCCGATCGAGCCGGCCGGGGGCGGCAGACCGAGGAGGCGCGTGAAGTAGGGCGTGGCCTGGGGCACCCCGCACTCTTCGAGCTCTTCGCTGACCCGCGCGGAGGCGGAGTGGGGGTCCACGTCCTCCGGGATCTCGGTGATGATGCGCAGCAGCTCGACGTAGGGCCGGTAGGGCCGGCTGCGGTAGGCGACGCAATGCGTCTCGACCCAGCGCGCACCGTGTTCTTCGCCCGCCCGGCGGGCTGCCTGCAGCAGCGCGCTCTTGCCCATGCCGGGCTCGCCACCGATTGCCGCCACGCCTCCGCCGACGGAGGTGGGCTCGATCACGCGGATCAGCTCCGCCAGCTCGCGGTCGCGGCCCACCAGCCGGAGGTCCGGCGGCGCCTGGCCGCGGCCGGCCCACCCTGCAACCTCGCCCGCGAGCCTCCAGCAGGGCACAGGCTCCGGCTTGCCCTTGAGCTCGATGGCGCCAAGGGCCTCGAAAGCGAAGCGCGAGCGGGTCATTTCGTACGTGGTCTGCCCAACGTAGACCGCGCCGCCAGGCGCCGCGGCCTCGAGCCGTTGCGCCACGTTGACCGCATCGCCGAGGACCGAGTACTCCATCCGCACCTCGCCGCCAAAGAACCCGGCGACCACGTACCCCGTGTTGACACCGACGTGCAGGCTCAGGCCTCGCGCCTCAGGACCGAGTGCGGCGAACAGCTCTGCCGATTCACGCTGCATGTCGCCCGCCGCCAGCAGCGCGCGCACCGCGTCATCCTCATGGGCGACCGGTGCGCCGAAGAACGCCAGGATCGCGTCGCCGGCGAACTTGCCTACGTACCCCCCGTAGCGGGTGGCGATGCCGGCGAGCCGCGACGCGATCGGCGCGATGATCGCGACGAGTTGTTCCGCGTCCAGGGAGTGCGCCAGGGTGGTGGACCCGGACACGTCTGCGAAGACGGCGGTGACGAGACGCCGCTCCTCCACGCCGGCCCGCGCGCTCGCCAGCCTTTCGTCGTGATGCAGGTTGACGGCGTCGCCCGGTTGGCGCGTCCGCTCATCAGCCAGCGTGGTGGAGATGGCTTGCGCAACGTCGGCGAGGCTCGCCTGGAGGTTCGCGGTGTTCGCCGACCCGCGGGGCGCCCCACATTGACCGCAGAACCGTGTGCCGTCCGGGTTGTCAGCGTCGCAGTCCGGGCACGGCCAAGACATGGCTGCTGAGTGTAATTGGCGGGGTGCCGCCTAACACCAGGGCATGGTCCGGGCGTGGACCTCAGGAATTCGTCACCGCGTCGAGGCAGGCCGGGTAACGGTGGTCCGTGCCGCAGGGCGACGCGTAGACCTGGACCGCGGGGCCGGCCAGCACCTCCCTGAGTTCCATGTCGAGCTTCGGGTCACGAGCCCGCAGCCGCGATTGGAGCAGCCGGTAGCGCGTCAGCGTCGCGAAGTCGGAGCGACTGAGGCCGGCCTCCGCGAGCTGCCCGTCGATGGTGCCTTCGCCCGCGAGGGCCTGCTCGAGGTTGTGGATCGTGCTGGCGACGTCCTGGGGAGTGACGGTGACGCCATGCCCCCGGGCGAGGCGCTCGATCGCCGCATCCTGGATGGTCTCGCGGAGGGCCGCCGCCTGCAGCCGCGCCAACCGCCGCGCGCCTCCCGGCTTCGCCGGGTCCACGGTCTCACCGACGGCCTGCGCCCGGTGACGGGCGCTCGACAGCAGGACGTCGTACAGCGGAGCCGACACAGCCGTGCCGTCCAGCGTCGCCAGGGCGCTGGGTGCGCTGGGAGCGCAGGCGGTCAGTGTCGCCACCACGAAGGTCAGGAAGAGGAGGGCTGGCTTCATGCGGTTCACCTCAAGGTTTGGAATGCCTGGGCGGTGAGGCCCAGGCCGACTACGGTTACAACCAGGGCGCTCAGCGCCGGCACCGCGGCGGCCACCCGGCTCCCGGCGGTCCGCCAGGACCTGGCCCGCGTGGCCCGACCCAGGAGCCCACGGCTGGAGGCCAGCGCCATGCCGATCCCGGTGAGGACGAGCGCGAGGCCGGCGCTGAACGCGACGATCAGCGCCATCCCCAGGAGAACCCGGTGCAGTGAGAGCGCGGCCAGGAGGACGACCAGCGCCGAGGGGCAGGGGATGAGACCGCCCGAGATGCCGACGCCGATGATCCCGAGCCGGCCCAGGCGTGTGCCGGATGGGTGATCGTGCTCGTGGTCGCCGTGCGGGTGAGTGTGGCCGCCTGGTCCGTGGTGGTGGTCCTGTCCCGCACGTCCCCGCCACGTGCGATACAGCCGCCGCAGCAGGATGGCGCCGACGGCAAGCACGATCGCGCCGGACGCCAGGTTGAGCACGGGGTAGAGGCGCTCCGGGGTCACGAAGGCCGACGCGCTCAGGGTGATCAACCCCAGGGCGAACACGCCCGCCGTGTGCGTCGCGGTGATGGTCAGGCCCAGGACGGCAGCGTCGCGGCGGCGACCCTTCGTCGCCACCAGGTAGCCGGCCATGATCGCCTTGCCATGACCGGGCTCGAGCGCGTGCAGCGCGCCGAGGATGAGCGCCACCAGGAATGAGAGCGCCAGCGCCGCGGGCGTGAGGTCGCGGGCGGCGATCAGCGCGGAGAAGCGGTCCTGGATGGTCCTGAAGCCCGTGGCTGCGGTGTCGGCGAACCCCCCGTCTGCCGTTGTTGTCGCGCCAGGGACGACGTCGAAGTGCGCCGTACGGACGGCCAGCGGGCTGTTGAGCAGTCCGCTCGGGTAGCGGGTCAAGCGCTGGCTGATGCTCGTGCGCGGCACGTCTGAGGCCGTCAGCCGGGCGCCTCCGGCGGTGTCAACCACCAGCTCCCGCCAACCGAGGTGGCCCGGGTAGGTCGTGTCGGTGAAGACTGCCGCGTGCGGGTTCGGGGCCAGGGTCGGGCTGAGGAGGGTCAGCTCCAGGCGCATCGTGTCGAGCCCTGCCTGCCCGGGCAGGAAGCGGACCCGGGAGGCGGTGAGACGGAGCGGGACGGCAGCGCCATCCACGGTGAGGTGCAGGCCGCCGGCGAGCCCGTCCACCAGCCTCCGGGCCTGGACAGGATCATCGGCCTCCGCCTGCTTCTCCTGGAACGTCGGGATCTCGGCGAAGTCGAACACGGCCGCGACACGTATGACATTGCCCGCCACCTGGACCTCGCTGAAGTGGTTGATCGTGAAGTTGCCGAGCGGATGGGCGAAGGCGGGCACGGCCAGGAGGGCAACCATTGAGAGCCCGGCGATGAGCCCGGTCGCGTAGCGGAACAGCGGCCTCATGCGGCGCCCCCCAGCGCACGCAGGCGCGCTGTCGCGTCCTGCGTGTACAGCAGTGAGAAGTGCGGGTTGATGGCGAGTGCTGTCGCGAACTCCGTGCGGGCGGCACTGCTCATACCGGCGGCCTCTTCGATGACACCCGCGTGGTAGTGGAAGAGCGCGTCGCGGGTGCCGAGACGCAGGGCGTCGCGAGACGCCTGGACTGCGCCCTGCACGTCGCCGCGCCGGTAACGCGCCCAGGCGACCGTGTCTTCCGTCACGACGCTCGGCCGGTCGCGCATCGCCTGCTCGGCGCTCGCCGCCGCTGCGGCCAGGTCGCCGGCGTGGTCGAGCTCGAACAGGGCCAGCTCCGCGTCGAGGTCGACGCCATTGGCCTGGTAGAGGCTGATCTCCGCGCGCGCGAGGTCGTATGTCTGACGCGCCTGGCGCGTGTCGCCGGTCACGGCGTACAGGTCACCGAGCGTGATGACGCTGTCAGGCTGGGGGTACATCTGCACCGCTTGCTTCAGGAGGCTGATGGCCTCGGCCTCGCGCCCCTCGGCGGCCCGAACGCGGCCCATGCCCGCGATCGCGGGGGCGTAGCCGGGGTCCTCGGACAGCGTTTGCTGGTACTGCGTCGCCGCCTGCTCCGGGTACCCGCTGTTCAGGTACAGCGTGCCGAGGAGCATGCGCGTGTAGGCCACGTTCTCGGGCACCGGACCGCCGGCCTCGACGGCCATCCGCATCGCGCTGATGGCGCCGGGGATGTCGCCGTTCAGCTCGCGGAGGTAGGACACGCGCGCGTAGGAGCTGAGGTCGGGCTTCGTGTCGACCATCTGCTGGCATGCCGCCAGGGCGGCGGGGTAATCACCGAGCTGGGTGTCGGCATCGACGATGACTCCCAGCGGCGGGGCGCTGTAGGGCAGGGCGGCGTGCGCCTTCTGGCCCCAAGTCAGCGCGTCGCGAAACTGGTGCCGCGCCAAAGCCAGCGAACCCATCAGGGTGAGCGCCTGGCCGTCGCCCGGGTCGTGCGCCAAAGCCTGGCGCAGGAGCGCCTCGACCTTGGGGTAGTACCCCGGGTCGCCGACCTCGCGCACCTTCTGCAGGTAAGCGCCGCCGAGAGTGTCCATCGCCTGCCAGTCGGTGGCGGAGCTGCGAAGCCTGGATTGCGCGGTGCTGATCACCGCGTCCGTCGCGCGGCTGAGCTGGTGGGAGGAAGCGGCCTGCGCCTCGCCGGCGCCGCCTGCCTGCCGCGCTGCCTGGTTCGCGCACCCGGCCAGGACGACCGTGAGGCCTACCGCCAACGAAGCCAGCCTGGTGATTCTCATCATCTCCATCTCTTGTTGGTGGGTGGAGCCCCGCGAAAGGGGGCTCCACCCGGTTTGACGGCTACCCTCAGTCGTCCGGCTGGTTGGGATCGTTGAGGTACGGGAAGGCGCTGCTCGGGCCACCGGGGTGATCCGAGTCGGCGGCGACGCCGTCGCCCGCGCCGGTCAGCGTGCCGGGGGTGCAGGCGGGGGTGGCGAGGCCGCAGGTCAGCCCGTCAACCGCTTCGATCGCCGTGTCGACGACGTCGTCGGTCAGCGTCCTGCCGTTGGGCCACCCTGACGCGGTGCTGGTGTTGAGGCGCAGCTCGTCGGCTTCGACAGCCGCGCCGGCCGGCTTGTTGGCGAGCGCCGGGTCCCCGGTGAGGAGGACCTTGACCAGGTCGTTGCGCCCGGTCGTTGGCGCCGTGTCGCCGAACACCGCGTCGATGTACTTGGCCAGGAGGGGAGTGGTGAAGCGGCCTTCGAACTGGCTGTCCGTGGCCGGGTTGGTGGCGTTGAAGAGGTCCTTCTGGCTCTGGCCGATGATGACCTCGTTGATCAGCGGGTTGCCAAGGCGCGAGACCTGGATCCAGCGTCCGCTCTCGGTCTTGGTGCCGTTGTTCTGCAGCACCGTGACCGAGCGCCGGCTGGCCGTCGCCCACACGCCGATGACGGGGTCGCTGCCACGCGTCAGCATCGAGGCGGGCATCTCCACCACGATGCTGTGGACGTTGAGCCCGTCGAGGTAGTCCTCACCGCCGGTCTTGGCGCCGGTGATGGAGAGGAAGTCGAAGATGCCGCCGAGGTTGGCGTAGAAGGGGTCGTCGCGCTGCCCGGCGTAGACCTTCACCTGGTTGGAGGGGCCCACGTTGTAGACGGCGGCGCTGGTGAGCGCGTGGTTGTAGCAGAGCGTCTTGTCAGCGTTGGCGCACGACGGGTCGCCCGTCGACGTCTTGCCCACCGCGTCCGGTGACGTGTAGAGCCCGCCCTGCGACCACATCGTGGGGTCGCCGTCGGTCTCGCCGTTGTCGCCGGTCGCGTCGTTGCTGACAACGCTCATGGTGTAGCTCTGCGGGCGGAGCCAGCCGCTGTAGGGGTTGGTCCCGGGCACGCTCGGGTTGCTGCTGACCCGGTGGATGGCGCCGAAGTTGTAGAGGAAGGTGTCGTTGCCAAGCGGGTCGTTCAGGTTCTGCGTCTGGAACCTGAAGTTGAGGGTCACATGGCTCTTGCCGTCACCCACGTTGTCGACGTGGACCTGGTAGAGCACGTCGTCGCCAAAGCGGTGGAAGTTGGGTCCCGAGGCGGGCGCCTCGAGTCCGATGTAGTTGGCGACGAGCACGACGTTGGACCCGTGCGTGTACGCGTAGACGTCGGTGTTGTCCGCCGTCGGGTCCTGGGAGATGAGTGGCGCCTCACGGTGACTTGACGCCGTCGCCGTGAGGGGCGCGAGCAGGCCGCCGAGACCCGCGGCCAGCGCGGCTCCGGTGGCGGCTATGGTTCGAAATCGCATGGTGTCGTAAGGACTCCTTGTGGCATTCATCCCGTCCGCCCACGTGTCCGGCCCGCGCAGGCCTGCAGCGGAGGGTGGTACCTGGCGCGAAACGCCAGGCGGCGCGGGCATCGGCTATAGGCATTCCCTCCTCTCCGGGGTAGGCGCATGCCTGTAGTTCGTCCCGCGTGCCGATGCGGATCAGCGCGGACGGTAAAGATTGGTACAGATTTCCGAGCCGACTCGCTAACATTCGCCGCGTGGCGCGGTCACCGATGCTCCTGGGTACCAGCGGGGAGCGCGAGGAGGCAACGCGCATCGGGCTCTTGCGGATCGCCATCGGGGGCCTGGGCTTCCTGCCGGCGCCGATTGCCCGCCGGCTCGTGCTCATCCCGCGCGATGAGGTGACCGCGAGCACCATCTTCTTCACGCGGGCTTTCGGCATCCGGAACATGGTCATGGGCCTCTGGACGCTGGCGCAGCGTGACGCGGAGCGGGCGCGGCGCAGGGACTGGTACCGCGTCAACGCCGCCGTCGACGCGGTGGACCTCGGGTTGCTCCTGATGCTCGCCCTGTCCGGTAAGAGGACGCGCGCATTTCCGGGGATAGGGTTCGCACTCGGCGGCTCCGCCCTGCTGGCCTGGCTCGACCTTATCGAGGAGCTCGACCGCGCGGCCTAGACGCCGCGTGGGCCCGACCGGATTCGACACCTCATGCGCGACCTGCCAACGCCATCGCAGCTCGGCCTGCCGGCCGCCATCGGGATACTCCTGCTGATGGACGCCGGCGTGCCGATTCCGATACCCACGGACCTACTGCTCCTGGCCGTCGGGGAGCGTGCGGCGGCGGGAGCCTTTCCCGTGTGGGCGGCGGCCCTTGGATTCGAGCTCGTCGCCGTTGTCAGTACGTCAGTGTTGTTCCTGGCCCTGAGCGGGCCAGTCGGGGTGCTCATCTCGCATGCCGGCCCGCGCTTCGGATTGACGGCGGCTCGAGTCGGATGGGCCACCGCGCTCGTGGAAAGGAGGGGGCGCGCCTTCCTGGCTGTGGGCAGGAGCACGCCGGGGCTCCGCACGCTGACCGTCTTCACCGCCGCGACGGCGCGGCTGCGCCCTCTCTACGCGCTCCCTGCGATGATCCTCGGCAGCACGATCTTCCTGCAGGGGCACCTGCTGCTTGGATACTTCCTCGGCCCACTCGCGGACCAGCTTTTCGCGCACTCAGGACCGCTCCTTATCGTCATCGCCATCGTCGCGCTACTGCTCGTCGGGTTCACGGTGTGGCGGAGGCGAAGGCGCCTCGAGGGCGGCGGCACCGTCCAGGCGTGGACCGAGGCGTGCTGCCCTGCGTGTCTCGCGGTGGCCCTGCTTACGCCCGAGGCAAAGGCGCCCAGGAGTCCGTAACCGCGACCCCGTCATCGGGGCGCCGGGCCCCAGCCCTTCAGGGCTTGGGCTGCACCACCGCGAGCACGTTTCCGCTCGGGTCGATGAACCAGGCGGCCCACGAGTGACCCATGTCCGCGACGCCGTCCACGGTGACCGGGTCGGGCGCTGAATACTCCTCGATGCGGACGCCGCGGTCGCGGAGCTCTGCCACCTCGGCCTGGATGTCGGGGACGCGCCACGCGAGCTGGGTCTGGATGTCCGACGTCCCCGTCGTGCTCAGCGTGACGGCGAGCTGGGTGCCGCCGCCGCAGCGAAAGACGATGCGGTCGCCCGGGTCCTCGCGCATGATCTCGAGGCCAAGGGTGTCGCGGTAGAACGCACGGCTCGCGTCGAGGTCCTTCGAAAGAAGGATCGGGAAGACGGGGCGGTCGCTGAGCATGACTACATCCTCCAGGTGATCGACGTTGGTTACGGACCTAGGGTTGGACGACGACGTTGGTTCCGACCGGGGCCCAGTTCCAGAGCCAGGTCTCGCCGGCCAGCGGTACGTTGACGCAGCCGTGCGTCCCGTCGCGCAGGTTCGAGCCCGGCCCGTAGTCGCTGCGCCAGGGCGCATCGTGGATGAAGTACCCGCCGTCCCGGAACAGCATGGCCATCTTCACCCAGCTGGGGTAGTAGTAGTACGGGCTGCCCTGCGGCCAGGGCGAGATCATCTCGTAAGGACTGTACTTCGCCAGGACGTGGTAGCGGCCCGGTGGCGTCGGCAGTGCGGGCCGGCCGCTCGTGATGTCGGTCTGCATCAGGACGACGCCATCCTGCAGGGCCTCGAGGTGCTGGGTCGACAGGGATATGAGGATCAGCTTGCCGGCCGCCCCGCGCCACTCGGCATCCTGGACCTGGAAGTCGAGGTCGTTCTTGATCGAGGTGATCGATGCCCTGGCCGCGTTGATTGCGGTGAGCGTCGCGGCCTGGGGCAGCGCCTGCGCCAGCGCCGCGAGCTGCGAGGCATCACCGCTGACGCTCAGCTTCAAACCCTGGGCCGTCGCCAGCGAGGCCTGGGCCTGCCCGAGCAGCTGGAAGGCGGCCTGCCGGCTGGCGAGGAGGTTCTCGATCGCCGCCGCCTGCTGGCGCAGGGCGTTCGCAACAGCTGTGAAGTCGCTCGCCGTCTTGGCGGTAGCGAGCAGCGCGGCCTGCGCCGGGATGGCGGTGACCCACGCGCTGACATCCAGCACCGTGATCGCCTGTGCGGCGGCAAGGTCACGCTGCGCGCGCGTCAGCTGGCTGCCCGCGTCCGCCTGCGCGTTCGCCAGCGCCTGCGCGGCGGCGAGGTTGGCCGCCACCCGGTCGGCGGTGGCGGCGGCGAGGGCGTCCGCGCGCGTCTTGGCCTCGGCCAGCTGGCGCGCCTCTGCGCTGGGAAGCCCCAGGTCCTGCGCGGTCGCCATCGCGGTGGCCAGGAACGCCTCTTCCGCAGCTGTGTCGACGCCCGCGTTGCGCGCCGGCTGGACACCCGCCTGCAGCGCCTGCAGCGCGGCGACGACCTGCTGGTTGAGGTCAACCTCGACCTGCGCCTCGATGGCGACGACCTCGCGGCTGTAGCCGTCGATGTGCGCGGCCCGCGCGTCGACGTCCGCCAGCCACAGGCGATCCACGAACCCGTTCGGATGTTTCGGCGCACCGGCGTAGAGGGCGTTCTCGGCGACGGTCACGTGGTCCAGCAGGTCACGCGGGGTACCCTCGGCCAGCGCCTTGGCCTTCTCGGTGAGGAACGACGAGTGGCTCGCTTCGAGTGCCGCAGTGACGCGGGATCCGACGTGGCCCTGGTAGGCGAGGGCGGCATAGTCGCTCGATACGACGCCCAGGGAGACCACCGCGACGGTCAGCGTCGCGATCGTGACTATGCGCGAGTAGCCCCTCATCCCTTCAAGCCAATCTCTTATGGACATCCGCCGCCGTCGTAAATGAATCTGTGCGCCCGCATCTTCTCACCTCCGCGGTGGAATCCATGCGTCTTCCGGCACGTCGCGGCCGGGACCTTCCGCGGCCGGCGGCTACGTCGGTGCGGCGGCTAGCCCCTGGACCGTTGCAGGAGGGCGACGGCGAGGACGCAAGCGGCACCCACCGCGAGGAGCGCGAACAGCACCGCGAGGAGGAGGTCGATGACCGGCGCGTGCGTGAGCCCGCGCAGCGCCACGAGGGAGGCGACACCAACGCCAAGCACTGCGGCGGCCGAGCAGAGGAGGATGGTTGCCGGCGTCACCCAGGTGCGGCGCAGCGAGCCCGTCTCCGGCCGCGACAGCATGACCAGCATGAAGGCGTCAGCCACGGCGTAGAGCGGGCCGGCGCCGCGCGGCGCTGCGGGCACGGCGCGAGTGGGAACCCGGGTGAGGCGGTTTGGCACCCCACGGATCATCGCACTGCCTGCCCGCGTCATACCCCATGGGGGTATAATGGGCGCATGCCCCATGGCTATGCCGCTGACAAGGCCAAGCTCCTGGCGCGGCTGAGCCGCGTCGAGGGACAGGTCCGCGGCGTGTCACGGATGGTCGCGGACGACAAATACTGCATCGACGTCCTCACCCAGGTGAGCGCGATCAAGGCGGCCCTCGACCAGGTGTCGCTGCTTCTCCTGGAAGACCACGTTAAGGGATGCGTCGTCGCCTCGGTTCGAGAGGGGAGCAACGACAAGGTGGACGAGCTGATCGATGCCGTCGCCCGGTTCGCGCGCGCGTGATGGAGGTGCTCCAGGTCGTCTGGGCCAGCCTGGCGATGGCCTTCCTCATGTTCTGGGAGACGCTGTGGCCCCTCATCCTGGGGTTCGCCCTGTCCGGCGCGGTGCAGGCTTTCGTTTCGCGCGGCCAGATGCAGCGGGTGATGGGGGACCACCGCCCGCGCACAGTCGTGACCACGAGCCTTCTCGGGATGGCCTCCTCGTCGTGCTCCTATGCCGCCAGCGCGATGTCCAAGTCGCTCTTCAAGAAGGGAGCCGACTTCACCAGCACCGTCATCTTCATGCTCGCGTCAACCAACCTGGTCCTCGAGCTCGGGCTTGTCCTCTGGATCCTCATCGGGTGGCAGTTCGCCCTCAGCGAGTACGTCGGCGGCGCGATCATGATCGCCCTGGTCGCCGGCCTCGCGCGCTTCTTCCTGAAGCCCGCGCTGGTCGAGCGGGCGCGCGCGAGGCTGCAGGAGCAGGACGTCCACGCGGGACACGAGCACGGCGAGCCCGGGGACGATGTCGAGCGGGCCCCGCTCAGCCGGAGGGTTCGCAGCCGCGCCGGGTGGGCGGACGCTGCCTCCTACATGCTCGCGGACCTCACCATGCTGCGCCGGGAGCTGGTGATCGGCTACGTCGTGGCCGGGTTCCTCGCGGTCATGGTCCCGAACACCGTGTGGCGCGCCGTGTTCTTCGAAGGCCACGGAGCCTGGACCTCGGTCGAGAACGTCATCGTCGGCCCGTTCATCGCGGTTATCAGCTTCGTCTGTTCGATCGGGAACGTGCCTCTGGCCGCGGCCCTCTGGAAGGGGGGCATCAGCTTCGGGGGAGTTGTCGCGTTCATCTTCGCCGACCTGATCTCGATGCCCCTGATCCTCATCTACAGGCGCTTCTACGGGTGGGCGCTGACCCTGCGCATGGTGGCGATGATGTGGGCGGTGATGTCGCTGGCCGGGCTCGCCACCGAGTTCCTCTTCGGGTTCGCGCACCTGGTGCCCTCCAACGCCCACGCCTCGATCGTGGCGTCCGCGGGCCTGGAGTGGAACTACACGACGTTCCTGAACCTCGCCTTCCTGGTCGTCTTCGCCGGCCTCTTCTGGTTGGCCCGAAACCGCGAGCGCTTTGGCGGCGGCCAGGGGTACGCGATCGACCCGGTATGCGGCATGCAGGTCGAGACGGCCACGGCGCCGGCCCGCGCGGTCTTTGCGGGCGAGACCTACCACTTCTGTTCCGATCACTGCCGCGACCGCTTCGTCTCCGGTCCCGAGCGTTTTACGGGGCCCGGCGCCACCACCGAGCCGATGCCCATGGCGCCCCATGGCGGCGAGCCGCTGCCCATGGCGCACGAGCACCACCACTGAGGCGGTGCACCATCACCATGGGCACCACCACGTAACGACGCGCGACCGGGGCCGGGTGCTGGCCGGCCTCCTCCTGATCCTCGCGTTCATGACCGGAGAGGTGGTGGTCGCATTCCTCAGCCACTCGCTTGCGCTCCTGAGCGACGCCGGGCACATGCTCACGGACGCCGCCGCCCTGGGCATGGCGCTGGTGGCGATCCAGCTCAGCGCGACCGAGCCGGGTGGCCGCTACACCTTCGGGCTCAAGCGTGCCGAGATCCTCTCGGCGCTGGCCAACGGGGTGACCCTGGCGGTGCTCGCGGTCCTCATCGCGGTGGAGGCCGTCCGCCGGCTCGTGTCGCCGCCAAGCGTGACGGGCGCCGCCGTCGTGGCGACAGCTCTCGTCGGGATACTCGTCAACCTCCTCGTGATGAGGCAGCTCGCCGGGGCCGACCGGCGGAGCCTGAACATCGAGGGCAGCCTCCGGCATGTGGCCTCGGACCTCTTCGCCTTCATCGGCACCGCCGTGGCCGGCGGCGTGATCATCCTCACCGGCTTCACCCGGGCCGACCCGCTGGCGTCGCTGGTCGTGGCGGGCCTCATGGCCTGGGCCGCCTTCGGCCTGGTCCGGGACGCCGGGATGTCCCTGCTGGAGGCAGCCCCCGCCGGCATCGACCCGACCGCGGTCGGCCGGGCCCTCGCCGACCACCCCCACGTCGCCAACGTCCATGACCTGCACGTCTGGGAGATCACCTCCGGGTTCCCGGCGCTCAGCGCCCACGTCCTGGTCCACCCGGGCGACGACTGCCACGGCATCCGCGTCGAGCTCGAGCGCATGCTGCACGATCGGTTCGCGATCGAGCACACCACGCTCCAGGTGGACCACGAGAACGACCCGTTCGTGCACCTGGGCGGCGGCTTGCGTGACATCTCGGGCGGGTGACCGTCCGGGTCCCCCAATCTGCAGGACTTTGGTCACATCTTCGTTGCTCTTAACGTGGCGCCGGTGTAAGGTGCCCGGGTCGAGAGGATGGACGTTTGACGCGCACGCTGATCTGCCTGGTCGAGGACTACAAAGAGGTCGAGGTCATGGTGACCAAGATGCTCAAGTTCGCAGGCCACGACGTGATCTCGGCACCTAGCGGCGCGATCCTCGACATCATCCTCCACCAGCAGGTCGAGCCCGACCTCTTCCTCATCGACCTGAGCCTGCCTGACGAGAGCGGGCTGAGCATCATGCGCCGCCTCCGCGGGGACGCGCGCTACAAGGACACGCCGATGGTCGCCCTCAGCGCCCTGAGCGCCCATGCCTTCCGCCGCGAGGCGATCAAGCTGGGCTTCGACGGCTTCATCGCCAAGCCCTTCGACATGGCCACCTTCAACCGGATCGTCCGCGGCTACCTCAAGCGCCGCCGGGTGGCAGCTTCAGCCCAGGCGAGCTAGGAGGTCCGGCCGGAGGTCCGCCACGCCGCGGGCCCCGAGCAGCGTCATCCCCACGCGAATCTCCTCGGCCAGCGCCTGCAGGAGGTCGTAGACCCCGGTCTCGCCCCCAGAGGCTAGCGCCCACACGTACTGGCGGCCCACCAGCACCCCAACCGCCCCGAGGCAGAGCGCCTTGAGCGCGTCGGTGCCCCGGCGCACGCCCCCGTCGATGAGCACCGGCACCCGTCCCGCCACCGCGTCGACCACCTCGGGCAGCACATCCAGCGTGGCGACGGCCGAATCGAGCTGCCGGCCGCCGTGGTTGCTGACGATGACGCCCGCGGCGCCGCCCTCCATGGCGCTGGCGGCGTCGTCGCCCCGCACCACGCCCTTGACGAGGACGGGGATGCCGGCCCGGTCGACCAGCCACTCGAGGTCGGCCCAGGTCAGGCTCGGGTCTAGCCGGGCGTTCACGTACTGGTCGAGGCCGGAGTCGCCCGGCACCACCTCGCCCGTCCGCCGGGCGGGCCCGGCCAGGTTGGCGTAGTCGACGCCTTCCGGCAGCGTGAAGGCGTTGCGCAGGTCGCGCTCACGGCGGCCGAGCACGGGCAGGTCGACGGTCAGGACGAGGGCGCGGTAGCCGGCGGCCACCGCGCGGTCGACGAGGTCCGCCGTCACGCCCCGGTCGGCGTACACGTAGAGCTGGAACCAGCGGTCGCCCGGCGCAGCCTGCGCCACCGCCTCGAGGCTGCAGGAGGCGAGGGTGCTGGGGATGAAGACGGTGCCCGCCCGCGCCGCGGCCCGGGCGGTGGCCAGCTCGCCCTCTGGATGGACGCACCGCTGGACGGCGGTGGGGGCGAGGAGCACCGGCAGGCTGAGGTGGCTGCCCATGAGGTCCACGCCGAGGTCTGGTTCGCCGCTGCCCGCCAGCACGCGGTACCGAAAGCGCCACCCGAGGTAGGCGGCCCGGTTGGCGGCGAGGGTCACCTCGTCCTCGGCGCCGCCGGCGATGTAGTCGTAGATCGTCTTCGGGAGGAGCCCGCGGGCCCGTTCCTCGAGCTCGTCCGGCCCGACCGGGGGCGGCGGGACAGCCATGGTCCTAGCGGAGAGAGGAGACGAGGGTTGCGAGGGCGCGGAGGGTCGTCTCGCTCGCGTCGATCGCGATGGCCGCCTCGTCGGCCCCGTTGCCCGTGCCCAGGAGCTCGTTGAGGGCCCGGTTCAGCCGCGCGTCCGCCCGCCTCCGCTCGAGCATCAGCGCCTCGAGCTCGCGCTCCTGGTCCTCGGTCAGGATGAGGCGGTCGCCCCGACGGCGAGACCCTGGTAGCGGCGGCAGACCTCCTCGAGGATGCGGAACGTCACCTGGGGAAAGCGCTCGAGGAATGGACGGAAGTTGTCGTCTGTGAGACGCAGCGTCCAGGTCGGCTCCTTCGTCACCACGGACGCGGTGCGCGGCCCCCCGTTCAGGGCAGTGATCTCGCCGAAGAAGGAGCCGGGCTTCAGCACGGCGATCTCCTTGCCGTGCTGGTTCACCGTGGCGGAGCCGTCGAGGACGACGAAGAAGAAGCCCATGCCCTGCTCGTTCTCCTGCAGGATGCGCTGGCCGGCCGGGAAATGGTCCTCGTCCATGGCGTCGGCCACCTGGTGCAGCTCGGCCTCGGGGACGTCCTGGAAGACGCTCAGCGTGGACATCTTCTGGACCAGGTCGGGTTCAGCCATTTTTCCCCTCCCAGGGAACGCAGCGGTGGGCATTCGCGCCCCCGCGATGGTAGCCGAAAGCGGGCGGCGGCCGCCAACACAACCTGTCGTGCCGGAGAGGGCCGGTGACCCCCACCTGTGTATCATGGAGCCCGGCTTGTACTCCGTTCACCGCTATCCCCGGCGCACGCGGTCGGCGCGGCGGGACTGGTTGATCCTCTCCCTCTTTCTCGGCTGCCTGGCGATGACGGCGCTGGCCAGCCGGCTGTCGGTGGGGGTGGGCGCCGGCGTTCGCACGGCCTCAGCCGCCCACCTCCAGGCCCGGCACCCCGCGAAGCCAGCCGCGAAGGTGAAGACGGCGGCCGCGGTGTCTGCAGTGACGCTGCCTCCGCTCGCGGCGGCGCCATTCTCGTGGGACTACCGCTGGATCTCCGTTCATCCCGGCGCGGGGCCACTGCTCCACGCCCGCTCGGCCATCCTCGTCGACGTGGACAGCCGGAGGGTCCTGGCCATGCGCCAGCCGCACCTCCGCACCCCGATGGCCAGCACCACGAAGCTGATGACGGCCATGGTCGCCCTCGACAACGCACAGCCGTGGACCGTCATCACCATGCCGCCGATCGTGGCCCAGATGCCGCCGACCATCATGGGCCTGTCGCCAGGCGAGACGCTGAGCGTGAAGGACACGATGTTCGGGATGCTGCTGTGGTCGGGCAACGACGCGGCCGAGGCCTTCGCGGCGGGGATCATTCCCCGCGACCAGTTCATCCAGCAGATGAACGCGAAGGCGGCCCAGATGGGCCTGACCGACACCCACTTCGTGAACCCGACCGGCATCGACGACCCGGACCACTACTCGAGCCCCCACGACCTGGCGATCATGGCGGCATACGCGTACGCGCACTACCCGCTGATCGCCCAGGTGGTCGGGACCAAGGACTACGTGATCTCGGCCACTTCGCACAACAAGGCGTTCTTCCCGGAGAACTTCAACCGCCTGCTCTGGAGCTACCCGGGCGCGATCGGGTTCAAGACGGGCCAGACGGACGCCGCCGGGTTCTGCGTCGTCAGCGGCGCGACGCGCGGCCGTCACACCCTCGTGGCGGTTGTCCTGGACGACAACCTGAGCTTCACCGACTCGACGGCGCTGCTCAACTACGGCTTCACGCAGGTCAAGTAGGGCGGGTGCCCGGGCCGCGGCGGTGAAGGTCGAGACCCGCGCCGTCCACGCGGGCGCGGCGCGTCCCTCGCCTGGCCGGCCGGTGCCCGTGGCCCCTCACCTGGAGCAGGCGTCGGCCGGGCTCTTCGCCGACCTGGACGACGTCGAGGCCGCCTACGCCGGCGACCAGCTCCTGTACCGCCCGCTCAGGTCCGGCAACGTCGGCCAGCTCGAGGCGGCTGTCGCCGAGCTCGAGGCGCCCGACGCCGCCGAGGTGTGCGCTGTCGCGACGGCGAGCGGGATGGCGGCCATCTCGGCGCTGGCGCTGCTCCGGGCCGGGGACGGCCCGCTCTACACCGCGCCGCACGTTTACGGCGCCACGCGCGCGCTGTTCGAGCGCGAGCTGCCCCGTCTCGGGCTCCAGGCCGGGGTCGTCGACCCGACTGACCTGGAAGCCGTCTCCCGGGCCCTAGCCGGGGGAGGCACCCTCCTGGTCGAGACCATCTCGAACCCGCTCCTGCAGGTGGCCGACATCCCGCGGCTCGCCGAGGCCTGCCACGCGCGGGGCGCTTTCCTCATCGTCGACAACACCTTCGCCAGCCCGGTGCTCTGCCGCCCGCTGACCCTGGGAGCCGACGCAGTGGTGCACAGCGCGACCAAGTACCTCTCCGGCCATGGCGACGCGGTTGCCGGGGTGCTGGTCACGTCCCGGGAGCACGAGGCGCGGCTGCGGGAGCTGATGTCCGCGTTCCGCGCCATTGCCGCCCCCCTTGACGCCTGGCTGACGCTCCGGGGCATCCGCACCCTCGCCCTGCGCGTCGAGCGCGCCTCCGACACGGCGGCGGGGCTGGCCCGCTGGCTCGCCGAGCAGCCCCAGGTGGCGCGTACCTGGTACCCGGGGCTGGCTGACCACCCGACGCATGGCGTGGCGGAGCGCGTGCTCAAGGGATATGGCGCCATGCTCAGCTTCGAGCTCGCCGGCGGCGCGGGGGCGGCCTCACGCTTCTGCCGGGAGCTGGGCCTGGTCAGCGTGATGGCCAGCCTCGCCGACGTGGCGACGACTATCTCGTACCCCGTGGCGACCTCGCACCGCGGCATGGGCCCGGAAGCGCATGCGGTGCTCGGGATCACGCCCGGGCTGCTTCGCATGTCGGTCGGGATCGAGGACGCCGGCGACCTCCGCGCCGACCTGCAGGGCGCGCTCACGGCGGCCGGCTGATGGGCCCGTACACGGCGCTGCAGATGGTCGAGATCTCGGCCTTCATGGTGGTGGCGATCTACGGCCTCCTGGCCCACCACCCCTCGCTCTCCGCGGTCGGCATCGGGCTGCTCGTGGCGAAGGCGGTGATGAACAGCCTGCCCCACCGCTACAGCGTCATCTCGCGGAGCCTCGTCGGCTACACGCTGGGACTGGTGCTGGCGGCGGCGACGATCGCCGCGATCCGCTTCGTCGTCCAGTAGCTCACGTAGTCTTGGCGCGACCATGAGTCGCACGGCGCCGCGCCTCGCCACGAGCATTCTCGACCTCGTGGGCAACACCCCGCTCATCCGCGTCCACCTCTTTGACGCCACCCACCCGGGCGTGGAGTTCTACGCGAAGGCCGAGTGGTTCAACCCAGGCGGCTCGGTCAAGGACCGGCCGGCGAAGCGGATGATCGAGGAGGCCGAGCGCTCGGGCGAGCTCACCCACGACAAGACGATCCTCGACTCGACCAGCGGCAACACCGGGATCGGCTACGCCCTGGTGGCGGCGGCGAAGGGCTACCGGCTGAAGCTCGTGATGCCGGGCAACGTCAGCACCGAGCGGATCGAGATGGTGCGCGCGTATGGCGCCGAGATCGTGTTCTCGGACCCTGGCGAGGGCTCGGACGGGGCGATCCTCGCCTGCCGGGAGATCCTGGGCGCGGACCCGGGTCAGTACTACATGCCCGACCAGTACAACAACCCGAACAACCCGCGGGCGCACTACGACACGACCGCGGTCGAGATCTGGGAGCAGACCGACGGGCGCGTGACGCACTTCGTCGCCGGCCTCGGCACGAGCGGGACGCTGGTGGGCACCGGCAGGCGCCTGCACGAGCTCAACCCGGACATCCGTGTCGTCGCCGTCCAGCCGTCGAGCAGCTGGCACGGCCTCGAGGGCCTGAAACACATCCCGACCGCGATCCGCCCCGGCATCTACGACGAGTCCGTGCACGACCAGCTGGTGGACGTCGAGACCGAAGACGCCTACGACGTCGCCCGCCGCCTCGCCTCCCAGGAGGGCATCCTCGTCGGCCACAGCTGCGGGGCGGCGCTCTGGGCCGCGGCGCACGTCACCGAGGGGCTGCGCGAAGGCGTCGTCGTGATGATCTTCCCCGACGGCGGCGACCGCTACCTGAGCGGCGGGCTGTATAAGCTCCAGCACTGATGCGCCTGGACGAGAACCTGCGCGAGGAGATGCGCGCGATGGGGGAGGGGGCCTATCCGAACGAGGGCTGTGGCATCTTCCTCGGGCGGTGGGAGGCGGGTGAGGCGGTCGTCACCGAGGTGCGGCTCGGGAAGAACCTCCGCGAGGACCGCGCGCGTGATCGCTACATCCTCGACCCGCTCGACATCCTGCGCGCGGAGAAGGACGCGCGCGCCGGCGGGCTGGATGTCGTCGGCTTCTGGCACACCCACCCGGACCACCCGGCCCGGCCGTCGCAATACGACGCCGACCATGCCTGGCCCGACTACGTCTACCTGATCATGGCCATCCACGAGGGCAAGCTCGTGGACCAGAACGCGTTCGTGCTGGAGAGCGAGGCGCCCCCGGCCTTCCGGCCGGAACCGCTGGCCTAGGGGCGCCGGGCCCGCCGCGAGGCGCGGCCCGGTATAGCCTTCCCCGGTGAGCCCCCGCACGACTTCGCCGCGGCGCCGCGCGCGCCGGCCCGGGCCTGTTCAACCGCGAGCCGGTCTCCCCCTGGTCGCCATCGTCGGCCGCCCGAACGTCGGGAAGTCCACGCTGTTCAACCGGCTCATCGGGCGGCGCCAGGCGATCGTCGACGAGGAGGCGGGCCTTACGCGCGACCGCCTGTACGGTGTCGGTGACTGGCGCGGCCGCGAGTTCACGCTGGTCGACACGGCGGGCCTCGACATGGCGGCCCGCGGGGAGCTCGAGGAGAGCACCCGGGCCAGCACTCTCATCGCGATCGAGGAGGCGGACGCCATCATCTTCGTGATCGATGTCCGCGCCGGTGTGACCGCCCTTGACCGCGACGTGGCCGACCTTCTGCGCCGCTCGCCTGTCCCTGTCGTCCTCGCCGCGAACAAGGCGGAGAGCTCGAAGGACGAGGGCTACCTACACGAGCTCTACGAGCTCGGCCTCGGAGAGCCGACTGCGATCTCCGCGATGAACGGGGTCAACACAGGCGACCTGCTCGACCGCCTGGTCGAGGTCCTGCCGCCAGAGGCACCGGAGGGGCCCGCCGAGGAGGCCGGGGTGGTGGCCGTCTGCATCGTCGGGCGACCCAACGTCGGCAAATCGTCGCTGCTGAACGCGATCCTCGGCCGGCAGCGAAGCCTCGTGGCGTCGCTCCCGGGGACGACGCGGGACCCGGTCGACACCGACATCGACTGCGACGGGCGGGTCGTCAGGCTCGTCGACACGGCGGGGATCCGGCGCCGGGGCGTGACCAAGGGTGGCGTGGAGCACTACAGCCTCCTGCGCGCGTTCCGTGCCCTCGACCGGGCCGACGTCGCCCTCGTGGTGATCGACGCCAGCGAGGGCATCCTCGCCCAGGACCAGCACATCGCCGGTTACGCGGCGGAGGCGGGCAAGGGCGTGGCCCTGGTGGTCAACAAGTGGGACCTGCTCGACACCGAGGCGCGTGACGACAAGGCCTGGCGCGAGCGCATCGAGCAAGCCTTCCAGTTCCTGCCCGGGCGGCCGTTCGTCTATGCGTCGGCGAAGAACGGCCGGAGGGTTGACGAGCTGCTCCCGCTGGCGATCTCTGTCGCCGACGCGCGGTCCCGGCGCGTCAGCACGCCGGACCTGAACCGCGTCATCTCGCGCGCGCTCGAGGCGAACCCGCCGCCGTCGCGCAAGGGCCGGGACCTGAAGGTGCTCTATGCCACCCAGGGCCGCGAGCGGACGCCGACGATCGTGCTGTTCGTGAACGACCCGCAGCTGGTGCACTTCTCGTACCGGCGCTACCTCGAGAACCGCCTGCGTGACGAGTTCGGGTTCGGCGGGGTCCCGCTCCGGCTCAAGTTCCGGGCGCGACGCGAGGGGGAGGGTTGAGCGGCAGGGTAGCGATCATCGGGGCCGGCAGCTGGGGCACCGCCCTCGCGTGCGCCCTGGCCGGGGGCGCGCCGGAGGGCGGCATCAACCTCTGGTCGCGCGACCCGCAGCAGGCCGAGGTCATGCGCACGACGCGGCACAACCCCCGCTACCTCAGCGACGTGGCCATCCCGGTTGAAGTCGACATCTGCGACGACCTCAGCGTCGCGCTCACCGATGCCGGCCTGATCATCCTCACCGTCCCGGCGAAGGCCATGGCCACCACCGCCCGGGCGGTGTCCGGCGTCTTGCGCACCCACCTCCGGCACGTCCCCGAGATCCCCCTCGTGCTCAGCGCGGCCAAGGGCCTCGACCCAGGCACGGGACAACTGATGTCGCAGCTGCTCGTCGACATCATGGGCGACCGCGCCGTGACCGGGGCACTCTCAGGCCCGAACATCGCGCGCGAGGTCGCGCAGGGCCTGCCGGCCACCACGGTCATCGCCTGCCGCGACGGCACCCGCGCGCTCGAGGCCCAGCGCCGCATCTCCTGCCACCGGCTGCGGGCTTACACCAACGACGACGTCGTCGGCGTGGAGGTGGGCGGGGCGATGAAGAACGTGATCGCCATCGCCGCCGGCATCGCGGACGGGATGAAGGCGGGCGACAACGCGAAGGCGGCGATCATGACCCGCGGCCTCGTCGAGATGTCGCGCCTCGGCGCCGCTCTCGGGGCGCGGCAGTCGACGTTCGCGGGCCTCACCGGGCTGGGCGACCTCATCGTCACCTGCGTTTCACCTCTGAGCCGCAACCACGCGCTCGGGATCGGCATCGGCGAAGGCAAGTCTGTGACGGAGATGGAGGCCGAGCTCAAGATGGTGGCGGAGGGCGTCAACACGACGCGCGAGGCGCTGCGCCTGGGCCGAAGACTGGAGGTCGACCTGCCGATCGCGGAGGCGGTCGCCGCGGTCCTGTTCGAGGACGCCGACCTGATGCAGACCGCCCTGTCACTGATGGCGCGCACCGGTCGGAGCGAGCTCGAGGGGTTGAACTTCTAGCTCCAGGCGCAGGTTGACAGCGCCGGCCGACCGTAGTTCACTTCCCGGAGGCCAGCGGCGACCAGCCCGCCGGACGATGCGAGGGAGGAGCACGAATGCCTGTCACCAACCGCGCGAACCCAGTAGCCGCGGGCTCACGGAAAGAGCTGGCCGTCGTCCTTCTTGCCGTCCTGGTCTGCGCGTGCTCGTCCGCGACGAATGCGACGTCGCAGGCCTCTCCGTCCCCGTCCCCGAGCCCGTCCGGCCTGGCCACCGCCGGCACCGTCGCCGCCACGATCCCAGGGATGGGCGCGATGACCACCGCGGACGACCAGTACGGTGTTGCGGCTGACGACGCCGCGACGTGGGTCTACAACGGGGAGACCGGTGTCCTCACCCGGGTGGACGTATCGAAGAACTCGGTGGTGGCGACCGTGACGCTCGCGAAGGGCTGCCAGAAGGGTCGAGGCTGCGGCAACGTGGCGCTCGGTTTCGGGAGCGTTTGGGTCGCCAACGAGGTGGACGGCACGATCACCCGCGTCGACGCCGCGACCAACAAAGCCGTCGCCACGATCACCATCTCCGCCGACGCGGCTCCAATGGTCTACACGACCTCGACCGCCGTCTGGTCGGCGAACTACCTGACGAACAGCTACAGCCGGATCAACCCGGCCACGAACAAGGTCGTCGCGACGCTCTCCAACCACAACTCGGCGGAAGCCGTCACGGAAATGGGCAGCTCGACCTGGCTGTGCGACGCCAGCAACACGACCTCGCTGACGCGGCTCGACTCCGCGAGCTACGCGCAGCAGGCCCTGGTCGACACGAACGTCAGCGGTCAGCCCTACGTGTGCTTCAACCTCGCCTCGACCGCCCAGGCTGTGTGGGTCAGCGCCGTCGGGGACTCGGGGACCCAGCTCGAGCGCGTCGACCCGACCTCGAACAAGGTGGTCGCGTCGTTCAGCCCCCCCGGTGGGAAGATCGATGAGCGCGGGCTGGTCACCGGGGGCGGCGCCGTGTGGATTGTCGATGCCGCCGTTGGGCTGGAGCGGCTCGACCCGCAAACGGCCCGGCCCGCCGCGAGCCTCGCGCTGTCCAAGCCCGCGGGGCTGGCCTACGGCGCAGGCTCCGTCTGGGTCATGACGGCCGATGGCAAGCTGACGCGGGTGACGCCGGCCTCCTGACCTCGCGCGGAGCCCGGCCGAGGCTGCCAACGTAGAATCTGTGCCCGTCGGCGCGTGGCGCAGTCCGGTAGCGCACTAGTCTGGGGGACTAGGGGTCGTGGGTTCAAATCCCGCCGCGCCGACCACCTTTTACCACGCTTTTTGCCCCAGGGGAACTGCCGTTTGGCCCGTCCCGCCTGGGACGTCCGGCCCTCTCTGTCACGTTTGTGTGACACGTACGCTGACGCATCAGACAGAGGGGCTAGGGACAGGAAGCGGTTGCGTCGGATCCGTGCAAGGGCGTGCATGGACCCGGGGAGAACGCAACGCCCTACCAGAGGGAAAGGATGATGCTTCCAATAAGCCGCACGGGGCTCCTTCGCCGTGCCACCAGGATGCGGGCCGTCGCCACGGCCGGGCTCTTGGTTCTTTCAGCTATCGGCCTGGCGGGGACGCCCCTGACAGCCCAAGCCCTAAACGCGTGTACGCAGGGCAGTCCTGTCAACTGCACGATTGGCGGCTTCGAGATCGACGGCAACACGATCTCCGACGGAGGCACCGACTGGCAGTCGGCCTCTGTCTGGGACAAGACCAACAACGCGGCCACTGCCGGCGCCTATACGCCGTTCTACGACCTCTTCAACACCACCGCCGACGACATCATGAGCCAGGGCTCCAAGGAGTCCGACCAGACGTCGTGGCAGTGCGTCAACAGCAAGGCCCCCGGTAAGAGCGACCTCGGCGGACCGAACTACACCGCCACCCTTCCGGGCTCGGACTCCAGCGACCCGGGAACCACGGGAGGCGAGTTCGCACCCAAAGATGGCAAGTCTTGGGCCGGGGCGATCTGGTTCGAGAACACCGGCGGCAAGCAGTACCTCTTCAGCAACTTCCAGCGCTACTCCGTCAACGGTGACGTCCACCTCGACATCGAGTTCAACAAGGCGACCACCCTGCTTGACGGCGGCAGCGGCTGTCCGACCCTCCCAGTGCGGAGTCAGGGCGACGTGCTGCTCACCTATGACACCAGCAATGGTGGCGCGATCATCTTCGTCAGCGCGTTCGTCTTCAACTGCACCACCGCGACGACTACCGGTGACCCGTGCCCGGGCGAGCTCGGCTCGTTCGCACCTGACAACGCCAACAAGCTGGTCAACGGCAGCACCTTCGCGGGCGTGGCCAACATTTCGCCGGCCAGCAGCGACGCGGGCGTGACCGCCGGTGCCTATGGCGAGGCGGGGCTCAACCTGACCGACACCATCGGCGACTTCAGCTGTGGTGAGTTCGGCGATGCCTACATGAAGACCCGGTCGGCCGGGACCTCCGACCTCGCCAACGGCAAGGCCGAGGTCAAGGACCTAACCCAGCCGGTGCAGTTCAACCCGGGGCTCTGCCCCACCTCCACCCTGGCCAAGTTCCAGGCGGATGAGACGACCCAGGCCGCCGACGCGGCCGGCACCGACGAATCCGGCGCCACAGACCAGACGGCGGACGCGGCGCTCACCTACAACCAGAAGTGCTCAACGGCTCTCACCAACAGCACCCCTGCATCGTGCGCGTCGGGTGCGTCAACCACACCGATGAGCGCCAACCCCGGCGACGAGCTCTCATACAAGCTCGTCTACAAGAACGTCGGCGGCGGGACAGCTCCCAATCCGGTCGTGACGGACTCGATCCCAGCAGGTAGCAGCTACGTCGGCGGGTCACAGACCTGCCCGAGCGGCACCACCTGCATTGCCGCCGCCACCGTGGCCGCCAATCCCTGCAGCTCGAGCGCTGCGGGCAGCCCGGGCGCGGTCACCGCGCTCGTGTGGTGCCTCCCGGCGGAAGCGCCAACCGGAGCCGGCGCGGGCGTCGCCCTCTACTACGAGGTTGACGTCAACGCGACTGGCACATCGGGCACGGCGTACATCGAGAACTACGGTCACGTGACCGACAGCCAGATAACCAGTGACACGGCGTCCAACTCCAACTACGTCGCGGCCGCCGTGCTGTACTCGCCGAACCCGGCCCTGGTCAAGAAGCAGGCCGACGTGCGGCAGGGCTCGCAGAAATGCAACACGGCAACAATCGGTGCCTCCACTCCTGGGAGCGTCAGCTCCAACTCCCAATGCATCCTCGTGGCGGGCACCCTCAACGCGAGCCCGACATTCGTGACCTCGCTGTCCTCTAATCCAGGACCTGGCGACACGCTCGAGTACCAGCTGACCTACAGCAACACCAACGGCACCGCGCCGAACACCAACGTGGTGGTGACTGATGCCATCCCGTCCAATTCGACGTTCGTGAACAGCAGCTGCACGGTCAGTGCCGGGAGCTGCATCGCCGACGCGGCAACGGCCGCGAGCGCGAAATGCACCGACACCAGCGCCACGACCGGTGTGCTCACAGTGGTCTGGTGCCTGAGCAGCGTCGCGGTGAATGCCGCGCCAACGCTCACTTTCCAGGTGAAGCTGGCCTCGCCGCTGGATTCGGGGACCGTCATCACCAACACCGCGAACGGCACGTCCGACGACGGCCCGACCGGCCCGGCCACGGTCACGGCGACCGTGACCGCCAGTCCGAACCTCGGCCTGGTAAAGACGGTGGGAGCGCCCTTCACGGGTGGCACCTGCCCGGCCACCAAGACCTGCGTCACCTACACGCTGTCGTACTTCAACAGCGGTGACGGAGGCCTGACCGGCCAGACCATCACCGACACGTTCCCCAGCGGCATGACGTTCGTGGGCGCATCCAACAGCGGAAGCAACAGCAGTGGCACGGTCACCTGGACGGGCATCAGCGTGCCCGCCGGGAGTTCTGCCGGGTCGCCGGCAGGCAGTGTCACGTTGACCCTTTCCCTCTGATCCCAGCGCGAACTCGGGACCGGGCCCGGTCCTGAGCGGGAGGGGCGGACGCAAGTCCGCCCCTCTCTTCGCGTTACAGCCCGCTAGTTGACGTTCGCGTTGCCCGAGACGGTCGCCGACGCCGCGGTGGTCCCGTCCACCACCTTCTCGCTGAAGGAGTAGCTCCCCGTGGGAGCAGTCGCCGGCAGCGTGATCGTCACCAGCCAGCTGCTGGTCGCGCCCGCGGGGTAGAGGCCGGTGACCGTCGTCGCGGACGGGCTCTGGCTGAAGCCGGACGGCACTGAGGAGGTCACGGAGAAGGTCGACGCGCCGCAGGCCGGGCTGTCGTTGTTCGTCACGGTCACCGTGTAGTTCAAGGTGGACCCGGGCGCGCCCGACTGGCTGGCCGGCGACAGGCTGATCGTCGGGCTGACCCGCTGGCACTGCGGAGTTCCGAAGGTGACCTTGAAGGTCGCTCCTGACGAGGTGGCCGAGGTCGTCTCGACGGTGAGACCGATCGCGGGGTCCTGGAAGTACTCGCCGGGCACCAGCGGCGCGTCGTAGTTGTCACGCACAGCGGAAGAGGTGCTGGATCCCGGGGTGGCGTCGATGAGGTGGGACGCCGTGGAAGCGTCGGAGTAGTCCGGAGCCTCCCGGACCAGGATGCCGTCGTAGCCGACCACGGCCCACGGCTCGACGTCGTACGCTGCCGGCTGCCGGTACTCGAGGTAGTAGTAGTCGGTGGGGTTGCCGGCCGAATCCCAGGCCCGCGGGATCCGGATCGACTGCAGCCCGGTCGATGGCGCTGTCTCCGGGGCCAGCGTATACGTGCCTGCCGTCGTCACTGTGGCCAGGTTGCCAGGCCGGAAGAACCCGAGCTCGCCCTTCTCATAGGCGTTCATGTGCTCAACCTGGTTCGCGGCCATGAGGTCGTAGGGATCGCCGTACTCGGTGCTCGTGCAAGTCCCACCCACCTGCACGGGGTGGCCGCTGCTGTCGACGCAGGTCCACGAGCTCGCGTGGTGGTGAATCCCAAAGCTGTGGCCCAGCTCGTGGCCCGCGAAGGCGATCCACTGGTCAGCCGTGGACGGGTTGTTCCACGGCACGCGGTCCTGCACGCCGCCCCCGGCCCCGGCCCCGCAGCCGCTCGGCACGGCGGCGGTCAGCGTGTAGACGTCATAGCCGCCGAGGTTCACGCCCGCCGCGGTGGCCTGCTGCACAGCGGACGCCTCCCAGTCGGTGAAGTCGCACGACGTCGCCGCCGAGTACGAGTAGGGGATCGTGTAGAAGCCGAACACATCGCCGGCACTGGTGTACTGCCCGCCGAGGAGGAGGCGCCCGAAGGACTCCTCCTGGTAGTAGCCGGCGATCGAGCGCGTGCCGCCAAACGTCCAGTCGGCTACCTGCTGGGGCGTTGTCGGCGCGGCCTGGTCGTTGAATCGGTAGAGGATCACCGCGACCCGCTTGATTGTCGCGGTGCCGACCGTGACCGGGCGCGACGCCGAAGACGAGGCCCCGGCCGCGTTCCAGGTCGTGTAGGTGATGGTGTGGGTGCCCTGCGTCGCGCCGGTGGTGTCCCAGTTGTAGGAGAGGTCGTAGGCATTGGCCTGGCTTGCGACCGCGGCGCCGTCAATGGACCACTGCACCTTCGTGATGCTGTAGGTGTTGTCATTGCTGGCACCGGTCAACGTGTACGTCCCGCCGACCACCGCGCCGTCGTAGCGCGGCTGGGTGATGGTCGACGTCGGAGGTGTCGCGGTGCTGGTGGCCACGGTGACCGAGACCGACGTGGTGGCGGCATTGCCCGAGGTGTCGGTCGCCTTCGCCGTGATCGTGTGGCTGCCGGCGGCCAGGCTCGAGAAGCCGTAGCTCCAGGAGGCCGTGCCACTGGCGGCCTGGTAGGTGCCGCCGTCCAGGGAGACCTGCACCGAGGCGACCGACACGTTGTCGGAAGCGGTGCCGGTGACGGTGAAGGACGCGGACACGGTGGCGCCGCTGGCCGGCGAGCTGATCCCCACAGTGGGTGGGGTCGTGTCCGAAGCCGTGCCGCCGCCCCGGCTGGGCTTGGCGGCCAGGGCGCTCATGGCGCTCATCGCCATCATCGCCATCGAGAGGGTCCCAATCGCCACCAGGCGGCGCATCGATGACCCACTTAAGACATGCTGATACCCGCGTCCCGAGGTCGACATTCACTCCTCCTGTCGACCCCGTTCGGAAACTCCTTCGGCGACCAGGCTGCCTCTGCGCTGAGGTCCTTGGCTCTGCGTGCCACCCTCACGGGCGGTTTGCCTTTGTCGGGAGCCGACCCCACCAACGTACAGGAGACTGGAGCATCCGAGCGATTGGGTCACAGGTCTGTGTGTGACCCGTCACCGGCCGCCTTGCCGGGGGAGGGCGTTCACGTGCCCGTGACATCCACCGGTAAGATCTGCGGCTGATGAGAGTCTGGACGATCTCCCGGGGCGGTCCCACGGTCGACGTGACCGACACGGGCTGGATCAGCGGCACCGACGCCCTGTTCCTGGACGAGGTCAAGGACCTGTTTATGAAGCCCCTCGACGAGAAGGGGACCTTCCCGTTCCCGGGCATGCGCGGCTACCACGAGAAGCGGATCGAGCAGCTGGTGGAGCAGGGCTTCAAGGTCGTCGCCACGAGCGAGGTCTGAGGCGGGTCCCGAGAGCGCTTCGTTCAGCGACCGGCTGGCGGAGGCCTGCGCCAGCCAGCGTTCCCATCTCTGCGTCGGCCTGGACCCGCTGCCGACGGAGCTTCCCGAAGGCTTCGCCGAGGACCCGGAGGACGTCCTGCGGTTCGTCACCGGGGTGATCGAGGCGACGGCCGAGTTCGCCGCCGCCTACAAGCCCAACTCGGCCTTCTATGAGGCGCTCGGGCCGGCCGGGATGGAGGTCCTGCAGGCCGTCATCGCGAACGTTCCAACCGGCATCCCCACGATCCTCGACGTCAAGCGAGGCGACATCGGGCACACGGCGACGCGGTACGCGGACGCGGCCTTCGGCGTGTACGGCGCGAGCGCCGTGACGGTGCACGCCTACATGGGGCGTGACAGCGTGGAGCCCTTCCTGGCCTGGCCCGACCGGGGGGTGTTCGTCGTCTGCCGCACCTCCAACCCGGGCGCGGTGGACATCGAGGACCTGGCGGTCGGGGACCGAAAGCTGTACCTCGAGGTGGCGCGTCTGGCCGCGACGTGGGATGACCACGGGGCCATAGGGCTGGTCTGCGGCGCGACCTACCCGGCCGACATCGCGGCCGTCAGGGCAGAGTGCCCCGGGATGCCGATCCTGGTGCCTGGAGTGGGGGCGCAGGGCGGGGACGCGGCGGCCGCCGCGCTCGCCGCGGCCGGGACATGGCGGACCGAACCGTTCGTCATAAGCGCGTCCCGTTCGATCGCCAATGCCGGCAGGGGGCATGACTTCCAGCACGCGGCGGCCGAGGCAGCCGCCCGGCTCCGCGACGACATCGAGGCGGCGCTGAGGGCGTAGCGCGCCCCGCCGCCCCCCACCTGACCTCCCCCCGCAGGCGGGGGAGGAAGCCGGAGCCCCCGCCTGACCTCCCCCCGCAGGCGGGGGGAGGAAGTTTGGAACCCGAGGAAGTTGGGCGAACCTACAATTCGCCGATGCCAAGCGCGACCGTGACGATGGAGGGCCACATCATCGATTCGCTCGCGCTGCCGAAGGTGTGGGACACGATCATGGACCTCGGCGGCGACTTCGAGGTCACGGAATTCCGCGTCGGCAAAGAGAAGAACGCGCCGTCCTTCCTCACCATGACGGTGGAGGCAGAGACCGAGGAGCGGCTGTCGGAGGTCCTCAGCGCCATCCAGGCGTACGGCGCGGCACCGGTGGACGTCGGCGAGGCGCGGCTCGAGGCGGTGGTGCAGCCAGGCGTGTTCCCGGCCGGCTTCTACTCGACCAGCAACCAGCCCACCTTCGTGCGCCAGGACGGGCGCTGGCTGGAGGTGGAGCACATCGAGATGGACTGCGGCATCGCGGTGGAGGAGGGGAGGGCGTTCTGCCTACCCGTGGACGAGGCGGCGGCCGGGCAGCGGATCGTCGTCGGCCACGTCGGTGTCCGCGTCCACCCCCTCGAGCGCGCCCGCGAGCGTGAGCTGTTCGGGTTCATGCAGTCGCAGGTCTCGGCGGAGAAACCGAAGAAGCTGATCATCGGCGACATCGCCCAGGCGATGCGCTCCACGCGCGCCGACGGGGGCGACATCCTGTTCGTGGCCGGCCCGGCCGTTATCCACACCGGGGCCGGGCGGCACCTCGCGGCCCTGATCCGCGGCGGCTGGCTGCAGGTGTTGTTCAGCGGCAACGCGCTCGCCGCGCACGACATCGAGTCGGCGCTGTTCGGCACCTCGCTCGGCATCGACCTGGAATCCGGCCTCGGCACCGAGCACGGCCATGCCCACCACATCCAGGCGATCAACGAGATCCGCCGGGCCGGGTCGATCGCGGCCGCGGTGGAGCAGGGGGTGCTGAAGCAGGGCGTGATGTACGAAGCGACCCGCGCCGGGGTCGAGTTCGTACTGGCGGGCTCGATCCGCGACGACGGGCCGCTGCCGGACGTGCTGACGGACGTCATCGTGGCGCAGAAGCGCATGCGGGACGTGATCCACCGGCGCGACATCCGGCTCGCGATGATGCTGGGCTCGATGCTGCACAGCATCGCGACCGGGAACCTGCTGCCGGCGACTGTCCGCGCGGTGTGCGTGGACATCGACCCTGCCGTGGTGACGAAGCTCGCCGACCGGGGCTCGTTCCAGACGATCGGCCTCGTGACGGATGTCGAGTCCTTCCTGCGCGAGCTCGCGCTGGACCTGGGGGCGAGCTGAGCGCGCCTCGCATCATCACGCACCCGAGCTCCGCGCGGCACGAGCCCCCAGGCCATCCCGAGACCGCCGAGCGGCTGGTCGCGGTGGCGCAGGCGATCGAAGCCGAGCCACTCCTCGCCGACCTCCCCCGGGACCAGGCGAGCGCTGCCACGGTCGACCAGGTCGGGCGCGCCCATGACCCGCGCTACGTCAGCGCCATCGTGGCCACCGGGCAGGAGTGCGAGGCCAGCAACGAGGGGGCGTGGCTGGACGCCGACACGTACATCGGCCCCGGTTCGCTCGAGGCGGCGCTGCACTCGGCCGGCGGCGCCATTGACGCCGTGCGCGCCGCCCTGGGCGAGCCCGGGGCGCGCGCCTTCTCGATGTGCCGGCCCCCGGGCCACCACGCCACCCCCACCCGCGCGATGGGGTTCTGCCTCTTCAACAACATCGCGGTCGCCGCGTGCCACGCGCTCGACAGCGGCCTCGACCGGGTGGCCATCGTCGACTTCGACGTCCACCACGGGAACGGCACCCAGGACATCTTCTACGAGCGTGGCGACGTCCTCTACATGTCGAGCCACCAGTACCCGTGGTACCCGGGTACCGGGGCGGCGAACGAGACGGGAGATGGGGCCGGCGCCGGCCGGACGGTCAACGCCCCGATGTCGGCCGGTTGCGGCGCCGCCGAGTACCTCGAGGTCTTCGATGACCTGTTCGCGCCGGCGCTGCAGTCATTCCGCCCGGAGCTGCTGCTCGTGAGCGCCGGTTACGACGCCCACGCGGACGACCCGCTCGGCGGGATGCGCTTGCGCTCTCACGACTTCGCGACGCTGACCGCGCGCATCCAGGCTTGGTGCGACGAGCTGTGCGAGGGCCGCAGCGCCTGGGTCCTGGAGGGCGGTTACAGCCTTCGTGGGCTGTCCGAGAGCGTCGTCGCCACCCTCGTGCAGCTGGCTTGATCGGTTGACATCGCCTCTATCAGCTTCAAGAATGGATTCGCCATGGCCAAGTCCCGCGACAATCGCACACGCGAAGACAAAAAGAAGAAGGCGGCCAAGAAGAAGCCGGTGGTAGCGACACCGGCCCGGGAAGTACTCGTCCGCAAACCCGAGCCTCCCGTAGCCTGACCCCGACCGGTCGGATGCTCAGGGCCTCTTCCTCCTGGCGCGCGCCTGCCTGCCTGCTTGCCGCAGGCACGCTGCTTGGCGCCATGCCCGTGCCGGCCGCGGCGGACACCACCGCCCAGCAGCTGCAGCAGCTGCAGCAGCAGGAGGCGAGCCAGCGGGCGAGCCTGGCCCAGCTGGCCCAGGAGCAGGCTTCGGCGCGGGGCATCCTTGCGGCCCTCCGCGCCGACCTGGCCGGCAAGAACGCCGACCTCGCGGCCATCCAGGCGCAGGCCGAGGCGCTGGACCAGGAGCTGCAGGCGCAGACGGTCCAGGAGAACGCCATCGCGGCGGACCACGACCGCCACGTGGAGGCGTTCTCGGCACAGGTGCGTGACCTGTACAAGAGCGGCCCGGTCTCGACGCTGCTCTTCCTCTTCGGGGCGTCGACCTTCTCGGACCTCGTCGACCGCATCGTCACGGCGACGGAGGTCGCCCGCAAGGTCCAGGACCAGGCGCGCCAGCTCCGGGCGGAGCACGACAGTCTCGACTCGGACCGCCGCAAGACCGCCGAGCTCCAGGCCTCGCTGACACCTCTGCTCGACCAGCTCGCCCAGGCGCAGGCGGCGGCCCAGGCCGCGTTCGCCAGCCAGTCCGCCGCGGTCTCACAGCTGGAGTCGAGCCAGCGCGCCACCCTGCGTGGGTTGATAGGCATCCAGCGGCGCGAGGCGCAGCTCGAGAAGGCGCTGGCGGCGGAGCAAGCCGCCGCTGCCGCCGCCGCGCGCAAGGGCGCGGGCGCCTCCTATGGCTCCAGCTGCCCGACGCCGGCGGCCGGCTACGTGGTCTTCTGCGGCCATGGCTTCGGCCACGGGATCGGGATGTCGCAGTACGGCGCCTACGCGATGGCGAGCCGGGGCGTCGGCTGGCAGCAGATCCTTGGCCAGTACTACAGCGGCGCCACAGTCGGCGCCCTGCCGGAGCCCCAGACGGTGCGCATCCTGCTGACAGGGGCCGGGTCGGCGCTGGTCCCGCAGTCCGCCGCGACCCTGAAGGACGACAAGGACAACGTGCTCGCGACCGTGGCCGCGGGCGCGACCGTGCAGTTCTCCCGGCAGGCGAACGGGCAGATCTCCGCCACCGGCGGGTCCGCGCCGGTCGTTGCGTCGGTGGTGCGCCTGGTGCCCGCCGCGTCGACATTCCAGGCGCGCGGGAGTGGGCGCCACTACCGCGGCGAGGCCTGGGTGGACGGCAGCGGAGGCAGCCTCGAGGTCGTGAACCACGTCGACCTCGAGCTCTACCTCCAGGGCCTGGGCGAGGTCCCGTCGTCCTGGCCGCTCGGCGCGATCGAGGCGCAGGTCGCGGCCGCGCGAACCTACGCGGCGGTGCACCTCGGCGGTGGCACCTACGACATGGATGACACGACCAACTACCAGGTCTATCTCGGCGCCGATCGCGAGAAGCCCTCGCAGGACCAGGCCGTGAGCGCCACCCGCGGCTCAGTGATCGAGTACCAGGGCACACTCATCGACGCCGTCTACTCGTCGAGCGACGGCGGCCATACCGAGTGCGCGAGTGCCGCCTGGGGCAGTGGCGCGGACGGCAGCCAGTGCAGCCCGTCGTACCTGCGGGGCGTGCTCGACAACTACGACGTGTCGACCTCGTCCAACTCGCTGCGCACGTGGTACTCGAAGCCCCACACCGTCGCCGACTACCAGGGCTACCTCGGGGCGGTTTACAACTCGGCCACCTGCGGCGCGCTCCAGGGGTTCGATTTCACCCGTGACGCCTCCGACCGCGTGAAGACCGTCAAGCTCATCGGTTCCACGGGCGTGTGCACGGTCTCCGTGAGCCTGTTCAAGAACCAGCTCAACAGCCCCGCGGCGCCGCCCGATGTCGAGTTCTACAGCGACCTCTTCGGCGCGAGCCCAGGGCATGGCGCCTGGCCTTACTGGTAGGCGCCTTGGCCTTGGCGTCGGGATAGGGCTCGCCGCCGGGTTCACCAGCGGGCTGCTCGGCGTCGGTGGGGGAGTGATCCTGGTACCGGGTTTCCTGCTGCTGGGATTCGCGCAGCGCGAGGCGATCGCCGGGTCGCTCGCCGCGATCGTGCCGATCTCGCTGGTCGGTGTCGGCTTCTACTACTTCGGCACGAACCTGCACCACGTGCGCCTCGACCTGGCCCTGGTACTGATCGCCGGCAGCGTCGGGGGCGCCTGGGTGGGGGCGCGACTGGCCCAGCGGCTGCCGGAGCGCACCCTGCGGGTTGGCTTCGGCGTCCTCGCAATCCTCGTCGCCATCCGGCTCCTGGTGCCCGGGTGAGCCCGGTGCAACTCGCCGCGGGAGTCGTCATCGGGGTCGTCACCGGCATCCTCTCGGGTCTCCTGGGCATCGGCGGCGGAGTCGTCATGGTGCCGGCCATGGTGCTGGCCATGGGGGTCAGCCAGCAGACGGCGCAGGGCACGTCACTGCTCGTGATCGTCCCCACCGCCGTCTCCGGGGCCCTGACGCATTACAGGCACGGCCTCCTGCGCGGCCGGCTCCCGCTGTGGCTGGGTGCCATGGGGATGCTGGCCGCCGCCGCCGGCAGCCTCGTCGCCCTGAACCTCAACCCCGCGCGGCTGCGCCAGGTGTTCGCGGTCTACCTGATCTTCATCGGTGTTCGCAGCGTCGTCAGCCGCAGCCGTCCCGCGCCACAGCCCCCGGCGGTTGAAGAGGCGCCCTAGGGTTGGGCTTCGGCCGCGTCGCGGTTGCCGCTGTGGAAGCGGCGGTGCACCGCGCGAAGTTGCGGGTTGGTGACGTGGGTGTAGACCTGCGTGGTCGCCAGGTTGGCGTGGCCCAGCATCTCCTGGACGGAGCGCAGGTCGGCCCCGTTGAACAGCAGGTCGGTGGCGAACGAGTGGCGGAGCGTATGTGGGGTCGCCTTCGTCGAGATCCCGGCCAGGCGCACGTACTTGGCGACCATGCGCTCGACAGAGCGTGCGCTCATCCGCCAGGCGTCGCCGGCGCGGGCGCTGCGGATGTCGTTGTCGTTGTGCGGCCCGCGGTAGTGCAGGAACAGCGGCTGGAACCTGTCGGAGCGCGCGTCGAGGTACCGCCGCAGGGCGTCGACAGCGGCGTCGCTCACGAAAACGACGCGCGTCTTCCGGCCCTTGCCCATGACCGCGAACTCGCGCGTCTCCAGGTTGACCTGCTGCCGCTCGAGAGCGACCAGCTCGGATACCCGCAGGCCGGTCGAGAAGAGCAGCTCCAGGATGGCGCGGTCGCGCAGGCCGGGCTCCGTGGAAGTGTCGACAACCGCCGCGAGGCGCTGCAGCTGGCGACGGTCGAGGAACTTGAGGCTGCGGCCGGCGCCCTTCCCGAGCTCGACCCGGTCTGGCGGGAGGGCTTCCGTGCCAGACTGAACGAGGAAGCGGAGCAGGGAGCGGAGAGCGATAAGGTATGCGGACTGGCTGCCGCGCGAGAGCGGGCGCCGCGTGAGGGGAGAGATGTAGCGGTGGAGGTGCAGACGGAAGGCGCGCACGACGTCCGGGGTGATCTGCTCCGCGGCTTCGACATGCTCGCGGCGGGCCCACCGCGCGAACGCGCCGAGTTGCTGCGCGTAGGTACGCACGGTGAGGGGGGAGAGGTTCCGGTCGATCTCGCAGTGCTCGAGGAAGGCCCGGACCTGGTCGTCAAGACGCATAGGGGACGCGACCACCGTGTCCGCCAGTTTACCCCAGCGCGCTCCCTTTTACGACGTTTTGAAGCTGGGCATGTAACAGTTTCTTCACGCCCACGTCCCAACGCGGCACAAGCCCGCCGAGTTCGGTCATCGTCCGCGATGGAGGCACTCAAAGGGTGAAGCGAGTCGGTCTGGTCGGGGCTGCTGTAACGATCGCTATTGCGACGTTTATGCCGTCAGCCCCAGCGGCGGCGGCCGGCACCTGGCTTGACGCGGTGAACGCGTATCGCGCCTCTGCCGCCCTCCCGCCGGTCACCGAGAACGGCACCTTCTCCGGCGGTGACCTGCAGCACTCGCAGTACCTCGTCGAGAACGACGCGTACGGCCACGACGAGAGCCCGACGTTGCCGTACTACACGCCAACGGGGGCTGCAGCCGGCCAGGCGTCCAACGTGATGACCTCCGGCAGCACGTCCACGACAGACAGCGACGCCGTAGACGTATGGATGTCCGGGCCGTTCCACTCTGTCGGCATCGTCGACCCGTACCTCTCGACGGTTGGGTTCGGCAGCTTCCGCCTGGCCAAGCCGGGCGAGCAGATGGCAGCCTCCCTGAACGTGATCGGGGGACGGACCCAGGCCCCCGCGGGGACGTCGCTGCCGGTGCTGTGGCCCGGCAACGGCGCCTCGATATCACTCCTGGCGTACACCGGTGGGGAGAGCCCCGATCCGCTGACGAGCTGCCCCGGCTACTCCGTGCCGGCCGGCCTGCCGATCCTGCTGGAGACCGGCACGACCGCCGCCGCCGTGACGGGGTACAGCCTCAGTGCGGGAGGCCAGCCGCTCCAGGTGTGCGAGTTCGACGGCACCAACTACGCCAACTCTGATGCCAATGCCCAGGCCGACGGCCGCGCGGTCCTGGCACCGCGCGGGGCGGTGACGCTGATCCCGCGCCGGCCGCTGAGCCCGGGGGTCACGTACCAGGTCAGCGTCACCGTCAACGGCTCGACCTACAGCTGGTCCTTCTCAGGGAAAGCCTCAGGGGCTCCGACCGCAGCGACTGCCGTCACGAGCCAGCGGCAGGCGAGCGCACCCAGGCCGAGGACGGCGGTGGCCACCACGACCGCGAAGCCCGTAACAAGGCGTAGGCCTGCGGCGGCCGCGGCGGCCCTGTCACCATCGCCATCCTCGGCTGCGGTGCCGCCTCCCGACACCACGGGCATCGCCCCGCCGGACGCCTTCGCCGACATCGGCACCGTCGCTGCGCAGGCCGGTCCGGGCACACGGACGGGCGGGCTGCCGGCTCTCATCATCGTGGTTCTCGCCGTGGTCGCCGCCGCCGGGTTGGCGTGGTTGCTGGCGAGGCGGAGGCGGCAGGCGGAGCGTTAGGCTGTGCGGTACGGCTGCGGTCGCGTGTCTCCGCGCACGTACAGCGGGTGGCGTGGCTGCCGGCCTTTCGTCGTACCCAGGCAGAGCGGGTCGCCGAGGATTCGTCCCACCTCAGGACCGCGCCCGGATCCCCAGTGGCCCCACGCCGCCAGGACCGTGTCAGCGCGCGCCGCGAGGTGCCGCAGCCAGGCATCGTTCTGCTTCCCCACGGGATCGGAGGCGGTCAACAGGAGCCGCGGGCGCGTGGCCCGAAAGGCGTAGACGTTCGCGAGGAGCAGCGTCCCAAAGCCCCAGCGCCGGGCAAAATCGACACAGCGCCTCGAGGTCGGGTCGAGCCGGGTGGCGTCGGCGGTCGAGGGGTTGAGGCCGACCACGAGGAGGCGGGGCCGTGCCGGGTCCCAGGTGCGCCAGAGCAGGTACCGATAACTTCGGCACGGCGAGAACACGGCCCCGCCGGTTACGTCTGCGCCCCGGGCGCCGGGCATCTCCACGAGGCGGAGACGATACCGCCAGGCGGCTAAGCTCGACAGCGTGGAGCCGCTGCGCGTTGAGATCTGGTCCGATGTCGTGTGCCCGTGGTGCTACATCGGCAAGCGGCGCTTCGAGCGCGCCCTCGAGGCGTTGCCAGGGCGGGACGACGTCGAGGTCACATATCGCAGCTTCGAACTCAACCCAGGCGCGATGCCCGAAGAGGAAACCGACCTCGCGACGCGGCTGGCGCGCAAGTACGGGGTCAGCCTCGAGGAGGCGAAGGCGATGAACCAGCGAGTCGTCGATGCCGCGGCAGGGGAGGGGCTTGAGTACCGTCTCGACATCGCGCGCCCGGGGAACACCTTCGACGCGCACCGGGCCCTACAACTGGCGAGGGAGGAGGGCCACCAGGCGGAGGTGAAGGAGCGCCTGATGCGCGCCTATTTCTGCGAAGGGCGACGCATCGGCGACCGTGGAACGGTGGCGGAGCTGGCGGGTGAGGTCGGCCTTGAGGCTGACCGCGTACGCGACGTGCTCGCCGGCGAGGAATTCGGGGATGCCGTCCGGGCCGATGAGCGCGAAGCCGCCAGCCTCGGTATCACGGGCGTCCCGTTCTTCGTCCTGAACCGGCGCTTTGGGGTCTCCGGGGCGCAGCCGCCGGAGGTCCTGGCAGCTGCCCTGCACCACGCGGCTGTCGAGGAGGCGCCGGCGGGCTGAGCTCCTAACGGCCCTGGCGGGTGAAGCCTTTTGCCGCCGCAGGGGCCAGGCGCACGACGAGGACAGACAGCCCGAGCGCAACCATGGTCATGAGCGGCGCGCTCGACCCCGTGCCCGTGTTGGGCATGGACGTGGACGCCGCCGCCACAGCCCCGCCTCGCGCGGCCGCGCCAGCCGCGTCGGGCGCCAGCCGGCCGAAGACGAGTTCGCCCGGGATCGCACATTTACCGCCCGGACAGCCGTCGATGTAGGCGCCCCACACCGAGCCGTCGGGTGCGATCTCCACGTCGATGAAGTCGTACACCGCCTTGCACCTGATCGGTCCGCAAGTGCCGCGGATGAACGGCTTTGCCGGGTCGTTGACCGTCGCCGTGACGAGGGTCGGATGCGCCACCAGGGGGTTGGTCGTCTTCGCGATGTATGCGTTCCACGTGACGCTCTTGTACTGCGGAGGATCAGGGCAGTTCTGGGCGAGGAACACGAAGGGGGAGCACGAGGCCTCACCCGGGAAGGGGGCACCCGGCGAGTTGGTGCTGCCCATGTACCCGAAAGCAAGGGCGCCGTGGCTGTCGATTGCGATGGAGGGCAGGCTGGCCTCCCGCACGCCCGGAGGGGCGATCGACAACGGTGCGCTCCAGGTCTTACCCCGGTCACGCGAGACGGCGAGGTAGGGCATGCGATTGTGCGCGACCCACGTGTAGTAGATGTTGCCGGCAGCGTCCTGGGCGACGCCGGCTTCGTGGTCGTAGACGTTGTACAGCGACAGGTTCATGCCATTGCTCGCAACCTGGACGGTCGTCCAGCTGAGTCCCTCGTCGTGGCTGATCGCGAGCCACGGCTGCCCGCAATAGCCGCGGGGCACCAGCACCGTCCCATCAGGGCCGACCGCGCCGTGGCCCACCGCGCCGTCGCAGGTACCCACCGGCTCGCCGTTGGCGGTTGCCTTGGCCGGGTCGACGACGAACGCGGGCGCCCCGGTGTGCGCGAAGGTGACGCCCCCGTCCAGCGATTTGTCGCAGCTACTGATGGTGGAGACAGGGGTCGCCACGCCGCCGGCGATGGCGCAGTCGTAGACAACATTCGGGTAGCCGCTGGGCGTACTCGTCGCCGGCGGCCCGGCGAAGATCGTCTGGTGGTCCGATTGGTCGCAGTCGGTCACGGTTTCTGACCACGTCGTCCCGGCGTCGTCGCTGTACGCGATCTCCTGGCAGGGCTCGACCAGGTCACTCAGGAACACGCGACCGGTGCGCGAGTCCACGTAGAGGTAGGGATCGAGCGTCTGGGAGTGCGCGTCGGTGCCACCGAGCATCGGGGTGACGTTCTCGAAGGTTTTCCCCTGGTCGCGCGTCCGGACGACGCCTTCGCCGGCTGAGCTGTTGGTGTCGGCCAGGACCACGCCCTGCGGGGTGATACCCATGGTCGGCTCCAGCGACACCAGGCCCGTGTGGAGCTCGTGGATGGCAAAGCCTGGCGCGTCGGTGCTGCCCGTCGTGCCCGCCCGGTGGACCTCGATCCCGCGGGTGCGAGTGAAGGCGCCCGCGTCAGCAGCCACCCGCGCGGCCGCGGCGGGGTCGACGATCAGTGGCTGGTCGCGCTCGGCCACGGGGTCGCCGCGGAAGGGGGGAGGCGCCACAGGGACCGCCGAGGCCGAGAGGCAGATGGTGATGACGCCGACCGTCGAAGTCATGGCGATCCGCCACGCCCACGTCCCCACTCGCCGGCGCCCTTGCCCCCCGTGACCCTCCCAGAGCATCAGGGTTCTGGGCGGTATCGTACACCCGAAGCCGATGGAACGACAGCCGGACGCCCAGCTTCGGCCACCGATTCGCGCGGCGGCCGCCCTTCTGGGGCTGGCGGCGCTCAGTTACTGCGCCGCCTCCGCGATCCACCTCGGCCTAGCCATCCCCCTTGGCTTCGTCACGGTCACGGACCCGTTTCCCGGTGCGGCGATCCCCGAGGCGATCCTCGGGCTTACCACCGCTGGCGGCGTTGCCGCCTTGCTGGTCCCTAACCGCCCGAGGCTAGGCATCGCCGTCGCGACCGCGGGCTTCGCGGCGACCTTGACTCTTTACGGACTGTCAATCACGGCGCGGATCGCACGCATGCAGGATGTGGCGTACCACCTGGCGATTCTCACCCTTTTGGCGGTGGCGCTGGCACTGATGCTGCATCGCTGGGGATCGCGAGACACGACGGACAGGATGTCACCTAAGACAGGCGCCTAGCGTGGCCCGATGAAACGTCGCAAAAGATACAATTTACGACGTTATTGCCGTGGGGCCGTCAGACAGCGGAGCTGCTTCCCTCGCGCTCCTCTCTCCGGGCGGCAGCCACCGCAACCACCGCCGCCCGGTCATGCACACCAAGCTTCTGGAATATGTGCTTGACGTGGGTCTTGACGGTCTCCGGCGAGACCACGAGGCGCTCGGCGATGTCACGCGTCGCAAGCCCTCTCCCGAGTAGCCGGATGACTTCGAGCTCACTCTCCGTCAGGCTGTCCCATCCGAACGACGCCGGCCGGCGCCGGCCCCAGCCGCGCCTGGCGAGCGCAGCAGCTCCAGCCAGTGACAGAGCGTCCGCGGCGCTGACAGCGGCCTGCAGGAGGTCGCCTCCGTCGAGTGACGCGGCCTTGGCCGCGGCTGCAGCGACAGCGCCTGCGGTCCACACAGGCCGGACGATCCGCACGCGCTCCCGGTAAGCGCGCGTGAACGCCTCGAGCGTGAGGGTTAGCTGAGGACGTGTATCCATGCGAACGATCGCGATTTGCTCGAGCCCCGCGAGCAGGGTCGGCAGGTCGGATATCGACTCAGCGACTCGCACCGCGTCGAGGAGATGCTCCGCGGCCGTTCGCTGGCGCCCCAGTGCGAGAGCCGCCTGCGCGCTCGCGAGTAGGGCCATCGCCAACCCGGCGCGACCCGATTCGCGCCCGCCGAGCCCGACAGCGCGATCGGCAGCAGCCACGGCAGCCTTGAGGTCGCCGGTTTCGAGATGCAGTCGCACCGCGACGGCTCCCGTCTCGGCTGCCATCGCGGCGAAACCCCACGTCTCGAACGTGGACGCCACAAGGATCGGGTCTTCGCGAAGGCCGGGGGCGGTGGCAACTTCGTCCTCGGTCATACAGCGTGCCCACCGCGCCGCCAGGTCGTGGAACACGACGCCGGTCGTCTGGGCCAGCCTCCGGATCTCCTCCACCTCGGCGAGCGCGCCACCGGGGTCACCGCGCTGCCCCATCAGCCGTGCGCTCCAGGCGCGCCCAAGGAGGGAGTAGGTCTTCTCTCCTGACGCATCGGCCGCCGCCCGCGCCTCGGCCAGCATGCTGTCCGCAACGTCGAAAGCCGAACGGAAATGTGCCGCCGCTCCGCCGTAGACCAGCGCGCGTACGGTCACGGAGTCTGATCGCTCGGATCGGCCGATGGCCAGGGCTCTCTCGGTGGCTTCGCGCGCAGTTAGCAGGTCCGCCGAGTACATCGCCACCTCGGCCAGGCTGGCCAGCGCGTCGGCGTGGCCGAGGAGGTCCCCCGCGCGAAACCAGGCCTCCGCCGCATTGCGGTAGTGGCTCTCGGCCTCCGTCGCCTCGCCGCGCAGCAGGGCGACACGCCCCAACGCGTTCAACGCCGCGGCGCGCGCGCGTTCGTCGTCCCCCGCCACCTCGAGCAGGGCTGCGGCGCGGACCGCGAGCGAAGCGTCGCCGGCGATTGCGGCGAGGCGAATGGAGGCGGACAAGGTGGCGATGCGCTGGCTGGGCGACAGCGCGACGCCATTAGCCGCGCGATCAAGGCGTAGCAGGCCCTCGTGCGGGCGTCGGGAGCCCCAAACGGGCATCGCCGCAAGTGCCAACGCCACACCGTCGACTGTCCCGCGGGTCGCGTCGAGCACGAGCCGCAACAGCGGCAGCATCTGTTCCAGCCGCGGTACAGCGGCCGTGGATGAACTCCCATCCCCCGGGTACGTGAGCATCCAGGCACGCAGCCGGGCGATGACCTCAGCACGCACCCCCTCCCCCGTCGCTTCGCGGACGAACTCCGCCACCGCGTCGAACACGTGGTATTCCGTCTCGTCGCCGTCCATCCTCGGCTGAAGCAGCGAGTGGTCGACGAGGCGCGCGAGGGCGGTCGCCGCCCGGCCTGGTCCAACGCCGGCTGCGGCTGCGGCAGTTTGGATATCGAACCAGTCGGGCAGCACGGAAAGCGCGGCGAGGAACTCGGATTCCGGCGGAGTCAGAAGCTGCCAGCTCCACTCGACCGATGCCTGCAGCGATTGATGCCGCGCTGGCTCCCCACGCCTGTCGCTGGTCAGCTCGGCGCCGTCCTCGGCCAGCAAGGCCGCCACCTCTTCAACCGCCATGGCGCGGCAGCGCGCGGCAGCGATCTCTATGCCAAGGGGGAGGCCCCCGACGGAGCGACAGATTTGCTCTGCGGCGCGCATCTCTCCCGGCGAGAGGGCGCGGCCACCACGAGCCTGCGTGGCCCGAATCGCGAACATCTCAGCGGAGGCGCTGCTTCCGCCTTCGACTGGCTCCACGGACAGCGGCGGGACGGCAATCGCGAACTCCTCTTTGAGTCCAAGGCGCCGCCGGGATGTGGCAAGGAAATGCGCGGCGCAAGGCCCGCCGAGAACATCCCCGAGGAGCACCGCGACGGCGTCGACAAGGTGCTCGCAGGTGTCGAGCACGAAGAGCCGGTCCGCGCGACGAAGCGCTTCCACAATGTCGAGGCGCGGAGCCTCCGGCCGTCCTGTGGCGACCGTCGACACGGAGGCGAGGACGTCTGACGGCTCGGCCAGGGAGCCAAGGTCCAGCCAGGTGACGTCCCGGTCCACCTGGTTGGATGCCTCCGCGGCGATCGCGGTCTTGCCCACCCCTCCTGGCCCGAGGAGCGCGACCACCGGGTACCGCCGCAAGGCCTCGAGCACATCGGCGACGACCGCGGAGCGCCCGATCAGCAGGCGCGGCGGTGACGGGGCAGGCACGCCGATAGTATCCCCGAGCACCTCCCGGTCCGCGTAAATATCCCCCCTTGGGGGGATTCAGCCAGCGATGCGTTCGCCCTACTGTGGACGGAGCCGCGCTCGGCTGGAGTCTGCGGCTACGACCACGCACACTCTGGAGGGGACATCATGGCTTCCATTCATCCGCGCATGCGACTTCGCGTCGCCGCCCCGGCTGTCGCGGCCGTGGTCGCGACGTTGGCCGCCGGCATCGTGCAGTCGCACCCTGCACGAGTCGCGCTGACGCGCAACGCCGATCAGCGTGCCGCAACGCGCCCAACGGCCGCGGCGGTCGGCGGCGCCGGTGTCGCGGCGCAAGCGGCCGCCGCTCCAGCCGAGTCGACACCATGGACAGCCCCTGTGCTGCGCGCGACGCGACCGGCCGCGGCGCCCGGTACGAGCTCCGGCACGAAGGCAGCGACGAAGTCGACCGCGCCCCCCAAGCCCGGGTCGACATACACCGTGTTCGTCAAGGGCGGGTACATCGAGACCGGGGGCGAGTGCCACCCCGTCGCCCTGCCTGGCGACCCGAACCAATACCACTGCAACGGCGCGGCTACCGCGTTCGGCGACCTCGATGGGATCTGGTTCGAGCACATCGATGACCGGCTGAATAGCGACGGCTCCAGCGGAGGCGATTCCCCCCAGTGCTTCGTCGGCCGGGCCGCTGATGGCTCGCACGGCATCCTCCTGATGGACGAGAAGTTCTCGATCGATCCCAACTTCGGGCTCATCGGGCAGGCCGTCATCCTGGGCGGGGCGGGTGCCTGGGCGGGCTCGAGCGGCTCCTACACGGCCACTGGCCTTGACATCTACCCCGGCTGGGGCGGTTGGAGCGCCACCTGGACGAGACCCACGGTGCCCCCGGTGGTGGACGAGGAGGCCACGCTCATCTCCCAGGAGTGCGCCGTGCCCTCCACCGGGCTGCAGCAGCTACCCGGCTGAAGACATACGGGGGCGCGGCATCGCCGCGCTCCCGTCCTCTGGCAGCTCCATCGTCATGCAGACACTGAAGGGGTTGTCGGTGTAGTCGGCGAACGGGGGGCAGCGCGAGAAGCCGGCAGCCTCGTACAGCCGGCGGGCCGCGGCGAATGCGTCCATCGCGCCGGTCTCGAGGCTGACGCGCCGGTATCCGCCGGCCCGGGCAGTCGCCAGGAGATGCTCCAGGATCGCGCTCCCGACGCCGCCCCGGCGCGCCTCCGCGGCCACGTGCATCGACTTGATCTCAACGTGTGTGGCGTCAAGCCGCCGCAGGGCGCCCACTCCGACCATCTGCCCGTCGCGGCGTGCGCTGTAGAAGGTCACCCGCGGGTCGAGTAGCCCCTCCACCGCGAGGGCATGGACATGATCCGCCGGGCTATTGGAATGCGCAAAGTCGAGGTGTCGCCGCAGGAGGGCACGCACGTCGGGCTCGCCGGGGTTGTCCTCCGAGATCGCGAGTGTCACGGCCGCCATCGGGCTCAGGGCCGGCGGTAGCCCGCCAGGTAACCGGGCACCTCAGCTCCCTCAAGCCCCGGCGCGGCGATCGGTGGCGCCGGCTCGAGCGCCAGCGGCACCACCCCTGCCCAGTGCTCCAAGCCGAGGTCGGCGTCGTCGTCGATTGGCGGCCCTGAGCGCACTTTGGCCGATGCTTCGTCGAGGCTCAGCGCGAGGATCACCGTGGACTTGATCTCGGCCGCGGTCGGCTGGCGACAGTCCTCCCAGCGGCCGGGAGCGACGTGCTCGACCAGGGCCCGCATCGCGGCGGTCTTCTCGGCCGGATCTGTCACCTCGACCGCCGGTCCGTAGACGACAACCGAGCGGTAGTTCATGGAGTGATTGAACGCGGAGCGCGCCATCACCAGCCCGTCGAGCAGGGTCACGACCAGGCACGCGTGGGCGCCGTCACGCAGCGCGCGCAGGGTGCGGTTGGCGACGGCGCCGTGGACGAAGACCTTGTCACCGCGGCGGGCATACATCATCGGCACCGCGCTTGCCTGCCCATCCACGTTCACCGCCACGTGGCACACGAGGCCCTCGTCGAGGATCGCGTCGATCGTGCCGCGGTCGTAGCGCCCGCGCTCGGCGTGTCGACGCACGGCGATTCGCCCGGTGGCCGGCTCGATGCCCGACATTTCGGGCTACAGCCTAACCGCACCCATGACCCCCTCCCCCGCGCTGACGTCTGGCGCTAAGGAAGCGGGATGGTGAGGCTCTCTCCCGGGTAGATCGAAGCCGAGGGCAGGTGGTTCAGCTCGACGATCTGTGAGACCCGGTCCCGGGTGTCGTCATCCGGGTAGCGGGCCGCGGCGATCGTCCAGAGGCTCTGCCCCGGCTGCACCACGATGTGCTCGGTGCCACTCGGTCCCCCACCGTACGCCACGCGGGCCAGGCCAATCCACAGTCCAAGCACCAACATCGCGACCAGGGCTGCACGCAGGACCCACGTCCGGCGTGAGGTCCAGTGCGGCCGCTCCATGCGCTGGCGGCGGTAGAGGTAGTTGGCGTCCGCGTACGAACTCATGTTCGCTATTAGACCACGAACGCCCGTTCGGTGTCAAGCTGACCTGGGAAGGGCCCCCTCTACTTGGGAAGGATGTTTATGTGCGCGGCGAGGCCCACGATGACGCCCATCACCGTGAGGCCCACGAACACCACGAATAGGAGGACCAGATCCCAGGGCACGCGCTCGACCGACGCGATCCAATGGGGCTGGGCCACGGCGGCGAGCTCAGGGCGCCAGCCGCAGATCGGGCAGACACCGTCAGTCAGCCGCGGGTCGAAGTCCCAGTCGTCGACCTCGCAATGGGCCTTCTTCGCCCGCGACGAGGTCGACTTGGACAGCGGCAGCGAGAGCGCCATCAGCCGAGTCCCGCAGCCGCTGCGTGGGCACGCCGTTGCCAGACGATGGTGCCGGCTGTCGCGAGCAGCAGCGCTTCCCAGGCGAAGAACAACAGCGCGAGGTTTGGCCGGTTGAAAGAAGCAAGATTCACGCGCGGGATCGACGCTCGGCGCGGCGTGGTGCGCTTTGGCGGCGTCACTATGGCGCTCGGTACGGAGGCCACGGCGGCCGGCGGGACGTAGGTGGTGGTCGTGGACGCGGGCTGGCCGACGTAACCGAGGCTGTTCCCACCGGGGAATAGCGACAGGTCCGTCGTGGCTGCCGCCGGCGGCTGGGCCGGGATGGCGAAACCGTCAGCTTCGCCCTCGCCGAAAATGTACTCGACCCGGTTCGGGTACACGGTGCCGCAGTTCCCGGCGATGCAGGTCTGCGAGACGACAACGTGTGTCCCAGTGGCAATGATCGTGGCTCGTGCGCCAGAGTGGCTGGTCTCCGGCTCCACTGTGAAGACCTTGAAGGTGACAGAGCTGACAGACGATCCGGTGCCCAGGCCTGACGTCGGCACTGACACAGGTCCGAGCGTTACGCCCTTGTCGGTGACCTGGACCGGCTGCGGCTGCTGCCCGGGGGGTGCGAAGGTGACCGTCCCCGGGGCGACGGTGTCCGTCGCTTTGCCGACATTGTCAGCCGAGGTGACGGTAGTGACCACGTCGGTGTTCTTGACGTCGAGGAGACCCGCGAATGAGGCGTCGCTGACGTGCGAATGGGTCTTGACGACCTCGGACCCGTCGGGATTGACGATCGTGTGGCTCTCGGCCGTTGCGTTTTGGATAGTCGGCGCGGCGGTGTTGAAGCTGCCCGAGTAAGTGCCCGTGGCGTCCGCGTTCAGCTCGTGAGCCTTCGCTTCAGCCGTGCCTGACTGGCACTGCTGGTTGTTCTGTTTGTTTGGCTGCTGCTGCGCGGCGTTTTGCGTCTGAGTCGCGATGCCGCCTCCTCCGCTCGAGTTGCAGACGCTGTCGGCAGGCGCCGACGGGATGGGTGGATACTGCGCCGAGGCGTAGGGGAACTGGTACGGGATCTTTCCAAGCGCATAAAGCGTCGCCAGACCGGCGCCGCCATCTTCGGTTGAAGCCCTGGCGGTGGACGCCGGCGATGCATCCTGGAACACCGATGTCATCGGGTAGCGGTTGTCGGCCGCGCCGTTGGGAAGGTCGGACGTGACGCTCCCGTTGTAGTAGATCGCGTGGACGCCCGCAGCGTAGGCGATGCCGGCGTACGCGTCGACCGTGGCCGGCACGTCGGCCGTCGCAGACAGTGCCATGCAAAGCGCCATGGCGCCAAGCACCGTCGCAGTCCCGAAAACCCGGGTTAGCAGCTTCACCTTCATGATCGAGCCCTCGCCTTCTTGGGGGCATTATCCCCGTTTAGGAGCTCCCGCACCAGGTCTTCGGGAGCTTTACCTTCATGCGCCGCACGCTCCTCGAGAGCGCGCTTGATCTCTGCCGGCAGCGCGATCTGCATCTGCTCCAGCACCCTTGCCGTGGTCCCGGTTACCGCCGAGGTCTTTACTTCTGCCGCCGTCCCAAGGTAGGCGCTGGCGATGACCGACTGGTCGTGGCGCAGAGTCTCGGCCCGCGCCGTGTGCGCCACCGTCCCCTGTTCGAACACGTACGCGCGGTCCGCCACCGACAGCGCCGAGTCGACGAACTGCTCTACCAGGAAGACTGCCGTCCCCGCCTTGCGGAACAGGTCAATGCGCTCGAACAATTGCTGCACGATCGCCGGCGCCAGGCCCTGCGACATCTCGTCCAGGAGCAGCAGCTTCGGCTTGACCAACAATGCCCGGGCGATAGCGACCATCTGCTGCTCACCGCCGCTCAGCGTGCCCACCAGTTGATGAAGGCGTCGCTTGAGGACCGGGAATGCGGCAAATGCCTCGTCGAATTCACCCACGTGGCCGCTGTACGAGGCGAGCCGCAGAGTCTCCTCGACGCTCAGTTTCGGGAACAGACCTCGCCCCTGCGGGATGTGCACCATCCCCATGCGCACGAGGCTCTGGGCGGCGCGCCCGGTCACGTCGTTGCCGGCGAAGGAAACCGTCCCGCGCGTCGGCTTGATCACCCCTGAGATGGCGCGCAGCGTGGTGGTCTTGCCCGCGCCGTTCGCCCCGATGCAGGCGACCACCTCGCCCCAGTCGACGACGAGGTTGACGTCGCGGATCACCTCGAGATGGCCGTAACCACCTGCGAGCCCCCGCACCTCCAGCAGGTTCCCCGGCCGCGTGGCGCCCAGGCGCGCCGCCTTGGCCGCGTTGCGCAGGTCCTGGACCAACCCCCTGGGCGCCTCGACGGTCGTGTCGGTCGCTGGGGCAGCCTCGGCCGAGGTGACCGTCTTGGACGAGCCGTTGCTCGAAGCCTTCTCCGAGGCCTCACCGAGGTAAGCGCTGATCACCTTCTTGTCATCGCGCACCTGGTCCGGCCGGCCGCGTGAGATCAGCTCGCCGAAGTCGAGCACGTAGATGTAATGGCATGCCCGCATCACCAGGCTCATGTCGTGGTCGACCAGGAGCATGGACAGCTTGAAGCGTTCCTGGATCCGGGCCAGCAACTCGGCCAGCTCTGCCGTCTCTCCCGCGTCGAGGCCCGATGCGGGCTCGTCGAGCAGAAGCAGCTGCGGCTTCATGCACAGCGCTCGCGCTATCTCGACCCGCCTCTGGAGCCCCACCGGGAGGTCGGCGGCCAGGCGGTTGGCCTGGTCGGTGAGCTTCATGAAGTGGAGAATGGCGCGAGCTCGTTCTTCGCTCACGCGCTCCAGGCGGCGCCCGCCAGGCAGCCGCAGCGCGTCGGAGATCATGCTCCGGCCGGAGAGGGCGTCCACCGGCAGCTGGCAGTTCTCCATGACGGTCATTGAGCCCCAGAGCTGCAGGTCCTGGAATGTCCGGGCGATGCCAGCCTCGGCGCGCTGGTGCGGCTTCAGCGGCAGGATGCTGCTGTCGTTGAAGCGAATCGACCCGGAATCGGGCGTGAGGACCCCCGAGATGCAGTTGAAGAGGGTCGTCTTGCCTGCGCCGTTCGGCCCGATCAGGCCGAGGATCTCGCCACGGTTCAGCTGGAGCGACACGCCGCTCAGCGCGCGGATGCCCCCGAAACTCAGGCTGACGTCGCTGACGGAGAGCAGGCTCACCGCGTCACCACCGTCGACGCGGCCGGCAGGGGATGCTCCTTGTTCCACCGCCCGATGAGGTGCGACATCTGCTCGGCCCACTGGCCCCACACCCCGTCGGGCAGCGTGATCATCTGGACCACGAGCAGGATGCCGAGGCCAACGTTGAACCACGAGCCGGCGATCTCGACGTGGAACCAGTCCTGAGCCGCGTTCAGCAGCTGCGGGAAGACGCCCATGAAGATGCCTCCGACCGCGGCGGCGGGCACGAAGCGGATCCCTACGAGGACGGCTACGGCCGCGAACTGGAGCGAGATGAAGAAGCTGAAAGGCTGTGCCTGCACCGTGCCCTGGACGAGCGTGAAGAACGCGCCTCCGACGCCGGCGACGGCGGCCGACAGGCCGAACGCCAGCAGCTTGTAGCGCGTCAGGTCCACACCCATCGTGGCAGCGGCGATTTCCGAGTCGCGGATCGCGCGGAGGCGGCGCCCGCTGCCGGAGTCGTGAAGGTTGACGACGAGGAAGCACATCACGCCGAAGACCGCGAGGATCAGCCAGTAGATGTGCAGGAGGCTGCCGTAGTCGAGGTTGTTAAGTTGCACCCCGAAGATGCCAGTCCCCGGCATTGACCAGCCCCCTACCCCACCGTTGAACCACGCGAAACCAGTGTCCTTGAAGAAGTAGTCGTCGAAGCCGAGTGCCACGCCGACGGTCACCACCGCCAGCAGGAGGCCGCGCAGCCGGAGCGCCGGGATGCCAACGATGACGCCCAGCAGGAACGACGCGACAACACCGCACACAGCTGCGAGGAAGAAGTTGAGGCTGTAGGTGTTGACCAGAGCCGCAGTGGTGAATGCGGAGATCCCCATGAAGGTCGCCTGGCACAGCGAAACCTGGCCGACGTAGCCGGTCAGGATCACGACGGACAGGATTCCGAACCCGTAGAGCACCGAGACCGCGGAGGCTGATGTCCAGGTGAGGTTTCGCATCCCGGGGACGACGGCCGGAATCAACGCGATCGCGACCAGTGCGATCGCCCCAACCCCCATACGCGCCAGACGGCTCATCCGTTCTTACTCCGCAGCAGGCTGTGCTCGCTCCTCAGCAACAGGGCACCGAGGATGACGAGGAAAGCGATGAAGTGCGGCAGCCCCGGAGAGCCGATCCACATCTTCGGGTAGGTCTCGAGCAAGCCGACGCCAAACCCGCCGATGACCGTCAGGGGCAGCGACACGAGGCCGGCAATCATCGCCACGGCCAGGGCGTCGACGACGATGATCGTCAGACTGATCGTGTCAAACGTCACACCGACGGAGATCAACATGATGCCGGCGATCGCAGCAACGAGGCTGCCCACCACCCAGGCGAGCGCGCCGATCGTGCCGACGGGGAGGCCCCAGAGGCTCGCGGCGACCGGGTCCTCAGAAGCAGCCCGCATCGCGACGCCAATGCGCGCGTAGCGCAGGAAGAGCGCGAGGCCGCCTGCCAGAACCAGCGACACGACGATCACGAGGATCTGGTCGTACCCGATGGCGAACGTGCCGATCGGAACGGTGAAGCAGTTTGAGTTGTTCACGGGACACCGGGTCGGGTCGAAGAAGATGATCGCCTGGTGATACTGCGTGCTACCGAAGACGATCGAGGCGACTGACTGCAGCGCCAGCAGTACGCCGACCGTGATCACGGCCTTGACGAGTGGCGGGCGCCCCCGCAGCCAGTAGAACACGCCGTACTGCAGAAGCAGGCCGAGGAGCACGGAGAAGACCAGGGCGCCGGCCACGCCGACGGCAATCGACGCCGGGTTCTTGAACGCCACCCCCAGGTTGGGTGCGAGCGGGTGCAGATCGTGGATGATCTTCCACCCGACGAAGGTCGAGAACATCCCCATGGCGCCTTGCGCGAAGTTGAGCACGCCTGTGACGCGGTACACGAGCACGATGCCGATGGCGGAGAGTGTGAAGATGCCTCCCAGCACCACTCCGGCCACCGTGTTCGCGACAAACAATTGCTCCAGGCCGCCACCCGCCGCAGCCTTGAGGATCACCGCCTCCAACATCCCGCTTCCGGCCTCCTTACCCTGCCTGCCTTGCCTACGTCAGAGGCACTGAAGGCCGGTGTACTGCCGCCACGTACCGCCCTGGTCGAAGCTCTTCGGGTCATGGCGGATGAAGTAGTAGCAGTGGTTCGGATCATGCCCGCCACCAGGCGAATAGCTGATCTTCGTGGACCATCCGGTGTCGAAGTTCTGCATCTTGTTCAGGGCCGCGACCAGGCTCTCACGGGTTACGTTGGACCCGGCCTCTTTGAGCGCTTCAACGAACACCTGGGCTGAGGTCCAAGCGATCTGCGTGTAGACGTCAAGAGCCGGAACCTGGCTGGGGAAGTACTTGTTCATAGAGTCGAGGTAGTCCTTGACCGTCGGGTTGTTCGCTTGGGCCGGGTCCAGCGGCGAGACAAACGGTGTCGATGACATCGCCTGCCGCGAACGATCGGTCGGGCTGCTCGTGTTGTTGCTGGTCTCGCCGCAGGCGCCGCAGCCGAGCTGGTCGCTGTAGAGGCTCTGGACGTTGCCCTTGTCCAGGCCACCGGCCACGATCGGCGGATGCCACCCGACCCGGTCCATCGCCTGGAATAGCTTGGTGTAGCTGAAGGGGTCAGTGGCGGCGATCAGCGAGTCAGGGCACGCGTTCTGCGCAGGCGACTCCTTGTTTGAGCACGCCGCCGGGCTCACACCATTTGGCGGGTCGCCGTCGTCTTTGCTGATGAGGTTGGCCACGTGCTGCGTGTAGTCAGGGTCGTTCGTCGCGCTCGCGCCCTCCACGTGGGTTGGCGTCACGCCGATCGCCTTCAGCGAGGTCTCGACCGCCTTGATCACGGGTTGGACCCAGTCGACGTCGCTGATGTATAGGATCGCGGGCTTGCGGTAGAACGGGCTCGTCTGCTGCACCTGCTTGATCTGCGCCGCCAGGGCATTCCCGGAGAACGCGAACGAGGGGCTGACCGGGTAGGACAGCGCGTTGTCGTACTCGTGTGGCACACCCAGGCCACCGATCGTCGGGATCCCCTCCTTGTTGAGGAAGGGGACCTGGTCGTTCTCGCCGCCAGGAAACGTATCGCCGACCATCGCGAGGACGTGGTTGTCGACCATCGTCAGGGCGCACTGGTGCGAGTGCACCTCGTCGTAGTAGCCGTCGCACGGAAGCAGGACGAGTTTGCGACCGTTGATGCCGCCCGCGTCGTTGATCTTGGCGAAGTACGCGCGCACGGTGTCGCGCTCGACCGACGAGTCGACGGGACCGGTCATGTCGAAGATGCCGCCCACGAGGATCTTGTCGCCGGTGACGCCGGAAGCCGCCTGGCTGTTGGCCACCGCCTGGGCCGGCGAGCTGGCGCTGCCGCCGCTGCCGCCCCCGGTGGTCGTGGTGGTGGTGGTCCCCCCTCCGCCTCCCCCACCCGAGGTCGTGGTCGGGTTCGAACCGTTGTCGGTGGTCGCGGTGTTGTCAGCGGTCGTGCCGTTGTCGGCGGTCGTCGCCGCGGTGCTCTGCTGGCCGCGCTGGCTGTAGTCGTTGGCCACCGCGACGCCGAAGCCGGCCGTGGCGGCCAGGCTGAGGGTCACAAACGCGACGACAGCCTTGTCGACAAATGCCGTGTTTCCGTTCATACAGACACACCCCGCCTTTCTGCTGTGGACATCCTCAATCCCAAACTCGGCCGGCGCACACCCGCGCCATGGCGGCGAAAAGTGACAACCCGCCCGCTAGTTTTACCACGTTAACGAACTCCGCGTCGAAGTCTTGCTGACGTTTACCGGGTCAGCCGCCTCCTCCGCCGGTGCCGCCCGGCTCCGTCATCGCGGCCGGGTCCAGCAGCCGGTCGAGTTCGTCGGCGCTCAGTTTCGTACGCTCGCGGGCCAGCTCCCGGATCGTCCGCCCCTCCTTGAAAGCCGCCTTGGCCAGCTCGGCGGTAGCGTCGTAGCCGATGGCCGGCGCGAGCGCGGTGGCGAGCATCAGGCCTCGCTCCACCATCTCCGGCCCATGCCCCGTCTCCTCGATGCCGGTCACGCACTGGTCGGCGAAGTTGCGCGCCGCGGCGGCCAGCAGGTCGATCGACTGGAGCAGGTTGTGGGCCGCCACCGGCATCATCAGGTTGAGCTCGAAGATGGAGCCGGCGGCGCCCGCGAAGGCCACAGCGGCGTCGTTGCCGACCACCTGGGCCACGACCATCGTGACCGACTCGGCTATGACCGGGTTCGCCTTGCCCGGCATGATGGAGCTCCCCGGCTGAACCGCCGGGAGGGCCAGCTCGCCGAGCCCCGCGCGGGGACCGGAGCCGAGCCAGCGGATGTCGTTGGCGATCTTGTACAGGCTGACGGCGACGGTCCGCAGCGCGCCCGAGGCGCTGACCACCGAGTCGAGGGTGGACTGGGCCTGGAAGTGGTTCGGCGACTCGCGAACCTCGACGCCCAGGCGATGGGACAGCTTGTGGCAGACGCGCTCCGCGAACTCGGGATGGGTGTTCACGCCGGTCCCCACCGCCGTCCCGCCGAGTGGCACATCCCGCAGCTCGTCCTGCGCGCGGCGGAGGCGCTCGATGCCGAGCTCGCATTGCTGCTGCCAGCCGAGGAACTCCTGGCCGAGGCGGATCGGGGTGGCGTCCTGCAGGTGCGTCCGCCCGGTCTTGATGACGTCCCAGAACTGCCGCGACTTCTGCCGGAGCTGGTTGGCGAGGTGCGAGAGCGCGGGGATCAGCTCCTTCTCGATCGCCACCAGGGCGGCCACCTGGATCGAGGTGGGGATGTCGTCGTTGCTCGACTGGCCCATGTTGACGTGGTCGTTCGGGTGGACCAGCTTGGCGGCGCGGTCCCCGGCCAGGATCTCGTTCGCCCGGTGGGCCACCACCTCGTTGACGTTCATGTTCGTGGACGTGCCGGAGCCGGTCTGGTACACGTCGATCGGGAACTCAGCGTCGAGCTTGCCCTCGGCAACCTCGCGCGCCGCCGACGCGACCGCGGCGGCGATCTTGGGGTCGAGGAGGCCGAGCTCCTGGTTCACCTCCGCGGCGCAGGCCTTCAGCTCGCCGTGGGCATGGACCAGGCCGAGCGGCATCCGGGTGCCGCTGATCGGGAAGTTGAGGACCGCGCGCTGGGTCTGGGCGCCGTAGTAGGCGCTTGCGGGGACCGGCAGCTCCCCCATCGAGTCGCGCTCGACGCGCGTCGGCTGGTCGCTCAAGTCGCCCCCGCCGGGCCGGCTAGAGGGTGTTTCGGCCGGTCTTGTAGTAGTCGGCGTTGAGCTCGGTGTACGCCTTCCACTGCTCCGGGACGTCGTAGTCGACGAAGATCGCGGTCACAGGACAGGCGGGCTCGCACGCGCCGCAGTCGATGCACTCTTCCGGGTTGATGAAGAGCATGGGGTCGTCGTCGTTGCCGTGGATGCAGTCGACCGGGCAGACGTCGACGCAGGACTTGTCCTTCGTGCCGATGCAGGGTTCGGTGATCACATACGTCATCGCGAGGAGCTCCTTTTGGCCGCCCGGCGGGCGAGTTCGTTTGCTAGGACAGTAGGGATTGTAGTGGACTCCCTGCTCTCGACGCCCGGTGTGGCGCCTCGACGAACAGGCGTTTGCACAGATACAAACATTTGTGCTATGCTCCGCGGCAGCCGTGAGACCGCCGGGGGGCCGGCGCCTTGGAGATTGATATGCCCGAAGTCCTGACACCGCGCCAGCGCGAGATCCTCGACTACCTGAGCCGGATGCTCCGGGAGAAGGCGTACCCGCCAACCGTGCGGGAAGTCGGTCTCGCCGTCGGCCTCAGCTCCAGCTCGACGGTGCAGAACCACCTGAACACGCTCGAGCGGAAGGGCTACATTCGCCGCGACCCCGCCAAGAGCCGCGCGATCGAGCTGGTCCACAAGCCGGCAGGCGCGAGCCGGGACCGCGACATGGGTCGGATCGTCGCGTTGCCGATCGTCGGCCAGGTGGCCGCGGGCACACCGACGCTGGCGGAGCAGAACGTCGAGGACCGTCTCGAGATCTCCGGCGACCTCTTCGGCGACGACAGCTTCCTCCTCCGGGTGCGCGGCGACAGCATGGTCAACGCCGGCATCCTCGACGGGGACCTGGTGGCCGTGAAGCCGGCCCAGGAGGCCAAGAACGGCTCCATCATCGTGGCCAGGATCGAGAACGACGAGACCGGCGAGTCCGAGGCCACGGTGAAGCGGCTCTTTAAGGACGCCGACGGCTACCGCCTGCAGCCCGAGAACCCTAACCACGCCCCCATCAGGGTCAAGAAGGACCTGTCGATCGAGGGCGTCGTCGTCGGGGTGCTCCGCGTCGCCCCTCGCGGCCTCTAGAAGGCGCCTACCCGCACGCGAGACAATCCCGGCGTCCTGGCGCCGCCGCCCCTGATCTACCTCGCGGGGCTGGTCGCCGGCGTGGTCCTGAGCCTCTTCCTGCCGCAGCCGGCCTTGCCCCTCACGTTTCGCCTGCCCGCCGGCGCGCTGCTCGTGGCGCTCGGTGCCGGGCTGGTGATCAGCTTTGGCGGGCTCTTCCGCCGCGCCGGCACGCCGATGGACCCGCGAGAGACGCCGACGGCACTCGTCACGGGCGGCCCGTACCGCCTATCCCGCAACCCTGCGTACCTCGGGATGGGCCTGCTGTACGCGGGCATCGCGATCCTGGCCGGCACCCTCTGGGCCTTCCTCACCCTCATCCCGACGCTCGTGGTGATGAGCCGGGGGGTGATCGCGCGTGAGGAGCGATACCTCGAGCGCAAGTTCGGCGCCGAGTACCTCGCGTTCAAAGCCAGGACGCGGCGCTGGCTGTGACCCTCTAGCCCGCCAGCTTCCACCGCTCGAGGCGCGGGGCGTAGGCGGTCGGCACCTCAGCGGTGAGGTGGACACCGTCGTCCTGGTAGTCGCGTGCCAGCACCCGTCCGTGCGCGGCGACGTCGGCCTCGACCCCGGAGTCCGCGTAGGGCAGTAGCAGGTCGACGCGAACGAGCCGGCGCGAGGTGACGCGCTCCACGGCACGCAGCAGGCGGTCGATGCCGGCCCCGGTGGCGGCGGAGATGGGCGCCACCTCCTCGTAGGGAGACCAGTCGCCGAGCCGAACCATGCGCTCGACCACGGCCGGGTCGAGGAGGTCGGTCTTGTTGAGCGCGAGGACGAGCGGCTTGTCCATCGCGCGGAGCTGCTCGAGGACCTGGTTGGTGGCCACGAAGTGCTCGTGCGCGGCGGGGTGGCTCAGGTCGAGCACATGCAGGATGACGTCGGACTCGGTCACCTCCTCGAGGGTCGCGCGGAAGGCCGCCACCAGCTCGGTCGGGAGCTTCTGGATGAACCCGACGGTGTCCGTCAGCAGCACCTTGCGCCCGTCGGCGAGCTCGAGGGCGCGCGTCGTCGGGTCGAGCGTGGCGAAGACCTGGTCGACAACCATGACGCCTGCGTGCGTCAGGGCGTTCATCAGCGTGCTCTTGCCCGCGTTCGTGTAGCCGACGAGGGAGATGACGGGGAGATCCTGGCGGGCCCGGCCCTCGCGGTGCAGGCGTCGCGACTTCTCGAGCTTGACGATCTCCCTGCCGAGCTCACCGATGCGCTGGCGGATCCGGCGGCGGTCGACCTCGAGCTTCTGCTCGCCGGGGCCCCTCGTGCCGATGCCGCCGCCGAGGCGCGACAGGTTGCGGCCCCCGGCCAGGCGCGGCAGGAGGTGGCGGAGCTGCGCGGCTTCGACCTGGAGGCGGCCCTCATGGGTCCGGGCGTGCCGCGCGAAGATGTCGAGGATCACCTCGGTCCGGTCCAGGACCTTCATATTTAGCGCGTTCTCCAGGTTGCGCTGCTGGCGCGGCGAGAGGTCGTCGTTGGTGACGAGCGTCGTGAACTCGAGTGAGCCCCGGAGGTTCTTCAGCTCCTCGACCTTGCCCTTGCCGTAGCAGGTCGCCGGGTTCGGGTGCTCCAGGTGCTGAACGTCCGAGCCGACCACCTCGGCACCCGCCGTCGACGCCAGCTCCGCGAGCTCGCGCATCTGCTCCTCCAGCTCGTCCGGGTCGGCGCGCGGCGGCGCCAGCGCCATGAGGTAGACGCGCTCGACCTCCGTGTCGGGCGCGAAGACGAACTCGTCGACGCGCGGCATCTAGGCGCGGGTCAGAGCGAAAGGCGTCGCAGCCGCTCCAGGGCCTCGTCGAGGCGCGCGTCGGGCACCGTCAGCGACACGCGGAAGTAGCCTTCGCCGCCGGCACCGAAGCCCACCCCGGGGGTGACGTTCACGGCCACTTCGTCGAGCACCCGACCGGCGAAGCCGATCGAATCCGCGCCGTCCGGCACCGGCAGCCAGAGGTAGAAGGTGGCGTCGGGGGCCTGCGCGTCGCGCCAGCCCAGCTCGCGGAAGACGGCCAGGGCGCGCTCCTGGCGCGCCGCGTAGACGCCGTTCAGGTCATCGTCGGGCGGGGTCTGGAGCGCCGCGATGGCGGCGTGCTGTACCACCGGGAAGATGCCGGAGTCGACGTTGGTCTTCACCTGCCCGACCAGCCGCACGACGTCGGCGTTGCCGACAAGCATCCCCACCCGCCAGCCGGTCATGTTGAAGGTCTTGGAAAGTGAGTGGAACTCGACCGCCACGTCCTTCGCCCCCGGCACCTGGAGCACGCTCGGCGCGCGGTAGCCACGGAACGCGACCTCCGTGTACGGCGCGTCATGACAGAGGACGATGTCATGCTCCCGGCAGTAGGCGACGGCCTTCTCGAAGAACTCCAGCGGCGCGGTTGCCGCCGTGGGGTTGTTCGGGTAGTTGAGCCACATGATCCGCGCGCGCCTGGCGACGTCTGCGGGAATGGCGCCAAGGTCGGGCAGCCAGCCGTTCGCGGCCGTGAGGCGCATCGGGTGGGCCTCGGCGTCGGCCATGATCGCCCCCGTCGTGTACACGGGATAGCCGGGGTCGGAAGCGAGCGCCACGTCGCCCGGGTCCAGCAGGGCGAATGGGATGTGCGCGATGCCATCCTTGGCACCGAGGGTCGGCAGGATCTCGCTGTCCGGGTCAAGCTCGACGCCGAAGCGCGCCCGGTACCACGCCGCCATCGCCTGGCGCAGCGCCGGCATGCCGTAGTACGAGGCATACCGATGGTTGGCGCCATCATCAAGGGCGGCGCGCGCCGCGTCCAGGACGTGGTGCGGAGTCGGCCGGTCCGGGTCGCCGATGTCGAGGGCGATGACGTCGACGCCCGCGGCCCGCTTGGCCGCGACCTTGCGGTCGATCTCGGCGAATAGGTAGGGCGGGATCCGCGCCATGCGGCCCGCGGCGAGGGCGCGACGGGTTTCCGTCATCCGGCCTGGGCCAGCTCCTTCACCTCTGCCGCCACAGGTACCTCCAGCCGGCCCCGGTAGACCGTCCGGGCAGGGCCCGTGAGGAAGACCGCGCCGGAGCCGTCCCAGCCCAGCTGGAGGACGCCGCCCGGCACACGCACCTCGACCTCGGCGGCGGTGTCGCGCACCAGGCGCGCGGCCACCGCGGCGGCACAGGCACCCGTACCGCAGGCCTGCGTCTCCCCCACCCCGCGCTCCCAGACCCGCATGCGCAGGTGCGCCGGGTCCACGACCTCGACGACCTCGAAGTTGGTCCGGCGCGGGAAGAGTGGATGGTTCTCCACCGCGGGGCCGACGACATCCAGGGGGAAGCCGGCCACCGAGTCGACGAAGGCGACGGCGTGGGGGTTGCCCATGCCCACGCAGGTGAGCGTGAGCGCCTGGCCCGCGGCCTCCACCGCGACATCCAGCGCGGCGTCACCGTCCGCCGTCACCGGGATGTCCGAGGGGCGCAGACGCGGCGCGCCCATGTCGACGCGCACATGCGCCTCGTCGCCATCGAGGGCGAGCACGTCGGTGTGGATGGCCCCGGCCCCGGTCTCCCAGTCGACGCTGCGGCGGGTGGTAAGGCCGTGGTCCAGTGCGAACTTCGCGGTGCAGCGAATGCCGTTGCCACACATCTCAGCCTCACTGCCGTCGGCGTTGAAGAGGCGCATCCTGAGCCCCCCGTCCGGACCCGAGCCGACGAGCAGGATGCCGTCGGCGCCGACCCCGTGGTGCCTGTCGCAGAGCGGCGGGGCGATGGCGCTCCAATCGAGCGGGGGTGCGGCCTCATCCGCCACGACGATGAAATCGTTGCCGGTGCCCTCGATCTTGTCGAACTGCAGCATGGTCACGCCGTCACCACTTGAACCACGCGCTCAACGATATCCGAGGCGGGCGTCGCGGCCACGTCGATCCACTCCACCCCGGGCGTCCCCCTGAACCAGGTCAGCTGGCGCCGGGCATAGGCGCGCGTGCGCCGCGTGATCGCGGCACGCGTCTCCTCGGCGGACAGCTCGCCGCGAAGGAAGGCGGCCACCTCGGCCACGCCCACGCTCTTCAGGACGTGTCGCGATGGCGCCGGTTCGCTGTGCAGGAGAGCGTCGACCTCCGCCATGATGCCGCGTTCCCACATCGCGTCCACCCTGGCCTCGATCCAGCGCGTCAGCAGGGGCAGCGGCGCGGTCAGACCAACCAGCGGCGTCGGTAGCGGGCGGGACACGTCCGGCGCGCGCGCGCCGCGCTCTCGCAGCAGCACCAGCTCGAGGTGACGCACCACCCGCACCGGGTTGGCCATGTCGATGCGCGAGGCGACCTCGGGCGCGCGGGCGCGAAGCTCCTCCGCCAGCGCGGCGAGATCGGCCGAGGCGCGGCGGTCGAGGTCGGCGCGCAGGGCGGCGTCCGGCGCAAACCCACCGAGGTCGAAGCCGTCGACGAGCGCGCGGAGATAGAGGCCTGTCCCGGCGACCAGGATTGCGGGTACGCCCTTCGCCTCGAAGCCCTCGACGAGCGGGCGCGCCAGGGCGAGGTAACGAGCTGCGTCGATGCCCTGGTTCGGGGCGATGACGCCGACCAGGTGCTGGCGGACGCCGCCGAGGTCAGGCCCCGCGGCGGCGTTGCTCGCGATCGCGACCCCGGCGAAGACCTGGCGGGAGTCGAAGGAGACGATCTCGCCCCCGACCCGGCGGGCGACCTCCACGGCGAGCCGGGTCTTTCCAACCGCGGTCGGGCCGACGATCGCGACCCGGCGGGGCGCTCTCAGCTGCGGTGGAACTCGCGCCGCAGGCGGGCCTCTGGGATGTCGAGGAAGGTCGGGCGCCCGTGCGGGCACGTGATCCCCGGCTCGGCCGTCTCTAGCTGCCGCAGGAGGCCTTCCATCTCGACCCGGCTGAGCGCCTGGCCGAAGCGCACCGCCGAGTGGCAGGCGATGGTCGCCTGCAGCCGCGCACGTCGCGCCGAGGCACTGCCCGACTCACCGCCGCCGAGAATCAGGTCCAGGAGGTCGCGCAGGAGGCGGTCCAGCTGGTCCCCGCGGATGCGCGCGTCGTGGGCCAGGAGGCGGGCGCTGGTCGGCCCGAAGGGCTCGACCTCCAGGCCGAGGGTCCGCAGCTCGCCAAGGGAGTCGGTGAGAGCCGCCGTCTGGGCCGGGCTCAGCTGGACCACGACGGGCAGCAGCAGCGGCTGCTCCTCCACCATCTCGCCGGACGCCAAGCGGTTGAAGATGATGCGCTCGTGGGCGGCGTGCTGGTCCACGACAACGAGCCCGTCCGGCCCCTCGGCCACGATGTAGCTGTCAAGGGCCTGCCCGACGAGCCGGAACGGGCCGCGCACAGGACCTGCCTCGATGACCGTCTGCAGTGGCTCCGCCTCGCCCGCCAACATCGTCACTGCCGCCGGCGTCTCGGCGGTCGGAGCCACGGTCGAAATCGAACCGGACGGCCCCTCTCGCAGCTCGAGGGCCGGGGCCAGGAGGCCGCCGCCGCCATACCCGGCGGCCGGCGACAGGGCGCGCCGGCACGCGTCCTGGACCAGGCTGAAGAGGAGGCTCTCGCGCCGGAACCGCACCTCGCGCTTCGTCGGGTGGACGTTCACGTCGACGTCGGCGGGGTCGAGGGTCAGCTCCAACGCGCCCACGGGGTACAGGCCGGGCGCGGCCAGCCCGGAGAAGGCCTGCTCCACAGCGAAGGCCAGCGCGCGGCTCTGGACCGGCCGCCCGTTGACTGAGAGGTACAGGTGCTCACGCGTCCGCCGCATCCCCGAAGGCGGACCCATCATGCCCGTGACGGCCGCGCCCTCGCGGTCGCCGGAAACCCTGAGGAGATCGCCGCCTGACAACGGGGTCACGGCGACCAGGCTGTCGGCCAGTCCGCCGCCCGCGGCTTGCTCCAGCACGGCGCGGCCGTCCGCGCGCAGCGCGAACGCGACCTCAGGGTGGCACAGAGCCAGTCCCGCGACCACCCTGACGATGTGGCCGAGCTCCGTGGCGGGGCGCTTCAGGAACGCGCGGCGAGCCGGGGTGTTCTCGAAGAGACCGGTGACCTCGATCCAGGTACCCGGCGCGGCCGCCGCCGGGTGCACCTCCCCGACCACGCCGTGCTCCACCTCGACGCCAACACCTGGCTCGCCGCGCCGCGCCGTCCGGCACCGCACCCGGCTGACAGCGGCGATGCTCGCGAGCGCCTCGCCGCGGAACCCGAGCGAGGCGACGCGCGCCAGGTCGGCGATGCTGTGGAGCTTCGAGGTGGCGTGTCGCCGGAACGCCAGCGTGAGGTCTTCGCCGGAGATGCCCTCGCCGTCGTCGGTGACCGTGATCTGCTCGAGACCTGCGCCCACCACCTCGACAGTCACGCGGCGCGCGCCGGCGTCAAGGCTGTTCTCAACGAGCTCCTTCACGACTGCGGCCGGGCGCTCGACCACCTCGCCGGCGGCGATCGCGTCCGCGACGACGGGGTCCAGTACGGCGATGCGACTCAACGCGTGGGCGTCTCGGCGCTCAGCGCCTTCAGCTCGGCGAGGCGGTTCAGGGCCTCGAGCGGGCTGAGGGTTTCGATCTCGAGGCCGCGCAGGGCACGCTTGACCGCGTCGGTCTCGACGAGCGGCAGCGCGAGCTGTCCGGGCGAGGTGCTCGCGGCGCCGAGCGGCCTGGCCTGCTCGAGCTCGTCCAGGATCTCGCGAGCGCGGGCCGTGACGTGGCGCGGCAGCCCGGCGATCTCGGCGACATGGATGCCATAGCTGCGATCCGCGCCCCCCGGCACAACGCGGTGCAGGAAGGTCACGCGCCCGCCCTCCTCACTCACCTCCATGCGGTGGTTGCGCAGCGCGTCGAGGCGGGTCTCCAGCGCGGTCAGCTCGTGGAAGTGCGTGGCGAAGATCGTCTTGCACCCGAGGCGGGGTGAGTCGTGGAGCTCCTCCACCACCGCCTGGGCGATGCTCATGCCGTCGTAGGTGCTCGTGCCGCGACCGATCTCGTCGACGATCACGAGGCTGCGAGGCGTGGCGTTGCTCAGGATGTTCGCGGTTTCGACCATCTCCACCATGAACGTGGAGAGCCCCTGAGCGATCGCGTCGTGGGCGCCCACGCGCGTGAAGATGCGGTCCACCACGCCGACCCGCGCGCTGCCGGCCGGCACGAAGCTGCCGACCTGCGCGAGAAGGACGAGGAGGCCCACCTGGCGCAGGTAGGTGGATTTGCCCGCCATGTTGGGGCCCGTCAGGAGCATCAGCCGCGAGTCGCGGTGAAGGCTCGTGTCGTTGGGCACGAAACGGCCGGTTCCGCGCGAGGCTTCCACCAGCGGGTGCCGCCCGCCCTCCACCTCGATGGCGTACCCATAGTCGACCTCGGGCTTGACCCAGCCCAGCTCGCGGGCAACCTCCGCGACGCTTTGCAGCGCGTCGACGCGCCCCACCGCCTCGGCCGACGCCAGCAGCGACGGCGCCCGGGCCGCGACCGCGGCTGACAGGGCGGCGAGTACCTCCCGCTCCCGCGCCACGATCGCCGCCTCGCCGCCGAGGACCGTGGACTCGCGCTGCTTCAGCTCGGGGGTGACGTACCTCTCCGCCCCGGCGAGGGTCTGCCGTCTGACGTAGTGGGCCGGGACCGCCTCGTGGTTCGCGTGGCTGACCTCGATGTAGTAGCCGAAGACGCGGTTGAAGCCGACCCGCAGGCTCCGGATGCCGGTGGCCGCGCGCTCGGCAGCCTCGAGCCCGCCGATCCAGTCCTGCGCGTCGCGGATCCCCCCGCGCAGCTCGTCGAGCTGAGCGTCGTAGCCAGGCCGCACGCAGGGCCCCTCGCCGGGAGCGGCCGGCAGGTCGGCCTCCAGCGCGCTGTCGAGCAGCGCGCGGAGGTTTTCCTCGCCCGTGATGGCCTCCCCCGCCGCGACCAGCTCTAGCGCCGCGGCCGCGCGGAGCGCGCCGGCGAGGTCCTCCAGCGGAGGGAGCGAGTCGCGGATCGCGCCGAGGTCCCGCGGCGCGGCGCGGCCCTGCGCGGTGCGGGTGACGAGCCGCTCCAGGTCCCGGACCCTGCCGAGCCCCGCGGCGAGAGTGGCGCCCGGTTCGGCCCCAGCCGAGAGCGTTTCCACCGCGTCGAGCCGGCGCCTGATCGCCTCCACGTCGGTGAGGGGCGCGATCAGCCACGCGCGGAGGGAGCGCGCCCCCATGGCGGTGCGAGTCCGGTCGACCAGCCCCAGGAGCCCCCGCCCGGGGCCACCGAGCGAGTCCGTCACCTCCAGGTTCGCCAGCGTCGGCGGGTCGAGGTGCATGGCGCTGCCCAGCCGGAGCCGGCGCACCCGGATCACCTCTGGCGGGAGCTCGACGCGGTTCTGGTGCAGGTAGTCCAGGGCGGCGCCGGCGGCGCCCAGGGCCGCGCCCATGTCCTCGCAGTCGAAGCCCCGCAGGCTCTCCACGCCGAGGACGTGCATCAGCCGCTGCCGCCCGCGCTCGCTGCTGAAGCGCCATGGTTCCAGGCGCGCGAGGCGCCACCCGCCGCCCCGGAGGGCGGGGAACGCGTCGGCTTCACCCTCGTCGCCGCCGTCCGCGAGCAACACCTCGGCAGGCGCTATCCCGGCGAGGAGCTCGGGCAGGGCGCCCGTCTCGCCGGGCTCCATCTCCAGCAGGTCGATGCGGCCGGTCGTCACCTCGAACACCGCGAGGCCCACGCAGCCGTCGGCCTCCGCCATCGCCGCCAGGTGGTTCGCGCGCGTGGGGTCCAGCAGCTGGCCCTCCAGCACGGTCCCCGGCGTCAGCACCCTGACCACCTCGCGGCGGAGCAGCTTCTTCCCCTCGCCGGCGGCCTCCACCTGGTCGCACACCGCCACCGTGTGGCCGGCCTTCAGGAGCTTTCCCAGGTAGCCCTCCGCGGCATGCGCGGGGAAGCCGGCCATGGGGAAGCGGCCGGCCCGCCCGAAGTCGCGCGACGTCAGGGTCAGGCCGCACACGCGTGAGGCGACCTCTGCGTCTTCCTGGAAGGTCTCGAAGAAGTCGCCGAGACGGAAGACCAGGACGGAGCCAGGATGGCCGGCCTTGGCCTCGAGGAACTGCCGGAGAACGGGGCTCTCTGCGGCCGGGCCTCCCATCCCTCTCAGATTAGCCGCGGGCGGTCGCGAGCCGGGCTAGCGCGCTTCGATGAGCAGGCGGATGCCCGTGCGCTCCTCACCGTCGATCGAGATGTCGATGAACGACGGGATGCACACCAGGTCGATGCCCCCGGGCGCGACGTAGCCACGGGATATCGCGATGGCCTTGACGGCCTGGTTGATCGCGCCTGCGCCGATGGCCTGCACCTCGACACGGTGCTGCGTGCGCACGACCCCGGCGATCGCACCGGCGACAGCGACGGGCTTGGACGTTGCAGAGACTTTGAGGATTTCCATGTATGGACGCCGGGCCCTGCGGCCCCCCTGGTTCGATGCCGGTTGGTTGCGGCCCGGGCCGCGAAGTGGTCAGTCGACGCTCGAGTCGTGGACCAGGCGGTCGACCCGCTGGATGTCCTCTGCCCGCCCGTCGGTAGCCGAGATTCTAACGAGTACCGAGTTGAAAGTCACCACCCCGGAGGCCACTTTGAACCGCTGCGGGATGCCTGTCAGGAAGCGGCGCAGCGACCCCTCGGCATCCATCCCGATAACGGAGTCGCGCGGGCCGACCATGCCGAGGTCGGTCACGTAGGCCGTGCCCTGGGGCATCACCCGCGCGTCGGCGGTGGGTACGTGCGTGTGAGTGCCCCAGAGCAGAGACACGCGGCCGTCGAGGAAATGGGCCATCGCCATCTTCTCGCTGGTCGCCTCGGCGTGGATGTCGACCAGCTTCACCGGGACGTCGCCTGCCTCGTCGAGGAAGCGCTCGACAGCGCGAAAGGGTGAGTCGATGGGTGGCATGAAGACGAGCCCCTGCACGTTGCAGATCGCCACGGCGCCCTTCTCGCCGAGATCCACCTTCAACCAGCCCCGGCCGGGCGCGCCCGCGGGGTAGTTGAGCGGGCGGAGCACCGGGGCCGAGTCGAGCAGGCTGAGGACTTCGCGCTGGTCCCAGATGTGGTTGCCACTCGTGAACACGTCGACGCCCGCGTGCATCAGCTCCTGGGCGCCGCTCTCGGTCAGCCCGAAACCGCCGGAGGCGTTCTCCCCGTTCGCGACGACCAGGTCGACATCGAACTCACGGCGCAGCTCGGGCAGCAGTCGCGCCACCGCCCGCCGGCCCGGGCGGCCGACGATGTCGCCGACGGCGAGGACGTTGATGACGGGCACCGCGTAATCGTAGATGGGCGTTCCCGCGCCTCAGCTCCCCCCCACCTGACCTCCCCCCGCAGGCGGGGGGAGGGACATAAGCTGCCCCCCAACTAAACCTCCCCCCCAGGCGGGGGGAGGACTTAAAGAAAAAGGCGGGAGCCCTGCGGCTCCCGCCTCCTGGTCACTTGGCGTAGTCGATGACGCGCGTCTCGCGGATCACGGTCACCTTGATCTGACCCGGGTAGGTCAGCTCCCCTTCGATCTTCTTGACGATGTCGCGCGCCATGAGCTGGGCGCAGTCGTCGTCGATCTCGTGGGGCTTCACGATGACCCGGATCTCGCGGCCGGCCTGGACGGCGAACGAGCGCTCGACTCCCGGGAAGGAGTTGGCGATGCCCTCCAGCTTCTCCAGCCGCTTGATGTAGTTGCTCAGTGTCTCCCGCCGCGCACCGGGCCTGGACGCGGAGATCGCGTCGGCACAGATGACGAGCAGCGCCTCGAGGGTCGCCGGCTCTTCGTCGTAGTGGTGCGCCTTGACCGCGTGGACCACCGCCTGGGATCGCCCCAGGCGGGCTAGGACCTCCCCGCCGATGATGGCGTGCGGTCCCTCGACCTCGTGGTCGACGGCCTTGCCGAGGTCGTGGAGAAGGCCCGCTTCCGCGGCCGTCTGCCTCGACTCCTCGGAACACCCGAGCTCCGCGGCCATTACGCTGCAGAGCTGGGCCACCTCGCGGGAGTGGCTGAGGACGTTCTGCCCATAGCTGGTTCGGAAGCGCAGGCATCCGAGGAGTCGCACGAGCTCGGGATGAGCGTCGCGGACACCGACCTCGAACAGCGCTTCTTCCCCTGCCTCCTTGATCTCGGCCGCCACCTCAGCCCGCGCCTTCCCCACCACCTCCTCGATTCGAGTGGGGTGGATCCGGCCGTCGCTGAGGAGCCGAGAGAGCGCGTTGCGCGCGATCTCGCGGCGGATTGGGTCGAAGCCCGAGATCATGACGGTCTCGGGCGTGTCGTCGATGATCAGGTCCACACCGGTGGCCAGCTCCAGGGCGCGGATGTTGCGTCCCTCGCGGCCGATGATGCGGCCCTTCATCTCGTCATTCGGCAGGTGCACGGCCGAGATCGTGGACTCCGTCGTCTGGTCCGCGGCGATTCTCTGGATCGCGGTGACGACGATCTGGCGGGCTCGTCTTTCGGACTCCGAGCGCGCCGCCTCCTCGGCCTGCTTGATCCTCGCGGCGTATTCCTGCGCCAGCCCCTGCTCCATCGACTGGAGCAGCTGCGCGCGCGCCTGCTCGCGGGTCAGCCCCGCGAGCTGCTCCAGGTCGCCCTGGAGCCGCGCCTCGCGCTCGAGCAGCGTCGCCTCGCGGCCACGCTGCCGGTCCTCCTCCTCCTGGAGGCGGTTCTGGCGCTGCTCGAGCTCATCCAGGCGGCGAACAAAGATGTCCTCCCGTTGCTGGATGTTCTGCTCGAGGGCGAGGACCTCTTGCTGCCTCTGCCTGGCTTCGTCCTCGGCACTGCTTCTGATGCGGTGCGCCTCCTCCTTCGCGCCAAGGACGATCTCCTTGGCCTGGGTCTCGGCGTCGGCGAGCGCGCGGGCCGCCGACTGTTGGGTCTCCCTCAGGTCCGCCTGCTGGCGGTTGGTGACGAAGGACTGCAGGAGGAGGTAGGCGATGAAGCCGCCCACGACCGCACCAGCTGCAGATCCGACAAGGATCCAAAGCAGCATGGTGTCTCTACCTCGCTATGCGGTTGTTAAGGTGCCAGTGATTGGCACTCCCGCCCTGGGGGGCGGAAGGGAAGTGCGAACTGACGAGGCTTAGTCTAAGTCGGACGCACTCGCGGCGTTGTAGGCCGCGCGCGCCAGGCCGGGCGGGTAGCCGCGGCGGACAAGCGCGGCGAGCACCAGGTCGCGCCCGTGGGCCGGCGAGTCTTCCCGGTGCGCGTGGATCAGCCGCTGCGCCGCCCGCTTGGCGAGCTCCAGCTCCTCGTCCGGGTCCACGCCGCGCACGAGCTCGTCAACGACCTCGTCGGGGACCCCGCGCTGGCGCAGCTCGGCCGCGATGACCCGGCGCCCGCGCCCGCTTTCTATCCGCCGGCGCATCCGGGAGACGGCGTAGGCGCGGTCGTCGATGTAGCGCAGCTCGGTCAACCGCCTGAGCGCCGGCTCGACCGCGTCGTCGGCGTAGCCGGCGCGGCGGAGCCGGGCCCGAAGCCGCGCGGTGGTCTGGCCCGCCGCGGCCAGGATACGGAGGGCGCGCTCCAGCGCCGCGGCCGGGTCGTGCGGATCGCTCGGCGGCGCCGGGCGGCCCTGGCGTTGCCGACGCCGAGCAGGCTCAGCCCCCACCAGGGCGGCGTCGCGGGTCAGCTGGCGCTCGGGGGCGGCGTCGACTTCGCGACCGTCGCGGCGGGCTCCTTGCTGGCGGTCGCCTTCCCGTTGGAGACGGCGGTCGCCCCTTGTGGCGTGTCGACCGGTGCCTCCGGTGCCTTCTCTTCGGGGACAGCCTCAGCGGCGGGCGTGTGGGTGATCAGCCCGCCCCTGACCCGTGCGACTATCTCGTCGGCCAGCTCGCGGTTGGCCTTGAGGTAGTCGCGGACGTTGTCGCGACCCTGCCCCAGGCGGTCCTCGCCGTAGGAGAACCAGGCGCCGGCCTTCTCCACGATGCCGGCGTCGATCGCCGCGTCAAGCACGCTGCCGTAGTAGCTGATCCCCTCGTTGTAGAGGATGTCGAACTCGGCGGCCTTGAAGGGCGGCGCCACCTTGTTCTTGACGACCTTGACCTTGACGCGCGAGCCGACCACGTCGAGGCCGTTCTTGATGGTGTCGATCTTGCGCACGTCCATCCGGATGGACGCGTAGAACTTGAGGGCCCGGCCGCCGGTCGTCACCTCCGGGCTGCCGAACATCACGCCGATCTTCTCGCGCAGCTGGTTGATGAAGATCACGGACGAGCGCGACTTCGAGATCGCCCCGGTCAGCTTCCGCAGCGCCTGGCTCATCAGGCGGGCCTGCAGGCCGACGTGGCTGTCCCCCATCTCGCCGTCGATCTCCGCCTTCGGGACGAGGGCGGCCACGGAGTCGACCACGATCACATCCACCGCCTGCGAGCGCACCAGCACGTCGACGATCTCGAGCGCCTGCTCGCCGGTGTCGGGCTGCGAGATCAGCAGGTCGTCCGTGTTGACGCCGATGCGGGCGGCGTACTGCGGGTCGAGGGCGTGCTCGGCGTCGATGAAGGCCGCCACGCCGCCCAGCTTCTGCGCCTCGGCCACGATGTGCAGCGCGAGGGTGGTCTTGCCGCTCGACTCCGGGCCGTAGATCTCGACGACGCGGCCGCGCGGGACGCCGCCGACGCCGAGCGCCAGGTCCAGGGTCATCGCGCCGCTCGGGATGACTTCCACCGCCCTGCCCGAGGGGGCCTCCCCCAGCCGCATGATGGCGCCCTTGCCGTAGCTCTTCTCGATCTGGCCCAGGGCTGCGTCCAGGGCGCGGTCCTTCTCGTTGGTGCTGGTGCTCATTGACATGCTCCCTCGTTAGCTGCGAACGTCTGTTCGATGATAGCGGCTGGCTCGCGCACGCGCAACTCCTCCCTCCTCGGTCGACCCCGGTTGTTCCCGTGACCAATCATATCGACAACCTTGTCGTGCTGTCAACGCAACACTTCAGCGGCCAGCTGGAGCGCCGCCTCGACGCTCGCGACGCGGTTCGAAGCGCGTCCGCCGATCCAGCGGTACTCGCGCGCCTCGGTCTGGCCCCCGTAGCTCGCGGCGATGAAGGTCAGCCCCACCGGCTTCTCGCCCTCCGCGGTCGGGCCGGCGATCCCCGTGACGCCGACGCCGACGTCGGCCCCAAATCGGCGGGCCACGGCCTCCGCCATGGCGCGGGCCACAGGCTCGCTGACGGCGCCGAGCGACTCGATCAGGTCCCGCGGCACGCCGAGGACGTCGACCTTGGCGTCGTTCGAGTACGTCACCACGCCACCGAGGAAGTACTCCGAGGAGCCGGGGAGGTCGGTGAGCGCGGCCGCGAGGAGCCCGCCCGTGCACGACTCGGCCACGGCGATCGTGTGGTGCCCCTGGCGCAGCTCCTCCTGGAGCGGCGCGATCAGCGGGCTGAGGGAGCTGCCCTCGATCACCGGTAGAGAACCCGGCGGTAGCGGACGAGGTAGTCGACGCCGGACAGGATCGTGAAGACCACGGCGACGCCGGTGACGAGGTAGGCGGTGAGGAGCAGGCCCGGGTAGGCCCGGGTCAGCATCAGCAGCGTCACGGCCGCCATCTGGCTCACGGTCTTGGTCTTGCCCCAGGGGGTGGCGGCGATGATGAGGTGCTGAGCCGCCGCGATGGTGCGCAGCCCTGTGATCAGGAGCTCGCGGCCCACCACGATGACCGCCACCCAGGCCGGCAGCACGTGGTCCTGCACCATCAGGGCCATCACCGAGAGGATCAGCAGCTTGTCGGCCAGCGGGTCGAGGAACTTGCCGAGCTCCGTGACCCGCCCGTAGCGGCGCGCGATCCGCCCGTCAAGCGTGTCCGTGAACGATGCCGCGACGAACAGCGCGGCCGCGACCACGCCGTGCCCGGCGACAGGGGTTTCGAACAGGACGAGGATGGCCGGGATCAGCAGGAGGCGGAACACGGTGAGCGCGTTCGGGATGTTCCAGCGCGGGCTGCGCTGCTGGTACACCTGGCGGACCGCGTCGATCGCGGGGATGTCGGGCGCCGGTCGCGGTCGCGCCTCGCCCGCGCGCACCGGACGGTCGGCCGCGCCGGGGGTGTTCAGCGGTAGTTCGTGAACTGCAGGGGGATGGGCAGGTCGGCGTCGCGCAGCAGCCGGATGGCGGCCTGCAGGTCGTCCTTCGACTTTCCGCTCACGCGGACCTTGTCCCCCTCGATTCGGGGCTGGAGCTTGGGCAGCTCGCTCTTGATTCGCTTGACGACGTCCCGGGCCAGCTCGTCGGACAGCCCGGCGCGCAGCAGGACCCGCTGACGTACGCGGCCCTTCGCCGCCGGCTCGATCTTCTGCGGGTCCAGCACCTTCAGGTCGACCTGGCGCTTGACCATCTTGGACTTGAGGATATCCAGCATCGCGGTCAGCTTGTAATCGCTGTCGGCCTCGAGCTCGAGCTCCTTCTCCTTCAGGTCCAGGGACGAGTCGGTGCCCTTGAAGTCGTAGCGCGTCGCGATCTCGCGGTGGGCCTGGTCAATCGCGTTGACCAGCTCCTGGCGGTCGTACTCGGACACGACGTCGAAGCTCGAGTCAGCCATCTGTAACTCCCATCATGATGCCTTCTTGAACGTCTGGTCCCCCACCCCGCTCGACTCCGTCGCCTGCATCGCGCCGAGGTCCTTGCCGTTCCACGTGATAAAGGTGTGGACGGCCTTGCCGGTGCGAACCTCCACCTCCTGCGTCCCGGTGAACGCCAGCGTCGTGCCCGCCGGCAGGACCTTGCCGCCGGCCCCGCCGGTCTGGTCGCTGTAGGCGCCGTCCACGGCCACCCGCACCCACACCGCGGTGTCGACACGGACGGCGACGCAGACCCCGGTGCAGGTCGGGCTTGGCGATGGGGACGGGGTGGGCGAGGGCGACGGCGTGGGCAGGGGCGACGGCAGCTGGACCTGGGGTGACGGTCGCGAGTTGGCCGCAAGCGAGGCCTGGTAGGCGTCGATGCGCGATTTCAGGTAGACGGCGAACACGGCGAGGACGAGGAGCATCGCCACCCCCGCGATGAGCCCCGGCGTCACGGCGAAGCGGCTGTGCTTCTCCCGCACCGACGGCCGGGTGGAGATGATGACCCCCGCCCTGGCGTCGGTCGCGTTGTACTCCGCGATCAGTGGCTCGGGGTCGAGGCCGAGGTACTGGGCGTACGTGCGCAGGAAGCCGCGCGCGTAGGCAGCCCCCGGTAGGCGGTCGAACTCCTCGTTCTCGAGCGCAGCGAGGTAATCCGCCTTGATCCGGGTGGCCCACTCGATTTCCGAGAGCGGCAGGTGGCGCTCCTCGCGCGCGTGCCGCAACGTGGCACCTAGCATCCCTGAAGCGGGACGAGTTTACCGGTCTACCACCCTGCCGGTTCTTCCAGCTCGAGCTCGGCCTGCTCCTCGCCGCCGCCGTCGAGGCGGGCGAACAGCTCGTCGAGGTCGCCGAGCGTCATGAGCACCTCGCGCGACTTGCTGCCCTCGTAGGGGCCGACGATCCGGTGCTCCGCCAGCTGGTCGATGATCCGGGCCGCGCGCGTGTAGCCGATCGAGAGCTTGCGCTGCAGCAGGCTGGTCGCCGCCCGCCCCTCGGTCGCCACGATGCGGGCGGCGCGCTCGAACATCGGGTCGCGCTTACCGCCGTCCTTCGCCCACGACACCGTGGAAACGAGGTTGAAGATCTCCTCCTGGTAGCTGGGCATGCCCTGCGCCTTCCAGTGGGCGACGATGCCCTCGATCTCCTTGTCGGAGACCATCACGCCCTGGATGCGCACCGCCTTGGCCGCGTCCACCGGCAGGTAGAGCATGTCGCCGCGGCCGAGCAGCTTCTCGGCCCCGACCTCGTCGAGGACGACCCGCGAATCGATGCTGGACGAGACGGCGAATGCGATCCGGCTCGGGATGTTCGCCTTTATCAGGCCGGTGATGATGTCGGCCGACGGGCGCTGCGTCGCCACCACCATGTGGATCCCGACGGCGCGCGCCAGCTGGGCCACGCGGCAGATGAGCTCCTCGACCTCGTTGCCGGCCACCATCATCAGGTCGGCCAGCTCGTCGATGACGATGACGATGTACGGCAGCGGGTCGAGCCCGATCTCGGGCGCGCGCTGGTTGAAGCCCTGGATATTGCGGACGGCGTGGCCGGCGAACAGCTTGTAGCGGTTCTCCATCTCGGTCACGGCCCAGCGCAGCGCCGCCACCGCGTGGTCGGACTCGGTCACCACGGGCACCAGCAGGTGCGGCATGTCCTTGTACATCGACATCTCGACGCGCTTGGGATCGATGAGCACGAGGCGCAGCTGGTCGGGGGTGTGGCGCAGCAGGAACCCGGTGAGGAGGGCGTTGACACAGACGCTCTTGCCGCTGCCGGTGGCGCCGGCGATCAGGAGGTGGGGCATCTTCGTCAGGTCGCCTACGATCGGCTGGCCGGACACGTCGGAACCGATCGGCATCGTCAGCAGGTTGGCGTTCTGGAAGGCGGGGCTCTGGATGATCTCGCGCAGGGTCACGAGCGCGCTCGCCTTGTTGGGGACCTCGATGCCCACCGCGGACTTGCCCGGGATGGGCGCCTGGATGCGGATCGGCGCTGCCAGGGCCAGCGCGAGGTCGTTCTGCAGCGCGGTGATCTTGCGCACCGGCACGCCCTTGGCGGGCTCGAGCTCGTACTGGGTCACGCTGGCGCCGCTGTTGACGCCGCGCACGCGGGCCGCCACGCCGAAGCTGAGCAGCGTCGACTCGATGAGCTCGATGTTGCGCTTGACCTCCTCCTGGAGTTTCTCCGTCTTCGAGCCCATCGGGTCGAGGAGCGTCAGCGGCGGGATGGCCCATACCTTGCGCTCCTCCTCGGCACCCTCGCGCGCGGCGGCGGCGGCCGCGGCCCATTCAGCCTCCGCCTCGGCGCGCGCGCGCTCGGCGTCGTCCGGGTCGACGGGATGGCCGAGCTCGGCGACGCCGGCGGGCTCGGGCTCAGGCACCGGCGGCTGGAGCGGGAGCTCGGGCTCCGGCTCGGGAAGCGGCGGGAAGAGCGCCACCGGGGGCCGCTCCGGCACCGGCCGCCGCGCGCGCTTCGGCTCCGCCTCCGCTGGGGCCTCGGGCGGGGCTTCCGCCACGGCCGGCCCGATCATCGCCCGGCCGCGGTCGACGAGGCTCGCCAGCGAGAGGTCGAAGCTCAGCATGGCCCCGAACAGGGCCGCCGCAAACAGGACGATCCCCGCCCCCCACGCGGTGAGCAGCGAGTTCAGCGGACCGGCGACGGCGGTGCCCACGACCCCGCCGGCGCGGGCGGGGTGGGCGGCCCACGCCTCGGGCGGCAGCAGCACCAGCTGGAGCAGGCCCAGCGTCGACAGCGACAGGAGGAGCAGGCCGAGGAGCACGGCGGCCTGGTTGCGGCTGGTCCTCACGGAGCCGCCCTCGGCCCCCGTCTCGCGCCGCCCCGCGATCAGCCCGGCGCCGCCACCCGCGAGGATCAGGACCACGGCGATGCAGCCCAGCCCGAAGGCGTCGAGCAGGAACGTGTGCAGGCGGGTGAGGAGCGCCCCGGGCGAGAAGACCAGCGCGATCGCGAAGAGCACGGCGAGCACGATGAGCGCCAGGCCGAGGCCTTCGCGCCGCTGCCCCTCGGTCAGCTCGATCTGCGGGAGGCCGCGGGCGGCGGCCACCGCGGCGCGCGATGCCGGACCGTTGCGGCGGCCGCGAGGCGCGGGCGCGCGCTTAGGACGACGGCGAGGCATTGGCGCAGCGCCGCGGGGACGTGAGCTTGGACGAGCTGCCGGCATTACAAGACGTCGGGTGAGGCGTTTGCCGGCATTGTACCCCGTGATCCCGGGATTGCCGGTCCGTCCCTACACCTCGACCACGACGGGAATCACCATCGGGCGCCGCTTGGTCTGCTCGTACAGGAACTTGCTGACGACCTCCTTCACGTCGTTCTGGAAGAGCGAGACCTCACCATCCTGGCTCGCCGGCGAGCCGTTGATCGAGCGCAAGACGACCTCGCGAGCGGCCTCGACCAGCTGGTCGGCGCGGTCGGGGTGCACGAAGCCGTGGGTGACCACGTCCGGCCGGCCGACGACTGAGCGGGTGCGCTTGTCGATGGTCACGACGATGACGAAGATCCCGTCCTGCCCGAGGTGGCGCCGGTCGCGGAGGACGACCTGGCCGACGTCGCCGATGCCGAGGCCGTCGACGTACACGTAGCCCGCGTCGACCTCCCCGGACTGGGCAAAGTGGTTGTCCGCCACGTCGATCACCGCGCCGTCGCGAGCGACGAGGATGTTGGCCTCACCCATCCCCACGTCCCGGGCCAGCATCCCGTGGTGCGCCAGGTGGCGGTCCTCGCCGTGGATGGGCACGAAGAACTTCGGGCGGACGAGGTTGAGCACCACCTTGAGGTCGCCGGCCGAGGCGTGACCCGAGACGTGCACCTTGTTGCGCGTCGAGTAGTACACGTGCGCGCCGTGCCGGTAGAGGTTGTTGATGGTGCGGTTGACCAGCTCTTCGTTGCCCGGGATCGGCGTCGCCGACAGGATGATCGTGTCACCGCTGCGAACCTGGACGAGAGGGTGCTCACGCGTGGCGATCCGGGACAGCGCCGAGAGCGGCTCACCCTGCGCCCCCGTGCTGAGAACGACCACCTTCTCGTCCGGCTGCTTCGAAAGCTGCCCGACCGGGATAAGCGTGTCCGGCGGCACCGACATCAGCCCGAGCTCCTGGGCCGTGTGGACGTTGTTCACCATGCTGCGCCCGACGATGGCCACCTTGCGGCCGAACTCGTGCGCCACCTCCATCGCCTGCTGGAGGCGGTAGATGTTCGAGGCGAAGGTGGTGATGATGATCCGTCCCGATGCTCCCGGGAAGATCGCGCGCAGGGCCTCGCCCACCATCGTCTCGGACCCGGTGTGGCCGTCGAGCTCGGCGTTCGTCGAGTCGGAGAGGAACAGCAGCACGCCCCGGTCGCCGTAGGCGCTGAGACGCCCCATGTCGGTCGGGCGCCCGTCCACCGGCGTCTGGTCGAGCTTGAAGTCGGCGGAGTGGAGGACGACGCCGTCGCGTGTGGTGATGGCGAGCGCGAGGGTGCCCGGGATGGAGTGCGCAACGTGGATGAACTCCACTGCGAACGGGCCCAGCTGCACGGTCTGCCCGGCGTCGACCTCGTGCGTCTCGGCGGCGTCGAGCAGGCGGTGCTCGCGCAGCTTGTTGCGCGCCAGCGCCAGCGTCATCCGGCTCCCGTACATCGGCGCGCGCAGCCGCCGCAGGACGAATGGGAGGGCGCCGATGTGGTCCTCGTGACCGTGCGTGAGCACGATCGCCTCGATCCGGTCGGCCCGCTCTGCGAGGTACGTGATGTCGGGGATGACCAGGTCAACGCCCAGCATCTCCTCTTTCGGGAACATCAGGCCGGCGTCGATGACGAGGATGCGGTCGTCCAGCTCGACCGCCATCATGTTCAGCCCGATCTCGCCGAGCCCGCCCAGCGGGATTACCCGGAGCATCGCGTCAGCGCGCGGGCAGCGTCAGAAGAGCGACAGCTGCTCCTCGGGGGTGGTGGCCGGCGCGGATGCCTCGCGCTCCGCGGCGCGGCGCGCCTCGATGGTCTCGATGTACGTCTTCACGCGCTGGAAGTCCTGCTGCAGCGTCTCCACCAGGAAGGAGTTGTAGAGCGCCGCGGCGGGGTGGTACAGCGGCACGTACGCGCGGTCCCCCCGCTCGATCAGTTTCCCGTGGACGCGGGAGATGCCGTCAGAGCCGGGCAGGAGGCGCTGCAGCGCATGGCGCCCGAGCAGCAGGATCACCGCGGGCCGGATCAGCTCGACCTGCCGGTTGAGGTAGTCGGCGCAGGCCTCGACCTCGCCGGGCAGCGGGTCGCGGTTGTTCGGCGGACGGCACTTGATGATGTTCGTGATGAAGACGTCCTCGCGCTTCAGCCCGATGCCGGCGAGGAGCTGGTTCAGCAGCTGGCCCGCGGCCCCGACGAACGGCAGGCCCTGGATGTCCTCGTTCTGGCCCGGCGCCTCGCCGACGATCATGATCGAGGCGTCGGGCGAGCCGGCGCCTGGGACGGCGTGGCGGCGGGTGCCCGAGAGCGGGCATAGGGTACAGGCGCGAACCTCGCTGTGAAGCGCGAGGAGCGCTTCGCTCAACGCCTCGCCGCTGCGGTCAAGCAGGGGCGGCCGCGGCGGCAACGGGCACGCGCGCGGCCAGGTCGCCAAGGCCTTCGAAGACCGACTTGAGGTGAGCCCGCTGCTCGGCGGTGATCTCGTCCATCACGAGCGGTAGGCGCGTCCCGCCCATCGGGAAGCCGATCTCCTCGAACAGGGCCTTCGTCGGCACGGGGCTCGCGGTGCAGAAGACGCCCTGGAAGATCGGGGTGAGCTGGTGGTGCAGCATCCGCGCCTCATCGACGCCGCCGGCGTGGTGGGCCTCGACCATCCGGCTGATGCCGCGGGCCGCGAAATGCCCGGCGACCGACACGACGCCGAGCGCCCCGACCGCGAGCATCGACAGCGTCAGGCTGTCCTCGCCGGAGTAGACGATGAAGCCGTCGGCCGCGCCGGCGCAGATGGCGGCGCACTGGTTGAGGTTGGGACTCGCCTCCTTCACGGCGACGATGTTGTCCACCTCCGAGAGCCGGATCGTCGTCTCGGCCTCCATGTTCGCCACGGTGCGGGTCGGGACGTTGTACAGGACCAGGGGCCCGTCGATCGCGCCGGCGATCGCCCGGAAGTGGGCGTACAGCGACTTCTGGGGCGGCTTGTTGTAGTACGGCACGACCGCCATGACGGCATCGGCGCCGGCGGCCAGGGCCTCCCGCGACATCTCGATCGAGGCGGCGGTGTCGTTGGTCCCGGTGCCGGCCACCATCGGGCGCCCGGGGATGGCGCCGCGGACCGCGCGGAACAATTCGAGCTTCTCCGCGTGGGTCAGGGTCGGGGACTCGCCCGTCGTCCCGCATACGACGAGCCCGTCGTTCCCGTTCTGGGTGAGGTAGTGCGCGAGCTCTTCGGCGCGGCGGAGGTCGAGCCGGCCATCTCCGTCGAAGGGGGTGATCATGGCCGTGAGGACGCGGCCGAGCTCGGTTCGGGGCGCGTTCATGTCGCCTCGATTATGCCCTGACGGACGAGCTGCCGTTCCCGCGCGTGGCGCACGCGGTAGAACACGCTGGCGAAGGCCCAGACCAGGGGTGTGGCCGCGCCGGCGTCGATGTCGATCTCGTCCGTGTGGCGACAGGTCGAGGCGGTCAGGGGCTGGATCGTCACGTGGTGGTCCCACAGCCGGATGAGCCCGCCCTTCTCGTGGGAGACGAGCGTGCCACTGGCCCTGTCGGAGAGCATGCACCGCATCTCGTAGTCGAAAGGCGGGAGGACCCCGAACAGCCGAAGGCGCGTGCGGAAGACATCCCCTTCCTCGTACTTCGCCGGGGGCCCGCCCTCGAACGTGACCATCCCGCGCGTGATCTTCTCCAGCGCCTCCGGGGTCATCAGCTCCCAGGCGCGACCCGCCGGGACCGGCAGGACCGTTGACACTCTCACCTTCATTGCTTGCCCTCCCCCGTCGCTAAGCGATCAGTAGTTCCGCGACCTGCACCGCGTTGGTGGCGGCGCCCTTGCGCAGGTTGTCGGCGGCGAGCCAGAGCGCCAGGCCGCGCTCGTGCGAGAGGTCGCGCCGGACCCGGCCGACGTACACCTCGTCGGTGCCTGCGGCGTCCCGGGACAGGGGGTACACCTCCTGCCTCGCGTCGTCCCGCACCACCACCCCGGGCGACGTGGCGAGGTGGGCGCGCACAGCGTCCGGCCCGAGCGCCGTCTCAGTCTCGATCCACACCGACTCGCTGTGCCCCACCTCGACCGGCACGCGGACGCAGGTGCAGGCGATGGCCAGACCCGGCAGGCCCAGGATCTTGCGCGTCTCCGCGACGATCTTGAGCTCCTCCTCGTTGTAAGCCTCGGGGGCGCCCGGGTCCTCGTAGACCGCCGGCACCTGCTCCGCCAGGCCCTCGGGGAACGGCCAGCCGCCGGGGATGACGTTGCCCTCGAGGACGTGGGGGTAGACCTCCGCCGTCGGCTCCGCGCCGGCGGCAAGAGCCCGCCGTTGCGCCTCGAGCTCCTCGACGAGCCTCCAGCCCTTCCCGGACGCGCTCTGGTATGTGTCGACCAGGACGCGGCGCGGCGGCGAGAGCTGGGAGACGGCGTTGAGCACGACCGTCAGCGGGATCGCGCAGCAGTTCGGGTTGGCGATGATGCCGTGGTGCGCGCGCGCCGCCTCCGGGTTGACCTCCGGGACGACGAGCGGGACCTGCGGGTCCAGGCGCCACGCCGAGGAGTTGTCGATCACCACGGCGCCCGCCCCCGCCGCTGCCGGGGCCAGTGCACGGCTGGCCGCGCCGCCCGCCGAGAACAGGACGAAGTCCAGCTCCCCGAAGGAGTCCGGCGTCGCCTCCTGGACGGTCAGCCGGTCGCCCCGGAACTCGACCTCGGTGCCCGCGCTCCGCGACGAGCCCATCGGCCGCAGCTCGACCAGGGGGAAGTCGCGCTCCGCGAGGATGCGCAGCATCGTCCGGCCGACAAGGCCGGTGGCGCCGACGACGCCAACCCGGTAGCTCACAGCCCCAGCACCTCGTCCAGCGAGCGGAAGAACTTGCGCTGCTCCACGACGGCCCGGACGGCCGCGACCACGCCCGGCACGTAGGCCTCACGGTTGCTGGTCCGGTGACGGATGCTCAGCGTCTGCCCCAGGGTGCCAAAGATGATCTCCTGTTCCGCGAGCACCCCCGGGAGGCGCAGGCTGTGGACCCCGACGGAGCGGTGCTCGCCGCCGCGCGTCCCGGCGATGGCGACGTGTTCGGGGCGACCGTAGGCGAAGGGGTGCTCGCCGCGCGCGCGGCTGAGGCGCTCGGCGGTCACGACGGCCGTCCCGGAGGGCGCGTCCTTCTTGCGGGCGTCGTGCGTCTCCACCACCTCGACGGCATCGAAGTACGGGGCCGCGATCTCGCCGATGCGCATCATCACGACCGCCCCTATCGCGAAGTTCGGGATCACGGCGCCGCCGGTGGTCGCGCAGGCCGCCTCGAGGCGCTCGACCTCGTCAGCGCTGAGGCCCGTCGTCCCGACGACAGGCGCGACGCCCGCCGCGGCCGCCGCCAGCGCATTGCCGAGGGCCGCCTGCGGCACGGTGAAGTCGACGAGCGCCTGGGCTCCGCTCTTAAGCGCGGCGCCGAGGTCCTCACCGAAGCCGACCTCGGCCACGATCGAGAGCTCGTCACCGGACGCCAGCACCTGGCTCAGGGTCTGCCCCATCTTGCCGCGGTGCCCGCAGAGCGCGATCGGAACCACGTGCGGCATGCGAGATTGTATTGGCGGCGAGGCGGGTTTCCCCCCCACCGCACCTCCCCCCGCAAGCGGGGGGAGGACAGGCTGAACAGATTCCTCCCCCCGCCTGCGGGGGGAGGCTAGGTGGGGGGCAGGGCACCGCCCGCTGCGACGACGGCTTCGGCCTCGATCTCGACCCGCCACCGCGGGTCCAGGAGCGCCTTCACCACCACCATGGTGGCGGCCGGTCTCACGTCGCCGAACACCTCCGCGTGCGCGGCGCCAACCGCGTCGGCGTCGGCGGCGTCGACGATGAACATCCGCGTCCGCACGACGTCCTCGAGGCGCGCGCCGGCCTCGGCGAGCGCACCGCCGATGATCTCGAAGCACCGGCGCGCCTGGACCGCGGCGTCAGGGTCACAGCTCCCATCCGGCCACACGGGCGCCGTCCCACTGACCACGACCCGGTCGCCCACCCGCACGGCGCGACTGAAGCCGATGGTGGCCTCGAACGGGGAGCCCGAGGTGACGCGGACCCGCGGCGGGAGATCAGGAGGAGGGACGGCTACCCCCGGGGCACCCGATCACCGCGAACGCGGCGTCCGTCCCTGGATGGCGCTGCGCGCCCGACCGAGGCCAAAGACAGCGAGGACGGCAAGCAGCAGGGTGCCCAGCGTCGTCCGCCAAGAGGCCTCGGGTGACGCCGCCGCGGCCCCGGCGCCCGGCAAGCCGGGCTCGGCCGGCGCCGCCGTGCCAGGCGCGGGGGCGCTGCTGTTGGCCCCGGCCACGGCTTTGACGATCACGACGCCATCCATGTTGGTGACAGGCTGGTTCGGCGTGTTCCCGTAGGCGCGCCCCCCGTGGTAGATGCAGTAGTAGTGGTAGGTCCCCGGCTTGGTGAACGTCACCGAGTACGGACAGACGGGTTTGCCGTCAGGCGGGGCGCACGTACCGGTGTCGAACAGGGGCTTGCCGGCGGCGTCCTTGTCGGCCGCCGTGGCGGTGTGCCCCGGGCAGGCGGCCACGGTTGGAGGCGCGGGCGAGAAGGTGTCGCAATTGGGGGTGGGGTCCGTGACCGACTCGGCCCAGACCCAGCGCACGGTCTCACCGGCGTTGATGGTGACCGAGTTGCCGCCACCGGGTGCGATGAAGGTGAAGTCCTTCATCTGCACGTCGACGGTGCTGGAGGCGCTGGCGGGAATCGCCGCCATCGGGGCAGACGCGCACAGGCAAACGAGTGCGACCGCAAGACCACCCAGCCTTCCCATCCCGACGGGAGAATACGCCCGCAGGTTACGTCGCCCGCCGTGGGCCCCCCACCGTACCTCCCCCCGCCTGCGGGGGGAGGACAGTTAGTCTGCCCCCTCCGTACCTCCCCCCGCATGCGGGGAGGACAGTAGCTGCCTGCCTCCCCCCGTCAGACGGGGGGAGGACAGCTAGCGAGGGGTGCTACTCCCGGGGTGTGCGGTCGCCGCGGAAACGGCGCCCGCCGCCCCCTCCGCCGTCGCCCGATCCGCCTTCGCCGCGATCGCGGGCGGGGCCTCGGTCCCCGCGGTCACGATCACCGCGATCACGATCACCGCGGAACCCGCCCCCACGGCTGCCGGCGCCGGCGAGCTCGGGCTCCTCGGCGTTCTCCGGGCGAACCGGCGGGTTGGCGAACTTCTCGTCGTCGGCCGACAGCCCCCACTGCGCGGCCTCCTTGAGGCCTTCGCGGCGGTTGAGGTTCACGCGGCCCTGGCGGTCGATCTCGTCGACCTTGACGAGGATCTCGTCGCCGACCTGGACGAAGTCCTCCACGTTCTGCACCCGCCAGTCGGCGAGCTTGCTGACGTGGACCAGGCCGTCCTTCTTGGGCAGGATCTCGACGAACGCGCCGAACGGCATCAGCCGCACGACCTTGCCCTTGTAGACGCGCCCGACCTCGGCCTCGTCGGTGAGACCCTTGATCCAGGCGATCGCCTTCTCGGTGTTGGCGGCGTCGGTCGAGGCGATGTTGATCGTGCCGTCGTCCTCGACGTCGATCTGGACCTTGCACTCCTCGGTGATGGCCCGGATCATCTTGCCCCCGGGGCCGATGACGTCGCGGATGTTGTCCGGGTTGATCTTGATGGTGGTGATTCGCGGCGCGTAGGCGCTCATCTCCTGGCGCGGCTCGGGCAGCGTCTCCAGCATCTTGCCGAGGATGAACAGCCGCCCCTCACGAGCCTGGGCCAGGGCCTTCTCCATGACGCTCATGGCGAGGCCCTTGACCTTCATGTCCATCTGCAGCGCGGTGATGCCCTTCTCGCTGCCGGCGACCTTGAAGTCCATGTCGCCGAGGAAGTCCTCCATCCCCTGGATGTCCGAGAGGATTGCGACCTGGCTCGGGTCGGTGGCGTCGCCGTCGCGGGTGATCAGGCCCATCGCGATCCCGGCCACCGGCGCCTTGACCGGCACCCCGGCGTCCATCAGCGAGAGGCAGGAGCCACACACCGAGGCCATCGAGGTCGAGCCGTTGGAGCTGAGGATCTCGGTGACCACGCGGATCACGTACGGGTACTCCTCGGCGCTAGGCAGCACGTTGTAGACCGCGCGCTCGGCAAGGGCGCCATGCCCGATCTCGCGCCGGCCGGGGCCGCGCAGCGGCCTCGCCTCCCCCACCGAGAACGGCGGGAAGTTGTAGTGGTGCATGTAGCGCTTGCTGGTCTCGATGCCGAGGCCGTCGATCTTCTGGGCGTCGCCCGAGGAGCCGAGGGTCACGACCGACAGCGCCTGGGTGTTGCCGCGGGTGAAGATGGCGGAGCCGTGGGCCCGGGGCAGCACCCCGACCTGGCTCCAGATGGGCCGGATCTCGGTCGACTTGCGGCCGTCGGGACGGACGTCCCGCTCGAGGATGTCGTCGCGCACGATGCGCTTGACCGTCTTCTCGAAGAGGTCGCCGATCTCGCCTTCGCGCTCCGGGAACTCCTCGGCGAGGGCGGCCTTGACGTCGGCCTTGATGTCGTCGAGGGCGCTCTCCCGCGCCGCCTTGTCCGGCGAGCCGAGCGCCGCCGGGACCTTCTCCGAGGCCACGCGCTCGACAGCCGCGACCAGCGCCGCGTCAGCCTCGACATGCTCCAGCTCGCGCTTCGGCTTGCCCAGCGCCCGCGCGAACTCCGAGATCGTGGCGCAGATGCGCTTGATCTCCTCGTGGGCCGTCTGGAGGGCCTGCAGGACGACGTCCTCCGGGACCTCCTTGGCGCCCGCCTCGACCATCAGGATCGCGTCGGCGGTGCCGACCACGACCAGGTCGAGCTGGCTCTGCGGCATGGCCGCCACCGACGGGTTGACGACGACCTCGCCCTCCAGCATGCCCATGCGGACGGCGCCGATCGGGCCGTGCCAGGGGATGTCGGAGATGGAAAGCGCCGCCGAGGCGCCGTTGATGGCCAGCATCGCCGGGTCGGCGTCCTGGTCGACCGACAGCACCGTGCCGACAACCTGCACGTCCAGGCGCAGGTCCTTGTCGAACAGCGGCCGCAGCGGCCGGTCCATCAGGCGCGAGTTCAGGATGCCCTGCTCGCCGGGGCGCCCCTCGCGGCGGAAGAAGCTGCCCGGGATCCGGCCCGCGGCGTAGATCTTCTCCTCGTAGTCGCAGGTCAGGGGCAGGAAGTCGATGCCCGGGCGGGGCTCCTTGGACATGGTTGACGTGACCAGCACCATCGTGTCGCCCATCCGCATGAGGACGGCGCCATTGGCCTGCTCGGCCACGCGGCCGGTTTCGATGAACATGGAGCGGTCGCCAACGCGATGCTCGATGACTTTGGGTTCTGGAGTCATGGTCTCCTCTTGAGTTGTTGCAGTTCGTGGGCGGCCTGGCCGCCCGGGGCGAGGCTTAGCGCCTCAGGCCCAGCTGCTCAACGAGGGACCGATAGCGGGCGATGTCACGCCGCGCAAGGTAGTCCAGGAGACGGCGACGCCGCCCGACCAGCTTGAGCAGGCCGAGGCGGGTGTGGTGATCCTTCGGGTGCACCTTCAGGTGCTCGGTCAGGTGCCGGACACGCTCGGACATCAGCGCCACCTGGACCTCCGGAGACCCGGTATCGGTCTCGTGGATCCGGTGCTTGCTGATGACCTCAGTCTTTTCCGCGGCCGGCGACATCTCTCTTCTCGATTCCTCTTTGAGTTCCGGAGGAGTATATCCGAACGTTTGGGCGGCCCCGGCGGCGGCCCCGGCCGCGGCCGCGGCGCAACTGCCGGCGGTCCCGGCGTGCTGCGCCGTCGCGTAGCCCGGGCTCGGGCTCGGCGCATATGGCGCGTGTGGCCAGCGCAGCGCCGCCGCGGTCCTTCCTCGCCCAGTCGCCGGCCACGCGTGGTCAACGAGGGCGACTGGTGGCGACTGGGCACCTCCGGGCGGACCTTGGCGTGGGTCGCGCGGAGTCGAGCGGAGTTTGCCGAGACCGAGACCGGTGGTCCTCGCCCTTTGCAATGGGACCGCCGGCAGTTGCGCCGCTGCCGCGCTTGTCCTCCCCTCTCTCTCTGTCTCAGCAGGGCGGCGGTGAGCTGCCGTTCGCGCACACATCCTTCTGGAGCGAGGGGTCGCTGAGCTCGCGCTCTCCAGGTTGTTCGCGCGGGGGGCGCGGCGGCGGCGCAGGCGGGGTCGGTCCCATTGCATGTGCGCAATCCACCGGGCTCGGGCACGGCGATACTCCGCTGAACGCCGCGTCGACCCGGCCGAAGGCCCGCCCGGGGGTGCCCAGTCGCCACCCATCGCCCTCGTCCACCACGCGTGGCCGGCGACTGGGCCAGGGCGGGCCGAGGTCCGATGTCGCTACCCACCCGTTCGGCTTCGCCGCGCCCGAGCCCGGGCAAAGCGAGCCCGCAGCACGCCGGGACCGACCCCGCCTGCGCCGCCTCAGCCGCGCTGGTGCGCTCTACGCGAAGGAGGGCCTCAACCGCCCCCCACCTAACCTCCCCCCGCAGGCGGGGGGAGGACCCGGGTTAGGGCACGATCACCGGCAGAGCTTTCGGCAGAACTTCGAAGGTCGCCGGCAGCACTCCACACATCTCGCCGTCGACGTCTACCAGCACCCGCTCCTTCGTGTTGACCTCGACCTTCGCACTCTTCCAGCGCCGCACCTTCGGGTTGCTGACATGGGCGCCCTTGTAGATGCTGTTGATCGAGCGGATGGCCTCCATGCGGGCGATGTCGCCGAAGATCACGACGTCGAAGAGGCCGTCGTCGGGCTCCGCGCCCGGCGCCACCCACATTCCGCCGCCGAAGTACTGGCAGTTGGCGATGACGATGTTCTGGGCCCTGCCGCTGAAGGTCCCCTCGGCGCTCTTCACCTCCACCTCCTGGGGCTGGTAGCTCATCAGCACGCGGAGTGAGGCGTACTGGAAGCTGACCCGGCCGCCGAGGCGCTTGCTGGTGCTGTTCACGCGTTCCACGACGACACCGCCGATCCCGGCGTCGGCGATGTTGACGAAGTGGCGCGTGTAGGGCTGGCCGTCGAGACCTGTCATCTGGATGCGCCCGACGTCGATGAGGCGGAGCTTGCGGCGCTCGAAGGCCAGGGCGGCGGCTTCGAGGTCGAGCGGGAGGCCGAGGGTCCGGCGGAAGTCGCCGCCGGTCCCGAGGGGCAGCAGGCCCAGCCCCGCGGCCGGGTAGCGGCCGTCGCTGAAGAAGCCGTTGGCGACCTCGTTGAGGGTGCCGTCGCCGCCTACCGCGATCACCGAGTCGACGCCGGCCAGGAGCGCGTCGGCCGCGAGCTTCGTGGCGTGGCCCGGGGCTTCGGTCATCGCCGTCTCGTGCTCCAGGCCGAGCTCCCGCAGCCGGCGTGAGACCTCTGCCCAGCGGCGCCCCGTGGCCCCGTTGGCGGACGCAGGGTTGACGATGAAGGTGGTCTTCACCGCGCGAGGATATCCCGCACCCGCTGCACGTCCCGCCCGATCTGGCCGACCAGGGCGTCGACGCTTTCGAAGCGCCGCTCGTCCCTGACACGCTGCACGAAGCGCGCGCGCAGCCGGCGCCCGTAGAGGTTGCCGGAGAAGTCCAGCAGGAAGGCCTCCACCGTCAGGCGGTTCTCGCCGAAGGTCGGCCGGTAGCCGATGTTCATGGCGCCCTGGTAGGGCATGCCGTCGACGTCGACCCACACCGCGTAGACGCCGGTCCGGGGCACGAGCTTGTTGGGGGTGATCGCGAAGTTGGCCGTCGGGTAGCCGATCCGGCTACCGGTCTCGGTGCCGTGCTCGATGAAGGTGGACAGGGAGTACTCCCGGCCCAGGAGCTGGTTCGCCGGCGCGATGCGACCTTCGAGCAGCAGGCCGCGGATCCGGGTGCTGCTGATCACCTCGCCGCCCCGGGAGTGCGCCTGCACCACCTCCAGCTCGAACCCGTGACGATCGCCATAGTTGGCCAGGAACTCCCGGTTCCCGCGGCGCTGGTGGCCGAAGCTGAAGTCGTAGCCGATCACCATCCCGCGCAGCGGGACCCGCGCCGTGATCATCTCGATGAATTCCGTCGCCGTCAGCTCGGACGTCTTGCGCGTGAACTCGAGCACGATGAGGTGCTCGACGCCGAGCGCCTCCAGTACCTCGGCCTTCTCGTCGACCGTCGTGAGGCTGGGCGGGCAGCTGTCCGGGGTGAGGACGCACCTCGGGTGCGGGTCGAAGGTGAGCACGACCGGGGCGGCCCCGGTGGCGCGGGCGCGACGCGTGAGCAGCGAGAGCACCCGGGCGTGGCCCCGGTGCACCCCGTCGTAGCTGCCGATGGTGAGCCAGGATCGAGGCAGGTCCCGAGCCGGGAGCCCGAAATGGACCTTCACGCCATCTCGACGAGGCGGCGCGGCAGAAAGCGCCCGCCCGCGACCCGACCAAGCGCCAGCACGCGTCCGCCCCTGTCCAGCGCGAACGCCTCGCCCTCCGGCTTGCCCGGTGCCGGCAGCCCGCCGCCGTGTGACAGCACGGGCACGCCGCTGTCCTCGACTTCGACGGCCGTCATCCCGGTGAGGAGCGCCGACGGCCGTACCAGGCGCGCGGCCAGGCCGGGGCCGAGCGCCTCCGCCTCCTCGAGGCCGAGCGCGTCCTCCACCCGGAGGCGGCCGGCGCGGCTCCGCACCAGGGCCTCGAGGTACGCGGCGGACCCCAGCGCCGCACCCAGGTCACGGGCCAGGGCGCGGACGTAGAACCCGGCTCCGCACTCGACGGTGACCTCCAGGAGCGGACCGGGGTCGCCCGGGCCTGGCGGCTGCACCCGGTCCAGCTCGAGCCGGTGCGCCTCGACCTCCCGGGCCGGCGGGATGGTGGCGGCGACGCCGGCCCGTCCCGCTTTGCGGGCCAGCGCGTAGGCGCGGTCGCCGTCGACGTGCACGGCGGAGTAGGCCGGGGGCTGCTGCTGGATCCGCCCGCGGAAGCCGGCCAGGGCCGCCTCCACGCGGTCACGCCCGAGCCCCTCCGGCACGGGCACCGGCGTCAACAAGCCCTCGCCGTCGTCGGTGTCCGACGCCGCCCCGAGGCGGATCGCGGCGCGGTACTCCTTGGCCTCGCGCGTGGCAAAGGAGGCGAGCAGCGTGGCGCGGCCGAACAGGACGGGCAGGACGCCGGTCGCGCTCGGGTCGAGGGTCCCCCCATGGCCCACTCGCGACTCGCCGCTGCTCCGGCGCAGGCGCGCGACGACGTGCGCAGAGGTCAGCCCGGCGGGCTTGTCCAGGTTGAGCAGCCCGATCATCGAGAGCGCCGCGGAAGCGCGGCTAGGCGGCGTGGTCGGCGAGCATCCGCCTGGCTTCGGCGAGCACGCTCTCGCGCGCGGCCTCCACCGGCAGGGATAGCTCGGCACCCGCGGCGCGGGCGTGCCCGCCGCCGCCGAAGACCCCGGCCAGGACGTTGGCGTCGAGTCCCTCGCGGCTGCGGATGGAGAGCTTGGTGTTGCCATCACCGAGCTCCTTGAAGAGGATCGCCAGCTGGAGACCCTCGATGCTGTTGAGCAGGTCGATGAGGCCCTCGCTCTCCTCCATCAGGGCGCCGGCCTGGCGCAGCATGGCCTGCGTCACCTCGGCATGGACCAGGCGGTCGTCACACTCGAACCCGATCGTCGCCATCGTCAGCGCCTGCAGCTTCACGCCCGAGATCTTGTGCCGCTTGTAGACCATCGCCGCGATATGGGCCGGGTTCGCGCCGAGGCTGGCCAGCTCCGCCGCCAGCGCCAGGGGCCGGTAGCCGGTGTTGTCGTGGCGGAAGCCGCCGGTGTCGGTCATGACCCCGCAGTAGAGGTTGGTCGCAATCGACGGGGTTATGTCCTCGCCCAGGACGCTAAGCAGGTCGAAGGTCACCTCGGCGGTGGACGAAGCCCCTGGCACCACCAGGTTCACGTCGCCGAAGCGCGTGTTGCTTACATGGTGGTCGATGTTGATAACGGGCACCCCGGCCGGCATCTCGTCGGCCACGCCGTCGAGCCGCTCCCGGTTGCTGGAATCCATCACCACGACGAGGTCCACGTCGGCGCGGGTGGCCGGGTTCACTTCCTCGAAACCGGGCAGGAAGGAGTACACCTCGGGCACCGGCTCCGGCACCCGGACCACGACCGTCTTGCCCATGCGCCGCAGCACCTCCCCCACTGCCAGCGCGCACCCCAGCGTGTCGCCGTCCGCGTCCTTGTGGGAGACCACCATGACCGCAGTGGCCCGGCCGAGCAGCTCGCGGATCTGCCTCGCCTCAGCCTCCACCGGAGCCCTCCTCAACCTGGTGCGCGTCGAGGTCGCGCAACACCTCGTTGATGTGGGCCGCGTACTCGATGTTGCGGTCGGAGACGAAACGCAGCTCCGGCACGCGGCGCATGTTGCTGCGCAGGCGCTCCGCCAGCTCGTGGCGGATGAAGCCGCGCGCGTGCTCCAGCACCTCCATCATCACCATGCGCTCACGCTCACCGCCAAGCGTCGAGACGTGTACCCGCGCGTTGCGCAGGTCGGGCGACACGTCGACTTCGACGACGCTGATCAGCGTGAGCCGTGGGTCCTTCACCTCCCTCACAAGGATCGCACTCAGCTCCTCCTGGAGCTGGGCCGCCACCTTTTCCACCCGGTGTGCCATGTGTCTTCACCTCCGGCCCCGCCCGAGGCCGGCGATTCTACGGGTTTTCCTGTTCGAGGACGTAGGCCTCGATGATGTCCCCTTCCTCGAACTCGTGGTAGTCGGCCAGCTCGATGCCGCACTCGTAACCCTGCTGCACCTCGCGGACGTCGTCCTTGAAGCGCTTGAGGTTGGCGATCTTCGTCTCGATGACCACCTGCTTGCCGCGGTAGAGCTTCGCCACCGAGCCGCGCGACACCTTGCCCTCCATCACCTGCGAGCCGGCGATGTTGCCGACCTTCGGGACACGGATCGGCATGCGAACCTCGGCCTTGCCCTCGTACACCTGCCTGAACGTCGGCTCGTAGAGGCCCTTGATCGCCTTCTCGATGTCCTCGGTCAGGTGGTAGACGACGTCGTACTGACGGAGCTCGACCCGCTGCTTCTCCGCCGCCGCCTGCGCCTTCTCGTCCGCCTTCACGTTGAAGCCGACGACGATGGCCTCCGACGCGGCGGCGAGGTTGACGTCCGACTCGCCGATCTGGCCCACTCCTTCGAAGACGACACGAAGCCGCACCTTGGGATCCTGGATCTTCATCAGCTGACCCTTGAGCGCCTCGAGCGAGCCGGGGCTGTCGGCCTTGAGCGCGATGTTGAGGTCCTTGACGCCGCCCTGCTGGATCTGCGCGTACAGGTCCTCCAGGCGCTGGCGCGGGGCCCCCGCGGTGGCCGTGCGGCGGCGCTGCTCAGCGCGCTGCTCAGCGATCGCCCGGGCAGTGCGCTCGGAGTCCACCACCTGCAGGATGTCGCCGGCGTCGGGCACGTCGGGGATGCCGGTGACCACCGCCGGCGCGCCCGGCGGCACCTCTTCCAGCTTCTTGCCATCCTCGTTGAGGAGCGCGCGCACCTTGCCCGCGATCAACCCGATCACGAAGTTGTCGCCGACGCGCAGGGTGCCGGTCTGCACGAGGACGGTGGCGATCGGGCCGCGACCGCGCTCGAGGTGGGCGTCGATGATGGTGCCGGCGGCGGGTTTGTGCGGGTTGGCCTTGAGCTCCGCGATCTCGGTGACCAGGAGGATCATCTCCAGGAGGTCGTTGAGGCCGGTTTTCTCCTTCGCGGAAACGGGAACGAGAGGCACGTCGCCGCCGTACTCCTCGATCAGCACGCCGTGGTCGGACAGCTGCTGCTTGACCTTGTCCGGGTTGGCGTTGTCCTTGTCGATCTTGTTGAGCGCGACGATCATCGGCACGCTCGCGGCCTTGATGTGCTGGATCGCCTCGATCGTCTGCGGCATGACCCCGTCATCGGCGGCGGTGACGAGGACGGCGACGTCTGTGATCTGGGCGCCGCGGGCGCGCATCGCGGTGAACGCCTCGTGGCCGGGGGTGTCGATGAACGTGATCTTGCGTCCGTTCTTCTCGACCTGGTAGGCGCCGATGCGCTGGGTGATGCCGCCGGCCTCCCCTGCCGCTACGCGCGTCTGCCTGATCGCGTCGAGGATCGAGGTCTTGCCGTGGTCGACGTGGCCCATGATCGTGACTACCGGGGGTCGGTCGACAAGCTCGCTCGGGTCGTCGCCCTTGATGCTGAACAGCTCCGGCTTCGCGAGCGTGGCCACGCCATCCCCGCTGCCGTTGGCCGACAGCGCCTGGTCCACCGCCTGCGGCACCGCGCTGACCCCGAACGTGTCCGCCACCAGCGCCGCCGTGTCGAAGTCGAGCTGGTGGTTGATGTTGCCGAAGATGTTGTTCTTCATCAGCTCTTTGATGATGTCGACGGCGTTGGCCTTGATCGTGTCTGCCAGCTCACGCACCGTGATGACCGGTGGCAGCTCGACCTCGGCGGGCCGTCCCGCGCCACCCCGCCGCGCCGCGCCCCCGCCCTCGAACTGCTTGCGCACCTGCTCCTCGACCTCGCTCGGCAGCATGGCGCCGGGGTGGGTGAAGGGCTGGTTCTGCTGGCGCAGCCACGTGAGGACCGCCCGGGGATCCTGGTTGAGCTCCCGGGCTAGCTGACCGACGCGGATGCCGTAACTGGCACGGCCTTTGGGACGGGCGATGAGAGAAGCCTCCTAAGCGGGTCGAGAAGCTGAGAGATTCTGCCATGCGGCAGTGTCGAGGCTGACCGAAAGCGCGCGCTCGACCGCCTTGCGACGTTCAGCCAGAGTCCAGCAGGGCTCCTCCGGGCAGAGGTAGGCGCCCCGCCCGTTCATCTTACCCGTCAGGTCGACCTCTATAACCCCGGCCTCGGTTCGAACCAGGCGTACGAGCTCCCGTTTGGGACGCACCCGGCGGCAGGCCACGCACATGCGCTCGGGAACGTGGCCGCGCCTTACGGGGTGACCTCCTCGGGCACGGGCTCGGTCGCCTCGGTGGCAGCGACGCCGACCGGCGCCGCCTCCTCCGCCTGGCCGCGGGAGTCGTCGCCGGCCGCGCCGGCGTCGCCTTCCTCGGAGGCCTTGATGTCGATCCTCCAGCCGGTCAGCCTCGCCGCCAACCGCGCGTTCTGCCCGTCCTTGCCGATGGCCAGCGACAGCTGCGACGAGGGAACCCGGACCGTCGCCGTGCGCGTGTCAGTGTCGATCGTGACGCCGTCAACCTTCGCCGGCGAGAGGGCGTTGGCCACCAGGGTCGCGGGGTCGTCCGCCCACGCCAGGACGTCGACCCGCTCGCCGCCGAGCTCGTCGACGACCGCGCGGATGCGCGCGCCCTTCGGCCCGACGCAGGCGCCAACCGGGTCGAGGCCCTCCTCGTTGGACTCGACCGCCAGTTTCGTGCGCAGGCCTGGCTCGCGCGAGAGGGCCTTCACCACCACCGCGCCGCTCATGATCTCCGGGACCTCGAACTCGAGGAGCCGGTTCACGAGCCACCGATGCGTGCGGGAGACCACCTGGGTCGGCCCGCGCCGGCCCATCCGCGGCTCCAGCAGCAGCACCTTGACGCGCTGTCCTGGGTGGTACCGCTCGCCGGGAATCTGTTCCTCGGGCGGCAGCAGCGCCTCCGCGCGCTCGGTGTTCACGTAGACGAGGTCGCCGTCGAGCCGGTCGACCACCGCCGAGGCCAGCTCGCCCTTGTGCAGCAGCGCCTCGCGCAGCACGTGCTCGCGCTCGGCGTCGCGGAGCCGGGCGAAGATGACCTTGCGCGCCGTGGTGGCTGCCGCCGCCTCGAACCGGTCAGGGTCGATGGGGGTGACGCGGCCCTCCTCGATGAGGTTGGCGGAGAGCGCGCCCGTGCTCAGGTCGATGTGCACCTCGACCTGGCCCTCGGGCTCGTGCCGCTGCCGGTAGGCCTCGGCCAGTGCCTGCTCGACGATCTCGAGGAGGACCTCCTTCGAGAACCCCTTCTCCTGTTGCAGCTGCTCGAGCGCGGCGATCAGCTCCTCGAAGCTCAGGCTCACCTCCGGCGCGGCCTCTCAGTCCCGAAGCCGACGGCGAGCCGGGCTTCGAGCAGGTCCCCGACAGGCACCGCGTGGCGCCGCGCCTGTGCGTCGACGACCGTGAGGGTCGTCTCCTCCACTTCGCTCAGGGTTCCTTCGATGACGCGCTCGGAATCTCCACTTCGGTAGCGAAGGTTCACCCTATCACCAACGAAACGGCGGTAATCGTCCATTCCCCGGAGGCGCCTCTCCGCCCCCGGCGAGGAGACCTCGAGGACAACGTCGTCAAGGCGCATGCCGGCCACCGGCAGCTGCGCCGACAACGCGTGCGATACCTGCGCGATGGTGTCGATGCCAACGCCGCCGGCCTGGTCGATGAACACCCGCAGCTTCCTGTTCCCACGCGGGCCGACCAGCGACGTTTCCCACAGCTCGCACCCGTGCGCCCTGACCACCGCTTCGATCGTCTCGTGTAACCAGTCATCGTCACCGGGGGACGATGTCACCGCGCGGCGGCCACCCTCGCCTGGCCGCGCACCCGCGGCGGCGTCCGGCTCATCTCCCAGTCCCGCCAGGCCACCAGGAGGGGGCTCGCGTTGAAGATCGACGAGTACGTCCCGCTGATGATCCCGATCAGGAGCGCCAGCGCGAATCCCTTGATCGAAACGGGCGCGATGAGCAGCAGCGCCAGCAGGACGAAGATGACGGTCATCGAGGTGTTGAGGGAGCGGGACAGCGACTGCACCACCGAGAGGTTGACCACCTGCGCGAAGGCTGCGCTGCCCTGGCGCGCACCCCCGCCGAGGCGCAGGTTCTCGCGGATCCGGTCGAAGATGACGATCGTGTCGTGGACCGAGAAGCCCACCACGGTCAGTGCCGCGGTCACGAACAGCGTGTCGATCTCACCTATCGCGAGGTTGAAGACCTTGCCGAGAATCGAGAAGATCCCCGTCAGGACGAAGACGTCATGGAGCAGCGCGATGATGGCGCTGACCGCGAACTTCCAGCGCCCGACGCCGGGGACTGAGAAGCGCAGGGCCAGGTAGACGACGATCAGCGACGACGCGATGAGGATGAGCACGCCGGCGGTATAGACCTGCTGCGACGCGATCTGGCCGCCGACGGTGTCGAAGGTCTCGACCGCGCTGCCACCCCCGGGGGCTGGCCCGAACTTCGCGTTGAGGTCGTCGCGGACCTGCGTGTCGACGGTCTGCGCCAAGGGCCGCGTGGTGATGACCGCGCGCTGGCCCGCCGCGCTCTGGACGACAGCCCCCGCGTTGTACCGGTCCATCTCCTTCTGGACGTCGGTCAGGGTGGCGCCGTTCTTGTAGTGGACCGTGATCCGGTCACCGCCGGTGAAGCTGATCCCGAGGCGGAACCCGAAGAGCGCCATCGAGATCATCCCCGGGACGATGATGCAGAGCGACAGCAGGAAGAACCAGTTGCGGCGCCCGATTACGTCTTTCATCTACTGGATCCTTTCCACGGCATACAGGAATGGTGTCCGCGTCGAGTGGATGCGGATCACGATCTGAAGGATCAGCTGCGTCACGATGACCGCCGAGAAGAAGCTGACGATGACACCGATGCCGAGTGTCAGCGCGAAGCCCTTGGCGAGAGTGAACGGCGGCAGGAACGTCAGGATGCGGTCGTAGCCGAAGAGCACCGCGCACGTGATCAGCGTCGAGATGTTGGAGTCGCGGATGGCGGGGAAGGCGCGGCGCTGCGCCGCCTCCGCGGCCGCCGCCAGGGCGCGGCCGTTGCGCAGCTCCTCGCGCAATCGCTCGAAGATGAGCACGTTGGCGTCCACCGCCATGCCGACCGACAGCACGAAACCGGCCAGGCCGGGGAGGCTCATCGTCACCGGGAAGAGCTTGAAGATCGCGAGCGTGATCAGCGCGTAGATCGCCAGGGCGAGGCTGGCGACGAGACCCGGCAGCCGGTAGTAGAGCACCATGAACAGCACGACGACGGCCAGTCCGAGGCCACCGGCGATGAGGCTCTTGCGTACCGAGTCGAAACCGAGAGTGGCGCCGACGGAGTTCGCCTGCACGATGTCGATGTGGCCGGGTAGCCGGCCGGCGGCAAGCGTCGCGGCCAGGTCGTTGCGATAGGTCGCGTTACTGCCCACGGTGCCGCCGGTGATCTGGAAGGTGCCCTGGTTGAGCACCCCCTGGACGTTGGCGTTGTTGATCAGCGTGTTGTCGAGGAAGATCGCGAGCTGGTTCTCAGGGGTGCCCTGCTGCGCGGCCGCCAGTGGCGTGGTTTTCACACCCATCAGGCTCGCGCCCGTGTCGCTCAGGTCGATGCTCACGTCCGGCTGGCCGGTGGTCGTGTCGAAGCTCGACTGGGCGTTGGTGATCATGGACCCGTCGATGCCGGTGAGCTGCGGCGCGTACCCGTCGGGGACGCAGTCGTTTCCTCCGCAGGTGCCCGGGACACTCTTGCCGTCCGGCTGGTCCACGAGCTCCGTCGGCGGCGCCGACTTGACGTCGACCTGGGACTCCTTCAGGTGGATCTTGCCGTCCTTGGCGGGTGCGGCCTTGACCCAAGTGACGAAGGTCAGCTTGGCCGTCTTCCCGACGAGGTCGCGGGCGCGGTTGAAGTCGACCCCGGGCAGGTCGACGACCACGCGGCTGTCGCCCTGCGACGTGACCTGGGCCTCGCTGACGCCGATGTTGTTGACGCGCTTCTCCATGATCTGCGCGGTCGAGGCCTGCGCCACGGACAGCGTCGTGCCACTAGGCAGCGACGTGGGGTCGATCTGGAGCACGATCTCCGTGCCGCCCTGGAGGTCAAGGCCCTTGTGCAGGAAGAGCTCCCGGCCGAGGAACACGGGCACCTGGTTCGCCTTCAGCGCCTGGTTGAAGGGGATGTGGTTGAACAGCCGGTAGACGTACGCGTAGCCGTCTATGAAGGCCGCGAACAGGGCTACGACGACCACCCCTACCACGAGCCACCTGTTTGTCCGCACGGCGCCGGATTCTACAGTCCCGGGGCGTCGCCGCCTACGCCGGCGGCGGCCCCGGCCATGATCGTGGCGCGAAGTCCACGCAGCAGGGCGAGCAGGTGGTGCAGGTTGTGGAGGGTGAGGAGGCGCAGGCCGAGCAGCTCGCCGCGCTGGAACATGTACCGCGCGCCGGCGCGGGAGTGGCGGCGACACGCCGGGCAGTCGCAGCCCTCCTCCAGTGGCGCGGCGTCCTCCGCGAAGCGCGTGTTCAGCAGGTTGTAGCGCCCGCCGGCGACGAGCACAGTCCCGGTGCGCGCCAGCCGCGTCGGCCAGACGCAGTCGAAGAGGTCGACCCCGGACGCGACCGAGGCGACGAGCTCCGGCCCACTGCCGACGCCCATCAGGTAGCGCGGCTTGTGCGGCTCGAGCCCGGCCACGGCAGCCTCCAGCAGGGGCGCCATCACCTCCGGCGGCTCCTTCATCGACAGCCCGCCAATGCCGTAGCCCGGGAAGTCGAGGGCGCGGATCGCCGCGGCGCTCTCCCGCCTCAGCGCGGCGTCGAAGCCGCCCTGGACGATGCCGAACAGGGCACCCTGCCGCGGGTCCCAAGCGGCGCGGCAGCGCTCGGCCCAGCGATGTGTCCGGGCGGTGGCCTCGAGCTGCGCGTCGACGCCGGCGGGGAAGTCCAGCGGCTGGTCCAGCGCCATGGCGATGTCGGCGCCCATGCGCTGCTGCAGCTCCACGGCCGCCTCCGGGGTCAGGAGCCCGCCGTCGTCGAAGCGCACGCCCGCCTCCTCCACCCTCGCCGTCCCGGCCCGGGCCAGGCTGACCGCCTGGAAGCCGCCGCTGTCCGTGAGGATGGGGCGCGACCACCCCATGAACGCGTGCAGGCCACCCGCCGCCTCCAGCGCCTCCACGCCGGGGGCTCGCCACAGGTGGTAGGCGTTGCCCAGGACGATGTCGGCGCCGAGCTCGCGCAGGTCCTCGGTGTCGACGGCCTTCACCGTGCCGCGGGTGGCGACAGGCATGAACGCGGGGGTGGGCACGTCCCCGTGCGGCAGGCTCAGGACGCCGGCGCGACCGGTGGGGCCGCTGGCCACGACCTCGAAGCGCATCTCGCTCACGCGCGGCGCTCCAGCAGCATCGCGTCCCCGAAGGAGTAGAAGCGGTAGCCCTCCCCGACTGCGGCCCGGTAGGCGCGCAGGACCCGCTCCCGGCCGGCAAACGCCGACACCATCACCAGCAGGCTGCTGCGCGGCAGGTGGAAGTTGGTGACGAGGACGTCGACGACGCGCCAGGAGTAGCCGGGGCGGATGAACAGCGCCGTCCTGTCCTCCATGGGCTCGCCGCCCGACGCCTCGAGGGCTCGCGCGGTGGTGGTGCCGACCGCGACGACGCGTCCTCCGCGCGCCCGGCAGGCGGCGATCGCGGCCGCCGTGGCACGGGGCACGCGGAACCACTCGGAGTGCATGCGGTGCGCTGACAGGTTCTCCTCGCGGAGCGGCTGGAACGTGTCCAGCCCGATGCGCAGGGTGACGCGCGCGGTCGCCACCCCGTCGCGGCGCAGGCGGGTCAGCATCCCGCGCGTGAGGTGCAGGCCGGCGGTCGGCGCGGCGGCGGAGCCGGGCTGCCGCGCGAACACGGTCTGGTACCTCTCGCTGTCGCGGAGCTCGCGGTGGATGTAGGGCGGCAGCGGGACGCGGCCGGAGGTCGCGAGCAGGCCCGGCAGGCGCCCGGCCGGGCTGAAGCGCACGATGCGGCCGCCGCCGGGCAGCTCCTCCAGCACGGACGCCGACACCCCGCCCCCGAGGTCGACCCTGGCCCCCTCCCTAAGCCTCCGCCCGGGGCGCGCCAGGACCTCCCAGATGTCGGGCCCGCGCCGCTCCTCCAGGAGGAGGAGCTCGCCGTCTCGGTCGCCGACCCGGAGGGGCAGGCGCGCGGGGACGACCCGGGTGTCGTTGACCACGAGCAGGTCACCCGCGCTGAGGAGCCCCGGGAGGTCCTCGAAGTGCAGGTGGCGCAGCCGGCCGCGAGCCGGCAGGTGGAGCAGCCGCGAGTCGCCGCGGCGGGCGGGCGGCTCCTGGGCGATCAGCCCCGGCGGCAGCTCGTAGTCGAAGTCGGAGAGGCGGTCGCTCAGGACGCCGAGGCCGGCCTCAGGACGAGCCGGATCACGTGCCCGTGCGGCTCGAACGGAGAGTCACCCTCGAGGAAGCCCGTGACCACCTCGAAGGTGCGGACGCCCTCCTGTTCCTTCTCTCGCACGAGCGTTGCGGGCTCGGCGACCGATGCGACGAGGGCGTACGCGCCCACCCGCGCCGGGGCCGCCTCCAGCCCATCGGGGACCTCGACCGTCACCACGTACATCGAGCCGTCGAGGGTCACGTCCGCGACGCTCCAGCCGGCCAGCTCCCCGCAGGCGCGCTGCAGGTGAGGCAGGAGGTGGGAGTCCGGGTCCTCCGCGACCCAGCCCAGGCGCCGGGCGGCGACCTCCAGGCGGATGACCTCGTCGACCAGGACCTTCGCGTCGGCGGTGCCATGGCCGCGCGTGTCCCCCTCCCATCGGGGGCGCATCTCCGGAGTCACTCGAAGAGGCCCTGTTCGAGCGGCGCCGTGCCGGGTCCGCCGGCGACGCCGAGGTGGGCATAGGCCAGCTGGGTCGCCATCCGCCCCCGCGCCGTGCGCGCCAGGAAGCCGAGCTGGATCAGGAAAGGCTCGTACACGTCCTCCAGCGTCTCGCGCTCCTCCGACAGCGACACGGCGAGGGTCTCGACCCCGACCGGGCCGCCGCCGTGCTTCTCGATGATGGTGCTGAGTATCCGCCGGTCCAGGGCGTCAAGGCCCGCCTCGTCGACGCCGAGCAGCTCCATCGTCCGTTCGACCGCCTCGCCGTCGATCCGGCCGGTGCCCTTGACCTGCGCCCAGTCGCGCGTGCGCCGGAGCAGGCGGTTGGCGATGCGGGGGGTGCCGCGGCTGCGCCGGGACAGCCGGGCCGCGGCCTCGTCGTCGACCTCGATGTCGAGGATGCGGGCGGAGCGGCGGATGATCGCCTCGAGGTCGGCGGGCTCGTAGAACTCGAGGCGGAAGACGGCACCGAACCGGTCGCGCAGCGGCGAGCTCAGCATCCCCTGCCGGGTCGTCGCCCCGATCACGGTGAAGCGCGGCAGGCTGAGACGGAGCGACTGCGCCCCCGCGCCCTTGCCGGAGACCCAGTCGAACTTGAAGTCCTCCATCGCGGGATACAGCGATTCCTCGACGGGACGCGCCAGGCGGTGGATCTCGTCGACGAAGAAGACGCCGCCATCGTCGAGGTTCATCAGGATCGACGCGAGCGCCCCCTGGTGCTCGATGGCCGGGCCGGAGCTCTGGCGCAGCTCGGCCCCCATCTCGGTGGCCAGGATGTGCGCCAGGGTCGTCTTGCCGAGGCCCGGCGGGCCGCAGAGGAGGACGTGCTCAAGCGGCTCGGCGCGCTGCTTGGCGCCGCCGAGCAGGAGCTCGAGGTTGTCCTTGAGCGGCTGCTGCCCGACGAACTCGTCCAGGCGCCGCGGCCGCAGCGAGACCTCGTACTGCTCGTCGGCGCTCAGCTCGACGGGCTCCAGCACCCTCTCCTCGCTCATGCCCCCAACCCTAGACCGGCTGGCGGTCCAGCGCCTTCAGCGCCTGCGCCACCGCGGCCTCGAGCGTAGCGTCGGGGCCGAGCTCCAGCTCGGCGATCACCCTCCGCACCTCTCCCTCACGGTAACCAAGCGAGGTCAGGGCGCGCACCGCTCCCTCCACCACCCCGCCGCGCGCGGGCTCGGCCGCCGGCGCCGGCGCCGCGCCGTCGCCCGCGAGGTACTCGGCCTTCAACTTGTCGCGGAGCTCGAGGATGAGCCGGGCCGCCGTCTTCGGGCCGATTCCGGGGACGGTGGCCAGGAGCGCCTTGTCCTCCTGGAAGACCGCCTTCTTGAGGGTCCTCGTGTCGGCCTCGGAGAGGATGGCGAGGGCCACCCTCGGGCCCACGCCCTTGACCGACATCAGGAGCTCGAAGAACTCGAGGTCCTCGACGGTCGGGAAGCCGTACAGGGCGAGGATGTCCTCGCGCACGTAGGTGTGGGTGTTCAGGTGTAGCTGCGCCCCGGGTAGGACGCCGGCGACCACCCGGCTCGGCACGTTCACGAGGTACCCCACCCCGCCCACGTCGATGACGACCGCGTCCGCGCTGACGCGCGCCACGGTGCCGCGCAGCGTCGCGATCACGAGATCTTCCGTCCCGGCTGGAGGCGCTGGCTGGCGATGTGGCACAGGGCGACGGCCACCGCGTCGAACGCGTCGTCCGGGAGCGCCGCCTGCATGCCCGTCACCGCCCTCACCATCCGCACCATCTGCGGCTTGCCCGCCTTGCCGTAGCCCGTGAGCGACGCCTTCACCTGCATCGGCGTGTACTGCCAGATGGGCACCCCGGCCTGCTCGAGGGCCAGGAGGATGACCCCGCGCGCCTCGGCCACCTGCATCGCGGTCGTGGTGTTGGTCGCGAAGAAGAGCTCCTCGACGGCCGCGGTCGAAGGTCGGCTCCGGGCCACGAGGTCTGCCACGAGCCGGTGCAGGAGGGCAAGGCGGGCGGGCTGGGGCATCCCGGCAGGCGTGGTCACGACGTCCGCCTCGACGAGCTCCCGCGAGGAGCCGCGCAGCAGCGCGAACCCGGTCGTCGCGATGCCCGGGTCGAGGCCTAGGACTACACCGCCTGGCTCAGACGTTCCAGTTGCTCCGTGGCGATGTCGAAGTTGGCGTAGACCTGCTGGACGTCGTCGGACTCTTCGAGCGCGTCCATCAGGCGGAGCAGTTTCTCGGCCTCGCGCTCCTCGGTCACCGGGACCGTGTTGCTGGGGCTCATTGTCACTTCCGCGTGCGTGATCTTCGCGCCGGCCTGGGTCATCCCATCGCGGACCGTCTCGAAGTCTTCGGGCTCGGTCTCGACCTCCAGGTGGCCGTCCTCGACCTGGACGTCGGCGGCGCCGAGCTCGATCACCTGCAGGGCCAGCTCGTCGGGGTCCTTGCCCGCCGGGTCGGCGCTGATGAGGCCCTTGCGCTTGAAGATCCACGCCACGGCGCCCGCGTCCGCCATGTTGCCGCCGTAGCGTGAGAACGTGTTGCGGATGTCGCTGGCGGTGCGGTTGCGGTTGTCGGTGAGGACGTCGATGAGGATCGCCACGCCGCCCGGGCCGTACCCCTCGTAGCGCAGCTCCTCGATGGCGGCGCCGCCGCCCTCGCCCGTGCCCCGTTTGATCGCGCGCTCGATGTTGTCGGCAGGCATGTTCACCTCGCGCGCCCGCTGGATGGCGAGGCGCAGGCGGAAGTTGCCGTTGGCGTCGCCGCCTCCCTCCTTGGCCGCCACCGTGATCTCGCGCGCCATCTTGGTGAAGACGGCTCCCTTGCGGGCGTCGGTGATCGCCTTCTTGTGCTTGATCCCCGCCCATTTGCTGTGCCCTGACATCGACTCTGAGTCTAGTCGGGAGGGAGTACGGCGCCGGCGTCGACGGCCGATTCCCACCGGTCCGCGAGGGCCAGCCGTTCGGCCACCGGCGGGTGGCTGGCGCGGACCCGTCGCCACCACGACGGGTCCAGGTCGGGCAGGTTGCGCGCCGTCATCGAGCGCCACAGCGCGCGGTAGGCGGCCGGGTCGCGGGTCAGCTCCAGGGAGTCGAGGTCGGCCTCTCGCTCGAGCCAGCGCGACAGCCATGCCGACACCAGCGCGCCGGCGAAACCGAGGCCGCCGTAGACGAGGAGGAACAGCGGGAAGGCCGCCGGGTCCGAGATGGCGAGAACCCCGGCGAGGCGCAGGAGGGGCGGCCACGTGCAGGCAAGCGCGACCGCGCCGAAAGTCAGGAGCGTGATTGCCGCCTCGACCGGCAGCTGGCGGACGAGGTGGCCCCGGCGCCAGTGCCCGATCTCGTGCGCGACCACGACCTCAACCTCCTCTGCGGGCATCTGCAGCAGGTTGTCGAACACAATGATCCGTCGGGTCCGGCCCATCCCGGAGAAGAAGGCATTGTCCTTCGTGGTGCGCCGGCTCGCGTCCATGACCAGGTAGCCGGAGATGCCGACCGCGGCCCGATGCGCCAGCGCCTCGAGCCGGTCGCGGAGGGCGCCCGCCGGAAGCGGCTCGAGGCGGTTGAAGAGCGGGACCAGCACGGTGGGAAGGATCGTCGCGAGCGCCGCGCTCACTGCCATGACCACGGCCGCCCCGGCAAGCCACCACCAGGGCGTGAGCCGCATCAGCCACCAGAGCGCCTCGCTCACGGCGGTCAGCAGGGCGACCCCCAGCGTGAAACCTTTGATTCCGTCGACGAGGAAGAGGCGTGCCGTCACCCGGCTGAAGCCCCAGCGCCGCTCGTGGACGAACTCCTCCCACAGCGCGAACGGCAACACCACGGCAACGAGCGCGACCGAGGTCGCGACGACCACGACGAGGAGGCGCAGGGGCCAGGGCGAGCGCGGGATCTGCCCGAGCAGGCGCGGTGCCGCCTGCCCGAAGACGATCGCGATGATCACAGCGAACACCCCCGCGGACGCGAGCAGTCCCGCGCGCCTCAGGGGCCGCTGGTACGACCGCGCACGGGCCACCTCGCCCGGCGCGAAGTAGTCGGCGGCGTCGGCGCGCACCGGTCGGTGCAGCGGCACCGGTGGGCGGGGCAGGGTCGTGCTCAGCCCAGCTTGATTCGCAGCGGGGTTTGCTTTCCCACCTGCCACAGGTCGCCGTCCGCGGCGTCGTAGATCTGGAAGGGGTCCTCCACCGTGGCCCCGTTGACGCGCACCCCGCGCTGCTCGACGAGGCGGCGCGCCTCGCCGTTGCTCTTGGCCAGGCCGAGGGCGGTGAGCGTCGCCACGACAGAGGCGCCATGGATGCCGGGCGGCAGCCACGCCTCACGCGTCTCCGTGACCTCCTTGCGGCGGAAGCGCGCCTCGAATTCCTCCTCGGCCTCCGCCCCGGCGTCGGGGTCGTGGAAGCGGCTCACGATCGCGCGCGCCATGCCCGCCTTGAGGTCTCGCGGGTTCTGGCCCGACTCGAGCGCCGCCTGGACCCGCTCGACCTCCGCCTCCCCGACACCGCCGACCAGGCGCAGGTACGACACGATCAGCCCGTCCGGCACCGACATCAGCTTGCCGAACATCTCCGCCGGCCGGTCGGTCACACCCACGTAGTTGCCCAGCGACTTCGACATCTTCTGCACGCCGTCGAGGCCCTCGAGGACGGGAGTGGTGAGGATGTCCTGCGGCGGTAGCCCGTTGTCGCGCTGCGTCTCACGCGCGAAGAGGAGGTTGAAGAGCTGGTCGGTGCCGCCGAGCTCCACGTCGGATCGCACCGCCACCGAGTCGTAGCCCTGCATGAGCGGGTACAGGAGCTCGTGCAGCCCGAGCGCGTGCCCCTCCTTGAGCCGTTTCGAGAAGTCCTCGCGCTGTGTGACCTGGGCGAGCGTCGTCTTGCCGGCGAGCACGAGCACGTCCGCCAGCGTCATGCCGCCGAACCACTCGGACTGGCGGCGGATCTCGCAGCGGTCGCGGTCGATGACCCGGAAGACCTGGTCGAGGTAGGTCTCGGCGTTGCGGTCCACCTCGTCGGGCGTCAGCGGCTTCCGCGTCTCCGAGCGCCCGCTGGGGTCGCCGATCCGGGCGGTGTAGTCGCCGATGATCAGGACCGCGAGGTGGCCCGCGTCCTGGAAGTCGCGCAGCTTGTTCAGCACGACGGCGTGGCCGATGTGGATGTCGGGCGAGCTCGGGTCGATCCCGAGCTTGACGCGGAGGGGGCGACCCGAGTCCACCGCCTCCTGGAGGTGCGCCTCGACCTCGAGGTGCACGGCGCCCCGCCGGATCCGCTCCCATGCCTCGCTCATGCGGTGGCAATAGTAAGGACGTGGCCGCGCGGCCCCCCTGTGTAGGCTGGACGCGGTGCAACAGCGGTCCCGCTCGGCGTGGCGGACTCGGCAGCTCATGGTGCTGCGCGCGCGGGCGCGCCGGCGGCAGGTCGCGCGCCGCCGCCTCGCGGCCACCGTGCTGGCCGCCGTCGGGCTCGTGGTGTTCGGGGTCGGCGCGACAGGCGCGGACCGCTACGACTACTACGCGGGTGACCTGCCCGACGCGAGCCACCTCGACCCGGCCAACCTCTCGCAGGCGACCCAGATCCTCGACCGCAAGGGCCGCCTCCTGTACCTCAAACATGGGGCGGAGATCCGGACGGTGGTGCCGCTCGACAAGATGTCGCCCTGGGTGCGCAAGGCGACGATCGATGTCGAGGACAAGAACTTCTACCAGCACCACGGCCTCGACTTCACCCGCCTCGCCGCCGCCGCGTACGCCGACGTCACGCACACCGGCGTCCAGCAGGGCGCGAGCACGATCACGCAGCAGCTCGTGAAGTCGTTGTTCCTGACCCCCGAGCAGACCATCGACCGCAAGATCAAGGAGGCGCTGCTTGCGGGCAACGTCGAGGCCCAGTACTCGAAGGACCAGATCCTGTCGGCGTACCTCAACGAGATCCCGTACGGCAACCAGACCAACGGGATCGAGGCCGCCAGCGAGTTCTACTTCGGCGTCCACGCCGCGGAGCTGAACCTGGCGCAGGCAAGCTTCCTCGCCGGCATCCCGCGCGCCCCGTCGCTCTACGACCCGCTCACCCCGGACGGCATGGCCAACGCGCGGGCGCGCCAGGGCGAGGTGCTGACGGCGATGGTCAACCAGGGTGACATCACGCCCGCGCAGCTGGGCGAGACCGAGGCTGCCGGGATCCAGCTCAAGCCGCAGCAGCCCGACCAGGTCCTGCTCGCGCCGCATTTCGTGCAGTACGTCATCAACTACCTACACACGATCTTCCCCGCGAGCCTCGTCGATGGCGGCGGGCTGAAGGTGACCACCAGCCTCGATCTCGACCTGCAGACAAAGGCGGAGGCGATCGTGCGCAGCGAGGTGGCGAAGTTCACGTCCGGCGGCGTCAACAACGGCGCGATGGTCGCCCTCGACCCGAAGACGGGCCAGGTCCTCACCTATGTGGGCAGTGCCGACTACTTCAACGACGCCATCGACGGGCAGTTCGACAACGTCGACGGCGAGGGCCTCCCCGGCTACATCGGGCGGCAGCCGGGGTCGTCGTTCAAGCCCTACGTCTACATCACGGCACTAGCGGACGGCTACACCCTGGACAGCATCGTGACCGACCGGGAGGGCACGATCGGCGGCACGAAGTTCACGAACTTCGACGACAAGAGTGAAGGGGCCATCACGCTGCGCCAGGCGCTCGTGCGCTCCCGCAACATCCCGACGATCGCCCTGCTGCAGAACCTCGGATACGGGCGGGTGTTCCAGACCGCCCGCATGCTCGGCATCACGACCAACCTCAAGCCCGAGCTGGGAACCGCCATCGGCACGAGCGAGGTCCGGATGCTCGAGCACGCGGCCGCTTACACGGCCTTCGCGGACGAGGGGATCTACCACGCCCCTGCGCCCATCCTCAAGGTCGAGGACCAGCAGGGACGCGTCCTCTACCAGTACAAGCAGAACGGGCGCCGGGTGTTCAGCGCGCAGCTCGCCTACTTGCTCGATGACATCCTGCTCGGGTACGCCAAGCAGTGGAACCTGAACCTGATCGGCCCGGCCGCGGGCAAGTCGGGCACCACCGACGACCACGCCGACCTCTGGTACATGGGCTACACGCCGGACCTCGTCGTGGGCACGTGGATGGCCCACACGGGCCACAACCCCGACGGCTCCTCGATCGGTCGCTACAAGCTCGACTTCAACTACTTCGGCGTCAGCCAGCCGGCACTGATGTTCCGCGACTTCCTGCCGGTCTTCTACAGCGGCCGCACCATCCCGACCTTCGCGAAGCCGCGCGGGATCGTCTCCGGCGGCAGCTGCCACACGACGTACAAGCCGGTGAACCAATCCGGCCCGGTAGGCGAGAACCAGCCGCTGTTCCAGCCCGAGCAGGTGTGCACCGGCGGTGACGTCCGCGTCGAGGGCACGACCCCGCACGCGCCCCTCAAGGCGATCTACTCCTCCGGGGGCTGAGGCGCCGTCCGCGCGCGCCGCGGCCGCGGGACGTGCGCGGCCCAGCGGAAGCGAAGCGGCAGGTGCGCCGACCGCGTGATGCCGACGCGCGGCCCGGTCAGCACGTCGGTGTCGGGGACCGGCGCCCCGGGAAGGATCCGCAGCTCCGACGTCGACAGGTCGAGCCCGTTGTGCGAGAGGTTGAGCCCGTACGCGCGACACACGAGCCCCGGCCCGCGAACGCCCTCCACCCCGCGGATCAGCACCGCGGCGCCCACGCCCTCGGCCTCCGTCACGGCGTTGAGGCAGTGGTGGATGCCGTAGATGAGGTAGACGTAGGCCCGACCCGGCGGGCCGAACATCGGCGCGTTGCGCGCCGTGGGGCCGCGGAAGGAATGACTCGCCCGGTCGTCAACCGCGAGGTAGGCCTCAGTCTCCGTGATCCTCAGGGCGAGGTCGTCGCCGGGGCGGCCCATCCACAGGACCCGTCCGAGCAGGTCCCGCGCCACCACCTCCGTGGGGCGCGCGTAGAACGACCGCGGCAGCGCCGCCGGCGGCGGTGCCTCAGCTGTAGGTCTTGGCGAAGTAGCTTTGCGGCTCCGCCGGGAGGACCGGCAGGTAGATGAACGTCGACACGGGCTTCAGGGCGCGAAGGCCTTTGGCCACGAGTGAGTCGTCCAGCTGCGATTGGCTCTGCGCGACCACGGAGGAGTGCCCGCCACTCGGCAGCGCGGTCTGCATCAGGCCGCTCTCAAAAAGGTAGAGCAGCACCGACAGCTCGAGGGCGAGGAAGACGAAGCCCGCGATGGCGCCGAAGAAGCGGTCGAAGACCAGGCCGTTCATGAAGCTGAACGTGTCGCCGAAGGCCGCGATGATGATCTCGATCAGGATCACGAGTGCCACGACGATGGCGATGAAGATGCCGAAGTGCGAATCGGCAGGGTGGGTGCCCGTGTTGTACCCGAGGAACGTCGAGACCCCCGGGCTGACGTAGCTCGCCAGCAGGATCCCGACGTAGCCCGCGGCAAAGTGCACGACTCGACGGAAGAGGCCGTACCTGAAGCCGAGGAAGACGTTCAGCAGCAGCAACAGGATGAAGATCAGGTCGAACATTGCTGGACTCCGTGTGGTGTCACTCGCGCGGGCGGGCGCCCAGGCGCTCAGACAGGCTGGCTGCGACTCTTGCTTCGGACGCGGCTACCTCGTCGCCGCTCAGGGTGCGGGTCTCCGACTGGTAGGTCAGTCGCAGCGCCAGGCCCTTCCGGCCGGGCTCGACCTGCTGGCCCGTGTACTCGTCGAAGAGTTCCACGTTGCGCAGGATAACTTCTTCCAGCGCCAAAACCACCCCCCGCACTTCGGCCGCGGGCGTCGCCGCCGGGACCGATATGGCGAGGTCGCGCACGACCGCGGGGAAACGCGACGGGGCCGCGTACGTGGGCGGCTTGAGCCTGGCGGCGACGACGTCGAAACGCACCTCGGCGAGAATGGCCGTGCCCGCCAGGTCGAAGGCCGAAGCGAGGTCAGGGTGGAGCTGACCCAGCACGCCGAGCGCCTCGCCCTCCAGCTCGAGGCGCACCGAGCGGCCCGGGTGCATCCCCGGGATCGGCTCGGTGACGACGTCCGGTGCGAGCCCGGTAAGACGGCGCGTAACCGTTTCCACCGCGCCCTTCAGCTCCAGCAGGGCGCGCCTCACCGCCTGCCGCCCCGTCGCCCGCGATGCCTGCGCCAGGGCCAGCAGCCGCGGCTCCTCCGGCAGGGCACCGTCCGACGGCCAGAAGACTCGGCTCAGCTCGAAGATGCGCGCGTCCGCGGTCCCCAGCGCCTCATTGGCCGCCAGGGTGCGCACCAGGGCCGGCAGGATGGTCGTACGGAGGGAGGCTTCCTCGCTGGACATCGGGTTGGCCAGCTCCAACCGGGCGCCACCGAACCCGCCGAGGTCGGCCGGGTCGTCCTGGCGGCTGAAGGAGGGGGTGATCACCTCGTCGTACCCGGCGGCCGCGACCAGGTCACGCGCGCGCCACTCCGGGTCGGGTGGGGGCAGGAGGCGGCCGACCGGCGCACGGCGCCCAGGCAGCGTCCCGGCCATGTCGTTGTAGCCGCGCAGCCGGCCGACCTCCTCCACCACGTCCTCGGGGATGCTGATATCGAGGCGATATGGCGGGGGCGAGACGGCGAGTGAGGTGCCGTCCAGGCTGACCTCGCAGCCGAGGCGGGTGAGGAGGGCGTCGACCTCGACGTCGTCGACGGCCTCGCCCAGGCGCGCCGTGACGAAGCCGGCGGGCACCCTCACGGTGGCCGCCGCGACCGGCGCCGGGTAGACGTCTACCGGTGGGCTGCTCGGCCCGGCGCCGGCGACCTCCTGGAGGAGAGCGGCCAGGCGCGCGGCCCCGAGCGCGGCCAGCTCCGGGTGAAGCCGCTTCTCGAAGCGCGAGGAGGCCTCGGTGCGGAGGCCCAGGCGCCGGGTGGTTGCCCGGATATCTGTCGGCTCGAAATTCGCCGATTCGATCACCACCGTCGTCGTCGCGGGCCCCACCGCGCTGTCAGCGCCGCCGATGACCCCGGCGAGCGCAGCGGCCCTCGATTGGTCGGCGATTACAAGGGTGTCCTGACCGCACGGGCGCGTCTTGCCGTCGAGGCAGGCGAGCTCCTCCCCCGCGCGCCCGCGCCGCACGAGGATGCCGCCGTCCAGCCGGGCGGCGTCGAAGGTGTGGAGGGGCTGACCGAGCTCGAGCATCGCGTAGTTGGCGGCGTCAACCACGTTGCTGATCGGCCGCTGCCCGACGGCGCGGAGCCGCCTCTGCATCCACGCCGGGCTCGACCCCACCGTTACGCCCTCGACCCGCCGCGCGATGTAGCGGAAGCACAGGTCGGGGTCGGCGATCTCCACGGGCACCCCGGCCACGGCCGCGGCCTCGGCCGGTCGTGGGTCGGGCCAGCGAAGGGGCCGGTCGTACACAGCGGCGAGCTCGCGCGCGATGCCGAGGTGGCACAGCTCGTCGGGCCGGTTCGCGGTCACCTCGACGATCAGCACCACGTCCCGAGGCATGAGGCTCTCGAGCGGGAGCCCTGGCTCGCCCTCCGTGCCGAGGTCCATGATCCCGTCGGCGTCGCCGCCGATGCCCAGCTCGTCAGAGGACAGGGCCATCCCGTGCGACACGACCTTCAGGAACCGCCGCTCGGCGATGGTGAGGCCCCCTGGCAGCTCCGTCCCCGGCGGGGCGTACGGCACCAGGCTGCCAAGGCGCAGGTTGGGCGCCCCGGAGACCACCTGGACCTGCCGCCCGCCCACGTCCAGCTGCGCGACCTGGAGGTGGTCGGACCCGGGCACGGGGGCCAGCTCGGCGATGCGGCCGACGACCACCCCCTCCCAGCCGCGGCCGAGCTCGACCGCCTGCTCGACCTCCGTCCCGGAGAGGGTCAGCGCGTCGGCCAGCTCGCTGACGGGCTCGTCGAGGTCGACGAAGTCGCGCAGCCAGTCCAGGGAGATCTTGATCGGCATCTAGAACTGGCGCGTCATGCGGAGGTCGTTCTCGAAGAAGAGGCGCAGGTCGTCGACGCCGTACTTCAGCATGGCCACACGGTCGATTCCGAGGCCGAAGGCGAAGCCCGTGTAGCGCTCCGGGTCCACGCCGCCGGCGCGAAGCACGTTGGGGTGGACCATGCCGGAGCCGAGGATCTCGATCCAGCCCGACATGCCGCAGAGGCGGCAGCCGCGGCCGTCGCAGATGAAGCAGCTGACGTGCACCTCGAGGCTCGGCTCCGTGAAGGGGAAGTAGTCCGGGCGCAGGCGGATCCGCCGCTCGGGGCCGAACATCTCGCGGGCGAAGTACTCGAGGGTGCCCTTCAGGTCGGCCACCGTCACGTCCTCGTCGACGAGCAGGCCCTCGACCTGGTGGAACATCGGCACGTGCGTGGCGTCGTTGTCGCGCCGGTACACCTTCCCCGGGATGATCACCCTGAGCGGCGGCGGGTTGGCCTCCATGTAGTGGATCTGCATCGGCGACGTCTGCGTCCTCAGGACCACGTCCTCCTGGCCGGCGATGAAGAAGGTGTCCTGCCCGTCCCGGGCGGGATGCCCCTTGGGGATGTTGAGCGCCTCGAAGTTGTAGTAGTCGGTCTCGACCTCGGGTCCGCGCGCCACGTCGTAGCCGAGGCCGCGGAAGATCTCCTCGATCTCACGGGCGACCAGCGTGACGAGGTGCAGGTGGCCGACGGACGGGCGTATGCCGGGGAACGTCAGGTCGATCGCCTCGGTGACCGCGAGCGCCCCCGACGCCTGCTCGCGGAGCGTGGCGGCGCGTGCCCGCAGCGCCTCCTCTATCTCTCGCGCCACGGCGTTGGCCCTCTGGCCGATCTCGCGCCTCGCCTCAGGCGCCATGGCGCCGAGGGAGGACAGCAGCTCCTTCAGCGGCGCCTTGCGTCCCAGGTAGGCGACGCGCGCCTGCTCGAGGGCGGCCTCGTCCCCGGCGGCCCCCACCGCCTCCAGGGCTTCAGCCTTGAGCGCCTCCAGGTCCGGACCGGATCCTGAAGGACCGGTCACCGAGGCCATTACTCCGCGCTCTTCTCCGCGGTTTTCTCTGCCCCGGCCCGGGCGACCCTGACCAGCTCCGTAAAGTACGCGGCGTCGCGCACGGCGAGGTCGGCGAGGACCTTGCGGTCGATCTCGACGCCGGCCTCCTTGAGGCCGTGGGTGAACGTGTTGTAGGTCATCCCGTTGATGCGCGCCGCGGCGTTGATGCGCGCGATCCAGAGGCGGCGCATCTCGCGCTTGCGCTGGCGCCGGTCGCGGTACTGGTACGCGAGGGAGTGCATGACCGCCTCGTTGGCGACCTTGAACAGCTCCTTGCGCGCGCCGGACATGCCCTCCGCGCGGTCGAGGATCTTCTTATGTCGGGCGTGGGCGGTGACGCCTCGCTTCACTCTCGGCATGGTCGACTCCTCCTGGTGCTGGGGCTACAGGTACGGGGCGTCGCGCTTGATGTTCTTCGCGTCGGCGGGAGAGATCTCCTGCACGCCGGTGAACGCGCGCTTGCGCTTGGGTGATTTCTTCTCGAGGATGTGGCTCTGCTGCGCGTGGCGGCCGAGCACCTTGCCGTTCTTCGTGACGCGGAAGCGCTTGGCGGTGCCTTTGTGGGTCCTGATCTTCGGCATCGTCTCCTCCTACGCGGTGGTGACCGGCTCGGCGGCCTGTTCCTCGCCCTTGGGTCGGTTGAGCGGCCCCATGATCTGGGACATGTTCTTGCCCTCGAGCAGGGGGCTGCGCTCCACGTGCGCGACGTCCGCGAGGTCCTGCGCCATCCTCTCCAGGAGGCGGCGGCCGATGTCGGCGTGGACCATCTCGCGGCCCCGGAACCAGATCGTCACTTTTACCTTGTCACCTTCAACCAGGAATTCGCGCACTCGTTTGAGCTTCGTGTTGTAGTCGCCCGGCCCGATCTTGGGCCTGAAGTTCATCTGCTTGAGCCGGTTGCCGCCCTGCTTCTTGCGCGACTCCGCCTCACGCTTCCGAGCGTCGAAGCGGAACCGGCCGTAGTCCATCAAGCGGCAGACGGGGGGATTCGCCTGGGGTGCCACCTCGACCAGGTCCAGTTCCCGCTCTTCCGCGATGCGGCGGGCCCGGTCGGTGGGGATCACCCCGAGTTGCTCGTTTCGTTCGTCGATCAGCCGGACCTGCGGCACCCGGATCTGGTCGTTGACCCTCAGCTCTTTGAACGCGATAGACCTGCTCTCCTACTTGCGTAAACAAAAATGGACGGCCGAAGCCGTCCGTCTGCCCTGGGGGCTGACCCGAGCGACCTCCTGGCCGTCAGGTGAGGGACGGATGGCCCCTGCTTTGTGTCTCGCGGATCATAACAGCCGGGGGCGCCGGGTGAATTCCGAAGAGCGCACCAGCTGCCCCCCACCCAACCCTCTCCCCGCAGGCGGGGGGAGGACGATCCAGTGCTCCTCCCCCCGCCTGCGGGGGGAGGCTGGGTGGGGGGTGAAGGTCGGCTGGCCTCAGCTCTTCTCCGCGACCCGCCGCTCCAGCTCGTCGCCGATCTCCTCCGCGCGCATGGCACCGCGGTCGCCGACCAGGCGCTCGCGCAGGCTAACGGTCTCGTTCTCCTCGTCCCGGCCGCCGACGACCCCCACGAAGGGCACCTTCTGCATCTCGGCGTCGCGGATCTTGGCCTGCATCCGCTCGGCGCGGGCGTCGACCTCGACGCGGAGGCCGCGCTGGCGGAAGTACGAGGCCTGCACCTGGGCGTACTCCAGGTTCTTGTCGGAGATCGGCACCATCACCAGCTGCACAGGCGCCAGCCAGATCGGGAAGGCGCCGCCGAAATGCTCGATCAGGAAGCCGGTGAAGCGCTCCATCGAGCCGATCGGCGCGCGGTGGATCATCATCGGCCGCGCCGTCGCCCCGTCGGCGGTGACGTACTCCAGCCCGAAGCGCTCGGGCAGGTTGAAGTCCAGCTGCGTGGTGGATGCGCTGAACTCCCGGCCGAGCGCGTCCCGGATCTGGACGTCGAGCTTGGGGCCGTAGAACGCGGCGTCGCCGGGCGCCTCGACGAACGGGTGCCCGACCTCGGTCAACGCGTCGCGGATGCGGCTCTCGGCGTCCTCCCACAGGGCCGGGTCGCCCATGTACTTGGGATCGTCGTCGCGCCGCGAGAGGCGGAAGCTGAAGTCCGTGATGTTCAGGGCGGCGTAGAGGTCCAGGATCATTTGCGTTGTCGCTATGAACTCCTGCTTGACCTGGTCCGGCGTGCAGAAGATGTGGGCGTCGTTGATGGTGAACCCGCGCACGCGAAGCAGCCCCGACAGCTCACCGGACTTCTCGTACCGGTACACGGTGCCCAGCTCCCCGATGCGGAGCGGCAGATCGCGGTAGCTCCGCAGCTCGTGCTGGTAGATCCGGATGTGGTGCGGGCAGTTCATGGGGCGCAGGATGTACTCCTCGTCCTCGACGCCGAAGGGCTTGTACATCGAGTCCCGGTACCAGCCGTAGTGGCCGCTCGTCTCGTAGAGGTCGAGCTTCGCGATCTGCGGCGTGTACACGTGCTGGTAGCCGGCCTTCCGCTCCACGTCGAGGATGTGCTCCTCCAGGAGGCGCCGCACCGTGGCGCCCTTGGGCAGCCACATCGGCAGGCCCTTGCCGACCTTCTCGTCGATCATGAAGAGGCCGAGCTCGCGCCCGAGCTTCTTGTGGTCCCGCTCGCGGGCCAGCTCCAGGCGCTGGAAGTAGTCCTGCAGCTCTGCGTCGGTGTGCCACGCCGTGCCGTAGACGCGCTGCAGCATCTGCTTGTGCTCGTCGCCGCGCCAGTAGGCGCCGGCGACCCGCGTCAGGCGGAAGTGCTCGATGTCGCCCGCCTCGGCGACGTGCGGGCCCCGGCAGAGGTCGAAGAACTCGCCCGTGCGATAGCAGCTGATCTGCTGGTCATGCGAAGCCTCGCCCTCGGTGATGATCTCGACCTTGTAGTCCTGCCCGAGGTCGCGGAACCTCGCCACCGCGTCGTCGCGCGGCAGGACCACCTGCTCGTACGCGGGGTGGCGCGCCGCGATCTCGCGCATGCGCGCCTCGATCTGGGGCAGGTCCTCCTCGCTCAGCGTCGCGCCGCCGAGGTCGAAGTCGTAGTAGAAGCCGTCGTCGATCGCGGGCCCGATCGCATAGCGGGCCCCCGGGTAGAGCTCGCAGACCGCGGCGGCGAGCAGGTGCGCGGCGGAGTGGCGCAGGACGTCCAGCTCGACGGCGGCGGGCATGGCCAGAGTGTATCGACGGGCCTCGTTCCCCCGGGAGGGAGAGGCCGGGGTCAGACGACGGCCAGCCGGCTCAGCCCCTGGGGTGCCTCTTCGAGGTCCGCGCAGCCGGCGACGAAGACCCCTTCGTCCCAGCCGCGGAACTCCAGCGAAAGCTGCCTGGACATCGGCAGGACGTGCCGCCGTCCCGCCTCCCGGAGCCGCTCCTTGCGCTCCGGGTCGAGGGCGCAGCAGGCGCGGCTACAGTACTTGTTCGTGGGCTTCTTAACCTCGCGTGCGCACCCCGCGCGCGCACACGTGCGACGACCACAATCAACCATCAAGCCACCCTCGGCTACATTCCTGGAGGACCCCGCCCCCGACGACGCGGACGATGATATTCCCGCCTCGGGCAGGGCTGTCAAGGCCATGACGCAGTGCAACATATGACACCCCGAGTAACACCTAAGGCCGCCCGCGGCGCGGGACATGTGGACAACCTCTGGGGACAAGGTGGAAGACGCGTTCGGCTGCCTTCCGGACCCGGGGGAAACCATGGGGAAAGGGCCCGTTGGAAACCGCCGAACTGACCGTCGACACCTCACGAAGGCAGGTTGTCGACATCACCGACGAGGTCCAATTCCGCGTCCGCGGCTGGGGCGGTGACGGCCTTCTCAGCGTGTTCCTACAACACGCGACGGCCGGTCTTGCCCTGATGGAGACGAATTCGGGGTCCGAGGCCGACCTCGCGGCGGCCCTGGGCCGCGTCCTGCCCCGCGACGTCGATTACCGCCACCAGCACGGCAGTCGCGGCCACGGCGCCGACCACCTCCTCCCGGCGCTCCTCTCCCCCTCCGTGGTCATCCCCGTGACCGGCGGCGCCCTTCAGCTCGGGACCTGGCAGTCCATCGTGGTCGTTGACCTCAATCCGGACAACCCGACGCGGCGCGTGAGATTGAGCTTTTTGCGGGGATAACCTTATAGCAACACACTCACTTTCATCCTGTCGGCTGACAGCAAGGAGGCAGACCGATGGCAACCACCAAGCAGAAGGCCGCGGCGCGCCGGAACATCAAGAAGGCGACCGCCGCCTCGGCCAGCAGGCGGGAGCACGGGCAGGCTCCCAAGCGCACCCATCACCCGCTCAGCTCCCACTCCGAACGCGAGCTTCCCGACTCCACGTTTGCGTTCCCCGACGAGCGCAAGGAGCCGCTGACCGACGCGAAGCACGTGCGCAACGCGATCGCGCGCTTCAACCAGGTCGAGGGCGTCAGCGACGCCGACCGTGACAAGGCCTGGCGGCGCATCAAGAGCGCCGCCAAGAAGTTCGACGTCGAGGTCTCGGAGAAGAGCTGGCGCGAGATCGGGAAGGACTGAGCGCCAGGGAAGCGCCTACGCGGTGACCGTCGGGGGGCGAGAATCGATGCCGTGGACTACGAGGCCGCCATGGACGAGCTCACTGCGGCGCCAGCGGCGGACTTCACGGCGCGGCGCCAGGCGCTCGCGAAGGAGTTGCGGCAGGCCGGTGACCGCGAGGCCGCCGCCCGGCTGCTGGAGGTGCGCAAGCCGGCGGCGCCGGTGCTAGCCGCCAACCAGGTGGCGCGCTACGACCCGGAGGCGGTCGAGGGGCTGCTCGACGCGGGCGCGGAGCTGCAGCAGGCGCAGCAGGCGGCCCTCGAAGGGGCGGCCGACGGCGCGACCAGGCTGCGCGCCGCGGGCGGCGGCCTGAACACCGCGCTGGAGCGGGTCGTCAAGCGGGCGGCGCGGTTGCCCGGCGCGCAGTCCAACGTCGAAGCCACGAGGCGCCTCCGCGACCTGTTGCAGGCGGCGACGCTCGGGGACGATGCGACGCGGGCCGCCCTTGGCCGCGGGCGGCTCCTGGTCGAGCCGGCGCCTCTCGGATTCGGCGGCCTCGGACTCGAGGCGGGGGTTTCGGCCAAGCCGCGCCGGCAAACGGCCGCGCCGGCCGCCGCGGCGCCGCCCGTGAAAGAGCCGTCGCGTGCCGAGCGCATCCACCTCGAGCGCCGGGCCCGCCACATCGCAGCCGCCCGCGAGCGCGCGCGCAAGGCGGCCGAAGAGGCCACCGCCGCCGAGGCCCAGGCGGAGACGCTTGAAGGCCAGGCGGCTGTCGCCGAAGAGGAAGCACGGCGCCTGCGCCGGGAGGCCACGGCGGCGCGCAGGCGTGCCGAGGAGCGACGGCAGCGGGCAGACTCGGCCGGAGCCGAGGTCAAGCGCCTCTAGCCGACCGCCGAACCGACGCCGCGCCTGACCGCGGCTACAGGAGGTGGGTCAGCCAGTCGCGCAGTAGCCGCGGCCCGCGCGGCGGCCGGTACTCCGGCAGCAGCTCCTCGAGTCGCCGGTGTCCCTCCTGCACCAGGCTCTCGACGGTGTGGCCGTCGGGCCGGATCGGCTCGCCCACGAACACCAGGATCTTCTTGCGGAGCCAGAGGTCCTGGGTGCCCGAGAGCGCCACCGGCACGACTGGGACGCCGTTGTTGATCGAGAAGTGGGCAAACCCCTTCTTGAACGCGTCGACCCTCCCCTCCTCCGCCCCGTAGTGACCCTCGGGGTACAGCGCGACGACCCCGCCACGCTGCAGGCACTTGTCCACGTGGTGGTAGAGGCGCGGGCCGCTGCCTTCCCGGTTGTTGACCGGGATGTAGCCACCGACCTGCCGCACGAACCACCACTGGAAGGGCCGCTTCTGCAGGCCCCACGGGTCGCCGAGGAAGTGGACGCGCGGCGCCGGCGGGAACGAGGCCGTGATCGCGAACGAGTCGAGCCAGTTGAGGTGGTTCGCGATCAGCACGAAAGGCGCCCCGCGCGGCGCGTTGCGCCGCCCCTTCACCTGGAACACGAACAGCGCGTGGAACACCGGGAGGAGGAGGATCCGGACCAGCCGGTAAACCAGGGTCGCCTCGCGCTGGACGGGGAGCAGGTCGGCCGGCGCGGTCTCGGCCGCCGTGGCCACGACCGGGTCGGCCATCAGTGGCCCGCCATGACCGGCAGTGGGGTGCCCTTGGGTTCGCGCCGCCGGGTTTCCCTCACTTTGAGGATCGCGAGACTGCCGAGCAGGAAGAACACGACGTAGAGCCCGAAGGTCACGGGGTAGCCCCCGGGTTGCGACAGGATCGTCGTGTGGTTGAAGGCGTCCAGCAGTGGCCCGCCGAGGAAGCCGGCCACGACCCCGGAGCTGGCGGTGGCGATGTTCGAGAAGCCGAGGAAGCGGCCGCTCTCCTCGTGCGGGATCACGTCGACCATGTACGCCCAGTCGACCGCCAGGAAGATCCCGACCGCGACCCCGATGATGAGGCCGAAGTAGAAGGCCTGGCTGAGGCGATCCGAGACCGACAGGAGGTGCGCCACCGGGGCGGTCATCGCGGCCGGCAGGCTCATCGAAGACGAGAAGATCAGCCCGACGGTGCCAAGGGCCCCGAGGATGCCCGAGGCGATGATGAACGGCCGCCGTCCTATCCGGTGCGAGAGCTCGGCGGCGGGGAAGGTTGCCACCAGGGCGACCACCAGGATGATCGCCTGCAGGTCGCGCCCGGCGAGCTGGGCGAGGTCGTCCAGGTGCCGGCTCGAACCGGGGTAGAACACGTCCCTGAAATAGAAGTACGCGAACTTCTGCAGCCCCCCGGCCGAGACCAGGATCAGCAGGCGCGAGACCATCAGCCAGATGAAGTCGTGGTGCTGGCGCGGACTGATCGCGAACGTCCCGATCGTCACCTCCTTCAGGTCGAAGCGCCCACCCTCGGCGGGCTGAACCTTGTCGGGGAAGACGAGCACCGTGACGAGCATCGCCGCCACGAGGAAGACAGCCATCGACCCCAGCGCGAGGTCGGCGCGATGCATACCCATGAACGTGCCCGCCACGACGACGCCGAGGAGGATGCCGAGCAGGTTGCCGCCCCCAACCCAGCCGCTGGCGCGGCTGCGCTCGTCTTCGGGGACGACGTCCGGGAGCAGGCCCTGGTAGGGCGCCTGGGCCGCGTTCTCCGAGACCTGCAACAGGAAGTAGAGGAGGAAGAGCCAGAGGAACGCGCCCGACGCGGCCCACGCGAACCCCGCGGCGGACGGGTTGCCACCGGCAAAGGGCGATGGCCGGGACATGAGGATGAGGAAGACTGCCGAGAAGATGGTGGCGACGAAGATGTACGGCTTCCGCCGTCCGAAGCGCGACCGCGTCCGGTCGGACACCGACCCCATGATCGGCTGCCAGAAGACGGCGATCAGCGTGCCGGCGCCCTCCAGGATCGCGACTGCGGTGCCCTGGTGGTCCTTGCCGATTCCTGGGATGTTGCGGAGGAGCTCAGTCAGGACCGAGTTGCCGAGCGGCAGCCACAGGAAGCCGATCGCGACCCAGTAGAGGCTCAGCAGCCCGATCTTGAAGAAGCCCAGGTGGGCGGGCTGGATCGTGGTCCCAGCAGGTGTGCTCGCCGCTGCTTCGCTGACCGAGGCCATTGCCCGCCACCGTAGTCCGCGGCGACGCAAAAGGGAACGCCACGCCGCCGTGACGCGGGCCGGGCGGCACGCCTGAGGAGGGCCGCCCGGCACTCTCCCGGATGCCGGCTACGCCGTACCTTGCAGGCATGGCCGTCGCGCGCTCCGACTCAGGCAAGCGGGCCGACCTCGCCGGCCCCGGGATCGGGACATACGAGGACGTTGACCGCGCTCTACCGACCGACTACTCGTCACTGCTGTCGCCGCGCGAAACCCAGCAGGCGATCTTCGCGCTCCGCCGGTACATCGAAGACGGGCTGTGCCGGGAGCTGCACCTGCAGGTCGTGCAGGTACCGCTCATCGTGACGCCCGAGTCCGGCGTCAACGACATGCTCGACCGCGACGGGTCGCGCACCCCCGTGCAGTTCCACATCGGCAACGATGGCGGCCACCACCCGCTCGACGCGCAGGTGGTGCAGGCGGCGACGAAGTGGAAGCGCACAGCGCTCAAGCAGTTCGGGATGGCGCCAGGCGAGGGCCTCTGCACCGACATGCGCGCCGTGCGCAAGGACTACTTCCTCGACCACGACCACTCTGCCTACGTCGACCAGTGGGACTGGGAGCAGGCGATCACCCCGGACGAGCGCAACCTGGACTATCTCAAGCACGTCGTGCGCGCGATCTGGCGCGTGCTTCGCGGCGCGGAGGCGGTGGCCCAGGAGATGTTCCCGGCGCTGCGCGACCCGCGCTACCCGAACCTGCCCGAAGAGATCACGTTCGTCCACGCGGAGGACCTCCTCGCCAGGTACCCGGACCTGCCGCGAAAGCAACGGGAGACGCTGCTCCTGCAGGAGCACCCGGCGGTGTTCATCGTCGGCATCGGGTGGCCGCTGGCGGACGGGTTCCCCCACGAGCTGCGTGCGGCGGACTACGACGACTGGGTGACGGAGACCGTCGCCGCCGACGGCTCTCCGCGCCACGGGCTCAATGGCGACATCCTGGTGTGGAACCCTGTCACGCACCGCCGTCACGAGCTCTCGTCGATGGGTGTCCGCGTCGACGCCGCCTCGCTGCGCCGCCAGCTCGAGATGTCAGGCCAGCTCGACTGGCTGACCCTCCCCTACCACCGCGGCATCGTTGAAGGCACGCTCCCCCTCTCGGTCGGTGGGGGCATCGGCCAGTCCCGGACGCTCATGCTCCTCCTGCGCAAGGCGCACCTCGGCGAGGTCAGCGTGTCGGTGTGGCCCGAAATCCTGAAAGAGATCAGCGCGCGCCACAACATCCACGTCCTGGAGTAGGGCCGACCTCGTAAGCTCGTCTCGATGGCAGGGGCCTGGCGGATGTTCGCCGCGTCGCTCGACGTTGACCGGCCGCCGCAGGTGGTGTGGGACGCCATGGATGACATCAACAACACCTCCCTCCTCTTCCCGCTGATCACCTCTCAGCGGGTGATTGAGATGAGCCAGGCCGAATCAGGCGGCCGGCTCCGGCGGATGGAGTACTTCACCGGCACGCGATCGCTCGGTGAGGAGCTGCTCGAGGACGTGCGCTACGAGCCCCCGACCGTGAAGGTCACGACAGAGAAGATCGGTGGCGCGCTCAGGGCGGTGTCGGTCTACCGCGTGACGCCCCGCGGTCCGGGGGCGACCATGAGTCGAGCCGTCGCGCTGTCCGGGCGAGCCGGCCTCTGGCGGCGCATCCTCGGCAGCGGCGCGGTTGCCGACCTCCTCATGCAGCGCCAGATGGCGCTCGGCCTCCGCCGCCTGCGCGCCTCGATGATGGGCGAGCCGATCCCGCCGGCACGAGTGCGAACGGATCCATTCTTCTTCGCGTCGATGCTCTTCGCCGTGGTTGTCACCTCTGGGGTCGTGACCCTCCTCGCCCGCGCCCTGCCCGTCAAGCAGGTGTGGCTCCTCGTCCTCGGACCGGTGACGATCGGGGTCATCCTGCTGATCCTGGCCCTCTCCGGCATCGCGACGATGCTGCGGTTCGCCCTGGCGCCGCACGTCCGGGCGGAAGACGAGGCGTTGCTGCACGACGCCGGGGTGCCGTAGCGCCAGGTGCAACCCTCGGAGAGGTGGCGGCACGACCTCGATTCGTGGCGGATACCGGACGCCATCCTCCAATCGGTGGCGGAGTCGCCCTGGGGCTTCCCCCGCGGCCTCTTCGAGCTGAGCGCCGAGCAGGCCCTTGCGAGCGAGCCCTCGCCATCGCACCAGCGGAGCCTCGAGGCGCTGGGACCCGGTGGGACAGTGCTCGACGTGGGATGCGGCGGCGGGGCGGCGTCGCTGCCGCTGCGCGAGCGCGCGAGCCGTGTAACGGGCGTCGACTCGAGCGAGACGATGCTGGCGGGCTTCCGGGCCCTGGCGGCGGAGGCCGGCGCCTCAGTCGAGACGGTGCTCGGCGAGTGGCCCGAAAGCGGCGCGTCGGTGGCGCCCGCCGATGTCGTCGTCAGTCACCACGTCGTCTACAACGTGCCCGTGCTCGTGCCGTTCATCCAGGCGCTCCACGAGCATGCGCGGCGGCGCGTGGTGATCGAGCTGACGCGGCAGCACCCGCTGATGGGGCTGAACCCTCTGTGGCTGCGGTTCCATGGTATCGAGCGACCCACCCGGCCAACGGCGGACGACGCGGTCGAGGTGGTGCGGGAGGCGGGCTTCGAGCCGCAACGGCAGGACTGGGAGGGAAAGCCGTTTGAAGGCGCCTTCAGCGCACGGGACCCGGCCGCCTACGCGGACTGGATAAGGCGCCGGCTTTGCCTTCCGCCGGGTCGCCTCGCGGACGTGGTGGCGGCCATTGCCGAGGCGGGCGGACCAGGTGGGGTCGGTTCCGCTCGTCACCTTACGACGCTCTGGTGGGACGTATGAGGCTCACAACGTGGACTGGCGTAATTAGCTGAAATGGCGGCCTGCCTGCGTTGACAATTGGCCCTTATGAATAAACGCGAGCTCGCCAAAGCAGTAGCAGTCCACGCCAACGTCAATCTCAAGACCGTCTCAGCCGTGCTCGACGGCTTCACCGAAGTCGTGACCGCGGTCGCGGCCCAGGGCGAACCGGTGGCCATCGCCGGGTTTGCAAAGTTCGTCAAGGTCAACCGGCCCGCCAGGATGGGACGGAACCCCGCCACGGGCCAGGCAATCAAGATCAAGGCCAGCAAGAAGGCCCGCATCACGCCGATGAAGGCGTTCAAGGACGCGGTCATGAGCCCCTCGGCGGCGCCGAAGCTGAAGCGCGGTGCCTACCCCGCCAACGAGGACGCCGTGCGCCGGGCGGGGACCGCTGCAGCCACCCCACCCGCGAAGGCCGCGGCGCCGGCGCGCAAGCCCGCCGCGAAGGCGGCCCCGAAAAAGGCGGCCCCGAAGAAGGCCGCGCCGAGGAAGGCCGCGGCGAAGACCTCGCGCAAGCGCTGAGCACTGGCGCCCGGGGCCGCCACAGGGCGGCCCCGGGCGCATCTAGCTCCGCGTTGGACCGCTGACTTCTGTCAGATGCCCGTGAACCGCTGGAGCAGGACGAGCAGAAGCTCCACGCAGAACACGCCCAGGGAACTGGACGAGCGGACCCTCAGCATCGAGGACTTGAGCGATCCCGGGGGAGTCGCGCGCCACTGGCCGTAGAAGAACCCGGCGAGGAGACCCCAGGGGACGGCGCCCGCCATGAAGACCCCGGCGATATCGGGGCGGCCGTGCCAGTCGAGGTAGACGAACGTGGTCGCGAGCGCCAGGGCCACCACGCCGAGAAACAGGGCATCGGTCCAGTTCCGGTAGGTCGCTCCCGGCAGCAGTCTCTCGTAGACACCAGCCACTAACCGTCCCGTCATCCCAACCTCGACACGCATTGTGCCACCCCGCGCGGATTCGCTGTCCTCTCCGACAGGCGGCACTTTGCCGGCTAACCCTTGCCGCGCCGGCGTTGGAGCAGGCGCGCGGGCAGGTCTCCGTCGTTCCCGTCGGTGGAGGGCGCGCCGTCGCCAGCCGGCACCGATGTCACCTCGCGGGGCAGCGGCGCCTCCGGTGACTGCACGGTGGTCGCTTGCTGGTCGCGGTGGGTCGCTATCCGGCCCCGCAGGCGGCCGAGGGTCGCCTCCGCGGGAACGGGCAGCGCCTCGCCGCGCCGGACCAGGGCGCTCCAGAGCTCGCCGTCGGCACGGCGGAAGACGAGCCGGCGCAGGGCGATGTCCAGCGGCAGGAGCACCAGCGCGATCGCCAGCAGCAGCCAGCTGAGCGACAACCGGACCTGGACGTCCGGCACCGGCAGGCGGAAGATGCCGGCTGCGTCGCCCAGGACCGCCCCGCCGCCCGCCCGGGCGAGCTCCGCCAGGGCCGGGCGGTCGGTGCCGAGAAAGCGGTACTCGGGCGAGTAGGCGATGGCCAGTCCGGCGGTGCCGGCGTGGTCGATCTTCCCCTCGTGACCGACGGTCACGTGGACGAGGTAGCTGCCCACCTGGTCGGAGCTGAAGTCGCCTTCGAAACGGCCTGCGCCCGTCCCCTGCAGTGGCAATTGCTGCGGCTGCAGGTCGGGCCCGACGACGTTCGCGATCGCCACGCTGCCTGCCCCCGGCGGGGTCACGGTCGCGATGACGTGGGCCGTGTCACCGGTGCTGCTGACGTCGACGCTCAGTGCCGGGTCGGCGGCCAGTGGCAACGTCCACTCGACCTGGTTCGCGAGGAAGCGGCCGGACTGCGCCCACGCCAGCAGGTCCGACGTCCACCGTCCCTCTGTGTCGCTGGTCCACGCCACGACGCGGCCGAGGCCGTACTGCCACTGCGCGAGCACCGGGTCCGACTCGGGGCTCCTGAGCACGACCTCGGCCGCGGCCTTCGACGTCGATGCGACGTAGCCGGTTAGCGGCGGCATCGAGCCGAGGTCAAGGCCGGAGAGGACCGAGCTCGGAACGTCGATGCCGGCCTTGAAGCGCTCCTCGACGATCCAGGGCTTCAGCCCCTTCTGGGTTTCCTGCAGCAGGAGTTGTGGCACCTGCGAGGGATCGTTTGACTGGTAGAAGCGACCCTTGCCCGCGTCGGCGATGGCCTTCATGCTCGCCATGAAGACCGCCTGGCCGTGCACGTTGATCCCGATCGCGGAGGTCGTGATGCCCTTGTCGTGCAGGGCCGACACGGTGGGGATCTCGTCGTGGGAGGCGTCGCCGTCGCCCAGGATGATGATGTGGCGGGTCGCGGAGCCCTGCGCCGCCAGCGCGTCACCCGCGGCCTGCAGGAAGGGCTGGTAACTGGGCGGGTCACCAAAGGTCAGGCTGTCGATCCGGCTGTCTATGGCAGCGCGGTTCGAGACTGATTGCAACGGGACGGCGACACCGTTGGCGCCGTCTGTGACGCCGACGAAGTCCCGTGGCGTGAGGCTGTCGACCACCGCCTTGGCGGCGCTGCGCATCACAGCGTCGGCCTGGCTGCTCTCCATGGACTCCAGCACCAGCATCACCGCTATCGCGGGCTTCTGCGAGCGGTCCGAGATCTGCATGTCGATCGGAAGCGTGGCCTCGATCGGGGTCCCGGCCATGCCGCCAGGGCCGAACGTGTCGGCCCCGCCGAAGGCTGCGAGCCCGAGCCCGAGGTCGCGGACGGCCGCCTGGAGGGCCAGCTGGCGATCCTGGGTCAGCGAGTTTGCCGGCACATCCGCAAGGACGACAGCCTGGTAGTTGGCCAGCCCCGCCGCCGTCGTCGGCACCTCGTCTCCAGTCACCACCGTGGCGGCGAGCGACGCCGCCTTCATCGCAGCGACGATGTTCGCTGCCGCGCCCGGGTGGCCCTCGACAACCAGCACGTTCTGGGTGCCGAGCACGTTGAGGAGCGCCTCGCCGATGTTGTTCTCGGTAAAGGTGTCCGTCCTGGGGTCGAGCTCCGCGCGCACCGTGTGGAATCCCGGCGCCAGGAGCGGCAGGGTGACGTCGACATCCGTTGACGCGGGCGCCAGGTTCAACGCCGTGCTGAACACCTGGGCCTGGTCGACGAAGACGCGCAGCGTCGACGGGTTCGCGATGTTCGAGGTCACCGTCACCCGCGCGTGCGCACGGGCGCCGGCCGGGATCGAGGTCGGCAAGTGCACGCTGTCGACCAGCGCCTCGGGGCCGTTCGCGATGTTGAGCGGGATCACATCCACGCGCGCCCCCTGCGAGCGCAACAGGCGCGCCTCCGTGACGGCGTCACCGATGTTCTGCCTGCCGTCCGTGACGACCACGAGGTGGCGACGCTGGTCCGCCGGCAGCAGCGACGCCGCCAGCCGCAGCGCGGCCTCGATGTTGGTGTAGTTCGTGTTCGGCGTGGCGCTGAAGTCCGAGAACGCCGGCGCGGTGTCCGGCGGGAACTCGACGCCCGACTCGTGGCCGAAGCTCACCAGGCCAACAGCATTGAGACCCTGGCGCCCGGCCAGCACCTGCTGCATCACGCCACCCTCCTGGTCCAGCGCTGAGGTGACGCTGGCGCTGCGGTCGGCCAGCACGACCAGCGCCTGGGTGTCGGGCACGCGGTCGAAGGCCAGCCCCGCGAGCGCGAGACTCACGAGCGCGATGATCGCGACCCGGAAACCCAGGGCGAGCCAGGCACGGCCGCGGCTCAGCGGCGGTCGCGAGCGCAACCAGACGACGATCGCCACGGCCGCCGCCACCAATCCCAGCAGCCCGAGCGGCTGCGTGAGGCTAAAGCCCACGGTGGAAGACCAGCCACTCGGCCGTGAGCAGCAGCAGCGCGACGCCTGCGACCCAGGGCCACAGCTCGACAAGGTCGGTGGTCTGCCGCGCCGCGGCGCCGGGGGCGGAGCCCAGCAGGTCGATGCGCTCGCGGGGCGAGATGTCGGACAGGTCCGGTGACGGGTTGACCGCGAACTGCGACACCGTCACGCCAGCAGTGGTGCGCTGCTCGACGGCGTACACGCCCGTGTCGTCGGTGTTGGCGTAGGCCAGCGGGGTGAGCGCGCCGCCACCCAGGCCCAGGTTGTCCCGACGGCCGCCCGGCCGGGTCACCGTGACCATGGTCCCGCCGGCGACCGGCGCGATCAGCACAGGCTCATCGGGGTGATAGGCGCGCGGCCCTACCGACGCAGGCAGCAGGAAGGAGTCGATGTGGTCGACGAGGATCGGGAAGGCGGTGCGGAGGGGAAGGTCCGAGCTGTGCAGGTCGAAGCCAACGAGCACGGCGCGGGTCGGCGACTCGCGCACCAGCGCCATCGGTCCCGCGGCGCTGTCGAGGAGGACGCGTCCGCCGAAGCTGTTGTGCCCGAGGTCGGCGCTGCGCGCGACATGGACGTCGCGCAGGTCCACGTCCTGCAGCAGTGGATCCTCCGCCTGGCCGGCCCGCAGCAAGCCGACCCCGGTCGCCGCACCGACGCCAAACGTCCCCTGCGGCGGGTTCACGAACCAGGCCGGCGTTGAAGGCACCGGGCTCGGCGCGAAGCCGTCGAAGACGTACATGTCCACCGACGGGTCGTAGTGGTAGGCGGCCGGGGCGATGGTCTTCACGTCGAGGTCCGCCCGCAACTGAAGAGCGCGCTGCATGAAGACGTTGCCCTTCGTCACCAGCACGACGTGCAGCCGCTTGGGCACGGTGGCGACGCCCCACGCGACGTCGTCCGCGGCAAGGAAGTCGCCACCGGTCAGCCGCCCCTGGACCGTGCGCGCCCCAGGGGGCACCGCGAAGGTAACCTCAGCGGCTCCGGCACCGTCAAGGTCGAGGGCGCGCGCGTCAGCCAGGCGCCCGTCGACGTGCCACTCGACGTTGACGTGGTGCCGCTGCCGCCCGAAGTTCTGCACCCGGACGAACGCCCTGCGCGCCGCCGCCTGGCCCTGCACGTCGAGCGCGGTGATGGCGACGTTCTCTGCGGACAGCCCGACGCGGTGGTACTCGAAGGGGAACGGCAATGTCACCGCGGCGCGCAGCGGAGCGACTATCCCGTCACTGAACAGCACGAGGCGCGTGGATTCGCCTCGCGAAGCGACCGACGCGGCGAGCGCCAGCGCCTGCTGCAAGTCGGCGGCGCCGGCATGCGGAGAGAGCTGGTCCAGGGCGCGATAGACCGGCGCCATGTCGCCGTTGGCGGTGGCGAGGATGCGCGGGACCGGACCGAGCTCGACCAGGGTCACGCGGTCCCCCGAGCCCGCGCCGCTAACCAGGTCGCGCACCTGCTGGCGCGCGAGTGCGAAACGGTTCGGCGCGACATCGGTGGCCTGCATCGTCACCGACGTGTCGAGCAGGATGACCGTGTGCCCGCTGAGCGTGGACTGCCTCGCCAGGGCGGGACGCACCAGCGCGCCGACCATGGCCGCGGCGACAAGCAACTGCAGCAGCAGGAGCCACGAGAAGCGCAGGCGCTGCCACGGCGCGTTGGCCTGCCGGTCGCGCACAGCGCGGCGCCATAGCAGGGTGCTGGGGATCGAAACCCGCGGTCGCCTGATCTTGAGGAAGTAGAGAAGGACGATGAGGGGCAGCGTCACCGCGAACGCGGCCGCCGCCGGCGCCAGCAGCCTCATCGCAGGATCCCGAGCCGGCGCATCTCGCCTGTCAGCAGGGCGTCGAGCGGCTGGTCCGTGCTGATCACCTCGTAGCCGGCGCCGTAGGCGCGGGCCAGCGCGGCCAGCCGCTCGGTGTGCTGCTCCAGGGCGGCGCGGTACGAGGCGACGACCGCGGGGGTGACCGTCATCTCGACGCGACGGCTGGACTCGATGTCCTCCAGCTCGATGTCGCCACTTAGCTCCGGGTTGAGTTCCTGCGGAGCCAGTACCTGCAAGAGGAGCACGTCCTGGCGCGCCCCGCGGAGGGCGGCGAGGGCCGGCTCGGGGCCGTCCTCGTCCAGGAAGTCCGAGATGATGACGCTGATGCCCGGCAGCGGGCGCGGCGCGCGGGCGATGGCGGAGAAGCTCGTCCTGCCACCGCCGTCAAGGTCCGCGATGAAGCGCCAGAGCCTCGGCGCGGCAGCGCGGCCGCGCAGCGGTGGCATCCGCCTCACCCCGTCGTCGGCGAACCCCGCGGCGCCGACGCGGTCGAAGCCGGTGAGCGCGGCGTAGGCCAGCCCGCCCGCGACGCGGCGGGCGAACCGCGACTTGTCGGGCGTCCCCCATCGCATCGATGCGCTCGTGTCCAGCCAGAGCGTGAGGCACACGTCCTCCTCGGCGTGGTAGAGGCGCAGCATCAAGCGATCGAGGCGACCGTACGCGTTCCAGTCGACGCGGCGGAAGTCATCGCCGGGCACGTAGCTGCGGAAGTCGGCGAACTCCACCGAGCTGCCGGTCCGCGGCGAGCGCCTGGCCCCCGCGGCCTGGCCGGGGAACGGACGCCGGGCGTGAACCGTGAGGCGCTCCAGGCGGCGGAGCAGCGGCCCGCCCAGGTCCAGCGGGTCGGCTTCCTCGCTCAGGTCAGGACGCCAGCTTGTCGGCCACGACACGCTCGAGGAGCTCCTCCACGATGCTGTCGGTGGTGACACCGGCGGCATCGGCCTCGAAGTTGAGGAAGACACGGTGGCGAAGCGCGGGTGCAGCCACCGCCCGGAGGTCGTCGAAGGCGACGTTGTAGCGCCCCTCGGTCAGGGCGCGCACCTTGGCGGCCAGCACCATCGCCTGCACCCCACGGGGGCTCGCGCCGTAGCGGACATAGCGGCGCACGCGGTCTTGGTCCGAGCGGTCGGGGTGGGTGCCGCTGACCAGGCGGACCGCGTAGCTCACCACGTGGTCGGCGATGGGCACCTCGCGCGCCAGCCGGATCATCGCCAGCACCTGCTCCGCGCCCGCGACCGGGGCGGGCGAGCCGCTCTCGGTGCCGGTGGTGCGGCGGACGATCTCCTCGAGGTCCGACTCCGGCGGGAAGGGCACCAGCAGCTTGAAGAGGAACCGGTCCAGCTGCGCCTCTGGCAGCGGGTAGGTGCCCTCGAGCTCGATCGGGTTCTGGGTCGCCAGGACGAAGAAGGGCTCAGGCAGGTGACGGGTCTCGGTGCCGACGGTGACGCTGTGCTCCTGCATCGCCTCCAGCAGGGCGCTCTGCGTCTTCGGCGTGGCCCGGTTGATCTCGTCGGCGAGGACCAGGTTAGAGAAGATGGGACCGGGCTGGTACGAGAGGCGCCGCCCGGCATCGGTGTCCTGGATGATGTTGGTGCCGACGATGTCGGCCGGCATCAGGTCGGGCGTGAACTGGATGCGCGAGAACTGCAGCGAGAGCGCCTCGCCGATAGTGCGCACGAACACGGTCTTGCCGAGGCCGGGCACGCCCTCGAGAAGGACGTGGCCACCGGCGAACAGCGCCAGCATCGTCTCCTGCAGGAGCTGAGCCTGGCCCACCATCACCTTGCGGAGCTCCCCCTCCAGGGCACCGAAGGTTTCCGCGAAGCTGTCGACCTCGGCGGGCCCGGAAGGCGGGCGCGGGGGCCGCCCTCCCTGGGGTGCCATCAGTTGCCGCCGAGACTCGAGAAGTACTGGTGCACCAGGTCGCGGTCGGCAGCGGCGTAGCCTGAGCGATCGAGGGCGTCGAGCTCGGCGTGCTCGAAGGCGGTCAACACCTCCTGGTAGCCGGCCACCGGCACGGGATCGCCGGGGCCCAGCGGACCGGGGTCGGGCTGGTCGATGCCGGCGCCAGGGTCGCCCGCGACATACACCGGCTCGTCGGGGTTTGCCTGGCCGCCGGACGCGCCGCCACCGTTGCCGTTGCCGTTGCCGCCTGACCCACTGCCGCCACCGGCCCCGCTCCCCTGGCCCTGTCCCTGTCCTTGGCCCTGTCCCTGTCCTTGGCCCTGGCCCTGTCCCTGGCCTTGACCCTGGCCTTGACCCTGGCCCTGTCCCTGCCCCTGACCCTGGCCTTGGCCCTGGCCCTGGCCCTGTCCTTGCCCTTGGCCCTGGCCGGCCTGGCTCGAGGCGCTGTCGGCATTGGCCTGCGCGGCGGCGTCGTTCTTGGCCGCCTGCGCCGCGGCCTGCGCCTGGGCCAAGGACGCGTTCTGGGCCTGGCTCGCGCTCACGCTGCCGAGGGCCGCCGCGGCCTGGCCCAGGGCCGCGCGAGCGCCGGCGGTGTCGCCGCTGCTCAGCGCGCTCGTGGCGCGCGCCAGCGCGCTCTTAAGGCCGGCGTCGGCCCCCGCCGCGCCGGCGGCCTTCTGGAGCGCCTGGGCCAGCTGCTTCAGCTGGTCGGGTGTCATGGTGGCGAGCGAGCCGGCCAGCGCCCCGAGGGCGGCCGCGGCCGCGGTGTCGCGGCCGTGGCTGAGGGCCTGGCCGAGCTGGGCCGTCGCCGGCAGCGCCTGCAGCGCGTCCCCCGCGGCCGCGTCTCCCTGCTGCTTCTGGGCCACCGACGGGTCCTGCAGCTGGTTGAGCTGGTCCTGCAGGGCGGACAGCTGCTCGAGGGCCTGCTCCGGGTTGCTGGCGTCGCGCAGTTTGCTAGCCGCATCGCGGAGCGCCTTCACCACGGCCTTCTGCTCCGGCGTGTGGGCGGCGGCGGCCAGCTTGTCGGCTGTCCGGTTCAGCTGGCTCGCCTCGCGGGCCGCCGCTGCGTGGTCCGCCCGCTGCCGCGCCTCGACGCGATCCATCTGGTTCGGCAGCAGGGCCAGCGCCAGCACGCCGACCAGCAGGGGCGAGGCGAGAACCGCACCATTCCGATGCCGCCGCAGGGGGTAGGCGGCCGAGGGCGACGCCTGCGCCGCCGCACGGGCGGCGTCGGCGCGGAGGCGGCGGGACACCTCAGCCGGGTCGTCGCCGGTGGACAGCGCGGATGCCAGGCGCTCGCGCAGCCCGAGGCGGGCGTCGACGACCCTGGCCACCTGGCCCTGGTCGGGCCGGCGGGCCACCCACGCCACCGCGGCGGCCAGCACGACGACCGCGGAGCCCACAGCGGCCACCACGGGGGCCGCCGGAACGACCACGAGCCGCGCGACGATGAGCACGGCGAGGCTCCAACCCGCGGCGCCCGCTGCCGCGCGGAGGGACCAGCGGATCCCGCTGTCGACCACGGCACGCCGGCGGAAGGGCACGAGCGCTGCCGACACCGGGTGGTCGCCTCCGTCGCCGACCCTGGCCACGTTCACACCCCGGGAGGTGGGGTGGTCCAGGCCGGCGGGACGCCATTGGGGGGCGCGACCGCCATCGCCGGCCGGCGCCGCCCAAGCGCCCGACGCCCCACCAGTCTCGTGCTCAGCGTCAGCGCGAGCACGGCGATGGTGCAGTCGAACAGCGCGAACACCTGCCACGCCCGCCACCCCGTCAGGGGCCCGGCCTGGATCTGGTCGCCGTTGAGCCTGACGTTGCCGAACGGCATGTCCGAGTTGGCGGTCGCAGCGGGGTTGACAGCCGTACTGCCGAGGCCGGGGGCCAACCCGCCCGGGATGGCCGTCGGAGAAGTGCCGAGCCCGACTGAGGTCGAGGTGCACCGCTGTACTCCGCCGGGGCCGCCGACGCAGGTGACGCTCCCGCTCGAGACCCCGCGTTGCACGGTGTTGAACTGGGCTCCCTGGCCAGGTGGCGTCATCGTCGACCCGACCGCGACGAAGGGGTCCAGCATCATCACGATGGACTGCCCCGGCCCGCCCCCACTGAAGGCCGCGGGTGACGGCGGCACGAGCGCGGAGAGGAAGAGAGGAAGGACCACGGGCAGGAGCAGGAAGATGGCCGTCCCGACGTAGGTCGAGACCGTGCTGCTGATCGTGCCTCGAGTCAGCGCGGAGAACATTAGCCCGAACGAGCCGATGACCAGGGCGGTGACGACGCCGATCACCACGACCGCCAGGACCTGGTCGATCTCGATCCCCCCGAACAGGAAGACGAGGCTGAAGAGCGGAACCGAGATCACCAGCAGCAGGACCATGAAGAGCAGCGATGAGACGAGCTTGCCGACCACGATCGCACCGGGTCGCACCCGCGTGCACAGGAGCAGGTCCAGGGTCTGGCGTTCCCGCTCCCCGCTGATGCCGCCGGCGGTGAGCGCCGGGGCCATGAAGAGGATCAGGAGGAGTTCCACGACGACCATCGCGGTGAACACGCCGAGGCCGGCGCCGGCGGTGACGGTGCTGGCGAAGGGACCGTTCTGCTGGGCGGTGACGACGGCCAGCGCCCCGAAGGCGACAAGCGCAAGCAGGGCGATGAAGGTGCTGATCATCACCGGGGCGCGCCACGAGCGCATCCGCGAGAGGATTTCCTTCTCGACGATCGGGTTCCATACCAGGGCGGCGGCGGCGCCTCCCAGCCGGCGCAGGCGCACCAGCGCGTCGGGGGCCGGCTCGTTGCTCGGCACCAAGACCTCGCTCATGTCGGCGGCCCGACCTGGGTGACGCGCATGAACACATCCTCGAGGTTTTCGGCGACCGGCGTGAAGGCCGTGATCTTCACCTTGCCGGCGAGGAGCTTCGCCAGCAGGTCGTCCGGCTCGATCGCGCTCGCGTCGTAAGCCACCTCGAGCTCCCCCTCCCCCACAGGCTTCACGCTCTCCACGCCAATCACCTTCTGCGCCTTGCGCGCCGCCACGTCGATATCGCTCGCCACGCTCAGGCGCAGCCGCGAGCCGGCGCCGCGGGGCAGGATCTCCTCCAGCTTCCCGGCGGCGACGAGGTGGCCGTGGTCGATGATGCCGAAACTGGAGCAGAGCTCCGCCAGCTCCGGCAGGATGTGGCTCGAGATCACGATCGTCTTCCCCATCTGCTTCAGCTCCTTGAGGAGCTCGCGCATCTCGACCCGGGCCCGCGGATCGAGTCCCGAGGCGGGCTCGTCGAGGAGCAGCACCTTGGGATCGTGGACCAGCGCCCGGGCGAGACAGAGCCTCTGCTTCATGCCCCGCGACAGCGAGTCGACCTGGGCGCCCGCCTTGTCGGGCAGGCCGATCAGCTCGAGCAGGTCCGAGACGATCGCACCCCGCCGACGGTGGGGGATGCCGTAGCAGGAGGCGTAGAAGGCAAGGTACTCCGCGGCGGTCAGGCGATCGTAGACGCCGAAGAAGTCCGGCATGTAGCCGATCCGGCCGCGGACCTCGAAGACGTTCTCGCTCACATCGATGCCATCGATCAGCGCCTGCCCTGCCGTCGGCCGCATCAGGGTCGCGAGGATGCGGATGGTGGTGGTCTTGCCCGCGCCGTTGGGACCGACGAAGCCGAAGATCTCGCCGGCGGGAACGGTGAAGCTCACGTCACTGAGAGCGGTCAGCCGGCCGTACTGCATCCCGAGACCGCGGATCTCGATCATGTCGCGGACCCGGGCGCCACAGCCGTGATGACGGGCCAGGCGTTGATGCCCGCCGCCGCCGAAGGCGGTGCCGCCAGTCGCACTAGCACCGTGCCGTCCGGCGAGACGAACCCGGCGCGCGGGTCAAGGTCGACCTGGACCGCGTTGCCGACGGTGGCGGGTGTGACGCCCACCCAGGCGTACGTACGGAAGTTGAACGCATAGAGCGCGGGCAGAGGCGCGCACACCGGGCTCACTGGGATGGGCGGCGTCGTGATCGTCCCGTTCGGCGTGGTCACCCCGGTGTTACCGGGCACCGGCACGGGGCCGATCGCAGCGCAGGCCGCGGTCTGCAGCTTGGTCCCTACCCCGATGGTCACGGACTGCCAGCTGGCACCGGGGAGATCCATCTCATATGTGACCGCGGCCCCTGGGTCAAGGCTCACCCCGGAGCTTTGGAAGCCCCCCTGGTAGCCGCTCGGGTTGACCTTGCCCGAGAAGTCGACCGCCCGCGCCGGCACCGCCCCGGCGGCAACGCTGGCGGCGGACGGCGCGGCTCCGTCATCGAGAGGGAGCAGGAACAGCGTCGTGGAAGCCGTCTTGGCGTCCTCGTCGCCGACCCGGACGGCCCCGGAATCCTGGATCCAGCCAACAAGGTAGTTGCCGGTCACCCCGAAGGGGTTGGGAGGGAACACGGTGCGCAGCACCGCCTGGCGCTGCAGCCGGTCACGGTCCGCAGCGCTCCCGGTGGATATCCCGCCCGGATACAGCTGGGACGCCACGTCAGGTCCGCCCTTGAAGACGGGGACGCCCGCCGTCGAGCCGCCAGCAAGATCTATTGAGATCCTCGACCCGGCGGCGACCTTCCCGATCATCGACGCTCTGCCTGGACCAACCGTGGCCACGTCGGTCAGTGCCTGCCCGGTGAGATTGGTGACCGTCCCGCTCAGGCGCTGCCCCGAGGGCTGCAGGTGGACACTGAAGCCGCCCCCCGCCAGGCTCGAGTACTGCTCCGTCGTGAAGGCGCGGATCGCATAGGCCGTCACGCCTTCGAGCTCCACCGAGCTCGGTGCGCCGTCGATGACGACGGTGCTGCCCTGAGCCACGGATGGATAGGTGTAGCCGACGTCAGGCATGGTGCTGGCGAACGAGTTCGGGCCGAGGCCCACAGAGTAGGTGCCTCGATGTGGTGCCACGATGCCGGTGTACGACACCTCGAAGCCGCGCGAGGTCCCGGGTTCGAGGCGGATGACGTTGACCCGGTTGGCGAGTACCGCCCCGCCTTTGGTCTGCAGCCCCTGGGCGTAGGCGACGCTGGAGAAGACCAGGACGATCGCCGGCACGGTGAGCCAGCCCAGCTCCCGCCGCCGCCGGCGCCGCAGCAGCAGGTAGTTGCCGGGGCCGACAGCGAGGACGTACACGAGCAGCAGCAGGCCGACGATGGGCACGGAAGGCAGCTCCAGCGCAGGGGTGGTGCCGAGCGCCGACGTGATGCTGTTGCCGCTGTAGCCGAAGCTACCGAAGGGGTTCGCCTGGGCCACGATCGGGGTGGGCGAGGCGCGGGCCAGCACCTCCAGCATCAGGCTGTGGCGGCCCGACCAGGACGCGACGGGATCGGCATCGGGGTCAAAGCCGAGGAGCACCACGTGACCCGTGCCGACCTGGCGGCTGACGACCAGCGGCAGTCCGCCGTCCGAGAGCGAGTGAGCCCCGGCTGCGGGCGTGAGGCGGGCCACTTCGACCGGCCCAGGACCCTTGCTCGCCCCCAGCAGTCGCGCCATGGCGGGCAGGTCGGCCAGGGTCGCGGCGCCGGACTGGGTCGCCGGCATGAGCGCCGCCGGGATTCCGCTCAGCACGCGCGCGTCCGTGCCGGCGACCAGCACCAGCCCACCGCCGTCGTCGACGTAGTCCTGCAGCGCGGTCCTCTGACCTGCCGAGAGCTGGTCCGTGGTGGCGCCGTCGAACAGGAGCACATCGAAGCTGAGAAGCGGGATCGCGCTGGCAGGCAGGTTCGACGGCGAGAGGTGCGCGACCCGAACACTCCGGCCGGCGCTCGTCGTCAGGGCCGACAGTTCGCTGAGTGTCTCGCTCCGGTCCGAGACGACCCCCAGCAGCAGGTCGCCCGTTTGCGTCACCGCGACACCCATCGCCGCCGCCGCGGCGACCTGCTGGCCCCCTTCACCCAGCAGGCTGGCCCGGATCTCCGGGCCGGCTATGACCCAGTCCGTGAAGCGCCTGGTGGAGCCATGCGGGAGGTTGACCGCCTGGCTGTGGGTCGTACCCGCGCCGGCGGCACCGGTGTTTCGCCCCGTGAACGAGAAACGGGTCTGCGACTGCCAGACGCACGACCCGTTGCCAAAGCAACCCGTCGAGGCGATGTCGCCGGCGACCTGCAGGCTGCCGCGGAAGTCGTCGCCGTTATTGGTGATGGTTACAACGACCGGGGTCCAGTCCGATTCACGGGCCAGGTTCTGGTAGCCGGCGTTCACGACGAGTACGAACCGGGGCGCGGCCTGGGCGCCAACGGGCACGGCGAAGCCGGCGCCCATTGCGGCAGCTGTGGCAGCTGCTGCAGCCCCCCGTGTGAGGCGCATCCGCCCTCTCCGCAAGCGAGATGACGTCGCGCCCGCCAATCCCCTCATCGCGAGCTTCAGTACTCTAACCGACCCGCGGGCACAGCTGTTCGCCGGCATCGTGAACTGAGACGCGGCCCACCCGGTGGAAGTTCCCGATTCGCCCGGCGGGGTGGCCTCGGCACGATCCGGAGGGCTGAATCCGCACCCGCCGGGGTGGCTAGATGTGATAGTGTGGCTATCACGTCGGATCGCTTCCCGGAACCACGGAGGTGCGCGTGATGACCTGGCTCCTGATTCTCCTGATCGTCCTGCTGCTGGCCTCGCTTCTTGGTGGCGGCGGGTACATGTACCGCTCGTACTACGGGGCTCCGCCCGGCGGCGCGGTGAGCGGCGGGGGCGCCAACCGGGCGGTGGTCACCCTGCTCGTGCTGATCATCCTCGCGTTGCTCTTCGCCATCTACGGCGGCTTCAACATCTTCCACTGGTTCGACCAGCACGTCCAGGTCAACGTGAGGTAAACCGCAGGCCGGCCCTGTGGAGTTATCGGGGTGTAGCTTCCGGCTCAGTCGCCATCGGGCTCGGTGACGAGTATGGCGGCTCCTCCAACGTCCGACGGTTGCTTGCGACTGCGACCCACTTCTCCCGCCAAGTCTCGAAGAGTCGCGCCTGGTCCTCGACTGACATCCCCAGGGGAACGAGCGAGTGGTGAGCCCCGGTCGCAAGTCGCGACTTCCTGGCTGCGGACAGGCGCTCAGCCGCGGTTGGGGTGAGCCGATATGTCATCACCTTGTGACGTGTGTACGCCGTCGCCATGGCGGCCACGCCGAACTCCTCGACGTCTGTCCAAAGGACGGTCCTCTCCCTCCGCCCCTTGATTGTGAAGCCGCGTGGGCTGAGAGTCACAGTGACCTCCGGAGGCCGGCCGCGAAGCAGCCCGACTACGGCGAGCAGCACGAACGCCGCCGAGCCTGCAAACAGGAACCAGTTCCGAGCGGCAGCGCCTACGACGGCACCCAGCGCAAACAAGCCGGCGGCGAGCACCACCCTTCCTGGCCCAATGCTCCTCGTTGGCCTCAGCACTAACTGGTTGGCTGGGTCATTCTCGATCGCGTCTGGGAGCGGCACAAAACTGGCCTCGGCCACGCGAGCACTTTCAAGAGCCAACGCCTCAGCCCGTCGCGTCTCCTGCACCCATGCTTGGGGAGGCCCGATAGCCCAGGCCGCCGCGAGCCCGCCGAGAAGACCGCCGACATGAGCCGCGTTCGAAACTCCGACGTTCACGAAGCCGTTGAAGAGCGTCAAGGCAATCGGGATTACGGCGGATTGAAACCATTGGCGCTGCGACGAGAAGCGCCAGGCAATCAAACCCATCGCAGCGAACGCGCCCATGATCGCCCCAGACGCACCAGCGCTGATTGCATCGCTATTGATGGTTGTGAGGTATGCGGCGAGGTTCCCGAAAACCAACGCGACCAGGTAGATGGTCGCGAACCTCAAGGTGCCAAAGCGCCGTTCGCACCAGGGCCCGGCATAGAGAAGTGCAAACGAGTTGAAGGCTAGGTGGATGATGCTGAAATGGATGAAGCCGGCGGTGATGAACCTCCAGAGCTCTCCCTGAGCAATGAAGTACGGGATCATGGCTCCGGCAGCGATAACCGGTCCAATGCGACCGGCGCCGAAGAGAAGCCCCCAGTTGCCTCCTGCGAGGACCTCCGCCGCGAAAGTCAGGACGCAGAGTCCGAACATCAGATAGGTGAACGGAGCCTCGCGGACGGCGCGCAATTTGAGCCGTTCGGCGCTAGTTGCCATGGTGGTACCAAGAGCGCCGCCAGACGATTCGTCGTGCGTGCCCCGTCGTTCGCGTGAAGCTTGTCCCACCTTCCCAAGACCCCAATGTTTGAGGAGTATTCCGCTCCGCTGCCCCCGCCTGGCCCCGCCCTTCTCGTATTCGTCTGAAGCGGTGGTGGGCGGCGCAGGATTTGAACCTGCGACCCCTACGATGTCAACGTAGTGCTCTACCCCTGAGCTAGCCGCCCGCGAGTCGGGTCAGGATTCTAGCCGGTGGGGGTTCCGCGGCCGCGCAGGTAGGTCCGCGACGACAGCAGGCCGACCCACAGCAGGATCGCGCCCATCATGATCACCACGAGGTTCAGCCCGAAGGTGTCGGCAGCGAGCCCCGCGATGAAGAGGGGCACGGCGATCGCGAGGTTGAGCACAGTGAACATGGCGCCGAAGATGCGGCCGCGCTGTTCCGGGTCGGTGGACTCCTGCAGCAGGGTCACCGCGGGGATGAACACCGCCCCGAAACAGGCACCGAAGAACGCGCCGATCACGGCCGCGAAGGGGATCACCAGAGTGTGGGGCAGGACGTAGGGCCCGAAGCCCATCAGCAGGAGGGCGACGGCCAGCCCGAGCAGCCCGAGCGTGAGGAGGCCGCCCCGGGCGCCCTGGTGCCCGCGGCCGAGGTAGCCCGCCACGGCCGCCATACCGAGCGCCGCGGGCACGAGGATGAGGTAGGAGTCCTGCGGCTTCAGGTGCAGGACGTTCGCCATGTAGCCCTGGGACAGCGTGAAGATGGTGAAGATCAGCATCACGGCGAGGCCGAGCTGGCCGAAGGCCCGCATCAGCGTCGGCTGGTCGCGGACGAAGGCGATGGTCTCGTTGATCTCCTTCCAGAAACGGCGGATCCAGCTCGTGCCCAGGTGGTCGAACTGCGTCGTTTCGCGCCGCGCCTGCAGCGCGGAGCGGATCGCCAGGTCGAAACCGGCGGCGGCAAAGAAGAGGCCCGCCGCGACGTAGTACGGGGCGTAGACGCCGAACAGGACGACGAGCACGGACGAGATCGGCAGGCCCACGACGAGCGTGACGACGATCGTCAGGGTGAAGACCGACGTCGCCGTGATCAGCAGCGTCCGCGGCACGATGAAGGGCAGGGCCGACGCCTCCGCCGGCGCGAAGAACTGGCCGACGCAGCTGAACAGCAGGGTGATCAGCAGCAGGTGCCAGGTGACGTGCTGGAAGTACGGGATCACCGAGCTGAGCGGGACCAGCAGGATGAGGCCACCGCGGATCACGTTGGTCAGGATCATGAGCAGGCGCTTGTCGAAGCGGTCGGCGATGACGCCGGCGATCGGGCTCAACACGACGGATGGGAACGTGTAGGCCAGGAGCACGATGGCCTCCTGGGTGTTCGCGCGGCTCCGCGCGTAGGTCACGGTCAGCAGCGAGTAGACGAGGAACTTGTCGCTCAGCTGGCTCGTGACCTGCGAGAACCAGATCCAGCGGAAGTCGCGGAAGGCCAGGAGCTCACGGAACCCGCGCCGGCTCTCCTGGACCTCGCCCTCGTAGTAGATCGGGACCTGCGGGGCGACGTTCTCGGTCGGGCCGATCGGCGTGGGATCGGTCATCGCCGGGCCTCCTCGAACGCGGCGTAGAGCCTCCCCCACTCCTCGAGGTCGAGGGTCTGCGGCCGCCGCTCCGGGGCCAGCCGCGCGGCGGCGACCACCGCCCGCCCCGCGTCGACGTCGTGCCCCAAGGCGTTGGCCACCGCGTTCGGCAGGACCTTGCGCCGCTCCATGAACACGAGCCTGGCGAAGTCGAAGAACGCCGTGCCCGCAAAGCCCGCGACGTCGTGCGGCCGCATCAGCACGAGCGCGGAGTCGACCTTCGGTGGCGGCTCGAAGGCGTGCGCCGGCACCCGTACCGCCAGCGTCGGGTCGGCAAAGACGCGGACCCCGAGGGTGGCCAGGCTCCAGCCGCCCGGCGCGGCGCAGAGGCGCTCCGCCACCTCCTCCTGCACCAGCACGGCAACCCACTCGGGGCGTGGCTCGGCGGCGAGGATGCGCGGTATCAGGGCGCCGGTGATGTAGTACGGAATGTTGCCGAACACGGCGTAGGGCGGCGGCAAGAGCGCGCCGAAGTCCACGCCGAGGGCGTCGCCGGCGATGAGCGTGAAGCCCCCGGTCGAGTCGAAGCGCTGGTGCAGCAGCGGGATCAGCCGCTCGTCGAGCTCGATCGCGACCACGCGCCTGCCCTGCTCCAGCAGGGCGGCGGTCATGACACCGGTCCCAGGCCCGACCTCGACGACGTCCCGGCCCGGCGGAAGCGCGTCGACGATCGCGGTGACGTACGTCTCGTCGCGCAGGAAGTGCTGGCCCAGGCCCTTGCTGGGACGCACGGCTGGAGCGGGCCTCACGGCCAAAGCGTAGCCCGGCGGCGCGTCAGGCGAGGCGGAAGACCTCCCGCGCCGTCGCCGTGCAGCGAGCCGCGAACTCCGACTCGGAGAGCCCCTTCACCTCGGCCACCCGGCGCGCGGTCTCCCGCACCAGCGCCGGGCGGTTGGGCTTGCCGCGGTGCGACTGCGGGGGCAGGAACGGCGCGTCGGTCTCGACGAGCAGCGCTTCCACGGGGGCCGCGGCCACGGCGGCCCGCAGCCCCGCCGCCGATGGGTAGGTCACCGGGCCAGCGATCGACAGCCGCATGCCGGCGGCCACGCACGCCTGGGCGAAGGCTTCGTCGCCGGAGAAGGCGTGCATCACGCCGCGGGTCCCAGGCACCTCCCGGATGAGCTCCAGGCAGTCGGCATGGGCCTCGCGGTCGTGGACGACCACGGGCAGGTCGAGCTCGCTGGCCAGGCGCAGCATCAGGCGGAAGCTCTCCTTCTGTACCTCGGCCGGGACCTCGTGGTAGCCCGGGCGCCAGTAGTAGTCGAGGCCGATCTCGCCCACGGCGACGACCTCGGGCGACCCCGCCAGCGCGCGCATCTGGTCGAGGTCTGCGTCGCCCGGGGATCGGGCCTCGTGCGGGTGCCACCCGACGGTGGCGTACACCCCCGGGAGCGAGCGCGCCCGGGACAGCACCGCGGCGTTGTCGGGGCCGAGGCCGATGTTGATGATGCTTGCCACACCCTCCTCGCGAGCCTCGGCGACCGCCGCGGCGGCGCCCCCCGGCTCACGCTCGTCGATCAGCTCCAGGTGGCAGTGGCTGTCGACCAACGCCACGGGCCGGTCCAGGGGGACGCTCACAATTTGCGCAAAATTACATCTTGCCGGCGGAACACCGCGCTACTCTAATCGGCGATTGCGAGAGGGCGGTCAGTGTTAGGGGGCACTTTGAGCGGCACGGCGCGGGAAGCGCAGGGTGGCATTCTCACGCTTCTCTTCGCGGACATCGTCGGCTACACGCAGCTCATCAGCGCGGCGGGCGACGTGGCGGGCGAGGCGGTGAGGCGGGAGGCGTTTGCCCTGCTTCGCCATGCCGCCGCGGTCCACGGCGGGCGCGAGGTCAAGAAGTACGGCGACGGGATGATGGTCGCGTTCACGAGCGCGGCCGCCGCGATCGACAGCGCCGTCGAGGCGCAGCGCGCCTTCGCGGCGCGGAACTCGGCCGACGCCCGCCCGGTCCACGTCCGCATCGGGATCAACGCCGGCGAGGTGATCGAGCACGAGGACGACTACTACGGGGTCGCGGTGAACGTGGCCAGCCGGCTGTGCGACCTCGCCGAGGCGGACGAGGTCCTCGTGTCCGACCTGGTCCGCCGCCTTCTCGGGGCGCGCCACGAGGGCGCGTTCGCCGACCGTGGCGAGGTGCCGTTGAAGGGCGTCGCCGAGGCGGTTCGGGTCTACTCCGTCGACTGGCGGGCGGTGACGACGGACGCGACACTCGACCCCGCCGCCTTCGCTGTGCCGCCCCTCCCCCAGGCGCTCCTCGGGCGCCAGGGACGCCCGTTCGCCGGGCGCGAGGACGCTCTCCAGGAGCTCGAGGAGGCTTGGAGCCAGGCGGCGGCGGGACAGCGGCGCGTCGTCTTTGTCGCCGGCGAGCCGGGCATAGGCAAGACCCGCCTCGTGTCCGAGTTCGCCGCCCGCGCCTATGCCGAAGGTGCTGTCGTCCTGTACGGCGGCTCCGACGAGGAGACGCTGCTCCCCTACCAGCCCTGGGTCGAGGCCATCACCCAGTACGTCCGCAGCCTGCCGCAGCAGGCGCTCTGGGACCGGCTCGCCGGGCGGGCGCCCGAGCTCGCGCGCCTCGTGCCCGAGATCCAGGAGCGGCTCCCCGGGTCCGCGACCGTGCGCCACTCCGAGGTGGAGTCGGAGCGCTTCCGGATGTTCGAAGCCGTGGCCGCCTGGCTCCGCAGCCTCACCGAGCGCGCCCCGGTCGTGCTCGTCCTCGACGACCTGCACTGGGCCGATCGCCCCTCGCTCCTGCTCCTGGCGCACGTGGCGCGGGACTGCGAGGACTGCCGCCTCCTGATCCTGGGCACGATGCGCCACACCGAGCCACGCATGGACTTCGCGGTCCCGGACCTCCTCGCCGACCTACGCCGCGACATGCCGTTCGCGGTCCTGGAAGTCCGCGGCCTGAACCCGGCCGAGGTGCGGACCCTCATCGAGCTGAGGCGTGGTTACCCGGTGGACCGGGCGGAGCTTCCTCTGTCAGACGCGGTTCACCGGGAGACCGAGGGCAACCCGTTCTTCATCGAAGAGGTTCTGCGCTTCCTCGCCGAGACCGGGGTGATCTACAAGCAGGACGGCCGGTGGATCACCACCAGGACGACCCTCGACTCCGTCCCGGAAGGCATCAAGGCGATGGTGCGGAGCCGCATCGGCCGCCTCTCGCCTGACACGGGGCGGGCCCTCGCCCTGGCCGCCGTCATCGGCCGCCACTTCCCGCTCGAGGTGCTGGAGGAGGTCTGGGAGGGTGACGCGGGCGACCTGCTGCGCGCCGTCGAGGAGGCGGTCGCCGCGGCGCTGGTCGAGGAGCCGGCGACGGCAGCGGACGATTACTCGTTCTCGCACGGCCTCATCCGGGAGTCGATCTACGCGGACCTGAGCGCCACCCGCAGGACGCGCCTGCACCGTCAGATCGCGGCCGTTCTCGAGCGGCTGTACGGGCAGGATCCGCGCCACCTGGCCGAGCTCGCGTACCACTTCCTCGAGGCGGCGGCCGGCGACCTCGACAAGGCCGTGTACTACGCGGCGCTGGCGGGCGACCGCGCCCTCACGATGCTCGCCTACGAGGAGGCGGCCCTCCACTACCGGCGCGGCCTCGACGCGGCGCGGATGGCCAGGGAGGCCGACCCGGAGCGCACGTGCCGCCTGCTCCTCGGCCTCGGCGAGGCGCTCGCCCGGACGGGCGACCCGGCGGCTCGGGCCACGTTCGAGGAGGCGTTCGACACGGCCGGCCGGGCGGGGCTGCCCGACGCCCTGGCCCGCGCCGCCCTCGGCGCCGGCGGGCGGTTTGTCTGGGGCGAGGTTGGAGCGGTGAACCAGAAGCTGGTGGCCATGCTCGAGGCGGCCCTGGCCGGCCTCGGGGACACTCCGACCGGGCTCCGGGCCCGGGTCCTCGCCAGGCTCGCGGGCGAGATTCACTTCGCGCCCGACAGCCGCCGGAAGAGTGTCGCCGCCGAGGCGGTCGCGACGGCGCGGGCATCCGGCGACGAGGAGGCCCTGCTATACGCGCTCGTGGCGCAGTACTACGTCCTGCTTGGCCCGGAGGCCATCGATCTCAGGCTGGGCGTAACCGACGAGCTGCTGCGCCGTGCCGCCGCCATCGACAACCGCGAGCTCCTCCTGCAGGGTCACCACTGGCGCATCAACGACCTGCTCCAGCTCGGGCGGGGCGGTGAGCTCGACGCGGAGCTCGAGACCGCCGCGCTCATCGCCGAGGAGCTGCGCGACCCGCACTGGCTCATGGAGCTCAGCCTCTGGCGTACGGCGCGCGCCCTAATGCTCGGCCGCTACGGCGAGGCTGAGCGCCTCGCCCTGGAGACCCTGTCGCTCGGCGAGGCGACGCACTACCGGATCGCGACGATGAACTTCGGCGTGCACCTGATGCTCATCCGCCGGGACCAGGGCCGGTTCGGCGAGCTCCTCGCCGCCACGCGCCAGTACGTCGAAGACTTCCCCGGGGTTTCGTCGTGGCGCGCCGGGCTGACCTTGATCCTGGCCGAGAGCGGCGAGATGGAGGAGGCGCGCAGTCAGTTCGACGTCCTGGCGGAGGATCGTTTCGGCTCCATCCCGCGCGACATGCTGTGGCTCTGCACCATCGCCATCCTGGCCCTCGCCTGCGAGCGCCTGGGCGACGGAGAGCGGGCCGGTGAGCTCTACGACCTGCTGGCGCCCTACGCCGGGTTGAGCGTCGTCGCCGGGTTCCCCGTCGCCTACCTCGGGCCCGCCGACTACTTCCTCGGCATCCTCGCCCAGCTGCGCGGCGACGCCGCCGCCGCCGCGGACCACCTGCTCGTCGCCGAGCGCCACAACCGCGAGCTCGGTGCCACGCCCTGGCTGGCCGACGTCCTCGGCTGCCAGGCCCGCCTCGCGCGCGCGGCCGGTGACGCGGCGCGCGCCACGACGCTGTGGCGCGAGGCCCGCGCCCTCGCCGACTCGGTCGGCATGGTGCGCCAGCCGGGGCTAGGCGCTGAGGACCGCGGCCTTGTCGAGGCGGGGGAATAGCACCTCCCCCACCTCGGTCATGTGGCCTTCGGTGAGCCCGCCCCACCGCAGGACCTCGTCGAGGGCGTAGCCGCCGGCCTTCACCGCCGTCGGGCGCGGCACCCTCAGCTGCATGGCGAGGCGATCCGCGGCGTCGGGGATGAATGGCGCCACGAGGTAGCAGAGGACGCGAAGGGACTCGGTCAGGTCGTAGAGCACGGCGCCAAGGTCCGCCTTGCGCGCCGGGTCCTTGTTGAGGTCCCACGGGCGCGACTCCTCGACGTACTTGTTCGCGCGGCCCACAAGCCTCCACGTCGCGTCGAGGGCGCCGCTGAAGTCGAGCGCGTCCATCGCCGCCGCCACCTCGCCCGGGATCGGCGCCGCGACGGAGGCCAGCTCGCCGGCCTCGCGGGCCTCGCCGGGAGCGGGCACGATGCCGCCGGTGTACTGCTTCAGCATCTTCAAGACGCGCGACGCGAGGTTGCCCAGGTCGTTGGCCAGGTCGGCGTTGTAGCGCTCCACGAAGACCTCGAGCGAGAAGTCGCCATCGCGGTCGAACGGGATCTCGCGCATCAGCGCGTAGCGCGCGGCGTCGCTGCCGCACAGCTCCCGGGCGCCGGGTGGCTGCAGGCTGTCGAGGAGCGCGAGCGGGTCCACGAAGATCCCGCGCGACTTGCTCATCTTCTCGCCGGCGACGTTGATGTAGCCGTGCGAGTACACGCGGTGCGGCAGGTCGACGCCCGCGGCCCACAGCATCACCGGCCACATGATCGTGTGGAAACGCGTGATGCCCTTACCGATGACGTGCACGTCACACGGCCACAGCCGCGCGAAACGCTCCTTGGCCGTCGCGAACCCGACACCCGTCACGTAGGCGAGCAGCGCGTCGAACCACACGTAGATGACCTGGCTGCGGTCGAACGGTAGCGGAAAGCCCCACGTGGTGAACCCGCGGGAGATGGAGACGTCCTGGAGGCCGTCGCGGATGACATTGAGCATCTCGTTGCGGCGCGCCGCCGGCTGCAGGAAGTCGGCCCGCTCGTGCAGCTCGACCAGCCGGTCCGTGAAGGCGGTGACGCGGAGGAAGTAGTTCTCCTCCTCGAGCCACTCGAGCTTGATCTTGTGCTCGGGACAGAGCCCTCCCTCGAGCAGCTCACGCTCCTGGTAGTACTGCTCGCAGCTCGGGCAGAAGAAGCCGGCGTACTTGCCCTTGTAGATGTGACCGTTGTCGTAGACCCGCTGCAGGAACTCCTCGGTCGTCGCCCGGTTCGCGTCGGACGAGGTGCGCACGAACTCGTCGTAGCCCACCTGCAGGCGCGCGAACATGTCGTGCCAGCGCGGCACGATCCTGTCGGCGTACGCCTCGGGCGTCAGCCCCTGGGCCCGCGCCTCACGCTCCACCGACTGCGAGTGCTCGTCGCTCCCCACCACCAGCCACGCCTCGTGTCCCGCCATGCGCTTGTAGCGCACGAGGACGTCGGCGCCGATCTTCTCGTAGGCGTGGCCCAGGTGCGGGTCGCCGTTGATGTAGTCGATGGCGGTGGTGACGTAGTACTTGGGCGAGGGCTCCGTCATGGAGCGTAGAGATTACCGAGGGGCCGCGAAAACGAGGGTGATCTCCCCCTTTGGCGGGTGCGCGGTGTAATGGGTGGCGAGCTCGGCGGCCGTGCCCCAGCGGAGCTCCTCGTGCACCTTGGTCAGCTCACGCGCGACCGCGACCTGCCGCTCGGGCAGCACGTCGGCGGCGATGGCCAGCGCCTTCAGCAGCCGCTGCGGCGACTCGAACGCCACCGCCGGGCGCTGGTCGGTTGCCAGCGCCTCCAGCGCCCGGGCCATCGCCGTCGCCTTCCGCGGCAGGAAGCCGAGAAAGACGAAGCTGTCCGCCCGCACGCCGGCGAGCGCGAGCGCGGCCGTGACCGCGGACGGGCCGGGCACGACCTCCACCCGGTGCCCGGCAGCCCGCGCGGCCTGGACCAGCTGCGCCCCCGGGTCCGACACCAACGGCATGCCGCCGTCGCTGCACAGCGCGACGTCACCGGCATCCAGCGCGTCAACCACCCGCTGTAGCCGCGGGCTGTGCTCGACGTTCGCGTCGAGGCGCTCCAGCGGCTTGCGCACGCCGAGGTGCGAGAGCAACGCCCGCGTCCGCCGCGTGTCCTCCGCGGCGACCAGGGCCACCTCGCCCAGTACCCGCGCCGCCCGCCCGCTCAGGTCTTCGAGGTTCCCGATCGGGGTGCCGACGACGTAGAGCGTCCCCATCAGGTCCGCGCACGCCACGCCTGGAAGCCGGCCGCGTCGCGCGGCCCGAAGCCGAGGCACCAGTCGGCGAACACGTGCGTCAGCCACCCGGCGCCGGCGCAGACCAGGGCGATCCCGACCGCCCTGGCGCCGACCACGGCGAGCGCCGTCCCGATGACCGCGAGCGAGAGCCCGAGGCCGGGGTGGTGCAGCCAGTTGTAGAGGCGCACCGCGCGCGGGTGGAGCTGGCCCTTCTCGAGCCCGGGGGCCATGCCGTACACCAACGCCACGTCGGGAAGCAGCACGAGGACCAGGAAGGGCCACGTGAACAGGCGCCCGACCCACGACCCGGCCAGCACGATGGCGACGCAGCCGACCGAGATGAGGCGCAGACGCGGGGGCAGGGCTAGACGCCCCAGTCGCGGGGGTAGCGGAAGTCGCGGTCGATGGTGCGCACGCCCAGCTTGGCGATCACGGGCAGGCGGCGCTTGTACTGGTTCACGCGGATCCGGCGGTACACGGCCTCCACGAACCCCCGGTCGTGACCCATCTCCACCAGCTCGTCGATGCCCACGCGGCGATCGACGAGGTGATAGAGAAGGCGGTCCACGGCGGAGTAGGCAAAGCCGAGCTCCTGCTCGTCGGACTGGCCCACCCAGAGGTCCGCGGAGGGGGGCTTGCTGATCACCTGCTCGGGCAGCTCGAGGTGCGCCGCCAGCTGCCACACCTGCGTCTTGTACAGGTCCCCCAGCGGGTTGACCGCGGACGCGCTGTCGCCAAACTGCGTGCTGTAGCCGAGCAGCAGCTCCGTCTTGTTGGAGGTGCCGATCACGAGGGCCTTCTCGACGGCGGACATGTCGTAGAGGATCGTCATGCGCTCCCGCGCCATCTTGTTGCCGCGCCGCGTCCGGTCCGCGTCCGGGAAGCGCTCGAAGTACGCGTCGATCTGCGGGCTGATCTCCACGACGGTGGTGCGGATGCGGGTCACCTCCGCCACCGCCTCCGCGTCGCTGAGCGACGCGGCGCTGCTGGTGCGGTAGGGCATCATCACGCCGAGCACGTTCTCCGGGCCCAGCGCCCGCGCCGCGAGCGCCGCCGACACGCTGGAGTCCACTCCCCCGGAGAGGCCCACGACCGCCTTCTCAAACCCGACGCGCGTTAGCTCGTCGCGGATGAAACCGACCAGGATGCTCTCCACGAGCCCCGCGTTGACCTCGAGCTCGCCGGTGTCGATCGGCTCGTGACTGCCCTCGAGGACCAGCGCGGGGTCGTCGGGATCGACGGCCGCCGTCTCAGTCTCCCCGCGGGCCATCAGTACGGGCCGTCGACCTGCTCGTCCACGATCCGGCGCAGCTCGCGCAGGGTGAAGTCGACGCGCTCGTCGGCGAGGAGCGGGGTCGCCACCCGCTGCCGCTGGACCTCCCGCATGTCGATCTCCACGGAGACCAGCCCGCGCTCCTCCTCGGCATCCAGGAGCTTCCGGCCGTCGGGTCCGTGCACCGAGGAGCCACCGTGGAAGTTGACCCCATCCTCGTAGCCGAGACGGTTGCAGTACACCACGTAGCACGTCGTGTACTCGGCGACGGTGCGGCAGAGGCCGTCCCACGCCGCCACCGAGCGCAGGTCGTCGTCCGCGGCGTGGGCGAGGACGCCGCGCCCCGGGCTGGCCGAGATGCAGGTGAGGACGTGCACGCCCTGGACGGCGAGAAGGTAGGAGGTCGACAGGTGCCACATGTCCTCGCAGACGAGGATGCCGTGGCGGATGCCGTCGACCTCGTACATGCGAACCCTGTCGCCGTCGGCGAAGTAGCGCTGCTCGTCGAACATGCCGTAGGTGGGCAGGTACACCTTGCGATGCACGTGCGCCACCTCGCCGGCGTGCAGGTGGATGGCGGCGTTGAAGTACTGGAAGTCGTTCGACCTGAGCACCGTGCCGCACACGAGGTCGACCTTGCGCGAGGCCTCGGCCAGGCGGGCGATGGCCGGGTGGTCCAGGGTCATGGCCAGCTCGGGGACCATGTCCTTGAGGAAGTAGCCGGTGAGGCTCAGCTCAGGGAAGACGCAGAGGTCGACGCCGGACGCTGCGGCCTGCTCAGCCTGCTCCAGGTGGAGGGCCAGGTTGGCTTCGACGTCGCCCAGCTTGGGCGCGCACTGCGCGGTCGCCACGCGGCGACGGGGCCTGGTCACGCCCCAAGGGTAACCGGGCGTCGATCGAACCCCTGTCGCCGACCCACTCGCCGATGGCCGGCGCCAGCTCCGCGCGCGGGCCGGCGAAGGAGGCGCACTCCGGCAGGGACTCGAGGAAGCGGGCGCCGTACCCGCGGGTCAGCACCCGCACGTCGAGGATCACCACCGCGCCGCGGTCCGACGCCCGCCGGATGAGGCGGCCGAAGCCCTGCTTCATGCGCAGCACGGCCTCCGGGAGGGTCAGCTGCAGGAACGAGTCGTGGAGCAGCTGGCCGCGCGCGCGCAGGACGGGGTCGGTCGGCGACCGGAACGGGAGGCGCACCACCACCACGCAGGCCAGCGCCTTGCCGGGCAGGTCGAGGCCCTCCCAGAAGCTCGCCGTCCCGCAGAGGACGGCGGCGGGGTGGGCGGCGAAGCGCTCGGACAGCGCGCGCCTCGTCCCCGCCCCACGACCCTGCACGAGAACCTCGATACCTTCGGGGCGGAGCCGCTCGGCCAGGCGTTCGGACACCGCGGCCAGCTGGTGGTTCGAGGTGAACAGGACCAGCGTGCGGCCCTGGAGGGTCCGCGCCACCTCCTCGACCGTGTCGGCCACGGCGTCGTCGAACTCCGCGGAGCCCGGGGCCGGCATGTCCTCCGGCAGGCAGAGGAGCGCCTGGTTCAGAAAGTCGAACGGGCTCTCCAGCACCATCTCGGTGAGGCGCGACGCCGACAGCCCGACGCGCTCACAGAAGTAGTCGAAGGAGCCGCCGACCGACAGCGTGGCGCTGGTGAAGACGATGCTGTCGCGCCCCGCGAAGAGCACATCGCGCAGAACCGGCCCGACCTCGAGGGGTGCGCGGCGCAGGGTGACCCGACCATCGCGCCCGAAACTGACCCAGCCCACGCCGCCCTCGCGCGGCGCCAGCAAGGCACAGAAGCGGCGGACGCGCTCTCCGGCGACGGCGGCCTCCGCCTCCGCGAGCTGGTCGACGAGCTCGACGGCCCGCGCCGCGGCCGCCGTCGCGAGCCCGAGCGCGGGCTGGTGGGCCAGCTCGCTGTCGAGGCCGACCTCGCGACCAAGCTCGACGCCGAAGGCCGCCCGGGCCGCGGTGCGCAGGGCGTCGCAGACGTCGAGCACCGCGTCCTGCAAGGCAACGAGCGCCGGGGTCGGGCGGCGCCGGGCGCCACCCGCCGAGGCGAGGGCCAGCGCGGCCAGGACGTCGTCCTCGCGCACCTCCTCGGTGAGGCCGCGGGTGGCGGCATCCTCGAGGTGGTGCGCCTCGTCGATGACAAGCCGGCTCATCACCGGCAGCTGGCCGGGGTCCTGCAGCGCGTCCGCCAGCAGCAGGGCATGGTTGACAACCACGACGTCGGCGCTCCTGGCCCGCCGCCGCGACAGGTGGTAGAAGCACGGGCTCGGACCGTCGACACACTCCGGGTTGCGACAATCGGCGCCCCACTCCGAAGCCACGGAGCGCCAGATGCGCTCGTCCTGGCCGAACAGCCTCAGCTCGTCGCGGTCCCCTGTCTTGGTCCGGCTGAGCCAGACCGTGACCTTCAGCTTGAAGATGAGCAGCTCATCAGGGTCCATCCCCTCGAGGCGCGCCGCCGGGCCGTCCGCCGCGGTGCCCGCCAGCAGCTGCTGCCAGCGGACCGTGCTCAGGTAGTGGGCCCGGCCCTTCAGGAGGACGGCGCGAAGCGGGACGCCGAGGATCCGCGCGGCGAGGGGCAGGTCTTTGTGCAGCAGCTGCTCCTGCAGGTTGATCGTGTGCGTCGACACCGCCACGGGCTCCTCCGCGGCGTTCGCCCACGCGAGGGCCGGCAGGAGGTAGGCCAGCGACTTGCCGATCCCGGTGCCGGCCTCGACGACCAGGTTCACGCCGCGGGCCAGCGACTGCGCCACCGCCAGGCACATCTGCTGCTGCTGCTCACGGAGCTCCCAGCCGGGCTCGGCGGCGAGCGGCCCCGCCGGACCGAGGAGCGCGGCCAGCTCTTCGGGCTGGTACGTCTTCTGGGCCACGCGCGGAGCCTCGGGCAGCTCGGGTGCCACCGCCTGGGCCAGGGCCGGCGGCTCCCCGGGCGTGGCCATGTCGTGGAACACGGTGCGCAGGCTGTGGCTCGAGCCGGATGTCAGGCGGCGAAGCTCGTCGAGCACCTCTGGCTCGAGCGCCCCCGCGGCGCGGACCAGCGCGAGGAACACCCGGAAGGTGGCCTCGGCGTCCTCGAGGGCGTGGTGCGGCCGCGGGTGCTGCAACCCGACGAGGTCGCAAAGGCCGCCAAGCGAGTACGACGGCGCCGAGGGAAACACCACCCGGGCAAGGTCGATGGAGTCGAACACGAGCCGCGCGCCCGCGGTCTCACCCAGCACCTGGTGCAGGAAGCTGACGTCATACCCCGCGCCGTGGGCGAGGAGGTCGCAGCCCTCCATGAACCGCCGCAGCCCAGGGACGACCTGGCGGAGCGGCGGCGCGCTCGCCAGCTGGCGGTCGTCGATCCCGGTGAGCCGCCGCACTATCGGCGAGATCCGCATCCCGGGGTTGACCAGCGTGTGGTAGCGGTCGATCACCTCGTGGCCGCGGAACTTCACCGCGCCGATCTCGATGACGTGCTCGACCGCCGAGCTCAGCCCCGTGGCCTCTAGATCGAGCGCGACGATGACCGGGAACCGGCCCGCCGCCGCCTCGGCCTCGCCCCAGCCGGGGTGGACCTCGGCGCGCGAGAAGCTCACAAAAGGACGGCGGCGAGCTCCGCCAGCTCGGAGCGCTGGCCCTTGGTCAGGGTCACGTGCGCGGCCAGCGGCGACTCCTTGAACTTCTCCACCGCGTAGCACAGCCCGTTACTGCTGTAGTCGAGGTAGGGATGGTCGATCTGGTACGGGTCGCCGGTGAGGACCATCTTGGTCCCCTCCCCCGCCCGGCTGACGATCGTCTTGACCTCGTGCGGGGTCAGGTTCTGCGCCTCGTCGACGATGATCAGCTGCTGCGGGATGCTGCGGCCGCGGATGTAGGTGAGCGCCTCGACCTCGAAGAGGCCTTTGTCCTGCAGGCGGGTCACCATGTCGGCCACCATCTGGTCCTTGTACATGGTCGACATCAGGAACTCCAGGTTGTCGTAGATCGGCTGCATCCAGGGGCGCAGCTTCTCCTCCTTGTCGCCCGGCAGGTAGCCGACGTCCTTGCCCATCGGGATCACGGGACGGGTGACGAGCAGGCGCCGGTACACGTGCTCGTCGAGCACCTTGTGCAGCCCGGATGCCAGCGCCAGCAGCGTCTTGCCGGTGCCGGCGCGGCCGGTCAGCGTGACGAGCCGGATGTCGTCGTTGAGCAGCGCGTCCAGGGCGAACCGCTGGCCCAGGTTCTTCGCCTGGATGCCCCACACGTCCTTGCGCGCGGGCAGCAACGGCACGATCTCGCCGCGGGCCAGGTCGAACCGCCCGATCGCCGAGAGGCTGTGCTCTCCCGGCACCTGGAAGTGGACGAACTCGTTGGCGTGGAGCGAGTACGACGTCCCCGCCAGCGCGCCCTCGCGCTGGAACTGGTCCATCACCCCGGCGTCGACCTCGATGACGCACATGCCCGGGTACAGCTCGGAGGTGTCCTTGACGACCTTGTCGCGCTCGTAGTCCTGCGCGTGCAGGCCGAGCGCGTCGGCCTTGACCCTGACGTTGATGTCCTTGCTGACCAGGACGACGCGCCGCTCGGGGTGGTCGGCGGTGAGCTGCGCCGTGACCGCCAGCACCTGGTTGTCGGGCTTGGCGGCGTCGAGCTCCCGCGGCAGCGCCCGGCTGTGGTCCTGCACCTCCGCGCGCAGGCTGCCACCGCCCGGGGTGGCGACGCCCTCCGACAGGTTGCCGACGCGGCGCAGGTCGTCGAGGTGGTGCGCCACGCGGCGGGCGCTGCGCCCCACCTCGTCCTGGCGCTTCTTCTGCGAGTCGATCTCCTCGATGACGACGAGCGGGATCACCACCTCGTTCTCCTCGAACGCGTTCAGCGCGTCGGGGTCGTGCAGGAGGACGTTCGTGTCGAGCACGTAGGTCTTGTCCGGGCGGGCGACGGTGGACGGGGCGGTCGAGCTAGACAGCCTTCAGCACCTCGGCATGCTCCCCCGCCGGCTCCTCGCCATAGACGCCACGATAGCCGGGCGGCAACAGGTCCGCCACCTTGCGCAGCATGTAGTCGGCCGCGTCCTGGTTGTCCATCAAGTTCTCGGGCAGGTGGAACGGCGGCCCGTAGACGAGGTGGCACTCGGCGCGAACCGGGAAGCGACGCCCCTTCGGCATCACCTGCTCGGTGCCCCACACGGCGACGGGCACGATCGGCACCCCCGAGTGCCGCGCGACGAAGCCCGGACCGGCCTTCGCCTGGTGGAGGCGGTGGTCCATGGCCCGGGTGCCCTCGGGGTAGATGCACACGGCCTGCCCCTTCTCGAGGAGGTTCAGCGTGTATTTCAGGGCGGGGCGGTCGGCGGACTCGCGCACCACCGGGTAGCACAGGAACTGCCGCGCCAGGAAGGCGACAAGCCCGCTGCCGCTGAACCACTCCACCTTGGCCATGAAGTGCAGCGGGCGCGGGAACATGCCGCCGAGCAGGGGCGGGTCCGCGCTGGCGATGTGGTTGCTGACCACCAGCAGCCCGCCCTCGCGGGGGACGCCGGCCTCGCCCTCGACGTGCAGCTTGCGGAAGAGGAGCACGGCGACGATGACCCGGACGAAGGCGCGCAACACCCAGTACAGCGGCGTCGGCGAGGTGGGCCCGCTCAGCGCCGGCCGCGGGTGCATGGCGGCGAGCTCGGTCGGGGCGGGCGGCGTGGGTTCAGCGCTCATCAGGCTTCCGCAATCGCGCGGCGGCGCCGGGTCGAGGGGATCAGCCGCAGGATCTCGTGGAACACGGACTCGGCGCTGCGGCCATCGGTGTCAATCGTAAGGGCGTCCTCCGCGGGCCGCAATGGCGCCACGGAACGCGTGCTGTCGGCGGTGTCCCGGTCGTCTATCTCCCCCTTCAGCGTGGCCGGGTCGTGGTCCTTCATCTGCACGGCGCGGCGCCGCCGGCGCTCCGCCTCGGTGGCGGTGAGGAACACCTTCACGTCGGCGTCGGGGAAGACGACTGTGCCGATGTCCCGGCCCAGCATCACGACCCCGCCTTCGCCGTAGGCCCGCTGGCGCCGCACCAGGACCTGGCGCACACCGGGGACCTGGCTGACCCGGGTCAGCATCGCGGTCAGGCGCTGGTCGAACACCTGGGAGGTGAGGTCGACCTGGCCCGCGCGCACCTCCCAGTCGAGCCCCTCGTCCGTGGAGGGATTGACCTCGATGTCGGAGGACTCGGCCAGCCGCGTCAGGCCGGCGGCGTCGTCGACGTCGATGCCGGCCTCCGCCGCCAGCACCGTCACGGCGCGGTACATCAGGCCGCTGTCGACAAGTGGCAGCCCAAGGGCCCGCGCGAGCAGGCGCCCGACGGTCGTCTTGCCCGACGCCGACGGCCCGTCGATGGCGACCACCAGGGGCGGCGCCTCAGGCAAGCCCGACCTCCCGCCGGAGCGCCGCAACCTCGTCCGCGTCGAGGGCACGGGCCCTCCCCTCCTGGAGCGAGCCGAGTGCCAACGGGCCGATCCGCACGCGCTGCAGGTCGACGACCTCACAGCCGACGGCCTTGAACGATCGCCGCACCTGCCGCTTCCAACCCTGGCGTAGCGTGATCGTGGCCCGCCACGTGCCCGGGCGGGGGGCGGCGCCTGGGAGCAACTCCACCGTCGCGGGGGCAGCCCGGCGGCTGTCGATCTCCACCCCCTCACGGATCCGCCGGAGGCCCTCGTCCGAAGGGCGGCGGTCGAGCAGGATCAGGTACTCCTTCTCGACGTGGTGCCGCGGGTGCTGGAGGCGGAAGCTCAGCTCGCCGTCGTCGGTCAGCAGGATCAGCCCCCGGCTGTCCAGGTCGAGCCGGCCCACCGGGCGCAGGCGGGAGCGAAGGGCGGCCGGCACGAGCGCCGTCACGAGGGGCCGGCGGCTGCGGTCGCTCACCGCGCTGAGGTACCCCGCCGGCTTGTTCACCGCGTAGTAGACGTGGTCCACGCGCACCGCCACCGCCGTGCCGTCCACCGTCACCTCGTCGACCCCCGGGTTGACGAGCACGCCGCCAGGAGGCGCGGTCGCGCCGTTGACCGAGACCCGCCCGGCCGCGATCAGCTCGTCCGCCTTGCGGCGGGCGGCGACGCCCGCCATGGCGAGGTAGCGATTGAGCCGGACCGGGGCCTCCTCGGGCGCGGCGGCGACCGTCACTCGCCCCCGACGCGCGGCAGGTCTTCCAGGCGCTCGACGCCGAGGAGCTGCAGGAAGCGCAGCGTCGTGCCGAAGAGCCGTGGCGTCCCCGGCGTCTCAAGGCGGCCCACCTCCTCGACCAGCCCGCGCGCCTCGAGGCCCTCGAGCACCCGCTCGCAGTCGACCCCGCGGATCTCGTCGATCGCGGCCTTCGTCAGTGGCTGGCGGTACGCGATGATGGCCAGCGTCTCGTACGCAGGCGCGCTGAGCCGCCCGGGGACCTCGGGGTTGAGGAGCCGCCGGACGGCCGGGGCCGTCTCCGGGCGGGTCACCAGCTGGACCAGGTCGCCGTGCCGCTGCAGCATCAGACCGCTGTCCCGCAGCGAGGTGGCGAGGTCGTCGAGCACGCCCTCGAGCTCGCGCGGGTCGATCTCCAGCACCCCGGCGAGGCGCTTCACCTCGATCGCCGTCCCGAGGCTGAACAGGAGAGCCTCGGCGTCCTTGCGCATGCGGGCACTGTCCGCGCCGGCCTCAGTCATCCGCCTCCTCCGCGGCGCGGGCCTCGATCTCGATCTCGCCGTACGTCTCCTTCTGGCGCAGCTTCACCTCGCCGCCCCGCACGAGCTCGAGCAGGGCGAGGAAGATGACGACGGCGTGGAGGCGGGTCCCCGCGGCGTCGAAGAGAGCGGTGAAATTGACCCGCCCGGCGCCGCGCACGCGCTCTCGGATGCCGTCCATCTCCTCGATGAGCGAGTACTCGTGCAGCTCGACCGCGACCTCGGCGGGCGGCGGCAGGCGGTCGAGGACCTTCTGGAAGGCGCGCGCGAGTCCGTCGCCGTCGATCTGGAGGCGCTCGCTGGGCACGATCTCCGCCTCGACCGCGGCGGTGAAGGCGAAGCCCCCGGCCTCGTGGCGGCGCATCAGCTCGGAGGCGGCCGCCTTGAACCGCTCGTACTCCTCCATCCGCTGCTTCACCTGCGCCTCCCAGGCCTCGAGGTCCTCCTCTTCCTCCTCCTCGCCCGGGCCTGGCAGCAGCGCCGCCGCCTTCAGCGCGAGCAGCCTGGAGCCGACCAGCAGGAACGCGGCCATCTCGTCGGCCGACCGCGCCTCCGTGGCGCTCAGCGCCTCCAGGTACCCCGAGGTCAGGTCCGCCAGCCGCACCTGGTTGAGGTCGACCTCCTGCTTGTTGGCCAGCGAGAGGAGCAGGTCGATGGGGCCGTCGAAGACAGCGGTGTGGACGCGCAGCTCGGCCAGGGCGCCGCTCACCGGCTACTCGCGCCCGTCCGCGGCCTGGAGCCGCAGCGTCTCCGGCCGCGCGGGCCGCGCCGCCTGGTGCTCGCGGACGATGTCGACGAGGGCGGGGCTCGCCCCCGCCTCGGCCAGCAGCGCCGCGCCCACCTCAGGGTGGCGGCGGTAGCGCGCCACGCGGGCGCCCAGCCCGGGGACACGGACGAGCGCGGCCGTCGTGCCCGACGCCTCCGCGAGGACGAGGAGCGACCGGCCGGCGGTGCCCAGCGGGGCCCGGGCCTTGCCGACGTCGTGCAGCAGCGCGGCCTGCGCCAGGAGCGGCTCCGCGGGCTGCAGGCGCCGGAGGACGTTCAACGAGTGCCGCTGGTCGCGCGGCGCCATCTCCAGGAAGAGCGCGCGCAGGCCCTCCGGCAGCGCGGCGAGGGCCTCCGCGCGGTCGGCCTCGCTCAGCTTCGCGCCGGCGGCGGCGATAGCCTGGCTCGCTCGGTAGAGCCAGCGCTCCCGCTTCAACGGAGCCGCTCCTGCACAAGGGGCATGCCCCAGCGCAACTTGTCGCGCAGCTGCTGGTAGAAGTCGGCCGTGCCCGGCGCCCGGAGCACCCGCAGGGGCGGGCCGCCGAGCTTGCCGGTGACCGAGTCGTGAGGCTGCAGGGGGATCTCGTCCGTGCCGTCGACGATCAGCCGCGTCGCCTCGTCGACCGACAGCTGGACCTCGCTCGTGCCGGGCACGACGAGCGGTCGCGTGGCCAGGTTGTGGGCGTTCAGCGTCGCGAACACCATCGCGTGCATCCGCGGGTCCAGCAGCGGCCCCCCGGCCGAGAGCGTGTACCCCGTGGACCCGGTGGCCGTCGCGAGGAGCGCGCCGTCGGCATGGAACGCGCCGGCGAGGATGCCGTCGACGAGGATCGTCACCTCGATCACGTTCGCCGCCGGGTCCTTCAACAGCGCCATCTCGTTGATGGCGGGGGCGTGCCGGTCGCGGACGCAGACGTCGAGGACCGGCCGCTCCTCGATCTCGGCCTGGCCGCCTAGCCAGGCGTCGACGGCGGCCTCGGCGTGGTGCAGGTCGATCCACGTGAGGAACCCGAGACGGCCGAGGTTCACCCCGAGGACGGGCTTGCCGACCTTGAGCGCCGCCCGGGCCGCGTAGAGGAACGTGCCGTCGCCGCCGAAGGAGACCACCAGCTCGGCGTCGTCCAGGTCGAGGACGCGCGGCGACTGCGGCGGGGGGTGCCTGATGACAACCTCCACCGATTTGCCCTCGCGCTCGAGCCGCCGCCGCGCGGCCGTCACGTCCGGGTCCTCCGGGTCGACGCGCGGGTGCAGGACGAAGCTGACGGCGGCCATCAGGCCCCCGCTTCGCGCCGCAGGTGCACGAACGTCTCCTGGTTGCCCTTGGGCCCGCGCACGGGCGAATCCACCACGCCACATACGCTAAGCCCTTCGGACTCCGCCCACGCCACGAAGGCGGCCACCGCCTCCGCGCGCTCGGCCTCGTCGCGCACGACCCCGCCGCTACCGACCTTGCCGCGGCCCACCTCGAACTGCGGCTTGACCAGGAGCACCAGCTCACACGCCGGGGCGGCGACGCGCAGGAGCGCGGGCACCACGAGGCGCAGCGAGATGAACGAAAGGTCGCCGACGACGAGGTCGGGCGCCTCGCCCGGCAGCGCCTCCAGGTGGCGGACGTTGGTGCGCTCCATCACGACGACGCGCGGGTCCTGCCGGAGCCGGAAGTCCAGCTGCCCGTAGCCGACGTCCACGGCGTACACGAGCCGTGCCCCGCGCTGGAGCAACGCGTCGGTGAAGCCGCCGGTCGAGGCGCCCGCGTCGAGACACACGCGGCCGCCGGGGTCGACGCGGAGAGTGTCAAGGACGGGGTCGAGCTTCTCCCCGCCGCGGCTGACAAAGCGCGCGCCGCCGCGCACCTCCAGCGTGGCGCCCTCGCCGACCCGCGTGTCTGCGGTCGCGGCCGGCGCGCCGTCGATGCTGACGAGGCCGGCGCGGATCAGGGCCTGAGCCTGCGCGCGGCTGGTGGCGAGCCCGCGCGCGACCAGCTCGAGGTCGAGTCGGGCCGCGGCCACGGGCGCCTCAGGCGCCAAGCAGGGCCAGCGCGACGACCACCCCGAGCAGGGCGCCCGCGATGACCTCGTAGGGGGTGTGGCCGATGAGCTCGCGCAGTCGCTCCTCCTTGATGCCCTCCTGGTGGAAGAGGTCGTCGATGATGCGGTTGAGCACGGCGGCCTGGCGGCCCGCGGCGCGGCGCACGCCCGCCGCGTCGTACATCACGACGCTGCTGAACACCGCCGCGAGCGCGAACTCAGGGCTGGTCAGCCCGCGCCGGGCGCCGATCATCGTGGTCAGCGCGGCGACGGTGGCGGTGTGCGAGCTTGGCATCCCCCCCGAGCTGGCCAGCCGGCGAAGGTCGAGGCGGCGCTTCTGCACCGAGTCGAAGATGACCTTCAGCGCCTGGGCGATGGCCCAGGCTATAGCCGCGGCGCCGATGTAGGAGGCCACCGGTCATTCCTCCGCGTCCGCCAGCGGCACTTCGCTGAGCTCGCCGCGGGGCCCGAGGACCAGTCTCTCGACCTTGCGCTCAGTCTCCTCGAGCAGGGCCCCGCAGCGCGCCGCCAGCGCGGTGCCGCGCTCGTACCACGCGATCGAGTCGGCGAGCTCGATGCTGCCCGCCTCCAGGCGCTTGATCACCTGCTCCAGCTCGGCGAGCGCCTGCTCGTAGCTCAGCGACTGCACGTCGGGCAGGGTGTCAGGCATCTCGCGACGCCACCTCTACCTGGTCGACCGTGCTCATGGCCTGGCCGTCGGCGAAGACCGTGACGAGCCTCTGGCCCGCGTGCAGGCCGGCCACCGAGGTCAGCACGTGGCCCTCCCCGTCGCGGGCGAGGCTGTAGCCGCGGGCGAGGACGGCGAGGGGGCTCAGCGCCTCGAGCCGCGCCCGGTCGCCCGCGAGCTTCTGCCGGGCGCGCTCGAGCGACGTCGTCAGGGCGCGCGCGAGGCGCTGCGTGCGCTCGTCCAGGCGCTGCTGGAGCTCCGGCAGACGGCGGGCGGGGCTCTGCCGCTCGAGGCGCGCGCCCAGGGTCTCGAGGCGCTCGGCGCGCTGGCTCAAGGCGCGGCCCACGGCGCCGTCGAGCGCCTGGCGGCGCGCGACGAGGTCGCGGCGCAGGTCCGCCAGGTTGGGCACCGCCATCTCCGCGGCGGCGGAAGGGGTCGGGGCGCGGACGTCGGCAGCGAAGTCGGCGATGGTGTAGTCCGTGTCGTGGCCGACGCCCACGATCACGGGCACGCCCGACGCGCGGATGGCTCGAGCCACCTCCTCCGCATTGAACGCGGCGAGGTCCTCGATAGACCCGCCGCCGCGGACCAGCAGCACGACGTCGACGCCCTCGCGGGTGCCGGCCTGGCGCAGGGCGCGCGCGATCGACACCGGCGCGGTTTCGCCCTGCACCGCGGTGTGCACCAGCAGCACCGGCACGATGGCGCAGCGCCGCCGCAGCACGCGAAGGACGTCGCGCAGCGCCGCGCCGCCCTCCGAGGTGACGACGGCCACGCGCCGCGGCAGGAACGGGGGCCGGCGTTTGAGGGCGGCGTCGAACAGACCCTCCCGCTCCAGCCGGCGGCGGAGCTGTTCGAAGGCGAGGTAGAGGCCGCCCGTACCGGACGGCTGCGCCTGGTCGAGGACCAGCTGCACCTGCGTCCGGGGCCCGCCGTAGACGCTCGCCTTGCCGTGCGCCACGAGCGTCATCCCCGGCTCGATCGCGAAGCCGACGCGCAGGTAGTCGGTCCTGAACAGCACGCAGGGCAGGCTCGTCCGGTCGTCCTTGAGCGTGAAGTAGCAGTGCCCGCGGACGGAGACGGTGACCTCCGAGACCTCGCCCTCAACCCACAGGTCCTGGAGCCCGCGCTCCTGCGACACCACCTCCACCAGGTACTCGCTGACCTGGCTGACCGAGAGGACCTGCACCGCCTACTCCGTCGCCGCGGCGGTGCGCTGCCGCAGCTCGGTGGCGCGCTCCGCGATCTTGCCGAGGACGCCGTTGACGAAACGGCCGGCCTCGTCGCCGCCAAACGTCTTGGCGAGCTCGATCGACTCGTTGATCGCCGCCTTGATCGGCACGTCCTGGGAGAAGAGCAGCTCGTATGTCGCCAGGCGCAGCACCGAGCGCTCGACCTTCGCCATCTGGTCCATGCGCCAGTGCGTGGACGCGGTCGCGATCTCGGCGTCGATGGCGTGCTGGTGCGCCAGCACGCCGTTGACGAGCTGGCGGGCGAAGTCCGCGCGGTCGCCGGTGAGGCCGGCCTCCGCCAGCTGGTGCTCGAGGGTGCGATGGAGGTCGCCGTGGTCCTCGACGCCGAAGATGACCTGCATCGCGACCTCGCGCGCCAGGTGCCGCTTACTCAAGGACGACTCCAGCCGCGGGCGGGCTCAAACAGCTTCGAACTTGATGTCCGCGAAATACACGTCGACCTGGCTCGTGTGCAGGCCGAGCATGCGGTCGACGGCGCTGACGACGCGGCGCTGGACCTCGGCCGCGAGCGCCGTGAGGGCGCGACCGCTGTCGGCCACGAGGTACAGCTGCAGCTTGAGGCTGTCATCGGACGCGAACTCGAGGCGCACGCCCTTGTGGAGCCCGCCGCGGCGCACCACGCGCGTGATCGCGCTGCTGCGGTCCGCGACGCCGGCCACGCCCGGGACCTGGAGCGCGGTGAGGGCGGCGATCTGCGCGATCACCTCGTTGGCGACCTTGACCTTGCCTCGGGCCGGCACCGTCTCTGTCATGCGCGCTCCACGTATTCGCCGCTGCGGGTATCGACCCTGATCCTATCGCCCTGGTTCACGAACAGCGGCACCTGCACGGTGATCCCCGTCTCCACCGTGGCGGGCTTCGTGCCGGCGTTGGCGGTGTCGCCGCGGAAGCCGGGCTCGGTCTGGACCACCTCGAGGTCGACAGTCGTCGGCAGGTCGACACCGATCGGCGAGTCGTCGTACGTCATGACCTGGATCGCGTTGCCTTCCTTGATGTAGTTGAGCGCGTCGCCGAGCTCGTTCTTGCCGAGCACACCTGGTCGTAGCTCTCGGTGTCCATGAAGTGGTGCTGGTCGCCGTCGCTGTAGAGGTACTGCATGTTGCGCCGCTCGAGCCGCACCAGCGGGAACCGCTCCTCGGGCCGGAAGGTCTGTTCCATCATGGCGCCGGTCTTCAGGTTGCGCAGCTTGGTCCGCACCTGCGCCGTGCCGCGGCCCATCTTCATGTGCGAGTAGCTGACGCAGACGAACAGCTGCCCGTCGCGCTCGAAAACCGTGCCGTTGCGCAGGTCGCCGGCTTCGATCAATGGACTCCCTCCTTGACAGCGGAGCGGTGCGAGACGTGCTCGACCAGCAGGTCCAGGGCCATCACGTAACCCTGCGCCCCGTGGCCCTTGAACACGTGGACGCAGGCGGGCGAGACCACGGAGCGCCGGCGCCACTCTTCGCGCTTGTCGATGTCACTGATGTGGACCTCCACCGCCGGCAGCTTCACCGACTCCAGCGCGTCAAACAGGGCGTAGCTGTAGTGGGACAGCGCGCCCGGGTTGATGATGATGCCGTCCGCGTTGTCGTCGGCCGCCTGGTGGATCCTGTCGATCAACGCGCCCTCGTGGTTCGACTGGAAGGTCTCGACCGTCCAGCCCAGCTCGGCCGCGCGGGAGTGGACGAGCGCCTCGATGTCGCCGAGCGTCTGCGTCCCGTAGACCTCAGGCTCGCGGGTGCCGAGGCGGTTGAGGTTGGGCCCGTTGAGGACCACGACGACGCCCACCTCAGCCGGCCTCCAGCGCGTGCGCGACGGCCGCCTCGACGACCGGGACGGGGACGGAATGGCCCCACGTGGCCCGGCCGACGGCCTCGATCAGCACCCACCTCGGCTGTCCGGCCGCGGCTTTCTTGTCGTGCGCGAGGAGCGCCAGCACGTCTCCCGCCGTGGCGACGCCGGGCGCGGTCCGGGGCAGGTGGAGCGCGTCCAGCAGCGCGCCCTGGCGTTCGACCACCACCGCCGGCGTGACGCCCGCGGCCGCGCCGATCTCGGCCGCGGCGGTCATCCCGACGGCCACGGCCTCACCGTGCGTCAGCGGGCCGTACCCGGTCGCCGCCTCGAGGGCGTGGCCCACGGTGTGCCCGTAGTTGAGGATGGCCCGCTCGCCGGCTTCGTGCTCGTCGCGCGTCACGACGCCCGCCTTGATGGCGCAGCAACGTTCGATCACGGTGGTCAAGAGGTCGAGCTCCCTGTGCAACACCCGCTCCGCCTCGGCCAGGAGCGTATCGAATAGGTGTTCGTCCGAGATCATAGAGTACTTCGCCACCTCGGCCAGGCCGCTGCGGTATTCGCGCTCCGGAAGTGTCCGCAGGAGGTCCGGGTCGACGAACACCACCGCCGGCGGCTTGAAGGCGCCGACGAGGTTCTTCGCCCGGGGCACGTCGATGGCGGCCTTGCCCCCGATCGCGCTGTCGACCATCGCCAGCAGCGTGGTCGGGACGTGCACCAGGCGCACCCCGCGCATGTACGTCGCCGCCACCACCCCGGCCAGGTCGCCGACGACGCCGCCCCCGACGGCGACGATGACCCCGCGGCGGTCGAGACCCGCGTCCAGCGCGGCCTCGACGGCGCGCTCCAGCTCGGCAAAGCTCTTGCTCCGCTCCCCCGCCGGCACGACGTGGATCCGGGCGCGCAGGGCGGCGGCGAGGTACGCGCCGACCAGGCCGGCGGTGTTGCTGTCCGCGATGACGAGGCAGCCGGCGCCCCCGGACAGCTCCTGCAGCCGCGCCGGGATCTCCTCGCGCAGGCCACGCCCGACCTCCACCGGGTAAGCCCCGGCGCCCGCGCCGACCTCTATCCGTGCCACCGACGAAGTATCAGCGCGCGGCCGCGCCGAGCCCGGCCTCCCGCGCCAGGCGGGCGACCTCGGCGGCCACCTCCTCCGGGGTGCGCCCGGTGGTCGGCACGGTGACGTGGGCCTCGCGGTAGCGCGGCAGCCGCTCGCGCAGCAGCGCCAGCACCCGCGCCCGCGCGCGGGCCGGCCAGCGCGGCGCGTCCGCCGGGACGTCGGCCAGGGGCCGGATGTTGGGCGGGCGGCGGCCGGCGCCGGTGCGGACCTCCTCGCGGCCGCGGATGCGGCGGAGGAGCGCCCTCGAGGACGCGTCGAGGAAGACGACCAGGTTGCCGTCGGCCATCCGGCGCCAGCTCTCGTCGTTCATCACGGCGCCGCCCCCCGGGGCGATCACCTGCCCCCGGCCACGCACCGCGCGCTTCACCGCCTCCACCTCGAGGCGGCGGAACTCCGGCTCGCCGCCCTCCCTGAAGATGGCGACGATGCTCTTTCCGGTCCGCGCGACGATGTCGTCGTCGAGGTCCACGAAGGCCAGCCCGAGCAAGGCCGCGACCCGGCGCCCCACGGCGGTCTTGCCGCTGCCCATGAAGCCGACGAGGACGAGGTTACGAGCAGCCACCGGGGGGCCTCAGCGGATGGACCGGAGGTAGCCCGCCAGGTTGCGCTTCATCTCGCGGAGGCTGTCGCCGCCGGTCTTGCGACGCAGCGCGCCGGCAAGGACGAGCGCGACCACGGCCTCCCCGATCACCCCCGCGGCCGGCACCACGCAGATGTCGCTGCGCTCGTAATGCGCCTGGATCTCCTTGCGCGTGGCGATGTCCACGGACGTGAGGGGACGGCGCAGCGTCGAGATCGGCTTCAGGTAGCCGCTGACGACGACCGGCATGCCGTCGGTGACCCCGCCGGTGAGGCCGCCCTGGCGGTTGGTGAGGTGGTAGAAGCCGCGCTCGCGTGAGTAACGCGGCTGGTCGTGGACCTCGGAGCCGGGCAGCCCGGCGGCGGCAATCCCCGCCCCGATCTCCACCCCCTTCACCGCCGGGATCGCGAGCAGCGCCTGGCCGAGGAGCCCGTCAAGGCGCTCATCCCACTGCGCGTACGTCCCCAGCCCCGGGGGGACCCCGGTGGCGACCACGGTGAAGACCCCGCCGAGGGTGTCGCCGGCGGCGCGGGCGCGGTCGACGGCCCGGATCATGCGCTTCTCGGCGGCCGGGTCAGGGGTCCGCACCGGCGAGGCCTCGACGGCGTCCCAGTCGACCTTGTCGCCCACCTCGGCCACGACCTTCCCCACCCGGCTGACGAAGCTGCGCACCTCGATGCCGAACTCGCCGAGCAGCTGCTTCGCCACCGCCCCCGCGGCTACCCGGCTGGTGGTCTCGCGCGCCGACGCCCGCTCGAGGACGTTGCGCACGTCGTCAAAGCCGTACTTCAATGCGCCCGCCAGGTCGGCGTGGCCCGGGCGCACCCGGGTGACCCTGGTCGGCGCGAACCCGGTGGGCTCGGGCGACATCGTCTTCTCCCAGTTCTCGAAGTCCCGGTTCAGGACCTGCATCGCGACCGGGGAGCCGAGCGTCCGGCCGAGCCGCACCCCGCCCGTGAACTCCACCTGGTCCCGCTCGATCTGCTGCCGCCCGCCCCGGCCGTACCCGCCCTGGCGGCGGCGCAGGTCGGCGTCGATCGGCGCCCGCCGCAGCCGCAGCCCGGCAGGGAGCCCGTCCACGATCACTGTCAGCCGCGGGCCGTGGGACTCGCCGGCTGTCAGGTAACGGATCAAACGGTCGGGCCGGGGGTCGCGCCGTAGGCGGGGTGGACCCGTTCGTACAGCGCGTTGCGGAACGCCGACGGCTGGGGCACGTGGTCGAGCACCTCCGTGCTGTCGCGCCCCGCCGACTCCACCTCGATGGTGCCGAAGCCCAGGGCGCGGCCTAGCGGCCCCTGGGACACTGTCACGTCCTGCACGCGGTCGAGCGAGACCGAGCGCGTGAACTTGCCGACGACGCCGCGTTTCAGGATGACCCGCCGGTCGGTGATGGTGTAGCTCTCGGAGCGCCACTGGATGTAGCGGACGTCCAGGTAGATGAGGAGCAGGAGCAGGACGACGGGCTCCGCGAACCACCTCACCTGGGAAATGCTGCCGGTGAGCGGCAGGAGCGGCAGCAGCACGAGGAGCCCAAGGCCGAGCAGGGCGCCCTTCCAGACGCGCTTGACGAGCACGATGACATGCGGGTGGACGCTCAGGATCGCCACCTCGTCGGGCATGAGCTCGGAGTCCTGTTTCGGCACGGCGCGAATGTTACGCGGCCCCCGCGCCGGCGCTCACGACCCCGGCAGCGGCGGACCGAAGACGACCAGCTCGATCATCGCCCCGAGACACAGGTACGGGCCGTAGGCGATGTAGTCCCGCAGCCCGCGGATGCGGGTGACCAGCAGGACGACGGCCACGACCGCGCCCAGCAGGATGCCGTAGACGACGGTGCGGATCAGGGGTGAGCCTGGCAGCGGGAAGAGCCCCAGGGCGGCGCCGAGGAAGAACATCAGCTTGGCGTCCCCCATCCCGAGGCCGCCGCCACTGACGACGACGAGGAAATAGAACACCCCACCTCCCAGGAGGGCGCCGGTGGTGGCGGAGAGGAGCTTGTTCTGGATGCTGCCCGAGGCCAGCAGCGGGTTGACCGGCGCCAGCAGCAGCGCGGCCGCGATGGCGGGGTAGATGACGACGTTGAGGATCAGCCGGTGGCGGGCGTCGAAGATGAGGATGTGGACGAGGAGGACGAGGAGGAGGGCGGCAGCCACGCCCGCCGCGGTGACGCCGAACCGGTACCCGGCCACCGCCACCGCAACCGCGTCGAGGACCGGCGCCCACCAGGCTTCGAGCGGGAGGGGGGCGCCATCGGCCTCCGGCTCGCCGGCGGTGAGCCGGGAGTTGAGGCGGTTCGTCAGGAGTCCGACCCCGACCCCGACGCCCGCTCCGACCACCGTGATGAGGGCAGAGCTCATCGGTCCCGGGAGCTGGTCGCATGGTCGAGAGCGGCCGCCAGGGCCTTCCGCATCGCGTCGATGGGCGCGTCCTGGCCGGTCCACAGCGTGAACGCCGCCGCCCCCTGGTGGAGCAGCATCTCGTCGCCCTGCAGCGCCAGCGCACCCTCCCGCCAGGCGCGCCTGAAGAGGGGCGTGCCCCCAGGGCGGTAGGCGAGGTCGAGGACGACCTTGCCGCCGAGCGCGATCCCCGCCAGCGGGTCGTCCTCGCCACGCAGCCCGAGGGGCGTTGCGTTGACGAGGATGTCGCTGCTCCCGGCCGCCGACGCCAGCTGCGACCAGGGCACCGACGTGGCGCGGATCCCCACGTCCTCCGCCACCGCCAGCAGGTCCGCCCGCGCCTCCGCGCGGCGCGCAGCCACGACGACCACCGCCGGCCGCGCCACGAGCGACCGTGACAGCGCCGCCACGACCGCCCGCGCTCCGCCGCCGGCGCCGAGAATCAGGATGCGCGAGGCGAGCAGCGAGTCGCGGACCTTCCCGAGGAGCCCCTCCCAGGCGCCGTGCACGTCGGTGTTGTAGCCCTTCAGCCGCCCGTCCCGGGTGACGATGGTGTTCACCGCGCCCAGCACCTGCGCGTCGCGGTCCAGCTCGTCGATGGCGCCCGCCGCGTCGACCTTGTACGGCACGGTCACGTTCGCGCCGAGGTAGGGCGGGCTCTCCCGGAGCATCGTGAGGTAGTCCTCGAGCCGGCCCGGCGGCACATCCACCGTCTCGTACACGTCCTCCCGGCGCAGCGCTTTGAACGCGGCGTTCTGCATCACCGGCGACAGGCTGTGGTCCACCGGGTGCCCGAGCAGCAGGACCCTCACGACGCCGTGACGCAGAGGCTGTAGTTCGACTGGCAGGCCACGTGCGTCGGGAAGTACGTGCTGTAGTGGGCGCGGCCGCTCGGATCCGTGAAGTAGTACGTGTACGGGACGTTGGCGGGCTGGAGGGCCGCGTTGATCGAGGCCAGCCCGGGATTGGCGATGGGCGCGGGCGGCACCCCCACGTTGAGGTACGTGTTGTACGGCGAGACGAACTGCTTGTCCTGGTCGCTCACCGGGCCGGAGGTGCGCCCCTCGGCGTAGAGGACGGTGGCGTCCACCTCGAGGGGCATGCCCTTGCGCAGGCGGTTGTAGTAGACGGCCGCGATCCACGAGCGGTCGACGTCGAGCTTCGCTTCCCGCTCGATGATGGACGCGAGAGTCAGCGCCTGGTAGAAGTTCACGCCGTTCGTCGCCGCGCGTGCGCGCAGGTCGGCGGGGACCTTCTGCCCGAACCTGGCCAGTTGGGCGCTGATCACCACCTGGGGGGTGGCGCCCGGAAGAAATGTGTACGTGTCGGGGAAGAGGAAGCCCTGCAGCCCGGCGCCTGCGAGCCGGCCCGCGAGGAAGTCCTGGTTCCAGGAGGGGAGCGCCTCGGCGGCGGTGTAGTCGGCGGCCGGGAAGAGCTGCTTCTGCTGCATCAGCTGGGCGATCTGCAGGTCCGTGTAGCCCTCAGGCACCGTCACCTTGACCTGGGGCGGCAGGGGCGGGTTCTCCAGCATCCCCACGACCTGCGCCATGCTCCAGCCACTCGGGATCCTGTAGGTGCCCGCCTCCAGCGCCCGGTGCCCGCCCACCCGCACATAGAGCTCAAACACCGTCTCGTTGTCGATGACGCCCGCGCGGCGCAGGATGTCGCCGATCGCCGAGATGCTCGACCCGGCGGGGATGACCACGGTCCGGGCGGGGTGCTTCAGGCCGCCGTGGATCTGTCCGTTGACCCAGGCCCACCCGCCGATCGCGCCGCCGAGGACGAGAACCGCCAGGACCGCGCCGACCACGAGGGGGGCGCGCGACTGGCGCCTCACCGGCGGTCCAGGTACGACTGGAGGAGGACGGCGGCCGCGGCCGCGTCGACTGCGGCACGGCGGGCCTCGCGCTCGCGCCGGTCGCGCGGGCGGCGGCGGCCACCGGCCGCGAGGGTCCTCTCGGCGATGCGGCTCGTCATGCGCTCGTCCCACAGCACGACTTCCATTCCCCGCGCCTCGATGCCCGCCGCGAGGCTGCGCGCCGCGGCCGCCTCCGCGCCCTCGCTGCCGTCAAGACGGCGGGGCAGGCCCACGACCACGGTCGCGGCGCCGCTCTCGCGCGCGGCCGCCTCGACCCGGAGCGCGGCGTCCGGGCCCGCCGCGATGGTGGCCAGGGGCGACGCGAGGGTGCCGGTCTCGTCGGAGAGCGCGAGCCCGACGCGCACCTCGCCAGGATCGACGGCGAGGATTCTCACTGGGATGGCTGCAGCGGTTTCTCCACCTGGCGCTTGATCGTGATGCGGCTGCTCATCAGCGGCAGGTAAGGGATGAACGAGGGCGTCTCCTGGATGATGATGTCCGTCACGTCGATGTGGCCCTGCAGGTAGCTGCGCGCGGACTTCGGCGACTTGCCCGACAGCAGCGACGCGACCTGCTGGTTGTCGATCGCCGTCGACATGTAGCCACTGGCCGTCGAGTCGAACACGACCGAGCCGTTGGAGTTGTCGAAGCTGGCCACCTTGTAGCCGAGGTTGAGCGGGTCGTCGGTCAGGTCGTAGCCCGCCGGCACCTGCCGCTTGAGCGCGCTGCGCAGGGCCTCCTTGACCTTGCCGTCGTCGACCGCCGTCGCCTGGCCTGTCACAGTGACGGTCGCGTTGAACGTCGGCGGGTTGGAGTCGATCTCGTCGCCGGCCTTGCGGTCGGCCTGGATCGCGACGTTGATGGCCTGCGTCTCCGGCACGATCTTCAGGCCGTTCGTCTTGGACTGCAGGTCCTGCTGCACCTTCTGGGTCAGCTGGTCGCCGAGCTGCTTCTTGGCGTTGTCCAGGTCGGACTGGCTCACCACAGTCTTCTGCTGCGCGTCCTGGCCGCCGCTCGTCGGCTGGGGGTTCGTCACCTGGTAGTTCTGGTCGCTCGTGGCGTCGATGTTCTTGATGGCGCCGGCCCCGACATTGCCGGTGTGGTCGGCGGTGCGCGCCGTCACGGACACCGGCGAGCTGGTGGCCGCGTAGCCGGGGCATGAGCACACGACGTCGGAGTCGGCGTTGGTCGTGAACTTCACGCCGCTGTCCGTGGAGACCTCGACCCCCGCCGGGAACTTGGTCGGGAAGGGTCCGGTATTGTGGAACACGACGTGTCCTGTCGCCGCCACGCCCGGGATCGTCTTCGTCCCCGTCGCCGTCAGCTGTTGCTGCTGCGACTGCTGCGACTGCAGCACGTGGGTCTGCACGGCCAGGGTGTCGTTGGCGCCAGGCGCCGAGGTCGTGCCCGTGACGGTCGGCGTCACCGACACCGCGTGGGCCGGCGTGATCACGGTGACGGTGGCCGCCGGGACGACCACGAAGAAGGCGATCAGGATGACCGCGAGGACGGCGACGCCGCCGATTATCCAGGCCCGCTGTCCCGCGCCCTGCACGATCGCGGTGGTGGGTACGCCCCGGGGCACGGCCGCCGCGGGGCGCCGCGCCGGTCCGATCGGCACCGCCCCGCCTGCGGCCGAGGCCGCGGCCGGCACCGTGGCGCGCGCCGTGCGCCGGGACTCGCGCTGTGCCGGCGAGTTCCAGTCGTTGGGGACGGGCGCCATGAATGGGGCGGCAGACGGCTGCGCCGGCCGCTCCAGCGCGCCACCGGCCTCGAACGCGGCGACGGACGGGTAGACCTTGAACCCGGTCTCGATCGCCACCGACTGCGCGCGGGCGTCGGGCGTCACGACCGACGACGACTTGCCGAGGGAGTTGCTGTACTGCATCAGCAGCCGCGCGTTGAGGGCGCTGTGCATCACGCGCGACGCCGCGGGCAGCACGAAGACCAGCTCCTTCTCCGTCTTCTCGGAGCGGAGCCGGTCGACGAGGTTCGTGATCTCCTCGTCAGGCTCGGCGTAGATCAGTTTCGGCATCTCAGACTTTCAGTGCGTGGTCAGACCTTCATCGCCTTCATGATCCGGCGCATCGTCGTGTACAGCAGGTCCTTCTCACCCTCGTCCTCCTGGATCGCCTGGTAGGCGAGGCCCATCGGCGTGATGTCCTGCTGGCTGAGCAGCAGCCCCGTGGAATCGTAGACGTTGCGCACGTCGGTCGGCGCGAGGAGGCGGACCGTCGGCGCCTTCGGGAACGGGAGCCGGTCGACCCAAGGGTACGCGCTCAGGTACTCCGCGATCTCGGGCAGCCCCGCGCCCCCACCGGCCAGGTAGATGCTCGACGGCAGGCGGTCGCCGTGGGCCATCTGCTGCAGCGTCAGGGCGACGGCGTTCACGAGCACCTCGGCGTCGGGCGCGAGCAGCGACTTCAGCAGCGTCTTCCGTTCGGGCGAGACCTCGTCGCGCGAGTAGCGGATCTTGAGCTCCTCGGCCTCACCGAAAGACGTGGCCAGGTGGCTCGCGATCTTCTTCGTGAAGACGCGACCCCCGATGGGGAACATCTTCGTGCCCTCGATCCCGCCGTTGCGGATGAGGGCCACGTCAGTCGTGCCGCCGCCGATGTCGATGAAGATGCCGCCGAACTCGTAGACCTCGTCGGTGGCGCAGCAGCGCGCCATCGCGAAGGGCTCCGCGACGGTCCCGATCAGCTCGAGGTCGAGCTCTGTCGCGATGGTCTGCAGCGCGCCGATGTGCGTGAGCGGCGCGAAGGTGTTGAAGACGGTGATCTCCATCTGCCGGCCCTGGAAGTCGAGCGGGTTGGTCACCTGGTAGCCGTCGATCTTCACCGTGGTGATGGTCGAGTGGATCAGCTTCAGGCTGACCTCGGGGACCCCGAGCTCCTGCCCCATCATGTGCGTCGCCTCGCGCATCGCGCGCTTCTGCACGAGCTCGAGCATGTTCTGCAGCTCGACGCGGTTGATGCGCTGGGTCGGGTCCTCGCGCGGGATCGTGACCGACGTGGAGAAGCCCTTGACCTGCTCGCCGGCGATGCCGATCACGGCCCGCGCGGGGATCACCTCGGCCATGTCCTCCGCCTGCTCCAGCGCGGCGTTGCAGTTGTCGATGACGGCCTGGATGTCGGCGACAGCGCCGCTGACCATGTCGGAGTACGACTGCTGCTGGCGGCCGACTCCCAGCACGATGCCGTTCTCACCCTCGCGCCGCACGCACAGGGCCTTGATGAACTCGGTGCCGATGTCCAGCGCGGTGTACGCGTCGGGCGCCCCGGCGCGGCCGCTGAAGAGGCGCTTCACGAAGCCACCTCCGCGAGGGCCTCGGCCGCCGCGTCGATCATCGCCTGGACCCGCTTCGGGTCAAAGCCTCCGCCCTGGGCGAGACGATCGTTGCCCGAGCCCTTGCCGCCGCCCGCGGCCTTCACGCGCTCGAACACCATGGTGGCCGAGGGCCCCCCGCGAGTCTTCACCACGGCCGACGCGCGGTCGCCGACCACCCCCACGATCAGCGCGATCTTGACGCCGGGGTCGGCGTCGAGGTTGCGGTCGGCGACGGTCCGGAGGTCCGCCAGGTCGAGGGATTCGACAGGCTCGTAAACCAGGCTCCCGAGCACCTGCGTGCCGTTGGTCGGCTTGGCCTGGAGCGCCCGCCGCTTCTCCTGCTCGAGCTCCTTGCGCAGGCGCTTCTGCTCGTCGAGCAGCGCACCGACGCGGCCCGCCAGCTCCGCCGGCTTCACGTTGAGCAGCGCCGCCGCGTCCTCGGCGGCAGCCCGCAGCTCGCGCTCGCGCACCTGCGCCGGCTCGCCCGCAAGGAACTCGATGCGCCGCAGCCCGGCGCCGACGCTCTTCTCCGAGACCGGCAGCACCAGGCCGATCTGGCCGCTGTGGTTGACGTGCGTGCCGCCGCACAGCTCCAGCGAGACGTCGCCGAAGCTCACCACGCGAACGGTGTCGCCGTACTTCTCGCCGAAGAGCTGCATGGCGCCGCTCTTCTTCGCCTCCTCGAGCGCCATCACCCGGGTGACCCGGGCGATGTCGTCGCGGATGGCGCGCGCGACGAGGCCGAAGACGGAGTCCAGCTCGTCGCGGCTCACGGCGCGGTCCAGCGTGAAGTCGAAGGTGCACGTGTCGGGCGCGACGTAGCTGCCCGCCTGCGCCGCCGACTCACCGAGCACGCGCCTGAGCGCCGCGTGCAGGAGGTGCGTCGCCGAGTGGTGACGCATGGTGGCCCACCGGGCCTCGCGGTCGACCTCGCCGGCGACCTCGCCGCCGACGCTGATGCGCCCACTGGCCACCCGGCCGTAGTGCGCGTGGGCCTCCCCCATCTTCTGCACGTCGAACACCTCGACGGTCCCCTCCGCGCCCTCGAGCACGCCCGTGTCCCCGACCTGCCCGCCGCTCTCGGCGTAGAACGGGGTGCGGTCGAGGTAGACCTCGACCTCGTCCCCCTCCGCGGCGGATTCGGCCTCGACGCCGCCCGCGAACAGGCGGATGACCCGGGCGTTGGCCGCCAGCTCGTCGTAGCCGAGGAACGCGGTCGCCGGGATCCCGGTGCGCGCCACCGCCTGCTTGCGCGCGCCACGCCGGGAGCGCTGCCGGGCCTCGTTGAGCGCCACCTCGAAAGCGTCCCGGTCGACCCGCAGGCCCTGCTCGCGCGCCAGCTCCACCGTGAGCTCGATCGGGAACCCGTACGTGTCGTGCAGCTTGAACGCGTCCTGCCCACCGATGGCGCCCTGGCTCTTCGCCGCGATCTGCTCGAACTGGCGCTCACCCTGGGCCAGGGTGCGGGCGAAGGAGTCCTCCTCCCGGCCCAGCACCTCGCGGATGTGGTCCGCCTGGCGGAGCACCTCGGGGTAGTCCCGGCCCATCAGCTCCGCCACGGTCTCGACCATGCCGGAGAGGGGGTGCGGGCGGTCGAGCCGGCGCAGGCCGTGCAGCGTGGCGCGCCGCACCATGCGCCGCAGCACGTAACCCCTACCCTCGTTCCCCGGCCGCACCCCGTCGGCGACGAGGAACGCCGTGGCGCGGGCGTGGTCGGCGACGAGGCGGAGCGAGTACTGGACCCGCTCGTCACCACGGTCCCCGGACAGCCCGGCGGCGGCCGTCTCGCGGAGGGCCTTGAAGATGTCCGTCTCGTGGATGGAGTCGACCGCGTTCACGACCATGTTCAGCCGCTCGACGCCCATCCCGGTATCGACGCCGACCTGGGCCAGGGGCCGCCGGGTGCCGTCCGGGGCCTGGTCGAATTGGTTGAAGACGAGGTTCCAGACCTCGATCCAGCGGTCGCAGTGGCCCGGCGCGCAGGTCTCCTGGCCGCAGCCGTGCTCGCGGCCACGGTCGAAGTGGATCTCGCTGTCGGGCCCGCACGGGCCGGCGGGCCCCGTCGGGCCCCACCAGTTGTCCTCCAGCCTCGCCACCGCCTTGCCGGCGACCTTGCGCCACAGTTCGGCGGCGTCGTCGTCGGTCGGGTGCACCGTCGGCTGCAGGCGCTCCGCCGGCAGGCCCAGCTCGTCGGTCATGTAGAGCCACGCCCACTCGATGGCCTCGGCCTTGAAGTAGTCCCCGAAGGAGAAGTTGCCGAGCATCTCGAAGAAGGTGAGGTGGGTCTGGTCGCCGACCTCCTCCAGGTCCGACGTGCGGAAGCACTTCTGGACGCTGACTACCCGCTTCGCCGGCGGCTCCGCCACCCCCATGAAGTAGGGCTTGAACTGCTGCATCCCGGCCGTGGTGAGCAGCACGGAGGGGTCGTCACGGGGAACGAGCGACGAGCTCGGCACCCTCCGGTGACCCAACCGCTCGAAGTACGTGAGGAAAGACTCGCGGATCTCGGTCGACAGCATCGGGGCGTTGGCAAGCATCCTAGCAGCGACCCGGTCCCCCCTTGAGTTCGGAACGGACGGTCCAGCTCAGACGGTGACGCCCTCGTCGATGTGCTCCTTGAGGTGCGCGACGGCGGCGCGCTGCAGCCGTGAGACGTGCATCTGGGAGATGCCGAGACGCTTCGCCACCTCGCTCTGGGGCAGCTCCTCGACGAAGCGGAGGTACATGATCTTGCGCTCCCGCGGGGTGAGGTGCTCCATTGCGTCGTCCAGCATGTGCTGGAGCTCGACCCGGTTCAGGTTCTCGTCGGCGGAGCCGATGCGCTCGGACAGCGCCAGGCCTTCGGAGTCCGCGTCGCCGCCCTCGGCCGGGGTCTCGAAGGAGAGGGCGCGCTGGGCGGGGCCGGCCTCGTAGGCCTCGAGGATCTCCTCCTCGCTCACGCCCATGTGCTGGGCCAGCTCCTGCACGCTCGGGGTCCGGCCGAGCTCCTGCTGCAGCGCCTCCGACTCGAGTCGGCTGCGCTGGTTGAGCTCCTGCAGGCGGCGGGGCACCCGCACGGTCCATGACTTGTCCCGGAAGTAGCGCTTGATCTCACCGACGATCGTCGGCGTCGCGAAGGTGGTGAACTCGAGGCCGCGCTCGGGGTCGAAGCGCTCGATGGCCATCAGCAGGCCGACGAAGCCGACCTGGACTATGTCCTCGAGCGGCTCCCCCCGGTTCTGGAACTTGCGCGCGAGGAAGTACACGAGGTTCGTGTATGCGTCGACCAGGACCTGGCGAACCTCCTGGTCGCGCGTCTCGTGGTACTCGCGGAAGAGGTCACGCAGGCGCTCGGCCTGGTCGGGCGTTCGGCGTGGAGTCAGTCGACGAGGTACTTGACCATCCGCATCCGCATGCTGCCGTGGGAATCCACGTTGTAGCGCAGCTCATCGACGAAGAGGCGGATCATGTTCACAGCGAGCTGGTCGACGTCGAGCTCGTCCTCGGTCGGTCCGGCCGGCGTGCGCCCCGAGGGGGCGCGGCGCCCAGTTAGCCGCCCCGCTTGTTCCTGGGCGCGGATGCGCTCCGCGCGCTCCTCGGCGACTTCCTGGCTCAGGCGCCGAGCCTGGTCCGACAGCGCGGCGTTGACCCGCCGGGCCTCCTCCACCTCGCGGCGGAGCCGGGCCTCGTCGGCGCCGGCGTCGCGCGCCGGCATGGTGCGGACGTCGACCTCCATCCCGCCCTCGACGACGCGGAACCCGAGCTTGACGACCGCGCCGCCCTGGCCCCACAGGCGCTGCCCGGCCAGGATGGCCTTCTCGCAAGCCTGGGCGACGGCGATGTTGAGGTCGTCGATGCCCTCCAGCGAGAAGCCGGCGGCGGAGCCGAGCGCGCTGGCGGCCCGCTTGGCGACGACGATGTACGCCCCGTCCGCGGGGATCTTCAGCTCCACGTTCCCTCGGCCTGACGCCATCTGGGGGCTCACTCCTCGGTTTCTTTCGGTTTCGGCGCCGCGCGCTTGGCGCGGGCGGGACGTTCCTCGCCGGCCGCCGCGGCCCGCCGTTCCTCGGCCTCCATCGTCGGGGTGAGGTCGATGGTGCCGGTCGGCGGCTCAGCTTCCAGCTGGTCGTTCCGTGAAACCAGATACCCGACGACGAGCCCGGCCAAACCCCCGAGGGCCAGCCCGGCCGCGAATTCACCCCTGCGTGGCATCACACCTCCTGTGTACGGGCCATCATAAGTCCGTGGTCCGTAGCGTCGAGGCGGTCGTTGTCGGCGGCGGCATCACCGGCGCGTCCCTTCGTCTTCACCTCGAGCGGGCCGGCCACGAGGTGCTGCTGCTCGAAAGCCGTGAGCTCGCCGCCGGCGCCACGGGGCGCAACGCGGGCTTCCTCATCCAGGGGGTGGCCGAGAACTACGAGTCCGCCGTGCAGCGCTATGGCCGGGCACAGGCCGCGGACCTCTGGCGCTTCACCCGCGCCTGCCACGAGGAGCTGGCGGCCGCGCTGGCGGAGTCCGACGTCGAGTACCGCCGGTGCGGCAGCTGGACCGCCGCCGCGTCGGCGGCCGAGGCGGCGGAGCTCCGGCGCTCTGAGACGATGCTGCGCGAGGACGGCTTCGAGGTGCGGTGGCACGAATCCGTGGCGTCGCTGCCGCCCGGGTACCACGGTGCCCTGCTGAACCCCACGGACGCGGAGATCGACTCGGGGGCGGCGGTCCGCGCGCTCGCGATGATGGGCGCCGGCGAGGTGGCCACGGGGGCCGAGGTCACGTCCTTCGAGGCGCGCCCCGGCGCCGTGGTCGTGGGCTCGTCCCGGGGCGAGATCCACGCCCGGCGCGTGTTCATCGCCACCAACGCGTGGGCAGGGAGGCTCGTCCCGGGCGCGCCGATCGAGCCGGTGCGCGGGCAGGCGCTGCTGACGGAGCCGATCTCGGCGCTGGTCGCCGACCGCTGTGTGTACGCCGACCGTGGGTTTCAGTACTGGCGGCAGCGCCGCGACGGCGCGCTGCTCGTGGGTGGCTGGCGCAACGTCGCGATGAGCCAGGAGGTCGGCTTCGACGAGACGCCGACCGAGGCGGTCCAGGGCCACCTCGACGCGCACCTGGCGCGCCTCCGCGTCGACGCGCCCGTGGCGCGGCGCTGGGCCGGGGTTATGGGCTTCACGCCCGACCACCTGCCGCTCGTCGGCGCGGCGCCGTCGGCGCCCGGCGTGTTCCTCTGCGCCGGCTACTCGGGCCACGGCATGGGCTTCGCCTTCAGGGCGGCGCGGCTCCTCGTCGAGAGCCTCGCCGGCGGGGAACCGCTACCGGCCTGGATGAGCCCGGCTCGATTCGCCTCCAAACCGGTTGGCCAGGAGCTGCAGCGGGAGGGTCAAACCCAGGTCCCATAGGGGGTGGAGCTCGCCGAGCCGCGGCCCGGGCGCCAGCACGTGCGAGCCGAGCAGCTCCCCGGCGATGACGCCGACGAGGGCGGCCAGGAGGCGCCTGAGGTAGGTCGTGCGGCCCGGGAAGACGACGTGGAACAGCTGCGCGAGGATCAGGACCGCGAAGACGAAGAGGACGGCGACGGGGGGCAGGCGAGGACCCTACGTGCGGGGCGGGGCGGACAGCGAGAGCCCCAGGTCCTTCAGCTGTCTCGGGTCGACCGGCGATGGCGTCCCTGCCATGAGGTCCTGGCCCTGCTGCGTCTTCGGGAAGGCGATGACCTGGCGGATGTCGTCCTCCCCGCAGAGCAGGCGCACGATCCTGTCGATGCCCGGCGCGAAGCCGCCGTGCGGCGGCGTCCCGTACTGCAGCGCCTCCAGGAAGAAGCCGAACCGCGCCTGCGCGTCCTCCTCGCTGATGCCCAGCGCGCGGAAGACGCGGGCCTGCAGCTCGCTCTCGTGGATCCGGATGCTGCCACTCGACAGCTCCAGGCCGTTGCACACGATGTCGTAGGCCATGGCGCGCACCTTCAGCGGCTCCGATTCGAGGTGCTCGATGTCCTCGTCGAAGGGGCGCGTGAAGGGGTGGTGCATGGCGTCGACCCGCTGCTCCGTCTCGTTCCACTCGAACATCGGGAACTCCGTGACCCAGAACACGTCCCACTCCCGGTCGGGCGTGACGCCGGTGCGCCGGGCGATCTCGAGGCGCATGAGGCCGAGCAGCGACGCCGCCTCCGCCTCGCTCCCGGCGGCGAAGACCACGACGTCCCCGTCCGCGGCGCCGGTCAGCTGCTTCACGGCCTCGCGCTCCTCCGCCGTGGTGTTGTTGGCCACCGGCCCCGACGGCTCCGCCGTGACCGGGAGCCACGCCAGCCCGCGCGCCCCGACGCCCTTGGCGTACTCGACCCACGCGTCGATCTCCCGCCGCGGCTGGGACGCGCCACCCGTGACCGCGAAGCCGCGCACGACGCCACCGCCCGCGACGGCGCGGGCGAACACCTGGAAGCCCGACTCCTTGAAGACGCCGCTCAGGTCCGCGATCTCCATGCCGATACGCCGGTCGGGCTTGTCGGTGCCGTAGCGCCGCATCGCCTCCGCGTATGGCAGGCGGTCGAGCGGCAGGCCCAGCTCCACGTCGACGAGGCGCCAGAGCCGCTGGAAGAGCGGCTCCATCATCGCGATCACCTCGTCCTGCGTCACGAACGACATCTCGAGGTCGAGCTGCGTGAACTCCGGCTGGCGGTCGGCGCGCAGGTCCTCGTCGCGGAAGCAGCGGGCGATCTGGTAGTAGCGCTCGAAGCCCGCGATCATCAGCAGCTGCTTCAGCGTCTGGGGCGACTGGGGCAGCGCGTAGAAGCTGCCCGGGTAGACGCGGCTCGGCACGAGGTAGTCGCGCGCGCCCTCGGGCGTGCTCTTGTAGAGGATGGGGGTCTCGATCTCGCGGAACTCGTGCTCGTCCATGTAGTCGCGGATCGTGCGGATGACCCGGTGGCGCATGTGCAGGTTGCGGTGCATGCGCTCGCGGCGGAGGTCGAGGTAGCGGTACTTCAGGCGGATGCGCTCGTCGACGGGCCCGTCCTCGTTGACCGGGAACGGCGGCGTCCGCGCCACCGAGAGGGTCTTGGCGCGCGTCGCCACGACCTCGACGTCGCCCGTGTCCATCGCCGGGTTGACCGTTCCCTCGGGACGGGGCCGCACCACACCCTCGACCTCGACGACGAACTCGAGGCGCCACTCGTCCGCGACGGCAAACGGCTCGGGGGCGTCCGGGTTCAGCACCACCTGGACGACGCCGGCGCGGTCGCGCAGGTCGATGAAGATGACGCCGCCGTGGTCGCGCCGGCGGTGCACCCAGCCGCGCAGGAGGACGGACTCGCCGGCATCGGCCGCGCGGAGGCCGCCGCCGAGGGTGCGCTCCAGGCTCACGCTCTCTCCGCCCCCCACCTAACCTCCCCCCGCAGGCGGGGGGAGGACAACTGAGATCCCACCTGAGCTCCCCCCCCCGCAGGCGGGGGGAGGACTGCTGCGCCTCCACTTAGCTTCCCCCGCAGGCGGGGGGGAGGACTGCTGCGCCTCCACTTAGCTTCCCCCCGCAGGCGGGGGGAGGACGGCTGAGACGACGAGGGTGTCCTCGTCGAAGTTCAGGATCCGGTCGACCTCGGCGATGACGTTCTCGCGCGGCAGGCGCACCTGGGTGGCGGCGCGCATGTCCCGCACCGTCACCTCGCCGGCGGCCAGCTCCTCCTCGCCGAGGATGAGCACGCACGCGGCGCCCGCCTTCTGCGCCGCGCGCATCGCGGACTTCAGGCTGCGCCCGCCGAAGGGCACCGTGGCGCTCCACCCCTGGGCCCGGAGGTCGCGGGCGAGGACCTGGGCGGCCCGCTCGGCGCCCGGGGCGGCGGGGACGACCCAGGTGTTGGTGCCCCGCTCGGGAAGCCCCTTCCCCGCGCGCTCGAGGGCCAGCGCCACGCGGTCGACGCCCATTGCGAAGCCGACTCCCGGCGTGCCCGCGTAGCCGAGCTCGGCGGCGAGGCCGTCGTAGCGCCCACCCCCGCCAAGCGCGTTCTGCGCGCCCTCGAGGTCGGGGGCCCAGAACTCGAAGGCGGTGCGCGTGTAGTAGTCGAGCCCGCGCACCAGGCGGGGGTTCTCGTTGAAGGCGATGCCGAGCTCGCGCAGCTGCGCCCGGACCTCGTCGTAGTGCGCGCGGCAGGGCTCGCAGAGGTAGTCGACAGGGCTCGGCGCGCCGGCCTGGAACGGGGTGCAGCTCGGCTTCTTGCAGTCCAGCAGGCGCAGCGGGTTCACGTCGAAGCGACGCCTGCAGTCGGCGCACATGGTGTCGAGATGCGGCCGGAAGTGGTCGCGCAGCGCCTCCCGGTAGGCCGGGCGGCAGGTCGAGTCGCCCAGGCTGTTCAGCTCGAGCGTGACGTTGTCCAGGCCGCAGTGGCCGAGCCAGTCGCGGGCCAGCTCCACGACCTCGACATCGACCCCCGGCGACGCCTCGCCGATCGCCTCGACGCCGTACTGGAAGAACTGGCGGTAGCGCCCCGCCTGGGGCCGGTCGTAGCGGAACATCGGACCCCAGTAGTAGAGGCGGACCGGCTGGGTCGCCTGTTGCAGGCCGCCATCGAAGTACGCGCGTACGGCCGACGCCGTCGCCTCCGGCCGCAGCGTCACCGACCGGTCGCCCTTGTCGGTGAAGGTGTACATCTCCTTCTCGACGACGTCGGTGTCGCCGCCGACCCCGCGCTGGAACAGCTCGGTCGGCTCGAGGATGGGCGTCTCCACCCAGCCATAGCCGCGCTTGCGCGCCAGGACCCGGGCGGTGGCGTGGAGCAGGTCCCACGTCGCGGTCTGGCCCGGCAGCAGGTCGCGCATGCCCGGCAGGGACTGCATCCGTGACATCGCGTGATTGTACGGAGGGGCCCGGTGCCGGCCTCAGGCCGGCCCGCGTCCCAGCTTGCGCGGCCGCTCCGGCGGACCGTGCCGCAACAGCTCCTCGAGGAGCCCGGCGAGCCCGCGCGGGTAGACCATCGCGTCGGTCACCTCGAGCTCCGGGATGCTCCACCAGCGGTGCTCGACCATGATGTCCTGCTCGAAGCGATCGAGCCCGCCGACGTCGATCTCGGGCGCGTCGACCCGCAGCATGAAGTAGCGGTCCTGCTGGTGGACCAGGTCGGGGCCGGCGCGGAACCAGTGCTCGTCGACCCATATCGGCCCGGTGAGCCCGTCCGCCTCGACGCTCGTCTCCTCGCGCAGCTCGCGCCGCGCCGCCTCGGCGCTGCGCTCGCCCTTCTCCACTCCCCCGCCGGGCGTCGCCCACCAGGTGTTTCCCGTCTTCGGATTGACGAGGCGGAAGAGCAGGACGCGGTCGTCGCGATCGAGCATCACCACGCGGGCCCCGAAGCGCCGCACCGCCATGGGGCAGTACTACCCCGCGCTGGTACCCCCGTCAAGGACCAGGGTGTGCCCCGTGACCATCGCCGCCTCGTCGGACGCGAGGAAGAGGACCGCATTGGCGGCGTCCTCGGGGCGGCCGAGGCGGCCGAGAGGGATCGACTGCCGGAAGCGCTCCATCGCGTCGTCCGGCACGGTGGCCATGCCGCCGAGGAAGCCGGGCAGCATCGGCGTGTCCGTGGCGGCCGGGGCGATCGCGTTGACGCGGACGTTCCACGGGGCGAGCTCGAGGGCGAGGCCCTTCGCCAGGCCGATGACGCCGTGCTTCGCGGCGGTGTAGGGCGTGAAGTTGGGCCGGGCCAGGATGCCCTGCAGCGAGCTGGTGAAGATGATGCTGCCCGAGCGCTGCGCCTTCATCTGCGGCACCACCGCCTGGGCGGACAGGAAGGCACCCTTCAGGTTCACGCCTATGACGCGCTCCAGCGTGGCGTCGTCGACGTCTTCGATCGGGCCGGCGTACGGCACGCCGGCGTTGGCGTGCAGGATGTCGATCGCGCCGAAGCGGTCCCGGGCCGCGGCCGCTACGGCCGCGACCTCGGCGCGGACCGTGATGTCGCAACGCATCCCGAGGGCGGTCTCCCCCGCGGCGTCGAGCTCGCGGGCCGCGGCCTGGGCCGCGTCCCCGGCGATGTCGGCGAGGACGACGCGTGCGCCCTCCTCGTGGAGCCGGCGCGCCGTGGCCAGGCCGAGGCCACTCGCGCCGCCGGTGACGATGGCGACCCTGCCCTCCAGCCTCACAGCCGGTCCACCCTGCCGGTGAACGCGAGGTGGCAGGCGGCGGCGCGCGACGTGACGCCGGCCCCGGCGAGAAGCCCAGGATCCTCGGCCAGGCAGCGGTCGAACGCGAGCGGGCAGCGGGGGTGGAACGCGCAGCCGCCGGGCACGTCGCTGGCCGACGGCGCCTGCCCGGGCATCGGTCGCGGCGGCGGGCCGGAGAGGGTTGGCGCGCTCTCGAGGAGGAGCCGGGTGTAGGGATGCTGGGGTGACGCGAACACGTCGCCCGTCGGGCCGGCCTCGACCACCCGGCCGAGGTACATCACCATCACCTGGTCGCAGACGTGGCGCACGACGCTCAGGTCGTGCGAGACCAGCACCAGCGTGAGGTCGAGGCGCTGCTTGAGGTCGCGAAGCAGGTTGAGGATCTGGGCTCGCACGGAGACATCGAGGGCGGACACGGGCTCGTCGGCGAAGAGCACGCGCGGCCCCGGTGCCAGCGCGCGGGCGATCGCGATCCGCTGCCGCTGCCCGCCCGAGAACTGGTGCGGGTAGCGGCGCGCCGCGTCCGCCTCCAGCCCGACCGCCGCCAGCACCTCCGCGACGCGCGCCTGCTGGTCGCCGGCGACCCGGAGCGAGCGCAGCGGCTCCGCGACCGTGTCGCCGACGCGCATGCGCGGGTCGAGCGAGCTGGCGGGGTCCTGGAACACCACCTGCACCTCGCGGCGCAGCCGGCGCAGGCGCGACTCGGCGAGGCCGCTGACCTGCTCACCCTCGTACTCCACGACGCCGGCCTGCGGCTGGTCGAGGGCGAGAAGGATGCGCACCAGGGTCGACTTGCCCGAGCCGGACTCGCCCACGATCCCGAGGGTCTCGCCCGCGGCGATGGCCAGGCTGACGCCGCGGAGCGCCTGGAGCTGCGCGGGCGGGCGCCGGAGCGACTCGCGCGGGCCCGCGTAGGTCCGCACCAGCCCTCGCGCTTCGTACACCGTCCGGGGGCGCTTCCTCGCCGGCGTCAGGGCCTCGGGGGCGGCGGCCACGATCACGCCGGCTGCGGGGCGGGCGCCGTCTCGCCGCCTGCGATCGGGTGCCAGCAGGCGAACGCTTGCGGCTCCTTGGTGAGCGACGGCTCCTCATGGCACTTGTCGGTGGCCTTCCAGCAGCGGTCGCGGAAGACGCACCCCGAGGGGAAGCGTCCCAGGCCCGGGACGGTGCCGGGGATCGCGCGGAGGGCGCCCGGGGGAGTCGCAGCGTCAGGGATCGCGTCGACCAGCCCGCGCGTGTAAGGGTGGCGCGGGCGTCCGAACACGTCGGCCGTCCGCCCGCTCTCAACGATCCGGCCGCCGTACATCACCATCACGTTCTCACACGTCGCGGCGACCACGGGCAGGTCGTGCGTGATGAGCAGCAGGGTCATGCGCCGCGCCTCGACGAGCTCGCGAAGGAGGGCCAGGATCTGCGCCTGCACGCTCACGTCGAGGGCTGTCGTGGGCTCGTCGGCGATGATGACGTCGGGGCCGCAGGCCAGCGCCATGGCGATCATCACGCGCTGCCGCTGGCCGCCGGAAAGCTGGTGCGGATAGGCGCGCATCCGCCCGGCGGGGTCGGGCAGGTGCACCTCGGTCAGCAGGCGCTCGGCCTCCGCGCGCGCCGCGTGGCCGTCCACCGGCCGGTGCAGCCGGATCGCCTCGGCCACCTGGTCGCCGATGCGCATGACCGGGTTGAGGGCGGTCATCGGCTCCTGGAAGACCATCGCCAGCCGGTCCCCGCGCAGGCGGCACAGGTCGCGCTCGCGCATCCCCAGCAGCTCCTGCTCCCGGTACGCCACGCTCCCGGTGGCGTCGACGCCTTCCGGGAGCAGCCCCATCATGGCCAGCGCCGTCAAGGATTTGCCGCTGCCTGACTCGCCGATCAGGCCCGTCCGGCTGCCCTCGCGGAGCTCGAGGTCCACCCCGTCCACGGCCGTCACCCCGTTGACGACGACGCGCAGGCCGCGGGCTTCGAGGACGGCTGTCATCGCAGCGCGCTGAGCCTCGGGTCGAGCACGTCACGAAGCCCGTCGCCGAGAAGGTTGAAGCCGAGCACGGTCAGGGCGATGGCCAGGCCGGGCCAGATCGACAGCAGGGGAGCGAGAGTCAGGTAGCTCTGCACGTCGGCCAGCATGCGTCCCCACGAAGGGGTTGGAGGTTGCGTGCCGAGGCCCAGGTAGGACAGCGCGGCCTCGGCGAGGATGGCCAGCGCGAACGCCACGGTCGCCTGCACGATGATGACCGCGCTGATGTTGGGCAGCACGTGGCGGACGAAGATCGCGAGGCGCGAGGTGCCACACGCGCGGGCCGCGAGGACGAAGTCGCGCTGCAGCACCTGGGCCCCGGCCGCCCGGGTGATGCGGGCGAACACCGGCGTGTAGGCGATGCCGATGGCGACCATCGCCGTCACCGTGCTGGCCCCGAAGACCGCCCCCAGCAGGATCGCCATCAGCAGCGCAGGGAAGGCGTACAGCAGGTCGCTGCCGCGCATCACCACCTCCGCCAGCCAGCCGCCGCGCGCGGCGGCGAGGCCGCCGAGGGGGACTCCCGCGAACATGGCGATCGACACCGCGATGACCCCCACCAGCAGCTCGGTCCGCGCGCCCGCCATGATGATGCTGAGGATGTCCCGGCCCAGCTGGTCGGTGCCGAGCACGTGGCCAGCGCGCAGCGGCGGAAGGAGCTTCTCGCTGACGATGATGTGGGTCGGGTCGAACGGCGTCCACGCCAGCGAGACCACCGCCAGGAGGACCACCAGCCCGACCAGGGTGACGCCGACGACCACGTTGGCGGGCGGGCCTCCGCGGCGGCGGGCGAACGGTTCGTCCGCGGCCAGCGCCAGCGCCACGTCTGGGCTCGCCGCGCCGCTCAAGAGGCCGCCTGCAGCCGCGGGTCGAGGGCGCGGTAGGAGATGTCGGTGGCGAAGTTGACGAGGAGGACCGCGGCGGTCAGCACGGTGACGATCCCCTGCACGACCAGCAGGTCGCGGTTGCCGAGCGCCTGCAGCAGGAGGCGGCCGAGGCCGGGCAGGTAGAAGACGTTCTCCACGACGATCGCGCCGACGAGCAGGTAGGACCACTGCAGGCCAAGCACGGTGACGAGCGGGACCGCCGCGTTGCGCAGGCCGTGACGCCACAGCGCCTGCCCCCGCGTCATGCCCTTGGCGCGCGCGGTGCGGATGAAGTCCTCGCGCATCACCTCCAGCACGGCCGAGCGCACGTAACGCGCCAGGATCGCGCCCTGGACCAGGGCGAGCGAGATCGCAGGTAGGAGCAGGGAGCGGAGCGCGCCGACGGGATCCGACCAGTCACCGAAGCCCCCGGCGGGGAACCAGCCCAGCTTCACCGCCAGCAGCGTGATGAGGAGGAACCCCGCCCAGAAGGCCGGCACCGCGATGCCCACCTGGCTGAACGCAGAGACGATGACGTCGGCGGCGCGGCGATGGTGCGTCGCGGCGGTGATCCCGAGGGGCAGGGCGATGAGCAGCGACAGCACCATGCCCATCACGGCGAGCGGCGCGCTGACCTGGAGCCGCTGGGCGATCTGCTGCCCGACGGAGGCGCTGGAGACGTAGGAGACGCCGAAGTCGCCGTGGACGGCGCCGCCCGCCCAACGCAGGTACTGGAGCCACAGCGGCGCGTCGAGGCCGAGGGTGTGGCGCAGCTGGGCGACGGCCACGGGCGTCGCGCGCGTGCCGAGGATCACCTCGGCCGGGTCGCCGGGAAGGACGCGCAGGAACACGAAGACGAGGGCCGATGCGACCAGCAGGCTGAGCCCGAGGATGCCCAGCCTGCGGGTCACATAGAGAACCAACCTATGGCTTCGGCGTCAGCCCTTGACGTAAACGTCGCTCATGTCGATCGACGGCATGAGGCGGTTCTTCTGGTACCCCACGATGTCGCTCTTCGTCACCGCCAGGCTCGGCAGGACGAACAGCCACGCGTCGACGGCGTCGGACGTGATCTGCCGCTCGACCTTCTCGTACAGCGCGTTCCGCTGGCTCGCGTCCGGCTGCGCGTCGGCCTGCTTCAGCCAGGCCTGGACCTGCGCGTTGTTGTAGTGCCAGTAGTACGCCGTGTTGCCGAACTGGTAGATGTCGCGCGGCTCCACGTGGCCGATGATCGTCAGGTCGAACTTGCCCTTGAACGCGCCGCTGAGCCACGCCGGGAACTCGACGCTCTGGATCTTGATGTTGATCCCGACCGCCTTCAGCTCGTCGGCGATGATCTGGCCACTGCGCTGCGCGTAGGACGGCGGCGGCAGGGTCAGTGTGAACGAGAGCCCGGTGGCGTGGCCCGACGCGGCGAGCAGCTCCTTGGCCTTGGTCGGGTTATAGGGATAGACACCTGTGAGGTCGACGTACCACGGGTCGCCCGGCACGGAGTGGCTGCCGAGCGGGACGCCGTACCCGCTCTGCGCCCCGTCGATCACCGCCTTGCGGTCGATGGCGTAGGAGATCGCCTGGCGGACCCTGACGTCGGCGAGCGCGCCGTCCGTGTTGTTCATCGCCATGATCACCTTGGTCGCGGTCGTGCCCTGGATGACGTTGAACTTCGGGTTCGACTTGAAGCTCGTCAGCTGCTCGGGCCCCGACACGCGCGAGATGATGTCGATGTCCCCCGCGGTGAGGGCGTTGTTCATCGCGTTGGGGTCGGTGATGTACTTGAAGACGACCTTCTGCACGAGTGGCTTCGTGCCCCAGTAGGCGTCGTTGCGCACCAGGGTGATGCTGTCGCCGCGCACCCAGTGATCGAACTTGAACGGGCCCGTGCCGATGGGGTCGGTCGCGAGGGTGGGCAGGTTCTTCTGCTCGTAGATCACCCCGGCCCCCAGAGCCATGTCATACAGCCAGTTGGCGCTGAACTGCTTGAGCGTCACCTTCACCGTGTGCGTGTCCACCGCGCTGACGCTCGCCATCGGGGCGAACTGCGCGGCGAACGGGTGGGTTGTCGCGGGGTCGGCGTCGTGGGTGAAGGCGAACACGACGTCACTGGCGGTGAACGGCGTCCCGTCGTGCCACTTCGCGTTGGTGACCAGGTGGAACGTGTAGACCGTGCCGTCGGACGACAGGTCCCACTTCGTCGCCAGCTGCGGCTGGACCTGGCCGGCGTCGTCGAGCCGGACCAGGCCCTGGAGGACGTTGTCGCGCAGCACCTCGGGGATGGCCGCGGCGGAGCTCTTGGTCGGGTCGAGGGTCGGCGGCTCGAGGGTGGAGCCGACGCTGATGGTGGGGCGCGCCGACGTCGTCGGCGTGGTTCCGTTGGTGCCTGAGCTGCCGCACGCGACGAGCAGCAGGGAAGCGATTAGCGTCGCGGCCAGCGCGCGGCGTTGTATCACCTGACGTTCCTCCGAATGATGTGTGCAGACATTAGTTGGGGACCGAGCTAGGGCTCCGCCGCCGCGCGAGGGCGGCCAGCAGGCGGGGCGCGAGAAGCAGGACCATCCCCGCCCCGCAGAACGCGAGCAGGGCGACGCCGGCGCCGCGGGCGGCCGTGGTGTTGGGCAGGCCCACCGGCCCCACCGCCGCCGGGCCGGTGACCGTACCCGTCGAGATGGAGAACACCGTGTCACCGTCGAGCATCGTGTGGGACGGCCGGATGCCCAGTGCCATCCCGTCCTGGCCGTACTGCGCCAGCTTGTTGGCCATCGCCTTGTCGAGGGCGAGGTTGGTGGCGACGATGCCGACCGTCGTGTTGCGCACCGGCTGCGCCGGGTGAAGGTTGACGGCCAGGGCGCTGCCGCTCGCGGTGGTGCAGCCGTTGGGCGGGGGCCGCACGCCTTTGAACTCGCCCGCGAGCTGCAGGCGGGCGCCGTACAGGATGCAGGCGTTGCCGGTGTCGTAGACGTCGCCCACCGAGTTCACGTCGGCGGCGGCGGCGACGATGATGCCGTTGCCCAGGTCCTCGCTGGCGAAGCCGATGCCACCCTTCACGCCGCCCGACTCGGCGCCCGCGCCGGCGCCGACGCTGCCCTCGGCCAGGGGACCGGCCTTCGCCGCCGTAGCCGCGTTGAAGCCGAACTGCGCCGTGGGGTGCACTGTGAACGGGCCGAAACGGCCCGGGTCGAAGATGATCGCCGAGGGCACGATCGGCACGACGCCGCCCTTCAGCGGCAGGCCGAGGTGGTTCTGCTCCAGCCACTGCGCGACGCCGTCGGCGGCCGCGAGGCCATAGGCGCTGCCACCGCTCAGCACGACCGCGTTGATCGGCTGGGTGACCTGGTCCGAGCGCACCACCTCGGTCTCGCGCGAGCCCGGCGCCGAGCCCCGCACCTCCACCCCCACCGTCGCGCCACCGGGCATGATGAACGCGGTCGTGCCGGTGAGCACGTTGGGGTCGGTGTAGTGGCCGGCGAGGAGACCGGGGACATCCGTCGGGTTGTTGTTCGGCCCGGTCTTACCGGGCATGTCGGCGTAGCCGCCCGTGGCCTGCCCGCACGTGCCCGGCAGGGCGTCGCAATAGGAGGTCACGGCGCTGCTGCCCCCGGTGAAGCCGACACCCTGCACCGTCTTCGCGGCCAGGATGGCGTGCGCGGTGGCCCGGGCAAAGGCATGCTCGGCGGCCACGCCCACCTGGTCGACGAGCGCGGCGCAGGCCGCGTCGGCCTGGCAGCCCGGCTGGGTCGCCGTGACCGCGCTGGCGGAGGCCGCTCCCGGCACCGCCACGAGGACGGCGCCGCCGAGCAGGCCGGCGAGGAACAGGCCGCGCAGGAGCCGGCTCACGCGGGCCTCCGGGCGCCGGCGCGCAGCGGCCGCGGGGCGCCGCGCCGCGCGGCCAGGGAGAGGCCGAGGAGGAGCACGAGCGACAGGCTCGCCAGCGACGGCCCCGACCGCGGCAGCCCGGGCAGCTGCGGCAGGCCCGACGGCTTCAGCTTGTCGATCCGAGGCGGCTTCGGCAGGCGCGGTAACGACGGCTTGGACGGGACGGCCGCGTGGGTCGCGGTGGTGGGCGGCGGGGCGCTGTCGGCCGCGGGGCAGGCACCCTGGAACTGCGCACAGTACGAGGGCGGGAAGCCGGCCGCGGAGCGCGCGTTGAGCATCGCGTGGGTGATCGCGCGCGACATCACGTCGTGCGCCGCGGCGAGGATGTCGTTCATCACGAGCAGGCAGCCGATATCACTCAGCGACTGCTCCTGGTGGATGCAGTCGGGCAGCACGTTGGCGACGCCGCCGATGGTCGGGTTGACCTGCCCGGTCGACAGACCGAAGACGACGTCGCCGTCGAACATCGTGTGGGCGGGGTCGATCGCGCGCGTGATGCCGTCCTGCGCGACCTGGGCCATCTTCTGCGAGAGCGCCTTGTCGAGGTTGATGTCCGTGGCGACCACGCCGATCACACCGCCGCGGTTGACCAGCGGACCGCTCGACGGCCGCGCCGGCGGGACGTACGAGCCGCACCCGGCGGGCGGGGTCTTGTAGTTGGTCAGGTCGCTGCTGAAACTGAACTCGGCCCCCAGCAGGCGGCAGCCGCCGCCGGCATCGACCGGCGTGCCAGAGCTGTTGACGATGACCAGCGCCCCGATCATGCCGACGCTCTGCCCGGTGATCGAGTCCGTGACCTGCTGGCTCGCCGAGCCCAGGCCTCCCTTCAGCCCGCCCGCGATGGCGCCCGCGCCCGCGCCGACGTTGCCCTGCGGGATCGGCCCGCCGGCGGCGGTGTTGATGGCGTTGTAGCCGTAGGAGTTGTCGGGACGGACGCCGAACTGGCCGCCGTTGCCGAGGTCGTTGATGGCGGCCCCCGGGACGATGGGCACCACCTGGGCCGGGCTGCCAGGCGTGCCCGGCAGGCCGACCGGGTAGCCGATCCCCTGGTCCTCGAGCCACTGCATGACGCCGGGACCGGCGGCGAGGCCGTAGTCGCCGCCGCCCGTCAGCAGCACCGCGTTGAGGTGCTGCACCTCGTTGACCGGGCTCAGGAGGTCGGTCTCGCGGGTGATCGGGGTGCCCGAGCGCACGTCGACGCCCGCCGTCGCGCGACTGGTCGCGTACACGACCGTCGTGCCGGTCATGGCCGTCGTGTTCGTGTAGTTGCCCACCGTGATGCCGCCGACATCGGTGATGTCGTCGTTGCTCCCGGCGGTGCCGGCCTGGGCGGCGGAGGCGGGGGCGGCTGGAACCAGCGTGAGTGCCAGCGCTCCGACGAGCACTGCACGCACCACTGGCGTGGCGAGGGCGGACAGCGCCACGCGGGTCACTCGGTGTCGAGTCATGTCAACCTCCACTGCTGCCGGTGGGCGCCGGCCACCGCGTGATGACGACCTTGCTCTCGGTGTAGAACCGGACAGCGTCGCGGCCCTGGCCGTGGAGCACCCCGAAGAAGGACTGCTTCATGCCGCTGAACGGGAAGTACGCGACCGGGGCGGCCACCCCGACGTTGACGCCGATGTTGCCCGCGTTGACGCGGTACCGGAACTCACGCGCCGCCCCGCCGTCGCGGGTGTAGATCGACGCGGCGTTGCCGTACGGGCTGGCGTTCACCCTGGCGATGGCGTCGTCGAGACTGGCCACCGGCATGACGCCGAGCACCGGGCCAAAGATCTCGTCGCGCGCCAGCGCCATGTCGGGGTCGACCCCGTCGAACACCGTCGGGCCGACGAAGTAGCCGCCGCCGTGGCCGGGGACCTTGACGTCGCGGCCGTCGAGCACCAGCGTCGCTCCCGCCTTCGCGCCGGCTGCGATCGCGCCGCGAATCCGCTCGCCTGCCGCCGCGGAGACGACCGGCCCCATGTCCACGTCCGGGTCGAGCCCGTCGCCGACGCGCATACGGCGGGCGGCGCCGGCGATCGCTTCGAGCGACGCGTCGCGCGCCTCACGCCCCACCGGCAGCAGCAGCGACCCCGCCAGGCACCGCTGCCCGGCGGCGCCGTAGACGGACCCGATCATGTTCGCGAGGGACCCGTCCAGGTCCGCGTCGGGCATGACCACGAGCGCGTTCTTGGCCCCACCCTGCGCCTGCACCCGCTTCCCGGCCGCCGAGGCGCGGGCATACACGGCCCTGGCCACCGCCGTCGAGCCGACAAACGAGACCCCCTGCACGAGCGGGTGGTCGAGGAGCGCCTCGACCGCGGCCCGGCCGCCGTTCACCAGGTTGATGACGCCCGGCGGGAAGCCCACCTCGTCGATCAGCTCGAACGTGCGCTGCTGCACGAGCGGGTCCTGCTCCGAGGGCTTGAGGACGAAGGTGTTGCCGCACGCGACCGCGTACGGCCAGAACCAGAACGCGATCATGAAGGGGAAGTTGAACGGCGAGATCCCCGCGAACACGCCGAGCGGCTGGTACACCACCTCCTCGTCGATGCCGGCTGCGGCGCCGTCCTCCAGGCCGTAGCCCATCATCAGCGAGGGGATCCCGCAGGCCGTCTCGACGTTGTCGATGCCGCGCTGGACCTCACCGCGCGAGTCGTCAAGCGTCTTGCCCATGTCGACAGTGATGAGCCGGGCCAGCTCCTCGCGGTGCGCCACGAGGAGGTCGCGGAGCTTGAAGAAGTAGCGCGCCCGTTCCTGGGGCGGCACCTCGCGCCAGGCGGGGAAGGCGCGCTGCGCGGCCTCCACGGCCGCTGCCACCTCGTCCGCCCCGCCGAGCGCCACGTCCGCCAGCTGCTCGCCCGTGGCGGGGTTGTGGACCGGGAGGCGCTCCAGCTCCGCGTCCGGCGCTGTCCAGACGCCGCCGACGTAGTCCCTGACCTCGCGCACCGAGACCGCGCTAGTCACCGGCGGCCCCCGCCTCGACCCGCGCCAGCGCGTCGCCCAGGCTGCGCAGCGCCCGCTCCAGCTCGTCGGACGTGATCACCAGCGGCGGCTGCACGCGGACAACGTTGCCGTCCTGGCCGCCCACGCCGATGAGGACGCCGTCCTCCCGGCAAAGCTCCCGCACCTTCGCGGCGGCGGCGGCAGCGGGGGCCTTGGTCTGGCGGCTCGAAACCAGCTCGACGCCGAGCATCAGGCCCTGGCCCCGCACGTCGCCGACCAGCTCCTGCTGCTCCGCCAGGGAGCGCAGCTCCTCGAGCGCCCAGGCCCCGAGGCTCGCGGCGCGCTCCACGAGGCCCTCCTCGATGACCACGCCGATACTGGCGAGGGCCGCGGCGCACGCCACCGGGTTGCCCCCGAACGTGCTGAGGTGCTCGCCCGGCTGGAAGCTGTCGGCGATCGCGGACGGGGCGATGAACGCGCCGAGCGGAAAGCCATCGGCGATCCCCTTCGCCATCGCCATGAGGTCCGGCACCACCCCGTGATGCTCCACCCCGAACATCGCGCCCGTGCGGCCGAAGCCCGTCTGGACCTCGTCGACCAGGAGCATCACGCCGTGGCGGTCGAGGATCTCCTTGACGCGCTGCAGGTAGCCCTCCGGCAGCGGGATGATGCCGGCCTCGCCGAGGACGGGCTCCACGATGAAGAACGCGACGTCGTCGCTGGTCTGGTACTTGATCACGTCCTCGACCGCGTTGGCGCACGCCAGGCCACACCCGTCGCGGCTGAGCCCGAAGGGGCACCGGTAGCAGTGGGGCGCCGGCGCGAAGGCGACGCCCCCCATGTACGGCCCGCCCCGTGTCTTGCGCCGGGCGTTGCCGGTCAGCGACAGGGTGCCGTAGCTGCGCCCGTGGAAGCCCATCTGCAGGGCGACGGCCTCGCGCTTCCCCGAGGCGAGGCGGGCCAGCCGCATGGCCCCCTCCACGGCCTCGGCGCCAGAGTTGCAGAAGAAGGTCTTCTCCAGCGCCCCGGGACTGATCTGCGCCAGCAGCTCGGCGAGGTCCGCCACGGCGGGGACGTAGTACAGGTAGGAGGCCGCGTGGACCAGCTTGTCGATCTGCGCCTTGGCCGCAGCGGTCACCTTGGGGTGGTTGTGGCCGGCGTTGACGACGGCGATGCCGGCGAAGCAGTCGAGGTATTCGCGCCCCTCGACCGAGCGCACGGTCGCCCCGCTGGCGCTCTCGACAACGACCGGCTCGACCGCCTTCACAAAGCTCGTGTTCACGTACCTGCGGTACTTCTCGACGGTGTCCATCAGAACGTCGGAGGGGTGTTGACCCAGAACAGCCGCGCCGGGTCGGCGCCCGGGTTCTGCCAGCGGTGGGCCTGGTCGCTGCGGAAGTACAGGAGGTCGCCCGTCGCGAGGTGGTAGTGCTCGGTCTCGTCGAGCCACACCTGCAGCTCGCCCTCGAGGACGAAGATGGCCTCCTCCCCCTGGTGGCGATAGGCGCCACCACTCCCGCCGCCGGGGGCGACCGTGAAGATCTCGATCTGGAGCACCGCGTTGGGGAACTGCACCAGGTCCTGGATGTCCACCCCGTTGAAGCCCGGCAGCGGGCGGCGGTCGCCCGCCCGGACCAGCTTCGCCGTCAAGCCGTCCTCGCCGAAGGCCTGGAGCACGGTCACGCTCATCGCCGCCGCGATGCGCTGGAGCACCGCGACGGTGGGGGTGGCCAGGCCGCGCTCGATCAGGCTCAGGTAGGCCGGGGAGACGCTCGCCTCGCGCGCGAGGGTGCGCAGGGAGACCCCCCGGCGCGCGCGGAGGGCACGGAAACGCGGGCCGGCCAGGTCCTCGATGGCGGCGTTCGGGGCGGCCAGCCGGCGGCGGAGGGCGAGACGGCGCAGGCGCGGCTGGATCAGGGGCCGCATCTCCGTCAGCCGCTCGAGGTCACGCCGCGAGTAGAGCCGGTGGCGTCCCCGGCCGCGGTCGGGCTGCAGCCACCCCGCGCGCTCCCAGGCGCGCAGCGTGGAGGGGCTGACGCCCACCATGCGGGCGGCCTCGCCGATGCGCACGGGCGTGTTCAGCGTCCCGCCCGCGGCCTGCCCGCGGTCGGAATCACGCGCCGATGCCAACCTCAATTCGCTCCCGCCACCAATCCCTCGGGGCGACACCCTAAACCGGGGGCGCGCGAAAATGCAAGTGTTCAGTAGATTCGCGCTTGCGCGGGGGGCCGCCGCCGGCCGGGTGAGGGCTAGAGGGGCTCCGGGCGGATGATCACCATCCGCGTGACGGTTAGCTCCTCCACCACGAAGCGCGGGCCTTCGCGGCCGTAGCCGGAGGCCTTGACGCCACCGTATGGCATGTTGTCAGCCCGGAACCCGGGGACCTCGTTGATGAGGACGCCGCCGGCCTCGATCCGCTCCGCGGCCTTCAGCGCATAAGCGAGGCTGGCGGTGAAGACGCTGGCATGCAGCCCGTAGCGGCTGTCGTTGACCATGTCGAGGGCCTCGTCGAAGGTCTTCGCCGCCCGCACGGCGACGACCGGGGCGAAGATCTCCTCATCCCACGCTCGCAGGCCGCCCGGCACATCGCCCAGGACGGTCGGCTCGAGCAGGCTGCCGCTGCGGCCACCGCCCTGCACGACGCGGGCGCCGGCGCCGACAGCCTCCTCCACCCACTCGTGCGCGCGCCGCGCCGAGCCCTCGTCGATGAGCGGGCCGACGCTGGTCCCCTCCTCGCGCGGGTCGCCGGCCCGCAGCCCTGCCACCAGCGGGGCGAGGCGAGCCAGGAACGCGTCGCGTACAGCTTCGACGACGATGACGCGCTGCACCGAGATGCAGGCCTGCCCCGACGCGTAGAAGCCGCCGCGGACGCAGGCGCGCGCCGCTGCGTCGAGGTCGGCGTCCTCGGCCACCACCAGCGCGGCGTTCGAGCCGAGCTCGAGGATCACCTTCTTGCCGGCGGCGGCCCGCGCGATGGCGTGGCCGACCGCGGCCGAGCCGGTGAACGACACGGCGGCCACGCGGTCGTCGCGCACCAGCCGCTCGCCGACATCCGCGTCACCGGTCAGGGCCTGGACCATCGCAGGGGGCGCGCCGTTCTCGCGCAGGACGCGCGCCAGGTAGAGGGCTGAGAGAGGGGTCCGCGGCGAGGGCTTGAGGATGACCGGGCAGCCCGCGGCCACGGCAGGGCCGGCCTTGTGCGCCGCCAGCATCAGCGGGTAGTTGAAGCCCGTGATCCCGACCACCACCCCGGCCGGCCGGCGCTGCCAGAACGCCAGCAGGCCCTCGCCCGACGGCAGGAGGTCCACAGGGACGGTCTCGCCGTGGATTCGGCGCGCCTCCTCGGCTGACAGGTCGAGGGCAAGGATGGTGCGGGCCAGCTCCGTCCGGCAGTCGGCGATGGGCTTGGCCGTCTCCATGAGGATCAGCTCGAGGACGGCGTCGGCCTCGCGCTCGAGCTGCTCCCGCGCGCCCCGGAGGATGGCGGCGCGCCGGTGCGTGGGCAGCGCCGCGGCTCCGGCGCGCGCCGCGCCGGCCGCGGCCAGCGCCTGCTCGGCATGCTCCACGGTCCCCACCGGGGAGCTCCCGAACACCGTGCCGTCGTAGGGGAAGCGCACGTCCGCCCAGGTGCCCGGGTCGACCCAGCCGTCGCCGACGGCGAGGCCCTCGACGCCGATCACGAGGCGAGGAAGCGCCGCGCCGCGGCCACGTACACGCGCGCCGCGGTCACGACGTCAGCCAGCTCGACGAACTCGTCGACCTGGTGGGCGATCCACTTGCCGCCGGGGCCGTAGGTCACGAACGGCACGCCGGCGTCGCGCCAGAGGATCGTCCCGTCGGTGGCGCCGGGAACGCCGCCGATGACCGGTTCCTCACCCGTCACCTCGCGGTGCGCCGCGATGACGGCCTGCACCACGGGCTCCGTCAGGGCCATGTCGGTGGCGGGCCGGTCGTCGACGACCTCGACCTCGAACCTGACCTCGGTGGCGGCAGTGATCGCCGCCGCCTCGCTGCGTACGCGCTGGAGGAGCGCCTCGTGGTCCACTCCCGGGATCGTGCGGATGTCGACGCCCAGCTCGGCGAAGGCCGGGATCACGTTCAGCTGCGCCGTCGACCCGGCGGCCATCACGGTCGGCGTGACGTAGCAGGTGCCGAGCTGCGGGTGGACCGCGTGCTCGTCCTGGAGCTCACGCTGGACCAGGCTGAGCCTGTCTGTCAACAGGGCCAGGGCGGCGATCGGGTTTCGACCGTGGTCAGGCATGGCGCCGTGGGCCATGCGCCCGTGAGCCCGGACCAGCAGTCGGATCGCGCCCTTCTGACTGACGCACACCTCGCCCGCCTCGGGCTCGCACACGATGGCGGCGTCGACCTGGCGCGCCAGCGGCGTCCGCGCGAAGTGCTTCGCGCCAAGCATCATGCCCTCCTCGTCGGCGAGGGCCGCGACCACGATGCGCCCGCCAAAGCCCGCGCGCGCGACGGCGGCCGCCGCGTACACCATCGCCGCGACGCCGGCCTTCATGTCCGCCGCGCCGCGCCCGTAGAGCCGGCCGTCGACCACGGTGGCCCCGAACGGCGGGTGGGTCCAGGCGTCCGCGTCGCCCTCCGTCACGACGTCGGTGTGGCCTTCGAACATCAGGGTCGGGCCGGGCCGGCCTCCGTCAAGGACCGCGATGACGTTGGGCCTTCCCGGCGCCGCCTCCTCCACGACCGGGGCCCACCCGAGGGCCCGCATCTCTTCCGCGACGACCTCGGCGACCGACGCCTCGGATGTCCCACGGTCCGGGTCGTGCACGCTCCGCTCACGCACCAGGCGCGCCAGGAAGTCCAGCATCGCCGCCTCGTCCACGACGACGTCCTCCGCCCTCGTGGCGCTCGTCACCCGGTCAGCCACTGCGTCCCGCTCTGCTCCACCCATAAGCCTTCCTGCCCGTGGGTGGTCGCAGCCGGCGTCGGTCTGCGCCCCCTTAACCCGAAGATAACACCGGGGCCAAATCGGGCCCCCGCGATCAGGTGTCGCGTGTGACGGTGTGCACGTCCTTGATCTGCTCCAGCTTCTGCAGGAGCCGCGACAGGTCGGAAAGCGAAGCCACCTCGACGCCTGTCGAGATCACCGCCGTCTTGTCGTCGTAGACCTGGACCTCGACGCCCACGAGGTTGATGTTCTGGTTGGCGATGACCGTGGCGATGTCGCGCAGCAGCCCGGTGCGGTCCCAGGCCTCGATCTTCAGTGACACTGGGAAGGTCTCGCGCGTGGCGCGGTCCCACTCGACGGCGATGAGGCGCTCGGGGTGCTGCGCGTTGCGGATGTTGACGCAGTCCTGCCGGTGCACGGACACGCCCTTGCCGCGCGTCACGTAACCGGCGATCGTGTCGCCCGGCACGGGCTTGCAGCACTGCGCCACCGTGGTCAGCAGGTTGCGCGTCCCGTGCACGCGCACGCTGCCCGACATCTTCTCGCGCGGGGTGGGTGGCAGCGCGGTGAGCGGGGTCTCCACCGCCGGCTGCGCCGCGACCAGCTTGACCAGCGCCGCCTGCGGGGTGATGTCGCCGTACCCCACGGCGGCGTAGAAGTCGCTGACCTGCTGGTACTGGAACTGGCGAGCCACGTCGAGCAGGACCTCGTCCGGCACCGCGGCGAGGCTCTGCTGCGACAGCCTTCTCAGCTCGCGGTCCAGCAGCTCCTTGCCGCGGGTGATGTTCTCCTCGCGCCGCTCCTTCTTGAACCACTGCCGGATCTTTTCGCGGGCGGAGCTCGTCTTCGCGAAGTTGAGCCAGTCACGGCTCGGGCCGTGGCGTGACTTGGTCGTGAGGATCTCCACGATGTCGCCGTTCTGCAGGACGGTGTCCAGGCTGACCATGCGGCCATTGACCTTGGCCCCGATGCAGGAGTGCCCGACCTCGGTGTGGATGCGGTACGCGAAGTCGATGGGGGTGCTCCCCGTGGGCAGGCTGCGCACATCGCCCTTCGGGGTGAACACGAAGGTCTCGTCCTGGAAGATGTCGCCCTTGATGTGGTCGACGAACTTCTCGGCGTCGACCACGTCCTTCTGCCACTCCATGAGCAGGCGCATCCACGACAGGCGCTCGTCCGGCCGCGTCTGGCCGCGCCCGCCCTCCTTGTAGTGCCAGTGCGCGGCGACGCCGTACTCCGCGGTCTGGTGCATCTCGTGGGTGCGGATCTGGATCTCCATCGGCTCGCCGTTGTGGGCCACGATCGTCGTGTGCAATGACTGGTAGCCGTTGGACTTGGGCATCGCGATGTAGTCCTTGAAGCGCCCGGGCACCGGCTTCCACAGTGAGTGCACCACGCCCAGGACGCCGTAGCAGTCCTTGATCGAGTCCACCGCCACCCGCACCGCGATGAGGTCGTAGATCTCGTCGAAGGTGCGGTTCCCGCCCTCCATCTTGCGCCAGATCGAGTAGATGTGCTTCGGCCGGCCCGTGATCTCGGCGCTGATGCCGACCCGCTCCAGCTCGCGCTCCAGGATCTCGGTCACCTCGGCGACAAAGAGCTCGCGCTCCTTGCGCTTGCGCTTGATCAGCTGCACGACCTGGGCGTACGCGTCGGGGTTGAGCTCGCCGAAGGCGAGGTCCTCGAGCTCCCACTTCACCTGCCACATACCGAGGCGGTGCGCCAGCGGCGCGTAGATGTCCATTGTCTCCCGCGCCATGCGCAGGCGCCGGTTGGGCGGCAGCGGCGCGATCGTGCGCATGTTGTGGAGCCGGTCCCCGAGCTTGATGAGGACGACACGGATGTCCTCCGCCATCGCCACCAGCATCTTGCGCAGGTTCTCGGCCTGGACCTGCTCCGCCGAGTACACGGAGATCTTCTCCAGCTTGGTGACGCCCTCGACGAGGCGCGCGACATCGGGCCCGAAGTCGCGCTTCAGGTCGTCGAGGGTCACGTAGGTGTCCTCGACGACGTCGTGCAGCATCGCCGTCGCCAGGGTCACGGCGTCGAGACGGAGGTCGGCGAGGATGTCCGCCACCGCCAGCGGGTGCTGGATGTACTTCTCGCCCGAGAGCCGGTTCTGGTCGATGTGCGCCCGGGCGGCCGTCTCGTAGGCCTTCGTCAGGAGCGCGAGGTCACGCTCCCCGAGGTAGTCCACCTTGCGCAGCAGGTCCTCGAGCGCCAGGGTCTGCATTATCGGATTATCGGCGCGGCGGGTGCGGTTGAAACCCCCGGCCGGGGCCGCTTCAGGCGCTCAGATCCACTCCCGGACCTGCTGGGCCAGCCACGCGGGCGTGACGTCCGCCTTGACGACGTAGGCCCGGGCGCCGAGCTGCTCGCTCCGGGCCCTGGCATGGACGTCGGAGAAGTTGGTCAGCACGACCACGTTCGTCGCCCTGGACTCGCGGCGCAGCGCCTCGAGCACGTCGAGCCCGTCGCGGTCGGGCAGCCCGATGTCGAGGAAGACCAGGTCATAGTCCTGGGCGCGCGCGAGGTCGAGGCCGCTGCGCGCCGTCGAGGCCCACTCGACCGAGTGGCCGTCGTGCTCCAGCCGGCGCCGGTACATCGTGGCGAGGGCCACGTCGTCCTCGATCATCAGGAGCCGCCGGCCGGCCGGGGTCTCCCCGCCACCCTCCCCGCTGGCGCCCGCCTCCTCGCCGCCGCCGCCGCCTTCGCGAAGCGACATCGCGCCGCGCGAGACGACGATCGTGCCCCAGTAGAGGACGGCGCAAGTCTCAGGCAACGGGGGCGCCCTTCTCGGCGAGCGGGAGCCGGAGCGAGAACCGGCTGCCCCGCCCCGGTTCGGATACGACCCCGACGTCTCCGCCCTGCCGGCGGGCCAGCTCCCGCGACAGGTAGAGGCCCAGGCCGGTGCCCGGCACCGAGCTGGTCGCCGGGTTCTGCAGGCGCCCAAACCGCGTGAACAGCGACGGCATGTCTTCAGGCGCGATGCCCACGCCCTCATCGATCACTTCTGCGATGCCCCCATCTTCGTCCTTCCGCACCGTGCAGCATACCTTCCCGGCCCCGGGAGAGTACTTGATCGCGTTATCAACCAGGATCGTGAGGATGTTCTCGACCCTGGCCGGGTCGCAGAGGACGAGCACGGGCTCGGGCGGCACCTCGGCCGTGAGCTCGTGCGCGGTCGCCAGCGGCGACATGACCCGCACGACGGACTGCGCCAGGTGGCCCAGGTCGCATGGCTGGACGTTCAGCTCGAGCCGCTCGTCCTCGAGGCGCGCCGTCTCCAGCATCTCGTTGAGCATGTTCGTCATCTGCGTGACGCGGCTCATGAGCAGCGCCGTCATCGAGTGCAGCTCTTCGGGAGCGATCGCCCCCTCGTCGAGCATCGAGATATACCCGCGGATCAGGGTGAGGGGGCCGCGAAGCTCGTGGGAAGCGAGGCGGAGGAACCGCGACTTTGTGTCCTCGAGGGCGCGCATCCGTTCCGACAGCCGGGCCCGGTCCAGGGCCACGGACAGCGTGGCGCCGTACTCGCGCAGGCGCGCGATCTCCTCGGTGGCGAACAGCGGCGTGAAGGGGCCGGCGAGGACGACCAGGTGGCCCTCACCGGTGTCCAGGTTCAGCGGGAGGTCCACCATCGGGCGGCCGTCGGCGCCGGCGCGGATGGCCTCGGGGGTGGTGCCGCCCGCCTGCTCGGCCAGCCGCTCTGCGACAGCCGGGTTCAGGTGGGACACGGCCAGGACCGACCCGTCAGGCTCGAGGACGGCGCCGCCACTCGCGCCGACGAGGCGGGTGGCCCACTCGAGGGCCCGCCGCGCGAGGGTCTCGCGGTCGGGGGCGAAGACGACGAGGTCGTTGACCGCGCTCCGGTAGGCCTCCTCCTCGTCGTCGCGCCACAGGAGGCGCAGCAGTCGCGGCGGCGAGAAGGCGGCGTACAGGGCCGGCACCGCCAGCAGCGCGATCACGGAGATCGCGATCGAGACCCCGCCCCGGGCGCGCGGGTTGGCCGCCGCAACGACGAGGACGAAGATCAGCCCCGCATAGCCATAGCTGAGCGCGCGGAGGCGCCGGCGCTGGACCACCGGCAGGCCGCGGGCCGCGAGCCAGAAGCGCAGGCTCGGCTCACCGACGCAGATGCTCCACGCGGCAACCAGCAGCAACGTGCTGGCCTCCACGGCCATGCTCTGCAGCGGCCGGTAGAAGTCCAGGAGGAAGGCCAGCGCGGCGGCGGGCGCGGCCAGGGCGAGCGGGGCGACGACGCGCGCGACCACGCTGAGGCGGAGGAACGTGTGGCGGAACATGAGCAGGCCCCATCCCGACAGCGGAAACAGGGCGATCGTCGCCAGCCGAATCCCCTGCGGGCTGCCGACGTGGGCGGCGGCCAGGAGCTGCGTCACGACCCCCAGCGCCGCCACCGCCCCGAGGCTCGCCAGCGCGATGGCGAGGTAGAAGTGGCGTCGCGTTCGGTATCGCAGCCAGTCCCCGATCGCGACGATGCCCAGAAGCGCGAACGCGACGTCGGTGGCGTACTGGAGAGCAACGAGCATCAGCTGGCGCCCATCGAGAGTGTCGCCCCGCTCCCCTGCTCAGTAAGCGCGGGCCCAGTAGACGGTGTGGCGCGCCGCCTTCCCGCACGCGGCGCACGTGGCCCCGGCCGGGGGCTCGGCGTCGTCGATGACGCGGATGGTGACGCCCCGCGCGGCATCCTTGACCTCCCCCTCGCACTCGTCGGTGGCACACCACGGCCCGTGGGCCACGCTGTTCCGGTCGGCGAACGCGCTCAGCAGCGCCTCGCGGTCGCCAACCTCCACCGTGAAGCCGTCACGCATCGCGCGCGCGCGCTCGAGGAGCCGGGCCTGGAAGTCGTCGAGGAGGCCAGGCAGGCGGCCCGGGACGTCCGCGGCCGGGACCTGCGTCTTGACCCTCTCCAGGCGGTCGACGACGGTCACCTGCCCGGCATCGAGGTCGCGCGGACCGAGCTCGAGACGCAGGGGCACGCCGCGCAGCTCCCAGTCGTTGAACTTGAAGCCTGGCTTCTCCTCGCGGTCGTCGACGTGGGCTCGAACCCCCGCGGCGGTCAGCTCGTCGCGCAGGGCACGCGCCGCATCAAGAACCCTCGCCGCCTCCTCCTCGCCCCGGAAGATCGGCACGATCACGGCCTGGATCGGGGCGACGCGCGGGGGCAGCACCAGGCCGGCCTCGTCCCCGTGGGCCATGATCAGGCCGCCGATGGCGCGCGTGCTGAGGCCCCAGCTGGTGCCGAAGGGGAACTGGCGCGTGTTGTCGCGCCCGGCGAACGTGATGTCGTAGACCCGCGTGAAGTTCTGCCCGAGGTGGTGGCTCGTACCGGTCTGGAGCGCGCGCCCGTCCGACATGATCCACTCGCAGGTCAGGGTGTAGTCGGCGCCGGCGAACTTCTCCGTCTCCGTCTTCCGCCCCGTCAGCGGCGGGATCGCGAGCCAGTCCTCGGCCAGGCGGACGTAGCACTCGTGCATCTTCTGGGCTTCCTCGCCCGCCTCCTCCGTGGTCTCGTGGAAGGTGTGCCCCTCCTGCCACAGGAACTCGGCGGTGCGCAGGAAGAGCCGCGTGCGCATCTCCCAGCGCATGACGTTGACCCACTGGTTGACGAGCACCGGGAGGTCGCGATAGCTGCGGATCCAGCGCTTGTACAGCGGGCCGATGATCGTCTCGCTCGTGGGCCTGATGGCGAGGCGCTCGGACAGCTTCTCACCGCCGCCCTCGGTCACCCAGGCCACCTCGGGCGCGAAGCCCTCGATGTGCTCCGCCTCCCTGGCCAGGTAGCTCTCCGGTATCAGGAGCGGGAAGTACATGTTCTGGTGCCCCGTCGCCTTGATCATCCCGTCGAGCGCGTCCCGGATGTTCTCCCACAGCGCGTACCCGTACGGCCGGATGACCATGCAGCCGCGCACCGGCGTGTAGTCGGCCAGCTCAGCCTTGCGGACGACGTCGTTGTACCAGCCCGCGAAGTCGTCGGCCTTGCGCCGGATGTGCTCGACGTACTCCGGCTCGGCGAGCGCGACGTCCTGCTCTTCGGCCATGGGCTGTCTAGATTACCGGGGGGTGGCGGTTTTGCCGCCTCAACCCAGGCGTGGTAGCTCGATGGCGAGGTTCCAGCTGAGCACGACACAGCCGGCCAGCGCCGTGAAGGCGAGGGCCGCCCAGATCCCCTGGCCCGCGTCCCGCACCGCGCCGCGGGGCTGCACCTCGGCCACGGCCAGCGGTACGAGCGCGACGCCGGCGAGGGCCAGGAGCACGACCGCGCCCGGCTGCCAGCCGCCCACGACGATCCACTGGATCGACCAGGCCACCGCGGTCAGCGCGGCCAGGGCCGGCAACAGCAGCTGTCCCTCCCGCACGGCGGCGTAGAGGGCCGCCGTGGCGCCGATGAGCAGGAGGGGAAGCACCGGCAGCAGGAACCAGCCCTCGAACGGCAGGTCGCGGGCGCTCAGGAACGGCACGGCGATCGCGACATAGGCCACGACGGGCCACAGCAGCGCGCGGTTGCGGTGCCGCCGCTTCGCGTTGCCGGCGAGGTACGCGAGCGCGATCCAGCCGAACACGGCCCAGCCGTCGAGCAGCGTCCGCCCGGGCCCGGGCCGGCCGGTGATCAGGGTCAGCAGCCCGGCGGCGCCACCGCCGGAGTCGGCCTGGGCCTTCAGAACCGGCAGGAAGAGCCCGCCCCCCGCCGCGAACCCGTAGAGCAGGGCGGCGACCAGCCCGGCCCCGCCCGCGGCCGCCGCGATCACCGCCTCGCGGCGAAGGCCACGCGAGTAGAGGATGCCCGCGCCGGCCACCGCGACGGCTATGCCGGAGAGCCGCGCCAGGGGCGCGAGCGCGCAGACGGCAGCGAGCGACGCCAGCGCTGCGCGCGACGGCGCCAGCTCGGGGGCCGGGCCCACGCCCGCCGAGCCCTGCGGCTGGGTCTCGGGCACCGGTGGGCTCACGAGCAGGACGACGAACAGGATCGCCGCGGCCAGGGCGGCCTCAGGCACCGACACGCGGCTGAGAAGGACCAGTCCCGGCTCGACCGCCAGGAGGGCGCCGGCGGCCAGCGCTGCGATCGGCGGCATCACGCGCCGCGCCAGGGCGTAGCCGAGCGGCACCGTGATGACGCCGAAGAGGAGGCTCGGGCGGCGCATCGCCTCAACCGTCAGTTGCTGGAACTGCGTGGCCCCGGCAACCCTGGCGCTCAGCCCGGAGAGGAGAGCCCAGAGCGGCGGGGCATCGACCCACGGGGTGGCCAGGTGGAACCTGAGCCCGACATACGTGACGTCCACCGCGTGGCCCGCGTACGGCGCCAGCGACGACGCCCCCGACGGCGCCCTGCCGGCGAGAAGGCGGAGCCCGGCCCAGCCGAACGAGAACTCGGTGGGAACGTCCGTCAGGCCCGGTGCCAGCACGTAGTCATGCAGGCGGACAGCCAGGCCCAGGACGAACAGCGAGCCGACGATGAGGAGGCTCGACGCGGACCTCGCCAGGGCCAGCTGGGCCGGCTCGTCCTCTTCGTAGGGGCGCGCCATCGTGACCGGTGGCGCCGTCAGCGCGTGGCGGCCGCGTCCTCCGCGGCGATGCGCTCGAGCTCGTCGATCAGCGCGGGCAGGAGCTCCTTCTCGTCCATGCTGCGCACGACCTGGCCGTGCTTGTAGAGGATGCCGCGGCCCTTGCCTCCGGCGATCCCGATGTCGGCGTGCGCACCCTCGCCGGGGCCGTTGACGACGCAGCCCATCACCGACACGGTGAGCGGCCGCTTGATGCGGCGGAGGTACGGCTCGACGGCGTGGGTCATCGCGAACAGGTCGATCTCGAGCCGGCCGCAGGTCGGGCAGGCGACCAGGTTCGGCCCCGTCGGGGTGGCGGATAGCGACTTGACGATCTCCTTGCCCACCAGCACCTCGTCCACCGGGTCCGCCGTGAGGCTGACCCGGATGGTGTCGCCGATGCCCTCCTGGAGCAGGGTGCCGAGGGCCACGGAGCTCTTGACGGTGCCGGCCGGCGGCGGCCCGGCCTCGGTCAGGCCGAGGTGCAGCGGGTAGGGGTTGCCGAGGGCGGCGAACTTGCGGTTGGCGAGCAGCGTGGTGACGACGTCGGACGCCTTGAGGCTGACCTTGATCATCCCCATCCCGAAGTCGCAGTCCTCGAGGACCCGGATGTGCCCCATCGCGGCCCGCACCATCCGCTCGGCCGTCTCCTCCGGCGGTCGCGGCGGGGCGGTCTCGAGCTGCGGCTCCCACTCGTCGGCGACTTCCTCGGGGCTGGCCTCGCCCTTGCCCCGCTGCACCGCTTCGCGCCCGCCGTACGCGGCGCCAGTCGCCTCGTCCGGCGGCAGCGACCCGGCGTTGACCCCGATGCGGATGCTGATGCCGCGCTCCTTCGCCGCGCGCACGACCTCGACCACCTTGTCGCGCTCGTGGATATTGCCGGGGTTGAGGCGCAGGCCGTGAACGCCCGCCTCCAGCGCCATCAGCGCCAGGCGGTGGTCGAAGTGGATGTCGGCGATGATCGGGAGGCGGCTGCGGCTGACGATGTCGCGCATCGCCATCCCCGCCTCGCGGTTGTTGCACGTGATCCGGACCACGTCGCAGCCGGCGTCGGCCATGCGGGCCACCTGGTCCACGGTGCCGTCGACGTCGCGCGTGTCGGTCTTGGTCATCGACTGCACGGCGATGGGCGCGGCGCCCCCGATCACGACGTCACCGACGCGCACCGGGGCGGTCTTGCGCCGCGGCACGAGCCCGGTGAGAGCCATCACCTGGCCGGTGCCGTCGGCTTCTTGCGTGGTGCTCACTGGCAGCGGCTGGCCAGGTCGGACAGGGGCGTGCCGATGCGGCTCAGGTCGTTGTAGGTGATCACCAGGATCAGGGTCATCAGCACCACCAATCCTATGTAGTGGACGCGCTGCTCCCGCTCCGGGTCGATCGGCCGGCCCCTCACGGCTTCGACCACGAGGAAGAGCAGCCTCCCGCCGTCGAGGGCCGGCAGGGGCAGGAGGTTGAGAATGCCGAGGTTGACCGAGATGAACGCCGCGATCGACGCCAGCGGCACGAGGCCCGCGGCGGCGGCCGCCGCCGTCTCGCGGACGATCCCTACGGGCCCCGACAGCCCGCAGGGCCCGGTCACGCCGCCCGGGATCTTGCCGCTGACCAGCTGGGCCAGGCCGCCGAAGATGGCGACGTACATCTGCCCGTAGGACTGGACGGTCACCCGTGCCCCGTCGGGGATGCTGAACGTGCCGGAGGGGATGACGCCGATGATCCAGCGCGGGTTCTTCGGATCGTCGGTGTTCAGCTCCGGGGTGATCGCCAGGGTTTGCGTGCTCCCGTCCGTCTTCTTCACGACGAGTTTGGCCGGGACGGGCTGCGCGCCCTTCGCGGCGGGCGGCTGGGCGCGGTTGAGCTTCGCCCTGAAGTCGACCGAGTCAGCCGGTGCCTGGCCGTTGACGGAGAGGACGTTGTCGCCCGGGCGGATGCCGGCGTTCGCGGCCGGCGAGCCGAGGGTCACCGCTTCGATGCTGACGCCCGGGCCCGAGATCCAGATAAAGGTGAAGAAGAAGATGACGAGTGGCAGCAGGAGATTGGTAACCGCACCGGCGACGATGATCGTGATCCGGCGCCACACCGGTTTCTTGTTGAAGCTGCGCTCGGTGGCGTCACCGTCGTCCAGCCCCGCCAGCCGGACGTAGCCGCCGAGGGGGATGAGGCGGATACCGTAGCGGGTCTCCCCCTTGCCCCAACGCGCCAGCGGGGGCCCGAAGCCGATGTTGAACTCGAGGACTTTGACCCCGTTCCAGCGGGCGACGAACATGTGGCCCGCCTCGTGGAAGGTGATCAGCAGGCCGAAAACGAGGACGACCGCGATCCACTGGAGAGGGCCCAAAGTGTCTAGGAGCCTACCTAGGCGGGATGAGAGAAGGCTGAGCCGCTAGCGGGCCACGGCGAGGGAGCTGACCTCGCGCCGCGCCCACGCGTCCACGTCGGCGAGGGTCTCGAGCGAGTCGACCGGTACGGGGTCGTGCGCCGCCATCACCTCCGCGACCGAGGGCACGATCCGGTCGAAGGGCAGCCTGCCCTTGAGGAAGTGGTGCACGGCCTCCTCGTTCGCCGCGTTCATGACGGCGGGAAAAGACTCGCCCCGGCGGCCCGCGTCGAAGCCCAGCTGGATCGCGGGGTACCGCGCCGGGTCGGGCTCGGCGAACTCGAGCCTGCCGACCTCCTCGAGGCGCAGCTTCTCCACCTCGCGCGGCAGCCGCTCCGGGTAGCCCAGGGTGATCGAGATCGGGACGCGCATGTCGGGCACCCCCAGGACCGCCTTCGTGGAGCCGTCGACAAACTCCACGAGGCTGTGCACGACTGACTGCGGGTGCAGGAGCACCTTGATCTGGTCGTACGGGACGTCGAAGAGGTGGTGGAGCTCGATGACCTCGAGCGCCTTGTTCATCATCGTCGCCGAGTCGACCGTGATCTTCGCGCCCATCTTCCAGGTCGGGTGCTTCAGCGCGTCCTCGGGCTTCACGTCGCGGAGCTTCTCCAGGGGCCAGTCGCGCAGCGCCCCCCCGGAGCCGGTCAGGGTGATGCCGCTGATCGTCGTCAGGTCCTCGCCCCAGCGACACTGCCAGATGGCGGAGTGCTCGCTGTCGATGGGCAGGATCCAGCGCCCGCGGGCCCGCGCGGCCTTCATCACCAGCTCGCCGGCGGCGACCAGGGCCTCCTTGCTGGCGAGGGAGACGTCCTTGTCGGCGTCGAGCGCGGCGAGCGTCGGCGCGAGCGACGCGAAGCCGCTGATCGCGATGACGACCAGGTCCGCCCGAGGCTCCGTGGCGGCGCGGATCACCGCCTCCGGCCCGGTCTCCACCCCCTCGGGCAGCGGCATGCCCTTGAGCGGTGGCTCGAGCAGGGCGGCGTAGGCGTCCGGGTGCCGCATGCGGATCTCGACCAGGCCGCCGATGTCCGTGCCGGCGGCGATGGCGACGAGCGAGTACCGCTCGGGGAACTCCTCGACCACCTCCACCACCTGCTGGCCGATCGACCCGGTCGCCCCGAGCAAGGCCACCTGGTGCCGGTTCACTGCGGCAGCCTCACGTGCAAGACCAAGGTCAGGTAATAGTAGGCAACGGCGGGAACCAGGACGAGGCTGTCGAGACGGTCGAGCATCCCGCCGTGTCCCGGGATCAGGGTGCTCGCATCCTTCACCCCGGCGGCCCGCTTGAACTGCGACTCGATCAGGTCGCCGGCCTGGGCGGCGACGGCGACGAGGGCGCCCAGCACCACCACGTGCGGCAGCGGCACCTCGGCGAAGAGGCCAAAGGCGCTGAAGGTGAGGGTCTGCATGACGAAGCCGGCGGCGGCGCCCTCGACCGTCTTCTTCGGGCTGATGCCGGGGAAGAACGGATGGCGGCCGAGCCACGAGCCGAAGAGCAGGGCGGACGTGTCGCCGATGATCGTCGACCCGACGAGCGCGATGATCCAGGCAAAGCCCACGTGCCCCGGGTCCGGCTGGCGCGCCGTGTACAGGGCCATGTAGAAGCCGAGCATCCACCCGAGGTACAGCGCCCCCGCCACCGCCAGCGCCCAGCGCGACATGGCGTCGACGAGCGGCCTGCCGAGGAGGAAGATCGCGAGCCCGGCGCCGACGGCGACGGTGATCCCCCCGGCGACCACCTGCTGCGCCCAGGTGCCCAGCTGGAAGCGGTAGAAGAAGAGGTACGCGAGGGGGAAGAGCACCCAGGGGGCGGCCCCGTTCCCGCGGCTGCGGGTGATCAGGTAGAACTCGACGAGCGCGGCGGTGAGGACGACCCCGAAGAGCACCGAGGTAGACAGCGTGCCGGCAGCGACGGCGGCGAGGCAGACGGGGATGATGACGATGGCGCTGCCGATGCGCACCATCAGCTGGCTCGGGGTGCGGCGGGAGGCCGGCGGCGCGCTCACCGGCACCGCCTCAGGCACCGCCACCACTGGCCCTCCCCGGGGCGAGGCCGCCGAAGCGGCGCTCGCGCTGCTCGAACGCCTCGATGGCGTGGCGCAGGTCGTCCATCCCGAAGTCGGGCCAGAGCGTTTCGGTGTAGTGGAACTCCGAGTAAGCGCTCTCCCAGATGAGGAAGTTGGAGATCCGCTGCTCCCCGGCGGTGCGGATCACCAGCTCCGGGTCCGGCAGGTCGGGGTTGTAGAGGTTGCGGCTGATCGCCGCCTCGTCGACGTCGGCGGCCGGGACGCCCGCTTCCACGAGGCGGCGGACGGCGTCGACGACCTCCGCGCGCCCACCGTAGTTGATCAGGAGGTTGACGACGCGGCGGGTGTGCCGCGCGGTGCGCGCCTCGGCGGCGTCGATCTTCCGCTGCAGGGCGCGGCTGAGGCCCTCGCGCCGGCCGCGGACTCGGACCTGGATCCCGCGCTCATCCAGCTCGTCGATCTCGCGGTCGATGGTCTCGGAGAACAGGCGCATGAGGCCCTGGACCTCAGCGCGCGGCCGGGTCCAGTTTTCCGTGGAGAAGGCGTAAAGGCTGAGCACCGGGATCCCGAGCTCGTCCGCGGCCTCGAGCACCCGGCGGATGGCGCGCAGGCCGGCCCGGTGGCCTTCCAGCCGCGGGCGGCGCCGCTGTCGAGCCCACCGGCCGTTGCCGTCCATGATGATCGCGACGTGCCGCGGGACCTGCATGCCGAGGCTGATTATGAGAGCGTGCCCGCGCAGCCGCGCAGCCGCGCAGCCGCGCGACGGGCCACGGGTCCTGCCCCCGGGCAACCCCCTCGGGGAGGACCGGCTGTCGCGTAGTCGATCGCCGCTGCGCGGCGGGCGTCGCGCAGCCTTGACTCTCGCCGCCGTCCCCGCGCGGCAGCACGCGTCAACTGAGTCGAGAGCGGCGGCTCCGAGAACCTCCGCGAGGGGGTTGCCCGGGGTCACCCCTGGCCCGGTTGGCGACGCACTCCTCGCATCAACGCGGTCCCTGGATGGAGAGGAGGTACCGCGCGCAGGACGCAGGTACCCCTGCCCACAAGGTCACACGAGCCTTGAGTCGACGCCGCTCCTCGCGAGGAGGTAGCGCTGGCAACGGCGAGGGGTGGCCGGGACGGGGACCAGGGGCTGCCGGTGCTTCCCACCGCGCGCCCAACCCGGAAGCGCAGAAGCGCAGCTCCGATCGACTTCGCGCCAACCCGCCCGAAGCCGGTCCGCGGTACCGGTTTCTCCGGTGCCCGGCCGCGCTGTAGATCACCGCTCACGCACAAGCGCCGGAGAAACACAGGGAGCGGACCGGCTGAGGCGCAGAGCGCGCGAAAGGCCCCACCCTGCGCTGAAGCGCTTCCGCGGCACCGACCTCGCGAAGCATGGGCGCACCGGAAGCCCCTGGTCCCCGGCGCGGACGGGCCCCTCGCCGCCACCTCCGCAGCAACAGCCTCCCCGCCGCGAGCCCTGTGGTGTCGCGAGAACTCGGAGACCGCCCGCCTAAACCTCTAGGACTTCAGCTTCTTTGCGAGCCGCGGCCTGGTCGACCAGCTCGATGTGCTTGTCGGTCACCTTCTGCAGCTGGTCCATGGCGCGCTTCAAGTCGTCCTGGGAGATGTCGCCGTCCTTCTCGAGCGCCTGTATCCCGTGCTGCTCTTCGCGCCGGATGTTGCGGATCGCCACGCGCGCCTCCTCGGCGCGGTGGTGCACGAGCTTGGCGAGCTCCTTGCGCCGGTCCTCCGTCAGTGGCGGGAAGGGGATGCGGATCACCTGGCCGTCGTTGGAGGGGTTGAGACCCAGCTCCGACTTCTGCAGGGCCTTCTCGATTGACGCGATCGCGGTCCGGTCGTACGGCTGGATGACCAGCATGCGCGGCTCCGGCGCGTGCACCTGCGCGAGCTGCTGGAGGGGCGTCGGCGCGCCGTAGTAATCGACCTGCAGGCGGTCCACCAGGCCCGGGGTCGCACGGCCTGTGCGGATGGTGCCCAGCTCGTGGCCGAGAACCTCGATGGACTTCGCCATCTTCTCCGCCGCCTCCTGCAGCAGGTCGTCGATCATCCGGCGCCACCGGCGGCGTCGGCGCCGCCCCCCGGGCTCTGCTTGCCATAGACCAGCGTCCCGATGTCCTCGCCGAGCACCACCTTCTCGATGTTTCCCTCCTGGAGGAGGTCGAAGACGATGATCGGGATGTTGTTGTCCATGCACATGGTGATGGCGGTCGAGTCCATCACGTGCAGGCCCCGGTTCAGGACGTCGAGATAGGCCAGGCTCTGGTAGCGCTCGGCCGCGGGGTTCTTGATGGGGTCGTCGCTGTAGATGCCGTCGACCTTGGTGGCCTTGAGGATGACGTCGGCGTCGAGCTCGACCCCGCGCAGCGCGGCCGTCGTGTCGGTCGTGAAGTAGGGGTTGCCCGTGCCGGCGGCGAGGATGATCACGCGCCCCTTCTCGAGGTGGCGCACCGCGCGACGCCGGATGTAGGGCTCTGCGACCTGCGCCATCGCGATCGCCGACTGCACGCGCGTCGGCACGCCGATGCGCTCGAGGCCGTCCTGCAGGGCGAGCGCGTTGATGACCGTGGCCAGCATGCCCATGTAGTCGCCCGTGGCCCGGTCGATGCCCTCCTGCTCACCCGCGTAGCCGCGGAAGATGTTGCCTCCGCCGATCACGACGGCGACCTCCACGCGCAGGTCGCGGACGCGGCTGACCTGGCGCGCGATGGCGTTGACCCGCTCCGGGTGAATGCCGCTGCGGCCCTCCCCGGAGAGCGCCTCCCCACTGAGCTTCAGTAGGATGCGGCGGTAGCGCGGCGCGGCGGGCACGGCCGGCTGGCCGAGCGAGGAGGTCAGGGCCGCCGTGTCCGCCTCCGCCACTACGCCTCCGGCTCGGCCTCGTCCACGACCGCGTGCTCGCCGACCTTGAAGCGCGCGAACCGCGACACCACGATGTTCTCCTTCAGGGTTGACACCGCCTCGTCGACCAGCTCCTTCACCTTGCGCTTCGGGTCCTTGGCCCACGGCTGCTCCAGCAGGCAGATCTCAGCGTAGAACGCGTTGAGCTTGCCCTCGGCGATCTTCTCCCACACCGCCTCCGGCTTGCCCTGCTCCTTCGCCTGGGCCATGCCGATCTCGCGCTCGCGGTTCACGAGCGCCTCCGGGACCTCGTCGCGGCTCACGTAGAGCGGCGACATTCCCGCGACCTGGATCGCCAGCTCGTGGGCGAGGTTCTTGAAGATGTCGTTGCGCGCGACAAAGTCGGACTCGCTGTTCAGCTCCAGCAGCACGCCCACCTGGTTTGCCGGCGGGTGGATGTACGACTCGACGATGCCTTCGGCGGTCCGCCGGCCGGCGCGTTCGCCGGCCTTGGTGATGCCTTTCTGGCGCAGCCAGTCCTTGGCCTTCTCGACGTCGCCCTGGGTCTCCTCCAGCGCCTTCTTGCAGTCGAGCATGCCCGCGCCCGTGGCGTCGCGCAGCTCCTTTATCTGTTGTGAGGTTACTTCCGCCATCTAGGCATCTCCCATCATCTTGTCCTGCTCATCGAGGCCGCGCAGCTCGCGCTCGAACTCCTCCTCGGCGAAGATCGGGGCGGGCTTCGCCTCTCCCTCGCTCTCTTCGAGGCTGTCGTCGACCGCGGCCGGCGCCATGGCCAGCTCCTCCTCGGTCACCCCGGGGATCGAGACCTCCCGCTCCTCCTCCTCCACCTCGACCCGCGGGGCGGGGGCGGCGGTCTCGGACGGCGGCGGCGTGATCTCTTCGAGCTCCTCGCCCCGTTCCGCGCGCGCGGCGCGGCCGGCGAGGCACGCCTCGGCGATGCGGCCTGTGATGAGTCGAACGGCGCGGATGGCGTCGTCATTCCCGGGGATCACCCAGTCGATGAGGTCGGGGTCGCAGTTGGTGTCGGTGATCGCGATGACGGGCACGCCAAGCTTGCGCGCCTCGGTGACCGCGATGTTCTCCTTGCGGGGGTCGACCACGTAGACCGCCGACGGCAGCCGCTTCATCCGCGCCATGCCGCCGAAGTTGCGCTCGAGGCGCCCCAGCTCGTCGTCAAGGGCCGCCGCGTCCTTCTTCGCCAGGCTCTCGAAGCCGCCGCTGTCTCGCAGCTGCCGCAGCTCCTCCATCCGTCGGAAGCGCTGCTGCATGATGGTGAAGTTGGTCAGCATGCCGCCCATCCAGCGGTGGTTGACCCAGTGCTGGCCGCTGCGGGCCGCCTCCTCCTCGATGATGCTCTGGGCCTGCTTCTTCGTCCCGACGAAGAGGAGCGAGCCTCCGTCCGCGACCGTCCGGGTGACCCATTCGCAGACGTCGTCGAGCAGCTTGACGGTCTGGACGAGGTCGACGATGTGGATGCCGTTGCGCGCAGTGAAGATGTACTGGCGCATCTTCGGGTTCCAGCGGCTGGTCTGGTGGCCGAAGTGAACCCCGGCCTCGAGCAGCTGCTTGAGGGTGACTGTGGGCATGAGATCCTCCTGGTTGGTACCGCCGCCCGACTCATCCCCGGGGGCGACCGTCAGAGACCTGACGGCACCCACCCCGCGGGTCCGCGGGCGTGTGAAATCGGCCTTCGTGAGAAGGCCCGGACGGGAGTATAAGCACCCCGCCTCGGGCGCGGGCCGGCGGCGGCGCTACTCGAAGGAGGAGACGAGGAACTCGTACGCGAGCAGGCCCGCGGCGCCGAGGAGGCCGAGCAGGAAGAAGCCGGTGGTGCGCAGCACCACGCTCAGGATGGCCCCGAGCAGGATCATCGCGCCGCCGCCGATGACCTCGTTGCGGATGCGCAGCCGGCGGCGCGAGTCGGCCCACTGCTGGAACTCGGCGTCTCGCGGCGTCCAGGAGGCGGGCAGCTCGAGCGGGGGAAGACCCGTCGTGTCCATCTCGCCGGGCGCCGCGGGGGCCTCGGTGGGCGCCTCACCGGGCGCCTCGCCGGGAGGTACAGGAGAGGCGGCCGCGGGGGTGGGCGCCGGGGCCGGTTCAGGCGGTGTCGGGGCGTCGGTCGGTTGCGCGGATGGGGGCTCGGCCGCAGTCGCCGGCGGCGGTTTCGGGGCGCGCCTGGCGCGGCCCTTGCCCACCTATGCCCTCGCCCCCGCGCGGGCGCGCGTTCGCGCCGGCCCCTTGCACTTGGGGTAGTCGCTGCACGACTTGAACTCGCCATACCGCCCCACCCGCATCACCATCGGCTTGCCGCAGACGGGACAGGCCTCGTCCAGCACGGTGGGCTCGGGGCGCGGCGCCGTGGCGCCGGCGGCCTTGCTCGCCTCGCGGTCGATGTACTTGCAGTCGGGGTAGCCGGAGCAGCCCACGAAGGGTCCCCGGCGGCTCGTCCTCTGGACAAGCGGGCGGCCGCACTCCGGGCAGTCGCGGCCGACCTGGACCGGCTCAGGCTTCTCCGCCTTGTCTTTGATGTAGTCGCATTCCGGGTACCGGGAGCAGCCGACGAACTCGCCGTACCGGCCCTGGCGCTTGACCAGCTCCCCGACGCCGCACTTCGGGCACTGCTCGCCCGTCCGCTCGGCGGCCGGGCGCACCGGCTCGGCGGCCTGGGCCTCGTCCAGCAGGCGCCTGAGCTCGCCGTTGAACTCGTCCATGATGGGCACCCACGCCGACCCGTCCTCGATCTTGTCGAGGTCGCTCTCCATGTTGGCCGTGAAGTCGTACTCGAACAGGTGCCCGAAGTTGGCGACGAGGAAGGCGTTCGAGGCCTTCCCGAGAGGCGTCGGGTGCAGGCGGCGCTCTTCGACCTTCACGTAGCCCCGCTTCTCGATCGTGTCGAGGGTCGGCGCGTACGTGCTCGGGCGGCCGATGCCACGCTCCTCGAGCTCGCGGATCAGGCTCGCCTCGGTGAACCGCGGGGGCGGTTGGGTGAAGTGCTGCTCCGGGATGAGCTCCAGGAGGTCGAGCAGGTCGCCCTCCGCGAGCTCCGGCAGGCCCGCGGCCTCATCGGCCTCGGCCTCTCGCTCCCACACGCGGTAGAACCCGTCGAACCGCAGGATGGACCCCGTCGCGCGGAGGCGGTACTCGCCGGCCTCCACGTCGACCCGCGTGTTCTCGAAGCGCGCGGCGGCCATCTGGCTCGCCACGAAGCGCCGCCACACGAGGGCATACAGGCGCGCCTGCTCCGGGCTCAGGAACTGCTCGACCGACTCCGGCGTCCGGCGCACGTCCGCCGGCCGGATCGCCTCGTGGGCCTCCTGCGCCTGGACCGGCGCCTTGGACCCGCGGCCCTTCACCTGCGTGTCCCGCGTGTAGCTCTCGCCGAAGCGCTCGACGACGAGGCCGCGGGCGGCGCCGATCGCCTCCTCACTGACCCGGGTCGAGTCCGTGCGCATGTAGGTGATGAGCCCGACCGGCCCCTCGGCGCCAAGCTCGATGCCCTCGTAGAGCTGCTGCGCGATCCTCATCGTCCGGCGCGGGTTGAAGCGCAGCCGGTTGGAAGCGTCCTGCTGCATCGTGCTGGTGGTGTAGGGCGCGGCGGGGTTGCGCGAGGTATCCCGTCGCTCGATCGACAGCACCTTGAGCGTCGCTTCACGCACCGCCGTGGCGATCGCCTCGGCCGTGGCCTGGTCGGTCACGGCAGGCCGGGTGAACTCCTCCGCGTCCGCCTTCTCGGTCTTCTCGGCCTTCTCGGCCGCGTCCCCGGCGTCCTCGCCCCCGGCGGGGGCCAGCGTCAGCAGCCGAGCCTTGAAGTCGGGGGTGTGCCCGGGGCGGCGCAACAGGGCCTCGAGGCTCCAGTACTCGACCGGGACGAAGCGCTCGATCTCCGCCTCACGCTCGCAGACGAGGCGAACCGCCACCGACTGCACTCGCCCCGCCGAGATGCTCGGCTTCACCTTGCGCCACAGCACCGGGCTCACCTTGTAGCCGACCAGGCGGTCGATCACCCGGCGCGCGATCTGGGCGTTGACCAGGTCCTGGTCGATCGGACGCGGGTGCTGCAGCGCGCGCTCGACGGCGGTCTTCGTGATCTCGTGGAACTCGACCCGGAGCGGCTCGTCAAGGCCGAGCGCCTCGGCCAGGTGCCAGGAGATCGCCTCGCCCTCGCGGTCGGGGTCGGTCCCGAGAAGAACCTGCTCCGCCTTCCGCGCCGCGCCCTTCAGGTCGCTGATCGTCTTCTCCTTGCCCGGGACGACCACGTAGGTCTGGCGGTACTCGTGCTCCTCGTCGATGCCGAAGTCACTCTTGGGCAGGTCACGCACGTGGCCGACCGACGCCCTGACGGCGTAGCGGCCGTCGAGGTAACGCTCGAGGGTGCGAGCCTTCGAAGGCGATTCGACGATGATCAGGGGCAGCCCGCCACCGGCGCGTTTGCGCGCGCCGTTACGCGGGGTCGTGGATTTGCTGGGCACGGTTGCAGCCTAGCAGGGGTTCCGGTTCAGGCGATACCTGCCCAGGTCGAGGCCGATCCAGCCGTCGACGCGGAGCCGCGCGCACGCGACGGACACGTCCGCGGCCGGCGCGCCAAGCCGCAGGGTGAGCTCGTCGGCCGTCAGGCTGCGCCCGGCCAGCTGCTCGACGACCTCGTCCCGGAGGTCGCCAAAACGCGGCGCCGGCGGTGCCGCCGGCTGCGCCGGCTGCGCCAGGACGTGCCTCATCGGCTCCTGCCTGATGGCCTCCAGCACGTCGCCGGCGCAGGTGACCAGCTGGGCCCCGTCCCGGATCAGGTCGTGGCAGCCCTCGGACAGGCTGCTGTGCACGTCCCCCGGCACGGCCATGACCTGGCGCCCCTGGCTCCCGCCCGACCCGGCGGTGAGCATGGCGCCGCTCCTCACGCGCGCTTCGACGACGACGACGGCCAGGCTCATGCCACTGATTACCGCGTTCCGCGTCGGGAAATTCCCACGGTGCGGCTCCGAGCCGGGCGGGAACTGGGTCACGAGCGCCCCCTGTGCGGCGATCCGCTCGGCCAGCTGCCGGTTGGCGACCGGGTAGACCCGGTCGGGGCCGGTGCCCATCACGGCGATCGTGTCGCCCCCACCGGCGAGGGCGCCCTCGTGGGCGGCGGCGTCGATGCCGAGCGCGAGGCCGCTCGCCACCACCACGCCGGCACGCGCCAGGCCGAGGGCCAGCTCGTGCGCCACCTCGCGGCCGTACGCGCTGCACTTGCGCGCCCCCACCACGGCCACGACGGCGGCATCCTCGCCGAGCCGGCCGCGAACGTGGAGCCGCGGGGCGCCCTCGAGGCGCGCGAGAAGGCGTGGGTAGCCGCGGTCGCCCGGCGCGAGCGAGCGCCAGGCCCGCCGGCGCGCGTCAGGCGGCACGGTAGGTGCAGGCCTCGAGGAGGTGCTGCTCCTCGATGGCGTCGGAGCCAGCCAGGTCCGCGATGCTCCGGGCCACGCGGAGGGCGGCATGGAAGCCGCGTCCGCTCAGGCTGTACGTGTCGGCGACGCGGCCCAGGAGCGCCGCGGTCTTGGGTGAGAGGGGGCAGTGCCGCTCCAGCTCGCGGGCGTGCAGCGAGTGGTTGAGGCGGCCCGGCCCCTGGCGGGCTTCCTGGCGGTGGCGGGCCGCGGCAACGCGCTCGCGCACCACTTCGCTCGACTCCGCGCCGGCCACCGTGGCGGTGATCCCCCGAAGCCTCACCGGCAGCACCTCGACCACCAGGTCCATGCGGTCGCGGAGGGGGCCGGAGATGCGCCGCTGGTAGCGCGCGACCACCTCTGGCGGGCAGTTGCAGTCGCGCCGGCGACCGGCGCGGTCCGTCGTGGCGGCGCCGCACGGGCACGGGTTGGACGTCGCCACCATGGTGAAGGTGGCCGGCAAGTGCCGGGTCCCGGCCGCCCGGGAGAGCCGCAGCCAGCCATCCTCCAGGGGCTCCCGCAGCGCCTCGAGGCAGTGGCGCTGGAACTCGGGCAGCTCGTCGAGGATGAGAAGTCCGCGATGGGCCAGCGTCACCTCACCCGGCCGGAACACGGTGCCGCCACCGAGCAGCCCCGCGGACGAGATCGAGTGGTGCGGCGACCGCGCGGGCGGGCGAGCGATGAGGCCGCCGCCGGCCCACAGCCCGCCGACCGAGTGGATCATCGTGACCTCCTGCGACTCCTCATCCGACAGGTCCGGCAGGAGCCCGGCCATCGCCCGCGCCAGCATCGACTTGCCGGCGCCGGGCGGGCCTGTGAGGAGCAGGTGGTGGCCGCCGGCCGCGGCGATCTCGAGGGCACGCTTGCCCGTCTCCTGCTGCTGGATGTCGAGCAGGTCGAGCGGGGGCCGCGGCTCGCCACCGCGACGCGGGCTCGGCTCGTGGCAGAGCACCAGCTCTTCGCCGCGCAGGTGCTTCACCACCTGCTCGAGCCGCGTCACGGGGTGCACGGGAACGCGCGCGCACGCCGCCTCGTCGGCGTTCGCGGCCGGGACGAAGAGGCTCGTCGCCCCGGCCCTGGCCAGGGACAGCGACAGCGCCAGCGCGCCGCGGACCCGCCGGATCGAGCCGTCGAGCCCGAGCTCCCCGATGAAGCCCGGGCGACCGCCGTCCAGGCCGTCCACACCGCTCGCCCGCAGCACCGCGACGGCGATCGCGGTGTCGAACGAGCTGCCCTCCTTCGGCATCTGCGCCGGCGCGAGGTTGACGACGAGGCGGCGCTGGGGAAAGGCGAATCCCGAGCTGCCCACCGCGGCCTTTACGCGCTCCCGGGCCTCCTGCACCGCGCGGTCGGTGAGACCGACGATCGTGAAGGAGGGCAGGCCCTGGGCGAGCGCGGCCTCCACCTCCACCGGCCGCGCCTCCACGCCGTCGACGCAGGCGCTCAACACCGGCGCCATCAGGCGGTGACGTTGGGGATGTGGTCGCATCGCACCGCGCGCCCGTCGCGGTCAAGGTCAACGGCCACGACGTCGATCCGCTCGGTGCGGCCGAGGTGCGGGTGCTGCTGGCGCAGCATTGCGGCGAGCTGCTCGAGCTTGCGCAGCTTGCGCCAGTGCACCCCTTCCTGCGGCAGCCCGAACATCCGCCCCGCGCGGGCCTTCACCTCGACGACGACGAGACACTCGCCGTCCAGCATCAGCAGGTCGACCTGGCCCGCCTTCAACCGCACGTCGCGCGCGACGAGCCTCATGCCGAGACCGCAGAGGAACCTCTCCGCCGCCATCTCCCCCTCCCTGCCCCGGGCGCCCCGGGTGTGGCCGTCCACCGGCCTAGATCATACTAGATTGTCGTATTGTCCTCAACAACGACGCCGGCAGCGACGTCGGCCAGCAGCTGCTCGGCGACGGCGACGGGCGAGAAGGAGCGTCGGTGGAGCGGGCACGGGCCGAGCTCGATCAGCGCCCGCGCATGCTCCGGCGTGCTGTAGCCGAAATGGCGGTCGAAGCCGTAGCCGGGGTAGAGCTCCGCCTGCTCGCGCATGTACGCGTCGCGCGTCGTCTTCGCGATGATCGCGCCCGCCATGATCGAGGCGCTGCGCCGGTCACCCTTGATCAGCGCCTCCTGGGGCAGCTTCAGCTCGGGCACGAAGAAGCCGTCGATCAGCAGGTAGTCCGGGGCGCACCCCAGGCCTTCGACGGCGCGCTGCAGGGCGCGACGCCCCGCGACGGCGATGTTGAGCTGGTCCACCTCCTCGCGTGACGCCTCGCCCACGCCGATGTCGAGGGCCTGGCGCCGGATCTCTCGCGCCAGCTCCTCACGCCGGTCAGGCGGCACCAGCTTCGAGTCGTTGAGCCCGGCGAGCTCCGTGCCCAGGGGCAGCACCACCGCGGCCGCGACGACGGGGCCCGCCAGCGGCCCCCGGCCGGCCTCGTCGACCCCGGCGACCACCATGTAGCCGCGCATCCGGGCGGCGCGCTCGCGCAGCCACACGTCGACCGGGGGGATCTCCATCGGGAGGGCCTGCTGGACGTGCGGTCGCGGCACTGGCGGCAGCTTACCAGCGGGCGTGTCGGGGCCGCCTAAGCAGGCTGCGGCCTGACCTGGTACAGGCGCCACTCGTCCGGGACGCCTTTTAGGGAGCGGGACCCGAGGTCGTCGAAAACCAGCCCGGAGCCGGCCACCAACGGTGGCACCGAATGGGAGACCAGCACCTCCCCCGCGCCGGCCTCGCCCGTCACGCGCTCGGCGATGTGGACCGCGATCCCACCGACGTCGTCGGCGCGGAGCTCCACCTCGCCGGTGTGCAGCCCGGCGCGCACCTCGACACCCAGCGTGCGCACCGCTTGCGCGAGCGCCAGCGCGCACCGGATCGCCCGCGCCGGCCCGTCGAAAGTGGCCAGGGCGCCGTCGCCGGTCGACTTGACGAACCGACCACGGAAGCGCTCCACCTCACGTCGCGTCAGCGCGTCGTGCTCGTCAAGGAGCCAGCGCCACTTCTGGTCGCCGAGGTCGGCGGCGCGCTCAGTCGAACCGACGATATCGGTGAACATGACAGTGGCGAGCACTCGGTCGTCCAGGCCCGTGACCCCGCGGCTGCCCGTGAAGAACGCCTGCAGCTCGTCGAGGGTCCAGTCCACGTCATCGGCCCAGTACACGCCCCAGGGGCCCGGCCGTTCGAGGTAACGGGCCCCAGCGACCTGCTCCGCCACGTACCGGCCGTGGCCCGGCCGGATCCATGGCACCCCGGTGTGCGAGATGACCAGGGTCGGCGCTTTGACGCTGGGCAGGATGGCGCGCACGTCCCACGCGTTCATCTCGGCCGCGCTCACCTCGGCCCGGCTTATCGACAGCCGCTCCAACCGGGCCCACCATTCGCGCAGCCGTCCGTCGCCGGCAAGGTGCGGCGCCATGTAGTCGAGGCCGGCGCCGGAGCCCCACCCGGCGGCCATCGCTTCACGGTATCTCTCCAGCACGGACGGCGGCATCCCCCACGGGTAGTCGGCCGCCCGCGAGAGCGTGGCGACCCCTTCCACCATGACCAGCGCCCGGGTCCGGTCGGGAAACGACGCCGCGAAGAGCGCCGCGACGATGCTCCCGGTTTCGATCGCGAGCACGCCCGCCTGGCGCGACCCGATCTCATCGAGGACCACGCGCGCGTCCGTGGCTATCTCCTCCAACACGACGGAGGGTCGGCGACTGGGGTCGGAGATACCGGTCCCCCGCGCCTGGAACAGGACGAGGCGCGAGAACGAAGCCAGGCGGCGCAGGTAGCGCTCCAACGGCGGGTAGTCCCAGATGACATCCAGGTTCCATCGCGCCGGGAAGGGCATGAACAGGAGATCCAGGTCGCCCTCACCGACCACCTGGTAGGCGACTCGGCCCTCCGGGCCGTCAGCGAATGCGACCGGCGGAGGGTTCATCGGGCCCTGACCCGCGACAACCGGGGGGCTGGTCTCACCGGCCGGTCCGCTCCCCCGCGAGCCGCTTAGGCCTGCCGCTGCTCCTTGATGCGGCTCTGCTTGCCGACCTTCTCGCGCAGGTAGAAGAGCTTGGCGCGGCGCACCTGGCCGTGGCGGACCACGTCGATCTTGTCGATGCGCGGCGAGTGGACCATGAACGTGCGCTCCACGCCGACGCCGTGGGCCACCCGGCGCACGGTGAAGTTCTGGCGGAGGCCGGACTTGCCGATCGCGATCACGTTGCCCTCGAACACCTGGATGCGCTCGCGGGTGCCCTCGACGACCTTGACGTGCACGCGCACCGTGTCACCTGAACGCAGCGCCGGAACGCTCTCCTTCAGCTGTTCCTTCTCGACGGCTTCGACCAGGTTCATGTCTCTACTCCTTCTTCTTTGTGTTCGTCAGCAGGTCCGGGCGGCGGGCACGGGTGCGCTCGAGCGCGTGCTCGCGGCGCCAGGCCTGGATGCGCTGGTGGTCGCCCGAGAGCAGCACCTCGGGCACGCGGAGACCCTCGAACTCCGGCGGACGAGTGTACTGAGGATACTCGAGGAGGCCATCGGCGAAGCTCTCCTCGCGCGCCGAGTCGGCATCGCCCAGGACCCCGGGGGTGAGCCGCGCCACGACCTCGACGAGCACCATCGCCGCCAGCTCGCCGCCGGTGAGCACGAAGTCGCCGATGCTCACCTCGTAATCGGCGAGGCTGCGGATCCGCTCGTCGAAGCCCTCGTAGCGGCCGGCGACCAGGAGCAGCGCCTCGTGGCCGGCCAGCTCCAGGGCCAGGTCGTGGTCCAGCAGGCGGCCCTGCGGCGTCAGCAGGATGACCGGCGCCTCCCTCCGCGCCTGCAGCTCGCGGACGGCGCGAAACACCGGCTCGGGCTTGAGCAGCATGCCCGCGCCGCCGCCGTAGGGCGTGTCGTCCACCTGGCGGTGCTTGTTCTGCGCCCAGTCGCGCAGGTCATGGGCTTCCACCTCGAGCCGGCCGGCCGCGAGCGCCCTGCCGAGCACCCCTGCTTCGAGGGGGCCGGGAAAGGCCGACGGGAAGAGGGTGAGGATGTCGAACCTCACCGCACCTCCTCCTCGGCCGGGAGGTCGACCACCATGCGGCCGCGCGCGAGGTCGATTTCCCGCACCACCGACCTCGTCGCGGGGACCAGCACGTCGGTGCCTGCGCCGCGCACGACGTAGATGTCGTTCGCGGGGTAGGTCTCGACATCGACCACCCGACCCAGCGCGGCGCCGCGCGTGTCGACCACCTCGAGGCCGACAAGCTGCCAGTGGTAGTGGCTGCCCTCCGGCAACGGCTCGACAGCGCCGGCGTCGACCTCGAGGTAGGTGCCGCGCAGGGCCGCGGCGGCACCCTCGTCGTCGACCCCGCGCAGCTTGAGGATCAGCCCATCCGCTCGCTGAGTGGTGGACTCGAGGCCCCACCGGCGCGCGCCGGCGAACAGCTCGAGGCCGGCTCGAAAGCGGTCCACGTTATCCGTCAGGGGCTCCACCAGGAGCTCGCCGCGAAGGCCCACGGGCCGCCGCACGAAGGCGACCCGCACCCGCTCCGGGGAGGTCACGTCTCCGGCCCCATCTCCTCGGTGGTGGCTTCACCGGCCGTCTCGTCCCAGGACTCCGTGGCGGGCTGCGGCGCCTCCACCGCGGCCGCCAGCTCGCCGGCGGTGCGGATCTCGGCATCGTGCTCCACCCGGCGCTCGTCCTCGTCGTCGGTCATCACCTCGACGTTGACGCGGCGGTGGTCGCGGATCGCGGCGGCCTTGACCAGGGAGCGCACTGCCTCGATGTTGCGGCCGCTCTTCCCGATCACGCGCCCGACGTCCTCGGGGTTCAGGCGGACCTCGATGCGGGGGGACCGGCCGCGGCTGGCCTCCGTCACCTCCACGTCGTCCGGGTGGTCGACGAGGCTGCGGACGATGTACTCGACGAGCTCTCGGTAGTCGGGCATCAGGCGCCTTCCTCGGCAGGCGCGCTCTCGGCGGCCACCTCCGCGCCGGCTGCCTCGGCCTCGGCGGCCGGCACCTGGGGCTCGGGCTCAGCGGCGGCGGCCTCTGCCTCCGGGGCCGGCGCCTCAGGCTCGGGCTCGGTCGCGGCCTCTGCCGTCGCGGGCGCCGCCTCGGCGGCCGGCGCCGCGTCGGCGGCAGGCTCGGGGCCGAACTCCGGCGCGCCCTCGGCCGCCACCTCGGCGTGGGCCTCGACGGGCGGCGGGGCCGGCTCCGTCTCCGCCGCCGGGCTGGCGGGGGCGGCGGCAGGGGCGCTCGCGGCCGCCTGCTCCTTGGCGCGAGCCTTCTTGCTGGGACGGGCCGCCTTGTCGGCCTTCGGGTACTCGCGGCCGGCGCGGGCGAGGATGCCCTCAGACACCAGCAGCTCGCGCGCGCTCTCGGTCGGGCGGGCGCCACGGCTGATCCACTCCTTGACGCGCTCGGCGTCGATGCGCACGAGCGCGGGGTCCACGAGCGGGTCGTAGATCCCCACGGCCTCGATGAACCGGCCGTCGCGCGGCGACCGCGCGTCGGCGACGACCAGCCGGTAGAACGGCCGCTTTTTGGCGCCCATCCGGCGCAACCTGATCTTTACTGCCAACTCTCCACGAACCTCCTAGTTCTTTGGGTCGCTAATTCGAACCCGGCAGCTGCGGCATGCCGGGAATGCGCGGGACCCGTCCGCCCCGCATCTGCCTGACGAGCTGCTGCATCTGGTCGAAACCCTTGAGCAGCTGGTTGACCTCCTGGACGGGGCGGCCGCTCCCGCGCGCGATGCGCCGCTTGCGGCTCCCGTCGATCAGGTCGGGGTGCTCGCGCTCCCTGCGCGTCATCGACAGGATGATCGCCTCGACGTGGGCGAGGTCCTGCTCGGTCGGCATCATGCCGCCCATCTGCTTCAGCTGGTTGCCGCCGGGAAGCATGCCGATGATGCTCTCCAGGGGGCCGAGCTTGCGGACCTGCCGCATCTGGCCGATGAAGTCGTCAAGGGTGAAACGCCCCTTCGCCAGCTTCTTCGCCGCGGCCTCCGCCTCCTCCTGGTCGAGCGTCTCCTGGGCGCGCTCCACCAGGCTGACGACGTCGCCCATGCCGAGGATCCTGGACGCCATCCGGTCCGGGTGGAACACCTCGAGGTCGCTGAGCTTCTCGCCGGTGCCGGCGTAGCGGATCGGCTTGCCGGTGACCTGCTTGACGGAGAGCGCCGCGCCACCGCGGGCGTCGCCGTCGACCTTGGTCAGGACGATGCCGTCGACCCCGACCTCCCGCTCGAAGGTGGTCGCCACGTTGACGGCCTCCTGCCCGGTCATCGCGTCCACCACCAGCAGCGACTCGGTGACGGGCACGCGCGCGCGGATGCGGCGGACCTCCTCGAGCATCTCCTGGTCGATCTGCAGGCGGCCGGCGGTGTCGACGATGACCACATCGGCGCCGGCGCGCTCGGCCTCCGGCAGCGACGCCGCCGCGATGTCGTCGGCGCCGCCGTCGCTGGTGAAATACGGGATGTCCAGCTGCTTCGCCAGGACCTCGAGCTGGTCCTTCGCCGCCGGCCGGTGCACGTCGGCGCCGACGAGGAGAGGACGATGCCCCTGCTTGCGGACGAGCGAGGCCAGCTTGGCGGCGGTCGTCGTCTTGCCGGAGCCCTGCAGGCCCAGCGTCATCACCACCGTCGGGGGGCGCTCGGCAAGTGTCAGCCCGCCGTTCTCGCCGCCGAGCAGCTCGACCAGCTGGTCGTGGACGATCTTGACCACCTGCTGTCCCGGGGTGACGGACTTGAGCACCGCCTCGCCGACCGCCTCCTCCCTGACCTTCGCGATGAAGTCGCGCGCGACCTTGAAGTTGACGTCGGCCTCGAGCAGGGCCAGCCGCACCTGGCGCAGCCCCGCGTCCACGTCGGCCTCGGTGAGCGTCCCGCGCGACAGCATGCCGCGGAAGGCCTCGTTGAGGCGCTGGGTCAGGTCTTCGAACATGTCAAGCCATCGCCTTGACTGTGCGGCGAAGCTGGCGCAGCTCCTCCTGCAACTCGTCCAGGCGGCTCTCCAGCGTGTGGGCGAGGGCGCGGCGCGCTTCGACCGCCTCCGAGAGGTGCAGCTTGGTCTCGTAGTCGTCCAGCGCCTGTTCGGTGCGCCGGACCAGGTCGTGCACCGCGGCGCGGCTCACGCCCTGGGCGCGGGCCACCTCGCTGATCGACCAGTCGCGCTCGAGGTGCAGGGCGAGCGTCTCACGCTGCCGCTCGGTCAGCAGCGAGGCATAGAGGTCGGCGAGCGAGAGGAGGCGGCGGCGCCGATCCATGTCAAGGCTCATTGCTTGACAAGTGTACCGAATGGGCCTGTCAGTCCCCCTCGGGGAAGTCGACCGGCCGCGAATCCGCGAGCAGGTCGCGCGCCTCCGCGGCGCGGTCGCCGGGGACGAAGAGGGCGATCTCGCCCAGGCCGCCGACGGTGATGCCGACGATCTGGGCCCAGGCCTCGGCCCGCTCCACGACGGGGATCCCCGCGGTCTCGAGCGCCGCCTTCAGCACGTCGGCCTCGAGCCGGCTGGCGGGGACCGCGACCTCCACCCAGCCCTCGAGCGGCGCCTTCCGGGTCACGCCGCCGGGGCGAAAAGCGCGTCGATGAAGGCGGCCGGGGCGAAGTCCTCGAGGTCGCCGATGCCCTCCCCCATACCCACGAGCTTCACGGGCAGCCCGAGCTGTTCCTCGAGGCCCAGGACGACGCCGCCCCGCGAGCTGCCGTCGAGCTTGGTCAGGACGAGGCCGCTGAGGCCGATCCCGGCCCCGAACGTGGTGGCCTGCTGGATCGAGTTCTGCCCGGTCGCCGCGTCGAGGACCAGGAGCGTCTCGTGAGGCGACCCGGGGAGCGCCTTGGCCATGCTGCGCTGGACCTTCTCCAGCTCCTGCATGAGGTTGGTCTTCGTGTGGAGGCGGCCGGCGCTGTCGATCACGACGGCGCGCGCCCCGCGGGCGACGCCCGCCTGCACGGCGTTGAAGGCGACCGCCGCCGGGTCGGACCCGGGCTCGCCGGCGACGATGTCGGCACCCGCCACCTCGGCCCAGTGGCGCAGCTGCTCCGTCGCGGCGGCGCGGAACGTGTCGGCGGCACCCAGCACCACGCGCTCTCCACCCTCGCGATAGCGCGCGGCCAGCTTGGCCGCGGTCGTCGTCTTGCCGGTGCCGTTCACCCCGACGAGCAGGAAGACGGCTGGACGGCCTTCGTCGTTGAGCCCGCGGGGGCGCCACTCCATGCGCGCGAGCAGCATCTGGCGCAGGGCGCCGACCGCGTCCTTACCGGAGCGCAGGCCGAGTCGCTCGCTCTCGCGGCGGAGGTCCTCCGCGAGACGCAGGCCCACCTCGGGGCCGAGGTCGGCGGTCAGGAGGGTCTCCTCGACGGCGTCCCAGAAGGCCTCGTCGAGCGGGCCGTACGCGGCCAGGCCGGAAAGGTTGCCGCGGAGCGCCGCCGTGCTGCCGCTGAGCCGGGCCGCGAGCCTGGCGACGAACCCGCGCCGCGCGGTCTCGGTCATGGCCGGAGTATAGGAACCGGGCCGGCGCTAGCCCGCCTGGGCGCGTCCCTCGGGGTTGGCGACGACCTGCTTGCCTTCGAGGCGCACCGAGACCACGCGCGACACCCCGGAGTCCTCCAGCGTGATGCCGTACAGGGCCCGGGCCGCCGCCATCGTCGCGTGGTTGTGCGTGATCAGGATGAACTGGTTGCCCTCGGCCATCGACGCCAGCATCGCGTTGAAGCGCTTCACGTTGGCGTCGTCCAGCGGCGCGTCGACCTCGTCGAAGATGTAGAACGGGCTGGGCGTCACGCGCTCCAGGGCGAGGATGAAGGAGAGGGCCGTCAGGGCCCGCTCCCCGCCCGACAGCAGCCGGATGCTGCGCATGCGCTTCCCGGCCGGCTGGGCCAGGATCTCGACCCCGGGCTCGTCGAGGGCCGGGTCGTCGAGGCGGAGCGTCGCCTTGCCTCCCGGGAAGAGGGCCGCGAAGGTGTCCTGGAAGTTGACGGCGACGGCGCCGAAGACGGCCTCGAAGCGGCGCTCGATCTCGACCCCGAGCTCGGTCGCCAGCTTGTCGAGGTCAGCCCTGGCGCGATCCAGGTCGTCAAGCTGCCCGGCGATCGCCGCGAGGCGGCCGCTGTCGCGCTCGAACTCCGCGATCGCCAGCTCGTTGACCGGCCCAAGCTGCGCCAGCTGGCGCTCCAGGCGGGCGATCTGGCGCTGCGCATGCATCCAGTCGACCTCGCCCTCGAGCTCGGCGCGGGCGTCCGGCGGCAGCTGCGCCTCGAGCTCGGCGACGGCGGCCCGCTCCACCTCCAGCTGCGCCTGCGCCGCGGCCAGGGCGTCCTCCTGGTGGGCCAGCGCCACGCGGGCCTCGAGGTTGGCCTTCTCGGCGGCCAGGACGGCTTCCGTCAGACCCTCAAGGGCCTCGCCAGGCGGCTCCGCGGGAGCCTGCGCCAGGGCCGCCCGCGCGGCCCCCGCCTCGGCCTCGGCCTGGGCGCGCTCCGACTCGAGGCCCGCCAGCGAGGCGCGCAGCTCTCCCGCCCGTGACTCCGCCTCCTCGACCTCGTGGTGCGCGCGCACGAGCATCGCCGCGGTGCGCTCGGCGCGACCCCGAACGGCGTCGACCCGGGCGGCGAGCCCGGCCTCCTGGGCAAGGCAGGCGCCGTGCTCCGCGCGCGCCTGTTCCAGCGTCGCGGCGGCTGTCGCGAGCGCGCCCCGCGCGAGCTTGACGCCCTCGTCGGCCGCCACCCGCGCGGCCTCCGCCTCCGCCAGGTCCGCCTCAGCCTGGCGCAGGCGGGCGCCGGCGTCGACGGTCCGCGACTGGGGCGACGCGCTGATCCGGAGCCGGGTGCGGGCCACCCCCTGGCGGGTCACCGCGACGGCGTGGCGCTGTTCGCGGACGAGCCGCACGGCCGCCGCCTCGTCTTCGACGAGCCACACATCGTGCAGCAGCTCGGCCAGCGCCGGGCGCAGCCAGGCGGCTGCTCGGACGGAGAGGAGCAGCGGCTCGGCGCCCGGCACGGGCGCCTGTCCCGGTTCGCCACCGACCGCCGCGGAATGGACCAGGAGCGCGGTGCCCGCCCCACCGGCGGCGCCGAGGTCACGGGCCAGGCGCTCCTCCGCGGCCGGGTCCGGCGCCACCCATGAGTCGAGGAGCTCGCGGCCGAGCGCGGCCTCGACCGCCGGCCCGAGGCCCTCCGCCACGTCGACCAGCTCCGCCAGGCGGCGCGCCCCAGGCGGCGGGGTGCTCTCGCCGGGGGCGACGAGGCGCAGGGAGGCCACCCGCTCCCGCAGTCGCTCCAGGTGCGCGTCCACCGCCGCCGCGGCCCCCCGCGCCGACTCCTCCTCGGCGATCGTGGCCCGGTGCGCGGCGTCCGCCTGGGCCAGCGCCTCGGCCGCCGCGGCCAGCTGCCGCCGGGCGCCATCGAGCTGGACCGCCAGGGTGGCGAGCGCGTCTCCGCCCGCGTCCGGCTCCATGCCCGCGGAGCGCGCCCTGGCCTCCGCCAGCCTGGTCTCCGCCGCGGTCAGGGCCTCGGCGGCCGCGCCGCCACGCTCGGCGAGGAGGGCGACGCGGGCCTCCGCATGGGTCGCGGCGAGGCGCAGCGTGCCGAGCTCGCGCTCGCGGGTGAGGCGGGCGTCGTGCGCCGCCGCCACCTGTTCGCGGCGACGCTCGTACTCCGCCGAGGCCTGCTCGGTCTCGACCCGGGCGGCGGCGACCTGCTTGCCCAGGGTCTCGACGCGCTGCCCGGCTCGCTGCTCACGCTGGCGGGCGGCCAGCCACTCGCCGCGCAGGAGGCTGCCCCGCAGGGTCGCGAGCTCCGCCTGCAGCTCCTGCTGCCGGCGCGCCTTCTCGGCCTGGGACCGCAGCTCCACGACGCGCGGCTCGAGCTCGCGCGCCAGGTCGCGCAGGCGGAGCAGGTCGACGTCCGCTGCCCTGAGTCGGGCGAGGGCGTCCTGGCGCTTGTGCTGGAGGCCGCGGACGCCGGCCGCCTCCTCGATCAGCGCCCGCCGCTCGCCGGCCGTGGTCTGGATGATGTGGTCGACGTCGTCCTGGGCCACCACCGAGTAGCCCTGCTGGGTCACGCCGGTGCTGGCGAACAGCTCTTCGATGTCCCTCAGCCGTGCCCGGCTCCCGTTCAGCCAGTACTCGCTCTCGCCGGAGCGGTAGCCCCGGCGCATCACCTCGACCTCGGTATACGGCAGCGGGAGCCGCCCATCGGAGTTGTCCAGCACGAGCCGGACCTCCGCCATCCCCGCGGCCGGGCGCCGCGCGCCGCCGGAGTACACGACCTCCTCCATGCGCGTCCCGCGGAGCTCACGGGCGCTGCGCTCGCCGAGCACCCAGCGGATCGCGTCCACCAGGTTGCTCTTACCGGACCCGTTCGGGCCGACCACCGCGGTGATGCCGGCCTCCAGCAGGATCTCGGTCTTGCGGGCGAAGGTCTTGAAGCCCGAGATCTCGACCGACTTCAGGTGCACCGAGCGCGATTATCGCATCGGGGGCTCAAGGGGTCAACGCGGTGGACACCGCATGCTGGGTCAGCCCGAGGCGGGGGGCACCACATCTTGTGGCGGCGCGCCGCGGGCCAGCGTGGCCCCACGGCGGCGGGGAGGTTGCGCGAGCCGCTCGACCGCCGCGCGCGCCGCCTCCTGCTCCGCCTGGCGGAGGGACATGGCGCTCGCCTCGCCGAGGGGGTCGCCGTCGACGACGACCTCGACGGTCCACGTCCGCCGGTGGCTCGGGCCGCTGGTGGAGACCACGTGGTAGTCCGGCACGCCCCGGTGGGCCGCCTGCGTCATCTCCTGCAGGGTTCCCTTGTAGTTCCGTGGGGCGGCCGTCATCTGCCGGGTCAGGCGCCTGAACACCCTGCCCGCGGCGTCGAGCCCCTGGTCGACGTAGATCGCCCCGAAAAGGGCTTCCACGGCATTGCCCAGGACGCTGTCGAGGTCCCGCCCGCCGCTCCGCTCGACCCCCCGCCCGAGGCGGAGGTGCGGTCCGATGCCGAGCTCGCGCCCGACCTCCGCGAGGGCCCCGGTGCTGACCAGCGCGGCGCGCGCCGTTGTCATCTCCCCCTCACGCGCTTCCGGCTTGCGCCCGTACAGCATGTTGGCGGCCAGCAGCTCGATGACGGCGTCCCCGAGAAACTCCAGCCGCTCGTTGTGGTCGGCCCCGTCGTCGGCGTGCTCGTGCGCGTAGGAGCTGTGGGTGAGGGCGCGCAGCAGGAGGGCAGGGTCGGAGAACCGTAGCTTCAGGCGCTTCTCGAGGTCGCGGAGGGAGGCGGGCAGCGGCTCCTGCCGCCGCCGGTCAGCTCGTGATGCCGAGCTTTTCCTGGACGTAGTCCCAGGCCTGGCCGACGGTCGTGATCTTCTCGGCGTCCTCGTCGGAGATCTCCATCCCGTACTCCTCTTCGAACGCCATGATCAGCTCGACCAGGTCGAGCGAGTCCGCGTTCAGGTCGTCGACAAACGACGCCTCGGGAGTGACCTGCTCACTCTCGACGCCAAGCTGGTCCGCGACGATGGACCGGAACTTCTCGTAGGTGACGCCTTCGCTCATGTGCCCTCGCATTGTAGACAAAAAGTCAACGCGCGATGGCCAGCGCCCCCTTTCACGCGTCTCACGTCAGCCCACCGTCGACGACGAGGACCTGGCCGGTGATGAACGACGCCGCGGGGCTGGCGAGGAAGGCGACCGCCGAGGCCACCTCCGCCGGCGTGCCGACCCGGCCGAGCGACGCCATCTCGGCGGCGCGCCCGACAAGCTCCGCCGGCAGGCCCGCCGTCATCTCGGTGTCGATCATCCCCGGGGCCACGGCGTTGACGGTGATGGCCCGCGACCCGACCTCGCGCGACAGCGACCGGGTGAGCCCGATCAGCCCCGCCTTGGCGGCGCTGTAGTTCGCCTGGCCGGCGTTCCCGGCGACGCCGGCGACCGAGGCGACGTTGACGATGCGGCCCCAGTGCTGCTTCAGCATCGGCCGCAGAGCCGCACGTGAGCAGTAGAAGGCGCCGGAGAGGTCCACGTCGAGGACGCGCTGCCAGTCGTCGTCCTTCATCCGCATCGCGAGGTTGTCCCGGGTCAGCCCGGCGTTGTTGACGAGGATGTCGAGGCCGCCCAGCGCCTTCGAAGCAGTGTCGACGAGCCCCGCGGCCGCCCCCGGGTCGGCGACGTCAGCCTGCAGCGCGATCGCGGTGCCACCGGCCTCCTGCACGAGCGAAACCGTCTCCGACGCGGCTTCGCGCCCCTCGCGGAAGTTCACCGCGACCGCGGCTCCGAGCGCGCCGAGCTCCACGGCGATGGCCCTGCCGATGCCGCGGCTCGCGCCAGTGACCAGCGCCCGCCGGCCGCTCAGGTCAAGGTCCAAGAGCTCAGGCCGCGGGGTTAGACGGAATCATGGCGCAAGGGTACCGTCGGGCGGCAGCCGCGCTGCGCGACGCTGGCGACGCCCGCTAGAGGTCGGCGGCGGCGGCCGGGGTCGAGACCGCCACCCACTCGGCGTCGGGGGCGATGCGCTTCCCCATCGCGGTCAGCGTCGAGCCGGGGCCCAGCTCGACGAAGCGGCCGACCCCACGTTCGATCAGCGCGGCGACGCAGTCGACCCACCGCACCGCCGCCGTCAACTGGGCTTTCAGCGCCTCGCGGATCTCGCCTGGCTCCGTCCGGATGCGGCCATCGACGTTGAACGCCTGCGGTAACCCCTGCCGCAGCGGCGCCGCGTCGATCGCGCCAGCGAGGCGCTCGGCGGCCGAGCGCATGAGCGGCGAGTGGAACGCGCCCCCGACGGGAAGCGGCATCACACGCCTCGCACCGGCCGCCTTCAGCGGCTCCGCCGCCCGCTCGAGCGCCGACACGTGCCCCGAGATCACGACCTGGCCCGGCGCGTTGAGGTTCGCCACGACCGCCACCTCGCCGTCGCGGCTGGCCTCCTGCAGCGCGGTCGCGACAGGGCCCTCCTCGGCGGCCAGCACCGCGCTCATCCCCTGGCCCGGCGAAGCGGCCGCCGCCGCCGCCATCGCCAGGCCGCGCTCGCGCACGAGGTCCAGCGCGGCGTGCACGTCGAGGGCCCCCGAGGCCACCAGCGCCGTGTATTCGCCGAGTGAGTGCCCCGCGACAGCCACCGGCGTGTGGGCCGCCGGGACCAGCCGCAGCAGCGCCACCGAGTGCAGAAGCAGGAGCGGCTGGGCCACCTCCGTCGCCCTCAGCTCCTCCTCGCCCGCGTCGCAGGCCAGGCCCACGAAGTCGAGCCCGAGGCGCGCGGAGGCCTCGACGGCGAGGTCATGGCCCGGGGCACCCCGGTCGAGAAGCCCCCGGCCCATGCCCGGCGCCTGCGCGCCCTGGCCGGGGAAGATGAACGCGGTCGGGGCTATTCGGTCTCGATCACCTCACGCCCGTCGTAGTACCCGCAGTTGGGGCAGACGGCGTGGGGCCGCTTGAGCTTCTTGCACTGGCTGCAAGTCGCGAGCGTGGGCCGCTGGAGCGCCAGGTGGGCGCGCCGGGACCGCTTGTTCGACTTCGAGATGCGCGTCTTTGGTACTGCCATGGGACCGCAGGATTATACGGACGCCGCCCGGGGGGGTCAGGCCCCTTCGCCGGCCCCGGGCGACCCTTTGAGGGTCTCCTGCGCCTTGCGCACGGTGGCGACGGTCCGGACCAGGTGCGCCTCGAGCTGCTGCATGACGCCGGCCGCGTACTCGTCGGCCTGCCGGCGCTGGTCCTCGGCGCGGACCTGGGCTTCCCGCACGATCGCCGCGCCCTGGGTCTCGGCGCGGCGGACGAGCTCGTGGTCCTTCAGCATCTCCTCGGCCTTCTGCGCCGACGCCTGCGTGATGCGGGCGGCCTCCTGCTGGGCCTCGCTCAGGACCCGCTCGCGCTCCGCGATGATCCCCCGCGCCTGCTTCATCTCCTCCGGGAGGTTCACGTGGATCTGGTCGAGGAGGTCGAGGATCTCGTCCTCGTCGATCATCACGTTGTGAGTGAACGGCACGCGCTGGGCGCGGTGCACCAGGTACTCGAGGTGGTCGATCAGCTCGCTGATGCTGCGGTTGTCGCGCTCGGGAGCTTCGGGTTCCTCGGTCACGGCCACTATTCTCCACCTCCTTTCAGGGCAAGTGCCTTGAGGCGGCGCGCGACCGGCTGCGGCACGGCGAAGCTGACGTCCCCGCCGAAACGCGCCACCTCCTTGACCAGCGACGAGCTCAGGTACACGTTGGCGAAGCTCGTCATCAGGAAGACGGTCGTGATCTCCGGCGCGAGCTTGCGGTTGAAGAGGGCCTGCTGGAACTCGCTCTCGAAGTCCGAGACGGCGCGAAGCCCCTTCACGATGGCGTTGGCCTGCACGTTGCGGGCGTACTCGACGGTGAGGCCGTTGAAGCTCGACACGTCGACGCCGTCGATGCCGTCCACGCTTTCGCGGATCATCTCCATGCGCTCCTCGACGGTGAAGAGCGAGGATTTCGAGCTGTTCTGCAGCACCGCCACCGTGACGCGGTCGAAGATCGCCGCCGCCCGCTGGACCACGTCCATGTGCCCCAGGGTGATCGGGTCGAAGCTGCCAGGGTAGATCGCGAGGCTCACCGCGCGCGCCTCAGCAGGGTCAGGGTCGAGTCACCATGCCGCACCAGGCGGACCAGCTCCAGGCTCGCGGGCGCCGAGGGTGTCGAACGGCGGCTCTCCTCGACGACGACGAGCGCGTCACCGGTTATGCCACCCGGTCCGGACAGGAGCTCCAGCACCTCTTGCAGTCCCGCGTCTCCGTATGGGGGATCGATGAAGACGAGGTCGAACTCACCCAGCCGGTCACGATGATGCTCGATCCACGAGCCGGCGCGCGCACAGTCGACCTCGGCCTGGGCGCCTATCCCCGCGAGCGCCAGGTTGGCCGCGATGACGTTAGCACAGCGCCTGTCGCGGTCCACGAACTGCGCCGAAGCGGCCCCGCGCGACAGCGCCTCGATGCCGAGCGTGCCGGCGCCCGCGTACAGGTCGAGGACCCGGGCGCCCGTGACGCGGGCGCCGAGGATGTCGAAGAGCGAGCGGCGCAGGATCGCGCTGGTGGGCCGAACGCCCGCCGGCGGGGAGCGGAGGCGCCGCCCCCGCGCCTCACCGCCGATGACGTGGAGTGGCATCGCGCCTAGCTCAGGCTGCCCGCGATCTTGAACGACCCGACCGCGGCCAGCAGGCGCGGGTGGCGATCCAGCCCGCCCCGCACCAGGCGCTCGGCCTCCTCGCGCGCCGCCGCGATCAGGCGGGTGTCGAGGAGGCCGGCCACGAGCAGGCCGGACTCCGCGTCGCGGCCGTGCTGGGCCCCCGTCGCGCCGACGATGTCGCCCGGGCCGCGCAGCTCGAGGTCCACCTCGGCCAGGTCGAAGCCGCTCGTGTACCGGACCATCGCGTTGAGGCGCTGGTTCGACTCGGGCGCGACGGAGTCGGAAAGAAGCAAGCACGACGACGGGTGCGAGCCGCGCCCGACGCGGCCACGGAACTGGTGCAGCTGCGCCAGCCCGAAGCGCTCCGCCCCCTCGATCAGCATCACGCTCGCGTTCGGGACGTCGACGCCGACCTCGACGACGGCGGTCGACACCAGGATGTCGATGGCGCCGGCCTTGAACCGCTCCATCACCGCGTCCTTCTCGGCCGCCTTCATCCGCCCGTGCAGCAGGGCGAGGCGCAGGTCGGGAAAGACCTCGGTTGACAGCCGCTCGAACTCGCCGGTCGCCGAGCGCACCTGCAGCACCTCGGACTCCTCGACAAGCGGGCAGATGACGAACACCTGCCGGCCCTGCCGCACCTGGGCCGCGACGAAGGCGTAGGCCTCCTCGCGCTCCTCGGGCAGGACGAGGCGGGTGGTGACCGGCTGGCGCCCAGGGGGCAGCTCGTCGAGCACGGAGACGGTGAGGTCGCCGAACAGGGTCAGCTGCAGCGTCCGTGGAATCGGCGTCGCCGTCATGGAGAGCAGGTGGGGATAGAGCGAGCCGCCCTTCGCCGCCAGCGTCATGCGCTGGTCGATGCCGAAACGGTGCTGCTCGTCCGTGACCACGAGCCCGAGCGCGCGGGGGACGACGTCCGGCTCCAGCAGCGCGTGGGTTCCGACCAGGAGGTCCAGCTCGCCGGCCGCGAGCCCCGCCAGCAGCGCCCGGCGCGCGCTGGCGGTGGTGGAGCCGAACAGGCCCCCGAGCCGCAGCCGCATCGGCTCCAGGTACGGCTGCAGCGTGCGCACGTGCTGCTGGGCCAGGATCTCGGTAGGCGCCATGAACAGCGTCTGCCGGCCCGACGCGGCCACCATGGCCGCCGCCATCGCGGCCACCGCGGTCTTGCCGCTGCCGACGTCGCCCTGCAGGAGTCGCGCCATGGGGTGGGGCTCCGCCAGGTCCGTGAAGACCTGGTGGGCGGCCTTGCGCTGTGCGTCGGTCAGCCGGAACGGCAGGCTGTCGCGCACGCGGCGCGCGACGTCGACGTCATAGGCGATGACCGGGGCGTCGTGCCGGGCGCGCTCGTCGCGGCTGAGCACTACGCCGAGCTGCATCAGCAGGAGCTGGCGGAAGGCCACCCGCCGGCGCGCGGCGGCGAGCTCCTCCTCGCTCTCCGGGAAGTGGAGCGCGCGGACCGCGTCGGGGAACGGCGGCAGCCCGAGGCGGCCGGCCGCGTCGTCGGGGATGTCGTCCTCGAGCTGGTCCGCGAGCGGCAGCGCGTCGGCCACCCGGGGCCTGATGAACCGCGAGGTCAGCCCTTCCGTCTCGGGGTAGATCGGCACGAGACGGCCGGTGTGGAGCCCCGCGCCGCCCTCCTCCTCGAACGCGGGGTTCATCATCACGAGGCCGGCGCCGCGGGCCCGCCGCACCTTGCCCGACATCACGTACTCCTGGCCCGCGACGAGCTTATTGACCAGGTACGCCTGGTTGAACCACATCGCCTTCATGCGGCCCGTGTCGTCGCTGAAAAACGCCTCGACGATGGCGCGGCTGCGCCCACCGCGCGACATGCGCAGGCGGATGTTCTCGAGCCTGGCGCGCACCGTCTGCTTCGCCTCCTCGGCGAGGAAGCAGACCGGCACCGTCTCGGTGAAGTCCTCGTGGCGCCGCGGGTAGTACCGGAGGAGGTCGCCGATCGTCTCGACGCCGACCTTCTCGAACTTGCGGCGGTAACCCTCGGTCACCCCCGCCAGCTTCGTTACCGGGGAGTCGGGGTTCAGCCCGCCGCGGATCACGGTGAGGGTCATGCCCAGATTCTCAGGTCCGCGCGGGAGGTTGCCGCGCCCTGTTTACGCCTTCTTCGCGATATAGGCCACGCCGGCCGCGCCGGGCCCGGCGTGGGTGCCGACCACCGGCCCGATGGTGCCGGTGAACATCTCGACGCCGGGGAAGGCCTCCTCGAGGCGCTGCTTGATGGTCGCCGCCGCCTCGGGGGCCTGCGCGTGGATGACGGCGATGCGCTCCGCGCCACCGTGCTCCTGGATGTCCTCGACCACCTTCTGGTACGCCTGGCCCCACGTCCGGGCCGGCGTGCCCCGGTGGATCTCACCCTGCACCACGATCATGATCGGCTTGACGCGGAGGAGCCCGCCGATCATGCCCTGGGCGCGCGACACGCGGCCGCCCATGATCACGTACTTCAGGGTGTCCAGGATCGCGACGAGGCGCAGCCTGGGACGCACGTCGATGAGCTTCTTCTCGATCTCCGCCGGGCTCTTGCCGGCCTTGATCATCTCCGCGGCGACGACGGCCAGGAGGCCCGCCGCCCAGGCGACGTTGCCGGAGTCCACGATGTGGATCTCGCGGTCCTTTAGCTCCGCGGCGGCGAGGCGGGCCGACTGGAGGGTGCCGGAAAGCTGCTCCGCGATGTGGATGCTGATGATCGGCTCCCCGGCCGGGACCTTCCGGTACGCCTCGAGGAAGTCACCGGGCGAGGGCTGCGACGTCGTTGGCAGCTGGCTCGCGCTCTCCAGGCGCCGGAAGAACTCGTCCCCGTCGAGCTCGACCTTGTCCTTGAAGACCTGGTCGCCGAAGTGCACCTTCAGGGGCACCATGACGATGTCCAGCTCGCGCATCAGGTCCTCGGGCAGGTCGCAGGTCGAGTCGACGACGATGCGTGTCATTCCAGCGACACGATAAACGGGTAGTGCTCCTGCTCGCCACGCTGGACCTCGACGGTGAGGCTCCCGAACTCCCGGCCGAGCTCGCCGGCCACATTGCTGGCCTCGTCGTCGCTGACCCCCTCGCCGGCGTAGAGAGTGAGGAGCTCGTGGCCCTTCCCGTTCAGGCCCTTGATGGCGTCGCGGATCACGTCAACCGGGTGCTCGCCGCGGGCGGTGATCTTGCCGTTGGTGACGCCGATGATGTCGCCGGTCTTGATCTTCATCCCGTTGACCGAGGTGCTGCGCACCGCCTTCGTCACCTCGATCGTGTCGACGCCCTGGCGCGCGGCCTCCATCGCCTCGGTGTTGTCCTCCAGCCTGGCGCCGGGGTCGAGCGTGAGGATGGCGCTGATGCCCTGCGGGATGCTGCTCGTCGGGACCACCGCGACGTGCTTCTGGCTCAGGCCGAGCACCTGCTGCGCGCTGGGGATCACGTTCTTGTTGTTCGGGAGGATGATCACGTCGGGAGAGTCGACCGACTCGACGGCAAGGAGCAGGTCCTCGGTCGACGGGTTCATCGTCTGGCCGCCCTCGACGACCCCCGCGCCAAGCTCCTCGAAGATCCGCCGGAAACCGTCGCCGCGCGCCACGGCGACGACGCCGATGCCGGCGGCCTTGGCGCCGTTGGCCGCGGCCGGCACCACGGGCGGCGGGGCCGGGGCGGCCTTCCCCTGCTCGAGGATGTCGTGGTGCTGGCGGCTCATGTCCTCCACCTTGAGCTTGAGCAGCGGGCCGTACTGGGTCGCGTGCGCGATCAGCGCGCCCGGGTCGTGCGTGTGGATGTGCACGCGGACGAGGGTGTCGTCGCCGACGATGACAGCTGACTCGCCCATCCCGGTCAGGGCGTTCCTGACCTCGTCGAAGGCCACCACCGGCGCGTCGATGAGGAACTCGGTGCAGAAGCCCCACCCCTCCTCGGGCAGCTCCAGGGCGTGGGCGCCGACCTTGCGCGGCAGGTCCGCGGGCACCGCCACGGCGGCCCGCGGCCCGGTGGTCTCCTGGCCCTTGAAGGTGCGCAGGAAGCCGTCAAGGATGACCATCAGCCCGTACCCGCCAGCGTCGACGACCCCTGCCTCCCGCAGCACGGCCAGCTGGCTCGGGGTCTCGTCGACGGCCCGCTGGGCCGCGACCACGACGCGCTGCATCACCTCGCCGACGTCCTCTGTCTCCTCCGCCGCCTTCACCGCCGCCGTGGAGGCCGCGCGGGCCACGGTGAGGATCGTGCCCTCGGTGGGCTTGGTGACGCCACGGTAGGCGACGCTGGTCGCCTCGGTGAACGCCTGCGCCAGCTGGTGGCAGTCGACTGAGACCCGGTCCGCCACGCCCTGGGCGAAGCCGCGGAGCACCTGCGAGAGGATGACGCCCGAGTTGCCGCGCGCCCCCATGAGGGCCCCGTGGGCGACCATCTGGGCGACCCGGGACAGGTCCGTGATGTCCTCCACGCCCATCTCCTCGATGGCGGACTCGAGGGTCAGCAGCATGTTCGTGCCGGTGTCGCCGTCGGGGACCGGGAAGACGTTGAGCTGGTTCACGGTGTCCCGCGCCTCGGCGAGACGGGCGTGCGCCCCGAGCATGGAGCGCTTGAACAGGATGCCGTCGACCCGGGTGATCACGGCCGCGCTCAATCCGGCACCCGCCCCTCGGCCGCGCGGCCCGAGCTCCCGATCTCCTCGAGGTGAATGCCCTGGACGTTGACGTTGACCTGCTTCACCGGCAGGCTGAGCGCCTTCTCCACCTGGTAGCGCACGGCGTCCTGGAGCGAGCGGGCCACCTCCGTAATGCGCACGCCGTACTCCACGACGACGTAGAGGTCGATGAGGATGCCGTCGGGCTCGACCTTGACCTCCACGCCGCGGTGCAGGTTCTCGCGCTGGAGGCGCTCCGCGATCCCGTCCCTCAGCCCGCGCGCGGACATCGCGACAATGCCGTAGCTCTCGTTCGCCGCGTGCCCGGCGATCGAGGCCACCACCTGCTGCGAGACCTCGATCCGGCCGAGGTCCTGCTCCTGCATGATCCGGTTCATCGCATCCCTGTAAGCCCGGCCCTGGTGGGCGCACCCCGCCGCACGGCGCGCTGACGCCGCTGTGCAGCCGGCGTTTTGTTAGAATCCCCGGCCGGTCCCAAGGTTACGCAATAAGGAATAGGTAGTCAAAACCGATGTCGCTACGATGCGATGTGTGTGGCAAGGCGCCAGTGAGCGGCAACAATGTCAGCCACTCCAAGGTCCACACCAAGCGCCGCTTCAAGCCCAACCTGCAGAACGCCACGCTGATGCGTGAAGGTCGCAAGGTGCGGGTGCGCGTCTGCACGCGCTGCCTCCGCACGGCCGCCAAGAAGCCGGTCTAGCGCTCAGAGCGTCACCTCGCTGCCCTGGCGGGCGGCGTCCACCGAGAAGCCTTCGCCGACCTGCTCGCGCACCCCTTCCATGATCCGGTCCAGCTGCTCGTCGGTGCGCGCCGGGTCGTGGTGGAAGAGGATGAGGCGCGGCACCTCGCACATCCGGGCCAGCTCGATCGCGTAGTCGAACGTCGAGTGCCCGTAGGTGCGCCGGGCGGGGAACTCCTCGTTGGTGTACTGGGCGTCGTGGATCAACACATCGGCGCCGTGGGCGACGTCGCAGATGGCATCGTGGTACTCGCCCCAGCCGGCAGGGCCGCTGCCGGCGTCGATCGGGCTGTGGTCGGAGACGTAGGCCAGGGTGCTCTTCCCGTCGCTGACGCGGTACGCGAGCATCCGTCCCCCCGGGTGGGGGATGTCGATGGCCTCCACGTCGAAGCCCTCGATCTCGTGGTGCCCGACCTCGATGTTGCCGAAGCTCCACTCGCCGGTGAGCTGGCTTGGGCGCACCGGGAAATGCGGCGGCGAGACGGCACGCGCCAGCACGTCCTCGGCCGGGCCCTGCTCCGGGATCAGGACGCGCACGCGCGCATCTGGGCGGTTGACGGCGGCCGAAAAGGGAAGCCCGTGCGTGTGGTCCCAGTGCAGGTGCCCGAGCACTATCGTGCCCTGGAACGCGGCCCCGCCCGTCACCCGCGAGAGGTCGCGCAGCCCGGTGCCGGCATCCAGCACCAGGCGCACCGAGCCGTCGTCACCGGCGACGGCGACGCAGGACGTGTGGCCGCCGTAGCGAAGGAAGTCGGCGCCCACCGCCGGCGTCGAACCCCTGACCCCGCAGAGCACCAGCCGCACCGGCACATGTTACGGGGTTTGCAGGCGCGCAATCTTGCGCCTGCGACCTAGCCGAGGAGGCGAGCCATCTCCACCGCGACCTCGGCGGCTTCGCTGCCCTTGTTGCCGACGGCGCCGCCGGCGCGCGCCAGGGCCTGCTCGAGGTTGTCCGTCGTCAGCACGCCGAACGCGACGGGCACCCCCGTCTCGAGGCCCACGTGGCGCAGCCCCGCGGCGCACTCACCGGCGACGAAGTCGAAGTGCGGCGTCTCGCCACGGATGACGGTGCCGAGGGCGATGATGCCCGCATAGTCGCCGCCGCGGGCGAAGTGCAGCGCCGCCAGCGGCAGCTCGAACGCGCCCGGCACCCACGCAAGGGTGACGTCCGCCGGGGCCACGCCCAGCTCCTTCAGCCGCTGCACGGCGCCATCGACCAGCTTGCTCGTGACCCTGTCGTTGAAGCGCGCCGCCACGATCGCGAACCGGAGGCCGGTGCCGTCAACGCTGCCTACCCGCACGTCGTCCAGCCCGGCGCGATGCGCCTCGGCGGACTTGCCCACGTCAGTCATGTGCGGAGATTGTGCAGGGAAGCCGGGTCAGTCGTGCATGATGTGGCCGAGCTTCTGCGTCTTGGTGCGCAGGTAGCGCACGTTGTGCTCGTTGGGCTTGATGACGAGTGGGATCCGCTCGACGATGTCGAGACCGAACGACTCGATGCCGTAGTACTTGCGCGGGCTGTTGGAGATGAGGCGGATTTTGCGCACGCCCAGGTCGGCAAGAATCTGCGCCCCGATGCCGTAGTCGCGCTTGTCCACCGGCAGGCCGAGCGCCTCGTTGGCCTCGACGGTGTCCATGCCGCTGTCCTGCAGCTCGTACGCCCGCAGCTTGTTGAGGAGCCCGATGCCGCGACCCTCCTGCCGCAGGTAGAGCACGACCCCGTGACCCTCGTCGGCGATCATCTCCATCGAGCGGTGCAGCTGCGCCTCGCAATCGCAGCGCAGGCTGTGGAACGCGTCGCCGGTTAGGCACTCGGAGTGGGCGCGCAGCAGCACGGGCTCCTCGGGGTCGATGTCGCCCATCACCAGCGCCACGTGCGTCTCGCCCGTTATGACGTCCTCGTAGGCCTTGATGTTGAAAAGCCCGAACTCGGTCGGCATCTTCGCCGTGGCCCGCAGCTCGACCAGCTTCTCCCAGCGGCGGCGGTGCGCGATGAGGTCCTTGATGGTGACGATGTCGATGCCGTGCTGCTCTGAGAAGAGCAGCAGGTCCGGCATGCGCGCCATCGTCCCGTCCTCCTTCATGATCTCGCAGATGACGCCTGCCGGCGTCAGCCCGGCCAGGCGCGCCAGGTCGACCGCGGCCTCGGTCTGGCCGGCGCGCACGAGGACGCCGCCGTCCCGCGCGCGCAGGGGGAAGGTGTGCCCGGGCTTGAGGAAGTCGGTGGGCCGGCTCTTCGGGTCGACGAGGGCCCTGATCGTGTTGGCCCGGTCCTCGGCGCTGATGCCGGTGGTGACCTTGTGGCGCGCTTCGACGGAAACGGTGAACGCGGTGCCCAGCGGGGCGGTGTTGTGGCCCACCATCGGCTCGATGCCGAGGTCGTCCAGGCGCTTGGTCTCCATGGGCGCGCAGATCAGGCCGCGCGCGTGAGTCGCCATGAAGTTGATGGCGTCGGCAGAGACGAAGTCCGCCGCGATCACGAGGTCGCCCTCGTTCTCCCTGTCTTCGTCGTCTACGACGATGACGAACTTGCCGGCCTTGATTTGCTCGACGGCCTGCTCGATGGAGATCAGCGGCATCTTTCTACCTCGACACGAAATGGGCGATGTACTTGGCCAGGATGTCCGCCTCCAGGTTGACGACGGTTCCCGGCGCGTAAACGGACGCGATCGTCTGCTCCAGCGTGTGGGGGATGAGGCTGACCACGACGCAATCATCCTCGACGGCGACGATGGTCAGGCTCATCCCGTCGACGGTCAACGAGCCCTTCTCGACGCAGTAGCGGAGCACCTCCGCCGGGACCCGGAGCCGAACGACCCGCGCGTTGTCCTCGGCGCGGACGGAGACAACCTCGCCGGTACCGTCGACGTGGCCCTGCACGAGGTGCCCGCCGACCTCGTCGCCGTAGCGCAGCGGCGGCTCGAGGTTCACCTTCGCGCCCGGCGCCAGCGCCCCGAGGTTCGTCCGCCGCAGCGTCTCCGGCATGACGTCGGCGACAAATGTCTCGCCCGGGTCCTCCGCCGCGGTGAGGCACACGCCGTTGACGGCCAGGCTGCCGCCCGCCCGCGCGTCCTGGAGTGCCCTGCCTCCGCGCAGCACCAGGCGGCCCTCGCCCGCGCTCACCACCTCGCCAACCTCGACGACGATCCCCGAGAACATCAGCGGGGCACGGCCTCGACCAGGATGTCTTCGCCCAGCCGGCGCGCCTCGACGATTTCGAGGCGGAGCGCGGCCGCGAGGTCCGCGAAGCCATCCCCGCCGACTGGCGTGGGCGTGGTCGCGCCCCCGATGAGGAGCGGAGCCACGAAGGCGTACACGTGGTCGACCACGCCGGCGGCGACAGCGGACCACGCCAGCTCGCCGCCACCCTCGATCAGCAGGCTGTCGGCGCCCTCGTCGTGGAGGAGGCGCAGGAGGTCGCGGAGGTCGACGCGCTCACCATCGCCGAGCGCCTCCACCCGGGCCCCGGCCTCGCGCAGCGCCTCTCCGCGGGCCGCCACCGCGGCCCGCCCGGCGACAACCAGCGCGGGCGCGCCGCCGGCGGGGTCGAGGATGCGGGCGGCCGGGTCGATGCCAAGGCGCCCGTCCACGACCACGCGCAGCGGCTGCCGGCCGGCCTCAGCCTCGCCGTCACGGGCGGTGAGGCGCGGGTCGTCGTCGGCGACGGTGCGCGCCCCGACAGCGACGGCGGCGTAGGCGCCCCGCAGGCGATGGGCCTCGGCGCGGGCCGCCTCGCCGGTGATCCAGCGGGACTGCCTGGACGCTGTCGCGATCTTGCCGTCGAGGCTCATCGCGAACTTCAGGCCGCAGAATGCCCGGTGCTCGCGGCGGGTCGCCAGCCAGCGCCGGTTCAGCTCCTCGGCGCCCGCGGCGCCGTCGCCGACCTCGACCTCGACCCCGGCTCGGCGCAGCCACTCCAGCCCCCGCCCCTGCACCCGCGGGTCCGGGTCCTCCATCGACGCCACGACGCGGCTCACGCCGGCCTCGGCGATGGCGGCCGCGCAGGGTCCCTGCCGGCCCTCGTGGGCGCACGGCTCGAGGGTGACGTACAGCGTGGCGCCCTCCGCGCGTCCCCCGGCCGCCCGCAGCGCCAGGACCTCGGCGTGGGCCTCGCCCGCCCGCGCGTGCCGCGCCTCGCCCAGCACCACCCCGTCGCGCACGAGCACGGCGCCGACCATGGGGTTCGGGGACGTGCCGAAGTTCGCCTCGCGGGCCAGGGCCAGGGCCCGGCGCATCGATGGCGAGGGCTCGGCGGAGGTGTCGGAGACGGCGGTCGCGCCGCCGCGGTTCGGTGCCATAAGAGGTGTCTACCCCGTCGGGGCTTGGATTATCGCACCAGAAACTGACGGCACAGTCAGGTTTGCCTGGCCGCCGGTGACGCTCGCGTGGAGCTGCCCGCAGGCGGCCTCGATCCTCCGCCCGCGCGTGTCGCGCACAGTGCACTCGACGCCCGCCTCGCGCAGGCGCTCGCGGAAGCGGTCGATGCTCGCCTTGGACGAGGCCTGGTAGGGGTCCCCCGGGACGGCGTTGTAGGGGATCAGGTTGACGTGGGCGAGGCGGCCGCGGAGGAGGTTTCCCAGCGCGCCCGCGAGCTCCGGGCTGTCGTTCACGTCCCGCAGCATCACGTACTCGAAGGACACGCGCCGTCCCGTGGCAGCCGCGTACCGGTCCGCCGCCGCGACCACCTGCGCCACCGGCCAGCGGCGGTTGAGCGGCACCAGGGTGTCGCGAAGCTCGTCAACGGGGGCGTGCAGCGAGACCGCCAGGTTGACCCCTCCCCCCTCGGCCGCCAGCCTGTCGATGCCGGGGACGACGCCGGAGGTCGAGATCGTGACCCGCCGCGGGCTGAGGCCGAGCGCGCGGGGGTCGCAGAATCGCCGCGCGGACTCCAGCGTCGGCTCGACATTGTGCAGCGGCTCGCCCATGCCCATGTACACGAGGTGGCTTACGCGGCCGCCGCCGGCCCGCTCCCGGCGGGCCAGGACCAGGACCTGGTCGACGATCTCGCCTGCCGCCAGGTTGCGCCGCAGCCCGAGCTGCCCGGTCGCGCAGAACGGGCAACCGACAGCGCAGCCCACCTGGGTCGACAGGCACACCGTGGTCCGCTCGGCGCTGCGCGCGGAGCCCGGGTAGTGCATCGCCACCGCCTCGAGCAGCTCGCCGTCGCGCTCCAGCCGGTAGAGGTACTTTCTCGTCTCCCCGGCGTCCGCCCCGCTCACCGCCTCCGGCGCTACCGTGGTGAACTGGAACTCCGCGCTGAGCCGTTCACGCAGCCCGACCGGCAGGTTCGACATCGCTTCGAAGGCCTCGGCGCTCGACCTGTAGAACCAGCGCAGCACCTGGTCGGCGCGGTAGCCCGGGAGGTCGAGCCCGCGGACCCACGCGTCGACGTCGCGCGGCGAGAGTGCGGAGAACGGGGTCACGCGGGGGAGCCTAGCGCCCGGGGACGTCGCCTTCCTGCGCGTACAGGTGCCGCACCACGCGCGCCGGGTTGCCGGCGACCACGACGCCTGCCGGGACGTCCGAGCTGACGACGGCGCCGAAGCCGACCACCGAGTCGCGCCCGACCCGGACGCCCTTCAGCACAGTGGCGAAACCCGCCACCCAGACGTTCTCCTCGAGCGTGATGGGCGCCGTCTCGGGCGCCGCCCCCGGCGCCCTCCGCTCCACCCCGACCGCGTGGTGGTCGGTGTCCACGAGGGTGCACGAGCCGAGGATGCAGTCGCGGCCGACCCGCACGGCCGACGCGGCCTGCACGCCCGCGCCGTTGAGCCGCACGTTGTCGCCGATCTCGATGACGGCGCCGCCGGAGAAGGTCTGCAGGACGTTGCGCTCGGCGCGCGCCCAGGCGTTAACGTGGTCACCCACCACGATGGAGCCCGGGCCCGACAGGGTCAGGTGTCCGTTGCAGAGGAAGTCGCGCCCGATGCGGTGGCGCCCCCCGCTGAACGCCGTCAGCCTCCACCGGTGGAAGGCGCTGACCGCGCGCACCGCGGCCCGGGCGGCGGGGTTCAGCCGCGCCAGGACCTCGGCCGTGCCGGTGGCGCCACCCCCCTCCCCGACCTCTCCTCTCAGGTGCCGGCCTCGCTGAGGAAGCGGGCGGAGTCGATCACGACGCGGACGTGCTCGCCCTCGCCGACCAGCTTCTCGCCGTCGAACGCTTCCACGCGGAACGTCAGCTTGCGCCCGTCCACACCCTCGAGGCGGGAGCGGACCCGGACCGTGCGGCCCAGCGGGGTCGGGGCGAGGTGGCGGATGTTGACGACATACCCGACCGTCGTGGAGCCCTCGGGGAGGTGCTCCTGGACCGCGCGCAGGGACGCGCCCTCCATCATCGCGATCATGGCCGGGGTCGCGAGGACGCCGACGTCGCCGCTGCCGAGATGCCGCGCGCTCATGTCGTGCCCCACCTCGCGCGACCACTCGAACTCGAGCCCGGGCTGGAGCGCCACCTCGCCGCTCACGCCAGGTTCGCCGACCGCGGGTAGCTCGTGTGGGGGTCGCACGCGACATTCACGAGGGCCGGCAGCCCGGAGGCGAAGGCCCGGTCCAGCGCGGGGCCGATGTCCGCGGGGCGCTCGACGAACTCACCATGGCCTCCGAGCGCCTCGACCACCTTGTCGTACCGCGCCTGGGGGTTGAGGTCCGCCGCCACCGACCAGCCGTACATCATCTCCATCGGGTGCTTCTCCAGGCCCCACGCGTGGTTGTTGCCCATCACGGCGACGACCGGGAGCCGGTGGCGGACCATGGTGTCGAACTCCATCCCAGCAAAGCCGAACGCGCCGTCACCCAGCAGCAGGACGACCTGCTTGTCGGGGTGCGCCAGCCGAGCCGCGATGGCCGACGCGGGGCCCATGCCGAGACCGCCGAACGGGCCCGGGTCGATGAAGCGACCGGGTTCGTAGCTCGGCACCAGCTTGCCCGCCCAGCTGACGAAGTCGCCGCCGTCACCGATGACAACCGCGTCCCGGTCCAGGCGCTTCAGGATCTCGCCGTAGACCCGCGCCGGGTGGATGGGGTCGGCGTCGGCCTCCAGCAGCTCGCGGTCGCGCTCCGCCGACCGTTGCTCGCGCTCCCGAAGCTGCGTCACCCACGCATCGCGCTCGAGCCGGTTGGCGGCCCCGTTGACCAGCTCGGCGACGGCGGCCAGCGCGGCGCCGACATGGCCGGCGATGCCGGCGTCCGCGCGACGGTTGTGGACGAGGTCCTCGGGCAGCGCGTCGATGCGCACGAGGTGGTACTGGGCGGGGAACAGCGGCTGGTCCCCGAAGTTCAGCCGGAAGTCGAGCGGGGTGCCAAGCAGGATCACGAGGTCGGCGCCGCCGAGCGCGGCGCTGCGCGTGCGGCTGAACGCGCACGGGTGGTCGGCGGGCAGGAGGCCGCGGCCGAGGCCATTGGCGTAAACCGGGATCTGGGCCCGCTCCGCGAGCTCCCGCAGGCCGCCCTCGCCGTGGTGCCAGTACACGCCGGCGCCGGCGATGATGACGGGCCTCTCGGCCGCGTCGATGACACTGACAACCTGCTTGACGGCGTCGGGGTCCACGGTAGCGTGGCGGGGCTGCGCCTGCGGCCACTCGACGGCGTCCTCCTCGACTGTGGACAGCAGGATGTCGAGCCCGGCGTCGAGGTAGGTCGGGCCGAAGGCGCCTTGCTGGGCCTCGTGCCACGCCTCGTACACCGCGAGGTGCAGCCGGTCGGGCTCGTGGACGGTCACGGCCGACTTGGTCAGCGAGCGCATCAGGGGCAGGTGGTCGTACTCCTGGAGGCTGCCCTGGCCCCAGCGGAAGTCGGGCGCACGGCCGCCGAGGACCACCATGGGGCTGCGGTTGAACTGCGCCGCTGCGACCGAGGTGATCACGTTGGTGACGCCCGGGCCGGCGGTCACGGCGCACACGCCCGGCTGGCGCGTCAGCTTGGCCCACGCCTCCGCCGCGTGGCCCGCCGACTCCTCGTGGCGGTGGTCGACCACCCTGATGCGGTTCTCCACCAGGCCGTCGAAGACGGGGAACAGGTGGCCGCCGCTGATCGTGAAGACGGTGCCGACGCCGAGCTTCTGCAGGGCCCGGCCGACGAGCCGGCCGCCGTTGAACGGCATCCGCACATCGGCGGCGCGACGTTCATAGAGGACGTCCGGGTGCGGGCTGGTCGCTCCCGACGTGGCTTCTGACGTGGCTTCGGTCACAGGCGTCCTCCTCGGACCGCGGGCGTCAACAGTCAGTGGTGCCGAGGAAGGGATTTGAACCCATACGGCCTTGCGGCCACCAGCCCCTCAAGCTGGCGTGTCTACCTATTTCACCACCTCGGCACGCCGTTGCAGCTTTTGGGCGGCTGTCATTCTAACTCCGGCATCCTCCGCCGAGGCCGCGCGCAGCGGGATCCTCACCTCGAACTCGCTACCCTTCCCGACCTGGCTCCGGACGCTGATCCTGCCGGAGTGCTGCTCCACGATGAGCTGCGCGATCGCGAGGCCCAGCCCCGACCCCTCCTGCTGGCGCGCCGCCTCGCCGCGGAAGAACCTCTCGAAGATCCGGGGCAGCTCCGCCGGCGCGATCCCGACGCCTTCGTCGACCACGTGGACGCGCAGCTCGTCCCCCGACGTCTCGGCCCGGAGGGTCACGCGCTTCCCGGCGGCGCTGAACTTGACGGCGTTGTCGATGAGCACGAGGAGCGCCTGCCGGAGCCGGCTGGCATCGCCGACCACGACGCCCGTGGCGGAGTCGATGTCGGAGACGAGGGCCTCGCCTTTGGAGCTCGACAGCAGCGCCCCGCTGGCGGCCACCTCGCGGAGCAGCTCGGCCACGTCCACAGGGTCGCGGCGGATGTGCAGGCGCCGGGCGTCAGCCTGCGCCAGGACGCCGAGGTCGTCGACTATGCGGGCCAGCTGCTCGGTCTCGCCGACGATGTCGCGCGCGAGGGCGCGCGACCGGTCCGTGGCCTCGCGGTGCCGGAGGATCGCTTCGGCGGCGGTGCGAATCACCGTGACCGGTGTGCGCAGCTCGTGCGACGCGTCGCCGACAAAGGCCCGCTGGCGGACGACGCTCAGGCGGATCGGCTCGAGGCTCTTGCCCGCCAGCCAGAAGCCCGCGGCGAACGCGCACAGGAGCGCGACCAGGCTGGCCGCCGCCAGGAGCTCGACAAGGCGCTGCATCGCGTCCGTCACCGGGCGCAACGACCGGGCCACCTGGACCACGGCGACGACGTTGCCGTTGGCATGCTGCCGCACCGGCCGGGTGAAGACCATGAAGGCGTGCGAACCGCTGCCGATGGTGCCGAGCTGGGACTGGCCGGCGAACGCCGCCATCAGTCCGGCGCGGTCGGGCAGCACCGAGCCCGTCACCTGGTTCACGGTCTGCAGCGCCGAGCCGGTCGGCGTGGCGGCGTACAGCTCGACCTCGCTCCACGTCGGGTCGGAGGTCAGCGCCTCACGCTCGAAGTACGGTGCGCCGCCCTCGACGTCGAGGACCGCGGCGGCCGCCTGGGCCGCCTTGCCCTGGAGGTCCGAGGCCACCGACGCCTGCAGGTTCCGCTGCAGCATGGAGGCGATCGCGACCTCGAAGAGGACGAGGATCACCGCCAGCACCGCCACGTACCAGAGGGTGAGCCGGATCCGGGCGCGGTAGAACATCATGAGCGGGCGCCCCGCAGGCGGTAGCCCACGCCATGCACGGTCTCGATCGGGTTCGGCGCGCCCGCCACCTCGAGCTTGCGCCTCAGGTAGCTCACGTACACGGCGACCCGGTTCGTCAGCCCGTCGAAGTCGTAGCTCCACACGTGGTCCGCGATCTGCTGCGTCCCCAGCGCCTGGTTCGGGTGGCGCATCAGGTACTCGAGCAGCGCGAACTCCTTCGGCGTCAGGTCGATGTGGCGCTCGGCCCGCGTGACCTCCCGGCTCTTGAGGTCGAGGGTCAGGTCGCCGACGATGACCCGGTTGCCGACGGCCTCTGGTACCTCACGCCGGCTCAGGGCACGGATCCGCGCGAGCAGCTCGGCGAAGGCGAACGGTTTCGTCAGGTAGTCGTCGGCGCCGGCGTCGAGGCCTTCCACGCGGTCCTCGACCGCGGTCCTGGCCGTCAGCATCAGGATCGGCGTCCGGATCTTCTTCGCCCGCGCCTGCCGGGCGACCTCGATCCCGCTGAGCCTCGGGAGCATCACGTCGAGGATGACGAGGTCGTAGTCGCCCGCGCGCAGGAAGGCCAGCGCCTCCTCGCCGTCGAAGGAGAGGTCGACGGTGTGGTTCTCGTCCTCGAGCATCGTCTTGAGGAGCTCGGCGAGCTTGCGCTCGTCCTCCACGACGAGCAGGCGCACGGTCTAGACGTTTCCGGGGCGCTGTCCCAGGGTCACGTCGAACGTCCTGCGCGCGCCGCCGGAGCGGATGACCGTCAGGGTCACCTTCTCCCCGACCTGGTGCCGCATCAGCACGCCAAAGAGCGTGTTGTCCTGGTCGATGCTCTGCCCGTTGAGCGCAACGATGACGTCGCCCTGCTTGACGCCGGCCTTCTCGGCGGGACTCCCGGCGCTGACCTTCGTCACCAGTGCGCCCTGGTCGACCGGCAGGTGATCCAGCGCCTGCAGCTGGCTGTCGACGTTCTCGTAGGCCACGCCGAGGTACGGGTGCACCACCGTGCCGTTACGCAGCAGCTCGAGCGCCACCTGCCGCGCCTTGTCGCTGGGGATCGCGAAGCCGATGCCCTGGGCCTGGTCGCCACTGGAGCTCGAGGGGGTCCGGTCGATCAGGGTGTTGATGCCGACCACGTCACCGGCGAGGTCCACGAGCGGCCCGCCGCTGTTGCCGTGGTTGATGGCGGCGTCAGTCTGGATCAGGTCGTCGAGCTCGATGCCGGCAGGGCTGCGATGGAGGCCTGAGATGACGCCGGAGGTGACGGTGTTGCGGTAGTCACCGAGGGCGCTCCCGATCGCGAGGACCTGCTGCCCCGGCTGCAGGTCGGAGGAGGAGCCGAGCTGGGCGATGGCCGGCACGTGGCCGTCCACCTTTATCAGGGCGAGGTCGTCGAGGGGGTCTTCGCCAACCACGGTGGCGCTCACCGTGTTACCGCCCTGGGCGTAGAGGACGGTCAGCTTGCTGGCGTTCGCCACGACATGGTCGTTCGTGAGGATGTGCCCGGACGTGTCGATGATGATGCCGCTGCCGAGCGCCTCCTCGGTGCTGCCCAGCGAGCTGGAAGGAGCGGGTGACGGGGTGCTCGTCGCCGTGATCGTCACCACCGCCGGCTCCACGGACTTGACGGCGCTGATCATCGCGAGGCTGTCGGCCACCGATACCTGGTTGATCGCGTGCCCGTTCGTGCTGGGCGCGCCGACGAGGCCGCTGAAGACCGGCTCGGGACGGATCCCCGCCGCCGCCGCCGCGTAGCCCCCGGCCGCCCCTGCGACCGCCGCGACCACGACAAGCCCGGCCGTGCGAAGCCGAACCCCTCGCCTGACCTGCGGGGCTGGGGTGAACGGCGGCGGAGACCAGGCCGGGGCCTCGGCCACGGGTGCGGCGGCGGGCGTCGCGGGCGTCGGTTCGGACGGCGGCGCCGGGCTCGCCGGCGGCGGCACGGCGGCCCTGGCTGCCGGCGCGCGCGGTCGCCGGGGACGCTTCTCGGCCTCCGGGGGCGCCACCGACTCGTCGCCGGGCGGGGCGGGCAGGTCGGGCTGGCTCGTTGTCCTGGGACTCATGCCGTAAGAGGAGGTTAAGCCGAACGGGTTAGAGGGTGGTTAGCCGCCACGCCGCGCAGGACCTCGACTATCCCCGCGGCGGTGCGCTCCCAGGTGAAGAGCTGGCGTCGCCCCAGGCCGGCCGCGGCCATCTCGGCGCGCTCGCCAGGGTTGGCGAGCAGGCCTTGCAGCCTGGCGGCGATGGCCGCCTCGTCACGCGGGTCCACGAAGCGTGCCGCGTTGCCCGCGACCTCGCGGAAGGGCGGGATGTCGCTCGCGAGGATGGGCAGGCCCGTGTACATCGCCTCCAGGACCGGCAGACCGAAACCCTCGCCGGTGGAGAGGGCGAGGAGCATGAGGGAGGCTCGCATGAGGTCGCCCAGCTCGCTGTCCGCCAGGTGGCCGGTGAAGACCACGCGGTCGGCGATGCCAAGGGCGCCCGGCAGCGCCAGCACCTCCTCCGCCTCCCAGCCGGCGCCGCCCACGATCACCAGGGGCGGCGGGTCGGCGGCGGCCAGGCGGGCGTAGGCCCGGATCATCCGCGCGTAGTTCTTCCGCGGCTGGATCGTGCCGACGGCGAGCAGGGGCGCCCGCGTGACGCCGTGGCGTTCGAGCAGGCCCGCCGTGGCCGGGCCCGGGTGGAACACCGCCGCGTCGGCACCCTCGTGCACCACCTTCACCTTGGCGTCGAGCCCGGGGAACGCCTCCAGCAGCTCCTGCCGCGTCGCCTCCGACACCGCAATCACGGCCGCCGCCAGGTCGAAGGTGCGGCGGAGGAGGACGCGAACGTACCGCCAGCGGCGCCTGAACTCGTGGAGGTCGTGGACGGTGACCACAGCGGGGCATGGGAGGGGCATCACCAGCGGCAGGATCGGGATCGGGTTGAAGAACACCGCCGCGCGCTGCCGGCGCAGGGCCGGCGCGAGGCGGAACTGGGTCCACAGCCGACCGCCGCCGGGCGCGACACGGGGACTCGGCCCCGCGTGGGCGACGAGTTCCGGATGGCGGGCGAAGAGCAGCAGCTCGCCCGGCGCCCACGCCGCCGCCAGGGGCGGCAGGAGATGATGGACGAAGTTCTCGATCCCGGTCCGCGCGGGGCCGAGGGTGGTGGCGTCAACCGCCAGTGACAGCGGCGGCGTGCTCATCCCTACGTCTCACAGCTACAATGCCTAGCGAATTGTCAGACCGGGCTCCCGTGGCCCCTCACCCGCCTCAGGAGGTGGTGCGTATGGATTGTTTTAGAGATAGATGCAACGCAGCAGTGGGGACAAGGGGCAGCGCGTCCGACAAGGGGGCTGCGGCGGCCACAGCGTAGGTCGCGGCCCGCGCGAGCCGCAGCCGAACCCGCCGGCCACCCGGCATGGCGGGCGGCAAGCGAGCCCACCACTGCGCGCCGAGTTGGAAATTCGAGGCCCCGGGGAAACCCGGGGCCTCTTTTTCGTGTCCGCCAGCCGGTCAGCGAGCCGCGGCCGCCACGCCCCGCTGGGCGCGCATCCGCTCTACCAGCTGGTCGGCCAGCGTCTTGATGGCCACCGCCGTCGGGTCGTTCGGCCGCTCCAGGAGGTAGACCTTGCCAACGTCGACGGAGCGGTAGAGCGGGTCCCCGCCGTAGGGGATGGTGAACGTCGGCTTGCCCAGCCCCTTCTCGACCTGCGCTGCCGAGAGCCGCGCCTTCGGCGCGACGTTGTTGAGCACGATCAGGACCTTCTCGGGGCGGACGTGGATGACGTTGAACGCCTCCAGCAGCGCCCGCGTCACGAGCACGGACACGACCTCCGGGGGGCACGTGATCAGGAGCGTGTCCGAGTTCTCCCACAGGTCGAGCATGAACTCCCGGAACGAGGGCCGGCCGTCCACCACGACGTGGTCGTAAAGGCGCCGCAACCGTTCGATGATGCGCGGCAGTGACCCCTCCGGGATGAGCTCGGAGTCGCCGGGCTGGCCCACCGCGGGAACCACGCGGAGGCCGCTCTGGTGGCGCAGCAGCATGCTGTCGAACTCGGCGTCCGACACCTCGCTGTCGACGGCGTCGGCGATGTCGCGCAGCGTGTAGACAGGCCGCAGGTCGAGCATCATGGCGGTGGTGCCGAACTCGAGGTTGAGGTCGAGCAGCACCGCGGTCTCGCGCTTGCGCTGGGCCAGGGCGACGCCGAGGTTGGTGGCCAGCAGGGTCTTGCCGCTGCCGCCGCGAGCGCTGAGGATCGTCACCGTGTGGGCCACCTTGGCCGGACGCTCGCCGCCGCCTTCCTCGGTGGGGGCCGAGGCCGCGGTGCGGAGGGCGGTCAGGTGGTCGCCCATCTCCTGGAGGTTAGTGTCGCGTCGCAGCACCTCGTTCGCGCCGGCGGCCAGGGCGGCCTGGGAGCGCGCTTCGGAGCCACCGGGCACGAGGACCAGGACGGGCAGCCGCGCGGTGACCGGGCTCGAACGCAGGTGCCGGACCAGCTGCAGCCCGTCCTGGCCGGACAGCTGGTCCTCGGTGATCACGACGTCAGGCAGGCTGTCGGTGATCGACCTCAGGGCCGGCTCGACCGCCCGCACCCACTGCACGTCGTAGCCGAGCTTGGCGAAGTAGAAGCGCAGCATGCGGACGAACGTGTCCGAAGTCGACACGACGAGGAGCCGGCCGATGATGTCCTGGGGCTCGGCCGAGGGCTCGGGCGACTCGAGCGTCTGCCCGGCCAGCCCGGGAGCGGGCTCTTCGCCCGCCCCGTTCTCGGAGCCGCCTTCGGTCTCGCTCATCGGCGGATGAATCTAACACAGGGAGCCGGGCAGCCCGGGGCCGCCCTCACGCCAGAGACGGCGCAAAAGAAAAAGTACTGGGCAACGACCTACTCTCCCACGAGATAGCTCTCGCAGTACCATCGGCGCTGGCGGGCTTAACTGCTGTGTTCGGAATGGGAACAGGTGTTTCCCCGCCGCTATGGTCACCCAGTACTTTTGTATTCAGTTGTGGCCGCGACGGCAAGGCCGCCACGGGGTGTCGATGAAAGCGAAGAACTTCAGCTGCTGCCCCTCTCGGGGCCGGTGCTGGCGCGCTGTGAAGTGGGATAGGTATATGGCCAAGCCCTCGGCCTATTAGTACCGGTCAGCTCAAAGGATTGCTCCTCTTACACCTCCGGCCTATCAACCAGCTTGTCTCGCTGGGGCCTTACCCGGTTAACCCGGTGAGAGTCCTTATCTCGAGGTGGGCTTCGCACTTAGATGCTTTCAGCGCTTATCCCATCCGAACATGGCTACCCGGCGGTGCTCCTGGCGGAACAACCGGTTCACTAGAGGTTCGTTCAACCCGGTCCTCTCGTACTGAGGTCAACTCCTCTCAAGACTCTTACGCGCACGGCGGATAGGGACCGACAGTTTTGTTACTCCCGATCGCTCGGGGGCCAGGACATTTCTGCCTGACTCTGCATGTCGCCATGCAGCTCGGACTGTATCTTCAGGAGATTCCTGTCTGGCGTACAGTCTCTGAGGATTCTGGAGCATGCTCCAGTCTTTCCTGCTGATTGTCCGCACCCTGCGCATTGTCACTGACGCGTTGTCAGTAGCGAGGGATTCTCGGGTTTTCCAGCATTTGGCCAGATTTATAGACAGCAACGGAATCTACTGTCTCACGACGTTCTAAACCCAGCTCGCGTACCGCTTTAATGGGCGAACAGCCCAACCCTTGGGAGCGACTCCACCCCCAGGATGCGACGAGCCGACATCGCACGTTCTCCACCGTTTCCGGTGGCGCAGACTATATCTTCACCCTGCCCGACCAAGGGCGAGGGGCCGGCGTGTTGTGGCGTTCATAGATTTGCCTCAAAAGGCAAGAACTGCCACCTGGACCTCGCGGTCCAAGTCGTTACGGGGTCAATCCCAAATGGGACGACTTCCCACGGTATTACCACTCCATCTCACGATGGGCTGAGGCTTCACCGTTATTAGCCGGTACTTAGAACGGTATTTCTACCGACTCACCCCAAATTGAGGTGCCAAACCTTGCCGTCGATGTGAACTCTTGGGCAAGATAAGCCTGTTATCCCCGGGGTAGCTTTTATCCGTTGAGCGACGACCGTTCCATACCGAGTCGTCGGATCACTATGCCCTGCTTTCGCACCTGCTCGACTTGTAAGTCTCACAGTCAAGCTCCCTTATGCCATTGCACACAAAGGCCTGATTTCCATCCAGGCTGAGGGAACCTTTGGGCGCCTCCGTTACCTTTTGGGAGGCGACCGCCCCAGTCAAACTGCCTGCCTGCCATGGTCCCGACACCGGATAACGGTGCCGGTTAGATCAAAGATTCAACAAGGCTGGTATTCCAAGGTTGACTCCACCCGGGCTGGCGCCCGAGCTTCCCAGTCTCCCAGCTATCCTCTACATGCTAAGCCCCTGACCAATGGCAAGTTGCAGTAAAGCTCCACGGGGTCTTTCCGTCCTGCCGCGCGTAACCTGTATCTTCACAGGTACTTCAGTTTCGCCGAGTGCGTAGTCGAGACAGCGCCCAACTCGTTACGCCATTCGTGCGGGTCGGAACTTACCCGACAAGGAATTTCGCTTAAGACCTTCTCAGCACGCTTGCTGAGCCGGCGGGTTCCAATCGCCGCTGCATGTCGCCATGCAGATGGGACCATCTCTTAGCTCGATCGCTCGAGCTCCTGGCGTCTGGTCTCTGAGGATTCTTCCTCGCGGAAGTCTTTCCTGCTGATTGACCGCACCCGTCGGATTGTCAGAGCTCGCGCTCTACCGCGGGATACTCACCTTTCTCAGGACGGTTATTCCAGCATATGGCCAGGTTTTACTAAGGCAGCGATTCCACCTTAGGACCGTTATAGTTACGGCCGCCGTTCACCGGGGCTTCAGTTTGGTGCTTGCACACCGCTCCTTAACCTTCCGGCACCGGGCAGGCGTCAGCCCCTATACATCAGCTTTCGCTTTAGCAGAGACCTGTGTTTTTAGTAAACAGTCGGTTGGGCCTTTTCTCTGCGGCCCTCCGGGGCTCAGGACGCGAAGTCCATCACCCTAGGGGGCCCTCCTTCTCCCGAAGTTACGGAGGAATTTTGCCGAGTTCCTTAACTACGCTTCTCTCGATCGCCTTGGAATCCTCTTCCCACCTACCTGCGTCGGTTTGCGGTACGGGCACCTAATCCTGGCTAGAAGGTTTTCTTGGAAGCTTGGGATCGGCCACTTCGCCCCGGTCGCCCGGGGCTCGGCATCGCGTCTCGGCGTTAATGCCCCGCGGATTTTCCTACGGGACCGCCTACCTGCTTACACGGACACATCCAATCGTCCGCTGCGCCTACCCTTCTTCGTCGCTCCATCGCTCATAACGGATTTCGGTGGCACTGGAATTATGACCAGTTGTCCATCGCCTACGCTTTTCAGCCTCGGCTTAGGCCCGGCTAACCCTGGGACGATTAACGTTGCCCAGGAAACCTTAGGCTTACGGCGAAAACGTTTCTCACGTTTTTCTCGCTACTTGTGCCGGCATTCGCACTTCTGCGCGCTCCACCAATCCTCGCGGTTCAGCTTCGCTGCACGCAGAACGCTCCTCTACCACGACAGCATTGCTGCTGCCATCCCTAGCTTCGGCTCGTGGCTTGAGCCCCGATCATTGTCGGCGCCAGATCACTCGACCAGTGAGCTATTACGCACTCTTTAAATGGTGGCTGCTTCTAAGCCAACATCCTGGTTGTCTGGGCAACCCGACCTCCTTTACCACTTAGCCACGAATTTGGGGCCTTAGCTGAGGGTCTGGGCTGTTTCCCTTTCGACTGTGAAGCTTAGCCCCCACAGTCTCACTGCCATTGCAACATGTATCGGCATTCGGAGTTTGGTTGGGTTTGGTAACCAGGTGATGGCCCCTAGCCCATTCAGTGCTCTACCTCCGACACACTGACAATGACGCTGCACCTAAATGCATTTCGAGGAGAACCAGCTATATCCGAGTTCGATTGGCATTTCACCGCTATCCACAGTTCATCCGCCGCGTTTTCAACCGGGGTCGGTTCGGCCCTCCACGCAGTTTTACCTGCGCTTCAGCCTGACCATGGATAGGTCACTCGGTTTCGGGTCTACTCCCTGCGACTACAACACGCCCTATTCAGACTCGCTTTCGCTACGGCTCCGGGTATAAACCCCTTAACCTCGCCACAGAGAAGTAACTCGCCGGCTCATTCTACAAAAGGCACGCAATCACACGTTTCCGGCTCCCGAAGGATCCGGACATAGTGCTCTCACGGTTTGTAAGCACACGGTTTCAGGTACTATTTCACTCCCCTTCCGGGGTACTTTTCACCTTTCCCTTACGGTACTTGTTCACTATCGGTCATCAAGAGTACTTAGTCTTACCCGATGGTCCGGGCAGATTCCCACGGGATTCCGCGTGTCCCGCGGTACTTGGGAAATCCTCCAGGAGATCGCTTGCCTTTCGCCTACAGGGCTGTCACCTTCTGTGGCCGTCCTTTCCAGGTTCGCTCGGCTAAGCAGCGATTTTGTAACTCCTCGCCACCTCGGTAGAGATGGCCGGTGGCTCCCACAACCCCTGTTCCGAAACGGCTACCGCCTATCACGCGGAACAGGTTTGGACTGGTCCCTTTTCGCTCGCCACTACTAAGGGAGTTTCTCTTCCTCCGGGTACTAAGATGTTTCAGTTCCCCGGGTGCCCTCTACCCGCCCTATATATTCAGGCGGGAGTCGCGCGACATTACTCGCGCGGGGTTTCCCCATTCGGATATCTCCGGATCAAAGCTCGTTTCCAGCTCCCCGGAGCGTTTCGCCGGTAACCACGTCCTTCTTCGGCTCTTGATGCCAAGGCATCCACCATGTGCTCTTTCTAGCTTGACCTACCTATCGCCACTTCACAGCGGCTCGACCGACATCGCTGTCGGCCCAGCAGGCCAGCACTCTTCGTCTCCTCGTTTCACTCGGCAAGTGCGAGGAGACGGCTAACTGAAGTTCTTCGCTATTCATCTGACAAGGTGCCTGGGCCCCTCCGCGGCCGGAGCCGCTCTCAGGGCGTGGAGATGAGGGGACTCGAACCCCTGACCCCCGCCTTGCAAAGGCGGTGCTCTCCCAACTGAGCTACATCCCCATGGCCCGAGCACAGCGGACCACCGGGTTGGTGGGCCTTTGTGGACTCGAACCACAGACCTCACGGTTATCAGCCGTGCGCTCTGACCACCTGAGCTAAAGGCCCTCGTCTCCGGTTGCGCCGGAGCGGAAGCATAGCAACCAGCCCTTCTCGAGAGAGGGGCCGGCGGGGTCGGAGCCGAGGCGCCGCCGGCAGAGCCGGGGGCGCGCACCTTAGATAACTGAAGAGTGGAGACACTGACACCTGCCGTGAGGTGGGCGCCGTTCGGGCTTACGCCCTACTTGGTCCGCGAGGCAAACCAGCCAGACGGGAAAACAGCAGGTTCTCACTGCCTGCCGGCCGGCCTCCTCACGCGTTGCCGCGCGAGCTCCGGGACGCTACTTACGACTACTCTTCGTCGCTTCCAGCAAGCTGGTCGCTTCTACTCTTCGCCGGTTCACGCCCAGGTTGCATCCGACCTGAGTTGACGGATCACCATTGCCGATTGCTCGGCCATGGCACTCCTTAAAGGAGGTGATCCAGCCGCACCTTCCGGTACGGCTACCTTGTTACGACTTCACCCCCCTCACCGGGCACACCTTCGGCACCTCCGTCCCTAACGGGTTCGGCCAGCGACTTCGGGTGCACCAGACTCGGGTGGTGTGACGGGCGGTGTGTACAAGGCCCGGGAACATATTCAACGCAGTATGCTGACCTGCGTTTACTAGCAACTCCGACTTCATGCAGGCGAGTTGCAGCCTACAATCCGAACTGAGCGACGCTTTAAGGGATTGGCTCCACCTCGCGGTGTGGCAACCCGTTGTACGCCGCATTGTAGCATGTGTGTAGCCCCAGGCATAAAGGGCATGATGACTTGACGTCATCCCCACCTTCCTCCAGGTTTCTCCCGGCAGTCTCCTTAGGAAATTAACTAAGGACGAGGGTTGCGCTCGTTGCGGGACTTAACCCAACACCTCACGGCACGAGCTGACGACAGCCATGCACCACCTGTGCAAGGATCTCCGAAGAGAGGGCCTGATTTTCATCAGGCTTTCCCAAGCATGTCAAGCCTGGGTAAGGTTCTTCGCGTTGCATCGAATTAAACCACATGCTCCGCTGCTTGTGCGGGCCCCCGTCAATTCCTTTGAGTTTTAATCTTGCGACCGTACTCCCCAGGCGGCACGCTTAATGCGTTAGCTACGGCACTGACCGCGTCAATACGGCCAACACCTAGCGTGCATCGTTTAGGGCTAGGACTACCGGGGTATCTAATCCCGTTCGCTCCCCTAGCTTTCGCGTCTCAGCGTCAGTTAGCAGCCAGAAAGTCGCCTTCGCCGCTGGTGTTCCTCCCGATATCTACGCATTTCACTACTACACCGGGAATTCCACTTTCCTCTCTGCCACTCCAGCCACGCAGTTTTGGTCGCAGTTCCTCGGTTAAGCCGAGGGATTTCACAACCAACTTACGCAACCGCCTACACGCGCTTTACGCCCAGTAAATCCGGATAACGCTTGCCCCCTACGTATTACCGCGGCTGCTGGCACGTAGTTAGCCGGGGCTTTCTTGGAGGGTACTGTCATTTATTCATCCCCTCCGACAGTGGTTTACATCCCGAGGGACTTCATCCCACACGCGGCGTTGCTCCGTCAGGCTTGCGCCCATTGCGGAAAATTCCTCACTGCTGCCTCCCGTAGGAGTCTGGGCCGTGTCTCAGTCCCAGTGTGGCTGATCGTCCTCTCAGACCAGCTACCCATCGTCGCCTTGGTAGGCCATTACCCCACCAACTAGCTAATAGGCCGCGAGGCCGTCCCGAAGCGATAAGTCTTTAGTTGCATCGCGATGCCGCGTCGCAACCACATGCGGTATTAGCGCGCATTTCTGCGCGTTATTCCCCACTTCGAGGTAGGTTCCTCACGTGTTACTCACCCGTCCGCCACTCGCTAGGCCCCGAAGGGCTTCGCTCGTTCGACTTGCATGTGTCAGGCACGCCGCCAGCGTTAATCCTGAGCCAGGATCAAACTCTCCGTAAAAGACTTCTATCCGGGTAACCCCGGTTTACGTCAATGACGGGTCTGGCTAAAGGTCTCAGCGCCCACCGCTGGGCGCGTCGACCTGGTTTGCGACTGTTATCCGGGCCCAGGTGGGACCCGGAGCATCCGCTACCAAGCGGATCAGTCTCTCCACTCTTCAACTATTAAGGTGCGGGGCCCGGCGACCTCCGGAACCCGAAGGGCGGCAGGAATCGCCGGCGACTGGCACGTCGAGCCGAGGCTCGGCGCGACCACCGATTGTACTCCGGCGTCGCCACGACGGCAACGCCACAACCAAGACCCCTGTGGGGTCTACGAATGTGCTGCCCCTATCCTACCCGTTGCCGGGTGGGAAAACACCTGTTCCCGTCATACTGGGCGCCGCCCGGAGAGCGCCCGGGCCAGGGTGAGCTCGTCGGCGTATTCGAGCTCGCCCCCCATCGGCAGCCCACGCGCCAGCCGGCTGACCCGGATGGCGGGGGCGTGGGCCGCGATCGCCTGCGCCAGGTAGGCGGCCGTCGCCTCCCCCTCCACGTCCCCGTTGGTGGCCAGCACCACCTCCTCGACCTCACCCGCGGCGAGACGGTCGAGCAGCTGCTGCGCCCGGATCTCACCCGGGCCGACCCCGTCCATCGGTGAGATCGCCCCCATCAGCACGTGGTAGCGGCCCCGGTACTCGCCGGTGCGCTCGATGGCGATGACGTCCATGGGCTGCTCCACGACGCACAGCAGCGCGGGCTCGCGGCGCGGGTCGGCGCAGATCGGGCAGGTCGGCGCCTCCGAGATGAAGCTGCAGGTGTCGCAGAATCGCACCCCGTCTTTGAGCCGCCCGAGCGCGCCGGCGAGGCGCTCAGGCGCGCCGGCCGGGGCCTGCAGCAGGTGGAAGGCCATCCGCTGGGCGCTCTTGGGGCCGAGGCCGGGCAGCCGCTGCAGCTCGTCGATCAGGTCGGCCAGGGCGCGCGGCAGGAAGTCCACGGCGAGGCCTGTGACGGGGGTGGGTCTAGACGAGCCCTGGCGGCAGGCCGAGGCCCGCGGTCAGCTGCCCCAGCTCGCCGGCGGCCAGCTGGCGCGAGCGCTCCAGCGCGTCGTTCACCGCTGCCAGGACGAGGTCCTGGAGCATGCCCACGTCGCTCGGATCCACCGCGTCCGGGGCGATCTCGATCGCCACCAGCTGCTGGTGCCCGTTGGCCCGCACCTTCACCACGCCACCGCCGGCCGTGCCCTCGACCTCCTTCGCGCCCAGCTCGGCCTGGATCCTCGCCATCTTCTGCTGCATCTCCTGGAGCTGGCGCATCATCTTCATGTTCTGGGCCACGGGCGGTTCTCCTCAGTGGGTCGGGGGCCGGCGCGCTGGCGATTGTATCGCCCGTATATTTGCGCCGATGGCCGCCGGGACACCCGACGTCGGGGGGCGGCGGACGCCGGGGTGGGAGCGCTTCGTGTTCACGGCGCTGGTCCTGGTGGCGACCGTGCTGGCAGCCGCGATGTTCGACGTCAGCCTCGTCCACCCGACCTCGCAACCCCACTTCCAGGTGCTGGCGGAATCGCTGCTGCATGGGCGACTCGACGTACCTCCCGGCACCTACGACGCGGCCTACTACGGCAGCCGGCTCTACCTCCCCTTCGGGCCCCTGCCGGCAGTGCTCTTGATGCCGGCCGTCGCCATCGCCGGGACGTCGTTCCCGCTGGGCTGGCTGGCGGTGGCGGCCGCAGGGGCGGGGGCCTGGCTGCTGTGGGGGCTCTTCGACGCTGTCGGCGTGGAGGCGACCCTCGAGCGCGCGTGGCTGGTCGTCCTCACCCTCGGCGGGACGTGCTACCTGGCCGCGCTTGATTCCGGCAGCACCTACTTCGTCAGCCACCTCGTGCTCCTGGCCTGCCTGGCCCCGGCCCTGGCGCTAGCGCTCCGCGGGCGAGCGCCGCTGCTCGGCGGCGCGCTGGTCGGTCTCGCGACCCTGACCCGGGCCCCGGCCGTCCTCGCCAGCCTGCCCCTCGCCCTCCTCTACCTGGAGCGCCGCGATGACCGCGCCCGGGCGCTCATCGCTCTCGCCGCCGGCCTGGCTCCCGGGCTGGTGCTCTTTGCCCTCTACAACCTCGCCCGGTTCGGTAATCCCCTCGAGGCCGGCTACGCCTACCAGCTGCAGGGCGACCCCACCCTGGCCGCGGCGAAGGCGGCCGGCACCCTCTCGCTGGTCCACCTCCCCAAGAACCTGTACAACTTCCTGGTCGCGCCGCCGCTGCTCAGCGGCGGCGAGGGCGCGCCGGTCGTGCACTCCCCATTCCTGGTGCCGTCGGAATGGGGCACCGGGCTCCTTTTCATCAGCCCCTGGCTGCTTGCCGGGCTGTGGGCCCGCGGCCGGCGGGCGGCCATCCTCGGCCTCGGCGCGGCGCTCCTGCTGCTGCCGGGCCTGCTCCAGTTCGGCGGCGGCTGGGTCCAGTTCGGCTACCGCTACAGCCTTGACGCCCTCCCCTTCACCAGCGCGCTGGCTGCACTGGCCGTCGCGCAGCGGGGGCGCGCCGGCTGGCTCGGCCCGGCCGCCGCCTACTCCGTCCTGGTCAACCTATGGGGAGCGAACTGGCTGGTGCACCGGCTGGGCGGGTGAGCGCCCGCCGCCCGCCGCCCGCCGCGGCTGAGCTGATCAGCCCGGCTCGCGCACTCCTCGCGGCCGGATGTCGGTGATCCTTCCCCCGAGGATCTCCACGGCGGCCCGCGGCAGGTCCTCCTCGTCCGCGGCGCGCGGGCCCGCCGGCGATGCGGGCGGCGCGGGATCGGCCGCGACGTCGGCGACCGGGCCGGGCGTCCCCGCCGGGACCCGTGTCGGGCGCAGCTCGGGATCGACCTTGAACTGCAGCCTGAATGTCTGTCCGAAGACCTGGCTGAGCGCGGCCTCCAGCGCCTGGCGGTGGGTTGGCTCCTCCGCGCGATCCCGGTGCAGCGCGTAGCGGAACGCGATCGTCAGCTGGTCGCCCTGGAGCGAGATCGGGGCGCCGTCGTTGAGCAGCGCCTTCAGCCGGACGCCGGGGGTGCTCCCGCGGAGCGCCTCGAGCAGCCGCTCCCACCGGGCCACGACATCGGCCAGCGACCCGTCGCCAGGAGCCACCGGCACGGCGGGCTCGGGAGGAGTGGCGATGGCGGGGGCCTCGGCAACGGCAGGGGGCGGCGCCGCGGGCGCAGGTTGGGCCGGCGCCTCCACGACCACCGCGGCCACTTCGGCACGGGGCTCGGCGGGGACGTGCTGGTGCGGCGCGGGCACCGGCACGGCGGGCGTGCCTGACGCCAGCCGGACGAGCACGAGCTCCAGCACGAGGCGAGGGTCGTGCGCCTGGCGCATCTCGGCCGCGGCGCTCACGGCCAGCTCGAAAGCCGCCCTCGCGAAGCCGGGCGCGGTGGAGCGCGCGAGGGCCTCGAGCTCGGCAGCGGCCGCGGCGTCGAGCACCAGCCCGCCACCGACGCCGGCCGCGAGCTCGGCCAGGAGCAGGCGGCGCGCCACCTCGGCCAGCGAGTAGGTCAGCTGGCGCAGGTCGGCCCCCTGCTGGACGAGCCCATCGAGCCGGCGCAGCGCGGCGCCACCCTGCCCACCCGCGCACTCGGCGAGGAGTGTCACCAGCTCACTGGCTTCGACGAGGCCGAGCTGGCGGCGCACGGTCGGCGCGTCCAGCAGCTCCGCCCCGCTGCTCGCCACCTGGTCGAGCATCGTCACGGCGTCGCGCATGCTGCCCTGCGCCATCGCCGCCACGAGCGCGATGCCATCCTCGGCGCACGCGATCTTCTCCACGTCGGCGATGTGGCGCAACCGGCCCGCGATGGCGGCCTCGTCGATGCGTCGGAACTCGAACCGCTGGCAGCGGCTGACGACCGTCTCGGGCAGTTTGTGCGCCTCGGTCGTGCACAGGATGAACAGCACATGACCGGGCGGTTCCTCGAGGGTCTTGAGCAGCGCGTTGAAGGCGTCGCCCGTCAGCTGGTGAGCCTCGTCGATGATGTAGACCTTGCGCTTCAGCAGCGCGGGCATGTACTTGGCCTTCTCCCGGAGGTCGCGCATCTCGTCGATGCCGCGGTTGCTGGCGGCGTCGATCTCGATGAGGTCGGTGGCCGCGGACTCGGTTATGGCCACGCAGTTCGCGCAGGTGTTGTCCGGCTCTCCATCCTGCGGGTCCAGGCAGTTGACGGCCTTGGCCAGGATCCGCGCGGTGCTCGTCTTGCCGGTGCCGCGGATGCCCGCGAACAGGTACGCGTGCGCCACGCGGTCCGTACGCAGCGCGTTCTTCAGCGTCTGCACGAGCGCGTCCTGCCCGACGAGGTCGTCGAAGCGCTGCGATCGGTAGCGGGTGTAAAGGGCGGTCATGAGTGTGTGAGAAGTGGTCGCGCACCCGGCCTCGAACCGATGACCCGGCGCCATCCTGGGGCGGCGGCTCCTGCCGACCTTGCCTGCGGCACCCCCATCACCCCCTTACCGCTGCTTCCTTCCGGACCTGACGGGGTTCAGGGACTCTGGACTGCGCAGGGGTCGGCGCTCAACGCCACCGTCTCAGAGACCTTCCTGGCTTCTCGGCCCTCAGACGGGAATTCGACCCCGCTATAGCGGATTGCGGGTGCAGGGCACCGCTGGCTCCCCGTCTAGCGCGACCGAGTCGATTCTAGTCTCTTGGCCTCGGCGCGCTTCGCCGGCGCCTTCCTGCGCGCCGGCGCCTTGCCGTTGGCGCCTGTCGGGAGCGCCTGCAGCCAGATGGTGAACGTCGCGCCCGCGCCCGGCGTGCTCTGGACCTCGATCGCGCCGCCGTGCATGGTCACGAGGCGCTGCGCCAGGGCGAGCCCCATACCCGTGCCGCCGTAGCGCCGGGTGGCCGTGTTGTCGACCTGGAAGAACCGCTCGAAGATGAGCTCCTGGTCCTCCGGGTCGATGCCGATCCCCCTGTCCGCGACGCGCAGGAAGACGCGGTCCGCCTCGCGTCCACCGGTGACCCGGATGCTTGGCGCGTCGGGGCTGAACTTGATCGCATTGTCGAGCAGGGCCCGGACCACCTGGCCCAGGCGGCGCGCGTCGGCCTCCGCGGTCAGCGAGACGGGCACGTCCACCCGGATGGCGGCGCGGCGCTTGGCGATGACCGGCTCGAGGTCGTCGACCGCCGCCTGGACGGCGTCGCGGACCCGGCATGGCATCAGCGTCAACCGGAGCCGGTCCGACTCGAGCATCGAGTAGTCGAGGATCGTCTCCACCAGGTCGTACAGCCCCTTGGCCGCGAGCTGGACCTCGCCGAGCGAGTCCAGCTTCTGCTCGTCGTTCCAGTTCGACCAGGCCATCGACAGGAGGTCGGTCAGCCCGATGATGGCGGTCAGCGGCGTGCGGAGCTCGTGCTGGATGGTCGCGAGGAAGTCGGATTTCATCGCGTCGAGCTCTTGCAACCGCTCCACGGTCTGGCGTTCGCGATCGAACAGCTCCGCGTTCTCGAGCGCGACCGAGGCCTGGCTGGCGAGGACCGTCACAGCCGGGAGGTCGATGTCCCCGAGCCCGCTCTCCGCGAACGCCGCCAGCGCCCCCGCCTCCCCGCCGCGCGAGGCCATCGGGACGACGACCGCCTGGGTGGCGGCGCGGCCGGGGCGCGGCACCTCGACAAGCCCGCCGCCCTCGCCGAGGATGGCCTTGACGGCCGGGGCCGCCCACACCGCGCGCGCCGTGGACGCGTTCGTCCCGCGGAGGGCCACGGGCTGGCCGCCGTCGCCGTACATGACCGCCGCGGGCGCGCCGGTGACCTCGAGCAGCGCGTCCAGCACGGCTTCGCGGAGGGCGGCCTGGCCCGTGATCGTGGTGGTCAGGGCGCGCGAGACGGCGCCCAGGCTCGTGAGGGCCTGGTCCAGGTGGGCGCGCTGCTCCTCCAGCTGCGCCGTGCTCCGTTCGATGCGCTGCGCCATGTGGTTGAACGTCGCCGCGAGGCGCGCGAAGTCGTCCTCGCCGCGCACCACGACCCGGGCCCCGTAGTCGCCGCGGCCCACGCTCTCGGCCCCCTCCCCCAGGCGGCGCAACGGCCGCAGCGCGAAGCGGCGGGCGAACACGATGGCGACGATCGTCAGCACGGTCCCGATCAGGGTGGTCGTGAAGATGACCGTGAGGGTGTCGTTGAGGGTGACGGCGGCGAAGACGTAATCCTGGAACTCGGCCCCGAGGACGACCGGCTCGCTCCCCGCGGTCCCGATGGACGTGTAGTACCCGGCGTAGGTCTGGCCGGCGATCGTGGTCAGCGCGAAGCTCTGTCCCTGGTTGGCCGCCTGCTGCACGTCCGGCGGCAGGATGGAGGGTGTGGACGCCGCGGTGAAGGTCGTCGCGACGCGGCGGCCGCCGTAGAAGATGCTGTATTGCACGGGGTTGCCCGCGGAGCTGTTGACGCGGCGGAGCAGCGCCTGCGGGTCGACCACGTCGAGGACGTAGCCGATACGCGTCCCCTGCCGGTCGACCGGCGCCACCCCGTCGAGCTCCAGGTGCCCGCCCTGGGCGGCGAGGACCCCGTCGGTGGGCGGCGCGCCGGAGGCGACCGCGGCCACCGCCGCCGCCGGGCTCCACCGGCTGGCGGCGACCTGGGCGGAGCCCGAGCCCCCGCTGAAGGCCACGAGCCCGCTGCCGCTGCCGTCGACCACGACCAGCGTCTGGTCGGACGTCAGGTAGCGGGCCTCGGCCCGGACGGTGTCAGGGGCCGGGAAGCCGGCGACGAAGGGGGCGTACCCCGCCAGCCCCGCCGCGACCTGCGTCGCGTTGGTGCCGGCGTCGCTGAGCTCCCGGCGCAGCCCGTCGACGCTGCTGCGGCCCACGTTCTGCTCCAGCTCCCGGGTCTGGGCCAGGCGGGACGTGATCAGGAGCCCGGCCAGGGCGACCACGGCGATGACTATCGTCCCCACCTCGAGCGCCACCAGCTTGGCGGCGAACGAGGCCCTGAGGCGGGCGATCAACCCGCGGCTGGGCGACGCCGGGCCGCGCGGACCCCGAACCAGGCGGCCAGGGCGACCAGGAGAAGGCCCTGCGCCGCGGCGAGGAACGGCCAGACGTGGTCCGAGCTCACCCCGAGACCGTCCTTCATCAGCGAGGCCAGGAGCGTGGCAAAGGCGTCAGGCGCGAACTCCTGCGGCGGCGCCGTGGCCCCTGCGCCGAGGCCGCTGGCGCTGCCGGGCGGCACGAGCGGGGCGCTGGAAAGGAGGATGGTCGCGTTGCCGGCGCCCACGCTCCCGGTGCCCCCACCCGAGCCGCTGCCGCCCCCGCCGCTGCCGGCGCCCGGCCCACCGCCGCCCGGGGCGGAGGTCGGCGCGACCACGTTGTTCAGCGTGGCCAGCGGGTTGTTGGTGCAGGCCTGGTTCAGGGGTGGCGGCAGGGTGACGCACTGGTCGAGCGGCGTGGGCAGCGGGAGAGGGCTCGCGGGAAGGGCCGGGACCGACGGGATCGCCGAGGCGACCGGGGATGGCACCAGCGACGCCAGCGGCGACGGGATGAGGCTCGCGAGCGGGGACGGGACCAGGGCCGCTTGACCGGTGACGACGGCCTGGACCGGTCCGCCGGCGGCGACCGCCACGGCGGGCAGCGCGAGCGCCAGCGTCGCCAGGGCTCGGCGCCAGGGCTTGAACCTCAGGTGGCGGCGCGGAACGACACTTCGGGCCACCCCCTTACTGTAGGGGGCGAAGCTGCCGCGGGCCCAAGGCCTTAACAACTTTTTACGCCGCGCGTGCCCGTGTCACGAGGGCGTTGCGGCGCGCGAGCCTCAGGTCGGAGCCGAGAGCGGGGGCGCGGGCGTGGAGGCTCTCTGGCCCAGCCGTCGCTCGCGCCCGTGCACGAGGCGGTCGATGTTGTCGGCGTGCCGCACCACGATCAGCACACTCCCGGGCACGGCGAGGAGGAGCGCGGCGTCGCCGGCGACATGCAGCCGCCAGGCCACGGTGGCGGCGATGGCCCCCGTCACGGCGGCGACGATCGAGCCGAGGGAGACGTAGCGCGTCACCGCGATCGCCACGGCCATGCACAGCATCGAGCACACGAAAGCCGGCGGGCAGATCGCGAGGAAGGCGCCGCCGGCGGTCGCGACGCCGCGTCCACCACGGAAGCCGGCGAACACGGGCCAGTTGTGCCCCACGATCGCCGCGATGCCGCCCAGCGCGCCGGCGGCGGGGTTGCCGGCGAGGAAGGCCACCAGCGCCACGGCGGTGAAGCCTTTGGCCACGTCAACGGCCCCGACGGCGATGCCCGCACCGAGCCCCAGCGTGCGGGTGACGTTCGTGGCCCCGGTTCGCCGGGACCCCACCGTGCGCACGTCCACGCCGGCCACGAGCTTGCCCAGCCAGAGCCCGGTGGGGACGCTGCCGAGGAGGTAGGCGAGGACGAGTAGGGCGAGCAGCCGGGCCGGGCCCATCAGGCGCTGGACACCGGCGCGCGGCGGAGGATCCCGGCCAGGGCGAGAGCCATGGAGGCGATGGCGACAGCATAGAGCGCCGGCACCACCCAGGGCGGAGGGTGGAGGTAGAACGAGCCCCAGGCGGCCAGCAGGGCGACCCCGATCGCCAGCGTCGAGCGCTGGCCCCAGGGCGTGTGCCGCACCGGCAGGGTGGAGCCACGCGCGAACATCAACGCCAGCCCGCCCACCACGGGGGTGAAGTACCTCACCCCGATGAGGACCGGGATCCACCAGGGCACCGCGCCCCACCGCGCCAGGGCCGCGGCCGCGGCCGTGAAGAAGAAGGCGTCCAGGACGGGGTCGAGCAGGCGGCCGAGGCGCGACTCGTTGCGCTGCAGCCGGGCGACGGAGCCGTCGACGAGGTCCGTGACCCCCGCGGCGATGCACAGCGCCGCCCACGCCGCAGTCGGCCGCGGGCTCCACGTCGCCGCCAGCCCCGCGGGCACCGCCGCCCAGCCCCGGAAGAGGGTCATCCAGTTCGCGGCGCCGACCGCCGGGCCCGGGTCGCCCGTGAGCGGGTGCCGCACCAGGCCGAGCTCGACGCGCACCCACTCGGCCAGCACCAACCACGCCAGCAGCCCGGGGGCGACGGCCGTCACCACCGGCGCGCCGTCGAGCCGCCAGAAGGCGACGCCAACCGCGACGGCCAGGACGGCGCCGGCTGCCTCGCCCAGGCGAACCTCGCGGACCAGGTCGGGGCGGGCGGCAGTGTTGTCCCTGGCGCGCGAGGTCAGCGCCCGCAGCAGCCCCGCCCAACCCCGGCGGCTGAAGCCGCTTCGCCTCAGCTCGGCCAGGGCCGCGTCGACAAACTGGTTGGGGCCCATGGCCTCGTCCTGGTCGCGGGCGGCGGGCCCGCGAGCTGTCGTCAAGGGCAGAGAGGTGGGAGGGTGCAGGGTTTGGAGGACGGGGTCGGCGCGGGCGTGTAGACCTCCGGCCCCGGCGGCGTCGGCGACGGCTCCCCGGGCGTGGGGCTGCCGCCCGGGGCCGCGCCCGGGCTCGCCGCGGTGCCGGTCCCGCTGGAGCCGTACACCGGGAGGGGCTCGCACCGCTCGGGCGTCGCGCCGGGCGATGGCGACGGGGACGGGGTCGCGTACTGGTAGGGCGCCCTGGGGTAGGCCGGCGTCGGGCTCGGCGTCGGCCCACCGTGACCGGCCGAGCCGCTCGGCTTGGGCGAGGCGGACGGCGACGGCGTGGTGCTCGCGACGCAGGCCCTCGTGCCGCTCTTGGCGGCGCCGAAATCCGGCGGCACGGACTTGCCGTACCAGCCCTTCAGGAAGTCCTCCATGACCAGGCCGGCGCCGATGTCGCCCCAGAGCTCGTTCATGTGACCTTCCTCGCTGTGCGGACCAGCGTGGCCCATCCACGCGCCGATGACCATGTCGGTGGTGTAGCCGATGAACCACGAGTCGTGCCACCACTCAGTGGTCCCGGACTTCGCCGCCATCGGGATCCCCATGTGGTACTGCGGGGGTACCGCACCCTTCAGGATCGTCGTGAGCTGGAGCGTCACGCTGGCGGGCACCACCTGCTCAGTGCTGGGCGCCCGGTTGTCCTCGAGCACGTGCCCGCCGGTGTCCGTCACCCTCGCGATGGCCCACGGGTGCAGGCGCCTGCCGCCGTTCGCGATCGCCCCGTACGCCGCCACGTGGTCGATCATCGGCATGTAGTTGGAGCCCAGCGTCGCGGTGCAGCCGGTCTCCTTCAGGTACTGCGGCTTGACTCCCAGCGCCTGCGCGGTCGCGAAGACGCGGCTCGGCCCGAGGGCCTGGAACAGGCGGATCGATGAGATGTTGCGCGACTGCTGGAGCGAGTAGGCAAGGCTGATTCCGCCGAGCTGGCGGCCGTCGAAATCCTGCGGGTGGTACCCCGCCGCGCAGCCCGGCGGGGTGCCGGCGTCGAGCAGGCCGGAGCCGGGGCTGTAGCCGCTGGCCAGGGCCGTCGAATAGGTGTAGGCCTTGAAGGTCGACCCCACCTGGTGCAGGTCGCCGCCGTACTCGGGCGCGACGGTGTTGTTGACCGAGCCGTTGATGTTCATGTCGTTGTAGTCGACGGAGCCGACCATGGCCAGGATCGCGCCGGTCTTCGGGGACAGGACCAGCGCCGCGCCGTTGTTGGGACCGCCCGCCTGCTGGCCGGAGCTGTCCGTCACGGTCCTGACCGACTTCGCCGCGGCGGGCACCTCCTTCTGCACCGCGCGCGTCGCGAGGTCCTGGGCGCGCGGGTCCAGGGTGGTGATCACCGTCAGGCCGCCGCGGTCGACCACGTCGCCACCGAGCCGCTCCCGGAGCAGCGCGATCACGTAGTCGACGAAGTGCGGGGCCAGGCTCAGGCGGGGTGCCGCACCCGCCTGCTGCGCGGCCCGCAGCGCCGGCTGGAGGTCGGTGGCCGCGACGGAGGCGGCGGTGGCCGGGGTTACGTACCCGGCGGCCACCATCGCGTGGAGGACGACCTGCTGGCGGGCGCGGGCGGCGACGTAACCGTCGGCGCTGAACGGGTTGTACCGGCCCGGGCTCTGCGGCAGCCCCGCCAGGAAGCTGGCCTCGGGGAGCGTCAGGTCGCGGGCATGGACGCCGAAGTACTTCTCGGATGCCGACTCGATCCCGTACGCGCCATTGCCGTAGTAAATGGTGTTGAGGTACATCTCGAGGATCTGGCTCTTGGAGTAACGGCTCTCCAGCTGCAGGGCCAGGACGAGCTCCTTCACCTTGCGCGAGAGCGTGCGGTCGGGGAGCTGCAGCAGCGCCAGCTTGACCACCTGCTGGGTGATTGTGCTGGCCCCCTGCGCCGCCTGGCGGTGCGTCAGGTCGTACAGGCCCGCGCCGACGATACGAGGCAGGTCGACGCCGGGGTGCGAGTAGAAGTCCTTGTCCTCGACCGAGATGGTGGCGTGCTGGAGGTCCCGCGAGATGTGCGCGAGGTCGACGACGGTGCGGTTCTGGCCGTTCGGATAGCGCTCCTCGAGGAGTGTCGTGCCGTCGCTGGCGTAGATGCGCGTGACCTGCGACAGGGAGTCCGTGCCGAAGCCCTCGATCGAGGGCAGGTCGCGGGCGACGTAGGCGTAGGCGGCGCCCGCGCCGAGGACGATGACCGCCGCGGCCAGGAGGACGGATGCCAGCAGCACACCCCCGCTGCGTACGCGGCGCTGGATCCCGGCCAGGCGGAGGAGACGCTCGACCAGCTGCGCGGGACGGTCTCGCAGGCGGCGGCGAGGCGGGGCGCCGCTGCGCCGCGGGCGCCGCAGCGCCGGCGGCGTGTCGGGGCGGCCGGAGCGGGCGCGCGCCCGCGGCCGCCGGGTGGCGCCCGGGCGGGCTCCTTCTGCCATCTAGTGGACTGTAGCCGCTGCCGGGCGGCCCCCGCCGCGCGGAGTTACCGCTGGAAGACGGCCGCGGCCGCGGCCTGGGCGCGCTCGAAGAAGACGCCGGTGAAGGCCGCCAGGGGCAACAGCGCGAACACCCCGACGGCCAGCGCGGCCGCCATCGGCGCGCCCACGCTGAGGGGCCGGCCGGCGCGGCCCTCATCCAGGTACATGGCCCGGACGACCCGGAGGTAGTACACCGCCGAGAGCGCGCTGTTCACGAGCGCCACCAGCACCAGCCAGGAGTAGCCGGCCTGCACCGCGGGGATGAAGACAAGGACCTTCGCGAAGAAGCCGATGAGCGGCGGGATGCCCGTCAGCGAGAGGACGGAAAGCGCGAGGATGAGGGCCACCCCGCCCGAGCGCCGCCCGAGCCCGGCGAGGGCCGTGAGCTCGTCGGAGCCGGTCGCCGCCTCGGCGGTCTGGAGCGCGGCAAAGGCGGCCAGGTTGGTCAGCCCGTACACGAGCAGGTAGAACAGCAGGGCCGCGATGCCAAGGCGCTCCGTCTGCGGGTTGGAGATCGCCAGGAGGCCGAGCATGATGTAGCCCGCGTGCGCGATGGAGCTGTAGCCGAGCAGCCGCTTCACGCTCGTCTGCGACAGCGCGGTCACGTTGCCGACGGTCATCGTGATCGCGGCCACGATGGCGATGTACATCCCCCACTGGTGCGTGAGCGGCAGGAGCGCGGACGTCAGCACCCGGATGAGCAGCGCGTACCCCGCCGTCTTCGACGAGACCGCGATGAAGGCGGTGACCGGCGTGGGCGCCCCCTGGTACACGTCGGGAACCCACTGGTGGAAGGGCACCGCGGCGATCTTGAAGCTGAAGCCCCCGATGATGAAGATGGTGGCGAGCACCAGCGCGGGGCTGGCGGTGCCGGCCCGGGCCAGCTCCTGGCCGACGGCGTCGAGGTTGGTGCGCCCGGTGAGGCCGTACAGGATCGCGAGGCCGTACAGCAGGACCGCCGAGCTGGCGGCCCCGAACACCAGGTACTTGAACCCGGCCTCGGAGGAGCGGCGCTCGCCCTTGTTGAACGCCACCATGACGTAGAGGGCGATGGACAGCGTCTCCAGGGAGACGTAGAGCTCGATCATCTCGCGCGCCGAGGCCATGAACATGCCGCCCGCGGTCGCGAGCAGGACGAGGCCGATGAACTCGGACTGGTGCGGCCGGAACGTCTCGGTCGCGCGGTACCCCATGAGGATGGTGATGACGGCGAAGAGGAGCAGGAGCGCCTTGAGGAAGATGGCGTAGTGGTCGACTACGAAGGTCCCGTTGAGCTTGTCCCACGGGGTGCCGCTGCTGGGGATGAGCAGCAGGAGCGTCGCAAAGCTCAGCACCGTGCCCACGATCGCCACGGTCGCGGCGACGCGGCGAGCGGGCGCCGACGTCGCCGCGGGCTCGACATCGCCCTCGAGGAAGAGGCCGATGATGACGACCGCCAGCGCCGTGGCGAGCAGGACCAGCTCGGGGAGCAGGTAGTAGAGGGTCTGCGCGTTCACGTCAGCCGCCGCCCGCCCGCGCGGCGAGCGGCGCCACGCCGAGATTGATCATCTGGGCCAGGGTCCTCGTCACCAGGGGCAGCGCGCCGAAAGCGAAGACCACGGCGAGCATGCCGGCCATGTAGCCGAGCTCCAGCGCGCCGGGGTCCTTCAGCTTCTGCCACGTCTCCTTGATGGCGCCGAAGAACACCCGCTCGAGCATCCAGAGCAGGTATGCGGCCGACAGCACGACGCCGAAGACGGCGAGCAGCGTCCCGACGCGGTGGACGCCGAAGGTGCCCACGAAGATCTCGAACTCCGCAATGAAGCCGGCGAACCCGGGCAGCCCGAGGCTGGCCAGGGCGGCGACCACCCAGGCCACGGCCAGGTAGGGCATTCGTTGCGCGAGCCCGCCGAGCTCGCGGATGGAGCGCGTGTGGGTGCGGTCGTAGACAAGGCCCACCAGCAGGAAGAGGGAGCCCGTGATCACACCGTGCGCGAACAGCTGGTACGCGGCGCCGTTGAGTGACAGAGCCGTGAGCCCGCTCATCCCGACCAGGACGAACCCCATGTGCGACACGGAGCTGTACGCGACCATGCGTTTCATGTCGTCCTGGACGAGGGCCGCGAAGCCGCCCCACAGGACGCCGATCACGCCGAGCGCGAGCACCGCCAGGCTGAACTTGTGCGCCGCCGAGGGGAACTGGCCGACGCAGATGCGCAGCATCCCGTACCCGCCCATCTTCAGGAGGATCCCCGCCAGGAGCACCGAGACCGGCGTCGGCGCCTCGACATGGGCGTCGGGCAGCCACGTGTGGAGAGGGAACGCCGGGAGCTTGATCGCGAAGCAGAGGAAGAAGAGCCAGAACAGCGCGTAGGTGAGCGCCGCGGGGAGCTTCGCCGTCTGGGCGAGGACCTGCATGTCGAAGGTCCCCTGCCCGCTCTTGAAGAACAGGATGAGGATCGCGAGCAGCAGCGCCGCGGAGGCGGCGATCGTGAAGAGAAGGAACTTCCATGCCGCGTACATCCGGCGCGCGCCGCCCCAGATGGCGATCAGCAGGAACATCGGGATGAGCTCTATCTCCCAAAAGATGAAGAAGAGCAGGTAGTCCATCGCGGTGAACACGCCGGTGACCCCGATGTCGAGGACCAGGATCAGGATGAAGTACTCCTTGACGCGTTCTTTCAGGTTCCAGCTCGCCAGCACGGCGACGAAGAACAGCAGCGTGGAGAGGACCACGAGGGGCAGCGACAACCCGTCGACGCCAACCTTGTAATGCGCGCCGAAGGCGCCGATCCAGGCGATGTTGTCGACGTACTTGAAGTCGCCCGTGTACGTGAAGTTGGTGATCTCCGTCGCGGTGCTGAAGAACGCGAGCAGGGCGAGCAGCAATGGGACGAGGGTGAACACGGCGGCAACGCTCTTGATGCGCCCCTGGTCCTCGTCGCTGCGGTTCGGCAGGGCCATGATGACCAGCGCACCCAGCAGAGGCAGCCAGACGATGAGCGAGAGCAGGACGCCGGGGCCGCTGCTCGTGGCGGTCGTCGTCGCCGCGCCCGGCGGCGTCGGGGTGGTCAGGGCCAGGAGGGCCTGGATCACCGGCCCACCGCGGCCGCGAGCGTGCCGCCTCCGCCAAAGACAATGAACAGCACCACGAGGACGAACATCCCGGCAAACAACCCCAGCGCGTAGGCCTGCACGCGACCTGTCTGGAGGCGGCGGGCGCGCTGGGCGACCAGCTGGTAGCCGCCGGCCAGCGAGTCCATGAACGTGTCGATCGCGTTGGTGTCGAACCACTGCACGGCGCGGCCGGCGTTGAGCAGGAGGCCGCGGACGAACATCGCCTCGTAGATCTCGTCGAACCAGCCCTTGTTGTGGGCCCAGGCGTAGACGGGGGCGAAGCGCTGGTTGAACTCCGCGGCCGAGAACCGCTTGAAGCGCGCGTGGTAGAAGAGGCTCGCCGTCAGCAGGCCCGCGAGGGCGATGCCCGTCGACGCCGCCAGCGCGACATAGTTGATGGACTCTGTCTCGGCGCGGGGCCCGTAGAAGACGAAGCCGCTGAAGCCGCCCTTGACCGTCACCGAGGCCGCCAGGCCGATGATCGCGGCGAGCACGGACAGCACGATCATCGGGACCGTGATCGCGCGCCCGTTCTCGTGGATGCGCTTGGGGTCGAAGGCGCGGCGTTTCGCCGGCTCGCCGGTGAACACGACGAAGAACAGGCGGAACACGTACATGGCCGAGAAGAAGCTGATGAGGACGGCCATCGTGGTCAGGACGATGTTGCCCTGGGCGAACACGGCGGAGACGATCGCATCCTTGGAAAAGAAGCCGGAAAATATCGGGATGCCGGCCGCCGACAGGCAGCCGATGAGCATGGTCCACGCCGTCACGGGCATGCGTTTCCAGAGCCCGCCCATCTCCCAGATGTCCTGCGTGTGCAGGCTGTGGATCACCGACCCGGCGCCGAGGAACAGGAGGGCTTTGAACCACGCGTGCGTGAACAGGTGGAACACGGCCGCCGAGTAGGCGCCGACCCCCAGGCCGAGCATCATCAGGCCGAGGTGGCTCAGCGTGGAGTACGCGACGATGCGCTTGATGTCGTCCTGGGCAACCGCCCAGATGGCGGCCATGAGGCTCGTGACCGCGCCGAGCGTCGCCACCACTGCCAGCGACGCGGGGTTAGCCGCGAAGAGGTTGTAGGCCCGCGCCACCAGGTACACGCCGGCCGCCACCATCGTCGCGGCATGGATCAGGGCCGAGATCGGCGTCGGGCCCTCCATGGCGTCGGGCAGCCACACGTGGAGCGGGAACTGCGCCGATTTGCCGACCGCGCCGCTGAACACCAGCATGGCGATGACGAAGAGACCGAGGCTCGAGACCTTGCCGGCCGTCCACATCGTGCTCAGACGGTAGAAGTCGAGCTCGTGGAACCGCGCGTAGATGTACGCGATCCCGACGAAGAACGCGAAGTCGCCGAAGCGCGTGACTATGAAGGCCTTCTTCGCCGCGGCGGCCGCCGCCGGGCGCTTGAAGTAGTGCCCGATCAGAAGGTAGGAGCAGACCCCGACCAGCTCCCACCCGACGTACGTCTGGAAGAAGTTGGGCGAGAGGACGAGCAGCAGCATCGAGAACGTGAAGAGGGAGATGAAGCCGAAGAAGCGGACGAATCCCTCCTCGCCCCGCATGTACTCCAGCGAGTACACCTGGATGAGCGCGCTGACACTGCAGACGACCACGACCATCATGGCCGCCAGGGGGTCGCCCAGCACGCCGATCTGGAGCGTGAAGTCGGCCGGCGCGGTGCCGAAGGTTATGAACTGGTCGAAGATGAGCTTGATGACGTGGTGGGGCTGCCGCTGGGCGATCTCGGCGAAGAGGAAGACGAGCGACACGGCGTCGGCCGCGAGGGCGGCGGTGATCCCGATCCACGCCGAGGTGCGCTTGTTCTCGTACGTGATCCCGAAGATCAGCGCGAACGCCACCAGCGGCAGGAGCGGGATCAGCCAGAGGTAGTCAAAGACCCAGGTCACCGGCGGCTCCCCTCCCCTACCACCGCAGCAGGTCGATCTCGTCGACCCAGATCGTCCCGCGCAGGCGGTAGATGAGCAGAAGGATGGCGATGGCGACCGCGACCTCGGCCGCCGCGATGGTGATCACGAACAGGGCGAACGCCTGGCCCGCAAGCGGCTCCACCGACCCGTAGCCGAAGCGCGCGAACGCGGCCAGGGCGACGTTGGACGCGTTGAACAGCAGCTCGACGCTCATCAGCAGGCTGATGGCGTTGCGCTTGGAGAGGAGGCCGTAGATGCCGATCGTGAAGAGCCCGGCGCTGACGACGAGGAAATGGGGCAGGCCGATCACTTGCGTTCTTCAGCCTCCGTCTCCTCGTGGCGCGCGAGGATCACGGCGCCGATCAGGCCGATCAGCAGCAGCACCGAGACGACCTCGAACGGCACGGCGAAGGTGCGGATCAGCTGCTCGCCGATCACGCCCGTGGTCCCCGCGAGGTCGGGCCACGGCGTGAGCTTCCACGGCGCGGGCAGGAGGACCGCCAGCAGCAAGACGAAGACCGCGGCGGCGACCGGGAGGGCCCAGGCGCGGTTCGATGTGTCGGAGTTGCTGGTGTCTGACATCGAGCGCCGCGTCATCATGATCGCGAAGACCACCAGGACCGGGATGGCGCCGGCGTAGATGAGCAGCTGCGCGACCCACAGCAGGTCGGCGTTCATCAACAGGTACAGCCAGGACACCATGAAGAAGCACGCGATCAGCGCGAGCGCGGCGCGGACGACGTTGCGCAGCGTCACCACCAGCAGGGCGCTCGTCAGCGTCAGCAGCGCCACCGCGTAGAACGCGATCGAGTAGAGCGCCTGGCTGTGGCTCACGCTTCGGCCGCCGGCTCTCCTCCCCCCGCCTGCGGGGGGAGGCTCGGTGCGGGGCTCGCGGGGCGCGCCGCCGGCGCGGCGGCCGCGGGCACCCCGGCGCCAGGAGCGGCGGCGGCGGCAGCCGGGGCCGGCTTCTTCTTCGGCAGCGGCTTGGGCCCGGCGAGCTGGTCCATCTCGTAGATCAGGAGGCGGCGGTCGTGCGTCGAGAGCTCGAAGTCGGGGCCGAGGTGGATGGCCTTCGGGTCGGTCGGGCAGACCTCCTCGCAGAGCCCGCAGTAGTAGCAGATCCCGAGGTCGAGGGCGAAGCGGTCCACGACCACCTTGCGGCTCATCGGGTCCTTGTGCTCCTCCATCTTGATCGCGATCACCGGGCACACCCGCTCGCACTGCGTGCAGCCGATGCACACGTCCTGGTGGAAGATGTGGCGCCCGCGGAAGCGGTAGCCGAGCTCGGGCGCCTCGTCCGGGTACTGCGTGGTCATGCGCTTCACGAACAGGTGCTTCGTCACCGCGGAGATGCTGCGCAGGATGCCGGTGGGTACTAGCTTCATGGGTTCCAGACCTTACCGATGATCAGCGCCTCGCCGGCGGCGATGAAGAGGTTGAGGAAGGCCAGCGGGGTCAGCACCGTCCAACCGAAGCGCAGGAACTGGTCGATGCGGAAGCGCGGCACGGAGAAGCGGATCATCGCGATGATGCCGAACACCAGGTAGCTCTTGACGAGGAACCAGACGATCGGCCAGCCGATCACCGGCACGCCCGCGAGGAACAGCGGCTGCCAACCGCCGAGGAAGAACGTGGTGAATACGGCGGCGAGGGTCCAGGTCGTGCCCGTCTCGACCGCGAGGAACAGGCCGAACATCATGCCCGAGTACTCGGTGAAGTAGCCGGTGACGAGCTCGGACTCCGCCTCGGTCAGGTCGAAGGGGTGGATCGCGTTCTCCGCCATCCCGGCGATCAGGAAGACGATGGCGCCGAGGACCTGCGGGAAGATGAACCAGAGGTTGTGCTGGGCCAGCACGACGCCTTGCGTGCTGAGCGTCCCGCTGAGGATGACGACGCCCAGCACCGACATCGTCAGGGGCACCTCGAAGGCCAGCAGCTGGGCGACGGCGCGCATGCCGCCGTACATCGAGTACTTGTTGTTCGAGGCCCAGCCCGCCATGAACAGCGAGGGGAAGGCCAGGCTCGTGATGGCGAAGAGGTACAGCACCCCGACGTTGACGTCCGCCAGCGACCCGTGCGAGCTCCACGGGATGACGAGGTAGGCCATCACGAACGGGAAGGCCGCGATGATCGGGGCCAGCACGAACACGAGCCGGTCGGCGCGGTTCGGGACGAGGGCCTCCTTGATGATCATCTTGATCATGTCCGCGACCCACTGCAGTGAGCCCTGGGGGCCGACCCGGTTGGGCCCGTAGCGGTCCTGGACGAACGCGATCTGGCGCCGCAGCACGACGCTCAACACCCCCGCGTTGAGCAGGGTGAAGTTGGCCACGATGAACACGGCGACGAACGCGAGCACGAAATCGAGGGCGATGCCTCGAAGGCCCCAGCTGAAGAGCAGGTTGCGCAGCCACTCCCCAACCGCGCCGACGTCGTCGACGAGCAGCGCGCCGGGGACCGCCGCCAACCCCGCTCCCGTTATCGCGATCAGCGGTCGACCTCACCCATGTTGATGTCGATCGAGCCGAAGATGACGATCAGGTCCGCGAGCTTCCAGCCACGCAACATGCCCGGCAGCGCCGTGAGGTTGATGAAGGAAGGAGAGCGGATCTTGGCCCGGTAGGGCTGCAGGTCGCCGTCACTCTTCAGGTAGATCCCGAGCGCCCCCTTGGCGCCTTCGATCTCGGCGTAGGAGTCCCCCGGGGCGGGTTTGAACACCTTCGGGGCCTTGCCCAGGTTGCCGGGCTCCGTCTGCTCAAGGCGGTCGACCGCCTGCAGGATGATCTTGCGCGACTGCTCCATCTCCTCCATGCGGACCATGTACCGGTCGAAGCAGTCGCCGTTCTCCCCGACCGGGATCTCGAAGTCGAGCTCGGAGTAGATCCCGTACGGGTGCGCCTTGCGGACGTCGTACTTCACGCCGGAGCCGCGGAGCGTCGGGCCGGTGACCGAATGCGCCAGCGCGTCCTCGGCGCTGAGGATGCCGATGCCCTTGGTTCGCATCTGCATGATCTCGTTGCGGGTCAGCAGGTTGTGCCAGTCCTCGACATGGCGCGGCACGAGGTCCATAACCTTGCGGACCTTGGCGGGCCACCAGTCCTCGCAGTCCTGGGCCACCCCCCCAGGGCGCATGTAGTTGTACATCATGCGGGCGCCGGAGAGGTCGTCCAGCAGGGTGAGGATCTCCTCGCGCCAGTTGAAGCCCCAGATCCCGCTGGTCGTGAAGACGCCCAGGTCCTGGCCGAAGGCGCCGATGCCTATGTAGTGGCTCGACAGCCGCGAGAGCTCGCCGGCGATCGTGCGCAGGCAGTTGGACCGCTCGTTGACCTCGAGCCCCGCCAGCTTCTCGCAGGAGAGGCACCACGCCCAGTTGTTGAGCATGGCCGCCGTGTAGTCCATCCGGTCCATGATCGCGACGGCCCCGACGTAGGTCCGGCCCTCGAAGAGCTTCTCCGCCGACCGGTGCAGGTAGCCGAAGATGATCCGTGAATCGACGACCGTCTCGCCGTCCAGGGTGACGAAGAAGTGGAGCACCCCGTGGGTCGACGGGTGGTGAGGACCGAGGTTGATCTGGACCAGGTCGGAGCGCAGGTCCTTGCGCATCGCCTTCTCGAAGTCGAGGGAGACGCGTCCCTGGACCGCCTCGCGCGGGATGATCTTGAGCTCGCTCACCCGCCGCTCCCCTCCGCCGCCGGCGGGTTCGGACCCGCAGGGCGGGCGCCGCCCTTCGCGCCGGACGGCGGCTCGTCGTCGGTGACACCTCCCTGCCCGATGTGCAGGTGCAGCTTCTCGGTCGGCTTCGGCGGGCGCGTCGGCGGGTGCTCGAAGGACTGTGGCGTGGTCCCGACGGGGATCGCCTCGCCAATACCGCTGCCGTCGACCGCGATCCGCGCCTCCGCGGGTGGCGCCTCCATCGCCTCCCCGCCGTAGCCCTTGAGGCCCGCGAGATGCCAGGGGATCTCGACGTTCAACGGCACCCAGTCCTTGCGGAGCGGGTGGCCCGGGAAGCCCTCCCACGTGAGGATGCGGCGCAGGTCGGGGTGGCCCTTGAAGCGGATCCCCATCAGGTCCCAGATCTCGCGCTCCTGGTGGATCGCCCCCGGGAAGATGGCGCTCACACTCGGGACCTCCGGCTCGAACTCCGCGACCGGCTCCTGCTTCTCGACGCGGACGCGGGCCAGGAGGTAGCCCGGGTACGCGGGGTCCAGCATGCGCGACGACACCGGGCGAACGCTTGTCAGGTGGTAGAGGAGCTGGAAGTTCTCGACGTCGTCCACGGCGGTGATCGAGGTGAGCATGTCGAAGCCCAGCTGCTCCCGGGCGAAGCGCATCAGCTGCGGGACCTGGCGCGGGCTGACCTCGACCTCGACGGTGTCGCCCTTCACGACGGGCTCGAGACCCTGGCCGAAGCCCGAGGAGAGCTGCAGGCTCAGGCTTTCCAGCGTGCCCGCCAAGCTACGCCTCCCCGGTGCTCGAGGGCGCCTGCTGCGGAGCCGGCGCCTGGCCGGCATCGGCCGGACGCGGCGGGGCCCCGGGCCGTGCTGCCGCGGCCGGCTTGGCCTCCCCCTCGTGCGCGTGCCAGGGCTCGACGTACTCGCCGTAGAAGCGCTTGTAGAGCTTGCGGAAGATCTGCTCCGGGGCATTCCACGGGTGCGCGACCTTCGTCCCCGGGGGCAGCGCCGGCTGCATCCGCCTGCCCTTGATCAGGCTCTCCTGGCGCATGCGCTTCTGCAGCTCGATGATGGAGTGCAGCAGCGCCTCGGGCCGCGGCGGGCAGCCCGGGCAGTACATGTCGACCGGCAGGACCTGGTCGACGCCGTCCACCTGCGAGTAGCCGCCGCTGAAGATCCCGCCCGAGACCGCGCAGTTGCCCATCGCGATCACGTACTTCGGCTCGGCCATCTGCTGGTAGAGCCGCAGCACTGCCGGGGCCATCTTCTTGGTCAGCGTGCCGGAGATGATCATCACGTCGCTCTGGCGCGGCGAGAAGCGCGCCACCTCGCCGCCGAAGCGGGCCACGTCCACCTTGCCGGCGACCATCGACATGAACTCGATGAAGCAGCAGCAGAGGCCGAAGCCGAAGGGCCACGGGCTGTTGCTCCGCCCCCAGTTGATGAGCTTGTCGAGCGGCCCCGTGAGGATGTCGAAGGTCGGCCCGACGTGGTGGTGCTCCACCCCGGGGGCCAGCTGCGTGGTGGTCACCTCGTCCATCGCCTGGACCTGGATCGGCGGCGTCTCGGTGGCGCTCACCTCAGCGCCACTCCAGGGCGCCGCGGCGCCAGGCATAGGCGAGCCCGACGAGCAGGATGAGGCTGAAGAGGCCGAGCTCGACCAGGGCGACGAGTCCGAGGGACTCGCTGATGTGCCTGAAGACCGTCGCCAGCGGGTAGAAGAAGATGACCTCGACGTCGAAGATCACGAAGACGAGCGCGTACATGTAGTACTGGACGTGGAACCGGCCCCACGCGCCGCCCACGGGCACCATCCCGCTCTCGTACGTCTCGTTCGTCATCGCCGGCCGCTTGCCGCTTCGCGCGGTGCGCAGGACGCGGGTCAGGAAGAGGACGAGGGCGACGACCCCGGCCGGGAGGGCCACGGCGACCAGGGCGTACAGCGTGATCGTGCCGAGATAAGGCTGCAACGTTATCCGCTCCCCTGTGACCGACGATCGGGCTCAGCAGACGTCTGAATCGCGGCAAGTATACCGACCACCCTGTTACATGCCCTCGCCGGCGGCGTCGTCGACCTCGATCTCCTCAGTGAGGAGGTAGAAGGCCAGGACAAGGCCCGCGATGACGAGCCCGAAGACCTGGAGCCCGATGACCTCCGGGGCCGGGCCGGCGTCCCGCGCCAGCCGGCCCAGGATGGCGAGGGCCACGCCGGCGCCCGCCACGCCGTACATGCGCATCCCGCTCCGGAAGGCCGCCACGCACCAGACCAGCAGCAGGCACTCGACGAAGTCCAGGGCCAGCTCGAGGGCAACCGCCATCAGGAGCGGGCGGCCACGGCGGCCCGCAGGACCCGGCCGCCTCCCAGGACCTCGTCGCCGGCGTAGAAGACCGCGGCCTGGCCGGGAGTGGCCACGGCGAGGGGCTCGGCCGGCACGACGACGGCCCCGGCGCCCTCGAGGCGGACGGAGGCGGCGACCGGCGCGGCGCCGTAACGCGCCTGGACCTCCGCCTCGAACTCGGCCCCGGGGGCGCGCCCGCCGACGAAGCTGAGCTCCCCGACCCGGACCTCGCGCCGTGCCAGCGCCTCCCGCGGACCCACCGTCACCGTCTGGGTCGCCGGGTCGAGGTCGACCACGTAAAGGGGACCCGTCATGCCGCGCGGCAGCCGTCCGAGCCCGGAGCGCTGGCCGACGGTGTAGCCCCAGACGCCAGCGTGCCGGCCGAGGACGGCGCCGTCGACGTGGCGGATCTCGCCCCCGCCCGCGCCCGCCCGACGCGCGACCACGTCCCGGTAGTCGCCGTCGGTGACGAAGCAGATCTCCACGCTGTCCGGCTTGTCCCAGGTCAGCAGCCCGAGCTCGCGGGCGAGCTCGCGGACCTCCGGCTTGGCCATCTCCCCCAGCGGGAACACGGCCCGGCCCAGCTCCTCCTGGCCGAGGCCGTAGAGGACGTACGACTGGTCCTTGCGCCCGTCGGCGGCGCGGCGGAGGCGGCGGCGGCCGTCGTCGTCGACGGTGACGCGGGCGTAGTGGCCCGTGGCGAGGCGGTCGGCCCCCATCGCGCGCGCCTTGTCGAGCAGGAGGTCGAACTTGACCGACGTGTTGCAGCTGATGCACGGGTTGGGCGTCAGCCCGAGCGTGTAATCGCGGACGAAGGGGTCGATCACCCGCTCCCCGAACTCGCGCTCCACGTCGAGGACGTAGTGCGGGATGCCGACGTGGGCCGCCACCCTCCGCGCGTCCTCGACGGCGTCGAGCGAGCAGCAGCCATGGTGGCGGTCGAGGTCGGCGGCGCCCTTGGGCCACAGCTGCAGGGTGACGCCGACCACGTCGGCGCCCGAACGCGCCAGCAGCGCCGCGGCCACGCTGCTGTCCACCCCACCGGACATCGCGACGACCACGGGCTCGCTCATGGGGGCAAGGTTAGCGGCGACTGCCCCCCACCTAGCCTCCCCCCGCTCGCGGGGGGAGGAACTTTAGGACTCGACTACGTCGCCCTCCGCCGGCGTCACGCGCACGCCGCGGTCCTCGCAGAACTTGACGGCGCTGTCGAGGGCGGCGTCGTCGCCGTCGAGCTCGAGGACCACCCAACCCTCATCGCGGGTGATGTCCGCGCGGCGGATGTTCGTGACCACGCCGTAGGTGTGGCCCAGCTCGTAGATGATCGGCTGGGTGACGGCGTCGCGGGGGAAGGTGAGCTTGACGCGGCGCCTGCCCAAGTCAGCCCCCGGCGACGGCGGGGACGATCGACAGGTCGTCGCCCTCGGCGAGCGCGGTCTTGAGCCCTTCCCCGAACCGGATGTCCTCGTCGTTCTTGTAGATGTTCACGAACTGGCGCAGGTTGCCCTGATCGTCGTAGATCCGCTCGCGGAAGCCCGGGTACTGCTTCTCGAGGGCGTCGAGCACCTCTCCCACGGTGGCGCCATCCACCTCCACGAGCGACTCACCGGACGTCAGCCGGCGTAGCGGCCCGGGGACGCGAACTTTCACAGCCATCGAGTTCTCCTGCTTCTCGGTCGGACGTTGGAAGTCGGTAATTGTATCGGCGAAGCGATCGGCGGACGCCTCAGACGTCGGGGAACGCCTCCTCGAAGGAGCGCACCGAGGGCTTGATCGTGCGCCGGTGGCGCTCGAGGTCGGGAATGACGTCGATCGTCTTGAAGCCGTGGCCGGTGATGTACGCCGCGACCGTCTCGCCCTTCTTCCAGCGGCCCGCCTCGGCGAGCTTCTTGACGGTGCCGACCGTGACCCCGCCGGCGGTCTCGGCGAAGATGCCCTCCGTCCGGGCCAGCAGCTCGATCGCCTCGACGATCTCGGCCTCGGTCACCGACTCCACCACGCCGCCGGTGCCGTTGGCGATGTTGACCACGTACTTGCCGTCGCTGGGGTTGCCGATCGCGAGCGACTTGGCGATGGTGTCCGGCTTCACCGGGCGGATATGCGTGGTGCCCTCCTTGAAGGCGGTGGCCACGGGGGAGCAGTTGAGCGCCTGGGCCCCGGTCAGCCGCGGGTACTTCCCGCCCTCGACCAGCTCCAGCTCGATCAGCTCCTGGACCGCCTTGTTGTGCTTGACGAACTGGCAGCCACTCGCGATCGGGATCACGATCTCGTCGGGCAGGCGCCAACCCAGCTGCTCGGCGGTCTCGTAGGTGAGCGTCTTGCTGCCCTCGGCGTAGAACGGCCGCACGTTGATGTTGGCGAAGGCCCAGTGGTAGTTGTCGGCGAGTTCCGAGCAGAGGCGGTTGACCTCGTCGTAGTTGCCCTCGACGGCGACCACGTTGGGGGCGAACACCGACGTCGCCAGCACCTTCGCCGCCTCGAGGTTGGCCGGTATGAAGACGAAGCAGCGCATCCCGGCGCGCGCCGAGTAGGCGGCCACGGAGTTGGCCAGGTTGCCGGTGGAGGCGCAGGCCATCGTGTCGAACCCGTTCGCCTTCGCCCACGAGACCGCCACCGACACCACCCGGTCCTTGAAGGAGTTGGTCGGGTTCATCGTGTCGTTCTTGAGGTACAGGTTGGGGACGCCGATCGCCTCGCCGAGGGTGCGGGCTTGCACCAGGGGCGTCATCCCCTCCCCGAGCGTGATCGGCTCGTCGCCCTCGGCCAGCGGGAGCAGCGGCCGGTACCGCCAGATCGAGTTCGGGCCGGCCTCGATGCTCTCCCGGCTCACGGTGCGCTCGAGCTCGGCGTAGTCGTAGCGCACCTCGAGGGGGCCAAAGCAGACGTCGCAGACATGCGTCGCCTGCGGCTCGAACTCCGTCTGGCACTCGCGGCACATGAGGGAGCGCGGGGCGGGCATCGAAGAAGTCTAAGGACACCCTGTCTTGGCGCCTTGGAATAGCATTGCCCCGCCCGGTTAGAGGAGGTTTGGCTTGGCCGTCCAGGTTGCCGTTCGAGACTTGATGCACACGCCACCGGTGACGGTGGCGGCCGAGACGACCCTGGCCGACCTCGCGAAGGTGCTCAACGAGCGCCAGGTCGGCGCCGCGGCGGTGCTGGACGCGAACCAGGCGCTCATCGGCATGATCAGCGAGCGCGACGTGCTCCGGGCGGTCGGCACGGGGACAGACCCCGCGACTACGACCGTCGGCAGCCTGATGACGAAGTCGCCGGTCGCCGTCGACGCCGACGGCACGGCCGCGTCCGCCCTCGACATCTTCACGACGCACCGCTTCCGGCACCTCCCCGTGGTGGAGAACGGCAGCGTGGTGGGCATCCTCTCCATCCGGCACGTCGTGCGCGTCGCCCACATCGAGGAGGTCAAGCCGGCCGGTTCCGCGCCCCAGCTGGCGCCCGCCGGGCTCGAGGGCGTGGCCGTGGCGGAGACGTCCGTCGGCGACGTCCGCGGCGAGGAGGGCTTCTTCCACTACCGCGGCTACGACGCCACCGAGCTGGCGCGGCGCTGCTCGTTCGAGCAGGTGTGGCACCTGCTGCTGCTCGGCGACCTGCCGGACGCCGGGCAGCTGGCGGCGTTCAAGGCGCGCGTCGCCGCGATGCGGCAGGTGACCCCCGAGGTGGACCGGGCGCTGGAGGCGATCGCGAAGGTCCCGGGCTACACCCCGCTCCGCGCCCTCGCCAGCGCGGTGGCGGTGACGGCCAACGCCCACGACATGAAGGCGACCCTCGACATCGATGCCCAGCAAGTCCAGCGCGACTGTCTCGTGATGGCGGCGATCGTGCCCACCCTGCTCACCCGCCTCGAGGCCTACCACGCCGGCCGGGCGCCCGTCGACGCCGACCCCGACCTCGGCTACGCCGCCGCGTACCTGCAGATGCTGACCGGCGCCCGCCCCGAACCGGTGGCGGCGCGGGCGGTCGAGCAGTACCTGATCCTGACCATGGACCACGGCTTCAACGCGTCCACGTTCACGGGGCGGGTCATCACCTCGACGGGGTCGGACGTCGGCTCCGCCATCGCCGGCGCGATCGGGGCACTGGCGGGCCCGCTCCACGGCGGCGCGCCATCGCGGGCGCTGGCCATGCTGGACGCGATCGGGACCCCCGACAAGGCCGAGGCCTACCTCCGCCAGGAGATCGGCGCCGGCAACCGCCTCATGGGCTTCGGCCATCGCATCTACAAGACCGACGACCCACGCTCCACGCTGCTGCGCGAGGTCGCGCAGGAGATGGGAGGCGAGACGGCCGCGTTCGCCGAGCAGGTGGAGTCGACCGCCCTCCGCGTCCTCCACGAGCTGAAGCCCGGCCGGCGCCTGTACACCAACGTGGAGTTCTATGCCGGGGTGGTCATGAACAGCGCCGGGATCCCGCGCGAGATGTTCACGCCGACCTTCGCCTGCAGCCGCACTGTGGGCTGGACGGCGGGGATCGCGGAGCAGGCCGCCAACAACCGGATCATCCGGCCCCTGGCCCTCTACGTCGGGCCCGATGCCCCCCGCCCGCTGCCGGACGGTTACGAGTACGCGTAAGGCGGCCTGAGGCGTGGACCTGGGGCTCGGCGGCAAGCGCGCCCTCGTCACCGCTGCCAGCAAAGGGCTGGGCTACGCCGTCGCCGAGACCCTCCTGCGTGAGGGCTGCCGCGTCGTCGTCAGCTCCAGCAGCGAGGAGCGGACCCAGGCCGCGGCCGCGCAGCTGAGTGAGTCGACCGGCGGCGAGGTCTTCGCCATCGCGGCCGACCTCGCCGAGGCGGACGAGTGCGCCGAGCTCTTCGACTTCGCGCTCCACCACCTCGGCGGCCTCGACATCCTCATCAACAACTGCGGCGGGCCGCCGCCGGGGGGCGTGCTCGACCTCGACGAGGCCCGCTGGCGGCATGCCTTCGACACGGTCTTCATGGCCGCGACGCGCCTCAGCCGTCTGGCGATCCCGGTTATGCGCGAGGCGGGGGGTGGCTCCATCGTCAACCTCACGTCACTGCTGGCCAAGCAGCCGATGGACGGCCTGGCGCTGTCGAACGCCCTGCGCCCCGCCGTGGTCGGCATGGCCAAGTCGCTCTCTCGCGAGGCGGCTCCCGAAGTCCGGGTCAACAACATCGCGACCGAGCACATCCTGACCGACCGCATCCGCCAGATCGCGGGCACGGCCTGGCTCGGTGAGGGCGAGACGGCCGAGGAGGTCCTCGAGCGCAAGGGGCACGAGGTCCCGCTCGGTCGCTACGGCACGCCGCAGGAGCTCGCCAACGCCGCCGTGTTCCTGGCCAGCGACGCGGCCAGCTACATCACCGGGGTCACGCTGGCTGTCGACGGGGGCCTGGACCGAGGCCTCTACTGAGGGAACGCCTCAGCTCTTGCGCCAGGCCCGCCCGTCGAACTGGTCCGACCGCGCCGAGCACGTGTCGCTGACCTTGGTCATCGTCAGGGTGTCGCCGGCGAAAGCCCACTTGTAGACACCGGTGGCGGGACCACACAGGCCCTCGGCCTCCGTGAAGGACACCTGGCTCGTCGACGTCGAATAGGTCCAGCTCCCGTCGATCGGGCTCGTCTGCCCGCTGGCGGCCAGGGACCACTTGCAGCCCGCGATCGACAGCGTGAACGTCGCCGTCCCGTTGGTCTCGCTGAAGGTGCCCGGGGTGCCGGGGGGTTGAGGCTGCGTCGTGCACGGCTGGGGGCTGGGGCTGGCGGTCAAAGGGCTCGGACTCGCGGCCGGTGAGTTGCCGGCCGTTCCCGGCGTGGACGAGCCGCACCCGACGGTGAGGACGCCCAGGACCATGGAAGCGACAAGGCGGGCACGCATCGGGGAGGATGGTAACCGCATCAGCTCCTCCGCACCCTGAGGGTCAGCGCCAGGACCCCACCGCCGATGGCCAGCAGTGCGAGGATGGCGGCGCCGGGCGCGACCGGGCCGCCGCCCGTGTTGGGCGACTGCAGCGGAGTCGTCGATGTCGATGTCGTGGTCGTGGTTGTCGTCGGCGGCGCGCACGGGTCGGTGTTGTAGAGGAGCGGGCCCGAGGTCTGCCGGCCGACGCGCGTCACCCCGACGCCGGTGTCTTCGGTCCACACGAGCTGAGCGTGGCCGCAGACATCGATCGTCAGCATCTGGAAGTCGGACAGGTCGCGGTTGCCGCCCGTGACCTGGCAATCGATGCCTGCCTGGCAGATGTCGCCGTTGTGAATCGGGTTGACGCCACTCGCGTTCGCCACGGTGAACGCTGGCGCGCTGGAGAGCGCGTTGGTGCTCTCGGCGAACATCTCCGACCACTGCCCCGAGGTGTCATCGAAGCTGTCGATCTTTGACGCATACCAGGACATCGCGATCCGGCCCGGGTCACCCGCCACGATCCACTGGAAGACGTTGGAGTTGAGGCCAGGTGGATCGACCTGCGCGGGTTTCGACCAGGTGAGCCCGTGGTCGGTCGAGGTGATCAGGTAGACATGCGTCGACGTGCCGCTGAAGGCCGTGCCGTTCACCGAGGCCTTGTGGCCGAGGCGGAGCGAGAACATTACGTAGAGGTTGCCCGCGGTGTCGATCGCCGCGGTGTTGAAGAGGTGCGCGATGACGTTGTCGTTGGTGCCGTCGTACGGGAAGGCGGCATTGGCGTCGAGGGCGGGGTTACCGCCCGGGTCTGTGTTGGCGCTCCACGTGGTCCCGCCGTCCGTCGAGACGGCCACCCGCAGCCGGGTCAGGTCGGGGTCGCTGTTGGTCGGGGGCGCTGTCAGGCTGGAGAAGGCAACGTTGTCGATGTACGGGACGTAGATGCGCTTGGTGTTGGTGGGGTCGATGAGGGGCCGCCCAGTCGTATTGGCCAGTCCCGTCGAGATGAAGTTGCTGTTCGGGTTGTTGGCGTTCTGCGTCAGCGTGACCGGGCAGGTGGCCAGCGTGGCACCGAGCACCGGGCACGTGAACGTCACGCCGCCGTCGGTGGACTTGAGGAAGTTGATGTCCGGGCCCTGGAAGTCGTGGAACGACATGTAGACGAGCCCGGCCTGCTTCGGGTCGACCGCGTACCACTGGCGGTCCACGTTGCCGCCGGCGAAGTAGGGGCCGGCCCAGTTGGCGCCACTCGCGCCAGCGACGCCGTCCGACTTGTTCGTGAAGCTGTCGTTCTGCGCGGGGGGGCCAATGACCGGGATCGTGGTGCTTGGGACGGGCGCGACACAGAGGTTGTCCGCGTAGAAGACGTTGTCGGGCCCGACGACGCCGTCACCATCGGCGTCGTACCCCAGGGGGCAGCTGGCGCTGGCGTCGTTGACGTTGCCCAGGTCCCATGGCGCCGACCAGCTCAGCCCGTCGTTGGTGGTCGTCCACACCGTCGGCCCGAAGGTGTTGATGATGCCCCTGCCGTTCTTGTTGATCCAGATTCCCGGCTCGCCGTAGCGCGACGTCCCCAGGGGGGTGCCAACGGTCGGCGGGCCCGGGAGGTAATGGTCCTGGAAGCCGAAGACGTTGCTGTAGAGGCCCGGGTAGTTGTTGATGGGGTTGCCGACGGTCAGCTTGGCGGTGACCTTGTAGTTCTGAGGGGTGGTGTTCCGCGCGGCGCACACCCCTACGTACAGGAAGCTCGCCCCGGTGTTCTCGGCCGGGTTGGTGTACGTCAGGGCGACGGTCGTGCCGGTCGCGGTGCCCTGCCCGTCCTGGATGTTGCTCAGGTTGCCGGTCCCATCGTCCTCGGCCGCCGTCATCGTCAGTTGGTTCAACGCCCCGGACACAACCGGCGTCCACGTCAGCGTGAGGACCAGCTTGGCGCTGTGGCTCAGGTAATACGAGGTCGTCGTGCCGATGAGCTTGAGCTGGAACGGGTCGCTGCCCGTGGCGTTGTTCGCCGTGCTGGTGAAGCAGCGCAGGCCCGCGCCGGCCGGGCTGTTGAGGCCGGGCTGGATCGTCCCCGTCCACGACGTGCTCACAGAGGCGCCGATGGCCGTGGGCGCGGTGAGCGACCCGCTCGAGGGAGTCGCGGCCAGGACCACCGGGCTCACCGGGGTCAGCGTCATTGCCATGACAGCGACGGCGCCCAGGACAGTCTGCCAAGCCCGCTTCTTCATCTGCACCTCGTTACGGCAGTAGAGCCGCCGCTGCTGTCCGGGGCCGCCCGCAACGGGGGCGCCGACTCGAACATGGTAGCGACCGGGACCGCCCGGGGGTCAGACGGATAGCGCCAGCGAGTCAGCCCGCGGGTCCGCGGCGCCAATGGGGCCGTCTCCGTCCAGCCGGATCATGTGCGAGTGCCCGTAGGCATGCTGGTCATCGAGCACATGGGCGTCCCATCCCCGCGAGCGCAGGGGCTCGACCATCCCCGACAGCCCCGGCTCCAGGCTGACGCCCTGGGCCTGGTCGGTCAGGACCGACGGCCCCAGGATCCAGCGCGGCGCGGCCACGGCCTCGGCCGGGGCCAGGCCCTCGTCGACGGCGCGCGTCAGCAGCTGGACGTGGATCTGGGCCTGCGCGTTGCCCCCCATCGTCCCGAAGACCAGCCACGGTGACCCCTCCCTGAAGGCCATGGCGGGCATGAGCGTGTGGAGGGTGCGAACTCCGGGAGCGAGCTCGTTGCGGTGGCCGGGCTCCAGGCTGAAGAAGGCCCCCCGGGACTGGAACAGCACACCCGTCTCCGGGTCGCAGCCGGCGACGAAGCCGCGGTAGAGGCTCTGGATCGCGGAGCAGCAGTTGCCCTCCGCGTCGACCGCGCAGAAGTAGCAGGTGTCCCCGTCGGGCCTGACGGCGCCGACCGGCTCGCGCAGCCGAGACCGCAGGCGCGCGACGGTCTCCGGCCGGGCAAGGACGTCCGGCGGGTCGTCCATCCGCGCCGGGTCGGCGAGGCGGAGGTCGCGCTCGGCGTAGGCGAGCGCGCTGGCGCGAAGGCGGAGGTCGAGGGCTTCCACCGCGTCAGCCGCCGGCTCGCTCTCGACCAGCTGCAGGGCCAGCTGCGCCGTCGTGCCCTGGCTGTTCGGCGGCATCTCGACCACGTCCACCCCCCGGTAGGGAGCGTGCACCGGCTCCACCCAGTCGGAGTGGTGCGCGGCCAGGTCCGCCGCCGTGATCCAGCCGCCAAGCTCCTGCACCCGCGCGGCGAGGCGGTCGGCCAGCGCGCCGCGGTAGAACTCGTCGCGCCCTCCTGCCGCGAGGCGGCGGTACGTCTCCGCCAGCTGGGGCTGGACCAGCCGCTCCCCCGCCGCGGGTGGCGCCCCGCCCGGCGCGAACAGGGCGTGCCAGCCGTCGTCGGCCAGGCCGCCGGCATTGAAGGCGCGCATCCAGCCGGCCGCGTGCTCGGAGATCTCGAAGCCGTCGCGGGCGAGCCGCTCTGCCGCCTGCAGGCAGCGGCCCAGGTCCCAGGTGCCGCAGCGCTGCAGCACCTCTACCCACGCGTCGACGCACCCGGGCACGGTGATCGTGTAGGGCCCTGACTGGGGCATCTCCGAATACCCCTCGCGACGGAGCGCGTCGGCAGAGGCCGCGGCCGCTGACCGGCCGCTCCCGTTCAGCCCGAGGAGGCGCTGCTCCTCAGCCCGCCACACCATCCAGAAGCCGTCGCCCCCGAGGTGGCACATGTTGGGGTACACGACCTGGAGCACCGCGTTGAGCGCGACGCACGCGTCGACCGCGTTGCCGCCCTCACGCAGTACCTGGGCCCCCGCCTCCGTGGCGAGCCGGTGCGGAGAGCACACGACGCCACGCGACTGGCCCACGCCGCCGGCGTCAGGCCGCGCGGCGGCGCAGGGTGAAGAAGGCGGCCACCGCCAGCAGGAGGCTGCCCAGCAGCAGGGCCCCCGACGCCGGGGCGGGCGGGGCCGGAGCGCGGCTTGTGTTCGGTGCCGCGACCGGGCTCGGGCTGGGCGCCACCGGGGCGGGCGGCGGTTGCGTCCGCGCCCCCGCGACCCAGGTCTGGTTGCCGGTGCCGTTGCCGTTGGTCGCGCCAGGCGGCATCAGCGGTCCCGAGGTCTGCTTGTAGAACCAGTTCTCGGTGTTGCCGGCGCATTTGTCGCAGTCCGCCGGGATGATGACCTCGAGGTGCCCCGTGGCGTCGACGGCCATGGACTCGAAGTCGGCCAGGTTGCGGTTGCCGCCGGCGGACAGGGGCGTGCCGCAGAAGATGCCGTCCGTGCAGATGCCGTCGGGGTGCGGCGTCGTGCCCTTGAGCGGTGGCAGCTGCGTGCGGGTGAACGTCGGGGTCGCGTCCAGGGCGTCAAAGGTCTGGTCGACGACGAACTGGAAGTTGTTGCCGGACGCGGTGTGGCTGGGCTTGGTGCCCTGGTAGTACCCGACCGCGACCTGGCCCGCGCCACCGACGGCGATCGAGGGAAAGAGCTGCCCGTTCGGGCTCGGGTGGGTGGCGATCGGCTTCGACCAGGTTTTGCCGCCGTCCTTGCTCACCAGCAGGTAGTTCTGCAGCGGGAGGCTGCCATTCAGCGTGCCCGAGGCGTCAATGTACAGGTTGCCGCCGGCATCGATGGCAAGCTGGTTGAACGTGTGGCCCCAGGAGCCCGGCTTCGGATTGCCGGTGGTCCCGGTGGTCAGGTCGCTGGCCAGTGACGAGGTGAAGGTGTTGCCGCCATCCTTGCTGACCATCAGGTAGAAGCGCTCGAGCGCCGGTGGCGGCGCCGCGCAGCCCACCTGCGCGTTCTCGGCCGCGGTCGAGGTGTTGGACAGGACGTAGAGCGTCCCGGCGGCGTCCGCCACGGGTTTGCTGACCAGCGTGTTGCACTTGTTGTCGGCAAAGGCCGGGTCGGTCGGCGCCAGGATCTGGCCGGTGTGCGCGAAACCGAGCGGCAGCCACGTGCTGCCGCCATCAGTGGAGCCCCAGATCTCAGGCGCGTTGTTGGCGAGGTCGTGGTAGGTCAGGAAGAGGTTGGGCCCGATGGACGTCAGCCACTCGCGGTCGTTGATCAAGCCGCCGATGCCTGCCGCGGGTGAGTTCCAGGTGGCGCCGAAATCGGTGCTCTTGACGATGTTGGCGTGCGACACCGCGAGGTCCGCGGCGTACACGTTCTTGCCGGTGGCATCGGCCAGGATGTCGGAGTCCTCCCCGCCATAGGCGCCGCCGACGGTCTGGCCGGCCTTGAACGTGGTCCCGCCGTCGTCGGAGCGCGACAGGAGGACTCCGCTGCCACCGAACGAGCTGAGGATGCCGGCCGGGGTCGTGACGTACACGTGGCCCTGGCCGTCGTCCTGAAGGGAGGGCTCACCGCCGGCGGTGCCGAGGTCGTGTGTGAGCCCGAAGACGGGCGCGCCGGTGACAGCCAGCGCCTGCGTCACCCCCGGCGCCGTAGCGGTTGTCGCCAGCAACACTGACGCCGCAGCCAGGGCGCAACTCCCCAGCCGGCGCGAGCTCCCCATCGCCGTCATCATAGCGAGCGGGTCCTCGCCGGCTTCAGCCCGATACGGTGAGCCCCAGGTCCGAGGCCTTCGTCTTCAGGCTCTCGACCACGAACTTGATGTGCTCGTCGGGCTCGACGTCGAGCTCGCGCCAGCCCTTGTCGATGTCCTCGCGCGACACGCTGCGGGCGAACGCCTTGTCGCGGAGCTTCTTGTGCACCGAGCGCGGCTCGACCAGGGTGAGGTCGCGGCCCTTCACCAGCGCGACCGCGACGACGAACCCGCACAGCTCGTCGCATGAGAAGAGCACGTGTTCCATCAGGTTCTCGCGCATCACGCCGACGTGGTCGTTGTGGCTCTCGACGGCGTGGATGATCGTGTCCGGCCAGCCGAGGTCGCGCAGGATCTGCCCCCCGGCCAGGCCGTGCTCGAGGGGGTCGGGGTGCTTCTCGTAGTCGAAGTCGTGCAGCAGTCCGACGATGCCCCAGAGGTCTTCGTCCTCGCCGTACTGCCGCGCGAAGCCACGCATCGCGGCCTCGACGGCGAGGCCGTGCTTGCGCAGGCTGTCGGACTGGGTGTGCTCGGTCAGCAGCTCCCAGGCGTGGGCGCGGTCATGCGGCCCGCCGTCCTTCCAGGTCTCGTCGCTCACTGCGCCGACCCCGCCGCGGGCGCCGCCCCGGCGCGCTCGCGCGCGAGGAGGTTGTCGTAGATCAGCTGGCTCCAGGACTCCATGTCGAGGTAGTACATCTTCATCTCCTCCAGGCGCAGCAGCTCGCCTTCGAGCTTGCCGGTCTCGCGGATCTCAATGGCGGGGCTGTCGCCGATTACCTCAAAGACCACCCCGAGATGGACGCGGCTGACGTCGTTCGAGTCGTCGTTGATGAGGCCGAGGAGGCGCTCCTCGTACGCGCCGCCATAGACGACCTCCTCCTCGAACTCGCGACGCAGGCCCTGCAGCACGACGTCGGCGTTCTCGTCGACGACATCCTCGTGGTTGATGTGGCCCCCGACCCCGATCGAGTACAGGTGCCGCAGCCGCTTCTCGCTGCTCTCCTTCAGCCGCCGGGTGAGGAGGTAGCGGTCGCCATGCCGGAAGACGACGTAGGGGATGATCTGCTGGTAGTCCGGGTCCTCCTCGACGTCGCGCCGGCGGCGGAACTGCCTGCGCCCGGCAATGATGCCGAGGTAGCGGTCCAGGTCACGGTCGATGAAGCCATGCCACGCGCCATCCGGAAAGATCTCGGCGCGTGGCACCACCAGCACCTCCTCCGAGCGCCAGCTCGTTCCCGGCGACATGGTGCGAAGTGTATCGAGGGGAGGGCTTCCTGGCCCGCTCAGGCCATCGTGAGGCCGCCGCTCACCGAGAGCGTCTGGCCGGTGATGTAGCCGGCCTCCTCGGAGCAGAGGAAGGCGACGGCGGCGGCGACGTCCTCGGGGGTGCCGAGCCGGCGCATGGGCACGGCGCGGACCATCGCGTCGATCAGCTTCTGGCCGCGCTCGTCAGCGTCTGTCATGCCGCGCAGGAGCGGGGTGTCCGTCGGCCCCGGACAGACGGCGTTCGCGGTTACGCCCGCCCGAGCGCTCTCGCGGGCGATCGTCTTGGTGAACGCGATGAGCCCGCCCTTGGCCGCGGAGTACACGGCCTCCCCCGTCGAGCCGACCCGCCCGGCGTCCGAGGCGATGTTGACGACGCGGCCCCAGCCGCGCTGCACCATGCCGGGGAGCACCGCCCGGGCCACGCGGATCGGGCCCCGCAGGTTGATGTCGAGCACCTTCGAGGTGAAGACGTCGTCGGTCTCGAGGAACGCCTTCAGCTCGTCCCAGCCGGCGCAGCTCACCAGGATGTCGACCGGCCCGAGGTCGCGCTCGGCGGCCACGACTGCCCCGGCGACCGACGCTGCGTCGGTAACGTCCAGCTCCACCGGCACGCCCGTCACCTCGCGCGCGATTGCCGGGGCCCGGCTGCCGGGCAGGTCCGCCACGGCGACCCGCCGCCCGGCGCCTGCCAGCGCCCGGCACACAGCCGCGCCTATGCCGCCGCCGCCCCCGGTGACAAACGCGACGCGGCCACTCGCGTCGGGACGTCCCGGCGGCGCGGCGCCCTCCGTCACGCCCGCGCGGTTCGCGAGGGCGCCGCCGCGGCGGGGCGGGACTGCAGGAGGCCGTAGTCCATCGCGTCCGCGAGGGCCAGCCAGCTGGCCTCGATGATGTTGGTCGAGCAGCCGACGGTGCTCCAGCGGCGCAGGTGGTCGCCCGACTCGATGAGGACGCGCACGCGGGCCGCGGTGCCGGCAGACTCGTTCACGACCCGCACCTTGTAGTCGTGAAGGCGCATGCCGGCGATCTCCGGGTAGGCCGGGAGCAGCGCCTTGCGCAGCGCCGCGTCGAGCGCGTTGACAGGGCCGTTGCCCTCCCCCGCGGTGTGCACGACGGCGTCGCCCACACGGAGCTTGACCGTCGCCTCGCTGACCAGGGCATTGCCCTCGCGCTGTTCGACGATGGTGATGAAATCGATCAGCTGGAACGGCGGGGTGTGCCCCATCGCGCGCTGGAAGACGAGCTCGAGCGACGCGTCGGCACCCTCGAAGGAATAGCCCTCGTGCTCCAGCCGCTTCACCTCTTCGGTCAGGCGCCGCACGAGCGCGCGGTCGTCGCCCAGCCGGATGCCGAGCTCCTCGGCCTTGTGCTGGATGTTGGCCCGCCCGGCCTGGTCCGACACGACGATCCGGCTCCGGTTGCCGACCAGCTCGGGCTCGATGTGCTGGTACGTGTACGAGGCCTTGAGCATGGCATCGACGTGCTGGCCGCCCTTGTGCGTGAACGCGCCCTCCCCGACATACGGCGCTGAGGGGTTCGGCACCGTGTTCGCGATCTCGGCCACGAATTGCGAGAGCTCGGTCAGGCCGGCCAGCGCCTCGTCGGTCACCACCGCGTACCCGAGCTTCAGCTGCAGGTTGGGGATGATCGTGGTCAGGTTGGCATTGCCGACTCGTTCGCCGAGGCCGTTCACGCACCCCTGTACCTGGACAGCGCCGGCGGCGACGGCGGCGAGGGAGTTCGCGACGCCGACGCCGCAGTCGTCGTGGCAGTGGATGCCGATGGTGTCGCCGAACTGCGCCACCACGTCGGTCACGACCTCGGTGACGCGGTCCGGCAGCGTGCCGCCGTTGGTGTCGCACAGGATGGCGCGCGCCGCGCCCGCCTTCAGCGCCGCCTCGACGCAGCGCAGGGCATAGTCGCGGTTCGACGCGTAGCCGTCGAAGAAGTGCTCGGCGTCGTACATCGCCTCGCGGCCCTGCGCCACGAGGAAGGCGATCGAGTCCGCGATCATCGCCACGTTCTCATCGAGCTCTGTCCGGATCACGTCGCGGACCTGGCGGTCGGAGCTCTTGCCCACAAGCGTCACCACGTCCGTGCCCGCGTCGAGGAGCTGGCGCAGCTGGAGGTCCTCGCTCGCCGCCACGCCGGCGCGCCGCGTCGCCCCGAAAGCGGCCAGGCGCGCGTGGCGCAAGTGGACCTGGCGCATCTGCGCGAAGAAGTCCGAATCCTTGGGGTTGGCCCCGGGCCAGCCGCCCTCGATGTAGGCGACCCCGAACGCGTCCAGGCGTTCGGCGATCTTCAGCTTGTCCGCGACCGAGAAGGAGATCCCCGGCCCCTGCGCCCCGTCGCGGAGGGTGACGTCGTAGATCTCGACCGTGGGCTTCACGCCATCACCTTCAGCCCCTCGAGGACCGTGTCGCCCACCTCGCGGGTGGAGGCGCTGCCGCCGAGGTCAGGGGTCACGATGCCGCGTTCAACGGCGGCGTCGACGGCGGCCTCGATGGCGGCGGCCACCTCGGGCAGGTCGAGGGACATCCGCGCCATCATCGCGGTGCTCAGGATCGTGCCCAGCGGGTTCGCGATGCCCCTGCCGGCGATGTCGGGGGCGCTGCCGTGGATGGGCTCGTAGAGGCCGCGCGCGCGCGGGCCGCGGCTCGACACGCTGGCGGAGGGCAGCATCCCGAGTGACCCTGTCAGCATCCCCGCCTCGTCGGTGAGGATGTCGCCGAAGAGGTTCTCGGTGACGATGACGTCGAAGTCGCGAGGGCTGCGCACGAGGCGCATCGCGCACGCGTCCACCAGCTGGTGCTCCAGCGCCACGTCCGGGTAGTCGCCGGCCACCTCGGTGACGACGTCACGCCAGAGCTGGGACGTGACCATAACGTTGGCCTTGTCCACCGACGTGAGCCGCCCACTCCGCGACGCCGCCAGCTCGAAGGCGAAGCGCGCCACCCGCTCGACCTCGCTCCAGGAGTAGCGGCAGGTGTCGACGGCGCTCTCAGAGTGGCCCGCCCCGGTGCGCTCCTTGGGCTGGCCGAAATAGCTGCCGCCTGTGAGCTCGCGGACGACGACCAGGTCCACGTCGCGGACGACCTCGGCCTTCAGCGTGGAGCGGTCGGCGAGGGCGGGGTGCACCCGAGCGGGCCGGACATTCGCGTAGGCGCCCAGCTCCTGGCGCAGCCTCAGCAGCCCCGACTCGCATCGCATCTCGCCGCGGAGGTGGTCCCACTTCGGGCCGCCCACCGCGCCGAGCAGGATGGCGTCGGCGTCGAGGCACGCGTGCAGCGTGTTGTGGGGCAGCGGGGTGCCCTCGCTGTCGATCGCCACGCCGCCGAACAGCCGGTGCTCCAGCTCGACCTCCTTGCCGGCAGCCTCACAGGCGGCTTCGAAGACGCGGACCGCCTCGGTGACGACCTCGGGGCCGATGCCGTCGCCCTCGAGCACGATGACGCGGAGGGGGTGGGTCACGGCGCTCCTGCCTGGCCCGCCGGTTCGGGGCCCCGGCGCAGGTCGGGGAGCCACGCCGGGCGTGAGGCCTCGAACGCCCGGATGCCGTCCTCCTGCCGAAGGGTCAGCGCGATGTCGTCCAGCCCGTTGAGCAGGCAATTACGCACGAACTCGTCCACCTCGAACGTGTAGCGCAGCTCCCCGAGCGTGACGGTCCGCGCCTCCAGGTCGACGGTCGCCTCCACCCCAGGCTCCTCCTCGGCGCGCGACAACATGGTGTTGACCTGGTCCTCCGGGAGCTCCACCAGCACGAGGCCGTCCTTCGCGGCGTTGCCCTTGAAGATGTCCGCGAAGCTCGGCGCGATGACCGCGCGGATGCCGAAGTTGGCCAGCGCCCACACCGCGTGCTCGCGACTCGAGCCCGAGCCGAAGTTGCGGCCGGCGACGAGGATCTTCGCCTCGCGGTAGGGAGCCTGGTTGAGGACGAACTCGGGGCGCTCCTCGCCGTCGTCGTCGTACCGCCAGTCGTTGAAGAGGAACGGCCCGTACCCGGTGCGCTCGATGCGCTTGAGGAACTGCTTCGGGATGATCTGGTCGGTGTCGATGTTCGCGCGGGGCAGGGGCGCGACGGCGCCGGACTCGCGGATGAAGGGCCTCATCTGCCCCCCACCGAACCTCCCCCCGCAGGCGGGGGAAGGACCTTGGAGCCGAGGACATCGCGGATGTCCACGAAGTGGCCCGCGACGGCGGCGGCCGCGGCCATCGCCGGGCTGACGAGGTGGGTGCGCCCTCCCCTGCCCTGCCGTCCCTCGAAGTTGCGGTTGCTGGTGGACGCGCAGCGCTCGCCGGCCTGCAGGATGTCCGGGTTCATCCCGAGGCACATCGAGCACCCGGCCTCGCGCCACTCCATGCCGGCGTCTTTGAAGACGCGGTCGAGGCCCTCGCGCTCGGCCTGCGCCTTCACCTGCGTCGAGCCGGGCACGACCATCGCCCGCACGGTGGGCGCGACGCGGCGTCCGTCGACCACCGCCGCGGCGGCGCGCAGGTCTTCGATCCGGGCGTTGGTGCAGCTGCCGATGAAGACGCGGTCGAGGCTGATGTCCTCCACCGGCACGCCCGCCTCGAGACCCATGTACTGCAGGGCCCGGCGCGCCGATTCGCGCTCCGCCGGGTCGGCGAACGAGTCGGGGTCGGGGACCGTGCCGGTCACCGGCACCGACTGCGCCGGGTTGGTGCCCCACGTGACGAAGGGGGCCAGCTCGCCGGCGTCGAGGTGCACCGTCTTCGCGTAGGTCGCGCCCTCATCCGTCGCCAGGGTGCGCCAGTACGCGACGGCCTCGTCCCAGGCGGCGCCCTGCGGCGCGTAAGGGCGGCCCTCGAGGTAGGCAAACGTGGTCTCATCGGGGGCCACGAGGCCGGCCCGCCCGCCGCCCTCGATCGTCATGTTGCAGACGCTCATCCGCTGCTCCATCGAGAAGCCGCGGAACACGGAGCCGGTGTACTCGATCACGTGCCCGGTGCCGCCGTCGACGCCGATCCGGTGCAGGATCCCGAGCGCCACGTCCTTCGCGGTCACGCCTGGAGGCAGCTCGCCGTCCACCCGGATCTCCATCGTCCTTGGCTTCTTCAAGCGCAGCGTCTGCGTGGCCAGGACGTGCTCCACCTCGCTCGTGCCGATGCCGAGGGCAAACGCGCCGAAGGCGCCGTGCGTCGACGTGTGGCTGTCCCCGCATGCGATCACCGTCCCGGGCAGGGACAGCCCCAGCTCCGGGCCGATGATGTGGACGATGCCCTGGTAGCGGTGGCCGAGGCCGAAGCAGGTGATCCCGAACTCGGCGCAGTTGGCCCGCAGCGTCTCGACCTGCTGCCGCGAGACAGGGTCGGCGATCGGCTCGTTTCGCCCGGTCGTCGGGACGTTGTGGTCCATCGTCGCCACCGCCAGGTGCGGCGCGCGCGGGCCGCGGCCGGCGAGGCGCAGGCCCTCGAACGCCTGCGGCGACGTGACCTCGTGCACCAGGTGGAGGTCGACGTAGACGAGCGACGGTTCGCCCTCGGCGGCGTGGACGACGTGCGCGTCCCAGACCTTGTCGAAGAGAGTGCGCGGGGCCACGGACTGGGAGCCTACGGGGTGCCGCCCGCTGCCGCCACGGCGGCGGAGTCCTCAGGTTTCACCCGTGGGTTGGCGCTGAGCGCGACCAGCTTGTTGAGCGCGTTGAGGTAGGCCTTGGCCGCGGCCACGAGGATGTCGGTGTCGGCGCCGTGGCCGCTGGCCAGGTGCTCGTCACGGCGCACCCGGACATTGACCTCACCCACCGCGTCGATGCCCGCGGTCACCTCCTGCACCCGGAACTCCTCGAGCTTGTTGGGCGTGCGCACGATGTCGTTGATAGCGCGGTAAGCCGCGTCGACCGGGCCGTCGCCCGTAGCCGCAGCCTCGCGCGTGGCGCCGTCTTCGAACGCGATGCGCACCGTGGCGGTGGGCCGCACGTTGGTGCCGCTGCTGATCTGCAGGTGCTCCAGCTTGAACGCCTCGCTGGCGAGCCGGACCTCGTCCGCGACGATCGACTCGAGGTCGCGGTCGGTGATGTCCTTCTTCTTGTCCGCCAGCTGTTTGAAGCGCGTGAAGGCGCGGCGGAAGTCGTCGTCCGCCAGCTTGTAGCCCATCTCCTCGAGCCGCTGCCGGAAGGCGTGGCGGCCGCTCAGCTTGCCGAGCACGAGCTTCTGCTCGGCTCCGACCTCGGCCGCGTCGATGATCTCGAACGTCCGCGGGTCCTTCAGGACGCCGTCCTGGTGGATGCCGCTCGCGTGGGCGAAGGCGTTGGCCCCCACCACGGCCTTGTTGGGCTGCACGAGCATGCCCGTGAGCTGGCTCACGAGGCGGCTCGTCCGGTAGATCTGCGCGTGGTCGACGCCGGTCCACACGCCATAGGCGTCACCGCGCAACCGGACCGCTGTCGCGATCTCCTCCACCGAGGCGTTGCCCGCGCGCTCGCCGATGCCGTTGATGCAGCCCTCGACCTGGCGCGCGCCGGCGCGCACCGCGGCGAGGCTGTTGGCGGTGGCCATGCCGAGGTCGTCGTGGCAGTGCACCGAGAGCACGACGTCGTGGAGTGACGGCACCCTGGCGTAGAGCCACTGCATCAGCGCGTGCCACTCCTCGGGCGTCGCGTAGCCGACGGTGTCGGGCACGTTGATCGTGGTGGCACCGGCCTCGATGGTGGCCGCGATGATGTCGGCCAGGTACTCCTTCTCGGTCCGGCTCGCGTCCATCGGCGAGAACTCGACGTCGTCCACAAACGACTTCGCCATCTGCACCGCGTAGACCGCGCGCTCGAGGATCTCTTGCGGCGTCTTCGCCCAGCTGACCATGTCGCGGTGCAGCGGGCTCGTGCCGACAAACGTGTGGATTCGCGGCTTCTTGGCGGCCGACACCGCATCGGCGGCGCGGAGGATGTCCTCGTCGGGCCAGATGCGCGCGAGGCCGGCAACCGTGACCGTCTCGACGGACTCGGCGATGGCGTTCACGGCGGCGAAGTCGCCCGGCGAGGAGTTGGGGAAGCCCGCCTCGATGATGTCGACCTTCAGGCGCTCCAGCTGCTGCGCCACCTGGAGCTTCTGGTCGATGTTCATGGCCGCCCCCGGCGACTGCTCGCCGTCGCGCAGGGTGGTGTCGAAGATCAGCAGCCGGTTGGAATCACTCCTCCCCCCGGTGCCCACGTTCATGCCGGCACCTCGGCCTTGTCGACATCAGAAGAAGGCTGGTGGGCGCCCATCTCGCCAGCGGGCGACGAGACGGGGGCACCGGTATCGGGGGGAGCGACATCCGGGGCCACCTTGGCGCCCAACCAGCTCATCTTCTGCCGGAGCTCGGCTCCGACAGCCTCAATCTGATGGTGCTGGTCAGCTTGCTTGAACTCGATGTAGTTGGGCCGGCCCGCCGCGTTCTCCTCGATCCAGCGGCGCGCGAAGGTGCCGTCCTGGATCTCGTGGAGGATCTTGCGCATGGTCTCGCGCGTCTGCTGGTTGACGATGCGCGGGCCGGAAACGTAGTCGCCGAATTCGGCCGTGTCACTGACCGAGTACCGCATGTAGTTGAGCCCGCCCTGGTACATCAGGTCGACGATCAGCTTCAGCTCGTGCATGCACTCGAAGTACGCGAGCTCCGGCTGGTAGCCGGCCTCGACGAGGGTCTCGAAACCGGCCTTCACCAGCGAGCTCACGCCGCCGCAGAGGACCGACTGCTCGCCGAAAAGGTCGGTCTCGGTCTCCTCCTTGAACGTGGTCTCGAGCACTCCGGCGCGCGTCCCGCCGATGCCGCGGGCGTAGGCCAGGGTCTTCGCCCGCGCGTTGCCGGTGGCGTCCTGGTGCACTGCGAAGAGGCAGGGGACGCCCTGGCCGGCGACGTAGGTGCTGCGCACTAGGTGGCCCGGCCCCTTGGGCGCGACCATGGTCACGTCCACCCCGGCGGGTGGCTCGATCTGCTTGAAGTGGATGTTGAACCCGTGCGCGAACATCAGCATCGCGCCCGGCTTCAGGTTCGGCTCGATGGCGTGCTCGTAGAGGTCGGCCTGGGTGGTGTCCGGGACCAGGACCATCACGACGTCGGCGCCCTTCACCGCCTCGGCGGGGTCGACCACGGCCAGGCCCTCTGCCGTGGCGGCGGCGCGGCTCTTGCTCTCCGGCTTCAGCCCGACGACGACGTCGTAGCCCGAGTCGCGGAGGTTGAGCGCGTGGGCGTGACCCTGCGAGCCAAAACCGAGGACCGCGATCCGCGCGCCCTCGAGCGCCTTCGGGTCGGCGTCACTGTCGTAGTACATCCGTGCGGTCATACGTTCCCCGTGGTGTCGGCCTCGGTGCCGGTCGGACGCAGGTGGCGCGCATGCCGCGCCGGCTGGACGACGTGCGGCGGCGCCTCTTCGCGCGGCTCGTCGCGCTCGATGAGCTTCAGGCGCGCCTGGTTTCCGCGGACAATCGCCACCGCACCCGAGCGCGCGATCTCCTTGATCCCGAATGGCTGCGCGAGGTCGATGAAGTTGTCGATCTTCTCGCCCGTCCCGGTGACCTCCACGATGACCGTGTTGCTGGCCACGTCCACCACCCGGCCGCGGAAGATGTCGACGATGTCGAGGAGCTCGCGTCGCGTGCGCGGCGGCGCGTTCACCTTGATGAGCAGCAGCTCGTGCGCGACGACGCGCTCCGAGGTGATGTCGTCGATCTTGATCACGTCGACCAGCTTGTAGAGCTGCTTCATCGCCTGCTCGGCGGCCGCCTTGCCCACGTGCACCGTGATCGTCATCCGGCTGACGGACGGGTCGTCGGTGGGGCCGACCGACAGCGAGTCGATGTTGAAGCCGCGGCGGCGGATCATCGACGCCACGCGCTGGAGCACGCCCGGCTGGTTCTCGACCAGGACCGACAGGAGCCTTGCCTGCGACACGTCAGTCGCTCCCGGAGCGGTCGTCGCGCTCCTGCTCGTGCTCCTCCCCCCGCTTGCGGGGGGAGGCCGGGTGGGGGGAGGCGGGGCGTGACCGAGGCATCATTGGGCCTCCACGAAGTCGAGCAGCCCCTTGCCGAGCGGCACGATCGGGTACACGTTGGCGTCGGGGTCGATGACGAACTCCATCAGCACGGGGCCCTTGTGAGCGAGCGCGTCGTCCAGCATCTTCGGCACGTCGGCCGCCTTGTCGGTGCGCATCCCCTTCATGCCGAAGGCGTCCGCGAGCTTCATGAAGTCGGGCCCTACGGTGAGGTCGACCTGCGACCTGATTCCGCCGTAGAAGTCGTCCTGGAACTGGCGGACCATGCCCAGCGAGAAGTTGTTGAGGATGAGGATCTTGATGTCGACGTTGTGCTCGACCACGGTCGCCAGCTCCTGCATGTTCATCACGAAACCGCCCTCGCCCGTGACGCAGAACACGCGCCTGCCCGGGTTGGCGAACTTCGCCCCCATCGCCGCCGGGAAGGCGTAGCCCATGCAACCGGTGCCGCCACTGTTGATGAAGAGCCCGGGCTTGTCGTAGTCGAACCAGAGCGCGGCCCAGATCTGGTTCTGGCCCACGTCCGCCACCACGATCGCCTCGGACTCGCAGCGGTTGTACATCTCGACGAGGACTTCCTGGGGCTGCAGCTTGCCCTCCTTCTTGATGTACCGGACCGGGTGCTCCTCCTTCCAGCGATCGATCTGCGCGAGCCACTCCTTCTCGAACTTCGGCTCGACCTGGGGCAGGAGCTCCTGCAGCACGTTCTTCGCGTCGCCGACGAGCGGCACCGTCGGCTTCAGGTTCTTGCCGATCTCGGCCGGGTCGATGTCGATGTGCACGATGTGCTCGACGCGCGGGGCGAAGCTGTCCAGCCGCGTGGTCACGCGGTCGTCGCAGCGCATCCCGATCATCATCAGGAGGTCGCAGTCACAGACGGCCTTGTTCGTGTAGCCCGCGCCCATGAAGCCGACCATCTGCAGGGCGAGCGGGTCGCGCACAGGAAACGCGCCCGTGCCGAGCAGGGTCCAGCCGACCGGGATGTTGGCGCGGTGCGAGAGCTCCATCAGCTCCTGCTCGGCGCCGGCGATCAACACGCCACGGCCCGCCAGGATGACCGGCCGCTTGGCGTCCTTGATCAGCTCGGCGACCTTGCGGATCTGCACCGAGTTGCCCTTGTACGTGGGGTTGTAGGACCGCATCCGCACCGCGCCCGCCGGGTAGGTCCAGTTCTCTACGGTCTGCTGCTGGATGTCCTTCGGGAGGTCGATGAGCACCGGGCCGGGGCGGCCCGTGCGGGCGATGAAGAACGCCTCACGGATGGTGCGGTCGAGGTCGCGGATGTCCGTGACGAGGTAGCTGTGCTTGACGACGGACATCGTCGACCCGATCACGTCCGACTCCTGGAAGGCGTCGGTTCCGACCGCGGCCGTCGCCACCTGGCCGGTGAAGGCGACCATCGGCACGGAGTCCATGAAGGCCGTGGCCAGGCCCGTCACGAGGTTGAGCGCGCCCGGTCCACTCGTGGCCCAGACCACGCCGACCGAGCCGCGCTTGCTGCGCGCGTAGCCGTCGGCCGCGTGGGCCCCGCCCTGCTCGTGCCGCACCAGGACGTGCTGGATACGGTCGGCGTAAGCCGGCAGGTGCTGGTAGAGGGGCAGGTTCGCGCCGCCCGGGTAGCCGAAGATCGTGTCTACCCCCTCGCGCAGCAGGCACTCGAGTACGATCTCGGCGCCCGTGAGGGTGCGAGGCATCGCGCTCTGCTCCGGTGTCGTCTGCGCCTGGGCCATGGGACCTACCTCCTCGAGATGAGCCGGCGTCTAGCCGTACAGGTTCTGGATGTCTTCGTGCGTGTTCTCGTCGGCCAGCGCCTCACGAATGCGCTCGTCCGTGGGCTGGTCGTCGGCTTTGACCCGGTTCACCACGCGGTTCACCACTCGCTCCTTGGGCGCGTGCCCCAGGTCGAACATCCGGGCCTGGATCTTCATCTTTCTCCGCTGCTCCTCGGTCACCTGTGTTCCTCCTGTGTTTGGTCCTTCGCCTGCCCTCCAGCTCCCGGTCCGGGAAACAAAAAAAGCCCCGTCCCAGTTCGGGACGAGACTTCGACCTGAAATCCCGCGGTACCACCCGCGTTGTCAGCACTGCGGCGATCCCGGCCTGCCCGGGACGCCAAATTCGGAGCTAACCACTCTCTGGTCCGCTATCGAGGACCACTTCGGCCGTTGCTACTGACTTCTTTTCCGTGAAGCGTTCGGTCGGCTGCTCGGGGGCGAGTTCGGAATCCTTGCGGCTGCCGGCTTACACCTGACCCGGCTCGCTTAGAACCCTGGGGGCTCCTACTACTCCCCGTCAACGCTCTATTGAGTTGAATGCAGATTGTAACAGCATGACGCAAGGTGTCAATGTGCACTTGTAAAGGACTGACAAGCGCGGGCGCCATGGCGCCCCGCTTCGCGGGCGAACATTGGCGGCGATGACAGCCGGCGCGGTTCCCGAGGCCAGGGGCGCCTCCCTGAAGGCGGCCGCCGTCGCGACGCTGGCCTCGCGGTTCGCGGTGTGGTGGGCGGCCGTGGTGGCGACCGCCAGGTTCGGCACGATCCCCGTCGGAGCCGGCCTGCGAGTGCCCGGCGTGCCGGCCAACCTCGACTGGCTGGCCTCCCCCGTCGCGCGCTGGGACGCGCGCTGGTTTGCCCTCATCGCCCAGGGTGGCTACGCGGGGACGGGCTCCGACGTCGCGGCGAGGTCGGCCTTCTTCCCCCTCTATCCCCTCCTGCTTCACGCCGCCGGCGCGGCGGGTGTGCCTCTCGTCATCGCCGGGGCCCTCATCTCCACCATCAGCCTCGGCGCCGGCCTGTACCTCGTGCACCGCCTGGTCCGGCTGGAGGTCGCCGCCTCCGCGGCCGGGGCGCAGGTGATGGCGGCCGACCTGGCGGTCCTGCTCCTCGCGTTCTCGCCGATGGCCGTCTTCTTCTCCGCGATGTACAGCGACTCGCTGTACCTGGCCCTGTCCGTGGGCGCCTTCCTCAGCGCCAGGCGCGGCCGGTGGCTCGCGGCGGGCGGGCTTGGCGGCCTGGCCGCCGCGACCCGCCCCGTGGGCGTCCTGCTCGTGGTCCCCATGGCCCTCCTCTACCTGTATGGCCCTGGGACGGAGGCGGCGGCCCGCCGGGCCGGCCGGGCGCGCTGGATCCCTCGACGCCGGGTGCGACCCGACGTCGCCTGGCTCCTCCTGGTGCCCGCCGGCCTCGCCGCTTTCAGCGCCTACCTGGCGTGGACCGGGGCCGGGGCGCTGGCCCCGCTGCGCGCGTCGGCCCACTGGAACCACCACTTCGTCCCTCTCGCCGGGCTGTGGCAGGGGGTGGTCGCGGCTGCGGCCAACGCGCGCGGCCTCGCCTCCGGCACGATCCCCCTGGCGCCGTTCGCGACCGGTATCAGGTACCTGGTGGACACCGGCCTCCAGAACCTCGCTCCCCTCGCCCTGCTGGCCGTCGCCGTCCCGGCGATCATCGGCGTGGCCCGGACCCTGCCCGCCGCCTACACCGCGTATGTCGTGGTGGCGCTGGCCCTCCCCCTCTCGCTGCCAGTCACGGGGTACCCGCTCCAGAGCGTGCCGCGCTACGAGGCGGTGCTATTCCCCCTGTTCATGTGGGCCGGGCCCTGGCTCGCTCGGCACCCGCGGTGGCAGGCCCCGGTGCTGGGCGGCAGCGCGCTGCTGGCGATGTTCTTCGCTGCCGAGTTCGCGACCTGGCACTTCGTCGCGTGATCTCCCGAAGCCCGCGCGGCGAGAGCGCTACGCGCGCCGGCGCAGGCCCACCGCGACGGTCCCCGCGACGATCAGGAACACGGCGACAACGATCGGGATGACGGGCGCCGGCGGGCGGCCCTGCAGCGTCCCGCTCGAGGGCAGCGCCGGGATGGCCACGCTCGTGCTGGTGCCGGCCCTGCTCGCGCCGCTCGTCGTGGTCGCGCTGCTGCTCGAGGTGGCGCTCGTCGTGGCGCTCGTGCTCGTCGTGCTGCTGCTACTCGTGGTCGTGGTGCTGGTCGCCGGTGCCGCGGCGGCCAGGACAAAGCCCGGATCGTCGCTGAAGGAGACCGTCCAACCACCGGAGGCGACACTGCCCGTGGTCGTGCTGTCAAGCCCGGTCCCGTTCGACTTGTACAGGCCATCGCCGCTGCTGACGCTGCTGTCGCTCACGTCCAGGGTCACGCTGCTCGACGCCGAGAACGAGGTCGAGCCCGAGAAAGCCCAGCCCACGGCGTACCCACCCGCGAAGGTCTGGCTGGACGACGTGGTCGACGAGAGGACCGCGTTCCAGCAGGCCGGGTCGGCGCCGTAGAGGCTCAGCCGGGCCCCGTTGGGCAACGCGCCGGGGGGAACGACGACCGTGATCTGGGCCGACCCGTTGGTGAATGTGAACGTCTCGGGGCTGGAGAGGCTCGCGACCGGGCCAGGAGCGTTCGAGATCACCGCGTCGGAACCGATCTTCCGCGGGAAGCACCCGCTGGGGGCCTCGTTGGTGTACGAGCCGGGGTTCGTCACCGCGGCCGAGTCGGTCGCGACGGTGCTGGAGGCGGGAGCCATGTTGGTCTCGACGTCCCGCTGGCCTGTGACTGAGGCCGTGACGTTGGCGGTGTTCGCCGGGCCGCCGATGACGGCCAGCGCGATCGGGATCGCGTTCGCCGACCCGGGGCTCAGCGAGCTGGTCCCGCTCTCGCTGCAGGTGGGCAGGCCCGCCGACAGCGAGCACGTGTAGCCCCCGCCGTTGCTGACGAACGAGAGCACCCCGGTGTCGTAGCTGAACGTGACCGTCGGGTGGGCGGCGCTGTCGATCGTCGCGGTCGTCGTGGTGCCGCTGACGTCCGTCCCGGTCGTCGTGGTGGAGGCGTCGGACACCGTCGCGGTCACGGTCACGGTCGCCCCCGACGCGTAGTTGCCGCTCGCGCTGTCGCTGAGGTTGACGACCAGCCACACGGGGGGGTCCACGAACGCCCTCGCGGTGTGGTTCGAACCCGGTCCCACGAGCAGCACCGTACCGGCGAGGACGAGGGCGCCGAGAACGATCCCCACCAGCCCGCCGAGCGTCCACCGGTCCAGGCTCAGCAAGATCTACCGCCTAAATTGTCGGCCGCGGACCCCAGTATTTCACGGCGCACCCGGTTAAGGGCGCCGGATCCTGGCCGCCGAGCTGGTTCGGGGCCGGAGCGGGACGCTTAGCCCCGGGCGAACCCCGCCGACTGGTTGGCCCGCAGGCGAGCGCCCATCGCCGCCATCACGCCCTGCAGCACCTCGTCGTTGCTGCGGATGGCGTCACGGAACTGCTGGTGGCTCATCACCAGCATCCGCGCCGGCGCGGTGGTGGTGACCGTTGCGGTCGCCGGGCCGCGGTCGAGCATGCTGATCTCGCCGAAGAAGTCGCCCGGCTCCATCGTCGCGACCTCACGGCCGTCGATGACGACGCTCGCCGCGCCCTCCAGCAGGACGTAGAAGCTGTGCCCGGGCTGGCCCTGGCGCGTGAGCTCGGTGCCCTCCGTGACCTCGATCTCGTCCATCTCGCTCGAGATCCACTGCAGGTCGCCACCGGATAGCTGCGAGAAGATCGCGACCCGCTTCAGGTCCGCCACCTTCGGGTCCACGCTACGACTGAAGAGCTTCGCCATTTCCTTCCCTCCGCTCCAACGCTAGGCCGCCAGCATGCGCCGCCCCGCGCACGGTGTCTGTGAACTACTGCACGCTCAGGCGGCTGAGCTCGTCGAAGAAGGCCGGGTAGGAGACGGCCGCCGCCCCGGCCCCGCGGATCGTCGTCCCGCCGGACGCCAGCTCACCCGCGACTGCGAGCGCCATCGCCAGGCGATGGTCTCCCGCGGAGTCCAGGGCAGCGCCCCGGAGACCGCCGCCACGGATGCGCAGGTCGTCGCCGTCAACCTCGGCGGCGACGCCCATGAGGCCCAGCGCCGCGGCGATGGCTGTGAGCCGGTCGCTCTCCTTCACGCGCAGCTCGCCCAGGCCGCGCATCACCGTCTCCCCATCAGCCGCCGCCGCCGCGACGGCGAGCACAGGCACCTCGTCGACCAGGGCCGGGACCTCGGCGGCGGTCACCTCCGTCCCGTGCAGCGCGGCGCTGCGGACGACGAGGTCGCCGACCTCCTCGCCGGCCTCGTCGCGCCGGTTGAGCACCTCCACGCGGGCGCCCATCCGCCGCAACACCTCCAGAGCGCCGGTGCGGGTGGGATTCAGGCACACGCCCGGGATCTCCACCTCGGCGTCCTCGTGCGCCGCCGCCAGGACCGCCCAGAACGCGGCCGAGGAGGGGTCGCCGGGGACGCTGATCGCGAAGGCCGGGAGGCTGGCGGGAGGCCGCAGCTCGAGGTTCCCGTCGCGCTGCGTGAGCTCGACCCCGAGGCGGCGCAGCATCCGCTCCGTGTGGTCGCGCGTCGGCGCCGGCTCGCGCACCGACGTCGCCCCGGACGCGTTCAACGCCGCCAGCAGGACGGCGGTCTTGACCTGGGCGCTCGGCACGTCGAGGTCGATCGCCGCCCCGGTGAGGGGGCGGCCGGCGACCTCCAGCGGCGGCGTCCCGCCCGGCGCACAGCTCACCTCGGCACCCAGCCGCCGCAGCGGCGCCGCCACTCGCTCCATCGGCCGCCGCGACAGCGACGCATCGCCCGACAGGCGGGCGCGCACTCCCGCGACCCCTGCCACCGCGCCCGCCAGGAACCGCATCGTCGCGCCGGAATTGCCGCAGTCGAGGTCCGCGGCCGGCGACCTCAGCCCGCGCAGCCCGACGCCGTCGACCGTGGCGCTGTCGGCTTCCGCGCTGACCGTCACCCCGAGCGCCTCCAGGCACCGGATCATCGAAGCCTGGTCGTCCCCGGTCGCCCGGTGCGCGATCCGTGACCGTCCCTCCGCCAGCGCGGCCAGGACGAGGGCGCGGTGCGAGATGGACTTGTCGCCCGGGACCACCACGCGGCCACGCACCATGCGCGGCTTCGCGAGGCGCACCTCGCTCACGTGTCCCGCGGCGCCGCCGTCTCGAGCCACTGGCGGCGCGTCTCCAGCGCCTCGGCCAGGAGGTCGCGAAGGAAGCCCGGCTCATCGCGCGAGATGGCAGCCTCGATCCGCTCCAGCGCGCCATGCAGGCTGGCGATCCCGTCGAGGACGGCATCGCGGTTCTGCGCGACGATCGCCGTGTACATGTCCGGGTCGCCCCCCGCCAGGCGCGTCACGTCCCGGAAGCCGGACGACGCGAGCCACTGCGCCTGCTCCCAGGACTGGCTCGCCGCGGCCGCGTCGAGGATCGCCGAGCTCATGAGAAACGGGAGATGGCTGACGAGGGCAACGTAGCGGTCGTGCGTCTCCGGCGAGAGGCTCAGCGGCCGGGCGCCAAGGTTGCGCACCAGGTCGACGAGGTCGCCAAAGGCGTCGGGCCAGTACCCGCCGCGCACCCCCGCCCTCTCGTTCGTGATGCTGACCGCCGGGTCGCTGGTCCAGCCCGCCGGCATCGGCGTGAACACCCACACCCGGTCCTCGAACAGTGACGCCTCGGCGTTCTCCACGCCACCCACCTCGCGCCCCGCCATCGGGTGACCTCCCAGGAATGGGTTGCGGCCGGGATCCAGGACCCGGTGGGCGTGCCTCACGACCTCTCCCTTCACCGAGCCGACGTCCGTGACCCGCGTGCCCTCAGCCAGGTGCGGCACGCAGTCTTCCAGGACCTGCCGCTGCACCCCGAGCGGGCAAGCCAGCACGACCAGGTCCGACCCCGCGATGTCGGCCAGGCTCGTGGAGGCCCGCTCCACCGCCTCGCGCGCCACAGCGGCCTCAGCTGTCGCGCCGCTGCGCGTGACGCCGACAACCTCGATGTCCGGGCTGCGGCGCCTCACCGCCAGGCCGAAGGAACCCCCGATCAGCCCGAGCCCTACGATCGCGACGCGCTTCACGGCTCGGCGGCTGGCTGCGGGCGCCTAGGCGGCGCCCGCGGCGCTCTGCTCCAGGGTCTTGCCCACCGCCTGCGCGACGCGCGCCACCGACTGCATCAGCCTGTCGAAGTTCTCGAAGTTCAGCGACTGCGGGCCGTCCGAGTACGCCTCGTCGGGGTTCGGGTGCACCTCGATCATCAGCCCGTCAGCCCCCGCGGCGACCCCGGCGCACGCCATCGCCTCGACCCAGCTCCACTTGCCGGTGCCGTGGCTCGGGTCGACCACGACCGGCAGGTGCGACAGCTCCTTGATGACCGGCACCGCGTTCAGGTCGAGGGTGTTCCGGGTGATGGTCTCGAACGTCCGGATGCCGCGCTCGCACAGGATCACCTGGTAGTTGCCGCTACTGAGGATGTACTCGGCGGCCAGCAGCCATTCCTGGATCGTGGCGGAGAGGCCGCGCTTGAGGAGCACCGGCTTGCTCGCCTGGCCCACCTCATAGAGGAGGTTGTAGTTCTGCATGTTGCGCGCGCCGACCTGCAGCACGTCCGCGTGCTGGGCGACGAGCTCCACGTCCTGTGGCGTCATCACCTCGGTCACCACCGGCAGCCCGGTCTCCGCCCTCGCCTCCTCCAGGAGCTTGAGGCCGTGCAGCCCCATCCCCTGGAAGGTGTACGGCGAGGTGCGCGGCTTGAACGCCCCGCCGCGCAGGAAGCTTGCGCCTGACTGCTTCACCGCCCGCGCCGTCGACATCAGCTGGTCACGGCTCTCGACCGCGCATGGGCCGGCCATCACGAAGAGGCTCGTGCCGCCCACCTGCACCCCTCCGATGTTGTAGATCGAGTCCTGCGGGTGCCACTCGCGGCCCGACAGCTTGTACGGCTTGGAGATCGGGATGACCTGGCTGATCCCCCCGAGGTGCTGGATCTGCTCCTTGATCGAGATGGCGTTCTGGCCGATGACGCCGATGATCGTCGTGGCCTCGCCCTCGGACAGGTGGGCCTTGTAGCCGAGCTTCTCGACGCGCTCGACGACGTGCTCGACCTGCTCGCGCGTTGCGTCGTGGTGCATGACGACGATCACGGGCGTGGGTCCTCCACAGGCGGCGTCATGGCGGCAATGGTAACGGGGTCGGCTAGGGCGCTTGTCCCTGCTCCTCGCGCAACCGGTCGAGGTCGGCGCGGATCTCGCGCGCCCGGCGCAGGTAGACATGGTTCATGGCCGCCTGCGGGCGGTCGGTGTTGAGCTGGATCATCACGCGGATGCACTTCGCGATCGACCGCGGGTTGGCCGCGTCGACGTCCATCTCGTGGCCGCACAGCAGCGGGACGTCGACCCACCCGAGCCGGCGCGCGGCGATCGCCGGGAACTCGGCGCTCAGGTCGCGGGTGGTGGTGAACCAGATCCCCGCGATGTCGGCTGGGTCGAGCTCGTTGAGGCGGATGAGCTCCCGCAACAGCTCGTCCGTGGCCTCCGCGATGGCATCGGCGCCATCGTGCTCCACCGTGGTCGCGCCGCGGATTCCCCTAACCGGCAACAGGGGCTCCGCCGCGCAGGTACCGCACGAAGTCGGCGGCCGAGGCCGCCGGCCGGTCAGGGTCGATCGCGTCGATGACCGCGCTGCCCACCGCCACCGCGTCGGCCTTGCCGTGCAGCGCCAGGAGGTGCTCCGGTTTCGAGATGCCGAACCCGAGCACCAGCGGCAGGTCGGTGTGCGCGCGAATGCGGCGCAGCATGCCGTCGACTTCCGTCGACACGTCCTCACGACGACCCGTCACCCCGGTGACTGACACGCAGTAGATGAAGCCGGAGGCGAGCCGCGCCACCGTCCTGATCCGCTCTTCCGTGCTCGTGGGCGCGAGGAAGAGGACGAGGTCGATGCCGTTGGCGCGACACTCACCCGCTAGGCCTCCCGCCTCCTCGAGCGACAGGTCGGCCACGATGAGCCCGTCAACGCCGGCGTCGGCCGCGCCCTGGCAGAACCGCTTGATGCCGAACCGCAGGATCGGGTTGAGGTAGCCCATCAGGACCAGGGGCGCCTCCGTCCGCTGGCGGCACGTCCAGGCTGTCTCGAGGCACAGCCCGAGCGTGACCCCGTTGCGCAGCGCCACCTGCGTGGACCGCTGCACCGTGCGGCCCTCGGCCAGGGGGTCGGAGAACGGCATGCCTAGCTCGACCAGGTCGGCCCCGGCCTCCAGCATCGCGAGCGCGACCGGGGCCGTGTCCTGGAGCTGCGGGTATCCGACGGTCACGAAGGGGAAGAGCCCGAGCCGGCCCTCCGCCCGCAGCCTCGCGAAGAGGCCCTCGATCCGGCTCACGCCTCGCCGTCCTCGTCGGCCTCGTCGGGCTTCGCCGGCGGGGGTGGAACCCCGGGGATCGGGAGGTCCTCACCGGTGTTGATGTTCTTGCGCGTGGGCCGCGTCAGCAGGACGACGAAGAAGGCGAGGGTCGCCATCACGAGCACGAAGAACACCATCTCGAGGAAGCGGAAGACCGGGTCGCTGAAGACAAGCGTCATGAGTCCGCCGGCGACGCCGAGCGAACTGTGTCGATGTCCTTGTCGCCGCGGCCCGACAGGCAGACGAGCACGGGCGCGCGCTCCGACGCCGCGAAGGCCACGACCAGGGCGTGCGAGCTCTCCAGGGCTGGAATGATCCCCTCCAGCCGGCACAGGCGGTGGAACGCGGCCAGCGCCTCGACGTCGGAGACGGCCGTGTACCTGACCCTGCCGCTCTCGCGAAGCTGGCTGTGCTCCGGGCCGACCCCCGGGTAGTCCAGGCCGGCGCTGATCGAATGCGTCGCCAGCACCTGCCCGTGCTCGTCCTGCAGGAGGTAGCTGTAAGCGCCGTGCAGCACGCCTGGCGTTCCCGCCATGAGGGTCGCCGCGTGCTTCCCGCTCGACATCCCCTCCCCGGCCGCCTCCACCCCGACGAGCGCGACATCCGCGTCTTCGAGGAAGGCGGCGAACGTGCCGATGGCGTTGCTCCCGCCCCCCACGCACGCGACCACCGTCGCGGGCAGGCGGGCGGTCCGTTCGGTGAACTGCGCCCGCGCCTCGTCGCCGATCACGCGCTGGAAGTAACGGACGACGCTCGGGTAGGGGTGAGGCCCGACGGCCGACCCGATCACGTAGTGCGTGTCGCGCACATTCGTGACCCAGTCCCGGATCGCCTCGTTGGTCGCGTCCTTCAGCGTCGCCGAGCCCGACTCGACCGGCTCGACCTCCGCGCCGAGCAGGCGCATCTTGTAGACGTTGAGGGCCTGGCGCCGCATGTCCTCGCTGCCCATGTAGACCAGGCAGCTCAACCCGAAGCGCGCGCAGACGGTGGCCGTGGCGACGCCGTGCTGGCCCGCGCCCGTCTCCGCGATGACCCGGGTCTTGCCCATGCGCCTCGCGAGCAACACCTGCCCGAGGGCGTTGTTCAGCTTGTGGGCGCCGGTGTGCAGGAGGTCCTCGCGCTTGAGCCACACCTCCGACCCGACCTCCTCCGACACGCGCGCGGCGAGGTAGAGCGGCGTCGGACGTCCCCCGAAGTCGCGGTTGAGGTCGGCCAGCTCGGCCAGGAAGCCCGGGTCGCGCTGGGCCTCCGTGAAGGCCGCCTCCAGCTCCTCGAGGGCGGGCATCAGGGTCTCCGGGACGTACTGCCCGCCGAAGTCGCCGAACCGTCCGCGGTGCTCAGCCACGGGCCGCCACCTCGGACTCTGCATCACGGGCCGCGGCGACGAAGGCGCGGACGAGGGCCGGGTCCTTGACGCCCGGGGCCGACTCGAGGCGGCTTGAGGCGTCCACCCCCCAGGGCTCGAGGCGCCGGATCGCCGCCGCGACGTTGTCCGGCCCCAGCCCGCCGCTGACCACGAGGCGGTAGCGCCAGGCGAGGTCCTGGGCCACGTCCCACGCGAAGGTCTTGCCCGTGCCGCCGTCCAGCCCGGGGTCGTGGGTGTCGGCGAGGAGGATCGAGGCCGGCGGCCAGCCCGGGTCGGCGATGCCTGCCCCACCCACCCGCACCGCCTTCAGCACGGGCAGGTCGAATCCTGACCAGTCGTCCCAGCGTTCGACGCCGTGCAGCTGCACCGCGGTGAAACCGACCTCGCGAGCCACCTCGGCCACCTCGCCGGGGGCCGCGTCGACGAACACGCCGACGCTGTCGACCTCCGGGGGCAGCTCGCCTACGAGCTCTCGCGCCCGCTCGACTGTCAACGTCCGCGGCGAGCCGGGGGCCATGATGAAGCCGAGCATGTCGGCGCCGGCCTTGATCGCGGCGCGGGCACCCTCGGCCGAGGTGTTGCCGCAGACCTTCACGCGCACCGTCCCGCCCCTATGTCAGCCCGAGGAGCTCGCGCGCCTTGGCCTCGGGGTCGGGGCAGGTGACGAGGGCCTCGCCGACGAGCACGGCGGTGGCGCCGTTCATGCTCGCGAGGGCGACGTCCGCCCGGCTCTTGATGCCGCTCTCGCACACGAGCGGCAGGTCCGCGGGGACCTTCTTCGCGGCCGCCGGCAACAGCCCCTCGCGCACGTGGAAGGTGGCCAGGTCCCGCCGGTTGACGCCGAGCACGTCCGTGCCCGACGCCAGCGCGGCCGGCAGCTCGGCGGCGGTGTGGATCTCCACCAGCGTCTCCATTCCGAGCTCGTGCGCCTGCGCCACCATCTCCTTCAGGCGCTGCCGCGGCAGCAGGCGGGCGATCAGGAGGACGCAGTCGGCCCCCAGCGCCGCCGACTCGATCACCTGCACCGGTTCCAGCAGGAAGTCCTTGCGCAGCACTGGCAGGGTGGCAGCCTCGCGCGCCTCGAGCAGGTGCTCGGGGGCGCCGTCGAAGTCGGCGCTGGTCAGGACGGAGATCGCGCTCGCGCCGGCGCGCTGGTACGCGGCGGCCAGCTCGCGAACGTTGTAGTCGTCCCGCAGCAGGCCGAGCACGGGCGAGCGCCGCTTGCACTCGGCGATCAGCGCGGGCCGCGGGCCGGCCACAAGCGCGGCCCGGAAGCCGCGGCGCGGGCCCTGCTCCGCGGCCCGCGCGCGCAGCTCCGCCTCGTCGGGCGGCCTCTGGGCCAGCAGCTCGCGCTGCCGTTGCACGATGGCGTCGAGGACCAGCGTGGCCCCTCCTACGCTGGCACGGCGGCGCGCCGGCGGCAGCCGTCGAGGAAGTTGGCCAGCATCTGGTGGCCGGCCTCGGTGAGGATCGACTCGGGGTGGAACTGGACGCCCTCGACCGGGTGGTCCCGGTGGCGCACGCCCATCAGGACCCCGCCCTCGGCCCACGCCGTCGGCGCCAGGGCCTTCGGCAGCGTGGCGGGATCGACGACCAGGGAGTGGTAGCGCGTGGCGCTCACCGGGTTCTGGAGGCCCGCGAAGATGCCCTGCCCGTCGTGCTTGATGGACGACAGCTTGCCGTGCATCACCGCGGGCGCGCGGACGACCGCCGCCCCGTACGCCTCCCCGATGCACTGGTGCCCGAGGCACACGCCGAGGATGGGCAGGCCCGGGCCGAGCTCGCGCACAAGGTCGGTGGAGATGCCCGCCTCCCTGGGCGTGCACGGCCCCGGCGAGATCACCACCGCGAAGGGATCGAGCCGCCCGACCTCCGCGACGCTGACCTCATCGTTGCGCGCGACCTCAACCGCCGTCCCCAGCTGCCCCAGGTACTGGACGAGGTTGTACGTGAACGAGTCGTAGTTGTCGAGCACGAGAACGGTCTCGCTCACGGCAGGCGCGAGAGGTGCGCGGCGCGCAGGGCGCGGCGCAGGGCAGCGGTCTTGTTCTCCGTCTCGAGGAACTCCTCTTCAGGCGACGAATCGGCAACCACGCCCGCCGCCGCCTGGATATACGCGTGGTCGTCCTTCACGACGACCGTGCGTATCGCGATCGCCGTGTCGAGGTTGCCCGCGAAGCTCGCGTATCCCACCGCGCCCGCGTACACCCCGCGCGCCTCGGGCTCGAGCTCCGCGATGATCTCCATCGCGCGGATTTTAGGAGCGCCCGTCACGGTTCCCGCCGGGAAGCAGGCGCGGAGGGCGTCGAGGGGAGTCAGCCCCCGGCGCAGCCGCGCGGTGACCCGGCTGACGAGGTGCATCACCGCCGAGTAGCGCTCGATGAACATCAGCTCCGGCACCGTGACTGTGCCGACCTCCGCGATCCGGCCGACGTCGTTGCGCCCGAGGTCGACCAGCATCACGTGCTCGGCCCGCTCCTTCTCCGAGCCACGCAGCTCGTCCTCCATCGCGTGGTCGTGCGCCTCGTCGCGCCCGCGCCGCCGGGTGCCGGCGATCGGCCGGTACTCGATGTTCCCCTCCTCGACCCTGACCAGGATCTCGGGCGAGGTGCCCACGATCGCCGTGCCGCGCCTCGGCTCGCCGGCGTGCCCGGGGAGCCTCAGGTAGTACATGTACGGCGACGGGTTCACGGTGCGCAGGACCCGGTAGAGGTAGAAGGGGTGGGCCGTCGTCGGCGCCTTCAGGCGGCGCGAGACCTGCACCTGGAAGATGTCGCCCGCCAGGATGTACTCCTTGCAGCGGCGCACCTGCGCCATGAACTCTTCGCGCCCGACGTTCCACTCGCCCTCGGCCTCGGGGTCGTCGACCCAGCCGGGGGCGGGCGCGTAGCCCGGCCCCGGCGGCGCGGCCGCCGCAGGGTCGTCGAGCCGGCGGGCCATCGCTTCGACCCGCGCGCCCGCGGCGGCATACGCCGCCTCGGGGTCCTCACCGGCGGCGACGCGGGCGTGCGCCACGATCGTGCGACGGTGGAGCAGGTGGTCGAACACGACCACGTTGTCGACGAGGAAGAAAACCCCGTCGGCGGTGCGCGTCGGGTCCGGCTTCGGCTCGGGAAGCTTCTCGAAGTAGGCCGCAGCCTCGTACGACAGGTAACCGACAAGGCCGCCAGTGAAACGGCCCGCGAGCCCGGTAACCGGCGCCTGCCGGTAGCCGGCGAGGATGTCTTCCAGGACGCGGGTGGGATCGGTGAAGGGGACCGTGCGCGCCTGCTCCCCATCGACCCGCGCCTCGCCCTTGTCGAGCGTCACCACGGCTAGCGGCTCGCCGCCGATGAACGAGTACCGCCCGAGGCGTTCCCCACCCTCCACCGACTCGAGCAGGAACCCCGGGCCATCCCCGTTGAGGCGCCAGTACGCGCTCACGGGCGTCTCCATGTCGGCCAGGTCGTCGCGCCAGACCGGGATCAGGTTGTACCCCTCGGCGGCGAGGCGGCGCACCTCGTCGATCGAGGGGGTCAGGCCAGGGAGAACCTCCATCGCGGCCATCGCGGGCTCATGCGGCGCGGGCTTCGAGGTACCGGGCGATCCGGCTGAGACCCTCCTGCAGCTGGGGGATGGAGTTCGCGTACGAGAGGCGTAGGAAGCCCTTCCCCATCTCGCCGAACGCCGTCCCGGCCAGGGTCGCGACCCCCGCTTCGGCGAGCAGCGCGCTGGCCAGCTCGCGCTCCGGGATCCCCGTCGCCGACACGTTCGGGAACACGTAGAAGGCGCCGCCCGGCGTGTGGCAGTGGACCCCCGGGATCTGGTTGAGGCCCTCGACGACCACGTCCCGCCGCCGCTGGTACTCCTCCCGCATCCGCGCCACCGACCCCTCCGACTCCGGCGAGTCGAGGGCGGTGAGGGTGGCCACCTGGATGAACGCCGTCGCGCACGAGCTGCTGTTGATCATCAGCGTCTCCATCTGCCTCACGAGCTCGGCAGGCGCGACCCCGATGCCAAGCCGCCAGCCGCACATCGCGTACGCCTTCGACAGGCCGTCCATGACTATCGTGCGCTCCTTCATCCCCGGCAGAGACGCGATCGACGGGACGGCGTCGCCGTAGGCGATCTGCGAGTAGATCTCGTCGGCGAGCACCCAGAGATCGTGCTCGACCGCCAGCCGCGCGACGTCCTTGAGGTTGTCCTCGGTCAGGATCCCGCCGGTCGGGTTGTGCGGCGTGTTAAGGATGATCAGGCGCGTCTTCGACGTGATCAAGGACGCCAGCTCCTCCGGGTCGAGGCGGAACTCGTTCGCCTCGCGCAGCGGCAGGGTGCGCGGCACCGCGCCGAGGAACGACGTGAGCGAGGCGTAGATCGGGTAGCCCGGGTCCGGCAGGATGACCTCCTCACCCTCCTCGACGAGCGACATGAGGGCGAACATCAGGATGTTCTTGCTGCCTGGCGTCAGGATCACCTCACCGGGCTCGACGTCCATGCCGAGGCGCCGCGCGTAGTGCGCCGCCACCCCCTCGCGCACGGCGGGGATGCCCCCGGCAGGCGTGTAGTGGGTGTACCCGTCCTCGATCGCGGCCTCCGCCGCGGCGACGATGTGGGGTGGCGTGGCGAAGTCCGGCTCGCCGATTTCGAGGTGGACGACGCTGCGTCCCTGGGCCTCAAGACGCTTCGCCTGGGCCAGCACCTCGAACGCGGATTCCGTGCCAAGCCGTTGCATCCGAGCAGCAAGGCGCATTGTCAGCGCTAGTGTAATCCCCCACAATTCAGCTTCCGAAGGCCCATCTGATGATCGAAGAGAGCGATGGCACCCGGGACGAGCGGACCACTGTGACCGCCAGGTCCGGCCCCGCCAGGGTGTTCCGAAAGTTGGCGGACGCACGTCTGTCGACCAAGATCCTCTTCTTTTTCATCGTCGCCAGCCTCGTCCCGCTCTATCTCTTCGCGTACGTCAACGACCGCACCAACTCGGCCATCCTGCGCAACCAGCAGCTCGACATCCTGAAGACCCTTTCGACGCGCGTCGCCGCCCAGGCGGACGACAAGCTGGGCGAGTGGTCCGAGGAGTCGCACCGTCTGGCGATGGAGCCGGCCGTCGTCGCCCAGCTCACGGGCGGGGCAGCCGGGGACGCGACCGACGCCATGCGCCGGGAGATCGCCGCCGACCCGACGTCGAAGGTGGCGTTCGTCCTCGACAACAAAGGGACCGTTGTCGTCTCTTCGGACCCGGCCCTCCTGGGCAGCACCGCCTTCGCCGGAACCGGTCTGTTCCGGCAGCCCCTGATCGGCAACGAGTACGTCTCGGACCTGACCGTCGATCGCACCCTCCCACTCCCCGCGATCTACGTGTCCTCCCCGGTCCGGGACGCCGTCGGCGGCGTCCTCGGCGTCGCGGCCATGCGCAAGGACCCGACCACGATCTTCAACTTCTTCGCCAGCGGCCTCCTCGGCCAGCAGCGTTACGCCATGCTGATCGACGAGTACGGCATCGTCATCGGGACCAGCGGCTCAGAAGCGACGCTGTACCACAGCCTCGGGCCCCTCACAGGAGACCAGCAGCAGCGCCTGCGCCAGGACCAGACGTTCGGCGGCGTGGCCGTGACGGACATGGGCGCCGGCGACCTGTCGGAATCGATCACAGGCGCCACCTCACCCGGCGACACGGAGGCCTACTTCAACCCGGCGCACGAGCAGACCGTGTTCGGCTTCGCGCCGCTGACATCCGAGCGGTGGGAGATGGTCGTCGCGCAACCCGAGAGCGTGTTCCTCGCGCCGGTGCAGCAGTCGACCCGGAACACCATCGCGCTGTACACCGCCGTCGCCGTCGTGTTCGTCGTGATCCTGTTCCTCGTCGCGCGCATGTTCGAGCGCGCCGAGTACCAGTCCCACACCGACTCGCTGACCGGTCTTCCCAACCGGCGCTACTTCCACGACATCCTCAGGCGTGAGCTGCTCCGTAGCCAGCGCAACCACCGGCCCCTGTCACTGATCAACGTCGACCTCGACCACTTCAAACAGGTCAACGACGAGTACGGGCACAGCAAGGGCGACGAGATCCTCAAGGGGTTCGCGCGCGTCCTGAAGGAACAGGTGCGCTCCATCGACCTCCCCGTCCGTTTCGGCGGCGAGGAGTTTCTCGTGCTTCTGCCGGACACCGACAAGGCGGGCGCGGTGATGGTCGCCGAGAAGATCCGGCGCGCCACCGACCGCCTCTCCATCCCCCGCCTCGGGAGCATGCCGGGGCGCAAGCTCACCGCTTCTGCCGGCATCGCCACCCACCCCGACGACGCCGTCGAGGCCGAGCAGCTGGTGCGGTGCTCCGACCAGGCGATGTACCTGGCGAAGAACCTCGGTCGCAACCAGGTCATCGGCTACGGCATGGAGGCTGGCATCACGAGCCTCACCCGCCATCCCGAGCGGGTCCACATGCTGGTGCAGAACGCCAACAAGGCGACCATCGAGGCCCTCGCGGCGGCCATCGACGCGCGGGACACCTACACCCACGGGCACTCCCACCGCGTGGCCGATTACGCGCACATCATCGCGACGGAGCTCGAAGAGGTCGAGGAGATCGACGAAGAGGCGCTGCACCTGGGCGCCCTCCTCCACGACGTCGGCAAGATCGGCATCTCCGACACGCTGCTCCAGAAACCCAACCGGCTCACGCCGGACGAGTACGAGACCATCAAGAGCCACGCCCAGATCGGGTACGAGATGGTCCAGGGTGTCGACTTCCTGCGCAACGTCGCGCCGATCATCCTGCACCACCACGAGAACTTCGGCGGCAACGGCTACCCCACCGGGATCTCCGGCAAGAAGATCCCCGTTGAGTCGAGGATCATCATGGTGTGTGACGCGTTCGACGCGATGACCTCGACCCGGACCTACCGCAAGGCCGGACCTGTCGAGGGCGCCCTGGCCGAGCTCCGCAAGCATTCGGGCCGCCAGTTCGACCCCGACGTGGTCGAGGCGCTGGGCCGGGCCATTCGCAAGGGGAAGCTCCGCCTGCTCAGCGAGCCGCCGAAGACGGCCGCGCAGATGGAGATGGAGAAGGCCGCGGAGGCATAGGGGCCGCTCCGAGCTTGCGCGGCGCGCGGTCCGCGGCACCTGGTCCGCGACACCGAGGAATCCGCGGCGCCTAAGGATCGGCCGCCGTCTCTACCCGCCGCACGGCCGCCGCCGTCTTGCGTTTCTTGATCGCCCGGTCTCGCCGGCGCAGGTACTCCTCGGGCGTGAGCCGGCGCTGCGGGTTGTCCGGGTGCCCGGGTGGCAGGGTTCGGTAGCCACCCTTCCCGTCTTTCCCAACCCACCACCCGTCGCGGTGCACGAACGGGTGATGCACCACACAGAGCGGCGCGTCGTCCTCCACGGTGGTGCTGCCGCCGAGGCAATGCTCAACGATGTGGTGCCCGTCGCAGTCAATCGCGGGCTGGCCGCAGTCCTTGAACGCGCAGGTGGCCTGCCGGGCCACCATCGCCCGGCGCTTCGCGGGCGAAAAGGTCCGCGCCGCCTTGCCGGCGAACGCGATGTTGCCCTTCGCGTCCTTCAGCACCACGCTGAGCGCCGAATCGCAGGCTATCTCGGACAGCTCCTCCTGGCTGAGAGGCACCAGCCCCTGAAGCAACGCCGGGGGACCGCCCTCCCCGCGCATCGCGGAGAGCGGCGCCACCACCACGAGTTGCTTCGGCCTTCGCTCCCCCGGGCGGCCCCCATCAACCCCGCGCCGCGCGAGCTCCAATAGCGCGTCGTGGCGGCGCTGCGCCGGGCTCCGCGGGTCGTCAGCGCCGGCCGGCGCCATGAAGGGCTCCATGCCGGCGCGCAGCATCGCCGCCAGCTCCGACGTGAGGTTGCCCGACACCTGGGCCGTGCCCTCGACGTCGTCTCGGATGTTGAAGGAGCGCCGCTCTCGCGCTCGCGCCGCATCCCGCGACAGCGCCTCCCGGTCGACCTCCGCGACCGCCGCCGCCGCATGGCGCCGCAGCTGCCCGGCATCGGTGGTCAGGGCCTTCGCCAGCACCATCCCCTCGACCCGCGCCGTGTCCTCGGGCCGCACCTTGTGCGCCCAGCGCGCCACGACCGCCACCTGCTCGAAGTTGAGATCGCTGTGCTCCAGGAGCTCGGCGGTGGCCGGCAGCACATCTAGCGCCCGCGCGACCGTGACCCGGTCCTGCGCCGCCTCCGGCGAGATATGCAGGTTGGAGACCATCCACGAGGTGAGGTCGGCGGCCCCGTCGGCGCGGTAGCCACCGCACCTGTCCATCGCCGCGAGCGCGCGCACCCCGAGCAACTCCACCTGGTCGGCAAGCCCGCGCAGCTCCCGCTGCAACCCCGCCAGCTCTTCATGCCGCAGCTCCGAGAACCCAAGCTCCCCAACCCGCGCCAGCGCCTCGCGCGCCGCAGCGATGGCCTCAGCCCGATCCAAACCCTCCCTCAAGAACATCTGTTCGATTATACCATACAAATCTGTGTATGTCAGACCAAGCCACACCACACGCCACGCAGAGCTCCAGCGCCATCCCCGCCCACCCCCTGGCCAGCAAGACAGCGCGCCCCAGCCCGACCACCGAGCGGCACATCTCGCCGACCAAGCGCCCCACACCCCGCCCGATTGCCCGCGACCCCTATCCTTAACCGAACCGACCCACGCACAAGGAAGCGAATTTGGCACTAGCTGAGGCCCAGACCGAAGCCCAGGACACCGGCTCGGTCGTCAACAACTTCACGTTCCAGGCCGCCACCATCAACGGTTCCGGCAGCCAGTCTTCCAACCTCGTCATCACCCGCGCGCTGTTCCACATGGGCATCCCCGTCGCCCCGAAGAACGTCTTCCCCTCCAACATCGAGGGCCTCCCCACCTGGTTCTACATCCGGCTCAGCCCGGACGGGTACCAGTGCCGCACTGACGACATCGACGTCCTCGTGGCGCTCAACCCCAACACGTGGCAGCGCGACATCCAGGCGGTGAACCCGAAGGCGGCAGTGATCTACGAGGCCACCTACCCCGTGGCCGGCAACATGAAGCGGGACGACGTCTTCTACTACGACGTCCCCTTCCACAAGCTCGGCCAGGACAACATCGACAACCCCGACCTTCGCAAGTACCTGACCAACATGATCTACGTGGGCGCGGTCGCCTGGTGCCTCGACATCCCGGTCGACGTCATCGAGGAGGGCCTCGCCGAGCAGTTCAAGTCGAAGCCGAAGGCAGTGCCGCTGAACATGAAGTCGGTGATGCTCGGCTACGACCACTGCAAGAACAACCACACCAAGCGCGACCCGTACCGAGTCGAGCGGATGACGGGCCACACGGAGGGCAAGATCCTCGTCGAGGGAAACCAGTCCCTCGCCCTGGGCGCGATCATGGGCGGCTGCACGGTCGCCGCCTGGTACCCGATCACCCCCTCGTCCAGCGTGTGCGAGTACCTCGGGGAGTACGCCGACAGGTTCCGCAAGGACGAGGCCACCGGCGAGCGCAAGATCGCGATCATCCAGGCCGAGGACGAGCTGGCCGCCGCCGGGATCACCATCGGTGCCGGCTGGGCCGGGGCGCGTGCGATGACGGCGACGTCGGGCCCGGGCATCTCGCTCATGGCCGAGTTCGCCGGCCTCGCCTATTACGCCGAGGTGCCGGCCGTGATCATGGACATCCAGCGCGTCGGCCCGTCCACCGGCCTGCCGACCCGGACGAGCCAGGCCGACATCGAGTCCACCCACCTGCTGAGCCACGGTGACACGAAGCACGTCCTGCTCCTGCCCGGCACCGTCGCGGAGTGCTACGAGTTCGCGCAGCTGGCCTTCGACCTCGCCGAGCGCCTGCAGGCCCCGATCTTCGTGATGAGCGACCTCGACCTCGGTATGAACCTGTGGATGAGCGAGCCGTTCAAGTACCCGGAGAAGCCATTCGATCGCGGCAAGGTCCTGAGCGTCGACGACCTCAACCGCCTCGAAGGCAAGTGGGCCCGTTACCGCGACGCGGACGACGACGGGATCCCGTGGCGCACCCTGCCAGGCACCAACCATCCGTCCTCGGGGTACTTCACGCGCGGCTCCGGCCACGACGAGTACGCCAACTACACCGAGCTGCCCGAGGTCTACGAGCGGATGATGGACCGGCTGAAGAAGAAGTACCGCACGGCGCGGCGCTACATGCCGCCGGCGATCGTCGAGGACACGGGCAACCCGGTGGGCGTCATCGCCTACGGCACGACCCACCACGCTGCCATCGAGGCGCGGCGAGAGCTCGAGAACCGCGGCCTCCGCACCGACTACTGCCGGGTCCGCTCAATCCCGTTCCCGCAGGAGGTGCGGCAGTTCATCGCGCGGCACCAGAAGGTCTACGTCGTCGACCAGAACCGGGACGGCCAGATGTACGACCTCCTGCGCCTGACGATGAACCCGGCCCAGGACGTGCTCCTCTCGGTGCGCCACTACGACGGCACCCCGATCCCGGCGCGCGCGATCACGGCCCCGATCCTGCTCGACCAGGGGCTGGCGTCACCGCACGAGTTCGAGCGGCCCCGCGAGGTCTACGCCCTTCCCGTCGAGGAGTCGAACACATGAGCGACGACAAGCGCCCCCAGGACCGCGGCGACAACGTCCCCCGCGTCGACGCGGGCCAGATCGCCGCGGGCGAGCGGCCGCCGGAAGAGGGCCGCAAGCGCGCCACCCCCGCCGCGCGGGGCTCGACGAGCGGCACCGAGCAGGCCACCGGCGACGAGCAGGCGGCGCCCGCCCAGCCGCAGCAGCCCAGCGGCAACGGCCACAACCACGTCGACCTGCCGCGCGACGCCTACAAGGGCGCGGCGACGACGCTGTGCGCCGGCTGCGGGCACAACGCGATCACCAACCACATCATCAAGGCCTTCTACGAGTACGGGGTCGAGCCCTACCGGCTGGCCAAGATGAGCGGCATCGGCTGCTCGTCCAAGGCGCCCGCGTACTTCGTCAGCCAGGCGCACGGGTTCAACGCGGTGCACGGCCGCATGCCGTCGGTCGCCACCGGCGCGAAGCTCGCCAACCGCGAGCTGATCGCCGTCGGGATCAGCGGCGACGGCGACACCGCGTCCATCGGCCTCGGGCAGTTCTGCCACATGATCCGCCGCAACATCGACCTCGTCTACCTGTGCGAGAACAACGGCGTTTACGGGCTCACGAAGGGCCAGTTCTCCGCCACCGCGGACCTCGGCTCGCGCGCGAAGAGCGGCAAGGTCAACGAGTTCGAGATGATCGACATCTGCGGGCTCGCCGTTGAGCTGGGCGCGAGCTTTGTCGCGCGCTCCTTCAGCGGCGACGGGAAGCAGGTGGTGCCCCTGATCAAGGCGGCGCTCGCGCACAACGGCACGGCGGTGCTCGACATCATCAGCCCGTGCGTCACCTTCAACGACCACGAGGGGTCGACGAAGTCGTACAAGTACGTCAAGGAGCACGACGTCGCCCTGCAGGAGCTCGACTTCATCCCGTTCTTCGAGACCGTGGAGGCCGACTACGAGCCGGGCACCTCGACCGAGATCGAGCTGCACGACGGCTCCCACGTCAGGCTGCGCAAGCTCGCCGAGGGCGAGCACGACCCACGGAGCCGGATCGATGCCCTGCGCGTGATCCACGAAGCCCGCGCCAAGGGCGAGGTGCTGACCGGCCTGCTCTACCTCAAGCCGGAGATGCCGGACCTGGCCACCCGCGAGGGCCTCCCGAGCGACCGCATCCTGCGCGACCTCACCGAGGCGGACCTCAGGCCGGAGCGCGACGCGTTCGAGGCCCTGATGCGGGAGTACGCGTAGGGCGCACGTCGCCTGTCATTGCCGGGCGCCCGTCAACACGCGCGCGAACGCCGCCCGGCCCCGCGCCATGACTTCGTCGTGGTTCCTGGCGAGCGCCGACCTGAACAGGGGCGCGAGGAAGTTGAGCACCGGGTTGGTGGTGGCCACGTCCCAGTAGTACTTCACCGCCGTCCGGCTGTCACCGAGAGGGCTCAGCTCCCAGCGGCCGCTTCCGACCAGGTCGCCCGCGGACTTCAGCAGAATGTGCCGGGGCTCGACCGACTCGACGACCTCCAGCGAGTAGTTGAGGCTGTACGGCAGGCGGCCGCGGGTCTCGGCATCGATGATCGAGCCCACGGAGCGGCCGTCGCCCACGCGCACCTGCACCTTCTTGAAGTCCGGCCAGATCTCCGGGTAGCTGCAGATGTCGCTGATCGCGTGCCACACGTCGTGGATCGGCGCCTCGAAGCTCCAGTCGGTGACAAATGAATATGTCGTCGCCATATATCTCCCTTGTAGGGGGGCGGGTGGCCGGGCGATATTATGTGTCGGCGTGCCGCCCTGGTGGAATTGGTAGACACGCAACGTTCAGGGCGTTGTGAGCGCATGCTCGTGGAGGTTCGAGTCCTCTGGGCGGCACCAGTGACCGGGGTCGGCGGGACGCCCCGGCGCTAGCCCTTCCCCACCCGGCGGCTGTTGATGTACCAGCCGGCCACGTCCTCGTAGCGCTGGCCGGGCGCCGCCGCGGGCGGCAGGCTGAAGCCCTTGATGCGGCTGGACACCAGCTCCGGCACGCTCGGGTTGAAGAGCCACACGGCCGGCTGCCCGGTGCGCAGGATCTTCTGGGCGTCGAGATAGGCCGTCTTGCGCGCCGCGAGGTCGGTCTTGAAGCGCCCGTCCTCGAGGTCCTTGTCGAGGAACGGGTCGGCCGGCATGCCGCTGAAGTTGAAGCCGCCCGCCTGCTCCTCACTCGAGTGCCAGAAGACGAAGATGTCGGGGTCCGGGCCGTTGTCGATCAGGGACAGGGCGAGGTCGAAGTTGTGCGCCTGGAGCACGTCGCCGAGCACGCGGTCGGGCGAGACGAACGACGGCTGGACCGCGATGCCGACGGCGCCCAGGTCGGCTTTGATCCCGGCCGCCAGTGAGCGGTACAGGGGCAGGTCGGGGGCGGCGAGACGCAGGCTGAGCGCCTGCCCCGACTTGGTCCTCGTCGCGGTGCCGTGGCGCGCCCAGCCGGCCGCGTCGAGGCTGCGGGCCGCCGCGCGCGGGTCGAAACCGAGGCCCGGGTTGGGGTCGGCCGCCCACGAGATCGTCGGGGGGACGGGCGTGCCGTCGAGGCGCCCGTACCCGGACAGCAGTGACGCGATCATGCCCTTGCGGTCGATCGCCTGAGCGACGGCGCGGCGCACCTTCAGCTCGGCAAGCGCGGCGGTCTTCTGGTTGAAGAGCACCTGGGCGTAGGAGAAGGTCCACGGGGCGACGACGCGGAAGCGGCTGCTGCCCCGGAGGCCGGCGGCGTCGGACATGCTGGCCCCGGTGAGGAGGTCGATCGAGCCGGACTGGAGGGCGGCGAGGGCGTCGGTCTCGGATGTCATGAGGCGGATGTCGAGGCCGTCGAGGTACGGCTTCGTCCCGGCGTGAGAGTTGCGCACGAGGTGGATCACGTCACGGTCGACGCGCTGCAGGCGGAAGGGTCCCGAGGTCGGCGCGTCGGTGGTGTCCCGCAGCTGGGCGGCCGGCCGGCCGGAGAGCTTCTTGGCCGGCAGGAGGCCGATGGAGGCCAGGGTGGGAAAGGCGCTGCTCGGGGAGGGAAGGGTGTAGACGACGGTCTGCGCGTCCGGCGCCGTCGCGGTCACCCCCTGCCACGCGTCGCCGACCGCCGTGCCCCGCAGCTCGTCGGCCTGGAGCACGGTCAGGCTGAACAGGGCGTCGGCGCTGGTCAGCGGGGTGCCGTCCGACCAGCTCAGCTTCGGCCGGAGGTGGAATGTGAAGGTGGTGGCCTTCGGGTCGGCCTGCCACGACGCCGCGAGGTCGGGTTGGGGACGGCCGTCGGGACCGGGCCGGGTCAGGCCTCGGTAGAGCAGGCTGGAGATGTCGCGCGCGTTCTGGGTCGCGGCAAACGGCGGGAGCAGGCTGAAGGGCCCGTCGACGATGACGCCCTCGTGCAGCGTCCCGCCCGGCGCGGGGACCTCGCGTGTCGTGCCCAGGTACACGCCGTAACCGGCGAGGGCCGCCACCACGACCAGGGCCAGGGCGGCCGCAAGGGCCGGCCTGGCCGGCAGCCTCATGCGAACTTGATGTTCGCCAGCGAGACCAGGACGAACACGACCGTGAGGCCGATCGTGATCTGGAAGAGGCTCTTTTCGATGCCCCGCTTGGTGCGGTAGCCGCCGCTGAAGTCGCTGCCGCCGCCGATCGTGCCGCCGAGGCCGCTGCCGGCCTTGGGCGTCTGGAGCAGCACGCCGATGCTCAGCAGGATGCCCGTGGTGAGCTCGAGGGCCTGGAGGATCGTGTGCAGCGGGAAGACGCCCACGGCGAGGACGCCAAACAGCAAGGCGTGCATGACGCGGGCGAGATTAGCACACGGCAGGCCGCCGGCCGGCCCGCAAACGATTGCCACGACAGATATACTTGCTTGTGATGCATGGGGGAGGCGTCGGTTGGGGGGCCCTGCTGCTGGCGGCGTTGCTGGCCGGCTGCCGCGCTGCCCCGCCGGCGGTCGCCGTGGCGCTCCCGGCGACGGCGCAGGCGGGCCTGGAGACGCGCTTTGGCCCCGACATGGTCAGGCTGTCGGGGGACGGGACCGAGGTGGCGCGCCGCCTGGTCGACGCGGTCAGCCTCGCCCGGCGCTCCATCGACGCCGAGATCTACGAGTTCTATCGGCCTGACCTGGTCGCGGCGATGGCGGCCGCCACCCGGCGCGGGGTCCGGGTGCGCGTGCTGATGGACCCGACGGTGACGCAGGACGCGGCCACCGCCGCCACGCTCCGCGCGGCGGGCGCGGCGGTCTGGTTCTTCCCGGACGGGCAGTACCAGATCGACCACATCAAGCTGCTCGTGGTTGACGGGGTCACGGCGTTCTTCGGGGGCATGAACTGGGGATCCCGCTCCTACCTCAACCATGACTTCGAGCTCGAGCTGCACGGGCCCCACGCCGCCTGCCTGGAGTCGATCTTCGCCGGCGACGTCGCGCACTCGGGAGGGCCCGCCGGCGGCGGCCTGGCACCCGCGCCCTGCGCCTGGAGCGGCGTCCGCGTGGCCACCACGTTCCCGTACGCCGGCATCCAACCAGAGGTCCTGCACGCGATCGACGGGGCGACCGGTGACGTCTTCCTCGAGATGTACGTCCTGACCGACGCGGGCGCGATCTCGGCCCTGGTACGGGCGGCGGAACGTGGCGTCGCGGTCCGTGTCCTGCTCGACCCCGAGCAGCCGCAGAACCGGGTGGCGCTCCAGCAGCTGGCCGGCGGCGGGGTGGTCGCGCGCTTCTACCGGAGCGGCGGTGAGCTGCTCCATGCGAAAGCGATGGTGGTCGACGGGCACGTCCTCGTCATCGGATCGGCCAACTGGTCGCGGTCGGGGTTCACGCGGAACCACGAGCTCGACGCAGTGCTGGACTCCCCTGCCCTGGCCCAGGCCGCGCTCAGGCGGATGGAGACCGACTGGCGGGCCTCGACCGGCTAGCCCAAAGGGTCAGGGCGCCTCCTGGCCCAGGCCGGCCCGGTAGTCCTCCCGGCGCTCGATCAGCGAGCTGACCTCGTCCCCCAGCAGGAACCCGAGCACGACGAGGAAAAGGATCGTGAGGAACGCGTTGACTCCGACACCGAGCCAGTCGGGCCCGGCGGCGGCGGCATGGACGGCGAGGTAGACGTGGATTCCCACCTGGGCGGCCGCGAAGAGGAGGGAGAGGCGCCAAGCCCACCGGCGCAGGGCGAGCAGCCACAGGGAGCCGACGAAACCGACGACGTTGAGGAGGATGTCCGCCGCCGTCATCGGGGCGAAGCTCTCGCGTCCGATCGCCAGGGCGATCACGTACGCGCCATGGGTCGAGATGCTGACGACGCTGACCAGGCCGAGCAGCAGGGCCGCGCCGATGAGGTCCGGCGGGGCGACGGGCGCCCCCTCCGGCGCCTGCTCGTTGCCGTATGGCACGGGCTAGCCGGCCGCGGCGCGGATGATCGCGAGGAAGTCCGCCGCGACGAGGCTCGCGCCCCCGACGAGGGCGCCGTCGATATCGGGCTCGGCCATCAGCTCGGCGGCGTTCGCGGGCGTCACCGACCCGCCGTACAGGACGCGCACAGCGCCCGCCGTGGCCGCCCCGAGGGCGCCGGCCAGCAGCTCCCGGATCCGGGCGCAGCTCTGCTGGGCGTGCGCCGGGGTGGCCGTCCGGCCCGTGCCGATGGCCCATACGGGCTCGTAGGCGAGGGCGAGGTCGGAGCCGTCGGCGACATCGAGACCCGCGACGGCAGCCGGGACCTGGCGGCTCAGGATGGCGTCCGTTTGCCCGGCCTCGTGCTCCTCCAGCGTCTCCCCCACGGCGATCATCGGCCGGAGCCCGTGGGCCCGCGCGGCGCGCGCCTTACGGTTGACGTCCTCGTCGGTCTCGTGAAACAGGCGGCGCCGCTCCGAGTGGCCCACCAGCGCGTAGCGACACCAGCCCTCGATCATCACGGGCGAGACCTCGCCGGTGAAGGCGCCCGCGTCCTCCCAGTACACGTCCTGCGAGCCGAGCCCCAGGCTGCTGCCCTCCAGCTCGCCCCGCACCGGCCAGAGGCTCGTGAACGGCGGCAGCAGGCACACCTCCACGCCATCGGCCCCGTCGGCCCCGGCGCGGATCGCGCGGGCCAGCTCCAGGGACTCCGGCACCGTCTTGTTCATCTTCCAGTTGCCGGCGACAAGCGGGATCCGGCTCACGCGCCGTCCTCGGTCATCAGGACCTTGATGCCCGGCAGCTCCTTGCCTTCGAGGAACTCCAGGGTGGCCCCGCCCCCAGTGGAGACGTGGGTGATCTGGCCGGTCAGCCCGAGCTCGGCCAGGGCCGCCGCCAGGTCGCCGCCGCCCACGATGCTCACGGCCCCGCAGTCGGCCAGGCGCCGCGCCACGCCCTCGGTGCCGGCCCGGTACGGCGGCAGCTCGTACACCCCGAGCGGCCCGTTCCAGACCACGGTGCCGGCGCTCCCCAGGCGGTCCCCGAAGGCGTGGACGGTGGCGGGCCCGATGTCGAGCATCATCGCGCCGGCGGGGATCTCGCCAATGGCGACGACGTGGTGGGGCGCGTCGGCGGTCATGGCCTCGGCGACGACGGCGTCCTCGGGCAGCACGACCTTGTCGCCGGCGGCGGCGAGCAGCTCACGGGCGGTCGCGAGCTGGTCATCCTCGACCTTGCTGGCGCCGACGTCGAGCCCGCGCGCCTTGAGCAGCGTGCACGCCATCGCCCCCCCGACCAGCAGGTACTCGACCCGCGGCAGCAGGTTCTTGATCACGCCGATCTTGGTCGAGATCTTCGCCCCGCCGACGATCGCCACCAGCGGCGGCTCCGGCTCGGCCAGGACGCGCGAGAGGAACTCGTACTCGCGCGCCATCAGCAGCCCGGCAGCCGACGGCAGGAGGTGCCCGACGCCTTCCGTCGAGGCGTGGGCGCGGTGGGCCGTGCCGAAGGCGTCGTTCACGTAGACGTCGGCGAGCGCGGCCAGCTCCTGCGCGAAGCCCCTGTCGTTGGCCTCCTCGCGGGGGTCGAAGCGCACGTTCTCGAGCATCAGCAGGTCGCCCGGCCGCAGCGCCTGGGCCGCCGTGACGACGAGCTCGCCCGAGACCCCCTGGGCCACCGCGACCTCGAGACCGAGCAGCTCGCCCAGGCGGCGGGCGAGCGGGGCCACCCGGAGCGACTCCACCACCTGGCCCTTCGGGCGGCCCAGGTGGGTGGCGAGCACCACCGCGGACCGCGCCTCGAGGAGCCAGCGCAGCGTCGGCAGGGCGGCGACGATGCGCGAGTCATCGACGATGCGCCTCTCCTCCATGGGCACGTTGAAGTCGACGCGCAGGAGGACACGCCGTTCCAGGACGTCGAGGTCGCGAAGGGTCCGGAGCCGCAACGGTCAGCCCGCTGTCGAGCTACTTGCCGTTGTTGAAGCCTTTGGCGCCCATGAAGCGCACGAGGTCGACGACGCGGCAGGAGTAGCCCCACTCGTTGTCGTACCAGCTGAGCACCTTGACCAGGTTGCCGTCGATGACCATGGTCGACTTCGCGTCGAAGATCGACGAGTGGCTGTCACCCTCGAAGTCGGAGGAGACCAGCTCCTCGTCGGTGACGGCGAGGATGCCCGAGAGGTCGTCCTCGGCGGCGCGCTTCATGGCGGCATTGATGTCGTCGACGGACGCGTCCTTCTCGAGCTCCGCGGTCAGGTCGATGAGCGAGACGTCCGGCGTCGGGACCCGCAGCGCGATGCCGTGGAAGCGGCCCTTCAGCTCCGGGATGACGAGGGCCACGGCCTTGGCCGCGCCGGTCGACGTCGGGATGATGTTCGTGGCGGCGGCCCGGGCGCGGCGCAGGTCCTCGTGCGGCGCGTCGAGGATCTTCTGGTCGTTCGTGTAGGAGTGGACGGTCGTCATGAGCGCGGCCTTGATCCCGAAGGTCTCGTGCAGCACCTTGGCGACGGGGGCCAGCCCGTTGGTGGTGCACGACGCGTTGCTGACGACGTTGTGCTTCGCCGGGTCATAGGACTTCTCGTTCACGCCCATCACGACCGTGATGTCCTCGTTCTTCGCGGGGGCGCTGATAACGACCTTCTTCGCGCCGCCCTTCTCGATGTGCACCTTCGCCTTCTCGGCGTCCGTGAAGAAGCCGGTGGACTCGATCACGAGGTCCACGCCGAGCTCGCCCCACGGGATCGCGCCGGGGTCGCGCTCGGCGAAGACCTTGATCCGCTGGCCGTCGACGATGAGGCTGTCGCCATCGGCGCTCACCTCGCCGTCGTAGGTGCCGAGGACGCTGTCGTGCTTCAGGAGGTGCGCGAGCGTGCTGGGGCTCGTGATGTCGTTGACCGCCAGCACCTCGATGTCATCGAACCGGCGGCTGGCCCGGAACACGTTGCGCCCGATGCGTCCGAAGCCATTGATCCCGACCTTTGTCGCCATTGCTCCTCCAATCGTTTCCGGGCGCGTGTTGAACTCGATTCCGCGTCCAGCACTAATCTAGCAGCCCCTCCTCTGCCGCCACCTCGACGAGGCGCCGGAGGCGCTGGTTCACCGCGGAGCGGCTCAGGTTGAGCTGGTCGGCGAGCTGCTGGAGGGTCGCGGCCGGGTGGCCGATGCGCGCCTGCGCGACCTCCCTCACGGCGGCCGGCTGGGCCTCGAGCACGCCTGCCCGCGCCAGGCCGCGCGCGGCCGCGAGCTGGCGCAGGCCTGCCCTGACGCTGCGCCGCAGGTTGCCGGTCTCGGAGTTGGCCACGCGGTTGGCCCGCCCGCGCACCTCGCGGACGATCCGCGTCTCCTCCCACCGCAGCACCGCCTGGCTGGCGCCCATCGCCGCGAGCACGACGGCGATGGCCTCGCTGCCCTTGACGTAGACGGCCGCGCGGCGCCGGCGCCGGGTCTGGCCCCGGACGTCCATCGCCGCCAGCGCCTGGGCGACGCTCGCCGCCGCCGCGTCACCAGGCACCTCGAACTCGAGGTGGTAGCCACCCGGGCCGCGGTTCGCGCTCCCGGCGACCTCGAAGACGCCCCTGAGGAACGCGCGCCGGCAGCAGGCGCGATCCGGGACCTCGGGCGGCGCCCCGAGGGGCGCCCCCGGCGATCCCGGCGCGACGTCGAGCGCCAGCGTGTACGTCGGACGGAGGTGGGTCGAGCCGCGCCGGAACTGCGGCTCGGCCCCGGCGGGCCCGGTGACGCCCCGCAGGCGCGCGAGGCGGACGACCTTCCGGACGGCGCTGTTCTGCGTGAGGCGCAGGCGGAGGGCCTCCATGCCGGCGCCCGGTGGCTCGGCGGCCGCGACGGCGATGCCGCGGAGCTCGCTCAACTGGCAGCACTCGCGCGCCGGAACCAGCAGCGCGAGCTCGTGGCGAACCTCGGAACTGAAGCTCGGTTTGGTCCCCGGGGAATGCGCGCGCACCGCTATCGAGATTGTAGGAGGGACCCGGGCGCGGAGCGTCCGTATACTGCTTGGCCGTGCCCTGCCAGCTACCCGGCTGCTTCACGGTTGGTGTCGACCCGATGCTGCTCCGCGTCGGGCCTTTCGCCATCTACTGGTATGGCGTGCTCATCGCCGTTGGTTTCGTCGTCGCGGTGCGCCTCCTGCTCGGGCTCGTGGAGCGGGAGGGGATCGACCCCGACCAGACGCTCTCGGCCGCGCTGGTCGCCGCGCTGTTCGGCCTGCTCGCGGCGCGCCTCGGGTATGTCCTCACCAACCAGCCGGGGTACTACCTGGACCCCAAGCACATCGGCGAGATGCTCTCGCTGTCCACCGCCGGGCTGTCGTTCGTCGGGGGGATCGCCGGCGGCGTGTTCGGCGCCTGGCTGTACGCGTCCCGCAACTCCCTGCCACTGGCCCGGCTGCTCGACCTGGGCGCGGTCGCGGCCCCGCTCGGGCAGCTGGTGGGGCGGATCGGCAACGTGATCAACGGCGACGAGCGGGGGCTCTTGACCGATCGCTTTGGCGTCGAGTACACGAACCCGCGCAACCCCTTCGTCGCGACCGACCGCTTCGCGCGCACGATGCAGCCGCTCGCCCTGTATCAGTTCGCCTGGGACGTGGTCCTCTTCGCTCTGCTCATCGCCATATACCGGCGCGCGCGGCTCCGGCCCGGGCAGCTGGCCGGCCTATACCTGCTCGGCTACGGCGTCGGCGACGTCGTGATCAGCGCGTTCTCCGCCGCCCCCGGGCTGCTGTTCAGCCTCAAGACCGGTCAGGTCTTGGGCCTGGTCGTGGCGGCCGCCGGCCTGGCGGTCTTCCTGTACCAGCGCAGCGCGACGACCAGCACGGCGGCGGCCGCCGCCTGAGCGGCCCGGGGCGGGGCTTCAGACCTGCTCCTTGATCGCCTCCGCGACCTTCCGCGGCACCACCTCCGCGAGCTGGTCCACCGTCGCCTCGCGGATCCCCGCGGGTGACTTGAACCGCGCGATCAGCTGACGGCGGCGCTTCGGCCCGAGCCCCGGCACGCGGTCCAGGCCCGAGGTGAGGCGGGTGCGGGTGCGGACCCGGCGGTGGAAGCTGACGGCGAACCGGTGGGCTTCATCCCGGACGCGCTCCAGGAGAAACAGCGCGGGCGAGTCGACGGGCAGCAGCACCGGCTGCGCGGTGCGCGGCTGGAACAGCTCCTCCCTGCGCTTGGCGAGTCCGAAGGTCGCGATCTGGTGCACGCCGAGCTCCTGCATGACCTCGACGGCCGCGCCCAGCTGGCCGCGGCCGCCGTCGATGATGACGAGGTCGGGCATCGACTCGAAGCTCTCGTTGGGCGCGACGCCATCGGCGCGGACCAGGCGCTTGAAGCGCCGCCGCAGCATCTCCTGCAGCATCGCGAAGTCGTTGCTGCCGGCGACGCCCTTGATGTGGAAGCGCCGGTAGTGCGACGTGCGCGGCCGGCCGTCCTCGAAGACGACCATCGAGCCGACGGGGTCCGTCCCCATCAGGTTGGAGATGTCGTAGCACTCGATGCGGCGGGGCAGCTCGTCCATGCCCAGGGCCTCGGCGAGGTCGGCGAGCAGGCGCTCGGTGCGGTCTTCGTCGAAGTCCTTCTTGATCGCCGCCTGGCGGAGCCCCTCGTCGGCGTTCGCCTGCGCCATCCGCACCAGCCGCACCCGGTCCCCTCGCTGGGGCACCGACAGGCGCACGCGCGTGCCCCGGCGGTGCGTGAGCCACTCCTCCACGATCGCGCCGTCGGCGATGGGGACCGGCAGCAGGATCTCGCGCGGGTAGGTCGTGGCGTCCGCGTAGAACTGGCCGACGAAGCCGTTGAGGATGTCCGAGTCGGTCATGTCGGCGACGCCTTCGAGCTCGAACGTCTCCGAGCCGACGACCTTGCCCCCCCGGACGGTCAGCACGGCGACCATCGCGGCGGCGGTCGCGTGGGCGACGGCGAGGACGTCCTCGTCGCGCGACGCCTGCGAGAGGACGTGCTGTGACTGCGCCACCTTCTCGAGGGCTGCGGCGCGGTCCCTCAGTCGGGCGGCGCGCTCGAACTCGAGCCCGTCCGACGCCTCCCGCATCTCGAGCCGCAGCGTCCGCGCCAGCTCGCGGCTGCGCCCCTCCATGAACGTCCCGATCTGCTCCAGGTTGCGGTGGTACTCCGCGCTGTCGATCAGTCCCTCGCACGGCCCGGAGCAGCGCTTGATGTGGTAGTCGAGGCACACGCGGCCGCGCTTGAACACCTCGTCGGAGCAGGTCCGATACGGGAAGATCCGGCGCAGCGTCTTCATGGTCGTGCGCAGCGCGCCGGCGTTGGTGAAAGGCCCGAAGTAGCGCGCCCGGTCGTCGCTCGTCTTGCGCACGGTGTACACGCGCGGGTAGTCGCCGGTGCGCGGCACCTTCATGTAGAGATAGTTCTTGTCGTCGCGGAGCCGGACGTTGTAGCGAGGCCGGTAGCGCTTGATCAGCGTGTTCTCGAGCAGCAGCGCCTCCTGCTCGCTGCCGCAGGTGAGGATGTCGAAGTCGAAGACGCGCTGGATCATCGTGCCGATGCGCGGGTCAGAAGGGCCGCCGCCGGTGAACCAGCTGCGGAGGCGGTTCCGGACGCTGATCGCCTTGCCGACGTAGATGACCTTCGTCTGCACGTCGCGCATGACGTACACGCCGGGGGCGTCGGGCGCCTGGCGCAGGCGCTCGCGCAGAAGCTCCGGACGATCGCGGATGAGGGACTCGGTCACGGTCAGATGCTAGGAGTGCGGGGCACAGGCGCCAGGCGCGGCGTCAGCGCGCGGCGGCGTGCTCCCGATCTGGCCTTGCGGCGCGGCGCGGGCGGCGTCCGCGCGCCGGCGTCGGGCGCGCCGGCTTCGAAGGCGCGCCGCCCAGGTAGGGCGACAGGTACTGCCCGGTGTACGAGCGCTGGTTGGCCGCGACCTCCTCCGGCGTTCCCTCCGCGACAAGCTCGCCGCCCCGCTCCCCTCCCTCGGGTCCGAGGTCGATGATCCAGTCCGCCGTCTTCAGCACGTCGAGGTTGTGCTCGATCACGACCACGGTGTTGCCGCGCTCCACCAGCGTCTGCAGCACTCGGAGGAGACGCTCGATGTCCGCGAAGTGCAGCCCGGTCGTCGGCTCGTCGAGGATGTAGAAGGTCGTCCCGGTGTCACGCCGGGAGAGCTCGGTGGAGAGCTTCACGCGCTGCGCCTCCCCGCCGGAGAGGGTCGTTGCCGGCTGGCCGAGCCGGATGTACCCGAGGCCGACGTCGCTGATGGTCTGCAGCTTGCGGGCGATCTTCGGGATGTTCTGGAACAGGTCGAGCGCGTCGTCAACGGACATGTCGAGCACGTCGGCGATCGAGTGGCCCTTGAACCGCACCTCGAGCGCCTCGCGGTTGTAGCGCTTGCCCTTGCAAACCTCGCACGGCACGTACACATCCGGCAGGAAGTGCATCTCGATCTTGATCATGCCGTCGCCCTGGCAGGCCTCGCATCGCCCACCTTTGACGTTGAAGGAGAAACGCCCCGGCGTGTAGCCGCGCTCGCGGGCCTCGGGCATCGTGGCGAAGAGCTCGCGGATGGAGGTGAACACGCCCGTGTACGTCGCGGGGTTGGACCGCGGCGTGCGCCCGATGGGCGTCTGGTCGACATCGATGACCTTGTCCAGGTGCTCGAGGCCGGTGATGCCGCGGTGCTTCCCCGGCCGCTCCTTCGCGCGGTAGAAATGCTGGGCCAGGCGCCGGTAGAGGATGTCGTTGACCAGGGTCGACTTGCCTGACCCGGAGACGCCGGCGACGCAGATCAAACGCCCGAGGGGGAACGCGACCGAGAGGTCCTTGAGATTGTTCTCGGTCGCGCCTTTCACGACGAGCTTCTTGCCATTGCCGCCACGCCGGTGGGCCGGCAGCGGGATGCTGCGCTCGCCGCGAAGGTATTGCGCCGTCACGGACTCCCTGTCGCGCATCAGGTCCTCGAACGGGCCGGAGAACACGATGTGGCCTCCGTGCTCGCCCGCCCCGGGACCGATGTCGACGATCCAGTCGGCGTGGTGCATCGTCTCCTCGTCGTGCTCGACGACGATCAGCGTGTTGCCCAGCTCGCGCAGCCGCTCGAGGGTGTTGATCAGCTTGCGGTTGTCGCGCTGGTGCAGCCCGATCGAGGGCTCGTCGAGCACGTAGAGCACCCCCATCAGGCGCGAACCGATCTGCGTCGCGAGGCGGATGCGCTGCGCCTCGCCACCCGACAGTGAGGGCGTCGTGCGGTTGAGAGTCAGGTACTCGAGGCCGACGTCGACCATGAAGGTCAGGCGCTCGCGGATCTCCTTGTTGATCTGCACCGCGATCGTCTGCTCGCGCTCGGTGAGCTCGAGCCCGTCAAGGAAGCGCAGGGCGGTTGTGACCGAGAGATCGCAGAGGGCCGAGATGTTCTTGCCCCCCACCGTGACAGCCAGTGACTCGGGCTTCAGCCGCGCGCCGTTGCACGCGGGGCACGGGCGCGTGATCATCAGGCGCTCGATCTCAGCCTTCGTGAAGTCCGATTCCGTCTCCCGGTAACGGCGCTCGAGGCTGGTGATGACGCCTTCGACGGTGGCGCGCTTGTACTTCTTGCGCCCGAAGCGGTTGCGCCAGGTCTTGTTCTCGTCGAAGTCGTTGGTGCCGTAGAGCAGGAACTGCAGGTCCTCTTCGGGGAGCTCGCCCACCGGCTTGGCCTGGCTGATGCCGTACCGCTTGGCCAGCCACTCGGCCTGCTCCTGGTACCAGTGGCCCCACCCGCCGACGATCTCGAAGGCGCCGTCCTTGATGGAGAGCGTGTGGTCGGGGACGACCAGCTCGGGGTCCACCTCGAGCTTGGTGCCGAGGCCCGTGCACTCGGGGCAGGCGCCGTGCGGGCTGTTGAAGGAGAAGTTGCGCGGCTGCGGCTCCTCGAGCCCGGTCGAGCCGTGCACCGGGCACGCGTACGAGAGCGAGAACAACATCTCGCCCACGTCACGGGCGCCCTTGAGCTTCTTCGGCCGCCGCTGAAGTCCTCCCCCCGTTTCACGGGGGGAGGGTTGGGTGGGGGGCAGCGCTGAGGGTGGGGGCTCCACCGGCACCGCCAGCACGGTGCCCTGGGACATCCGCGTCGCGGTCTCGATCGCCTCGGTGAGCCGGGAGCGCGACTCGGGGTCGACGACGAGGCGGTCGACCACGACCTCGATGTCGTGCTTGTACTTCTTGTCGAGCTCGATGTCCTCCTCGAGCTCCCGGATTTCCCCGTTGACGCGGGCGCGCACGAACCCGGCCTTGCGGGCGCCGTCCAGGACATCGGCGTGCTCCCCCTTGCGCCCCACCACGACCGGCGCGAGGATCATCAACCGCTCCCCGTGCGGCAGCTGCAGCACCTGGTCGACGACCTGGTCGACGGTCTGGCGGCTGATCGGGCGGCCGCAGATGGGGCAGTGCGGATGGCCGACGCGGGCGTACAGGAGCCGCAGGTAGTCGTAGATCTCCGTGACGGTGGCGACCGTGGAGCGCGGGTTCTTGCTGGCCCCCTTCTGGTCTATCGAGATCGCCGGGGAGAGGCCCTCGATCTGGTCGACGTCGGGCTTCTCCATCTGCCCGAGGAACTGGCGGGCATACGCCGACAGTGACTCGACGTACCTTCGCTGGCCCTCCGCGTAGATCGTGTCGAACGCGAGCGAGGACTTGCCGGACCCCGACAGGCCGGTGAAGACCACCAGCTTGTCGCGGGGGATCTCGAGGTCGACGTCCTTGAGGTTGTGCTCGCGGGCGCCATGGATTGATATGCGGTCGGAGGGCAGGTTGGGGCCTCAGGGATGGTTGCGGGCGGCGACTCCTAGAGTCTATTCGGCCGGGTCTTCGGCCAAACCCCCGGGGCCTCGCGTCCGCCGCAGGGCGATGGCGCAGGCGGCCCAGAGGGCCAGCGCGCCGGCGAGGTTCGTGCCCGTGACCAGCAGGAAGGGGGCGATGCGCCAGCCGCTCGGGTGGCTGAGGCCGAGCGCGATCGCGATCGGGTTGGTCACGTGCCCGTCGATCCACAGCAGCGGGTAGCTCACGAGGGCCAGCCACCACTGCAGCGAGCGCGGCGGCAGGCTCGCCGCGGCGAGCGCGAAGACCACCAGCTCCGTGGTGAAGTGGTAGGGCTCGGTCAGCGTGCTCGCAAGCGGGGTGGCGGCGAGGAACGCGGCGAAGACCAGCGCCCGCCGCCGGTCGTCGGCGTCCCCCCGCGCCAGCCACCAGGTGACCGCGACGACGACCACGGTCAGGGCCTGGGCGAGGCGCGGCGCCGCCACGGGGAGCAGGCCGGGCGCGAGCACCTGCAGGCGCATGAGGATGCCGTCGGGGGACTGGTTGTCAAGCTCTGCGCTGCCGGCGGCGAGGGTTGGCGCGACGTGGCGCAGGTAGAACAGCGCGTACGGCGTGAGCCAGGCCATGATGGCGGCGAACAGCGCGAGGACCGCGACCATCGCCGCCACCCCGAGCGGCCTTCGCCACTGCTCGCGGCGGACGAGCAGTGCCGGCCCGATGAGCAGCGGGCTGACCCGCAGCGCCGCGCCGAAGCCCAGGATGCCGCCGGCGACATCGTCGCGGCGATGCACGTACGCCGTCGCGGCGAGGCTGAGCAGCAGCGCCAGGAAAGGGATGATCTGGATGAAGTACAGCGCCTGCCAGAGCGGGAAGAACAGCAGGCTGGCGGCCAGCAACGTCGCTGTCGTGGCCGGCGAGAGCGACCTGGAGACGAGCCGCCCCAGGACGACGATGGTGGCCACCACGCAGGCGTGCATGACCAGCAGCCAGATCGCGCCGGCGACATGGAGCGGCAGCCCGCCGAGGGGGCGGAGGATCTCGGCGTACAGCGGCGGATAGACGTACCCCGTGGGGCAGAAGTGGACTCCGCCACACACGCGCAGGTACTCCGCGTACGGGTTCTGCCCGTGGTTGAGCGCGACACCGGCGCCCCAGGACTGCCCGAAGTCGTACTTGAGGTCCTGCTGTCCCAGCGTCAGAAGCTGGGCCAGGCCGCGCGCGATGTACGCGACCGCGGCGAGGACCGCCACGAAGACCGCGTGCCGGCGCGTGAACCTGAGCTTCACGCGGGCTAGAACCGGCCCGCCGCCGCGGGCACCGGGTTGCCTAGCCCCGCCCGCGCCGCCAGCGGCCGCCCCCCCGCCCTCTTCCCCCGCCGGCGCCTGCCGGCTCGGGCGCCGGGGCCGACTCCGTCATCGCCTTGCGCAGCTCGATCAGCTGGTCGCGGAGGGCGGCCGCCCGCTCGAACTGCAGCTCGCGCGCCGCGCGGGCCATGTCCCGCTCCAGCCGTCGCGCCAGGCGGATGACCTCGTCCCGCGGCAGGCCCGCGACCGCCTCGTACGTCGCGACCTCCTCGGCCACCTGCTGCTTCTTGGTCTCGATGTTGTAGATGGCCTTCTGGATCGACTCCGGGGTGATCGCGTGCGCCTTGTTGTACGCGACCTGGGTCGCGCGGCGGCGATCGGTCTCGTCGATGGCATGCCGCATCGCGTCGCTGATCGTGTCGGCGTACATCACCACGCGCCCCTCGACGTTGCGCGCGGCCCGCCCGATGGTCTGGATCAGGGAGCGGTAGCCACGCAGGTAGCCCTCCTTGTCGGCGTCGAGGATGGCGATGAAGGCGACCTCCGGCAGGTCCAGGCCCTCGCGCAGCAGGTTGATGCCCACCAGCACGTCGAACTCGCCGAGACGCAGGTTGCGCAGGATGTCGACGCGCTCGAGGGTGTCGATGTCGGAGTGCAGGTAGTTGACGCGCACGTCCATCTCGCGCAGGTACTCCGACAGGTCCTCGGCCATGCGCTTGGTCAGCGTCGTCACCAGCACGCGGTGCCCCTTGGCCACCTCGCGCCTGACCTGGTCGAGCAGGTCGTCGATCTGGCCCTGCGTCGGGCGCACCTCGACCGAGGGGTCGATCAGCCCGGTGGGGCGCACGATCTGCTCCACGACCTGCGAGGAGCGCCGCTCCTCGTACTCGCCGGGCGTCGCCGACACGTACACCAGCTGCGTCACGCGCTCGTTCCACTCGTTGAAGTCGAGCGGCCGGTTGTCGAGCGCAGATGGGAGGCGGAAGCCGTACTCGACCAGCGGGATCTTGCGCGAGCGGTCGCCGCCGTACATCCCGCCGATCTGCGGCACCGCGACGTGCGACTCGTCGACCACGATCAGCGCGTCATGCGGCAGGTAGTCCATGAGCGTGAAGGGCGCCTCGCCGGGCTGCCGCTGCGACAGGTGGCGCGAGTAGTTCTCGATGCCCGCGCAGCTGCCCGTCTCGCGCATCATCTCGAGGTCGAACATCGTGCGCTGGCGCAGGCGCTGCGCCTCCAGCAGCTTGCCCTGCGAGTCGAACCACGCGCAGCGCTCCTCCATCTCCGCCTCGATGGCGCCCAGCGCGTCGCGCATCTTCGCGGCGCTGGTGATGTACTGGCTCGCCGGGAAGAGGCGCAGCAGCTCGCGCTCGCCGAGGATCTCGCCCGTCAGGGGGTCGAACTCCAGGATGCGCTCCACCTCGTCGCCGAAGAACTCGAGCCGCGTGGCCACCTCCTCGTACGCCGGGTGGATGTCGACGACGTCGCCGCGCACGCGGAAGCGCGAGCGGCCGAAGTCGGTGTCGTGGCGCTCGTACTGCAGCTGGATCAGCTTGCGCTGCAGGATGTCGCGCCGCATCGCGTCGCCCTTCTTCAGCTCCAGCGACTCGCCGAGCCAGTCCTCCGGCGCGCCGATGCCGTAGATGCAGCTGATGCTGGCGACGACGATGACGTCCCGCCGGGTCAGCAGCGCGCGCATCGCCGACGTTCGCAGGCGGTCGATCTCGTCGTTCCGCGACGAGTCCTTCTCGATATACGTGTCCGTCCGCGGGATGTACGCCTCGGGCTGGTAGTAGTCGTAGTACGAGACGAAGTACTCCACCGCGTTGTGCGGGAAGAACTCGCGGAACTCGCTGCAGAGCTGGGCCGCCAGCGTCTTGTTGGGCGACATCACGAGCGTCGGGCGCTGCACCCGGGCGACGACGTTCGCCATCGTGAACGTCTTGCCGCTGCCGGTCACGCCCAAGAGCGTCTGCTCCCGGTCGCCGCGCACCACGCCCTCGACCAGCTTGTCGATGGCCTGGGGCTGGTCGCCTGACGGCGCGAACCTGGAGACGAGCTCGAAGCGGGGCATGCAGAAGACTAGAAGACCCAACTGATGTGAACGAATCCACAGTCAGCGGCGCCGCCTTGGCTCAAGATGTCGCGCCTATGCAGCGGGTCGCCATCATCGGCTGCAGCGGGGCCGGCAAGACCGCCCTCGCTGTCGAGCTCGGTCGCCTGCTCGGCCTGCCCGTCGTGCACCTCGACCAGGCCTACTGGCGGCCCGGCTGGGCGATGCCCGGCGTCGACGAGTGGATGGCGATCCACTGCCGGCTCCTCGAGGGCGACCGCTGGATCATCGACGGCAACTACCAGTCCACCCTCGAGGCCCGGGTCCGGCGGGCCGACACCGTGATCTGGCTCGACTATGGCCGCCGCGTCTGCCTGGCGCGGGCCGTCCGCCGTTGGTTCACCTCGTGGGGCCGGACGCGCCCGGACATGGCCCCGGGCTGCCCCGAGCACGTCGACCTCCCGTTCCTGGCCTACATCTGGGGCTTCCGCCGGCGCCAGCGCCCCCGGATCCTCGGGGCGCTGGCGGCCCTGCCGCGCGGCGTGAAGGTCCACCGGGTCTGCGACCCCGGTGAGGTGCCGGCCCTCCTCGAGCTTCTCGACCCCGCCTCGGCCGCATAGCCGTCATGCCCTCCGCCGCATGCGGGGGGAAGGTTGGGTCCTGTAGTCCTCCCCCCGCCTGCGGGGGGAGGGTTGGGTGGGGGGCGAAGGAAGCGCCCTACGCCGCTCCGACGGCGACCCGCGCCCGCAGCGCGTACGCGCGGACGGGCACCGCGATCCCCTTCAGCGACAGCTCGCGCTCCTCCACCTCGAGGTGCTGCTCGGCCAGCCAGTCGCGCACGCGGCGATACGCCTCGTCGCTGAGCAGCACCTCCCCCGCCGCCGCCACCGCCTGCAGGCGTGAGGCCAGGTTCGTCGCCGGCCCGAGGACGCTGACGTTGGCGCCGGTCGTCAGGCGCCCGACCACGGCCGGCCCGCTGGCGATGCCCGCGCCAAGGGGGAGGTCCAGCAGCGCGGCCTTGTCGATGAGGCTCATGGCGGCCTGCAGCGCAAGCGTGGCGTGGTCGAGCCGCGGCCCGACCGCGTTGAACGTCGCCATCACGGCGTCGCCGGCGAACTTGTCCACCACGCCATGGCGCTTCTCCACCTCGTGCCGCGCCCAGCGCTGCAAGCTCGCGACCCGCTCGGCGGTGTCGGCGGGCGAGGCCTCGGCGGTCATCGCCGTGAAGCCGCGGATGTCAGCGAACAACACCGTCACCAGCCGCTCGGCCTTCTGCCCGACCTCCCCGCCGTCCGCGGACGGCGCCGGCTGCGGCCCCGACGGCACGTCGCGCCCGACCTGCCTCAGGCCGCTCTCGGCTTCGTCAGCTCTGAGCCACGCGCCGCAGTCGCGCGCCACGCGGAGGCCTTCGATGAACTCCGCGGCGGCCGCGTCCACGTCGCCGGAGCCGGCCAGGATCCTGCCCGTCAGCACGTGGCCGCGGGCCTCTCCGACGCGGTAGCCGGCCCCACGCAGGGCGACCGTGGCCGGGCGCGCCAGCGCGAGTGCTTCGTCGAACCTCCCTTCGGCCAGCGCCACCCGGGCGCAGGCGAGCTGCGACCAGGGGTCGTGGCGCGCCTTCGCCTGCTTGAGGGCGCACTGCGCGACCTCGCGCGCCCGGGCCAGGTTGCCGCCGGCCACGAAGGCCTCGACCAGCTTGTCCACGGTCATCGGGTCCGGCATCAGCGACTCGAGGAAGGGCATCGCCCGCTCGGCCAGCTCGGCCGCCCCGGCGGCGTCGCCGCGCGCCAGCCGGAGCGACAGGTGGCCGTACAGCGGCTCGTCGAGGTCCTGGCCCCGCAGGTCCCAGTCCAGCCCGGGCAGCCGCTCCGTCGCCTCGTCGAGGTCCCCGGTGTCGATGAGGATCCAGGCGAGCGTCTTCTCGAGCCAGAGGCGGTGGAGGGCGTCATCGACGTCGATGGCGCGCTGAAGGTCCGCCCGCGCGATGCGGGCCGCCTCCTCCAGGTCGCCGAGAAACCACTTCAGCTCGGCCTCGAGGAAGGCGCTCGACGCGGCGTACGGGTTGGGCGGCAGCGACCGCAGCCGCGCGAGCAGCTCCAGGCCCTCCCGGGCGCGGAGCTGCATCATCCGCGCGACGATCGCATTGTGGATGCCGTTGGCGGCGATGACGTACAGGCCGCGGTCGATCGCCTCCTTCCAGCCCTGGTCCATGAGCGCAAGGCCTTCGTCGACACGGCCCTCGGCGATCACCGCCGAGCCGAGGAAGTTGTACGCCCACAGGCGCTGCGCGGGGGCGCCGGCCGCGTCCGCGGTCTCGATCGCCTTCTCGCAGAGCTCCCGCGCACGCTCGTAGTCCCAGTCGAACGAGGCCATCGCCGCCAGCCGGACGTACGCAGAGGCGAGGCTCTCGCTCGGGCCCTCAGGCTCGAGGGCGGCCCGGGCGAGCTCGTACTGGTGCAGCGCCTCGGCGGGCTTCAGGCGGAACCACCAGGCGCGCCCGAGCGACAAGCGATACCCCGCCGCCTCGGTGCGCCGGCCCAGCTCCTCCAACCGCGTCACCCCTTCCTCGAGGTACTCGATCGCCGGGGCATGCTCGTCGAGCAGCAGGTACGCGTCACCGATGCGGCAGCGGAGCCGCGCCGCCGCCTCGGCGTCCGTCACGAACGGGAGGGCGCGCTGCCACACCTCCGCGGCCTCGCGGTAGGCGTGGCTGCGCAGCGCCTGCTCCCCCGCCTCGAGGCACACGGGCGCCGCCTCGGCGCCGCGGCCGCCCGCGAGCAGGTGGTTGGCGATGTCCATCTGCGCCGACCCCGGGATCTGGCGGAGCGCGGCGGCGACAGCCAGGTGCAGTCGCGCGCGCTTCGGCCGGGGCACGCCGTCGTAGACGGCCTCGCGCGTCAGCGTGTGGCGGAACCGGTAGAGGGCCGGCGCGTCCGGCACCTCCTCGATGAGCTGCTGCTCGATCGCGACGCCGATCGCGTCCTCGACCTCCTCCTCGCAGCAGCCCGAGCAGGCGACGAGCGTCGGGTAGTCGAACGAGCGCCCGATCACAGCCGCGACGCGCAGGATCTCCGCCGTCGTCTCGCCCAGCCCGTCGACGCGCGCCCGGATGCTGTCGGTCAGGTTCTCGGGAACCCGCAGCTCCCTGAGCGCCTTACGGTCCCAGGCGCCGGTTTCGGTCCGGAAGATGTCCCCCCGGTCCAGCGCCGCCTTCAGCGTCTCCTCGACGACGTACGGGTTGCCATCGCTCAGCTCGTAGAGGTAATCGCGGAGCTCGGTGCTGATCTCCTGGTCGTCGAAGATCGCGCTGACCATCTGCTGGACGCCGGGTCGGTCGAGCGGGTCGAGTTCGACGAACTCGGCGAGACGGGCGCGCTGCCACCCCTGCACGACGGGCAGCAGCGGATGGCGAGCTCGCACCTCTTCCCGCCTGTACGTCGCGAGGATCACCACGCGGCTGCCCGGGAGCCGGCGGGCGACGTAGTCGAGCAGCTCGCGCGTGGAGTTGTCGGCCCAGTGCAGGTCCTCGACCACGACGAAGAGCCCCCCGCGCTCGGCGGCCGCGCGGAACATCGACACGAACGCCTCGAACAGCCGCACCCGCGACTGCCCCGGGTCGCCGCCGGCGGCACCGAGGGCGCCGGCCGCGCCAGGCCCCGACGCGAACTGCGGGAACAGCTGCGCCAGCGGCTCCGCCGCCGGCCCGAGGGTGCGCTTCACCTCGTCGAGGTCAGCGGTGTTGAGGTAGTTGCCGACCGCCTCGACGAACGGCAGGTAGGGCAGGGACAGCTCCGCCTCGGCGCAGGCCCCGGCCATGACCTCGAACCCGAGCCGGGCCGCGCGGTGGCGCGCCTCGGTCGCCAGCCGCGTCTTCCCGCACCCGGCGTCGCCGGCCAGGACCACCACCTCGCCCTCACCGCGCCGGGCGCCCAGCAGGGCGTCCTCCACCTCGCCCAGCTGGTCCTCCCTCTGGACCATGACGGGGCACAGGGCCTGGGTGATCATGACGCGGGGCTCTCGTCCCCCATGGGCCCACCGTACCGAGGGCGGCCCCGGCGGGGTAGGCCAGGAGGTAACGGGTCTGAGGGTCCGAATGGCGCGGGCGGGCACCCGCGGGCTACGGCGTCTCGGCAGTCTCCGTGTCGAGCCAGCGCGCGTACGGCTCGGGCACGTCGCGCGCGTCGAGCACCAGCAGCTCCGGCACATCGTAGGGGTGCCGCGCCAGCAGGGCCTCCCGCAGAGCCGCGACCCGAGCGGGCGGGGTCTTCAGCAGCAGGAGCGCCTCCGCCTCGTCGGCGATCGCGCCCTCCCAACGGTAGATCGAGCGCATCCCCGGGAGGACGCTGGCGCACGCGGCCAGGCGCAGCTCCACGAGCTCGCGTCCCAGGCGCGCGGCGGCCTCGGCGGAGCCGAGGGTCGTCAGCACCACGGCGGCGTCAGCCACTGCCCGCCTCGCGCGCGCGGAGCTCATCGGGCCGCAGCATGAACACGGCGCCCGGCGCCAGCGCGATGCACCCCGCCAGCGCCGCACCGCCCAGCAGGATGCCGCCGGCTACGTCGGTAGGCCAGTGCGCGGCAAGGTACACGCGCGTGTAGCCGAGGAGCCACACCCACAGGATGCAACCCCAGAGCCACGCCTGCCGCGGCCGCCGCACCCAGGCCGCCAGCGTCAGCCAGCCGTAGAGGAGCGTGACCCTCGTCATGTGCCCGCTGGGGAACGATCCGGACGTGGCGATGTCGGCGCCAAACCGGGGTCCCCGGCCCAGGGCCTGGGGCGGCGGGACCTGCGGCACGAAGTCCTTGGCCACGAGCTCGACACCATTGAGGGCCAGGAAGACGAGTAGCGGCACCCACCAGAGCCTCGCGCCGTGCCGCCAGGCGACGACAGTCGCGACGAGGGCGATGACCGTCGTCACCTCGGCCGAGCCGAGGAAGCTGATCGCGAAGCACAGGTCGTCCAGCCACGCGCCGCTCGGGATCTGGGCCATGTGCAGCAGGACCGCGTCGTCCGCCGCCAGCGAGTGGGCCCCGACCAGCGCGCCGAGCACGAGGAGCAGGATCAGCAGCGCCGCCGTCCAGCCCACTGCGACCCCGCGGACGAAACTGACTGTCACCGCTGGCAGCGCGGGCAGTACACGGTGGTCCGGCCGCCGACCACCGTCTTCGCCAGCGTCCCACCGCACCTCACGCAGGGCTGCCCCGCCCGCCCGTACACGAGCAGTGCGTGCTGGTTGTTGCCCGCGTTGCCGAAGCCGTCGCGGTAATCGTCGATGGTCGTCCCGCGCAGGTCGACCGCCGCGGTCAGGGCCGCCTCGATGCCCTCAAAGAGGCGGCGCCGGCGCCCCGGGCCGAGGCCGGCCGCGATGGCGGTGGGGCGGATCCCGGCCCGGAACAGGGCCTCGTCGCAGTAGATGTTGCCGAGGCCGGCGAGGCGCGACTGGTCGAGCATCAGCGCCTTCACCGGCCGGTGGCTCCGCCCCAGGATCCGCCCGAACTCGCGCAGCGGCAGCGCCCCGGCGTAGGGCTCGGGGCCGAGCCGCGGCAGGACCCGCGCCGCCTCCAGCTCGGCGCGGGTCCCGAACATCGCGCGCCCGAAACGGCGGTAGTCCTGCATGCGCAGCTCCGCGCCCGACGACAGCAGGAGCCGCAGGTGCGTGTGCGGCGGCACCTCAGCCTCCGGCTCGGCGAGCCCGAGGCGCCCGGTCATCCCAAGGTGGAGAACAAGGAGCTCCTCCCCCCGCAAGCGGGGGGAGGCTGGGTGGGGGGCATCGGCCGCCACCTCCACCAGGATGAACTTCCCATGGCGCCCCACCCGCGCCAGCGTCCTGCCCTCGAGCCGCCGCGCGAACTCGCCAGGCGACGGGTAGCGCAGCACCCCCGGCACCCCGGCCCAGGCCCGGACCACGCGCCGTCCCTCGAGCTGCGGGCGCAGGTCGCGCACCACCGTCTCGACTTCGGGGAGCTCGGGCACGGCGCGGCGCCGGCGTCAGGCGGCGACGTCGACGGGCATGACAGCGTCCCAGTTGGGGCCGCCCTTGACCTCGACGACGATGGGGACGCTCAGCTCGTACGCGCCAACCATCTCCTCTTTGACTGCGGCCGCCACCCGGTGGAGCTCGTCGGGGTACACGTCGAAGACCAGCTCGTCGTGGACCTGCAGGATCATCTGCGAGCGGAAGCCTTCGGCCCCGAAACGCCGGCGCAGGGCGACCATCGCGAGCTTCATGATGTCGGCGTTGCCGCCCTGGAACGGCATGTTGACGGCCATGCGCTCGGCCGCGGAGCGCAGCATCGGGTTGGCGGCGCGCAGGTCCTGCAGGTAGCGGCGGCGGCCGAGGAGCGTCTCCACGTAGCCGTTGCGATACGCGTCGTCCTTGACCTGCTCGAGGAAGGCGCGCACGCCCGCGAAGCGCGTGAAGTAGTTCTTTATGAACTCCTTCGCCTCGTCGACCGGCATGCCGAGGTCGCGCTGCAGGCCCGACGCGCTGAGCCCGTACAGCACGCCGAAGTTCGCCACCTTGGCGGCGCGGCGCTGGTTGGCGGTGACCTCGGGCAGCGGCACGTTGAAGACCAGCGACGCGGTCACGGCGTGGATGTCCTCGCCGCGGGTAAACGCCTCGACGAGCGCGGGGTCGTGGCACAGGTGGGCGAGGACGCGCAGCTCGATCTGGCTGTAATCCGCGCTGACCATCGTGTTGCCGGGACGCGGGATGAACGCCTGCCGGATGCGGCGCCCGACGTCGCTGCGGATGGGGATGTTCTGCAGGTTGGGGTCGCTGCTGGAGAGGCGACCGGTGGCGGCGACCGTCTGGTTGAAGCTCGTGTGGAGGCGCCCGTCGGCGGGGTCGATCAGGGCCGGCAGCGCGTCGACGTAGGTCCCCTTCAGCTTGGTCAGCTGGCGGTACTCGAGGACCAGGTCGATGACCGGGTGGCGGTCGCGGAGCGCCTCCAGCGTGGCGGAGTCTGTGGAGACCGCGCCGGTGCGCGTGCGCCGCGCGGTGGCGAGGCCGAGGTCCTCGAAGAGGAGCTTCTGCAGCTGCAGCGGCGAGTTGATGTTGAGCTGGTAGCCGGCGACCTCCTCGATCTCGCGTTCGAGCGCCTCCACGCGCTGGCCGAGCTCGACCGACAGCGCCTCGAGGACCGGGACGTCGAGGCCGACGCCAGCCAGCTCCATCTCCGCGAGGATCGGCGCGAGCGGCGCCTCGACGTCGCCGTAGAGGTGGCCCAGGCCCTGCCGCTCCAGCTCCGGCTCGAGGTGCGCGCGCAGCCGCGACAGGGCCGCCGCCTCAGGCCCGAAGAGGCGCGCCGCGGTGGCGGCGTCGACGTCGCCCGGCAGCACCGCCTTGCGGCCGCTGCCCAGCACCTCCGTCACCGGCTGCAGCTTGAGCCCGAGCCACTGGTAGGCCAGCTCGGCGACGGGCGGCGTCTTGGCGCGCGAGTCGGACAGGTAGGAGGCCAGCGAGACGTCGAAGCCACGCGGCGACGGGAACCCGCGCGGCCCGAGCCCGAGCTCCACCTGCTTCAGCGAGTACGCCGTCAGCTCCGTCTCCGGCCAGCGCGCCCGGAGGTTCTCGAGCAGCGCCCCCGCGTCGGCGACCTCGGCGCCCCCGGCGCGCAGCGGGACGTACGCGGCGGCATCGCCCCCGGCCGGGGCCAGTGCGATGCCGGCGAGCTTCGAGTGGCGCGGCTGCGGGTCCTCCAGCACCAGCGTCACCGACAGCGCTGCCCCGCCCCACTCCTTCAGCAGGGCCGCCAACCGCGCCGGCTCGGCGACCACCTCCGTCTCGACCGTCAGCTCCTCGGCCTGCTCCCCTCCCGCCGTCTGCGGCTGGTCGAACGCGAAGGTGGCCTGCACGTTGCCGGCCGGGCCGCGCACGATCCGTCCCGCCGAGCCCTCGAGGTCCGGGGCGGTCTTCTTGTTGGTGCCGACCGGGCGCGGCAGCCGTGGCAGCAGGGTGCGGAAGTCGTACTCCTCGAAGAGGGCGCGCACCTGCGCGTCGTCGTACTCCTTCAGCACGCAGTCCTCTGGGTCGAGCTTGACGTCGACGTCGCGGATGATGGTGGCGAGGCGCTTCGAGACCGGCAGCTGCTCCGCGTTCGCCTTGAGCGCGTCGGTGATGCGACCCGCGGGCAGCGTGTCCAGCGCCGCGATGAGGCCCTCGATCGAGCCGTGCTCCTGCAGCAGCTTGATCGCCGTCTTCTCACCGACACCCGGCACCCCGGGGATGTTGTCCGTGACGTCACCCTTCAGCGCCTTGAGGTCCGGGACCTGCGCCGGCTCGAGGCCGTACCGCGCGCGCACCTCCTCGACGCCGTAGCGAATCGTCTCGCTGATGCCGCGTCGCGTGGTCAGGGCCTCGACCAGCGGCGAGACGACCTGGAGCATGTCGAGGTCGCCGGTGAGGACGCTCGTCGGGATGCCCATCTGCTCCGCCTGCAGCGACAGTGTGCCGATGATGTCGTCCGCCTCGTAACCGGCGACGGAGTACGTGGCAAAGTTCAGCGCCGACACCACCTCGCGGACGATCGGGAACTGTCCGACGAGGTCGTCAGGGGCGCGCTTCCGGGTGCCCTTGTACTCCGCGTACTCCTCGTGGCGGAAGGTCTTGCCAGGGTGGTCGAAGGCCGCGGCGACGAGGTCGTGGCCCGGCAGCGCGTTGAGCAGCATCGACGTGAACCCGAAGGCGGCGTTGGTGAGGCGGCCCTTGCGGTCGGTGAGGGCCGGCAGCGCGAAGTACGCGCGGTAGATCAGCGAGTGGCTGTCGACGAGCAGGAGCCTGCGCGGCTTCTGCCCGGTCCGGGAGCCGGCGGCCGGCGCCGGCTTCACGGTGGCGGTCATCCGGCTCGAATTTTATCGGCGGGTCCGCGGGGCTTATCCGGGGTTACGCTGCGTTCGATGCCTACCGAAATCGAGGTCAATGGCCGGCCCGTCCCCCATGACGGCGAGGCGTGGACCGTCCTGGGGCAGGCCTACTTCGACGAATACGTCGCCGCGGTGACCGCCGCCGGCTACCCGCCGGACCCCTCGCTCCGGGTCGAGCCCGACCCGAGCCCGTGTCCCGCCTACACCCACGACCGGGGCGTCATCCTCTTCGGCCCGCCCGGTCTGCAGACGGTGCACGACCACTTCTTCTGGTGCTACCAGGCCTCGTTGATGGGCTGCCCCGGTCCCGAGGCCGCCATCGAGGGCGCGGCCCTGATGCTGCCCCTCGTCATGGCGCACGAGGTCAACCATCACCTCCGCCATCGCTACGGAAGGTTCACCGACGACCACTTCGTCGAGGAGCAGGCCGTGCAGCTGGTGGCCGCCGCCTGGTTCGAGAACCACCCGGACTATGGCGCCGCCACTCCGGCGCTGCGCGCGTTCTGCACCCGCGCGCTGCGGCACCTTCGCCAGGTCGCGCCGCTACCGCCGGAGTACGAGCAGGCCTACCACCTCGACCCCGCCGAGATCCTGGCCGATCGCCAGGTGATTTCCTGGCGCCGGTTGCACGCCGCGGAGCACATCGCCACGGTTCACCACCTCGTCGTGGAGGACGTCCTGGCGCAGCACGGCTGGGTCACCGACGAGCAGCTCCGCGAGGTCGCGACCAGCCGCGAGGAAGCGCGGCGCCACTTCGACGCCACGTACATGCAGAACCTCGCCGAGTACTGGCACACCGGCTTCTACTGGCTGGCGACATACCTCCGCCATGAGCGGCACCCGGACTTCCAGCACGCCGCCTACTCGGAGCTTGGACCGGGCGGTTAGAGCTTCAGCACATCACGTCACGGGCGGTCCTCTGCGCGCTCGCTATGCGCAGCCTTCCGCGGTCATGTTCTCCTGGATGTGGCTGGCAACCTCGTCCGAAGTCTTGCCGCCCATCTCACTCTGAAAGTCCCGCACCGCCTGGAGCTCGTCGGGTTCAAGCTCGTAGCCGTGGCTCCGCAATGTCCCGTCTGGGTCCTGCAGCGCGGCGTTCCGGAAGCCATCGTCGCGGATGGCGTGGTCCACCAGCCGCATCATTACGTCGTCTCTCATACGTCGCTCCTCCGTGTTGTCGGTCTAGGCCATCCCTTCCGCGGTCATGTTCTCCTGGATGTGGCTGGCAACCTCGTCCGAAGTCTTGCCGCCCATCTCACTCTGAAAGTCCCGCACCGCCTGGAGCTCGTCGGGTTCAAGC